>Ga0081539_10000005_pt1 | contig 549026 bp, 558 predicted proteins | sample TabmetS4T2R2_FD_71023 | JGI IMG/M metagenome (GOLD analysis project Ga0081539, IMG submission 71023) | Tabebuia heterophylla rhizosphere microbial communities from the University of Puerto Rico - S4T2R2 | ecosystem: Host-associated > Plants > Roots > Rhizosphere ...
CCCAGGCCCCCCCCCAAGCCGCCGCCGCCGGTGCCGCGGAGACTGCGGCTGGAGATCACCGAGCGCGTCGCACCCGATGGAGCGATCGAGACGCCGCTCAAGCTCGACGAGATCCCGGCGCTGGTCGAGGCGCTGAAGCAAGCGCAGGTCGAGAGCGTGGCCGTCTGCCTGCTCCACAGCTACGCCAACCCCGAGCACGAGCGGACGCTGCGGGAGCACCTCGCACGCCACTTCAAGCACGTCGGCGTATCTAGCGATATCAACGCGGAGTTTCGCGAGTACGAGCGATCCTGCACCACGGTACTCAACGCCGCCGTGATGCCGCTGGCGTCCTCTTATATAGAGGAGCTCCGGCGGCGGATCGAGGGCGCCACCCTGCACCTGCTGCACTCCGCGGGCGGCATGATGTCGGTGGACACGGCGCGGGCGAGGCCGCTGGCCCTGGCATCCTCCGGGCCCGCAGCGGGCGTCGCCGCGGCCGCTCACGTGGCGAAGACGCTCGGCATCGCCCGCGCGCTGGCCTTCGACATGGGCGGTACCACGACCGACGTCTGTCTCATCACGGACGGCGTGGCGGAGACGTCGTCGCAGCGCCGCCTCGGCGGCTATCCCGTGCGGCTGCCCATGGCGGCGGTGGAGTCGATCGGCGCCGGCGGCGGCTCGATCGCCCACGTCGACGCCGCGGGCGCCCTGCGCGTGGGTCCGCGCAGCGCCGGCGCGCAGCCGGGCCCGGCCTGCTACGGCCTCGGTGGGACCGAGGCCACCGTCACCGACGCCAACCTGCTGCTCGGCTATCTCGATCCCGACCGGGTGTATGGCCGCGCCATTCGTCTGGACCGCGAGCGTGCGCGCGCGGCGCTGGAGGCGCTCGCGCGGCGGCTGGGGCTCTCGCTGCTCGAGACGGCCTCCGGGGTGATCGAGGTCGCCAACGCCGCGATGCTGCGCGCGCTGCGCCTGGTCTCGGTGCAGCGCGGCTACGACTTGCGCGACTTCACGCTGATCGCCTATGGCGGCGCGGGACCCGTGCACGCGGGCTCGCTCGCCGTCGCCGCCGGGATCGCGCGCGTGCTCGTGCCCGCGCACTCCGGCGCCTTCTCCGCGCTCGGCTGCCTGGTGTCGCCGCTTCGCTACGATGCCGTGCGGACGTATCGCGGCCGGCTCGAGGCGTGGGACGCCAAGCCGGCCGAGAATCGGCTGCGCGAGCTGCAGGAGCAGTGCGTGACGCCGCTCACGGCCGAGGGCATCGCGCGCGAGCGCATCGACGTGCAGTGGAGCGCCGACCTGCGTTACAGCGGGCAGAACTACGAGATCGAGATCCCCTGGCGCGACACGCCGGAGGCCCTGCGCGCCGAGTTCGAGGCGCGCCACCGCCGGCTCTACGGCTACGCCACCGGCGAGAGTGTCGAGTGCGTGAACCTGCGCGTGCTCGCCCGCGTGCCCGACGTCGCGGCGACGCTGTCGACGTTCGAGCCGGCCGGCACACCCGGGGTACTCGGCGAGCACCGCGCGCATTTCGCGGGCGTCGGCGAGGTCGCGCTGCCGCGCTACGACCGCGGAGCGTTGGCACCGGGCCGTGCCATCGAGGGGCCGGCGCTCATCGAGGACGAATGGTCGACCACGCTCGTCTATCCCGGTCAGCGATGCACCGCGGATCGGCTGGGTAACCTCGTGATCGAGGCTTGACAGTGGCGCGGATCGATCTGGTCGACGTCTGCAAGACACTCAGGGTTTCTCATGGGCGGACGATGGTGATCCTCGGTCCGAGCGGATGCGGCAAGTAGGCGCCGGCGTATGACTACGACCCCGACCGTTCACCCGGTGACGCTGGAAGTCGTCCGCAACGCGCTCTACGCGATCGCGGAAGAGATGAGCGTCGTGCTGATGCGCTCGGCCCGCTCGCCGCTGCTGAAGGAAGCGGGCGATCTCTCATCTGCGCTGACCGACGCGCAGGGCCGGCTGGTCGCGCAGGGCCGCGACATCCCCATTCACATGGGCGTGATGGCGTTCACCGTGAAGGAGTTCCTCAAGCGCGTGCCGCCCGAGCGCCTGCGCGAGGGGGACGTGTGGTTCCTGAACCTGCCCGAAGTGGGCGGCAACCACCTGCCCGACGTCAAAGCGATCCGTCCGGTGTTCGCGAGCGGCCGGCTCGTCGCGTTCGCCATCAATCTCGCGCACTGGGCCGACATCGGCGGCGCCGTGCCCGGCTCGTACGTCCCCTGGGCCACCGAGTCCTATCAGGAGGGTGTGCGCATCTCACCCGTGCGGCTCTTCTCCGCCGCGGGTCCCGACGACGAGAAGATCGACGTCATCCTCTCGAATCTGCGCAGCCCGGACGAGCGCCGCGGCGACATCTTCGCGCAGTTCGCGGCCGACGACGTCGCCGCGCGGCGGATCGGCGAGCTGGTCGAGCGCTACGGTGCCGACACGCTCAGTGCCTGCTTCGACGCGCTGCATCTCGCGTCCGAACGCGCCATGCGGGACGCGCTGAGAGCGCTGCCGGACGGCGTGTGGACGGGCGAGGACTGGATCGACGACGACGGCGTCGACGCCACGCCGCTGCCGATCCGCGTGCGGGTGGAGATCCGCGGCGACGAGGCGACGTTCGACTTCACGGGCACGGCGCCGCAGACGCGCGGGCCGGTCAACACGACCTACTACATCGCGTGTTCCTCGGTCTACTACGCCATCAAGACGCTGGCGGCGCCCGAGGTGCCGCCCAACGACGGCTGCTATCGGCCGCTGCGCGTCATCGTGCCGCCGCGCAATCTGCTCAATGCGGACGTCGACCGTCCCGTCGTCGGCGGCAACCACGAGACGTCGCAGCGCGCGGTGGACGCCATCTTCAAGGCGCTCGCGCCCGCCCTGCCGGACCGCGTGACGGCCAGCGGGCCGGCGACCTCCGGCGTGCTGATCTTCGGCGCGCGCACCGTCGACGGCCGCTGGGCGATCTTCTACGAGACCCACGGCGGCGGCGAGGGCGCCGGCGCGGGCCGCGACGGCGGCAGCGCCATCCGCGTGTACATGTCGAACGTCATGAACACGCCCAACGAGGTCGTCGAGGCGGAGTATCCGCTGCGCGTCGAGGAGCATTCGCTGCGCACCGGCTCGGCCGGCGACGGCCGGCACCGCGGCGGGCTCGGCTTCCGGCGCGCCTACCGCGTCGTCGCGCCGGAGGTGACGCTGACCAGCATGCTCGACCGCCGCGTCGTGCCCCCGTGGGGCGTGCACGGCGGGCGCGACGGGCTGCCGTACCGCATCACGCTCAATCCCGGCACGCCGGGCGCGCGCGACGTCGGCGGCAAGGTCAGCGTGCGGCTCACGCGCGGCGATCTCCTGCTGATCGAGACATGCGGCGGCGGCGGCTTCGGAGCGCCGGCCGAGCGCTCGGCCGACGCGCGCGAGCACGACCGTCGCGAAGGGTACGTGTGAGAGTCGCGCGCGCCTCGGTGTGCGTGACGATGATCGTCCTGATCGCGCAGGCGTGCGCCTCGTCGGCGACGCGGCCGCCGACGACGCCGCCCCGGCTCGCCGATCTCGTCCGCGACTACACCCGCGAGGTGACGCCCTACCATCCGTTCACGGCGAGCGAGTCGGGCCTGCGCCAGTACGACCGCGTGTTGGCCAACAGCATCGGCGACGAGTACCGCGCGGGGCTCGGCGCGCTGTGCGCGCGCTACCTCGCCGAGCTCCGCCGCATCGACACGACGGGCCTGGCGGAGCCCGAGCGGGTCACGCGGGACGTGTTCGAGTTCAACCTCGACACCTGTCTGCAGCGCTTGCGGCAACCGTGGCACCTGATGCCCATCGATCAAGTCGGGCGCAGCCTGCCGAGCGAGTTCGCGGTCATCGGTGCGGGACGCGGCGTGCACCCATTCAAGACGCGGCAGAACTACGAAGACTTCCTCGGCCGCATCGACGGCTTCGTGACGTGGATGGACACGGCGATCGTCAACATGCGGGCCGGCCTGACCGCCGGCGTCACGCAGCCGCGCGCCGTGATGCTGAAGGTGCTGCCGCAGCTCGATACCCACATCGTCGCCGATCCGCGGACGAGCGTGTTCTACGAGCCGATCCGCAACCTGCCGACCGATTTCGACGCCGCCACCCGTGGGGAGCTCACCGACAAATACGTTCGAGCCATCGACACGCAGGTGGTCCCCGCCTATCGCCGTCTGCGCGCGTTCGTGCAGGATGAGTACCTGCCCCGGTGTCGCACGACATTCGGGATCACCGAGCTGCCGGGTGGCGAGGCGATGTATGCCTACGCCGTTCGCATCGGAACGACCACGGACCTCGGGCCGGAGGAGATCTTCGCGCTCGGCGAGCGCGAGGTGACCCGCATCACCCGGGAAATCGCTCGGCTCGAGACTGAGATCGCGGCCGGCGGCGACGCGCCGCTGACGCGCTACGGCAACGTGGAGGAGCTTCTGGCCGCGTATGCCGAGTTCCGTCGCACGGTCGAGGCGAAGCTGCCGACGCTCTTCGGTCGCCTGCCCAGCGCCGCCTTCGAAATCCGCGCGATCGAGGCGTTCCGCGAACGGTCGATGCCCTCCAGCTACGTGCCCGCGTCGCCCGATGGCTCCCGGGCCGGCGTCTTCTATCTCAACGCCGCGGCGGTGCGCGAGGGCCGGGCGGCGGCCGTCTCGCGCAGTCTGTTCCTGCACGAGGCCGTGCCCGGTCATCACCTGCAGATGGCGCTGCAGCGCGAGAACCGCGCGCTGCCAGGGTTTCGCCGCTTCGGCTGGTACAACGCGTTCGGCGAAGGCTGGGCGCTCTACTCCGAAAGCCTCGGCGTCGAGCTCGGCCTCTATCCCAACCGCCGTGACCGTCTCAACATGCTGTCCGCCGAGCTGTTCCGCGCCAAGCGCCTCGTCGTCGACGTCGGCTTGCACGTGCGGCGCTGGACGCGCGAGCGCGCCATCACGTACCTCGGCGGCCCGCGCGACGACGCCGAGCGCGAGGTGGAGCGCTACATGGCCTGGCCCGGCCAGGCGCTCGGCTACAAGATCGGCCAGCTCAAGATCCTCGAGCTGCGACGGAAGGCCGAAGCCACGCTCGGCCCGGCGTTCGATCCCCGCGCGTTCCACGACGCGCTGCTGGAGGAGGGCGGGATGCCGCTGAGCGTGCTGGAGGCCAAGATGGACCGCTGGATCGCCGGGCGACGGCGGCCGGCATGACGGCGCGCCTGGACGACCGCGTCGCCATCGTCACCGGTGCCGCCAAGGGCATGGGCGCCGAGATCTGTCTGGCGCTCGCGCGCGAGGGCGCCCACGTAGCCCTTGCGGCGCGTGAGCGCCAGCCGCTGGACGCGCTGGCCCGCGAGATCGACAAGCTCGGCCGCACGGCGCTGGTCGAGCCGACTGACGTCACGGACGAGTCGGCCGTGCAGCGGCTCGTCGAGCGCACGAAGAGCGCCCTCGGCGGACGCATCGACATCCTCGTGAACGGCGCCGGCGTCACCGGCCCCGTCGAGACGCCGGTGTGGGAAATCCGAACCGAGGACTGGGATGAGGTGCTGACCGTGAACGTGAAGGGCACGTTCCTGCCGATCAAGCACGTGCTGCCGACGATGCTCGCGCAGCGCTACGGCAAGATCGTGAACATCAGCGGCACCTCGGGCCTGCGCGGCTACAAGCTGCGCGCGTCGTATTCCTCGTCCAAGTGGGCGCTGCGCGGTCTCACGCGAACGGTCGCGCTGGAGGTCGGGCCCTACAACATCAACGTGAACGCGCTGCACCCCGGCATCGTCGATGGCCCGCGCATGGATCGCCTGTGCCGCGAGAAAGCGCGCAAGCGCGGCTGGACGGCCGAGCAGGTGCGCGAGGAGTACCTGCAAGAAATGGCGCTCCGGCGCGTGACGACCGCCCGCAATATCGCCGATGCCGTCGTGTTCCTCGCCTCCGACGCGTCGCAGAACATGACCGGCCAGTCGATCACCGTCGACGGCGGCTGGGACGTCTAGCCCTGCACCCGTTCGAGTACGTGGCGCCGGAGACGCTGGACGACGCGCTCGGGCTGCTGCGCCGGCACGGCGACGAGGCCAAGGTGCTCGCCGGCGGCCAGAGCCTGATCCCGATCCTGCACTACCGGCTCGCGCGGCCGCGCGTCGTGATCGACATCAACGCGCTGCCGCTCGCCGACATCGCGCTCGACGATGGGCGCATCGGCATCGGCGCGCTCGTCCGTTACCACCAGCTAGAAGAGTCCGAGGCGCTCGCGGGCCGCTGCCCGGTGCTGGGCGAGGCGGCGCGGCTCATCGGCAACGTGCGGGTGCGCACGCTCGGCACCGTCGGCGGCAGCCTCGTCCATGGCGATCCCGCGGCCGAGCTTCCGGCGGTGATGACCGCGCTCGACGCCCGCATCGCGGTCGCCTCGGCGTCGGGCCGTCGCGCGGTGGCTGCGCGCGAGTTCTTCACCGGCCCCCTGACGACGGCGCTGGCTCCCGACGAGATCGTGACCGGCATCGAGGTGGCGGCGCTGCCGGCGCATGGCGCCGCCGTCGAGGAGCTGTCCCGCCGCGCCGGCGACTTCGCGATCGTGGCGGTCGTCGCGCTGGTCAGCCTCGATCGCCGCGGCCACGTGGAGGAGGCGCGCGTGGCCTTCGGTGGCGTCGCCGATCGTCCGGTCCACGCCCGCGCGGCGGAGGACGCGCTGCGCGGCCGCGAGCCCTCGGCCGAGACGCTCGCCCGCGCCGCCCACGCGGCCCGCGATGCGCTCGCCCCGCCGTCCGACGCGTTCGTCTCGGGCGCGTACCGGCGGCACGTCGCCGGCGTGCTGTGCCGCCGCGCGCTCACCCGCGCCGTCGAGCGCGCCCGGCGATGATCGCCCGCCTGGTCCTCAACGGCCGACCACGCGAGGTGGATGTACGGCCCAACGAGACCCTGCTCGAGCTGTTACGCGACACGCTCGGCGTGTTCGACGCCAAGGAAGGCTGCGACGAGGGCGTGTGCGGCGTCTGCACGGTGCTGCTCGACAGGCGACCCGTGTCCGCCTGCCTTGTGCTGGCCGCGGGAGTGCGCGGCCGCGCGGTGCTCACGCTGCGCGGGCTCGAGCGCGACGGCGGGCTCCATCCCTTGCAGGAGGCGTTCGTGAAGCACGGCGCCGTGCAGTGCGGCTTCTGCACGCCCGGGATGCTGCTCACGACGCTGGCCTTCCTCGAGCGTCAGCCGCGTCCAGATCGCGAAGCGATCCGCGCCGCGCTGGAGGGCAATCTCTGCCGGTGCACGGGATACACGAAGATCGTCGACGCCGTCGAGGCGTACGTCCGCGGTCATGACTGACGCCGTCGCCACGCGCGAAGGGCTGCGCGTCGTCGGCCAGCCCGTCGTTCGCCACGATGCGCGCGACAAGGTGGCGGCGGCGACGGCCTATGCCGCGGACTGGGCGCTGCCCGGCATGCTGTACGCCGCGGTCCTTCGCTCGCCCTACCCGGCGGCGCGCATCGTGCGGCTCGACACGGCCAAGGCCGCCGCGATGGCCGGCGTCGCCGTCGTGCTCACGGCGAAAGACGTCCCGCGCAACACGCTGTCCACGGACGTGCCGGGACAGACGACCGCCGTCGGGCCGCTGCGCGCCACGCTGCACGTGCTGGCCGAGGGACGCGTGCGCCACCAGGGCGAGCCCGTCGCGCTCGTCGCCGCCGAGACCCTCGAGCTCGCGCACGCCGCCGTCGAGACGATCGAGATCGAGTACGAGCCGACGGCCGGCGTGTTCTCTCCCGAGGCGGCGCTGGCGCCCGGCGCGCCGGCGGTGCACGGCCCCGGCAACCTGCTCGCGCAGTGGCGCATCGCGCGGGGCGACGTGACGACGGCGCTGCGGGACGCCGCGGTCGTCGTCGAGGGCGAGTACACGACGCAGATGGTCGACGCCGCCTATCTGGAGCCCGAGTCCGGCGTGGCGTGGATCGACTCGGACGGGGTCATCACGATCCGGCTGTCCACGCAGGTCATCGAGCACTTCCGCGACGTCGCCGAGGTGCTGCAGGTCCCGCAGAACCGCGTGCGGGTGATCGGCACGTACCTGGGCGGCGGCTTCGGCGGCAAGGAGGACGTCACCGTCGAGGCGTACCTGGGGCTGCTCGCGCTCAAGACCGGGCGGCCCGTGAAGATGGTGTGGACGCGCCACGAGTCGTTGCTCTCGCGCGCGAAGCGGCATCCGTATCGCCTGCGCTATCGCACGGGCGCCAACGCGCGTGGCGAGATCGTCGCGCAGCAAATCGAGCTGCTCGGCGACGCGGGCGCCTACGCGTATCTCTCGGCGCTCGTGCTGCTCTATTCCACGGTCACCGCCGCCGGTCCGTACCGCGTGCCCGCGGTGGAGGTCGACGCACGCGTCGCCTACACGAACAACCCGCCGACGAGCGCAATGCGCGGCTTCGGCGCGATGCAAACGGTGTTCGCGTACGAGTCGCAGTTGGACCGCGTGGCGCGGGCCCTCGGCGTCGATCCGGTGATGATCCGCCGCGTGAACGCGCTGCGCCGCGGCGACACGCTGCCGGTCGGCCAGGTCATCGAGACGCACGTTGCGCTTCCCGAGCTCGCCGAGCGCGCGTGGTCGGCGCTGGGCCCGCCGACGCAGCCGCGTGCCGCACACGTCCGAGTGGGACGCGGCCTGTCGTGCAACTTCCAGCCGTACGGGCGCATCGTGTGGCTGCACGATTGGGCGAGCGCCTGGCTCGGGTTCGAGATGGATGGCAGCCTCGTCGTGCGCTGCGGCTGTCCGGACGTGGGCGGTGGTCAGGCGTCATCGCTCTGTCAGATCGCCGCCGAAGTGCTCGGGGTGTCGCTCGCGCGCATTTCCGTGCACGTCTCTGACAGCGCGCTGACGCCGCTCGCCGGCACGACGACCGCCAGCCGCCAGCTCTACATGTCGGGCAACGCGGTGCTCAAGACGGCGCGTGAGCTGCGAGCGCAGCTGCTCGGCGTGGCGGGGGCGCTGCTGGGCGCCGACGCGGACGCGCTCGACATGGAAGACGACCAGGTGGTGACGACCGACGGCCGCACGCTGGCGATCCCGCGGCTCCTGGCCGAGTGCGCGCGCGCGGGCGTGGCGCGTAGCCACCTCGGCGTGTATCACGCGCCCGCCGGCGAGCCTGTCGACCTCGCGAAGGGCTCCGGCAAGGTGTTCCCCGACTACACGTTCGGTGCCCACGCGGCGGAGGTCGAGGTCGACACCGAGACCGGCGTCGTGCGTGTGCTGCGCTTCGCCGCCGCGCACGACGTCGGCCGCGCCATCAACCCGCAGTCGGTGGAAGGTCAGATCCAGGGCGGCGCCGTGCAGGGGCTCGGCTACGGGCTGATGGAAGAGGTCGTCCTCGACCGCGGCATCAACCTGACCACGTCGTTCGCGACATATCTGATCCCGACGGCGGCCGACGTGCCGGACGTGCGCGCCGTGGTCGTCGAGTCCGGTGAAGGCCTCGGCCCGTTCAATGCCCGCGGCATCGGCGAGCCGCCGATCGGTCCTCCGGCCGCGGCCATCGCCAACGCCATCGAGCACGCAACCGGTGTGCGGATCACACGGCTGCCGATCACCGCCGAGCGCGTCGCGCGCGGGCTGGGCCTGCTCGACTAGCGCCGGGCGGCACGCGACGGCAGCGACGGCCGGTTGACGTTGGACACATCAGCCGTCGCGCCTTTGACACGCCAGCATCCCTTCATCTTTGAATTCATAGGCTTCACGCGCGCGGCATCCGCCTTGCTGTGCCGGATTCGTGTCGTTGTCATTTCGGTGGGAAATCGGTTTCCGCAGGGGGAGCCGGTACCTATGAACAGTTATGAGTTCGTGTATTTGGGGCGTGACCTGCACGCGCTGGAGGCCATGGTGGGGTCGTGGTGCTCGGGGCACGATTGTCGGCTCGAAACCATCACACTGCTCGATGGCGCCCGGCTCCGAATCTCGGGTCCCGACGACACGATCCGCGAGGCGATCCGCATGGTGCGCGAATGGATGCGTCGTACCAAGTGATCGACCGATTCCTGCGACAGCATCCGGGATTCATCTGCACGGACTGTCTGGCCGCCGCCGTCGGCATGCCGCCGAGCCAGGTGAGCATGGCGACACAGCGGCTGCGGCAGGACACACAGTTCGCGTCGAAGCTCGGTGTCTGCTCCCGCTGTTCCGCCGAACGCACCGTCATCCGTGCCGCGTGACAGCCGAGTGACGCGCGACATGTCACGGTCCGGCGCATGAAAGCGACCCGCTCGCAATTCACGCCATTTTCGCGGCGGCTCGGCGCGGCACTTGCCTTGCTGCGCCGTCGCACGTCGGCATCGCTACGGGTGGGACCCAGGTTTCTTCCCTCCGCACGGGAGTCGCTCATGGACAGTTACGAATTCGCCTACTTCGGGCGGGACATCCAGTCCCTCGAAGACGCCATCGCCTCCTGGTGCTCGGAGCGCAAGTGCCGGCTCGAAACGACCGAACTCGACGAAGGGGCGACCTTCCGCATCTCGGGTCCCGATGCCACCATCCGCGAGGCCATGCAGATGGTGCGCGTCTGGATGCTTCGAACCCGCTGAACGCCCGCCGCTCGGTCTACCCGCCGCCCGGCCTACTCGATGACGCGGTCCGCCCGCAGGCGTAGTGACGGGGGGATCGTCAGCCCGAGCGCCTTCGCGGTGCGCAGATTGATCACGAGCTCGTACTTCGAGGGCTGCTCGATGGGAAGATCGCCGGCTCTCGCGCCTTTCAGGATCTTGTCGACGTAGGCCGCGGCGCGCCGGAAGAGATCGCTCAGCTCGGCGCCGTACGACAACAAGGCGCCCGCGTCCGCGACCATGCCGAACTGGCTGATCATCGGCAGCCGGTACTTGAGCGCCAGCGCGGCGATGTGGGCGCGGCTCGCGACGGCGCGTGGGCCCTCGACGATGAGAACGCCTTCAGCATTTTCCTTGTTCGCGGCGGCAAACGCCGCGTCGAAGTCACGCGCCGCGTGCACGTCGAGGTGTTGGAGCCGCACACCGAGTCGCCGCGCGGCGGTCGTCATCTCTCCGAGTGTGGGCGCCTCGCTCCGATTCACGTCCCAGATGATCGCGGCGCGGGTCAGCGCGGGCACCGCCTCCTTCAGGAGTTGAAGCCGCTTTTCGAGGACCGCTTCCGGCGGGCCGACCGTCACGCCGGTGAGATTGCCGCCCGGGTGCGCGAAGCTCGCCACACCCAGGACGCGCGGGTCGGTCGCCGCGATCATCACGATCGGGAGTGTCGACGTCGCCCGACGCGCGGCCCGCGTCGCATCCGGCCCCGCCGCCAGGATGACGTCGGGTTTCGCGCGGACAACATCCGCGGCGAGATCGTCCCATCGCTCGGGCGCGTCGCCCCATCGGCGGTCCACCGCGAGCTGCTGCCCTTCGATCCAGCCGAGCGCTTCGAGCTGCTTCATGAACGCGTCGTGCTCGGGAGCCGCTGTCGTCGGCGATCCCGTCAGCAGCAGCGCCAGTCGCTTCGGTTGCTGGGCCACGGCGCTGCGCGGTGCGAGCAGTCCGAGCGTGCCCACAACGAACGCGCGCCTGTCCATCACTCGATGCTGAAGTGGGCCTCGGTCGTGCGTCCCGTCACGCCGTTGATCGGCAGGATGTCTTGCGGGCAGGCGGAGAACGCCACGATCAAATCCATCTCCGCCTCGAAGAGCGCGTAGCTGCCCGGCGCGGACACGGGCTCGCCCCACGCCAGCCGCCCGTCGGCCGTCCACGGGATGTTCATGAACACGTTCAGCGACGGCGGCGTGGCCGGAATCTTGATCCCGAGCTCCGCCAGCCCGGCGTGCAGGTTGTCGCGGCAATTGTCGTGATGGCCTGTGACGCCGAGCAAGCCGTAGCGGTCGGCGTCGCAGGGCGCCATCAGGGTGTCGTGTGGGCAGCCCGACGTGTCCTCGATGAGCGTCAGGATCGGCCGGCGCCGGTTGGTCACGAACGAGTCGCCCACCGCCCCCGCCAGCTTCATGAACCAGGCGCGGCTCGCCTCCATGGCCATCCACTCGCTGGGGTCGTCGGCATTGAACGCCCACGCGTCGACCACCTGTGTGCCGTGCGTGTTCACCACGCGCACGCGCTGTCCCGCGCGCACACGCGCCGCCTTGCCGCGGCGGGCAGGAATCGTGACGAGGCTCACGGGCTCTTGAGGCCGTGGCCGCCGCGGTAGTCGGATGGCGGCGGTGACGTCCAGCCGGTGAGCAGCTCGGCGGCCGGTTGCCAGATCTCGATCGCGAGGGGTCGGCAGATGTCCGCGCGGTCGCCGCCGGCGCTGCCCCACACCGGCGCCGACATGTCGCCGTGAGGGCAGTTCGACAGCGCGGCGAGCACGTCGAGCTCGGCGAAGAACTCGATGAAGTCGCCGGCCTTCGCGGGACTCGGCTTCGTGAAGTACTTGCCCTCGGCGGTGAGGCCGGTCACCTGGAACACGTTCAGCACGTCGTGCACGTCGAGCTCGGTCAGGTGATACGGCGCGACGGCGCGCACGAGGTTCGAGTGGCAGCAGACGTCCAGCTCCTCACCGTTCAGCAGCTTGTGCACGTATGGATCGCACCGTGTGCCGAGCAGATCGTGGCATCCGGCGCCGTCCTCGTCGCGGCGGTACTGGACCGTGTCTGCCGTGATCGTGAGCATCGGCCGCAGGTAGGGCAGGCACGACCAGAGCCGGTCGAACGTCGACACGTGCGCCTGGTGCAGCTGGCGCGAGCGCGAGGCCCAGAAGCGCTCGCGCGGATTGCTCAGGCTCCAGACATTGAGGTCCGCCACCTGCGGACCTTCGAGCGCCACGATGCGAAAGATCTGCCCCGCCCGCACCGGCCATGCCCGCCCAGAGCGCCGCGGCAGAATGAAGCGGTCCACGAGCGTGCGCTTGGCGCCCGTCTCGCCGAGACGTCCATAGAATCGCCGGTCGACCTCGAGCGCCGAGCCCGGCTTCGCCTGATAGATCACGTGCGGTCGCGCCATCCGCCTCACCTCATTGACAAGCAGCGAGCGAGCATAGTCTCATACGCGGCACTTGGAGGTCAGCCATGAGAGTCTCACGGATCGTCACGGTTGCCACCGTCCTCGCCCTCGTCACCTTCATCCTCATCGCCGTCGGAGGCCACGACGTGGCGGCCCAGCAGTGTCCCAAGGGCAAGCTGCGTCTCTACACCTCCTGGCCCATGCAGGGCGCGATGCTGCCGGAAGGCACCGGGATGAAGAACGGCGTCGACCTCGCCGTGTCCGAGGTCAACGGCGTCGTCGCCGGCTACTGCCTCGAGGTCGTGAATCTGGACGACGCCTCGCCGCAGACCGGCAAGTGGGACGGCGCCGTCGAGGCGGAGAACGCCAACAAGGCCGTCGCCGATCCGCTGGCGATCGTCTACATCGGCACGTACAACTCCGGCGCCGCGAAGGTCTCGATCCCCATCACGAACCGCGCTCACATGGCGCAAGTCACTCCGGCGAACACGTATCCCGGGTTGACCAAGAAGCGCGGTGCCGCGCCCGGCGAGCCCGAGATCTATCGTCCGGGTGGGTTCGTGAACTACTTCCGTCCGATTCCCGCCGACGACATCCAGGGCGCCGTCGCGGCCAAGTGGGCCAAGCGTCTGGGCGTCAAGAAGGTCTTCGTTCTCAACGACCAGGAGCTCTACGGCAAAGGCATCGCCGACGTGTTCGAGGCCACGGCCAAGCGGATCGGCCTGCCCGTCGTGGCCAACGAGGGCATCGACTGGAAGCAGCCCGATCAGAAGCCGGTGCTGACCAAGATCCGCGCCTCCGGCGCCGATCTCGTTTATCTGGGCGGCGTCATCGAGACCGGTGCTCAGGTCGTCATCAGGCAAATGAAGGAAGTCGGCCTCACCGCCCCGCGCACGCGCTTCATGGGCCCGGACGGGCTTCTGGAAGAAGAGCTCCTGAAGGGCGCCACCTGCGACGCCGCGCTGGCCACCGAGATGCGGATCACGTTCGCGGGGCTGCCGTTCGAGAAGATGCGCGGGGTCGGCGCCAAGACGTATGAGACGTACAAGGCGAAGTTCGGCAAGGAGCCGACGTCGTACGCGCTGTACGCCGCCGAGGGCGGGCGCGTGATCATCGACGCCATCAAGCGCGCGGCGCCGGAGATCGAGAAGGCCAAGGACGTCGGCGAGAAGCGCGAGGCGGTGCGCAAGGCCATCGCGTCGACAAAGAACTTCGAAGGTATCAACGGCAAGTGGAGCTTCGACGAGAACGGTGACGTGGACTACGACACCATGTCGGGCTTCAAGGCCGTCAAGACGGACTCGCCGCTCGGCTGCAAGTTCCAGTTCGAGACGATTCTCGAGTGACTATTCAGATGGGGGGCCGCGACGTGGCCCCCCATTGTTTTTCAAGCAAAGGGGCGACGCCCCCTCTGACTCCCCGGCCAGCGCATCACCACAGGCTCGCCTCGGCCGTCGAACGGCCTACGGCTTCGCACTCCCACGCGCCCCGAGTGAATCGTGGCGCTCCTCGATAGCCGCAGATGACCTGGTGGGAGGTCCTCGTCCAGCAGACGATCAATGGCCTCACCCGTGGCGCCGTCTTCGCGCTCATCGCGCTCGGCTACACGATGGTCTACGGCATCATCGAGCTGATCAACTTCGCCCACGGCGACGTGTTCATGCTCGGCCTGTTCATCTCGCTGGCCTGGTTCGCGCTGCTCGGCGTCACCGGAGCGCTCAGCGGCTGGCAGCTGGTGACGGTGCTGCCGCTGGTGTTCGTCCTCACCATGCTCACGACCGCCGCGCTCAACGTCGCCATCGATCGCGTGGCCTACCGACCGCTGCGCCGCTCGTCGCGTCTGGCGCCGCTGATCACGGCGATCGGCGTGTCGTTCATGCTCGAGAACGTCGCCCTGCTCTGGAAGGGGCCAGCGCCCATTGCCTACCCCGACGTCTTTCCGTCCGTCGACATCCTGCGTGAGTGGTTCGGCGTGGACTCCGCGATCTTCTTGACCACCAAAGACGTGTTCGTCATCGTCGTCACCATCCCGCTCATGATCGCGCTCACCTACTTCGTGAGGCGCACGCGCTGGGGCAAAGCCATGCGGGCGACCGCGCAGGACCGCGAGACCGCACAGGCGATGGGCATCAACGTCGAGCGTACGATCCTCGTGACGTTCCTCGTCGGCGGCGCCCTGGCGGGTGCGGCGGGGCTGATCCAGGGCATGTACTACAACATCGGCATGTGGTGGATGGGGTACCAGGCGGGGCTGCGCGCGTTCACCGCGGCCGTGCTGGGCGGCATCGGCAGCATGGGCGGCGCCGCGCTCGGCGGCCTCGTCATCGGCTTTCTGTCCGCGTGGAGCGACCAGTACATCTCGGCGCGCTGGACCAACGCGATCGTGTTCTCGATCCTGATCGTCGTGCTCGTCTTCCGGCCGCGCGGGCTGCTCGGCGAGCGCACTCCGGACAAAGCCTGATGAAGCGCCTCGGCCCGGCCGCGCTCGTCGTGGCGCTGCTCGCCTATCCGTTCGTCGATAAGGCGCTCGGACTGCACACCGTTCACGCCGTGTCGGACGGCATGATCTACATGCTGCTCGCGCTGGGTCTGAACATCGTCGTCGGCTACGCGGGCCTGCTCGACCTCGGCTACGCGGCGTTCTTCGCCATCGGTGCCTATGCGATGGGACTGCTCAACTCGCCCGTCCTGGGCTCGCCGCTGTACGGCCACGCCTGGAGCTTCTGGGTGTGCATCTGGGTGGCGGCCGCGGTGTCGGCGCTGCTCGGTCTCGTCATCGGCGCGCCGACGCTCCGCGTGCGCGGCGACTATCTGGCGATCATCACGCTCGGGTTCGGCGAGATCATCCCCGTCGCGATCCGCAATCTCGGCGACGTGACCATCGAGATCGGCGGATGGCGGCCGATCGAGCGGCTCAATCTCACCGGCGGCGAGAACGGCGTGAACCCCGTCGGGCGCCCGCACCTGCCCGGCGTGCCGTTCGAGACGGATCCGATGCCGTGGTACTTCCTCATCCTCATCATCGGCGCGGCGTCCGTGTGGGCGATGAGCCGGCTGCGGGACTCGCGCCTGGGCCGCGCGTGGATGGCCATTCGCGAGGACGAGACGGCGGCCGACTGCACCGGCGTGAATCCCATCTCCACCAAGCTGCTCGCCTTCGCCCTCGGCGCGTCGTTCTCCGGCTTCGCGGGCTCGGTTTACGCGGCCAAGCTGCAGGCGATCACGCCGGGCGCCTTCGAATTTCAAGTGTCGATCATGCTCTTGTGCATGGTCGTGCTGGGCGGCGCGGGCAGTCTGCGCGGCGTCGTGCTGGGCGCGATGCTGATCACCATCTTCGACCGCGTCATCCTCTCGCAGACGACGTTCCTGGTGCGCGCGATCGGGCGCACCACCGGCGTGTCGGCGCTGACGGCCGTCGATCTCACGCTCTGGCGCTGGTTCTTCTTCGGCCTCGGCCTCGTGCTGGTCATGCTGCTGCGCCCGCAGGGGCTGGCGGGACGGCGCGTGCGGCCCGTCGCCGGCGGGGACGCGGACGACGAGACCGCCGTGCCCGAGCCCTCGGCGCCGCCGCGGCTCGAGGCCGTTCCCGAGTGGCTGAGGACTCGCGCGGCAGGCGTCGATGCCAGCGCCGCCGCCCTCGACGTGCGCGGGCTCACCAAATCGTTCGGCGGCGTCGTGGCCCTCAACCAGGTCGACCTCACCGTCCCGCGCGGCGCGATCATCGGGCTCATCGGCCCGAACGGCGCCGGCAAGACGACGTTCTTCAACGTCGTGACCGGCCTCGTGCGTCCCGATGCCGGTCGCATCACGTTCGCCGGCGGCAGCCTGGTCGGGTTGCGTCCCAACGCCATCGTCGCGCGCGGAATCGCGCGCACGTTCCAGTCGATCCGGCTCTTCGCCCACATGAGCGTGCTCGACAACGTGCTGGTGGGCGAGCATTGCCGGCTCGAATCATCGGTGGCCGGCGCCGTCGTGCGGCCGCCCTCCGTGGTCGCCGAGGAGCAGCGGGCGCGCGAACGGGCGCGGTCACTGCTGGCGTTCGTGGGGCTCGCCGACAAAGAGGAGGATCTGGCGCGCAATCTGCCGTACGGCGATCAGCGGCGCCTGGAGATCGCGCGCGCGCTGGCGACCGAGCCGCGGCTGTTGCTCCTCGACGAGCCGACGGCGGGAATGAATCCCCGCGAGACCGAGGCGCTGACCGAGCTGATCGGTCTGCTGCGCCGCGAGCTGACGCTGTCCATCTTGTTGATCGAGCACGACATGGAAGTCGTGATGGGGATCTCGGATCGCATCAGCGTGCTCGACTACGGCACGCGCATCGCGGAGGGCACGCCCGCGGAGATCCAGCGGCATGCGCGCGTGATCGAGGCGTATCTGGGCACCGGCTACGAGGCCGAGGCCGCCGGCCAGAGCGGGCCGCGATAGGCATGCTGGAGCTCGCCGACGTTCACGCCTACTACGGCAACATCCGCGCGCTTCGCGGTCTGTCGTTGTCGGTCGAGCGCGGCGAGATCGTCACGCTGATCGGCGCCAACGGTGCCGGCAAGACGACGACGCTGCGCACGATCCTGGGCCTGGTTCGGCCACGCCGCGGCCACGTCAGCTTCAACGGCCAGCGGCTCGACTCGCTCGGCACCGACCGGATCGTTCGCCTCGGCATCGCGCAGTCGCCGGAAGGCCGCCACATCTTTCCGCGCATGACCGTGCTGGAAAATCTCGAGCTCGGCGCGTTCGCGCGCCCGGATCGCGACGGCATCGCGCCGGACCTCGAGCGGGTGTTCTCGCTGTTCCCGCGCCTGCGCGAGCGGATCGCGCAGAAGGGCGGCACGCTGTCGGGCGGCGAGCAGCAGATGCTCGCCATCAGCCGCGCGTTGATGGCCCGTCCCGGCCTGCTGCTGCTCGACGAGCCGTCGATGGGCCTGTCGCCGATCCTCGTCGACACGATCTTTCGGATCATCGAGGACATCAATCGCCAGGGCACCACGATTCTCCTGGTGGAGCAGAACGCGCGCATGGCCCTGCGCGTGGCGCATCGCGGTTACGTGATCCAGACCGGGCGCGTGGTCATGCACGACACGGCCGCCGCGCTCTGGCGCTCGGATCTCGTGCGCAAGACCTACCTCGGCGAGAAGTAGCCGCAGCGTCTCGACGACCGGGTCGTACCGCGCAAAACGGTTCCTGGTCGTCGGGCGGTCCGAGCACCCGCCTGTGTCCTCGGCCCGAGTGCTCGCAGTGAGCTCCGCCGCCATCTTCGCGCACTCAGCCTCGCGTCCTGGCTTCACCGTCATAGGCAGCAGGATCGTCAGCATCGTGGTCCTCCACCGCGTCCGGCATCGGTTCCACTGCGCGTAACGCCGTCCAGCCGCCGCTCCATCGCGACCCACGTTGGCTCGGTGAAGCCTTCGTGACGGTGCAGCGTCGTGTCCACGAACCCACAGGACGCGAACAGCCGGCGATTGTCCTCGAGCACCAATCGCACGCCGAGCGTCATGCGTGCGAGCCCGCGCCGCCGGGCTTCACGCTCGGCCTCGTCGATGAGCGCCCGCGCAATGCCGCGGCGGCGATGATCGGGATGCACGGACAGGCGGCTCAGATACAGGGCGCTGTCCTGTTCCTCCCACAGGACGACGCCGACGGGAGCGCCGTCGAGCTCGGAGATGGCGCCACCGCCCTCGATCAGGTGGTGCTTGATCGTGGCCGCCGTCTCGTTCAGCGCGCCCGGCGGCGGGTTCGTCGGCCGCGACTGCGCCCCGAAGGCGAGACGCACCAGCTCGGCGATGGCGGCCGCGTCGTCGAGCCGGGCGGCGCGGATCGTCACGCCACCGCGGGCTTGACCTCTCCGGCCAGGCGCTCCATCGCGCGCATCATCGCCGGCACCCCGGCGCGCGGCAGGTCGAACGTCATCCACTCGGCGCCGAGCGAACGCACGCGGCGAATGTCGGAGGCGATCTCCTGCACGGAGCCCTGGAACGCGGCGCGACCGGCGCCCTTCGCCGCGTCGGTGAGGTCCAGAAGATTGCGCGGGGCCAGGCCGGGCCGAGTCCGGCGGCCGTGCCGGGCGGCCAGGTCCCGCACGGTCGCAACGCCTTTCTCGATGTCGTCCAGGCTCAGGCCCAGCGGGTGCCAGGCATCGCCGAGCTCGGCGCAGCGCCGCACCGCGGGACTCGACACCGCGCCCGGCGCGCCGCCGACCCAGATCGGAGGATGCGGCCGCTGCGCCGGCCGCGGCGCGAACGTGGCGCCGCTGAAGCTCGCGTAGTCGCCGCGGTATTCGGGCACGTCGGCGGCCCACGCCGCCGTGATGGCCCGGATGTAGTCGTCGCTGAGCCGACCGCGCTCGCGGAACGGCAGGCGCAGATCCGCGAACTCCGCCTCGTCCCAGCCCACGCCCACGCCGAAGATGAACCTCCCGCCGGAAGCCTGATCGACGGTGGCGGCGGCCTTGGCGGCGACGAGCGCGCTGCGATACGGCAGCACGATGACGCTGGCGCCCAGACGTATGCGCTGCGTCCGCCCGGCGAGATATGCGAGCAGCGAGAACGGATCGGGCCAGTGCCCGCCATAGTGCTGCGTCGTCGCCGGCTTGGCGAGGATGTGGTCGGGGACGAAGACACCGTCGAGGCCCAGCGCTTCGGCACGCGTGGCGAGGGCCTCCGCCTCGGCGACGGTGAGCTGCCAGATTGGAAGCACGACGCCGTACTGCATGAGAGCCTCCTGGCGAATGTCCGCGCGCCGGCTCAGCGCCGGACGGTCAGCCCGTCGAGGTCGAGGTCCGGCATGCGGCCGGTCATGAGATCCGTCACGATCCGCGCGGTGCCGCACGCCATCGTCCAGCCCATGTGCCCGTGGCCACAGTTGAGGAACAGGTTGCGGTGGCGTCCGAGGCCGAGGACCGGCGGCCCGTCAGGCGTCATCGGCCGCAGGCACGCGCGGTACTCGCCGCGGTCGTAGTCGGCCGCGTCGGGGAAAAGGTCGCGCGCCAGCCGCAGGATGTTGTTGAAGTCGCGGGGCGTCCAGCCCCAATCGTAGCCGGTGAACTCAGCCGTCGACGTGAGCCGCAGCCGATCGCCCAGCCGCGACCAGCCGACGAGCCACTGCTCGTCCACGCCCGAAATCGTCGGCGCCAGGCCGTCGCGCTTGAGCGGGAACGTGGACGAATACCCCTTCGCCGGATAGATCGGCAGCCGGATACCTGCGGTCCGCGCGACGCTCGTCGCGCCGACGCCGAGTGCCAGCACGTAGTTGTCGGCGCCCAGCACGCCGTCGCTGGTCACCACGGCTTCGATGCGGTCGCCGTCCGAGCGCAGCGCGCTGACGCGCGTGCCGAGCCGCACGGTGAGGCCGTGCTTGTCACGCGCGACGCGCGCGAGCTCTTCCGAGAACACGCGCGAGTCACCGCTGGAATCGCCGAGGTCGCGGATGGCGCCGGCGATCTTGCCCTTCACGGGCTCGAAGGCCGGTTCGAGCCGCGCCAACGCGTTGGCGTCGAGGATCTCCTGCTTTTGCCCGTGCTCGGCCAGCAGCGCCATCTTCTTGACGCCCGCCTCGAGCTCGGCCGGATCGCGATGCAAGTACAAGGCGCCCTTCGTGATCTCGTGGTATTCGATGCCTTCCGTCTTCACCAGCTCTTTCATCACCGCCTGGCTGTACTGGCACAGCCGGAGCTTGATCAGCGTGTTGCGCTTCGCGCGGTCGGACGTGCACTCGCGCAGGAACCGCAGGCCCCACGCGTAGAGCTGCGGATCGGCGCTGAGCCGCACGCGGATGGCCGTCTCGGCGCCGCGGAGCGACTGCCAGAGCATGCGCGGCGCGCGCGGCGACGCCCACGCGAACGAGTGGCCGGGCGCGATGATGCCCGCGTTGCCGCCGGTGGCCTCCAGCCCGAGCGCCTGCTTTTCTTCGATCAGCGTGACCTCGTGCCCGGCCTTCGCCAAAAAGTACGCGGTCGTCACGCCCACCACTCCGCCGCCGAGGACCAGCGTCTTCACGCGCCCCTCACGCGTCCAGCAGGAACCCGGCGCGCACGGGGTCGGCGGGGTCGAACACGAACTGGCTGGTGCCGGTGAGATACGCGCTGCCGGTGATCTCCGGAAGGATTGCCGGCCGGCCTTCGACGCGCGTCTCGGCCGCGATGCGGCCGGTGAAGTCGAGGCCGAGGAGCCCGCGGCTCACGAAGCTTCCGCCAGCGCGCATGAGCCCGCGATGATGGAACAGCGCCATGCGCGCGCAGGTGCCGGAGCCGCAGGGCGCTGCATCCACCTGGCCGGGGCCCCACACGAGCGCGTTCGGCGACACGCCGTGAGCGTCGGGCAGCTCGTGGACGAGCACCATGTCGACGCTGGTCTTGCCGGCGCCCGGCACGTCGACGCGCAGCTGGGCGTTCACCGCCTCGCGTACGGCCATTCCGCGCTGCGCGATGCGCTTGACCTGCTCACGCCGCACGGCCACGCCCAGACGCCCGGCCTCGACGACCGCGAAGACGTTGCCGACGCCGACCGAGATGTCGAGCGGCACCTCGCCGACGCCCTCGACCTCGACGACCTGATCGGCCTGCGCCACGAACGACGCTGTCCAGCGGAGGGTGACGTCACGCACACGGTCGCCATCCGATCGCGCGATCGTCTCCACCGCGCCGGCCTCGGTGTCGATGACGATCCGCGTCTCGTCACCGCTGCGCGCCACCATGCCCGTCTCGAGCGCCACCGTCGCGGCGCCGATCGTCCCCTCGCCGCAGGAGACGTAGTAGCCGCCGGGATAGATGAAGAACAGCCCGAACTGCGCCTCGGGCGTGACCGGCTCGGTCTTCACGGCGATGAGCAGGCCACGATGACCACGCGGCTCGAGACAGAGCCCCGTCCGCACATCGTCGAAGTGCTCCTGGAACCAGCGGCGTTTGTCCGCGATGGTGGCGCCGGGCAGACGCGGCAGGCCGCTCGTCAGCAAGCGCATCCCGATCCCGGCCGTGTGGAAATCGATCGTCGAGAGCATGCGATCGGCGCGCATCGAAACCTCCCGCGAGGGCGACATGATATCGTGCCGCCCCATGGACTCGCACACCTTCTTCTCGCAGCGTCTACGGCTGCACTACGTCGACTGGGGCAACCCGGCGAAGCCGCCGCTGCTGCTGGTTCACGGCGGCCGTGACCACTGTCGCAACTGGGACTGGACCGCGGAGGCGCTGCGCGACGATTGGCACGTCATCGCGCCCGATCTGCGCGGCCACGGCGACAGCCAGTGGTCGACCGACGGCAACTACACGATGGCCGGCTACATCTACGATCTCGCCCAGCTCATCCACCAGCAGCGCCTGGCGCCGGTCACGATCGTCGCCCACTCGCTCGGGGGCAATATCGCGCTGCGCTACGCCGGTGTCCACCCCGAGCGCGTCGCGCGGCTGGTGGCCATCGAGGGGCTCGGCCCGTCGCCCGATCGCCTCGCCGAGCGCGCCGCCAAGCCGATCGACGTGCGCATGGACGAGTGGATGCGCGAGCAGCGCAATCTCGCAGGCCGCCTGCCGCGACGCTACCCGAGCATTGAGGATGCGTTCCGCCGGATGCAGGAGGAGAACCCGCATCTCACCGCCGCGCAGGCGCGCCATCTCACCGTGCACGGCGCCAACCAGAACGAGGACGGCACGTATTCCTGGAAGTTCGACAACTACGTGCGCGCGTTCCCGCCCTACGACATGTCGCGCCGCGATATCGAGACGCTCTGGCGGCGCATCGAGTGCCCGACGCTCTTGCTGCACGGCAAGGAGAGCTGGGCCGGCGATCCGGCCTCCGACGGCCGGGCCACGCACTTTCGCCACGCGACCGTCGTCGGCGTCGACGGCGCCGGCCACTGGCTGCACCACGACCGCCTCGACGAGTTCCTGAAGCTCGTGCGCGATTTCCTCGCGCGCTGAGCGCTGCCCGGTCAGCGCGGCTCGGGCGGCCTCCGCATCTTCCACTCGGTCGCCTGCTCGTACGCCCAGCCGATGCGCAGCGCCATGTCCTCGCGTCCCGCGTGACACAGGATCTGCAGCGACGTCGGCAGGCGATCGGTGGTGAACCCGTTCGGAACCGCGATGCCGCACATGCCGAGATAGTTCCCCGCGCGCGTGAAGAACGCCGCCGTGCCCGACTGGTCGACCTTGGCGATCGGGATCGCCGCCGTCTGCGCGGTCGGCGTCAGCAGCGCGTCCACGGAGGTGAGCGCGCCGACGAACGCGCGGCGATGTGTCTCGCGGTCGGCGAGGGCCATCAGATAGTCGCGCGCGGACATGGCGCGGCCCACCTGGATGCGCGGCCGCACGTGCGGATCGACGGGCAGGCTCATGTCGCCCACGAGATGTCCGACGAACCGATAGCCCTCGGCGCCGATGATCCGACCGACGCCGGCAGCATAGTCGCTGAACCGATTCGGCAGCGCCACGCGCACGATCTCGGCGCCGAGGCTCGCGAGCGTTTTCACCGCGGCATCGTACGCGGCGAGCACGTCCGCATCGACGCCGAGGCGTTCTTCGTCGGGCAGGATGGCCAGGCGCAGCCCGGCGACGCCGCGGTGGAGCTCGGGCAGCGGATCGAGCGGCGCCCACGCGAGCGTCGGCGGGTCGTTCGGATCCGGGCCGTTCAGCACGCGGAAGATCAGCGCGGCGTCCTCCACCGAGCGGGCCATGGGCCCGGGCGTGTCGAGCGTGAACGCCAGCGGCAGCACACCGTGCGTGCTGATGCGTCCGAGCGTGGTCTTGAGGCCGACGATGCCGCACCAGGCGGCCGGCAAGCGCACCGAGCCGCCCGTGTCGGTGCCGATCGCCACCGGCGCCAGTCCCGCCGCGACGGCAACGGCCGAGCCGCTCGAGGAGCCGCCCGGCGTGCGGTGCACGTCGAGATCCCACGGATTCCACGGCGTGCCCAGATGGGTGTTGGTGCCGAACGAGCCCATCGCGAACTCCACCGTGTGGGTCTTGCCGAGCACGATCATGCCGGCGGCGATCAACCGCTGCGCCAGCGTGGCCGTCAGCGACGACCGACGATCGCTCCACACCTTGGAGCCGCCGGTGGTGATGCGACCTTCGAGATCGATCAAGTCCTTGAGCGCGATCGGCACGCCGTGCAATGGGCCGACACGGTGGCCGCTCTTGATCGCGCGCTCAGCCGCCTCCGCGGCCAGCCGCGCTTCGTCGGCGTAGACGGCGATGTAGGCGTGGAGCTTTTCGCGCGCACGGATTCGGGCGAGCAGCGCGTCGACGACGTCGACGGGCGACAGGGCGCGCGTCTCGAACGCGCGCGAGAGCTCGGCCACGCCGGCCCAGATCGGATCGATGGCGCTCATCGTTTCAGCCTCCCGTGTCCATGGTGGACTCGGATTATGAGGCGCGTCGCTCGGGTGTCAAGCCGCGCTAGATCGCGCTGGCCGCGATGTTCACGGTGAGCGCGAGCAGCGCGGCGTTGAACACGAAGGCGACGACGCCGTGGGCGGCGACGGCACGACGGATGCGGCCGCTGGTGACGCCGACGTCGGAGACCTGCGACGTCATGCCGATCACGAACGAAAAGTACACGAAGTCCCAGTAGTCCGGCTCGGACTCACCGCCGGGAAACGCCATGCCGCCGGGATCGCTCTCGTCGTAGAACTCGTGGGCGTAGTGCAGCGCGAACATCGCGTGGATGAACGCCCACGACAACAAGATCGTGAGCGCGGCGAGCGCGATGTGCGTCGGTCGGCGCGGCGCGCCGCTCGAGGAGCCGAGCTCGGCGACAATGGCGCCGAGGCTCGCAAGCGCCGCGGTCACCGTGAGCACCAGCAGGGTGAGCTGGCCTTCGTCCTCACGTGCGGCGCGCGCACGAATCTGGTGCACGTCGCAGACCGACATCAGGTGCGCCACCAACGCCAGGTAGAGGCCGACGCAGACGTCCCAGCCGACGAGCGCGCGCGTGACGAGCCGCCAGTCGGTCACCACGGTCAGCGCAAGGGCGATGAGCGCGCCGAGCGCCAGTGAGATGAACAGGCGCGGCCGGGCCCGGATGATCCGCGCCAGCGAGAACGCGCCTAGCCTCCCTGCACCACGACGTTGGACAGGCTTCCGATCCGCGGCGCCGTGATGGTGACCCGGTCGTCCGGCATCAGCGAAAAGCCCGCCTCGGGCACGAGCCCGGTGCCGGTCAGCAGATAGGCGCCGGACGGAAACACGTTGTCGCGCACCAGCCAGTCGGCGAGATCGGCGAACGAGCGGCGCATCGCGGAGGTCGCGATCTTCCCCTCGTACGCCACCGCCCCGCGCCGCTGGATGGTGATGGCGAGGTCGAAGACCGGCGACCGCTCCTCGTCGGTGAGCCACACGACGGGGCCGAGCGCGCACGACTCGCGGTAGATCTTGGCCTGCGGCAGGTACAGCGGGTTCTCGCCCTCGATGTCGCGCGACGAGACGTCGTTGCCCACCGTGTAGCCGGCGATCTCGCCGTGCGCCGAGACGAGCACGGCGATCTCCGGCTCCGGCACGTTCCAGGACGCGTCGCGCCGGATGCGGATGGGGCCGTTGTGGCCGCTCACGCGCGAGGCCGCGCCCTTGTAGAACAATTCCGGACGCTCGGCCGTGTACACCTTGTCATAGAAGTCCTCGGCGCCCGCCGTCTCTTCCATCCGCGCGACGCGGCTGCGCTCGTACGTGACGCCGGCGGCCCACACCTCCTGCAGGTCGAGCGGCGGAAGCAGGTGTGGCGCGGCGGCCGTCGACGGCGCGGCCAGAACCTCGGCGGCCTTGAGGCTCGGCGCGCCGCGACGGCGCTCGGCGAGCACACGCGCGGGGCGCGGCAGCTGCAGCAGCGAGGCGAGGAAGCCTCCGTTGGTCCCGGCATCGTGCGCCACGATCTCGATGCGCTCGTCGGCGAGCACGCCCCACGCCGGGCCGGACGGCAGCGCGACGCGAGCGAGGAGCACGTTGGCCATCATGACCTCCCGACGACGGTGTCGGCGATGGTCGTGTCGATCAGGTCTTCGTACCGATGCGCCCGCGTGATGAATCCGCCGTCGAGCAGGATTCGCTGCAGGTAGTCGTAGCCCGCACGCCGGATGATCGGCTCGCGCGCCCACGTGGCCTGCGCGAGGTACCGGGCCACGGCGCGCTGACGGATGTCGGGCGCGACGTCGGCGAAGGCCGGCGCGATCACCGCGGAGATCTCCTTGGCGTCCGCGCGCGCCATCCAGCGCTGCGCGGAGTGCAGCGCGCGCGTGAAGCGCACGAGGACGTCGCGGCCCTCACGCAGGAAGGTCCCGGTCGTCATGTACGAGGAGAACGGCACCGGGCCCGTCGCCTCGCCCATGGACACGGCGAGGTGCGCGGTCCCGTCCCCGATCAGCTCCTCGGTGAACGGCTGGCCCGTCTCCAGGAAATCGCCGTGCCCTCCGCGGAAGGCCGCGATGGCCTCCGCCAGCGGCCGCGTGCGCTCGATGCGCACGGCGCTCGGGTCCACGCCGTGCTTGCGCAGCACCGTGAGCAGGCACTGCCACGGCGTGGGCGCCTCGGCGAAGCCGATCAGCGTCTTGCCGACGACCTCGTTCCAGCGGAAGTGCGGGCGCGGCTCGCGCGAGAGAAGAAAGAAGCCGTTGCGCGAGTTCATCTCGGCAAAGTGGACGAGAAACGGTCCGCCGCGGTCTGCCACGTCGAGGCTGCGCATGATGCCGCCGAGCGCGATTTCGGCGTGCCCGTCGATGAGCGCACCGGTCGTCGTCGCGCCGGGCCCCGCGGTCACGACGTCGACCTCGAGGCCCTCGCCGGCGAAGTGACGACCATAGAGCGCCACGAACTGCGGCGCGTAGAAGATCGATCGGAAGGGCTCGTAGATCGTGAGGCGTCGCACGCCACTCATGGCGGCGCAGTATAGCAGCGGCGCCGGCGTGCACAACCTTGACACACCCGGGAGCCGGACATAGGATCAGCGCGCTTTTCGCGCCGATCCCCGACGCAAGGAGGCTCCCATGCTCGGCACGATCCGCATCCTCGCGGCGTTCCTCGTCCTGCTCGTGGCGGCGCCGGCGTGGGCCGCCGGCGAGCGCGACGTCACCATCGCGCAGGGCATCGACGCCGAGTTCCTCGACGTGCAGATGACCAACAACATCGTGACGCTGATCATCAACACCTCGATCTATGACACGCTGCTCACGCGCGACAAGAAGCTCGATCTCGTGCCCAACCTGGCGACCTCCTACAAGAACGTCAGCGAGAAGGTGTGGGAGGTGAAGCTGCGGCCCAACGTGAAGTTCCACAATGGCGAGCCGTTCGACGCCAACGCCGTCAAGTTCTCGTTCGAGCGGATCAACCGCGCGGACTTCAAGTCGCCGCAGAAGGGCTGGTTCAACACGATCGAGCGCGTCGAGATCGTCGATCCGCTCACCGTGCGCTTCCACACCAAGCAACCGGATCCGGCGATGCCCGCGCGCATGACGCTGATGTACCAGCTGCCGCCGAAGTACGTGACGCAGGTGGGCGACGCGCAGGCGAACCTGAAGCCCGTGGGCACCGGGCCGTTCAAGTTCGTCGAGTGGCAGAAGAACGAGCGCATCGTGGTCGAGGCGAACGACGCGCACTGGAGCGGCAAGCCGGCGGTGCGCAAGGCCACGTGGCGGCCGATTCCCGAGCTCGGCGCGCGCATGGCCGCGCTGCAGACCGGTCAGGCGGATCTCATCGTCAACGTACCGCCGGATCAGCTGCCCGCCCTGGCGAGCACGAAAACCGTCCGCGTCGAGAAGATCCCGAGCTGCCGCATCATCAATTTCGCCATCGCGCAGATCAAGGGTGGGCCGCTCGGCGACAAGCGCGTGCGCCAGGCGCTCAACTACGCGGTCGACATGCAGGGCATCCTCGACGCCGTCCTGCAGGGCAACGGCAAGCGCATCAACTCGTTCATGCCGACCAACGTCTGGGGCTACGACACGGCGATCCCGCTCTACGAATACAACCCGAAGAAGGCCAAGGAGCTCCTGGCCGCCGCCGGCCAGACGAACCTGAGGCTGACGCTGCAGGCGCCCAACGGGCGCTGGGCGATGGACAAGGACGTCGCGCAGGCGGTGGCGGGTCAGCTCACCGAGAACGGCATCAAGACCAACATCAAGATCATCGGCGAGTGGGGCGCCTACGTGCGCACGATCCTCGATCACAAGACCGAGGACGTCGCGATGAACGGCTGGTGCCTGCCGAGCCTGGAGCCCGATCACTGGGTAACGCCCAATCTGAAAACCGGCGAGCCCGTCTCGCAATACGGCAACGCCGAGGTCGACAAGCTGATGGAGCAGGCGCGCGCCGAGATGAACGTGGACAAGCGCAAGCAGCTCTACAGCCAGCTTCTGCGTCTGATCCACGACGAGGCGCCGTACATCTTCGGCTACCAGCAGATGGACATCTACGGCGTCAACAACCGGTTGAAGTGGACACCGCGCGGCGACGAGTCGATCCGGCTGACCGAAATTGGTTTTTGAACGTGGGGGCCCCGACATGGCCCCCACACCCCCCGCGGTCGATCGCAGGCTCGCCTCGGCCGGTGAACGGCCTGCGGCTTCGCACTCCCACGCGCCCCGGCGAAGCCGTGGCGCGCCTCGGTAGCCTGGCAACGCGTCGCGCGACCTAATGTTGGGGTACGTCGCGCGGCGTCTGCTGCAGAGCCTCGGCGTCCTGCTCGGCGTCTCCGTCATCGTGTTCGGGCTGCTGCACCTCACGGGCGATCCGACGCGATTGCTCCTTCCACTCGAAGCGCGGGAGGAGGACGTGCGCCAGCTGCGCGCGCTGCTCGGGCTCGACGATCCGCTGTGGGTGCAGTACCTCCGCTTCCTCGGCCGCGCCGTGCGCGGCGACTTCGGGCTGTCGTTCAAGCATCAGGTCCCGGCGCTCACGCTGATCTTCCAGACGCTGCCGGCGACGCTGCAGCTCACCGCCGCCGGGCTGGGGCTGGCGCTGGTCGTCGCGGTGCCCGCCGGCATCCTGGCCGCGCTGCGGCGCAACTCGCTGCTGGACGCCGTCTGCTCGGTGGGGGTCCTGCTCGGCCAGGCCATGCCCGTCTACTGGCTTGGGCTCCTGCTGATCATGGTGTTCGCGGTGGGGCTCGGCTGGTTTCCGGCGGCCGGCCGCGACGGGCTCGCGTCGATCGTGCTGCCGGCGACGGCGCTGGGCGCGTTCTCGATGGCCCGCATCGCGCGGATGGCGCGCTCCGGCATGCTCGAGGTGCTGGCGCAGGACTACGTGCGCACCGCGCGCGCGGCCGGCATCCGCGCGTTCGTGGTGACCTACAAGTACGCGCTCAAGAACGCGGCGATCCCGCTCGTGACCATCGTCGGGCTCGAGTTCGGGATCCTGCTCGGCGGCGCGGTGATCACCGAGACGATCTTCGCGTGGCCGGGCGTGGGGCGGCTTGCCGTCGACGCGATCTTCAGCCGCGACTATCCCCTCGTGCAGGCCATCGTGGCGGTGCTCGCCACGCTCTTCGTCGTCATCAACCTCGCCGTCGACCTCGTCTACACCTACCTCGACCCGCGGATCGCCTACGTGAGGACCACGCGATGAGTGTCCTTGCCGAGGCCGCGTTACCGGTCAGTGCGCCTCGGCGATGGCGCGTCAGCTTCCGCGCGGTCTTCGGCCTCAGCGCGCTGCTCGTCATCGGCGGCTCGGCCCTCTTCGCCCCGCAGCTGGCGCCGTGGGACCCGGCCAAGCAGATGCTGCTCAAGCGCCTGCGACCGCCGATGTGGCAGGAGCGCGGGCTGCGCGAGCACCCGCTCGGAACCGACCATCTCGGCCGCGACATCCTGAGCCGCATCCTCTACGGCGGGCGCATCTCACTCGGCGTCGGCCTCACCGCGGTGACGCTCTCCGCGGCGATCGGAGTCAGCCTCGGCCTCGTCGCCGGCTTCTTCGGCGGGCGCGCGGACGCGGTGATCATGCGGATCGTCGACGTCTTCCTCGCCATCCCGTACATTCTGCTCGCCATGGGCGTGGTCTTCGCGCTCGGCCCGAGCCTGCTGAACGTCATTGTCGTGATGGGCGCCACGCGCTGGGTGCAGTTCGCGCGCATCGTGCGCGCGGACGTCCTGTCGCTGCGCGAGCGCGAGTTCGTGGCGGGCGCCCGCGCGCGCGGCAACCGCTCGCTGCGGCTCCTGCTCCGGCACGTGCTGCCCAATGCGCTGACGCCGATCATCGTCGTGGCCACGCTCGAGCTGGCGTTCATGATCATCTACGAGTCCGCGCTGTCGTTCCTCGGGCTCGGCGTGCAGCCGCCCACGCCCACGTGGGGGTGGATGCTGGCCGACGGCCGCAACTACGTGGCGACGGCGTGGTGGCTGGCGACGTTTCCCGGCCTCGCGATCATGGTCACCGTCCTCGCGGTCAATCTGCTCGGCGACTGGCTGCGCGACACGCTCGATCCGCGGCTGAAGGTCTAGGCCGTGGCGCTGCTCTCGGTGGAAGACCTGCGCACGCAGTTCGACACGAGCGCCGGCACCATCCGCGCCGTCGACGGGGTGAGCTTTGCGATCGAGCGCGGTGAGGTGCTGGGGCTCGTGGGCGAGTCCGGCTGCGGCAAGAGCGTGACGTCGCTGTCGATCATGCGGCTGGTGCCGCCGCCCGGCCGCATCACCGGTGGCCGCGTGCGTCTCGACGGCGCGGACCTGCCGGACACGGACGGCGAGGCGATGCGCCGCCTGCGCGGCTCGCGCATGGCCATGGTGTTCCAGGAGCCGATGACGTCGCTGAACCCCGTCTTCACCATCGGTGATCAGATCGCGGCGGCGGTGCGCGCGCACGGCGGCGACAGCCGGCGCGCGGCGTGGGCGCGCGCGGTCGAGATGCTCGACCGGGTGCAGGTGCCGTCGCCGCGCGAGCGCGCGCGCGAGTATCCGCACCAGCTCTCGGGCGGCCTGCGACAGCGGGCCATGATCGCGCTGGCGCTGGCGCCGGGGCCGCAGCTGTTGATCGCCGACGAGCCGACGACGGCCCTCGACGTCACGATCCAGGCGCAGATCCTCGACCTGCTGCGGCGGCTGCAGGCCGAGCGCGGGATGGCCGTGCTGCTGATCACCCACGACCTCGGCGTCGTCGCCGAGCTCTGCCACCGTGTAGCGATCATCTACGCGGGACGCATCGTCGAGATGGCGCCGGTGGCGAGCATCTTCCGCGCACCGATCCATCCCTACACGCGCGGCCTGCTGCGCTGCCTGCCGCACCCGAGCCGCTTCGGCCAGCCGCTGTCGTCGATCGACGGTGCGCCACCCGACCTGCGCGAGATCGGCGGCGGGTGTCGCTTCGCCGCCCGTTGCCCGCACGTGACGCCGACGTGCCGCCGCGAGCAGCCCGCGCTCGTCGAGCGCGCACCCGGACACGTCGTGGCATGTCCGGTGGTCAGCGCGTGACGGCGCTCGTCGAGGTCGAGCGGCTGCAGAAACATTTCACCGTCGGGGGCGCGTGGCTGCGCCGCCGACGCCGCGTCATTCGCGCCGTGGACGGGATCAGCTTCGCGATCGAGCGCGGCGAGGTGCTGGGGCTCGTCGGCGAGTCCGGCTGCGGCAAGTCCACCACCGGCCGCCTGCTGCTGCGACTCGTCGAGCCCACCGGCGGACGCATCCGCTTCGAGGGACACGATCTCCTCACGCTCTCGGCGCCGCGGCTCTGGGCCACGCGCCAGCGGATGCAGATCGTCTTTCAGGATCCGTTCGCGTCGCTCAACCCACGCATGCGCGTGGGCCGGATCATCGCCGAGCCGCTCGCGATCTACGGCCGCGCCGATGGCGCCGAGCAACGCCGTCAGGTGGCCGAGCTGCTCGAAGTCGTCGGCCTCGAGCCACGCTTCGCCGAACGGTATCCCCACGAGCTCTCCGGCGGCCAGCGCCAGCGCATCGGCATCGCGGCGGCGCTCGCGCTGCGGCCGAGCCTCATCGTCGCCGACGAGCCCGTCTCCGCACTCGACGTGTCGGTGCAGGCGCAGGTCCTGAATCTCATGGCGGACCTGCGCCGCCGCTTCGGCCTGACGTACCTGTTCGTGTCGCACGATCTGCACGTCGTGCTGCACATGTCCGATCGCGTGGCCGTGATGTATCTGGGCGAGATCGTGGAGATCGGACCGCGCGACGCCGTGCACCGCACGCCCAAGCACCCATACACGCAGGTGCTGCTGTCTGCGGTGCCGGTGGCCGACCCATCGTTGCGGCGCGAGCGCATCGTGCCCAAGGGCGAGGTGGCGAGCCCGCTCGCGGTGCCGAGCGGGTGCCGGTTTCACCCGCGCTGTCCGTTTGCGTTCGACCGCTGCCGGATCGAGCGGCCCGCGCTGCGCGCGGTGGGCGACGGCCACGAGGCCGCCTGTCATCTCTACGACGGGCGCTAGCGTTTACGAGGTCGCGGCCCGTGACTCCATGCCGAAGCAGAGCTGGTTGCCATCGAGGTCGTGGACGTCGAAATCACGCATGCCGTACGGGTAGTCCTTCGGCGCGTTGAGCGTTCGAGCGCCCCGCGATTTCAGCTCCTCGTACAGGGCATCGACGTCCGTCACGAAGACGTTGACGGCGCCCTGGCCCGGCTGACGCTTCGTCTGGCCGGCCGCCTGCAGATGAATCGGCACCCCACCACGCTCGACGCCGGCATAAAACGTCGGCTCGCCCTACGTGAACTCGACCTGAAAGCCCAGGACGTCGCGGTAGTGCGCCACGCTGCCGAGAACGTCTCTGACGACGAAGACCGTTGCGGCGCCCACCAGTGAAACCGAGCCCGCCATGGCCGCCTCCTTGCCCGAATGAACTACAGCACGCCGCGCTCGACGCGCCGGCCGGCCTGATAGACGTCGAGCACGCTCCAGAGCGCGGTGATCTCTTTGGTCGGGTCGCCGCGAACGATCAACGCGTCGGCCGGACGCCCCGGCGCGAGGCGGCCCGCACCCGCCCCGACGCCGATCGATTCCGCGGCGCCCGCCGTGCCCGCCACGATCGCATCCGCGTACGTGAGCCCGGCTTCGGCGAGCATGTGGATCTCGTGCACGAACTCGCCCGGCGCGTACCAGCCCCACGGCGAGTCCGAGCCGGCGGTCATCCGCACACCGGCCTCGCTCATGCGGCGCACCGCGTCCACCTTCACGTCGAGCGCACGACGGGCGGCGTCGAGCTCGGTGACGAGCGCCGGCGTGAGCAATCCCTGGCGCTCGCAAGCTTCGCGGCGGCGCTCGATGCCGGCCCGTTGCACGTACAGCGTCGGATTGACCCACGCCTTCGCCTTCGCGAGCCGGTCGACGAGGTCGGGGCGGTAGCGATACGTGCCGTCCGGCTCGTTGAAGACGCAGTGGATGATCATGTCGACGTCGGCGTCCAGGCAGTTCTGCACCGACTGGGCGGACGTGCAATGCGCCGCCGTGAGCCTGCCGTGGCGGCGCGCCTCGTCGGTCATCGCGGCCAGCTCGGCCACCGTGTATGACGCGCGGTTGGGATCGGACGTCCGCGTGGAGCCGCCGCTCGCCACGATCTTGATGTAGTCGGCGCCTTCCTTGAGGAGCTTGCGCACCTCGGCGCGCACGGCGGCTTCGCCGTCGGCCTCGGAGCCGAAGTAGCCCATGTGGCCGCCCGTGATCGCGATCGGGCGCCCGCAAATGACCATGCGCGGGCCCGGCGCCAGCCGGCGGCGGATGCCCTCGCGCAGCGAGAACGCCACCTTGCCCTTGGCGCCGTTTTCGCGCAGCGTCGTGACGCCCGAGTGCAGCAGCGTGCGTGCGTTCTTCGCGGCCTGCAGCAGGAGGATGTCGTCGTCTTCCTTCGCGATGTCGTCGCCGAGCGTGCCATCGCCGGGAGCGACGAGGTGCGTGTGGGCGTCGACGAGACCGGGAAGGATCGTCGCGTCGCCGTAGTCGCGCCGATCGACGTCGGCGCCCGCGGGCGCGTGGACATCGGCGGCGCGGCCGAGCGCCGCGACGCGGTCGCCGTCGATGAGCATCGCCGCCGGCTGGACGGCGGCGGTGCCGGTGCCGTCGAGCAGACGCGCCGCCGTGATCAGCGTGAAGCGTGGCGCGACCGACGTGCGCGCGTGCGTGTCGGGGCTCAGTCGACGATCGCCTGGTACACGAGGTCACGCATGAGTGTCCAGAACTTCGCGCGCGTCGCCCCGGACCCGCTCTGCATCATGAGGACGACGGACATCTGCTCCTTGGGATCGACCCAGAACTGCGTGCCCCAGATGCCGACCCACCCGTAGTCGCCCACCGAGCCTGGAATCGAGCTCCGTCCGGCACTCACGCGCACGAGGAAGCCGAGCCCGAACCCGCCGCCGCTCTCGGGGCGCGCGTCAACGACGGCGATCGGAAAGCCGTTGACTCGCATTCCGGGCGCGAGGTGATCGGCGGTCATGTACTCCACGGTCTTGCGTGACAGCAGGCGGACCCCGTCGAGCGTGCCGCCGCCGAGGAGGAATTGGCTGAACCGCACGTAGTCGGCGGCCGTCGACACCATGCCGCCGCCACCGGACGGGAAGGTCGGCTTCCGCGTGGGATCGGGGGCAGTCGGCCGCTTGCCGGTGATGGGATCGACCTGCGGCTCGGCGATCCGTCCCTGCTTGTCCGGCTCGACCCAGAACGCGGTGTCGGGCATCCGCAGCGGCTTCGTGATGCGCTCGGCGATGAATCGGTCGAGCGACAGGCCGGAAACCACTTCCACGATCCGACCCAGCACGTCGGTGGAGACGCTGTACTCCCACGTCGTCCCCGGGTGGTATTGCAGCGGCAGCGTGGCGAGCTTCGCGATGAACTGCGCGCTGGTCTGGTCGGGCTCGAACAGCCTCGCCTCGTTGTAGCGGTCCTTCACGATCGACTTGCCGAAGAACCCGTACGTGAAACCGGAGGTGTGGCGCAGCAAATCGTGCACGGTCATCGGGCGCTGCGGTGTTTCGAGCATCAGCACCTCGACCTTGCTCGCCTCGTCCTTCTTCTCGACGCCGACCTTCACCTCCTTGAGCTCCGGGAGGTGAAGCGCGACGGGATCGGCGAGGCTCAGCCGCCCTTCTTCGACGAGCAGCATGGCCGCGAGCGAGGTCAGCGGCTTCGTCATCGACGCGATCCGGTGAATCGCGTCCGGCTTCATCGGCGCCTGCGCCTCGCGGTCACGGAAGCCGAAGCTTTCGACGTACGCGACCTTGCCGCGGCGGGCAATGACGACAACGGCGCCGGGGATCTCACCGCGCTCCACGCCGCTGTGCATCGCAGTCGACACGCGCTTGAGGCGCTCGGAGGAGAGGCCGACCTGCTCCGGCGTCGTCACGCGCGGCAGGCCTTGCGCGTGAGCATGACCGACGAGGCCGATGGCGACGGCGAGGGCGACGATGGTGCGCAGCGCGATCATGGCGGAGCTCCTTGCCTCAGCGAGAGAACGTCACGGACGCCGTGAAGGCGCGAGAATTCTAGGCAACGCGCGCCGCGCGGTCAACGGTGCGCGGGTCAGCGCACGCCGAGCTGGGTCGCGAGAATCGCGCCCGCGAGCGCGCGATGGTGCGCGCACACGGCGTTGAAGCGGCACGGAGTCAGACGCTCGCACGCCATCTTCTCGCGCAGCGTCTCGCGATCCTCGCTCACGGCCTTGGCGATCTCGTCGGCGATCAGGCGCTGCAGCAGGCTCAGCTCCGCCGTCCCGCCGGGGAACTCCTTGCCGAGCTGGGCGAGGACCTGACGGGCGCGGCTCTCTGGCGACATCCTCACCATCACGACCTCCTGCCCTGTTCAGGCAAGGAGTACGCCAGAGAGCTTTCGCCCAGAAATCAGCAGGTTGAGGCCAGACTCGAGGCCTCGGGTGTCATTGGTCTGACGGGGCAGTGCCCTCCCGGCGCCGGGTTGTGATAGTCTCTGCGGCGCCCGCGTGGCCGGCGAATCCCCGACGGCCCTTCCGGCGAGGAGGTGCTTATGCAAGTCACGGCGTTCTCGACACCGAAGAAGCCCGACTGGCGCTGGCGTATCGTGAACTACGCCGGCGAGACCATTCAGGAATCGCGCGACTCGTTTCCGACAATCGCCGCCGCGGTGGCCCGCGGCACCGAGTACATGAGCCGGCTCCGTGCCGACCGCTCGGCGCCCGTCCGCGCCTGGCGCTCGACTTCGCACCTGCGCAGCGCCCGCTGACCGCCGCGCGACCGCGCGACGCCGGTTAGCGCGCCGCCTTCCCCTGCGGGAGGCCGTAGAGCCGGCAGACGTTCTCGAAGACGATCTTGCGGCGCACGCCCGGCGAGATGCCCGCCAGATTCTTCTCGATGGTGGCGTGCGACTCCGGCCAGATGCAGTCGGGATGCGGATAGTCGGCGCCCCAGATGATGTTGTCCTCGCCGATCAGCGGAATGATCGGCTCCAGATACTGATCCTGCTGGTAGGTCACGAAGCCCTGCCGCTTGAAGTAGTCGCTGGGCTTCATCGAGAAGCCGAGCCCGCGCGCCCGGTCGTGGTATTCCGTATCGAGCCGGTCGAACACGTACGGCAGCCACGTCACGCCCGACTCACCGAGCACGAAGTTGAAGTCGGGGTACTTCTCGCAGGCGCCCGACGCCAAGAGCGAGACGAGCACCTCCATCGTATCGAGCTGGAACAGCGCCGATCGCACGAGCCGCCACTGAAGATTGAATTCCTTCTCCATTTCCGGCGTGTCGGGCGCGCGCAGCCCCTTGAAGCCCGTCGAGTGGAAGGAGATCGGGAAACGGCATTCCGCGGCCGCCTCCCACAGCGCGTACCAGGCACTGTGATAGAGCGGCGGGCTCATGCGCTTGAACGCGAGGTCGCCACCGCGCAGACCCATCTTCGCGCAGCGCCGCACCTCGGCGGCCGCGTCGATGGGATCGGTGTTCGGGATGATGGCCAGCGGGAAGACGCGCGTGGGATCCGAGCGCTTCGCGAAGTCGGCGGCCCAATCGTTATAGACCTTGTTGGCCCACGAGCGGCGGTCCGCCGCGTCGATGAGGTCGTTGATCATCAGGCACCCGTAGACGACCTCCGCCTCGACGCCATCGCGGTCGAGGTCCGCCAGTCGTAGCTCGGGCGTGGTCGGGCGCGGCCGCACGCCGGCGGCGTTGCCCCACTCGAAGCCGAGGTCCTTCATCTCGTCGATGTGGCCGAACATCCCCTTCGTGTACTTGAGAAAGCCGGGCCCGACGCCGTTCCACATGCCGCGGTCCTGTGCGTCGACGAACCAGTGCAGACCGTCCTCCAGCTCTTCCACGCGCGGGGCCATCAGCTTCCACTTGGCCGGCGCCTGAGACGACCAGAGATCGGGCGGGCAGTACGTGAGGTCGATGTGGTTATCGCCGGAAATCAGACGGTCCTGCGTCACGGCCATGGCATCGCTCCTGGCGTCGAAGGTGGCGTGATCGTAGCCCCGTTCGGTCCCGGATGCCATAGGATCTTCGAACGCCGCCGGCTACCGGTTCGCACGCTCGAGCACCGCGTGCAGCAGCACGTTGACCCCGGGCAGCGCATCCTCCAGACGCGTGTGCTCGTTCTCGTTGTGCGAGATCCCGCGCTCGCACGGCGTGAAGATCATCGCCGTCGGCGCCACGCGTGAGACGTAGTAGGCGTCGTGGCCCGCCTGGCTCGGCAGATCGAGCGACGGCGCGCCGAGGCGCTCGGCCGTGCGCCGGATCAGGCTGACGAGCTCGGGGTCGAAGCGCTCGGACCCGAACTGCCACGTCTCGACGATCTCCATCTCGACCTGCGCGCGCTCGGCACACCGGCCCATCGCGCGGTGCAGCTCGCCGACCATCCGCTCCACCGTGGCCGCATCGGGATGGCGGACGTCGACCATCACCTTCGCCCAGTCCGGCAGGATGCCCGTCAGATTCGGCCAGACTTCGATGCGCGAGGTCGTGGCTTTGCCGTCGGGCGCCGCCGCGAAGCCGATCTCGTTGACGGCGACGATCAGCATGGCCGCGCCGACGAGCGCGTTGCGTCGCGCGGCCATCGGTGTCGGCCCGGAGTGCGCGGTCTCGCCGCGCACCTCGATCGCCATGCCGCGCACGCCGTACGTGCCCGAGACGACGCCGACCGCAATGCCCTTGTCGTCGAGCAGCGGGCCCTGCTCGATGTGCAGCTCGAAGTAGGCGTCGACGGACCGGCCGCCAACCTGCGCCGTGCCCGCGTAGCCGATGCGCTCGAGCTCGCCGCCCACCGTGCGTCCGGCGTCGTCCGTGCGCGCGTGCGCCCACTCGAGCGTGCGCACGCCGGCCCACACCGCGGAGCCGAGCATCGGGGGTGAGAAGCGTGCGCCCTCTTCGTTGGTCCAGTTCACGATCTCGATCGGCCGCCGCGTGTCGAGGCCGGCGTCGTTGAGCGTGCGGACGACCTCCAGCGCCCCGAGCACGCCGAGGATGCCGTCGTAGCGGCCGCCGGCGATCTGCGTGTCGAGGTGACTGCCGATCAGCAGCGGAGGCAGTGCGTCGTCCGTGCCCGCGCGACGCGCGAACATGTTGCCCATGCGATCGACCGTGACCGAGAGGCCTGCGTCGCGACACCAACGCGCGAACAGATCGCGCATCTCGCGATCGGCGTCGGTCAAGGCGAGGCGGCGCAGCCCCGTCGCTGTGCGACCGGGACCGATGCGCGCGGAGGCCATCACGGTTTCCCACAGCCGCGGCCCGTTGACGGCGAGCGCCGGCATCGTCAGGGGCGCGCGGCGATCCCGCCGCTCACGCTGCCGAGGCCGCGCCGATGGCCGCGACGCCGAAGTCGGGGATCACGTCGCGGATCCGCGCGATGTCCGGCAACACGCGCACGTCCGTGAACCCCGCGGCCGTCAGCGCCGCCGTCCACTGCTCGGGTGTGAGGAAGCCGCCGTTGGGCCGATACGCGGCGTGCAGCCGCGGCGCGCGGAACGTCTGCATCAGATTGAAGATGAATTCGGGATAGACCGTCCGGCTCGGCATCGGTCGCACGCACTCGGCGATGATGAGCTGGCCGCCGGGCACGAGCGCGCGCCGCACTTCGCCGAGCGTGAAGGCGAAGTCGTGGGCCGCGTGCAGCGTGTTCACCGCGTACACGACGGAGACGCTGCCGGCGGCCACGCCCTGATCGCCGAACGGACGGTTCATGTCGAGCGTCGCAAAGGTCAGCGGCACGCCGGGGAAGCGCTCGGCGACCGGACGGGCGCGACGCAGAAACGCCGGGACGAGCTCGGTGAACCGGTACGCGCGCACGTCATCGAGCCGCCCCGCCTCCTTCAAGCGCTCGAGCACCGCCGCCGTGCCGCTGCCGAGCCCGCCGCCCAGCTCCAGAATCGTGGCCGGGCCCGGGCGCATCCAGGCCTCGAGCGCCACGGCCCCGGTGCGGTTGTTCACGGCGTAAAGCCCGTTGTCGTTCGAGAAGTAGCCGGTCCACAGCTTCAGTCGCGCCGGCGTGAACAGGATGTCCTCGCCGGACCGCTCGCCGCGCAAGAAGGCCGGATAGTCCTGGGCGGCGGTCTCGGCGACCGCGTAGGACGGCATGCAGCCCGGATCATGCATCGTCTGCGTGGCGCGCACCTCGCCCGCCTCGAGCGCCGGCAGTCCATCGGGGGCCATGAACCGTCCATCGTCGCGCACGAACACCCCGCGCATGGCCAGATGGCGCAGCATCCAGTCGACCGGCACGAGACTGCGCTCCGGCTCGAGACCCGCCTTCGCGACCAGATCGGCGGCGCTCACCCATTGGCGCGGCGCCGCGTCCAGTCGAGCCTCGCGCATGACGTCGATCGTCAGCCGCGAGACGAACTCGCCGCACAGCATGTGCGAGCGGACGGAGGAGGCGTCGAAGAGCGGCTGCAATGCCGGCGGCAGGAACGGCGCGGCGGCGGCCGAGGTGCGGGCGGCCTCCTCGAGGGTCGGCAGCGTCGTCATCACTGAAGCTTACTCACAACCCCGGTGCCACGAACGGCCGCCAGACGTCGAAGAAGTTGAACCACTGCGTCGGGTGCTCGCGCACGACGTCTTCGAGCAGCGCCACCCACGCGCGCGCCGCGCGCTCCTCTTCACCCCGCGTGACGATGATCGGCGCCGCGATCTGCAGTCGATAGCGGTAGTCGCGGCCGAGCAGGCAGAACGCCGGCACGATGGGCACGCCGGCCGCCCGCGCCAGCAGAAATGGTCCGAGCGGAAACGGCGCGGGCCGGCCGAAGAACGGGATCAGCACGTCGCCGCGCGTGCCGATCGCGCGGTCGCCCTGCAGGGCGACGACGTCGCCGCGGCGGAGCGCCGCCACCAGCTCGACGCCGACGCCGGGATGCGCGCGCGGCACGAACCGCATGCCGTCCCCGTCGCGACGCACCCAGCGCTCGAGCGCGGGAATCTCATCGGGCGTCGCGACGACGTGCGTCCGCCGCTGCGACTGCCGGGCGAGGAGCCGTCCGGCCATCTCCCAGTTGCCGACGTGGGCGCTCACGGAGACGAGGCCGCCCTTCAACGTCATCACGTCGTCGGTCGCGCTCACCCGATCGACGTAGCGCGAGAGGCGCGCGGGCGCCTGACGATTCGTGGTCACGAGATCGCTGAAGCACATCGCGAAGTCCACGAACACGCGCGTGGTGAGCGCGTCGAGCTCGGCGCCGGTGGCGCCGGTCACGGCTTCCATCGTTCGACGCACCGCCGCGCGCTCGGCGGGGACCCACCGCGGCGCCATGCGGCCGACCGCCCTGGCCAGCCCGAGCCGCCCACCGCGCGGCAGACGGCCGAGCGCGCCCGCGAGGGCATACAGGACGGCGCGGTTGTAAGGATGCCAGTACCAGCGTGGCCGGCCCGCCTCGGTTCGGGCGGAGAGCTGATCGAGTGCCCGCGATTCCAGCATCCGCGGCCAGTATAGTCGAGCCATGCGCGCGGCCACGTCGCGACGCGCCCTCGTCACCGGCGGCACCCGCGGCCTCGGCCTGTCGGTCGCGCGCGCCCTGGCGCGGGACGGTGTGCGCGTGACCGCCACATACGCGCGCGACGACGGGGCCGCGCGCGCGGCGTCGGACGCCGCCGGGGCCGATGGGCTCGCGATCGCCGTGGAGCGCTGCGACGCGACGGCGCGCGCCGAGGTCGCCGCGCTCTTCACCCGCCTGGGACCGTTCGACGTCGTCGTCCACGCGGCCGGCTTTACGCGCGACCGCCTGCTGCTGCAGATGGTCGACGCCGACTTCGACGACCTCGTGGCGGTGCACCTCAACGGCGCCTTCTACGCATCGCGCGCGGCGCTGCCGGCCATGCAGGCCCGCAGCTGGGGCCGCATCGTCTACATCGTCTCGCCGACGGCGCTCGTCGGTCGGCGCGGTCAGGCCAACTACGCCGCGGCCAAGAGCGCGATGATCGGCCTCGCCAAGGCCCTGGCGCGCGAGGCGGGCGCCGCCGGCGTCACCGTCAACTGCGTATCGGCGGGGCTCGTCGAGACCTCGCTCACGGCCGATCTCGATCCCGCCGTCCGGCACGAGCTCGTGCGCGCCATCCCGCTCGGCCGGGTCGGGAGGGCGGACGAGATCGCGCCGCTGGTCGCGTTCCTGTGCTCAGACCGTGCCGGGTACGTCACGGGCCAGGTGCTGTCGGTCGACGGCGGCCTGACCTGAGACGCGACGCCGGCTCGGCCGCGACCGACGCTCAGACGAGCACGCGATCGAGGAAGCGCCGCAGCCGCTCGTGCCGCGGGCGGCCGAAGATTTCGTCCGGCGTGCCGGTCTCGACGATCCTGCCCTGATCGAGGAACACGACGCGGTCGGCGACCCGGCGCGCGAAGCCCATCTCGTGCGTGGCCACCAGCATCGTCATGCCGTCGCGCGCCACCTGCTCCATCACGCGCAGCACCTCGCCGACCAGCTCGGGATCGAGCGATGAGGTCGGCTCGTCGAACAGCATGACCCGCGGCTCCATCGCGAGGGCGCGGGCGATGGCCACGCGCTGGCGCTGGCCGCCCGAGAGATGCTCGGGATAGACGTCGACCTTGTCGGCGAGACCCACCTTGTCGAGCAGCGCGCGGCCCTTGGCCGCGGCCGCATCGACGCTCATCGCCTTCACCGTGACCAGGCCCTCGATGACGTTCTCGAGCGCGACCATGTGCGGCCAGAGATAGAAGTGCTGAAAGACCATGCCGATCTCGGCGCGGGTTCGCGCCAGCTCGCTCGCGCTGACGCGCCGCGCCGCTCCGCCGCCGTCCTGCCACCCGACGCGCCGGCCGTTGACGCGCACGACGCCCGCCGTCGGCTCCTCGAGGAAATTGATGCTGCGGAGCAGCGTGCTCTTGCCCGACCCGCTCGGCCCGATCAGACACACCACTTCGCCGGCGGCGACGGAGAGGCTCACGCCGTCGAGCGCGCGAACGGCGCCGAAGTGCTTGGTGAGATCTTCGATCTCGATCACGCGCGCTCCATCAGGACCGTGAACCCCGTGGCATCACGAGGCAGGCATGCTCGGCAGCGGCGCGTCGAGCCGCAGGCGCCGGCGGCGCGCGTCGCCCAGACCGCGTTGCTCGTACGCGGTCACCCGTTCCAGGTACATCTGCAGGGCGCTCAGACAGCTCGTGAGCGCCAGATAGATGAGGCCGGTGACGGTGAGGATCTCGATCGCGCGGTACGTGCTGCTGTAGATCATCTGGGCCGTGAGCATGAGCTCGGGCACCGTGATGACCGAGGCGAGCGACGAGTTCTTGCAGTGCGAGATCGCGTTGCCCATGTACGGCGGCACGACGATGCGGATCGCTTGCGGCAGGACGATGCGGCGCACCACCTGGCCGTAGCGCATGCCGACCGCGTACGCCGCCTCGACCTGACCGCGGTGCACGGCCTGCAGCCCCGCGCGGATGATCTCGGCGTTGTAGGCGGCCGCGCTCGCCGACATGGCAATGATGGCGGCGGGAAACGCGTCGAGGGTGAGACCGAACGCCGGCGCCGCGTAGTAGACGAAGAACAGATGCAGCAGCAGCGGCGTGCCGCGCACCACCCAGATGTAGGCGATCGCCGGCCGGCGCAGCCAGCCGCGCGGCGACATGCGCGCCAGGGCCAGGAAGAATGCCGCGAGAGTGCCGAGCACCTGGCTCAGCACGAACAGCGCGATCGTCATCAGCGAGGCCGTCAATAAGATCGGCAGGTATTTCCAGGCCACGCCGAAGTCCAGGTGCATGTCAGGGCACCTGATCGATCAGCTGGGCGCTGAAGTTGTCGATGCCGAAGTACTGCTTCGCCCACCGATCGAGCAGGCCCTCCTTGCGCATGGCCCGGATGGCCTCGTCCATCTTGGCCTTGAGCTGCGCCGAGCCCTTCTGCATGGGCACGCCGACGAAGCGCACGACGTAGGGCTGGCCGACGATCTTCGCCACGCCGGGCTTGTCCTTGATGAAGTTGGCGGCGGCCGTGTCCGGCGCCACCGCCGCCTCGATCCGGCCGATCTCCATGTCGGCGAACATCTCGGCATACCCCGCGTAGCCCTTGAAGCTCTTGAACGCGCCGTGCTCCTTCTCGATGGCCCTGGCGGGGATCTCGCCGTCCATGCCGCCGGAGATCGCGCCGACCGCGCGGCCTTTGAGATCCTTCGGCCCCTGGATGTCCGCGACGCTGGCCTTGGCGACCACCACGACGGCGGAGCGAGAGTACGGAATGGAGTAGTCGAACATCTCCTTGCGCTCCGGCGTCACGTTGACGTTGGAGAAGACCGCGTCGAAGCGGCCGGTCTGCAACCCCGGCAGGATGCCTTTCCAGTCCAGGCGCACGAGGTCGAGCTTCACGCCGAGGTGCTTGGCGATGAACTTGCCGACCTCGATGTCGTACCCGACCAGCTCGTTCTTGTCGTTGAGAAACGTCACCGGCGGAAGGTTGCCGCTGGTAGCGGCCACCATGTGGCCTCGCTTGGTGATCTCCGGCAGATCGGCGGCGACGGCTGCGGTCGCGACCAGCAGCAGCCCGAGGCAGAGCAGCCCACAGAGTACTTTCATGGCTCGTTCTCCTTTGTCGTCAGAGCGCGCGGGCGACACGCGTGCCGTCGAGGATCGCGTCGTGGACCCGGCGCGGCGAGTACGCATCGCCGATGACCTTGAGGTCGGCCACCTTGCCCTCGAGCTCGCGCGAGAGTGGATCGTTGGCCTTGCCGCCGAAGGCCACCACCACCGTATCGGCGACGACGACGGCCTCGGCGTTCGAGAAGGTGTGGCGCGTGCGTACGGCGTGCGGCAGGATCTCGATCGCGCGCGTCATCGGCACCAGCGTCACCCCGCGCGCGAACAACCGCGCATAGAGATCGGAGCGCGTGCCCTCGTCGATGTCCTCGCCGACCATGAAGTAGCGGCAGACGATCGCGACCTGCGCGCCGTGGTCGGCGAGAAAGTCCGCCGTGCTGGGCGCGGCGAAGTAGCCTTCCTCGTCGACGATCACCACACGCCGGCCCGGCGCCGCGCGGCCCATGAGGATGTCCACCGTCGTTGCCACGTGCGGCAGCTTGACGCCCGGAATGTCCGGCAGGCGCTGGGTGGCGCCGGTGGCGAGGATCACGGCGTCCGGCCGCAGCGCGAGCACCTCGGCGCCCGAGGCCGGGCTGTTGAGGCGGATGTCGGCGCCCGCTTTCCTCGCCTGCCCCGCCAGCCAGGCGGGGATCGACGCGTAGTCCTCGCGCTTGGGCGCGCGCGCGACGGCCAGCACCTGACCGCCGACGGCGGCGCCGGCCTCGAGCAGGATCGTGTCGTGGCCGCGCAGCGCCGCGACGCGGGCGGCCTCGAGCCCTGCCACGCCGCCGCCGACCACGACGACGCGGCGACGCTTCGCCGCCGGTTGGATGTGCATCAGCTCGGCCTCGCGACCGATGACGGGGTTCTGGATGCACGTGATCGCCTTGCCCTGCCGCAGACGGCCGATGCAGCCCTCGGCGGCGCCGACACACACCCGCACGTCGTCGCGCCGGCCCTCGCGCACCTTCAACGGCATCTCGGGATCGGCGATGAGCGCGCGCGTCATGCCGACGAGGTCACACACGCCGCTGGCGAGCGCCGTCTCGGCCTGCTCGGCCGTCACCATGCGTCCCGCCACGATGACCGGCACCCGCACGACGGTCTTCGTCAGCGCGGCGAGATCGTTGAAGACGCCGCGCGGATGGTAGTGCGATGGCGTCACCGCCGCCTCGTAGCGCAGCGTCTCCGTGTTCGAGCCGCTGACCATCCAGTAGTCCGCGATGCCGAGCGCGTCCAGCCGCCGCGCGATCTCCAGGAGCTCCTCGCGCGTCAGCCCGCCTTCGACGAAGTGGTCGCCGCTGTGACGCAGGCCGATGATGAAATCGCGGCCCACCGCGTCGCGAAGTGCACGCAGCACCTCGGTGGGCAGCCGCAGGCGGTTCTCGAGGCTGCCGCCGTACTCGTCGGTGCGGGTGTTGGCCAGCGGCGAGATGAAGTTCTCGAGCAGATGGCCGCCGTAGAGCGGGATGTCGGCGCCGTCGTACCCGCCTTTCTTGAGCCGCACCGCCGCCGCCGCCCAGGCCTCGATGACCTCGCGGATCTCGGCCTTCGTCATCACGTGTGGCCACTCGCGGTGTCGCTCCTCGCGCGTATCGGACGGCGCCCAGAGCGGCGTGCCCGAGTACCACGAATGACCGCGCCGTCCGCGGTGGGAGATCTGCGAGAGGCAGAGCGCCCCGTGACGGTGAATCGCCTCACTCATCTGGCGAAACTGCGGGATGACGCCGTCGTCCCAGTTGTTGACCTCGCCCCAGTCGTTGATGGAGGTCGGATGGATGCTCGAGGAGCCGAACATCATCACCACGCCGCAGCCGCCGCGCGCCTTTTCCTCGTGGTAGCGGATGTAGCGGTCGGTGATGTTGCCCTTCTCGCCGAAGGCGGCGCCGTGCGGCGTGGACACGATGCGGTTCTTGGCCTCGGCGTGGCCGATGCGGATGGGACTGAACAGCCGCGCGAATGCGGTGGCCATCACTTCAGCCGCGCGTCGTAGAGGAACAGCATGTTGTCGATCCAGGGCTTCCAGTCGAGGCGATTGCTGATGCCGAAGATGTGGGCCTGCTGGTAGGCCTTGATGATCGGCGCGTCCTCGAAAATGATCTCCTGCGCTTTGAAGTAGAGCGCGCGGCGCTTGTCCGGATCGTTCGTCCCCTGCGCGTCCTCCAGGATCTTGTCGAGCGCCTCGTTCTTGTGAATGGCGAGCGCGGACTTGCTGTGCAGCGAGTTCACGAGCAGGTCGCCGTCGAAGAGCCCGGCGCCGCCCCACGCCGTCATGTAGGCGGGCAGTAGCTCGCGCTTGCGCCACTTGGTCGTGTACACGCTCTGCTCCCACACCTGTACGGTGGCCTTGATCCCGACCTTGCCGAGCATGGCGGCCATGGCCTGCATGACTTCGATGTCGTTCATGTAGCGGCGGTTGGGCGCGTGCAGCGTCATCTCGAAGCCGTTGGCATACCCGGCCTCCCGCAGCAGCGTCTTCGCGCGCTCGGGATCGTAGCCCCACCACTTCATCGCCGGATTGAAGCCGAATGCCTCGCGCTCGAGCGGCACGCCGAGCACCTGACCGTAGCCCTCGAGGACCGTCTTGATGATGGTGTCCATGTCGATGGCGTGGTTGATCGCGCGCCGCACGCGCGCGTCCTGCCACGGCCCGGGCATCAGGTAGTTGGTCATCTTCACCATGATCACGAAGCCGCCGAGCGTGCTCACCTCCGTGCGTGCCACGCCGCTGGCCTTGATCTTCGCCACCTGGTCGGGCGGCACGTCGCTCACGAGATCGGCCTGCCCCGAGAGCAGCGCGGCCACGCGGGTCGTCAGCTCGGGCACGGGCCGGAAGACGAGCCGCTCGATGGCCGGCGCGCCACGGTGATAGTCGCGGTTGGCCTCGAGCACGAGCCGCTCGTCCTTCACCCACTCGACGAACTTGTACGGGCCGCTGCCGACGGGCTTGACGGCGAACCCGGCGTCGCCGGCCTGCTCGATGTACTTCGGCGGCACGATGCCGACGGTGCCGCAGTGTCCGGGGCTCATCCGCACGGGCAGCAGCGGAAACGGCTTGCTGGTGACGACGTTCACCGTGAGCGGATCGACGACGTCGACGTGGTCGATGGTGGCGATGCTCGTGCGCCCGGGCGCGCCTTGCTTGGGATTGAGCATCCGCTCGATGCTGTATTTGACGGCGGCCGCGTCGAGCGGCTCGCCGTTGTGGAACTTGAGACCGCGTCGCAGCTTGAACTGCCACGTCGTGTCGTTCACCAGCCGCCACGAGTCGGCGAGGTTGCCCTCGAGCTTCAGGGTCTTCACATCGCGCCGCAGCAGCGTGTCGAACAGCTGCCGGTCCGGCTCGTGGGCGTTCTTGTCACAGTGCATGTGCCAGTCCAGCGTGGCCGCCTCGCCCGACTGCACGACGACGACGGGCTTGGGCTGCGCCTGCGCGCCGGCGGCGAGCAGGGCGAGCGCCGCGAGCGCTCCGAGCACGATCGATCTCATGGGTGGTGTCCTCCTAGAAGCGGTCGACCGTCGCCCGCGTCTGCAGATACGGGTCGAGGGCGTCGCGCAGGGCGTCCCCGATCAGGTTGATCGCCATCACCGTCGCGAACAACGCGACGCCGGGCGAGAGCGCCAGCCAGTAGCGCGTGTCGACGAACTGCCGGCCTTCGGCGAGCATGCCGCCCCACGAGGGAATCGACAGCGGCACGCCGAGGCCGAGGAAGCTCAGGCCCGCCTCGGTGAGGATCGCGCCGGCCACGCCGAAGGTGGCGACGACGATCAGCGAGGCGCTCACGTTGGGCAGGATGTGGCGCAGCACGATCCGCGGCACCGACATGCCGAGCGAGCGCGCGGCGTCGACGTACGCCCGCTCGCGCACGGCCAGCGTCTCTGCGCGCACGACGCGCGCGTACGTCGCCCAGCTGCTGAGCCCGACCACCAGGATGATGTTGCGAATGCTCGGGCCCAGCACGCCGATGACGGTGATGGCGAGCAGGATGAACGGAAAGGCAAACTGCATGTCGGCCAGCCGCATGATCACGTGGTCGGTCGCGCCGCCACGGACGCCCGCCACCAGGCCGAGCGTGGTGCCGACGCTGCCCGCGAGCAGCACCGCCGAGAGGCCGATCAGCACCGAGGTGCGCGCGCCGTGGATCACGCGGCTCAGGATGTCGCGGCCGAGCTGATCGGTGCCGAGCACGGCCACATCGCCGTCGGGCGTGCGCGCCGTCGGCGGAGTGAAGCGCGCGAGCAGGCGCTGCTCGTTGGGATCGGCGGGCGCGAGCAGGCCCGGCGCGAGCGCCGAGAGCGCGACGATGGTCACCGCGGCCAGGCCGAGCCCCGCGCCCGGCGAGCCCAACAGCGCGCGCGTGCGGCGCCCGCTAGGCAAGACGCACCCGCGGATCGAGCGCCATGTACACGACATCGATGGCGGCGTTGAGCAAGATCAGGCTCGCCGCCACCGTGAACACCACGGCCTGCAGCAGCGGCACGTCCTTGTTGACCACGGCCTCGACGGCGAGACGCCCGACGCCGGGGTACGCGAACACCGCCTCGGTGATGACGGCGCCGCCGAGCAGGTTGCCGAGCTCGAGGCCGATGGCGGTGACGATCGGGATGGCGCCGTTGCGCAGCGCGTGCTTGACGATCACGCGCCACTCGCCGATGCCCTTGGCACGCGCGGTGCGCAGGAAATCCTGATGGAGCACCTCGAGCATGCTCGAGCGCGTGATGCGCGCCGTGCGCGCCATCGCCCACACGCCGAGCGTCAGCGCCGGCAGCGCGAGCGCCGCGAGCCCGTCGCCGCCGTAGACGGGCACCCAGCGGAGCTGGACGGCGAACACGAGGATCAGCAAGATGCCGAGCCAGAACGTCGGCATGCACTGGCCCGAAAGCGCGAACGTCATGGCGAGCGTGTCGAGGAGCGAGTTGCGGCGCAGCGCGGACAGGATGCCGAGCGGCAGCGCCAGCGCGGCGGCGAGCACCATCGCCACCAGCGCGAGCTTCACGGTGGCCGGAAAGCGCGCGAGCACGAGCGGCAGCGTCGGCTGCTGGTGGCGCAGCGAGCGGCCGAAGTCACCCTGGACCGCGCGCACGAGGAACCGGCCGTACTGTTCGGTGAGCGGGCGATCGAAGCCGAGCGCGGCGCGGACGATCTCGTAGTCCTGTCGGGTGCCCTCCGGGCCGACGTAGAGCGCCGCGGGATCGCCGGACAGGTGCACGACGAGAAACACGGCCAGCGTGATGCCGAACAGGAGCACGACCGCCCACGCCAGCCGACCGGACAGATAGCCGATCACGGGCGGAACGTAGCATAGCGGCGCGGCCGCCGGGCACGGCTCGCGTCTACGCGAACAGCGCCTCGGCGGAGGCGACACGCCGGCCGTGCCACGTGGGCCCTTCGCGCACGAACCGCCACTCGGGATTGCGCGCGGCGTCGCGCAGCGCCGCGCACACCCTGTGGAAGATCGGCACGTCGGCGTCGGCGCACTCGAAATAGGTGATGAAGTCGTAGCTCCCGTCGGGCGCGGGCTCGACCGGATGGCGGTATGTGCGCCGCAGCATGCACGGGATGCCCTCCGCCGCCGCCAGCGCGTGGCCCTCGCTGAGCATCCGCCCCTGCTCGTCATAGCGCGGCAGGAAGTACGTGTGCCGCTCCATCCAGTCTTTGCGCCACCACTCGGGGGTCTTGCTCATCGGCACGAGGAACGCGTTGGGCATCATCGAGGCCGGCTGCTGCACGATCTGGCGCGCGTACGCCCAGTTGTTCATCGCCGCGCCTGTGTAGTTCCGCGTCCCGATGATGCCGCTCAGCACGCGTGCCCGCGCCGGCGCCAGCATCTTCGAAGCGTCCTGACAGAAGGCCTCGACCACGCCGTCGCGGCGCGACGCCACGTGGATCACCGAGTCCGCCTGGAGCACGTCGTCGTCGGCAATGGCGCCGGCGATGGCGTCACCGTGGCGGCGGAGAAACGCCACCGACTCGCCCGCCGCCGGCTTGCCGTCGAACTCGTTCACGAGCCCGAGCTTCGTGCACAGCGCGGCGAGCGCGCTCGCATCGGGGCGCGCGCCCCCGGCGCGCGCACACACGTAGGCCCCGTACCCCTGTCGCGTCCTATCGAGGAACTCGTTGCCCGGTGCCGTCATGCCTCACCTCCTACGCGCGCGACGATAGGCCTCGGGCCGGCAATGAGTCCAATGCATATCACTGCGGTCAGCCATCAGTTATGGTGATGGCCGTGGAGCTCGACCACGTCGAGGCCTTCGTGGCGATCGTGCGGCGCGGGGGATTCACGCGCGCCGCGAGCGCGCTGCATCTCTCGCAGCCGGCCGTGAGCCGGCGTCTCGATCTGCTCGAGCGCGAGGTCGGCCGGCCGCTGTTCGATCGCACGCGGGGCGGCGCGCGCCTGACCGAGGCCGGCCGCGCCTTCCTGCCGCACGCCGAAGCGCTGCTGGCGTCGGTCCACGATGGGCTGGAGGCGGTGCGTGCGCTGGAGCGCACGGATACCGGCACCGTGACGCTCGCCCTCGTCGGCACGCTGGCGAGCACGGCGCTGACCGCGCGGCTGCGCAACTTCCGTCGCCGCCATCCCGGCATCCGCCTGCTGCTGCGCACCGCGCTCAGCCGCGAGGTGAGCGCGCTCGTCCGGCGCGGTGAGGCGACGCTGGGGCTGCGCTACTTTCCCGATCCCGACCCCGAGCTCGTCTCCGTCCCGCTCTATCGCGACGCGCTCGTGATCGTGTGCTCCCCCACTCACCGCCTGGCCCGCGTCCGACGGCCGAGCATGCGCATGCTCGACGGCCAAACCTGGGTGGCGTTTCCGGTGGGCCAGGGCAGCGGCACCGAAGCGTACGCGCAGATGCTGGCCGAGCGCCTCGCGGCGCTCGGGCTGAGCGCGGCGGAGACGATCACGATCGACAGCCTCACCGCCCAGAAGCGTCTGGTCGAAGCCGGCTTCGGTCTCGGCTTGATGCCGGAGAGCACCGTGCAGGAGGAAGTCCGCCTCGGCACGTTGCGCGCGCTGAAATTCTCGGCGATGCGCCTGGCGGTGCCGGTGGTGCTCGTGCACCGCCGTCGCGCATTTCTGAGCGGCGCCACGCGGGCCGTCGTCGCGCTGCTGCGAGAGGCGTGATAGCGTACCGGCGTTCAGGAGGTCGAGCTCATGAGCTGTCACGCGGCACTCGCTCGCGTTCTCGTCGTCGGCGCGCTCCTGCTCGGTCCCGGCCTCGCGGCCTGGGCCGCCGAGCCCGCCGGCGAGCTGGCGGTGTCGTTCCACGTCACGCTCGCGCCGAGCTGGTTCGATCCGTCGACGGCGCCGCCGCAGATCACCCCGTTCGGCGTCATGTATGCCATCCACGATGCGCTCGTTCGTCCGCTGCCGGGGCAGAAGATGGGCGCGAGCCTCGCCGAGGCGTGGACGGAGAGCCGCGACGGGCTCGTCTACGAGTTCAAGCTCAAGCGCGGGCTCAAATTCCACAACGGCGATCCGCTCACCGCGGAGGACGTGAAGTTCTCTTTCGATCGCTACAACGGCGCCGGCGCGCGCGAGCTGCGGGCGCGCGTGAAGCAGCTCGACATCGTCGATCCCCTCACCGTGCGCTTCACGCTCAAGGAGCCGTGGCCGGATTTCATGACGTTCTACGGCTCGACGGCCACCGCGGCCGGCATCGTGCTGCCCAAGAAGTACTTCGAGTCGGTCGGCGCCGACGGCTTCAAGCAGAAGCCGATCGGCGCGGGCCCGTACCGGTTCGTGAGTCAGCGGCCGGGCATCGAGATCGTGCTGGAGGCCAATCCGTCGTACTGGCGCCACGCGCCGTACATCCGGAAGCTCACGCTGAAGAGCGTGCCCGACAGCACGACGCGGCTGGCGATGCTGCGAAGCGGCGAGACCGATTACGCGTTGTTTCTCGACGGACCCGAGGCGCAGACGCTCAAGGGCGACGCGCGCTACAAGCTCGTGGACACGCGTCACGCCTCGATCTTCTGGATCGAGTTCCCGGACCAATGGGATCCGAAGTCGCCCTGGGCCGACAAGCGACTGCGTCAGGCCGTGAACTTCGCGCTCGATCGCAAGGCCATCAACGAGGCCGCGTGCCTGGGCTTCTGCCCGCCCGCCGGCGTCATCGTGCCGCGCGTGATGGACTTTGCGCTGCAGGTGCCGCCGCATCCCTACGATCCGCAGAAGGCCCGTCAGCTCCTCGCCGAGGCCGGCTATCCCAACGGCTTCGACGCCGGCGAGTTCACGCCGATCCCCGGCTTCGCCACGGTCGGCGAAGGCGCGTTGAACAATCTCAACGCCGTCGGCATCCGCGTGCGGATGCGACTGACCGAGCGCGCGGCCTTCTATGCCGCGTGGCAGGAAAAGAAGCTGCGCGGGCTGTTCATGACGGCCGTCGGCAACTCGGGCAACGCGGCCAGCCGCGTCGAGTCGTTCATGTACAGCAAGGGGCCGTACGCCTACGGCGGCTATCCGGACATCGACGAGATGTTCGTGCACCAGGGGCGCGAGCGGGATCCCGCCAAGCGCGAGGCCATTCTGCACCGCATCCAGCAGCTCACGATCGATCGCGTCATGTATGCGCCGATCATGGACCTGCGCGGCCTCATCGGCATCGGCCCGCGGGTCGGCGAGCACACGATGAACGCGATCCCGATGTACTCGTTCCCGGCCTACGAGGACGTACGCCTCAGGACTCCGTGACGCTGACCCGGACGATTCCGGCGAGCGGCGAGGCGATCCCGGCGATCGGCCTCGGCACCTGGCAGGCCTTCGACGTGGCGGCTGCCGCGCAGCGCGGCCCGCAGCGCGAGGTGCTCCGTCGCTTCGTCGAGCTGGGCGGACGCGTGGTCGATTCCTCCCCGATGTACGGCGCGGCCGAGGCCGCCGTCGGCGATCTCGCCGCGGAGCTCGGCGTGCGGGACACGCTGTGGATCGCGACCAAGGTGTGGACGACCGGACGTGCCGAGGGCGTGGCCCAGATGGAGCGCTCGCGCGCGTTGCTGCGGGGCAAGCGGCTCGATCTGCTGCAGATCCACAACCTCGTCGACTGGCAGACGCACCTGCCGACGCTGCGCGCGTGGAAGGAAGCCGGGCAGATCCGCTATCTCGGCGTCACGCACTACAGCGCCGCCGGCCACGATGCGCTCGAGCGCGTCATGCGCGCCGAGCGCCTCGACTTCGTGCAGCTGAACTATTCGGTCGCCGAGCGCGACGCCGAGCGGCGCCTGCTGCCGCTGGCGCGCGACCGCGGCATCGCCGTGCTGGTGAACCGGCCGCTCGCGCAGGGAGGCCTGCTCTCGCGCGTGCGGAGTCGCCGTCTGCCACCGTGGGCGGCCGAGCTCGAGTGCGCGTCGTGGTCGCAGCTCTGGCTCAAGTGGATCCTCGCCCACCCCGCCGTGACCTGCGTCATCCCGGCGACGAGCCGCGTGGCCCATCTCGAAGACAACATGGCGGCCGGCGCCGGACGGCTGCCCGACGCCGCCGTGCGCGATCGCATCGCCGCGCTGCTCGACGTCTGAGCCCGCGTTACTGCCCGCTGCTCGACGTCTGAGCCCGCGTTACTGCCCGCTGCTCGACGTCTGAGCCCGCGTTACTGCCCGCTGCTCGACGTCTGAGCGTTACTGCCCGCGGATCTCGCGCAGCCGTTTCTTGAGGTTCGTCATCCGATCGTTCATCTGCTCGGACAGCCGGGTCGACCGCGAGGGCCGCTTGGACCCCGCGCGGGCCGGCGGTGTCGTCGTCCGCGCGTGACAGTACACGCATCCCGCCTTCAACCCGTGCTTGCATTCGCTCTTCGTGTCCATGAACTCAGCCTATCGCATCCTTCAATGCGCGATCCAGGACATCCGCCAACTCCGCGGATACGCGCGTCAGCGGCAACCGGCATTCCGGGGAAGCGATGAGCCCCGCGCGCCACAGACAGTGCTTGATCGGCATGGGGTTGGCTTCCTTGAACAAGAGCGGCATCACCGGCTCGAGCCGCGCCCACAGCGCGCGCGCCGCGTGGTGGTCGTTCGCGGTCATGCGCTCGTGGACGGCGACGAATCGCTCGGTGGCGACGTGGGCGGAGGCGAGGATGCCGCCGTCGGCGCCATGGGCCAGCATCGTGTAGTACACCGCGTCGTCGCCGGTCATGACCGCGAAGCCGTCGGGACGCCGGCGCAGAAGGTCGAGCGACTGCGCCAGGTTGCCGGACGAATCCTTCACGCCGACGATGTTCGGCAGCTCCGCCAGGCGCAGCAGCGTGTCGTTCTCGAGGTTCACGCTCGTGCGATACGGGATGTTGTAGATCAGGATCGGCCGCGCGGTCGCCTCGGCGATGCGGGTGAAGTGCGCGAGCAGGCCCTCCTGGCTGGGCCGGTTGTAGTACGGGCACCCCGCGACGATGCCCTCGATCCGGTGGCGCTCGAGCCGCTTCAGCGTCGCGAGCACCTTGCGCGTCGCATTGCCGCTGAGGCCGACGAAGATGGGCACACGCCCGGCGACGACGCTGACCGTCCGGTCGACGATGGCATCCATCTCGTCGTCGTCGAGCGTCGGGCTTTCGCCGGTCGTGCCAAGCGGGAAGACGCCGCGGACACCCCTGGCCAGGTAATGCTCGAGCAGGCGCGCGTAGCCGGCAAGGTCCACGGCGCCGTCCCTGAATGGCGTGATGATCGGCAGCCACACTCCGCTGATCGTGCTCATGAGGCGCTCCTTTCTGTCCGGGTGAACGAAAAAAGGCCCGCGACCGGGTGGTCGCGGGCCTCGTGGGTCCGACTGATGCCGTCTGTTACGAGCTCGCTAGGGCTTTCCGCAGGCGCGCGCCACCGCTGCCGCTGGGCGTCCCGCTCGGGACCCCAGCCGGCTCTTGCCGCTCGCGCGCTTGAGACGAGAGATCATCGCGGCTCTTTATACGTGGTGGCGCGGCGCGTGTCAAAGCCGGCGCGCGTCACGCGGTCGACGTCTTCAGGTGCTCGTCGCGCCGCGACTGCAGCGCGACGTCGGCGTACTGCATGAGGTCGGGCGTGGCACGGCCGAGCATCACCTGCATGTACGCGGGCTCGAGGCCGACATTGTGAAAGCCGTGAACCACGCCGGCAGGCGCAGACACGCAGTCCCACTCGCCGAGCACGGCCTCGGCGCGCCGGCCCGCGGCGTCCTCGAAGAACACCAGCATCGTGCCGCGCAGCACGAAGAACACCTCCTCGACCTCGTGCGTGTGCGCCGCGTTGCCCTGCCCCGGCGGGACGAACATGATGCTCAACGTGAAGTGCTCGGCGGGAATCGCGTTCGAATCTTTCTTGCCGGAGGCGCCCGCGCCGATGAACCGATGCTGCGCGCGCCGGAAACCCTCGACGCGCGCGTCCGCGAACGCGTCCCAGTCGGGCCGCCGGTCGACGAACCGCGCCACTTGCCGCTTGAGGAGATCGTTCACGTCCATGGTCTGCACCTCGCGGCCATGATAGGACACGCGGTGTGCCTGCGCACCGGGCGAAGAAGGCGAGCTGAGCGAACCGGCCTCGTGGCGCTGCGCGACGCTAGGCCGCGCGCGTCCGCGAATCGTCCGTCCGATCGCCGCGGCGCCGCGCCCACGGCCACGCGAGCAGCGTGGCGACCGCCCCGACGGCCGCGGCGATCGCCGACACCGCGGGCACGCTGCGCGGCGCGCGATCCGCCGTCTGCCGAAGCTCCTTCATGGCATCGCCGAGCGAGTCGGCGATCCTCTCGGCGTGCGGCGCCGCCACCGCGAGGCCGCCGCCGAGCATGGCGGCCCAGCTCGGCGCCGTGGACACGCTGTGGCCGCTGTCGCGCAGCGCGCGGTCCAGCAGCAATAGCTCGCGGAAGAGCACCTCCCACTCCTCGTACGGGATCTCGAGCTCGTGCATCCGCGCCTCGACGGCCTTGAGCTCGGTGCGCAGCTCGCCGTCGGCCCGCACGCCGCGCGCGGTCCAGATGACACGCATCCGATCCTCGAGCTCGTTGGCCTCCTTGTTCCACGTCAGGTACGCGGGCGTGAACACGACGTGCTCGGCGATGACCGCCCGCGCGCGGGCCGCGGTGGCCTCGCGGCCGCTGATGACGAGATCGGAGGGATGGAGGATGACCTCGATCACCTTCGAGCGCAGCGCCGTGATGCGATCGGCCACGAGCCCGGCGACGGCGTCGCGCGCGAACAGCGTGAGCACTTTCGTCGGCGCGCGCAACATCCAGTTCGCCCGCTGCCGCTCGGTGGGTAGCCCATTGTCCGCGAGCGCCGCGCGCACGGCGTCGACCACGGCGCCGTAGTCGCGCGGCTCTACGATGACGGGAACGTGCTCGGTCGTCCAGCGCCGGAGCAGCGCGCGCACCTTGAGGATCGGCGCGAAGATGGTCATCATCGCGAGCGTGAGCGCGAGCCCGATCGTGTACGGATAGCCCCGGAGCACCGTCTTCACCGTCGCGCCGATGCCGCGGGGCCGCTTGGTCTTGTCGAGCATGAAGATCGACACGACGCCGATGACGGCGGGAATGAGGACGACGGCGGCGAGCATCGCCAGGCGGATCCACGTCTTCTCCACCCATTTCGGCAGCGTCACGAAGCTCAGCAGGAACGTCGCGACCGACGGAACCGCCACGCCGGCGAGCACGATCAGCCAGATCACCGAGCCGAAGGCGATCACCGAGACGTAGATCTGGCGATCCTGGGAGACGCGGCCGAACAACAGGATGGTCGCCCACGAGAACGCCGTGTTCAGCAGCCTTCCCAGCGAGCGGGTCAGCATCGCGATCAGCGCCTGGACGATGGCCACGAGAACCCTCCGGCGAGGGGTGCTGCAAAGGCGATACCGGTGGGTGTAGGCCTTGCAAGGCCTTACCCATTCGACAGGAGCGCGTGAGCGAGGGGGAGTCGGCTAGCGAGCGAGCGGGTCCGGACGCAGCTGGAACTTCACCACTTTGCTCGTGGTGCCCTTGCCGCCTTCCATGTGAAACGGCGCGCGCGTGCTGACGGTGGCCCAGAGCCCCTTGCCCTTCCAGCCGGCGGTGGGATCGTCGATGCGTCCGTCCATCCACTTCGTGTAGAAGCCGAGCGGATACGGCACGCGGAGATTCACGAACCGCCCGTTCACCAGCGCGAGCAGCGACTCGTTGAGATTGCCGGTGGCGATCGGGACGTCACGGCCGAGGCCGAACGTGTCGAACTGATCGATCCACGTGTAGTAACTGGCCTCGGCGCTGCCCGTCTCCGTCACGTTCACGAGCTGCGGTCCGGGAAACGGATAGAGCGTCCAGCCCTCGGGACAATGCTTGCCCGTGGCCGTCGGTCCGTTCAGCGCCCCCTTGCACTTCGTGCGGTCGAAACTCGCTATGTGGCCGCTCGACAGCGGCGTCCACACGACGCCGCGCCGATCGATGTCCATGCCGCGCGGGCCGTAGCCCGGAAGCGGCGGCTCGTAGATTTCCGCCAGCGCCGTCGCCGGCGGATTCGAGCCGGGGTTGAGCCGGATGACGTAGCCGGGGAAGCCGAGCACCGAGCCCCAGACGGTACCGTCGTTGGGATTGACGCCGATACCGTAGAACGCCGCCGTCACCCGCTTGTCCTTCTGCGGATCGACCCGCTCGTTGGGCTCGACGTAGTCGTCGCGACGCCCGTTGCCGTTCGTGTCGAGGACCAGCGCGGTCCAGCCCTGCGCGCGCGCCTCGTCGCCCGTCTCCTCGAACACCTTGCGATCGAGCCACCCGATGACGCCGCTCTGCGGCCCGCCCGCACTCGTCCACAGCGTGTTGTTCTTGTCCTCCGCGAACACCAGATGGTGCGTCGGGAAACACGTCCGGATCAGCGTGATCTTGCCGGTCTTCGGCTCGTACATCGACAGATGCCGGTTCGACGACTCGATCGGCATGAGCTTCGCCGAGGGATGCTCCGAGCCTTTCTTGCAGAAGTCGGGGTTCGCCGGCGGCCCGACGCGGGAGGTGAACCAGACGCGCCCCTTCTCGTCGAGCATGGGGTTGTGCATGCTCGTCTGGCTGTCCCAGATCCGCTCGTCGCCCCAGAACGGGGAGGGCAGCATCGGGTTTTGCTTGGACGACGGCGTGGCCGGGTCGCGCACGAGCATTTTTACCTGCGTCGCCTTGTGCTGCACGGGGTCGAGCACGGGAAACAGGTCGGTGCTTTCCTCGGTCGCGCCGTAGATGCGGCCGTTGGGATTCAGACGCGGGTTGCGCTTGTCGGTCGAGACCTCGTCGTGCAGGTAGTTCTTGGGACCGGCCCAGTCCCACAGCGTGAGCACGATGTTGCGCTCCACGCCCTGCGGCCGCGTCGGCGTGGACGTCGGCAGCTCGCCGGCTGCGATGCGATCGGTCCAGTCGGCGAACAGCTTCAGCGCGGGCGCGTTGCCCAGGCGGGCCAGGTTCGTCGTCATTTGCGTGAGCGCCTGACCCGACTGGATCCGACGCTGCCATGCCTCCGTCGACGTCTTGAACTCGCCGAGCTCCTTCGGGATCGTGCGCATCGCCTTCGTCCCGAGCGCGTGACAGCCGTTGCAGCCGTTGGTCTTGACGATGTCGAGCCACTGCTCCTGGCTACGGAGCGCGGGATTGATGCCGTTGCCGTCGGGTCCGGTGCCAGGGAACTCCTTTTTGTCCGGCACGCGAAGCATCGAGTACCAGTAGATCGCGGGATAGTATTCCGCCGCGGCGGCCGCGCTCGGCGCCACCACCGCGGTCAGGTTGAGGATCGTGCCCGGCGCGGCGCGCACCTTCGCAGAATCCACGAGCCCGTATCCGCGCACCCAGACGCTGTAGTTCGCCTTCGGCAGCTCGGGCAGCACGTAGCGCCCGCGGTCGTCGGTGACGACGATCTTGACGTACTTCGTCGGCAGGTCCGTGGTCTCGGCGATCACCCACACGCCGGCCTCGGGACCGTTGGCGCTCGCGACGACGCCGCCGAGGTCGGCGGCGCCGATACGAATCGCCGGATCGCTGGTCTGCTGGGCGTCCAGGCGCGGCAGCATCACGGCGGCGAGCAGCGCCGCCGTGATGATCAAGCCTGCTGTGAGCGCGGGTCGACTTCTCACCCCTTCTGCACGACTTTCTTGTGAACCATCTCGATGTTCAGGCCGATGCGGTCGCGGAACTGACCGACCGGATACTTCGTCATGCCGCGCTCGTACTTCGGCGCGAGCTGATCGGGCAGCTTGGCCTTGATCTCGTCCACCGTGGCGCCCGCGCCCGCCATCGTCTTGACGCCCTCGACCAGATCGTTCAGGTAGCCGCGGAAGAACGCCACGTGGCTCTTCGGCGCGACGTCCCCGTGCCCGGGAATGATCTGCGTGAAGTCCAGGCGCTCGAGCGCGTCGAGTGTGCGTACCCACTCTTCCGGGTACCCGTCGTTGAGGAAGGGCATCCAGTCGACGAGAGCATCGCCGGTAACGACGACCTTCTCCTTCGGCAGGAAGATGTAGAGGTCGCCGTCCGTGTGACCGCGGCCGAGGACCTGCAGCTGGATCTCGCGCCCGCCCTCGTTGATGGTCTGCGTCGCCGACACCGTCCGCGTCGGCAGCGCCGGCTTCAGCTTCTTCAATTCCTCGAGGTAGGCCTCGGCCTGGCGCAGATTGGACTCGATGCGGGCCTTGGTCGGTGCATCGCTCGCGCGAGCCGCGTCGTCCTTGAGCTTCTGGATCTCGGCCGGCAGCGCGGCCATCTGCTTGGCGATGAACGGCACGCCGCCGACGCCCGCGTCGGCGCGGGTGAGGTTGTCTTTCGTGCGATCGCTCGCGATGACCTCAACGCTCTGGCCGGATGACGTATAGACCTCGTTGCCCTGCCAGTGATCCCAATGGAAATGCGTGTTGACGATCTTCCGGACCGGCTGCTTCGTCACCGCCTGGATCTGCTGGTAGACGGCGCGCGCGGCCGAGGGCTTGGAGTGCGAGTCGACCACGATTACCCCATCGTTCGTCAGGATCACCGCCGCGTTCGAGTTGACCTTGTAGGCGGGCGCCGCGATGGCGGCGTAGACGCCGTCGCCGACCTTCTTGAGGTCGAACAGATCTTTTTCGTGCGTCGCCGCATGCGCGGGTGGCGCGCAGCAGAGCTCGTGCGGGTCGAGGGTGTGGATGGCCACGGCGGCGATGCCCGCCTGAGCCAAGACCTGCCGGCGCGTCCATTGTCTGGCCATCGGCTGCCTCCCTGTCGTGAAAGGGCTGCCTACGACTGCGCGCGATGATGCGCCTGACTGTCGGCGCGTTCAAGTCCGTACAGACGCGCGCAGTTGTCCCACAGGATCTTCGCCTTCGTCTTGTCGCTGACACCTTCGAGCGCCACGAACTCCTCGATCGCCTTGGGGAACAGTCCATCCGAGTGCGGATAGTCCGTCGAGACGACGATGTTGTCGTCGCCGACCGCCTCCACGACCTGGCGGAGGACCTTCTCGTCCGCGTCGGTCGCCACGTAGCACTGCCGGAAGAAGTACTGGCTCGGCAGCTGGGAGATCTGCACCTCCGAGCCGGGTCCGAACTTTTCCCACGCCTCGTCCAGACGCCACAGCCACCACGGCAGCCAGCCGCACGTGCCCTCCAGAAACGCGCAGCGCAGGCGCGGGTGCCGCTCGAGCACGCCGCCGGCGGCGAGGCTCGCGAAGGCGAACATCAGCTCCACCGGATTACGGCCCGCCACGCCGATGACGCGGCCATTGGGATGATCGAGGTAGCGGCGCGCGATGTCGTCGGTCAGCGACGACTGCCCCGTGGGATGAAATCCGATCGGCACGCCCAGCTCCTCGATGGCGTCCCACAGGGGCTCGAACTCGGGATCGTGAACGTGGCGGCCGTGGATCGGATTGGGATTGCCGATGATCGCGATGGCGCCACGCTCGCGGACCGCGCGGCGCGCTTCGCGCGCGGCCAGGCGCGGATCGTGGAAGGCGACCTGGGCCGCGAACTTCAGCCGCGTCGGAGCGTATTGGCAGTAGTCCGCCGTCCAGTCATTGTGCGCGCGCGCCAGCGCGTCGGCGACCTCGGGCGGCAGGTCGTCGTGCATCTGGACCTGACGCCCGCGCGTGCCGTAGAGCACGGCGACGTCGATGCCTTCGATGTCCATGGCCTGCACGTGCGACGCGGCGTCGTAGCCGCGCGCGTGCGCGACGTCGTAGTGCGGCGAGCGTGCGAATGCGCGCCGCTGCAGATCCTTGCCCACCGACGCGGTATGGGGCCGCTTGGACATCTCGCCGATCTCCAGGTCGCCGATCCGGATCAGCGGCTGGTTCGAGGCGTTGTCTGCGCCGCGGACGAACTTCGGCGCAAACCGCTTGAAGGGCTCGTCGAGGTAGCGCTCCCAGAGGCCGTCGGGCTCCATCGTGTGCAGATCGCTGTCCATGACCCTGAACCCGTTCTTCATCGGCGCGCTCCTTTGGTGCGCGACGATCGCCCCGGCGCGGCGGGTTGTCAAGGTCGATTGCGGACGCGTTCGGCGCTGGCGTACGATGCGCCGCGTGACGACGGTCCTGGCCCTCACCGCGCTCGGATTCTTCCTCGGCATGCGCCACGCCACCGACGCCGATCACGTCATTGCCGTGGGCACGATCGTGGCGCGCCAGAAGACGCTGCGCGGCGGCGTCCTCGTCGGCGCCGCGTGGGGTCTGGGCCACACGCTGACCGTCGCCGTCGTCGGCGGCGCCATCATCGCCTTCCGGGTCGTGATCCCGACCGCGATCGGGCTCACGATGGAGCTGACCGTCGCGCTGATGCTCGTCGCGCTCGGCGTGTGGAACGTCGCCGGCATCGTGCAGGGCGTGCGCGCCCAGCTCGATCACGCCGAGCATCACGCGCACGCACACCGGCACGGTGACTATGTGCACGATCACGCGCATGGACACGGGCCCGAGGACCACGGGCATCGTGAGGATCAGACGCCGCAGGCCTGGCTCGATCGCCACCTCGGCGGACTCGGCTTCTATCAACTCGTCCGTCCGCTGATCGTCGGCGTCGTGCACGGGCTCGCCGGATCGGCGGCGATCGCGCTGCTCATCTTGACGACGATCGGCGACCCGCGCTGGGCGCTGGCCTATCTGCTGCTCTTCGGCATCGGCACGATCGTCGGCATGATGCTCGTCACGCTGCTCGTCGCGGCGCCGATGACGTATGCGGTGGGACGGTTGCGCCGCGCCGAGCGGCATCTGCGCCTGGCCTCCGGGCTGCTGAGCCTCGGCTTCGGCCTCGTCCTCGTCTATCGGATCGGATTCGTCGGCGGCTTGTTCGCGCTGTGGGGCCTGACGCCGTGACCGATACCGCCGACGTGGTGGTCGTCGGCGGCGGCGTCATCGGCGTGAGCATCGCCTTCGCGCTGGCCTCGGCCGGCGTCACGCGCGTCACCCTGCTGGAGAAGGGCGCGCTCGCCAGCGGCGCCTCCGGGCGCTCGAGCGCGCTGATCCGCATGCACTACGTCAACGAAGAAGACGCGCGCCTGGCGTGGGCGAGCTTTCCCGTCTTCCGCGACTGGCGCGAGCGCATGGGGGGCCCGCCGGTGTTCACCCACACCGGCTTCCTCGCCGTCGTCGGCCATCGCGACGCCGCCGCGCTGCGCGCCAACGTCGAGATGCTGCGCGCGATCGGCATCGACACCACGGCGCTCTCGCCGAGCGAGGTCGAGCGGCTCCAGCCGTTCGTGCACGTGGACGACATCGGCGCCGCGGCCTGGGAGCCGGCCAGCGGCTACGCGAGCCCGGCCGACGTCGTCGAGGGCTTTCGCCGGCAGGCGCAGGCCCTCGGCGCGCGGATCCAGCCGTGGACGCCGGTCACGCGCATCGTGCGGCGCGAGAGCGCCGTCGTCGGCGTGGAGACGCCGGCGGGGCGCATCGACTGCGGCGCGGTCGTCGTCGCGGCGGGCGCGTGGGCGCCGCGGCTCTGTCGCGAGATCGGCGTCGCGCTCGACGCGCGAGCGAAGGCGATCGACACGATGCTCGTCGCGCGACCACCGGCGCTCGCAACGCCGCACATGGTGATGATCGACCACGTGCTCGGCACGTATTTCCGGCCCGAAGGCCAGGCCCACACCATCGTGGGCGTGCCGTGCCAGGTGTGGGACATCGATCCCGACACGATGGGGACGGGCCTGCCGGCATCGGCGCCGGCGGAGGGCGCGCAGCTGCTCACCCATCGCATGCCGGCGATGGCGAGCGCGGCGCTCGCGCGCGGCTATCGCGCGTTCGACTGCTACAGCGCGGACCGCCACGCGATCCTGGGCGCCGTGCGCGGCGTCGACGGACTCTACGTGGCCACCGCGTTCAGCGGCTCCGGCTTCAAGATCGCGCCGGCGGTCGGTGCGTGTCTGGCCGAGCTGATCACGGAGGGGCGCGCGCGCACCGCCGACATCAGCGCCTTTCGGCCGGAGCGCTTCGCCGAGCGGCGGCCGATCGCGGGCGCGCATCCGTACGCGCCGCGGCGCGATCACCTCGAGCCGGCGCGCTGAGCGCGCGATCCTCGCGCGGCGGACGGTCGCCGCGCCGCTAGCGCCCGCCGAAGCGATCCGGCCGGAATGGCGCGAGCGCCGCGTGCGGCGCGCCGCCGGCGATCTCCGCGGCGATCAACCGTCCGAGCAGCGGCCCGAGCGTCACGCCGCTGTGCGTGGCGATGACCCACGCGTTGTCGAATCCGGGCAGGCGCCCGGCAATCGTGTGACGATCGGCGGGCATCGGGCGCACGCCGACGCGCCGATCGAGGAGCTTCGCGCCGCGCGCGGCCGGCATCACGCGGCTCGCGCGCTCGAGCAGGAGCTGCGCCAGCTCGTCGAGTCGCGCCGGCGAGTCGGCGTGACGAGCGGCCGGCGCATCGACGTCCTCGGAGCCGAGGACCAGACCGCCCTCGGGGTCCGGCCGCAGATGCACACCGGGCGCGTGAACGACGCGCGTCAACGGCTGCGAGGGCGGCGAGGTCACGGCCAGCAAGCCGGGGACGCGACCGACGGGCATGGGCACGCCGAGCGAGCTCAACACCGCCTGCGTCGCCGGTCCCACGCAGAACAGCACGGCGTCCGCGACGACTTCGGCGCCGCCGGCGTCGAGTGACTGCACGCGACCGTCCCGCACCCGCCACGATCGCACGGGCGCGTGCGATCGGGTCTCGGCGCCGCGGCGCGACGCGTCCGCCAGCAGCGTGCGAATCAGGCGCGGCACATCGAGCCAGGCGTCCGCCGCGAAGAAGGCGACCTCGCGCACGGACTCGGAAATGGCGAGCGACGGCTCCATCTGTCGCGCGCGGTCACGGTCGATCCATTCGGCGGGATAGCCGCGCCGCGCGAGCCGCGTCACACGCTCGTCGAGCTCCCCATGTCGAGCCGCGTCGTCCGCCCACTCGAGCGAGCCGCCGGGATGATGTCCGGCGTGTGCGCCGAGCTCGCGCGCGAGCTCGACGTGTGCAGCCATGCCGTCGGCATTCAGGCGGTGGTAGTCGTCCGGCTCCTTCCGAACCGAATTGAGCCAGGCGAACGACGTGGCGCTCGTGCCGTCGCCGGGCGCGGCGGCATCGAGGGCGACCACGCGCGCGCCGCCACGCGTCGCGGCGTACGCGGCCGAAGCGCCCACGATCCCGAGACCGACGATGGCGAGGTCGATATGGGGCATCGGCAGACACTGTAGCGCTTGACACCCGGAGGCAGCGGCATATAGTCGCGACGATGGTCTGTCACCCCGCCGCCCGTGCCGACGCGATCCCCTCTCGGTGGCACGATCGTCATCACCTACGTTCCGGCGCCGGACCCCAGCCCGGTGATCGCCGACAGCCCGGCGGGCGCCAGGAGGTGCCGGCCGCCCGACCCGGACCGCTGCAGCGAATCCTCCTCGGCTTGCGGGTCCTCGTGGTCGACGACGACGAGGATGTGCTGGAGCTGTTCGCCGTCGCGCTCACGGCGTGCGGCGCTGAGGTCACGACCATCGACAACGCGCGCGATGCCATCGCGCTCGCGACGCGCACGCGTCCCCACGCCATCGTCAGCGACATCGCGATGATCGGCGAGGATGGTTACTGGCTCGTGCGCGAGCTCAAGCGGCTGCCGCCGGAGATCCTCGGTGACGTCCCCGTCATTGCGGCCACCGCCTACGGCCGCGAGCATCCGCGCAAGCGCGTGCTCGCCGCCGGCTTCGCGGAGCACCTGCAGAAGCCGATCGACCCCGAGCAACTCTGTCAGGCCGTGGCGCGCGTCGCGCAGCCCTGAGCGTCGTCGCCAGCGCTACACATCGCCGCAGGCGCTAAGCGTCGTCGCCGGCGCTACGCGGCGCCGCCTGCGGCCGGCGCCGCGAGTGGGAGTCGGACGACGAACGTCGCGCCGTGGCCCTTCCCCGGGCTCTCCGCCGTCACCGAGCCGCCGTGCAGTTCGACGACGTGACGCACCAGGGTGAGGCCGAGCCCCAGTCCCGCGTGCGCACGCGTGCTCGAGCTGTCCTCCTGGCGGAACCGTTCGAACACGTGCGGCAGCACGTCCGCCGCGATGCCTTCGCCCGAGTCGGTGACGGTAATCTCCGCGTTGCCGTTGCTCGAGCGCAGCGCGAGTCGCGCCCGGCCCTGCCGCGGCGTGAATTTCACCGCGTTCATCAAGAGATTCCACAGCACCTGCTGGAGCCGATCGGCCGCTCCCATCACGGGCACCGGATCCGTCGGCGTCTGCGTCTCGATGACGATGGCCTTGGCGGCGGCCGCCGGGCGGACGGTGTCGAGCGCCGCCGCGACCACGTCGCGCAGATCCAGCCGCTCCACGTCGAGCGGAAAGTTGCCGGTGACGATGCGTGAGATGTCGAGCAGGTCCTCGATGAGGCGGACCTGCGCGGAGGCGCCGCGGACGATCGCGGCCACCGCGCGCTCGCGCCCCGCAGCATCCAGCTCGCCGGACTGCAGCATGCGCGCCCAGCCGAAGACGCCGTTGAGCGGAGTGCGCAGCTCGTGCGAGACGACGGCCAGGAACTCGTCCTTCGCCCGGTTCGCCGCCTCGGCCGCCTCGCGCGCGGTTCGCTCGCTGGCCAGGAGCTGCCGGCGCTCCTCGTCGAGGCGTCGCCGCTCCGTGATGTCGCGGCCGATCTTCGAGGCGCCGACGATGCGGCCCCGCGAATCCCGCACGGGCGATACCGTGATCGACACGTCCACCAGCCGGCCATCTTTCGTTCGTCGGATGGTGTCGAAGTGCTCGACCCGCTCGCCGCGGCGGATCCGCGCGATGACCTCGTCTTCTTCCGCCAGCCGGTCCTCCGGGATGATCAGCGTGATGTGCCGGCCGACGGCTTCGGCCGCGCTCCAGCCGAACATGCGCTCGGCGGCGACATTCCACGAGGTGATGATCCCGTCGAGGTTCTTGCTCACGATCACGTCGTCCGACGACTCCACGATGGCCGCGAGCCGCGCCCGGGTATCGTCGAAGCGCTGCCGCTCGCTGATGTCGCGCGCGATGTTCGAGATGCCGACGCTGTGTCCCGCCGCGTCCCGCACCGGCGAGATCGTCAGCGAGACGTTCACGAGCCGCCCATCGCGGGACAGGCGCACGGTGTCGAACTCGTCGACGACCTCACCGCGCCGGACGCGCGCGAGGATCTCCTCCTCCTCGGCCTGATGGCCGGGCGGAATGATCAGCGAGATGTGCTGGCCAATGACCGCCGCCGCCGGCCAGCCGAAGAGCGCGTGGGCCGCGCGATTCCACGAGGTGACGATCCCGTCCAGCGTGATGCTGTAGATCGCGTCGTGAGAGGACTCGACGATGGCGGCGAGCCGCGCGTCCGCGTCCATGGTGCCTACGATATCAGGCGGCCCGCCACGGGCGCTTCGCCTCAGCCGGCCAGGGCTTCGAGTTCCCGAACCTCATCGGGCGACAGAGAGAGGTCACGGCTGGCGAGATCCTGGGCCATGTGTCGAGGATCGGAGGTGCCGGTGAGCGGCAGCATGCCGACGGCTCTCGCGAAGGCGAAGACGATCTGCGCCGCCGTCGCGTTCTGACGCGCGGCGACGCGCGCGACCAGCGGGTGCTGCAACACCTCGGGATTGGCCGTCAGCAGCGAAAAGCCCTGATAGACGATGTCGCGCTCGGCGCAGAAGGCGCGCACCGCGCGATCCCAGCCCAGACGCGCGAAGCAGCGATTCTGGACGAACGCCGGTCGCTCGGCGCCGGTGCCTTCCATCTGCAGCAGGTGGCGCAGCGAGACGTTGCTGACGCCGAGCCAGCGCGTGCGGCCGAGGTCGCGCTCGCGGATCATGGCCCCCACGCTTCGACGTCGGGCGCGCTCCAGCCCTGCCCCGACGCCGGCCCGTGCAGCACGTAGCTGTCCACGTGGTCGGTTCCGAGGTGCTCGAGCGAGCTCGCCATCGACTGCGCGACCTGGGTGGCGACCGGCGCCGCCGGATCATATGGCAGCCGGTGATCCTGTCCACCGCGATAGGTGAACTTCGTCTGCAGAAAGACGTCGGCGCGCGTGACGCCGCCGGCGCGCGAGGCGGCGGCGAGCGCCTCGCCCACGCCCGCCTCGACGTAATGCCGGCGCTGATTCGCGGTGTCGATCCCGCGGAAGCCCGCGCGCAGCGCCTGCTCGGTCAGCGCCGCCGTGCGGTCTTCCTTCCACGCGGTGCCGTACAGGAATTCCGGAACGGCGGGGGCGGCCACTAGGGCGCGGGCGCGCGCGGAGCGACCGACACGCCGCGCGCGCCGATGCGGTCGATCGCGCGCCCGACCAATCCGGAGGCCTTCGCCTCCTCGACGAACGCGCGCAGGTACGCGAGGCCGGCGTCGCGGCCGCGCGGCACGCCGACCGCCTGCGGCACCTTCATGAACTGACCGTCGAGCATGCGCGAGCCGGGCAGCTTGTCGACGAGCCCGATCAGCGCCTGCGCGAGCCCCGCGAGGGCGTCGACCTTGCCCGTCGCCAAGAGCTCGAAGGCGGCGTCGGCGTTGGGAGCGCGCACCAGCTGGGCGGCCTTCAGACTTCGGCTCAGGAACAATTCATAGTTCGCGCGCGCGGGCGCGGCCACGCGCACGCCCTGGTGATCCACGTCCGCGACGGCGCGCAGCGGCGAGCCGCCGGGCACCAGATACGTCGCCTCGATCTCCAGGTAGGCGGCGGTGAAGCCGATGTCGCCTTCGCGCGCCGGATCGATGCCGAGGAACGCGATGTCCCAGGCGCCCGTCTTGGCGGCGTCGACCATCGCCGCGACGCTCGTGTATGCCACGAGCTCGACGGGCACGCCGAGGCGCTGGGCGAGCTCGCGCGTGAGGTCGATGGCCACGCCGCGCGACTCGCCGGTGGCCGCGTCCCTGGTGGCGAGGATGAAGTTGCCGTAGTTGATGCCGGCACGGAGCGTGCCGGACCGTGCGAGATCGGTGCGGGCCGTGGGCGTCGGTCGAGCCATGGCCGACGATGCTAACAGAATCGCGAGCCCCAGGGCGGCCGCGGCGCGTCCGATCACCGCGGCGTCAGCGCGCCGCCTGCAACGAGCCGATCGACGTCCTGCGCGGCGAAGCCCGCCCACGTCAGGATCGCGCGGACTTCGCTGCCAAAGGCCGCCGTCGGCGGGCCGGGGACGAACCCGCCGTCGTCGACCTGCACGGGCGGGCCGAGCACCGTCGCGGGCCCCAGCGTTGGATGCTCGAAGCGCTGGAACATCGCATTGGCCGCCGGCTGGGGATCGTCCAGGATCTCGGTCGGCAACGCGACACCGCTCGCGGGCACGCCCGCCGCATCGAGAACGGTCTTCCACTCCTGCGTCGTTCGCGAGGCGATGGTGGCCTCGACCGCCGTGCGCAGCGCCGCGTAGTGCGCGTCGACGTCGGCGACGGCGCCTTTGAGGGCGAGATCGTCGTGCCCGATCGCGGCGATGAACTTGCGGCGCAGCGACGGGCTGCCGCACGCCACCGCGAGCGCCGCGTCCTTCGTGGCGTACGTTCGGATGTAGACGGCTTGCGAGGCCACCACGCGATTGCGCGGCATGCGCTCGACCTGCTCGGCGAACGGCACCCCGCCCGCGCGCGCCTGCGCCAGCCACTGGGCGAACGCCGTGTGGCGGTCGGCGTCGTGCGCGTCGACGCGCACCATGAGGTTGTTCTGCAGCGCGAGCGAGGCGAGCAGCAGCGAGGTGTCGACGCGCCCGCCTCGGCCCGTGCGCTCGCGCCGAAACAGCGCAGAGGCGATGCCGAACGCCAGCAGCGCCGCCGCCATGTAGTCCGCGATCGGCGACTCGCCGGTCGTCGGCAGACCGTCCTTGACGCGTCCGCCGGTGACCATGAGGCCGCTGCGCCCCTGCACGACCAGGTCCATCCCGGCCAGCGCGGCGTCGGGGCCCCGCGCGCCGAAGGCCGTCACGTTACCGACGATCACACGCGGGTGGCGCGTCGCGAGCTGTCCGTACTCGAGCCCCAGCTCGGCGGCGAGGCCCGGCCGCATGTTCGTGAGCACGACGTCGGCGCGCGCGAGCAGCGCGTCGAGGATCTCGCGCGCGTCGGCGTGGCGCAGGTCGAGCGGCAGCGCGTGCTTGCCGCGGTTGCGGATCAGGAAGTGCCGGCTCTCGCCGCCGCCGAGCGGCGCGATGTGGCGGCTCGGCTCGCCCTCGAGCGGCTCGACCTTGATCACGTACGCGCCGCCGTCGGCCAGCACCTGCCCCGCCCACGGCACCGCGATGAAGTGACCGAACTCGATGACGCTGATGCCGTCGAACGGACGCTCGGAGGGCACCGCTCAGCCTTGCATGAAGGCGTTCCACTCCGGCGTCGGAATCGTGCGGTCCAGGTAGCCGAAGGTCCCCTTGTCGCGCACCTCGCGCGCGGCGTCGAGCATGCCGGTCATCGCGGCGCGATAGAGCGAGGTGGCCAGGCTCACGCGGCGCACGCCGGCCGCCTCGAGCTCGGGGACGGAGAACGACTTGCCCTTGATGCCCGCCATGAAGCTGAAGGGCTTGGACAGCGCGCCGCAGACCGCTCGAACCGCGCTGAGGTCGGGCAGGCCCGGCGCCATCAGCACGTCGGCGCCCGCCTTCTCGAAGGCCTGCAGGCGCTTGATCACGTCGTCGAGGTCCGGGTTGCCGCGGATGAACCCCTCGGCGCGCGCGGTGAGCGTGAACGGAAACGACAGTGCGCGCGCCGCCTGCACCGCGGCCGCCACGCGCTCGGTCGCGTGGCCGATGTCGTAGAGCGGCCGCTGCTTGTCGCCGCTCGCGTCTTCGATGGAGCCGCCGACGAGGCCGACGCCCGCGCCGCGGCGAATCGTCTCGGCCGCCGCCTCCGGCGCGTCGCCGAAGCCTTTCTCGAGATCCGCCGAGACCGGCAGCTCGGTCGCGGCCACGATGTCGCGGCAGTGCGCCAGCGCCTCGTCGCGCGTGACGGCGCCGTCGCGCCGCCCGAGCACGCCGGCGTGCGCGCCACTGGAGGTGGCGAGGGCGGTGAACCCGACCGCGGCGAGCGCGCGGGCCGAGCCCGCATCCCACGCGTTGGCGATCAGGAAGGTACGCGGTCCGTCGTGAAGGGCGCGGAACGCGGTGGCCTTGTCGCTTTGAGTCTTTGGCATCGTGGTCTCCTCGAACGCGCGGGGCCTACCAGGCGAGCGCGTACGTCGGACGCCGAGGGTCGGCGCCGGCCGACAGCACGCCGCTGTCCGGATCGCGCCGTGTGACCACGGCGCCGATCCCGCAGGCGCCGATCTCGGTGACGTCGTGCCCGAGTGCCTGCAGCTCGGCGCGCGTGCTCTCGGGAATCGTCGCCTCGACGTTGAGCTGGCCGGGCTTGTACACGCGCGGATAGAACGAGTTGACGAGGGTCTGCGTCGCGAAGCGCGGCGCCTCGACCGCCTGCTGCGGGTTCATGCCGAACACCAGGACGTTCAGGATGATCTGCAGATTCGCCTGCGCCTGGTCGTCGCCCCCGGGGCAGCCGACGGTCATCACCGGCGTGCCGTTCTCAGAGACCAGGTAGCTGACCAGCGTCGTCCGCGGCCGCTTGCCCGGCGCGAGCGCGTTCGGGTGTCCGTCCTCGAGCACGAACATCTCGGTGCGCGTGCTGAGCGTGCAGCCGAGCTCCGGCGCGAACGCCGACTTGCGGAACACGCCGCCGCTCGGCGTCAGCGCGACCATGTTGCCGTGCGCGTCGACGGCCGCGATGTGCGTGGTGCCGTCCACCGCCGCCGGCGTTGCCGACGGCGCGGCGGCGGCGCGCGGACCGCCGGGCGCGGGCGCGGCCGGCATCGCGCGATCGGCGCGGATGAGCGCGGCGCGGTCGGCGAGATAGCGCGGCGACAAGAGATCGGCCAGCGGCACCGTCGGCACATCGCCGTAGTAGCGCTCCCGATCGGCGAACGCGAGCTTCAGGCTCTCGGACACGACGTGGATGTAGCGCGCCGAGTTGTGGCCGAGCGCGCGGAGATCGAGCGGCGCGAGCATCCCGAGCGCTTGCATGAGGATCGGTCCCTGCGTCCATGCGCCCTGCCCGAGAATCTCGCGGCCGGCGAAGGTCGTCGACAGCGGCGGCTCCAGGCGCGCGCGATAGCCGGCGAGGTCACTCGCGCGCAGCAGGCCGCCCCACGTCTCGGAGAAGGCGCCGAGCTGGGCGGCGACGTCGCCGCGATAGAACCGCTCACGCGCGGCCGCGATGCCAGAGCGCCGGTCGCCCGCGCGATCCGCGTCGGCCAGCCGCTGCAGCGTGGCCGCCAGCGCCGGCTGCACGAAGCGCTCGCCCACGCGCGGCGCGCGGCCACCCGGATAGAACACCGCGTCGCCGCCGGGCGGATAGAGCGCGAACTGCGTGCGGCTCTCGGGGATCGCGAGCATGCGGTGCATGTACTCGTACATGGGAAACCCGCGCTCGGCGTATTCGAGGGCGGGCGCCAGCACCTCGCGCACCGATCTGGTCCCGTACGTCTCGAGCAGCGTGAGATAGGCGTCCACCGCGCCGGGCACCGTGAACGACAGGTGCGCATTCGGCCCCGGCCCGGTCGGAATGCGGTCGAGACCGCGGCGGCGAAACACGTCGATGGTCGCCGCGGCGGGCGCCGTGCCCTGCCCGCTCACCGCCACGCTCTCGCGCCCGCGCGCGTTGTAGATCATCGCCACGCATTCGCCGCACAGCGTGTACGACGCCGTCGGCTCCACCACCGCGGCGGCGAAGCCAGCCGCGGCGGCTGCGTCGAACGCGTTGCCGCCGCCGAGCAGCATCCGCATGCCCGCCATCGACACCAGCGGGTGGCCGGCCGCGACCACGCCCTGGGTGCCGGAGACGACGGGACGCGTGGTCGCCCGCTCGGCGGCGTGGTGCTCGATCTCGTGAACGCGCGGCAGCTGGTTGGTCACGCCGGCAGCCTAGGGGCGCGCGCGGCTGCCGTCAAGCCGAGCCTCGGCCCGGGAACGGCGAGGCGCGCTGCCGCGCCCTTCACCGTCCCCGGCGCCGTGGAGTCTCAGAACGTAATTTCGAATCGCACCGTCGGCCAGCCAACCGCACGCTCGTCCGCGCGGAGCTCCTGCCACGTGCCGTCGTCCAGCAGGTAATACGCGGCATCGGATCGGGCGGCGGCCTCTGTGCGGGACGACTTCACGGTATTGCCCCGCTTCGTCACGGCATCCCGCTTTTCGATCTGCCGAACCGGCTGGCGGAACACGGCATCGAACGGGAAGCTGCCGTTGACGCCATCGATGGTAAACGTCCCGCCGCTGACGAATCCCAGCGGCAGCGGCAGTTGGAAATTGATGACGCCGCTGAACGTTCCCGTCTGGACCGGAAATTCGGGACTGTCGATGCCGTTATCGAGCTGCACGAGGACGGCGTACGTGCCGGAGACGGCGCCGCTCGTCGGAACGAACTGGCCGCTCGTCTGATCGAACACGAGCTTGACGTCATCGGTCCCCGTCGCGATCACGGTGCACTCGTTATTTGCGACAGTCACGAGCAGCGGAATCGGGCACAGCAGCGAGCCGAGCGCGGCCACGCCCTGCAGCTGCGATACCGCACGACGGATCGCTGGGACGCCGACCGCGCCGTTCGTCGCGTCGAGAAGACCCGTTGGGCTCACGCCGTTCGGATCCGGCACGAGGAGATGGCCCTGCAGATTGAGCAGGACCGCCTGCTCGTCCATCTCGTACAGGAAAGCCTGATTCGGACCAGGCGACGGGTTGCCCTGGGCCATCGCCGGAGCGGCGCTGATGATCAGCGCGCACCAGCCGACCACGACCGAGCCGGCGATCGTTTTGATCGCTCTGAACATTGCGGCGCTCCCCCTGGTTGAGTCAACCCGCCGCACAACGCGGCGTCACTCGCTCGGGGCAGGCAAAGAGCAAGGAATGGACCGAAGCGGTCCGCGCGCCCGATGTGATCGAAAACGTTGCGGGTCGCGTGAAGTCGAAAAATCGGGGCTGGTCAGTGAGCGACCGACGCGATTGGCACGCGCCGACTACAAGCTGATCATCGCGCGTGCCAAGATTTCAGCGCAGCACTCCACTCGCCGTCCCGACCGCGGTCTTCTGACCGTGCTGGTTCTCGCACCAGACGTCGACGACGACACGCGTGCCGGCGCCCTCGGCGCGCAGCTCCTTCACGACGCCGCGCACCGTGAGCCGGTCGCCGGCGTACACGGGCTGCACGAAGGCCATCGACATCGTGCCGCCCCGCACGAACCCGGCGCCGAAGAACCGCGTCATCATCTCGGAGACGTAGGCGGTCGACATCATGCCTTGCGCGAGCGTGGTGCGGAATCCTTTGCGGCGCGCCCACGCCTCATCGGTGTGGATGGAGCGCGTCCGGACGCCCGAGTAGGCATCGATGTGGCGCTGCGTGAGCTCCTTGTCGAGCGAGGGCAGCTCGTGACCGACGGCGGGGACGGACGCGAGGGCCATGCGCGCTAGGCCGGGATGAGCATCTGCGTGAACTGCCCGCGCACGAGCGGCGTGCCCGCGTCGTCCTCGGTGACGAACTCGGTGACCATGTACTGCTTGCCGCGGCGCTCGTACTTGTCGATGACGCGGCCGCGCGAGCGCACGCGCATGCCCACGCGGATCGGCTCGAGGAACTCGAACTGCATCTTCGCGTGCAGCCCCGCGTGCACGACGTACCGGCTGTGCCGCAGTCGCAGCGCCTGATTGGCGGCGAAGGTGGGATGCGCGATCGCCCCGCCAAAGGGCGAAGGTCCGGAGAACCACGGGTGATCGTCGCCGACGGCGTACGTGTAGGTGTCGACGTCTTCAGGCGTGACGAGCATCGTGTCCGAGACGAATTCCTCGCCGATCGTCAGCGCGTCGTACGTCAATGGCCTGAACTCCATCATCTCGGCGCCCTCGGCGCGGATTCTATCACCCGGTGCGTGCGGCGCGCCTGGCAACACCCGGCGCTGGCGCGGTCGCAGGCAAGCGCCTAGACTCCCCGGCTGGAGGTGCGCGATGACACTCAGCCGGCGCGCGTTCGTTCGCACCACCGGACTTGCGGGAATCCTGGCCGCGGCGCGCCCGCCCGCGGCGTGGGCGGCGCGCGAGCTCACGATGCTTACCGCCGTCAACTACGCGCCGACGTCGGACGTGAAGCTCGCGGAGCTCGGGCGGCGCTTCACCAAGCTGACCGGCGTCACGGTCCGGATGGATCACATGCAGAGCGTGCAGATGCCGGCGAAGCTGTCGGCCGAGCTCATGTCGCAGGGCGGGCATGACATCGTGAGCCTCGAGATGCACTATCCGTGGCTGTTCGCCCCGGGACTCGCCGACGTGACCGATCTCGCGACGGACCTCGCGGCCAAGCACGGCGACTGGTATCCGTTCGCGAAGGAGCACGCGCACGTCAAGGGACGCTGGCTCGGCGTGCCGTACCTCTATTTGTCGTTTCCGGGCAGCCATCGCATCGATCTCTTCGAGAAGGTCGGCGAGCGACCGCCCGAGACGTGGGACGATCTGCTCCGCGCGGGCCGCAAGCTCAAGAAGCTCGGCCATCCCGTCGGCTTCGCCATCAGCCAGGTGACTGACTCCGTGACGACGCTGTCGTCGATCCTCTGGTGCTTCGGCGCCAAGGAGGTGACCCCGGACGGCCGCACGGTCGCGATTCGCTCGAAAGAGACCGAGGCGGCGGTCGACTACGTACGCCAGCTCTACACCGACGCCATGGATCCGGTCGTGCTGTCGTGGGACAACGCCGCCAACAACCAGTGGCTGAATTCCGGCGCGGGCTCGTGGATCCACAATCCCGTGAGCCATTACGTGGTCGCCAAGGAAAAGAAGATGCCGGTCGCGGAGCAGATCGGCTTTCATCTCTCGCCGGCCGGCCCCGCCGGACGCCACACCGTCGGCGTCCCGCGCAGTCTCGGGATCTGGAAATTCAGCAAGAACGTGGACGCCGCCCGCGAATTCCTGAAGTGGTTCTTCGAGCCGGCGCAATATCACGAGTGGATCATGTCGGGCGACAACTACAACCACCCGGTGTGGCGCGACATGGAGAACCACGCGGTGTGGACGCTCGATCCGAAGTACAAGCCGCTCAAGGCGCTCGCGCAGCACTCGCACCTGTACGGCTGGCCGGCGCCGCCGGACGAGCGCATTCAGATGATCACCAACAGCTACATCATTCCGAACATGTTCGCGAAGGTCGTGACGAACGCGGCGGCGCCCAAGGACGCGATCCAGTGGGCGGAGACGGAGATCCGGCGGGTGCTGCAGAGCTGAGTCAGCGCGCGGCGAGCGGCGGCTGACGCGCGCACCGGCGAGACGCGCGTGCCATACTTCGCCGGATGAGCCGGATCGGCGTCGCATTCAGCGGCGGCCTCGCTCCCGCAGAGATCGTCGACTGCGTGAAGCTCGCCGAGGCCCTCGGCTACGAGTCGGCGTGGGTGGCCGAGGGTCACGGCGGCGATCAGTTCGCGATCCTCGCCGCCTGCGCGGTCGCCACGCGAAAGATCCGTCTCGGCACGAGCATCTCGAGCATTTTCGTCCGCAGCGCGCCGACGATCGGCATGGCCGCGGCGACCGTGGATCAGCTCGCCGACGGCCGCTTCATCCTCGGCCTCGGCTCGAGCCACCGCGTGCAGGTCGAGCCTGAGCACGGCATTCCGTTCGTGCAGCCGACGGCGCGGCTGCGCGACACGATCGCCATCGTGCGCGCCCTCGTGCGCGACGGCGTCGTCTCGCATCGCGGCGAGACGGTGAGCATCGAGCGCTTCGATCTCTGGTTCCGACCGCGCCGGCCGCAGCTCCCGATCTACGTCGCGGCGCTGTTCCCGCGCATGCTCGAGATCGCCGGCGAGCTGGCCGACGGCGCGCTCCTCACGTGGCCGACGGAAAGCGCGATCGCACGCGCGGTCGAGCACGTCGCGATCGGCGCACGCCGTGCCGGCCGCGCGCCCACGGCCGTGGACGTCGCGTCACTGATCCCGTGCGCGGTGGCCGGCACCGTCGCCGCGGCGCGCGATGCGCTGCGTCCGGCCGTCGGCTTCTACGCCGGCTTCTTCCCGCGCTACAACCGGCTGCTGGCGGAGGTCGGCTTCGCCGACGCCGTCCGCGGGATCAAGGAGGCGTTCGATCGCGGCGGCCGCGACGCCGCCACCGCGCGCGTGCCCGACGAGCTCATCGACGCGGTGGCGCTCGCCGCCACGCCCGACACCTGCCGCGAGCGGCTGACGGCGTACCGTCGCGCGGGGCTCGCGCTTCCGATCGTGAGTCCACGCGTGTCCGGCCCCGACGGGCCGCGAATGGCGATGGCGGCCATACGGTCGTGCGCGCCCTGAGTAGTCTCGAGCCGGCCCCGGCCGATTCGTGGCCATGCGTGCCACGATGCGCGCCGCTCAGCGTCGCTCGATCCATCGGCGCGATCGGTGGCCGATGCGTCTTTTCGCAGGCTTGCCCGCGCACTCGGCTCTGGCATCCTCATTGCCCCTGCTAGGGGCAGCGCTCTTTCCGACAAAGGCAAACCAGTCGTGAGGCTGGGACGCAAAGCCACGGGCCTGGGAATGGCTCTCAGGTAGCCGGGTTGCCGAAGAAAGGAGAGGCGGGGCTCGGTCCCCCTCCCGGAGAGAGTCACGACTCTCGAGGAGGGGACTGCCATGCAGACGGTTTGGAATGTCAGCACGACCCTCGATTCATTTCCTCAACGACTGCGGCGCAGCTCGATACTCACGAAGGCCGAGGTGGTGGGCGCAATCCATCGGATGCTCGAAACCCTGGTGCGCGAACCCCGGACGTTGCTCGGCGACAACGGCGCGATCGTGTCGAACTTCAACGCGTTACTGCAGCAGGTGAAGGAGCACTTCCGCGCCTCCGACACGCTGCGCATCATCGAGCCGCTCGCGGCCGGCGCCTCGACGGCGCTCGTCGCTGTCCGATTGTCCATGGTGAAGCGCACGATCGATGCCGAGATGGCGCGCGCGACCGACGAGGCGTCGTGAGGTTCGAATCCTGATGAAACGCGCCGCCGCGGCGGGATAAGCTCGAAGTACCTCGATCCGCCTCGGGGCCGGTCTGCGGCAGGCGGCGCCTCGCACGTACTCGGGACGGGCGATGGAGTCATCTTCGCCGGCTGTCAGGGAGCGCACGCGCGCGCTGCGCGCGTCACTCGATGCGTCCGTGGCCGAGGGCGCCGCTGCCGAAGTCTTCGGCGCCTGCGCGGGCGGCGCCGTTCTCACCGCATGGGCCCTGCACTTCGGCGCCACGCCCGTCGTCTTCGGCGTCCTCGGCGCGCTGCCGTTCGCCGCGCAGGTCGTGCAGGTGCCCGCCGCCTGGCTCACCCAGCGTGTCGGGGCCAAGCGCCTCGCCGTCGTCGCGATCGGTGCCGCGCGTCTGGCGTGGCTGCCGCTCGTGGCCGTCCCGTTCCTTCCCGTCGCGCCATCGACCGCGCTCGCGCTCTTCGTCGGCGTGGTGGCGCTCGCGGGACTGCTCGGCGTCGTCGGCAACAACGCGTGGACCGCGTGGATGGGCGACCTGATTCCGCCGCCCGTCCGCGGCCGGTTCATGGCGCGCCGGATGATCTATCTGAACATCGCGGGCACCGCGTCGTCGCTGGCGGCGGGCATCGCGCTCGATGCGTTCACGCCGCGCGGCCGGACGGGCGAGACGCTCGCCGTGCTGGCCGCGGTCGCCTGCGTGGCCGCCGTGGTGAGCATCCGGCTGCTGCGCGCGCAGCAGTCTCTGCCATCCGTGCGCGAGGACGGCGCTCCGGAATGGCGCGACGCCGGCCGCGCGCTGCGTGATCGGCGCACGCGTGCGCTGCTCACCTATCTGATCGTCTGGAGCGCCGCCGTCGGGATCTCGGCGGGCTTCTTCTCGTTCCACATGCTGAAGAATCTCCAGATGGCGTTCACGTTCGTGGCCGCCCACACGATCGTCGTCGCCATTCTGCGGATCGTGGCGGCGCCGGCGTGGGGCCGGCTGGTCGACCGCTGCGGCGCGCGCCCGGTCCTGGTGGTGTGCTCGCTCGGGATCTCAGCGGTGCCGCTGCTCTGGCTGTTCGTGACGCCGGAGCGCTGGTGGCCGATCGCCATCGAGGCCGTGGTGTCCGGCACGCTCTGGGGCGGTCACGGTATCGCGGCCTTCGACGTGTCGATCGGCGTCTCGCCGCGGCGTGCCCGTCCGTTCTACCTGGCGGTGTTCGCAGCGGGCGGCGGCGTGGGCTTCGCGGCGGCGTCGATCCTGGCGGGACTGCTCGCGGCCGCGCTGGCGACGCCGCTGCACACGAGCGGCTCCACCTGGAACGAGATCCACGTGCTGTTCCTGCTGTCGGCACTCGGTCGCGCCGGCGCCGCCTTCCTCGCGCTCCGAATCGCCGAGCCGGCGGCGCGCGGCGTCCCCGACCTGGCGCGCGCCATCTTCGGCGCGCCGGCCGAGCGCGCGTCCAAGCCTAGTCCAGCCAGTCTTTCTCCTTGAGCTTGCGCGGCAGGTAACGCTTCGTCAGGTACTGAAAATCCTTGTTCGCCAGCGCGTCGAGCTCGTACTTGAGCCCGCTCGCGAGCATGCGTCTGATCTCCTCCTGCCACGGCTTCTTGGAAAACCAGGTGTAGCTCAGGAGCTCACGCGCACGCGCGATGTCCTTGTCGTTCAGCTTGATGCCGACGTTGCGCGGCAGCCCGTACGATTCGGGGTCGGCGCTGGAGAGCCCGATGAACTTCGCCTTGGGAATGGCCATGCGCTGGCTCTCGAACGCGAGATTGATCGAGCCCTGCTTGATGACCGAGTAGGTGTAGTAGCCCCACGGATCGTTGTCCACGAGCACGTAGACGGGCAGCTCATACTCCTCGTGCAGCCGCCGCGCGAGCCGCCGCACGCCGCGCGGAGGCTGACCGTTGCCGGTGAGGAGCACGCAGTTGTACCGCCGCCAGAACTTGTCCTCGGACAGCCGGTTCCACTGGGTGCCCTTCTCGACGAGCAGCACGAAATCCGCCGTGCAGCGCCGGATCTGCACGTACTCGGGCTCGACGATCGACGGCACCGAGTAGCCGCCCTTGCCGAGTCGTGCGCAGTTCACCGTGTCCCCGTCGTCCGCCAGCACCAGCGGTCCGACGACGGAGCCCCGGTTCTCTGCGCGCACGTGCAGCTCCTCGCGCAGCGCCGCCAGCGTGACCTCGAGGTCCTCGATGAGTGGGTCGGACTCATCCTGGGCATCGAACGTGTTCTCGTGCGAGTTCTTGATCGTGTGCTTCGTGCGGTAGTAGATCTCGCGCAGTGACGTCGTGAGGTTCGCGCGCTGCAGCTCGGCGAGCGCGTCCGCCACCAGCACGGTCTGCATGAACCGCTTGGCCATCGCGACGTTGAAGAAGGAGCGCGCCTGCTTGCGCTTGCCCATCTCGATGAGGCCGCGGCGCTCGTTGAACGTGACGTTCGAGAGCGCGCGCACGGGGATGGCGAGCGTCGGGTCGCGGCGGCGTTGGGCGGCGTCGACGACGACGTCGGCGATGCCGATCAACTTCTTCTCGACGGTGCTGGGGCGTCGGGTCTTGGTGGCCATGGCGACAGCCTACGCCTTCGCGACCACGCCGGGCGGCACCTCGCCCTCGACGCCGTCGGGCGTGACGATGATCGAGTGCGGCAGCCCTTCGGGGCCGCCGCCATTGCGCCCCATGAGCTCGTCGGTCCGAGCGCCGCCCGTCAGCTTCTGCGCCATCTTCTGCAGCTGATCCTTCAGCTTCGCGGTGGGCAAGCGCCCGCCCTTGAGGCGGTTGCACGACGCGACGACCTCCTCGATGTAGAGCTCGAAGATGTTGCGCCGGCGGAACTCGCTGTGCGCGCGCTCGCGTCGCCGCAGGAACGCCCCCAGCCGGCGGCCGCACTCGCGCAGCGCGAGGTTGATCTCCTTGTGGATCTCGTCGTAATCCGCGATGGCTTCCTTGGATTCGCTGGTGAACGGCACCCACACCGAGGCCATGTGCACGACGATCACCATGGGACCGGCGGGAAGCGCGCCGCGCGACTGCGTGATGCCGTAGTTGCGCCACGTGGTGTCGAGCACGGCCCGGGTGATCGCGCACGCCGACGGTTGATAGAGCAGCGGCACGCGGTTGGCGTAGCGGATCACGCGCGCCAGCTCGTGGTCGTCGTCGTGGGACTCGCCTTCGGCCAGCGGAATCTCTTTCTTCGCCGCGCCCGCCTCGGCTGCCTCCGGCCCGCGCCCGTACGCCAGGCCCGCCTCGATGATGAACGGGTTGCCGCGGTACACGGCCGGCGGGCGGCTCACCGCCGTGTAGAACTCGCCCTTGATCTGCTGATAGAGCCCGGACAGGATCGCCGACTCGCCGATCGGCGACAGGCAGTTGGTCGGCGGCGCCATGATCTTCGTCGTCTGGATCGCCTTGTAGAGATTTTCCGCGGCCTGGCCGTGGACGTCGCGCGGCCGCGTCCGCGACGACAGCCCCGCGGTCTTGACGATCTCCTCGGCGACCGCCGCCGAGACGCGGCTGAAGTCGCCGGCGAGAAATCCGGGCAGCGTGTGGCTCTTCGTGTCCTGCAGCATCTTGAGCAGCATGCCGAGCTCGATGCCGTACGGATGCGGCTTGATCTCGCGCGGCGACGCCGGCAGCTGCTCGAACGGCCGCGCGAATTCCTTCGTCTCGCCCTCCGGCGTCACGTAGGTCAGCTTGACGTGCGGATTGGCGATGATCGTCTGCTCGACGTACTCGTCCACCGACGCGCGGCCCTTCTGATAGCGGCCCTCGACCTCGAGTGTCACCTGGGTGCCGCGCGGCGCTTCCCAGGTGATCTGCTTCTTCTCGAGGATCCGCGGCTCGTTCTTCTTGGTGTCGATCTGCACCTCGAAGTAGTGCGCGGGCGCCCGGGCGCTGGTGCGCGAGATGATGATGACCGGCTTGCCGGTGGTGAGCTGTCCGTACATGCCCGCCGCCGAGATGCCGATGCCCTGCTGCCCGCGGCTCTGCCGCAGTCGATGGAACTTCGAGCCGTAGAGCAGCTTGGCGAAGATCGGCGGGATCTGCTGGCGCACGATGCCGGGGCCGTTGTCGGTGACGGTAATGCGAAACCGCGTGGCCTGGCTCGCCGGCGGCGGCGTCTCGCCCTGCGCGGCGACGTCGAGGCGCACGACGATGTCGGGCAAGATCCCCGCCTCCTCGCACGCGTCGAGCGCATTGTCGACGGCTTCCTTGACGCAGGTCAGCAGCGCCTTCCGCGGATTGTCGAATCCGAGCAGATGGCGGTTCTTCGTGAAGAACTCCGACACGGAGATGTCGCGCTGGCGCGCGCCCATCTCGACGGCGGTGACGGTCGGCGCGGGCTTTGCGGCCGTCGGCGCGGCGTTGGCGGCGACGGCCGGTTCGGGCTTGTCGGCAGCGGGCGCGGGCTTCGCGGCGATCCGCGTGGGCTTGGTGACGGTTCGCTTCGGCGGTTTTTTCTTTGCGGTCCTGGGCGCAGCTTTCGATGCCATAGGGCCTATAGAAACAAACTCCGACGTGGAACCCAAGTTTTCGCCGGAGCACGGGGCGAATCTCCTTGACCATCGTCGGCGACTCCCCTAGCATCGCGTGCGCGAATGAATCACCCGGACCGCGCAGTCGCGCTGCTGCGTGTCGTCGTCGGCGCGTGGTTTGTCAAGGCGGTGTGGACGAAGCTCAGCATCGGCATGGTCGGCGGCGTCGTCCCGTATCCGACCGTGTCGCCGCGCTTCCTCGCATTCCAACCCAAGCGCGTGGCGGAGTTCGCGGCCGGCAATCCCATCGGCTGGTACAAGGATTTCCTCGAGAGCACCGTGCTGCCGCACGCCGCGCTGTTCGCCACGCTGCAGACGTTCGGGGAGGTCGCCGTGGGCCTTGGCCTGTTGTTCGGCGTGATGACGCGGCTGGCAGCGCTCGTCGGCCTGTTCCTCGCGATCAACTTCGGTCTCGCGACACAGTGGATGAGCTTCGGCCAGCAGGGCTTCCATGTGTTGCTCACGACGTCGATGCTCATCTTCCTCGTCACCGGCGCCGGGCGCGTCTGGGGCGTCGATCGCTGGCTGCGCCGCTCTCGGGCGGTGGGCTGGCTCGCCGCGCTCGCCCTCGTCCTGGCGGCGGCGCCGGCGCACGCGGAGCTCCGAGTCTTCGTGACGAACGAGCGCTCCGACGACGTCACCGTCATCGCCGCGAACAGCGGGACGGTGCTGAAGACCATCCCCGTGGGCAAGCGGCCGCGCGGCATCACGGCGAGCGCGGATGGCAAGCGCGTGTACGTCTCGAACTCCAACAGCGACTCGCTGAGCATCATCGACGCCTCCACGATGAGCGTGACGACGACCGTGCCGGCCGGCCGCGATCCCGAAGGGCTGACGTTCAATCGCGAGGGCACGCTGCTCTACGTCGTCAACGAGAACGAGTCGGCGGCCACCATCATCGAGCCGGCGTCGGGGCGCGTCGTGAAGAAGATCGAGGTCGGCACCGAGCCGGAGACGGCCGTCGCCTCGCCCGACGGTCGCTGGATCGCCGTGAGCAACGAGACGTCGAACGACATCCATCTCATCGAGACCGCGACGCAGACGGTGACGAAGAAGATTGCCGTGCCCAAGAACCCGCGCGGCATGCGGTTCACCGCCGACTCCCGCCGTCTGTTCGTCGCCAGCGAGCAGGCGCACGTCGTGTCCGTCATCAGCCTGGACACCATGAGCGTCGAGAAGTCGGTGGCGACCGGGGGCAGCCGCCCCGTCGACGTCATGCTGAGCCGCGACGGCACGCGCGCGTGGGTCTCTCACGGCGAGTCGGGCGATGTGCGCGTGCTCGACACGTCGACGCTCGACGTGCTGGCGACCATTCCCGTCGGGCCACGCGCGTGGTGGACCGCGCTCACGCCCGATGGCAGCCGGCTCTACGTCACGGTCGGCCGCGCGGGCGAGGTCGTGGTCGTCGACACGGCGGCCGGCAAGGTTGTCAGCCGCATCGCGGCCGGCAAGCTGCCCTGGGGCGTCGCGATCGTCGACGTGCCCTGACGGGCCCGCCTCGCCCCTTCCACGGCGGCATATCCTTGGCGCTGCGCCCCTCGGTGATGGTCTCGTAGAACTCCGCGGGCACGCGCGCATTTGTCACGCGCGCGGCGGCCGCTTCCGCGCAACGAGGGCCTGATTCACCATGAGCCGGCCGGCCCGCCCGCCCGCGAAGCGGCGCTCGACGCGCGCCGCCAGTGCGGCGAAGCCAATCTGAAACGGCCACGGATGAAAGCCCACGTGCGCGAGGACGTCGAGGCCGGCCGTCGCGCACGAGCGCTCGAGGTCGTACCAGCCGACGAAATTATCGTGGCCGCGAAACGGCCGGAGCCGGAGCGCGCTGGCGCCGCGCACGACGCCCTGCCACGCGCGATTCGGTGTCGTGAGCACCAGGAGCCCGTGCGGCCGCAGCACGCGCGCGAGCTCCTCGAGCGCGCGCAGCGGCGCCGGCGTGTGCTCGAGCATCTCGCTCGAGATGACGACGTCGAAGCTCTCGTCCCGCAGCGCGAGCCGACACGCGTCCGCCGCGATGCCGCGGCTGCCAGCGCGCGCGATGGTCCGCGCCACGAGCCGCGGCCCGATGTCGACGCTCACCACGGCCGCGCCGCGCGCCATCGCCGCGGCGGAAAACGGGCCGTACCCGCAGCCGGCGTCGAGCGTTCGCGTGCCGCCGAGGCTCGTGTGCCGCAGGCACTCGTCGAAGACGACACTCAGCCGGCGGCGTACGTCGGCGGGATGGTCGAGGCCTTCGAATCGCTCCGCGATGCCGTCGTAGAACTGGTCGCGCCCATCCGCGCTCACCGCGTCGGTCCGTCGTCGCTCCGAGGCGGCGGCTCGCCGGGATCGCCGTGCACCGCGCGGATCAGATACACGGGACGGCGCTTCACCTCCTGAAAGATGTAGCCGACGTAGATGCCGACGACGCCGAGCGAGATCATCAGCGCGGCGCCGACGATCAGCAGCATGAACATGAGCGAGGCCCAGCCCGGCGCCAGGAGATGCTGTCGGCCGGTGAGCCAGAAGCTCATCACGTAGACCGCCTCGGCGGCGGCCAGCGCGAAGAATCCCACGCCGACGACCAGCGCGATCTTGAGCGGCACCAGCGAGAACGAGAACGTGGCCTCGGTGGCCAGTCGCGCCATGCCGCCGAGCGAGTATTTCGGCTTGCCACCGAGCCGCGCGCGCTCGGCGTAGGGCAGCACCACGGTGCGGTACCCCGCCCACGCCACCATGCCGCGCAGGAAGCGATGATGCTCCCGCATCTGGCGTAGCGCCTGCACGACCGAGCGCGACAGCAGCCGATAGTCGGCCGCGGCCGCGGTGACGCGCGTGGTCCCGATCGCGCCCAGCAGCCGATAGAACGCCGCCGACGTCCAGCGCTTGAACGCGGAGACGTCGGCGGCGACGCGCTGGGTGAGTACGACGTCGTAGCCGGTGCGGTACAGCGTGACCATCTCGGCGATCAGCTCGGGCGGATGCTGGCCGTCGCCGTCCATGGTCACGACCACGTCTCCGCGCGCGCAGTCGAGTCCCGCCGTCAGCGCCGCCTGGTGCCCGAAGTTGCGACTGAGCTCCACGATGATCACGCCGGCGTCGTCGCCGGCGAGCTTGCCGAGCTCAGCGCCGGTGGCGTCGACGGAGCCGTCGTTGACGTAGTAGATCCTCACGTCGTGCTCGCGTCGCAGCGGCGTGACGGCGGCCATCAGCTGCCGGTGAAATTCGGCGATCACGCCTTCCTCGTTGTAGACGGGGACGACGATGTCGATGGCGAGCCTTCGCCGGTCGGGCGTCATGTCGGTCGCGCGCCGGGAGCGTCGGCCGGCCGTGAGAGGCGGTGCACCTGCCAGCCGTACATGAAGCGCCGCGCGTCGACGAGGCGCGGGTCCGCGCAAAACGTCCGGTCGAGGAACGGAGGCTTCGCGACATCACAGAGCGGTCGATGCAGTCGCAGCTCGACGACCCGCGCGTAGCGCTCCGTCGAGTAGAGCAGCGCGCCGCCGCTCAGGATCTCGGCAGCGCGTCGGTCGCCGGCATCGTACGGCGCGATGCGCACCGTCGGTCTTGGCTGATTCGCCATGCGTGGCGTGACTACGACCACGCCGCTGGGCGCGGGCCCGCCGGCCGCGAGCAGGCCGACGTGCTGCACGACCAGATCGGGCCGGCGCTTGATCTCGGTGAGGTGCATCGGCAGCTCGTAGTAGTACTCGTTGACGTGCACGGTGTTGAGCAGGACGCGGCTGCCGTGCGGCAACGTGCCGAGGAAGTCGACGAGATCGGCGTTCGCGCGATCGACGGCCAGCTGCACGCGCCCGTCCGCGGCCGCATTGACGAGCGCCGGCGGCCAGAGCACGGCGCTTGCCACGAGCGCCGACCATGCCACGCGTCGCGCGGTGACCGGCGCGTGCTGGCCGCGCGCCGACCACAGGACGCCGACCACGAGACCGGCGAACAGGCTCGCGCCGAAGGCGAATGGCAGCAGGTAGTACTCGAACGTCGCCGGCCACGGCGTGAAGACGCCGAGCCATCCGGCCATCCACACCACGGCGTACAAGAGCCCGCGACGCGCCTCGGGCGCCGCGTAACGAAACGCGACGGCCGCCGCGACGAGCAGCGGGAGCAGATAGAGGAAGTCGCGGAGCAGCCAGGCCGCGATGCGGAACAGCGCGGGGCCGAGCGTGTCGGCGTGGAACATGTAGGCGCGCGTGTACGTGCCGTCGGCGAGCGCCAGCGAGGCATAGCGCCACCGCAGCGCGAAGAACGCCGCCGCCGCCACGACGTTGACCGCCGCGTACGTCTGCGCGAAGCGCGCGCCGACCCCGACGCCGCGCGTGGCCCATTCGATCGCGACCCAGGCGAACGACACGACGACGAGGACGACGCTCGTTTCCTTCGTGGCATAGCCGAACACGAGCGCGGCGGCGGCGAGCGCGACGAAGCCGCCCCGCGTCCCTGCCCGCGATGCACGCGCAGACGCGGCGGCGGCGAGCAGCGAGACGCCGATCCAGAGCATCTGCAGCGGCTCGGCCTTCGACAGCGTGTAAAACGCCTCGATCACGGGCCCGCAGGTCGCGAACAGGACGACCGCCGCGGCGATCGACAGCCGCGTGCCGCCGCCGGCCTGAACCAGACGCGCGAGCACGATCAACACGGCGGACAGCACGAGCACATTGAAGACGAAGAACCCCAGCGGCCGTATCCCGACGACACCGACGACGGCCGAGTACACCAGCCAGTAGGCCGGAAAGAAGCGGCCGGTCTCGGGGATGAGCGTGAGGACGCTCGCCCACCGCCCGATCGTCTCCTGCCCCGTCTGCAAGGTCAGGCCGTCGTCGAGCAGCCCGAACTGCGGTGACGCCAGTCGCGGCAGCATGACGAGGACGGCGAGCGCCCCGGGAGCGAACCAGCGAACGATCGCTCGATGTCTCCTCACGGCCAGACGGTATGGTACGTCGCGCCGACCCTTGACAGCATTGTTGACGGCGGCTACAACCCTTGCTACGCAGCGGCCCCGGCTTGACAGCGGTATGCCCGGAGGCGTTTACATAGGCCGCTGCTGTTGCCGGGAAGGAGCGCCGTGCCCAGGGTCGAGTCGAGAGGAGAGCACCTTATGAGGAAGTGGCTGTCCGTCGGTCGCGCCCCGCTTCTGTTCGCGCTGGTGTTGCTCTTCGTCGCGCCTTCGCTCGCTTTGGGGCAGACGGAGGGTCTGAGTCGGCTGCAGAACGACGACCCGAACAACTGGCCCATGTACCACCGCAGCTATGATTCGTTCCGCTACAGTCCCCTTTCCCAGATCAACAGGGACAACGTCAAGAACCTCACCGTGGCCTGGGTCCATCAGCCGGGCGCGATTGTCCAAGGGCTGGAGTCCACCCCGCTCGTCGTCGACGGGGTGATGTACTACATCGCCTCCTACAATCGTGTCTTTGCGCTCGACGCGGCCACGGGCAAGGAGATCTGGCACTTCTACCCGAAGCTCGATCCCGTGGTGAACACGCTGTTCTTCCAGCCGTACAACCGCGGTCTCGCGGTCTCGAGTGGCCGCGTCTATTTCGGCAGCCTCGACGGCCGCGTGTTCGCGCTCGACCAGAAGACCGGCAAGGTGGTTTGGGAGAAGCAGATCCTCGAGACGAAGAAGTGCAGCTGCAACTTCACGGGCGCGCCGCTCGCGGTGAAGGACAAGGTCATCATCGGACAGACGGCGGGCGAGCTGCCGATCCAGGGCAAGATCTATGCGCTGAAAACCTCCTCCGGCGACAAAGCCTGGGAGTTCAACACGATCAAGGAGGATCCCAAGAGCTGGGGCGGTGATTCGGGCAAGTTCGGCGGCGGCGGCGGCTGGATGACCGGCTCCTACGATCCGATCCTCAATCTCGTCTACTGGGGCACGGCGAACCCCGCGCCCGACTATGACTGGGGCGGCGCGCGGCCCGGCGACAACCTCTACACGTCGTCGGTGCTCGCGCTCGACGCGGACACCGGCCAGCTCAAGTGGTACTTCCAGGAGATCCCGCACGACGACTGGGACTACGATTCCGGTCTCGGCGAGAGCTTGGTGCTCGATCGTGACGGCAAGAAGCTGCTCGTCCACCAGAACAAGAGCGGCTTCGTCTTCGTGTACGACCGCACGAACGGCAAGATCGAGAACGTGTGGCCGATGAACCACGTCTACAACTGGGTCAAGAGCATCAACCCGAAGACGGGCGAGCTCATCGGGCGCAATCCTCCGCGCGAGGTCGGCAAGCCGAAGTTCATCTGCCCGTGGATCGCCGGCGGGCGCAGCTGGAACTCGGGGTCGTACAGCCCGAAGACCAAGCTCTGGTACAACACCGCGATGGAGGCGTGCGAAGACGTCACCGTCGAGAAGCAGACGCCGCAGACCGAGCCGGCGGCCGGCCTCTTCTTCGGTGGCGATCAGGTCGCCAAGCATCCGCCGGGCGGCGAGGCGTACGGTCACCTCGACGCGCGTGATCCCGTCACCGGCGAGCGGAAGTGGAGCATCAACTTCAAGTACCCGCCGATCGGCAGCGTGCTCTCCACCGGTGGCGGCCTCGTGTTCCACGGCGACATCGAGGGCATCGTGCACGCGTACGACGCCGACACGGGCGAGCAGCTCTGGCACTTCCGCACGGGCTCCGGCCACCGCGGCGGTCCCATCAGCTACTCGGTCAACGGCAAGCAGTACATCGCGGTGCCGAGCGGTCTCGGCTCGCTCGTGCTGGGTCTGTATCCCGCGCTGTGGCCTGAAGTCGAGGACTTCCCCGCCGGCGCGGCCATGTTCGTCTTCACGCTGAAGTAGTCTCGACAGGAGGGGAGGACGCGGCGTCCTCCCCTCCCGTTTCACCCACGCCGCTGCCTGGAGAAGCATGCGAGTCGTCGTCGTTGTCCTCGTGGTCGCCGTCGCCGCTGTCGGTCTTCCCGCCGTGGCCCTGGTCCGCGCGCAGGGCATGCGGCAGCCGTCGGGCGACGTCAGCAAGCCGCCGTTTCCGCTCGACGATCCGGCGGCCATCGAAGAGGGCAAGCATCGGTTCTCGGCCTCCTGCACGGGGTACTGTCACGGTCGCGAGGGACGTGTGTCGCGCGCGCCCAAGCTGCGCGGCAAGACCTACGAGCCCGCCTGGCTCTACGCGCGGATCGACAAGGGGTCGCCGGGCGGAGCGAGCGGCCTCGTGATGCCGGCCTTCGGGACCATGCTGCCGCCGGAAGAAATCTGGAAGCTCGTGGCCTACGTCATGTCGCTATCGAATGCGAAGGATGAGTGATGCGTCGTGAATGGATCGCGGGCATGGCGGCGGTCGTCGCGCTGGGAGCGGCTACGCTGCCCGCCGACGCGGCGCCGCTCGAGGCGGTGAAAGAGCGCGGTACGTTCGGCATCTGTGCGCATCCCGACGCGATGCCGTATTCGAGTCAGGATCGGACGACGCCGGGCTTTCAGCTCGAGATCGCCGAGGCCATCGCCAAGCAGCTCGGCGTGCGGCTGCACGTCGACTGGATCGTGTTCACGCGCCACGCGCGCCGCCTCGACTGCGACGCGACCATCGGCTCGATCGTCAAGAGCGACGCCGGCGGCGGCCCGCGTCGCGGGCCGCGTCTCACCAAGCCCTACGTCGCCAGCGGCTACATCCTCGTCGTTCCCGCCAACTCGCCGTCCATCGAGCGGCTCGAAGACGTGAAGGGCAAGATCGCCGTCGAGCACACGTCGTGGCCGCACTACGTGCTCGACCAGCGGAAGATCCCGGTGTCGACCTACGGCAGCCCGTTCGACGTCCTCGATGCGGTCACGAAGGGGCAAGCGGCCGCCGGCCTGGTCTCCGACGCATACGCCGGCTGGTATCTCAAGCTGCAGCCCGGCACGGTGAAGATCTCCGAGACGTACGTCCCCGAGCGCGACTTTCGCTGGAACGTGGCGGTGGCGCTGCGCAACGCGGACGCTCCGCTCGTCGACGCGGTCAACCACGCGCTCGACACGCTGATCGCCGATCAGACGATCCCGAGAATCTTCGAGAAATACGGGATCCGCTACCGTCCGCCGCTCGCGCAGTAGCCGCACGGCCCGGCGACCGAGCCGTGCGGCGCTCGCGGGACGCTAGAAGCCGCGCCCCTTCATGCACTGCTGATAGGCGGCCTTGTAGGCCGGATCCTTCTTCCCCTGCTCGGACATGCCGCTCAGCGGATCCGCCGACGGGCTCGACGCCGACCCGCCCGTCGAATCTTTGCTGACGGCGCCCGTGCCTTCGCGCACGCCGCCGGTGCTGCTCGTGTCGCGGCCACTGCCCGTGATCATCGGCCCGGTCTTGCCGGCGCCGCCGCCCTGCTGAACACCGCTGCTCGAATCCGGTGTGCCCGACGGCGTCGTGATCGCGGGACCGGTGGCCCCGCCGGGCCCAGGGCCCATCGGCCCGGTCGCGCCGCCCGGCCCGACCGCGCCGCCCGATTGTGGTGAGGCGCTCGGGCTCGACGAGCCCGCCGCCTGGGCCATACGATTGCACGCATCGAAGTCGGCCTGGGTCGGTCCTGCCGCCAACGCCAGCGTCGCGACCGCCAACGAGCTTACGATCACTGCCACGCTCAACAATGTCTTCATGGCTGCCTCCCGGAACGGGAAGCATCAAGGCCCGTGCCGGCGAGTGGCGCTAGGGGCCGCCCAGCGCCCACTGGATCGCGCCGAGGAGGTGCGCCTGAAACCGGCCGTCGGCCCACACGCCGGGCTCGTGCCCGAGCGCCGTATAGAACACGCGGCCGCGGCCATACGCGCGGGTCCAGGCCAGCGCGTAGTCACCATCGGCGCGCTTGCCGCGCCCCACGTCGACGGCGCGCGGGTCGAGGCGCAGCAGCACGTGCACCTCGGGACGCGACCACGCGCGGAACTGATAGATCTCGTCGGTGAGCTCGAGACTCTCACCGAGGTGCCGTGTCGCGGGGTGCGCTCGATCCTCGACGAGGATCCGCACGCGCTGGTGCCATGGATGGCCATCGAACGTCGCCCCGACCAGCGCGCGATACTCGGGCACGGTGTACCAGGTATCGGTCGCGCTGTGCACGCCGACGAATCCGCCGCCCTCGCGCACCGCTTGAAAGATCGCCTGCCTGGCGGGCGGCGTCATCGGCAGCTCGCCGGTCGTGAAGAACACGATCGCGCGATGCGCGCGCACCGCCTCCGGCGTGAGTCGCGCGACCTCGTCGCGGCTCGAGACGTGCGTGACCTGAAAGCGTCCCGAGCGCTGACCGAGCTCGTCGACGATGCGCTCGGCCGTTGACAACGCGCCCGGCGCCGGGCGGTGTACCACCTCGTGCGCGTATCCGGCCGAGTGGGTGACCATCAGCACACGGACGGGCGCCGGCGCCGTCTCCGTGGCGGCCGCGGCGACCGCGACGACCGCCACGAAGAGTGCGAGGCCGCGGCGCGAGACGCTCAGATCATCCGTCCTCGTCCCACGGGCTGTGCTTCACCGGCGGCGGCAGCCAGATCCGCTCGAAGTCCTTCTGCAAGACTTTTTCGCGCGCGAGCTCGTCTCGCAGGCTCATCCGCGCGTACTTCGCCTCGGTGGGACTGGCATAGTTGCCGCGGTTCAGGTTCGCCGCCGAGATCAGGCGACGGATCGGCGCGCCGCAGCGCGGACAGGCGTCGAGCGGCCGATCCTTCACCGCGTGCCGCGTCTCGTAGACCACGCGGCACGGCTCACACTCGTACTCGTACGTCGGCATCGCGTCCTCCCGCGCGCGGGCGGCCGGCGCGCCTCGCCGGCCGCCCGGCCACGTCATACCGCGACGGCGCGCCGCGGCTCCATCGGGACGGCACTGGTCGTCGTCTTGAGATTCCAGATCCGCGCCGCGTTGAGACCGAACACCTTCGCCTTGATCTCGTCGGTGAGCCCGGGATAGCCGTGGCCCTCGACGAGCTGGTCTGGGATCCGGAACTTTCGGAACGCATCGATCTGCCACTGCGGATTGCCCCACAAGCACGAATCGGTGCCCCACATGACGTAATCGGGGCCGAGATCACGCAGCAGCGTGCCGAGCACGTGCGCGCACTCCAGCGGTCGGTTCGTCACCGTCGCGGCGAAGGTCGAGCCGACCTCGGCATAGAGGTTTTTGCGCTGCGGCTTGAAGCCCTTGAGCGCCGCCAGCTCGCCCTGATACGGCCACGCGGAGTGATACGCGATGAAGTTCAGGTCCGGGAAGTCGTCGCACACGGCGTCGAGATCCTCGGGGTGCGCGTAGCGCGCCATGAACTGTCCGAAGGGGATGCCCTTGTGGCAGCCGATGTTCTTGAGGCCGAGCTTGCGCGCTTTCTCCCACATCGGGTAAGCCTGCTTCTGATCGTCGAACCACCAGCCGCGCTTCTTCGTCGAGTCGAACGTGTAGAGCTTGAGCCCGGAGATCTGGTACTTCTCTACGAACATCGTCATCCGTTCGAGCGTCTCGGAGAGCCCCTGGTTGGGCGTGAGGCCGCCGCCGAGCATGACCGTCCGCGTCGGCCAGCGCTGCCTGACCTCGGCCTGCTCCTCGATCGGGATCATGTCCTTGCCGCCATAGTCCTCGCGGAATCCGAACGGGTTGAACACGGCGACGCTCGTGTCGCTGCCCTCGAGGATGAGCTTGCCGAAGTTCTCGACCGTCATGTCTTTGGTGCCGTTGGGCAAACCCATCGCCTTGCCGAGATCGTCCAGCAGCGTGACGAACCACATCCCGCGCTCGGTGGTGTTGACGCCGGGGATGTAGCCGTCCTTGCGAGTGCAGATGTGCGTGTGGGCATCGACGATGAAGTCGCTGCCCGGCTTGCGGGTGATCTTGATTTCCTTCGCTGCCGCGGGCTCGTAGGCCTCGGCCGCCGTGACATCGAAGAAGCGCATGCCGGTGATGTTGTTCACGGCGAGCATGGCCGCGGGCAGCGCGGACGCCGAGGCGAGGAAGTTGCGCCGCGACAAGCCCGCACGGCGCGCGCTCTCGTCGAGCTGCTCGATGATCCGCGGGCCGAGATGGCCGCCGAGGAAAAATCGTGTGCCCTGCTCCTCCGGCGTCCGCGGGGCCTCCGACGTGCGCTCGAAGCCTTTGAAGTGCTCGAACACGTTGAATTCCATGATGCGTCCTCCTAATCCTTCAGCGCGAACACCCACACGACGCCGCCCTGCGGCACCTCGGTCTTGGTGCCGAGGAAGTTATCGAGACGCGCCTGCATGCGCTGCGCGTCGACGCCCCAGCCGGACTGCACGGCGATGTACTGCACGCCGTCCACGGCGAACGAGCTCGGCACGCCCGTGATGCCGGAGTTGGTCTTGAACTCCCACAATGCCTTGCCGCTCTTGGCGTCGAAGGCGCGGAAGTTGCGGTCGTTGGTGCCACCGAGGAACACGAGCCCGCCGCCGGTCGTGAGGATGGGACCCCAGTTCTGATACGGGAACTTGTGGGTCCACACCTTCTGCCCCGTCTTCATGTCCCACGCCTGCAGTTCGCCGATGTGCGACGCGCCCTGTCGCCAGCTCATCGTCGTCTTCGGCCGATCGATGCCGAGGTAGAGCTTGCCGGGGTCGTACGGACCCGTCTGGCCGACGAGCGTGCTGCAGAGGTTCTCGTTGGCGGGAATGTAGAGGTATCCCGTCTTCGGGTTGTAGCCGGCGGGCGTCCAGTCCTTGCCGCCCCACAACCCCGGACAGAATGTGACGGAGGCGCCACCGCGCGGCTTGCGCTCGGGATCGTAGCTCGGCCGCCCGGTTTCAGGATCGATCTTGGTGAACACCTCCTGGATCACGAACGGCTTGGCGTCGACGAACTTGATGCCGTCGGCGCGACGCTCGAGGCGCCACAGGTAGCCATTGCGGCCGGGATGGACGAGCCCTTTGACCATGCGTCCGTTCTTGGGAAAGTCGATGAGCAGCGGCGTGGAGACCTCGTCCCAGTCCCACGAGTCGTTCCAGTGGTACTGATGGTGACCGCGGATCTTGCCGGTGTCGGCGTCCAGCGCGATCACCGACGACGCATAGAGGTTGTCGCCCGGATGCATGTCGCCGGGCCACGGCGCCGCGTTGCCCGTGCCCCAATAGGTGAGATTGAGCTGCGGATCGTAGTGCGCGGTGAGCCAGACGGAGACGCCGCCCGTCTTCCACGCGTCGCCCTGCCACGTGTCGTGACCCGGCTCGCCGGGGCCCGGAATGGTGTACGTCTTCCACATCGGCTTGCCATCGCGCGCGTCGAAGGCGGCGATGTAGCCGCGGATGCCGAGCTCGCCGCCGGAGGTGCCGACCATGACCTTGCCCTTGGCCACGAGCGGCGCCAGCGTGAAGTAGTAGCCGTTCTTGTAGTCGTCGACGGTGATGTCCCACAGAACCTTGCCCGTCTTCGCCTCGAGCGCGACGAGGTGGGCGTCGACGGTGGCGACGAAGACGCGGTCCTCCCACAGCGCGACGCCGCGATTGGTGGGATGCAGCTGCAGCAGATCCTCGGGCAGGTCCTTCTTGTACCGCCAGATGAGATCGCCGGTCTTCGCGCGCAGCGCGATGACCTGCTGCTGCGGCGTGGTGATGAACATCACGCCGTCGTTCACGATCGGCGGAGACTGATGGCCCTCGGTGACGCCCGTCGAGTAGCTCCACACGGGCACGAGCTTCTTGACGTTCGACGGCGTGATCTGGTCGAGCGGGCTGTATCCCCAGCCGCTGTAGTTGCCGCGGTACATCAGCCAGTTGTGCGGCTCGGGGTTGAGCAGCCGTTGCTCGGTGACCGGGGTGTAGGTGCTGCCGACATTCTGCGCCGCGAGCACCGCCGGCCCGAGCACGGCGAGCGCGGCAACGGCGACGATGGCCAGCGTTCTCACTGACATCGTTGAGGCCTCCTCGTGTGCGTGAGCGAAAGAACGTGCGAGGCCGCCTGCCCGCTCACCCCCCTCCCGATTCGAAGCCTGGACGCCCGATGAAGCCGCCGGCGACGAGCGGCAACCCCTCGGCGACCTTCACGGGCAGCGCGGGCAGGCGGCGCGGCGCCGGTCCGTTCAGGACGCGCGCGCTCGCCCGAAGATCGAACTCAGAAAAATGACACGGGCACTTCACCGTGCCTGACGCGGGCTGCCAGTCCCAGGCGTCACACCCCGTGTGGGTGCAGATCGCGGAGTACGCCACGATGCCGTCCGCGGCGCGCGCGCTCGTGTCGCGATCGAGCGCGGACGGATCGAGCCGAACGAGCATGACCTGGTTGAGACGCGAATCGTTGCGGACCACGCCCGTGCTGGCCTCCATCGGGTAGGCGATCACGGGCGGGCCGCCGGCCGGCAGATCCTCCAGCGTGACGACGCGGCCCTTGCGCTCACCGGCGGCGTATGCGAAGCGATCGTTGGGCTGTGGGCGCGCGCGCCGCGCGTCGGTGTCTTGCGCGGCCACGAAGCGGGCAAACGGCAGGCCCGCGCTCACACCGAGCGCGAGCGTCAGCACGCTACGGCGCCCGGGCCAGTCACCCGGCGTGGTTCCTGCGGGCGTGTCGCGCATCTCCGTTCCCCTTGCTCCGCGGCGCGGCGGAGCCGACGACCGGCCAGCTGCGTGGGCGGAAGAATCGGCGACAACCGCGGGCGATGTCAAGGGCACCCCGCGCGAAGCTTGTTGCCGTGGGCCTTCGGCGCTACGGTACGGGCATCATCTGGTGGAGCGCCTTCGTGGTCCTCGCGTTACTGAGTGCCGGCGCGGCCGACGCGCAAGACATCACCGTGCCTCCCGGATTCCGCATCGCCGTCTTTGCCGAGAAGCTCGGCGGCGCGCGCGCGCTCGCCGTCGATCCGGCCGGCGTGCTGCTCGCGTCGGTCACGGCGCAGGGACGCGTCGTCGCCCTGCCCGATCGCCGCGGCACCGGGCGCGCGACGGACGTCGTTACGGTGGTGAAGGATCTCGAGCTGCCGCACGGCGTGGCCTTCCGGCGCGGCTACCTGTACGTCGCCGAAACCGGGCGCATCGTTCGCTACCGTTACGACAGCACCACCCTCGCCGCCGTCGAGCCGACGGTCGTGGTGGCGGGCTTGCCGCATGGCGCGCATCACTGGACGCGCTCGATCGCCTTCGGCCGTGACGGCAAGCTCTACGTCGCCATCGGCTCCTCCTGCGACGCCTGCCGCGAGCGCGATGCCCGCCGGGCCGCCATCGTGCGGTACAACGCCGACGGCTCGGGCGAGGAGCGCTACGCGGGTGGGCTGCGCAACCCCGTTGGCCTCGCGTTTCATCCGACGAGCGGATCGTTGTGGACGACGGTCAACGAGCGCGACTGGGCAGGCGGCGCGGCACCGCCGGATTACGTGACCGAAGTCCGGCGCGGCGCCAGCTACGGCTGGCCGGAGTGCTTTGCCGAGGGCGGCACGCTGCGGCGCGATCCGACAGTCGCCGCCGACGGCGAGTGTCGGACCGCGACGCCACCGAGCGTCGAGCTGCCGCCGCACGCCGCCCCCCTGGGCCTCACGTTTTACACGCGCGCACAGTTTCCGGCGGAGTACGTCGGTGACCTGTTCGTGGCGCTGCACGGCTCGCGATCCGGACTGACGCCCGCCGGCTACACGATCGCCCGCGTGAGATTCCGTGGGGGGCGCCCCAGCGGCGTCCAGGAGTTTTCCGGCGGCTGGCGCCACGGCGAGCGCATCGTCGGACGGCCGGTGGATCTCGCGGTCGGGCGCGACGGCAGCCTCTACGTCTCCGACGATCACGGCGACCGTATCCACCGCGTCACGTACGGCCCGCGATGAGACGCCGGCTCGCGCTCGCCCTGGCTCTGGTCGTGCTCACCGTCGGCACCGCGGATGCCGAGGTCCGACGCCTCATCGTTCAGGCGCGGGAAGACGTGCTCGGCGGCGAGTACGAAAAGCTCAGGGGCACGGTGGAGCTCGAGCTGGACCCCGGGCATCCCGCGAACGCGGCGATCGTGGATCTCGACCGCGCGCCCCGCAATGCGCGCGGACGCGTCGAGGCCTCCGCGGACTTCATGGTCTTGCGGCCACGACGTCCGCCGCCCCGTGGCTCCGTCGCGCTGCTCGAGGTCAGCAATCGCGGCGGCAAGGCGCTGCTGCCCTATTTCAATCGAGCCCCGTGGATCCTCGACCCGTCGACGCCCGACGACTTCGGCGATCGTCTGCTGATGCGGCTCCATCTCACGGTGATCTGGGTCGGCTGGCAGTTCGACGTGCCGCGGCAGCCGGGCCTGCTGCGCCTGTACGCGCCGACGGCGCGCGCCGCCGACGGGCCCATCGAGGGACTCGTGCGCAGCGACTGGACCGTCGAGCGCACGACGCCGACGTTGCCGCTGGCGCATCGCGATCACGTGGCCTATCCGGTCGCCGACCCTGCGCATCCCGACAACGTGCTGACGGTGCGCTCGGCCCGGCTCGGGGCGAGAGAGATCGTGCCGCGCGAGCGGTGGCGCTTTGCACGCCTCGAGCAGGGCCGGATCGTGGACGATCCCACCTCCATCCATCTCGCCGACGGCTTTCAGCGCGGCAAGATCTACGAGCTCGTGTATCGCGCGCGCGATCCGGTGGTGGTGGGCATCGGACTCGCCGCGGTGCGCGACGTCGTGTCCTGGGCCCGCTATGATCCACGCTCGGAATTTCCGGTGAGCGCGGCCCTCGCCTTCGGGGTGTCGCAGAGCGGGCGCTTCCTGCGCCACTTCCTCTATCAAGACTTCAACACCGACGAAGCCGGCCGCAAGGTGTTCGACGGCATGCTCGTGCACACCGCCGGCGCCGGGCGCGGGAGCTTCAACCATCGCTTCGCGCAGCCGTCGCGCGATGCGCAGCGCTTCTCGGCGTTTTTCTATCCCACCGACCTCTTTCCGTTCACCACGTCGACCCAGACGGATCCCGAGACGGGGATCAGCGACGGGCTGCTCGCCCGCTCCGCCGCGGATCCCGGTCGGCGGCCGAAGATCTTCTTCACGAACACCGGCTATGAGTACTGGGCGAGGGCGGCGTCGCTGATTCACACGTCGCCCGACGGGCGGGCGGACGTTGCGCCGCTGCCCAACGAGCGCATCTATCACTTCTCCGGCGGCCAGCACTTCATCGGCTGGTTTCCGCCGTCGGCGGGCGGACAGGACGGCGAGGCGTATCGCACCAATCCGCTCGACTTCCTGTTCATGCTCCGCGCGCTGCTCGTGCGCCTGACGGAGTGGGTGGTCGACGATCGCGTGCCGCCGCCGAGCGCCTATCCGACGCTCGCGGCCGGCACGCTGGTGCCCATCGACGCGCTGAAGCGGCCGGTGACCCCGAATCTGACAGTCCCGAGCGTGATCCACGAGGCCTATCGCGTCGATTACGGTCCTCGCTGGGCCAGCGGGATCATCACCCGCGAGCCGCCGGGCGTCGGCGCGGCGTTCCCGGTGCGCGTCTCGCAAGTCGACGCCGACGGCAACGAGATCGCCGGCGTGCGGGGCGTCGAGCTGCTCGCTCCGCTCGCCACCTATCTGCCGTGGCAGCTCCGCGGCGGTCAGGGCAGCGATGCCGGCGAGCTCGTGGATTTTCTCGGCACCTACGTGCCGCTGCCGCGGACGGAGGCCGAGCGCCAGCGCCGCGGCGATGCACGCGTCAGTATCGAGCGCCGTTATGCGGACAAACGCGCCTACCTCACGGCGGCGGAGCAGGCGGCCGACTCGCTGGTCGCCGCCGGCCTGCTGCTGCGCGAGGACGTCCGCCGCGTCGTCGAGCGCGCGGAGCAGCACTGGGACTGGATCACGAGCCGCTGACGGCGATCGATTCCTTGTCGCGACTTCGACGATCACTGGGTGACTCTGAGCCAGCCGTCGGCGCCGTGCGAGACGTCACGTCGTTTTTTCACCTCTTTAGGTTGCTCCGAGCTCTGGCATCGGCGTTGCTCGAATCTCGGCCAGCCGCGCCTTCGCCGGCCACAGCGTCGTCGAGGAAGCCGGCAATCAAACGGCGGTGGTGTCACGATGGCCAACGTCCTGGTCGTGGATGACGGGCTCGGGATTCGGTCGTTCATGAGCGACGCACTGGGCGCGTTCGGCTATCAGATCGGCGCCGCCCGGGATGCCGACGAGGCCTTGGAGCTCGTCGCGCGCCGCGCATGAACACCGACAGCGCGGTCGTCGAGTTCCGGGAGGCGGGCGGCGGCAACGTCTGGGAGATCGAGGTCGTCGTGGACGGGCGCGTGTCCGGTCACATCTACGATGGCAACGGAACCTATCGGTACTTCGAAGGTCCCCACAACGACATCACGTGGTCGTTCGCCGAGCCCGATCTCGAGCGCCTCAAGGCCCGCATCCGGACGACGGTGCTCGCCGAGCGGCTCTTGGGTCCACGCTCGGCCGTCTGAGTCGGGCGCGGCGTCAGGCCCGCCGGCTCACTCGCGATCGCGAAGCACGTTGAACGCGGTGACCGGCCGCGCAAAGCCGCGCAACGTCAGCTCACCGAGCGGCTCGACCTCGACCAACGGCTCGATGGCGGTATAGAGGCGCCGCGAGATGAGGATCTGCCCGCCGCGCGCCTCGCCGCAGAGCCGCGCCGCGAGGTTCGTGACCGTCCCGATCGCGCCGTAGTCCCACCGCCCTTCGAAGCCGATGGCGCCGAGCGTGGCGTAGCCCTGGGCGATGCCGATGCCGACGTGCAGATCGAAGCCGAGCTTGCGCCACCGGCCCGTCAGCGTCTCCACGCGGGCGCGCATCGCCAGCGCCATGCGCAGCGCGCGCGCCTGCGGATCGGGCACCGGCACCGGATCGTTGAAGAAGACCATGAGGCCGTCGCCGGTGAAGCGCTCGAGCGTGCCCTCGTGGGCGACGATGACCTCGCCCATCGCCGCGTGGTACTCGCGCAACACGCCCATGACCTCCTCGGGCTCCGAGGTCTCGGCGAACGCGGTGAAGCCGCGAAGATCGAGGAAGACGACGACGATCTCGCGGCGGTGGCTCTTGAGCGGATCGTCGGCGCCGCCGCTGACGATCGCCTCGGCCAGGGCCGGCGAGAAAAAGCGCTTGAGACGCGACAGCCGCTCGAGCTGCGTCACCTGCTCGCTCACGCGGCGCTCGAGCGTGCGGTTCAGCTCGGTGAGCTCGTCATAGAGGCTCTTGATCCGCAGCAGCGAGCGCACGCGCGCGAGGATCTCGGGCTGGTGGATCGGCTTGCTGAGGAAATCGTCGGCGCCGGCCTCGATGCCCTTCACGCGCTCCTGCCCGGGATCGAGCGCGGTGATCATGACCACGGGCAGGAGCGTCGTGGCCGGATTCGCACGCAGCTTGCGGCACACGTCGTAGCCGCTCATGCCCGGCATCATGACGTCGAGCAGCACGAGGTCGGGCCGCTCGCGCTCGACCGCCTCGAGCGCCTCGGCGCCGGAGGCGGCGGTGACGACGCCATAGCCCTTGGCGCCCAGGACGTCCGCGAGCAGCTTGACGTTGCTCGGCGTGTCGTCGACGACGAGGATCTTGGCGGCGGTCACGTGCGCGCGCCCCGGTCGAGCGCCTCCCGCACGGCGGCGAGGAACGGCCGCACGCTGATCGGCTTGGACTGGTAGCCGTCGAAGCCGGCGGCCATGATCTTGGTGCGGTCCGCCGTCATTGCGGAGGCGGTCACCGCAAGGACCGGCGTGTCCCGCGTCTCGGGCGCCGCGCGCAGGCGCCGCAGCGCCTCGATGCCGTCGATGCCGGGCAGCTGAATGTCCATCAGGACCAGCGCGGGGCGCTGCTCGCGTGCGAGCTGCACACCGTCCTCGCCCGATTCGGCTTCGAGCACGCGGTAGCCCTGGTGCGCGAGCACGTCGCGCACGAGCTTGCGGTTCTTGTCGTTGTCCTCGACGATCAGGATCAGCTCGCCGGCCATGGTCCCCCCGGCAGCGTAAAGGCGAACGTCGATCCCTGTCCCGGCTGGCTCTTCACCCAGATGCGTCCGCCGTGCAGCTCCACGAACTTCCGCGAGAGCGTCAGGCCGAGGCCCGTGCCCTCGTGCTTCTTGGCGTAGTCGGTCCCGACCTGGCGGAACTCCTCGAACACCGCGTCGAGGTCCTCGGCCGCGATGCCGATGCCCGTGTCGCTCACCGACACCTCGACGTGGCCATCCAGGCGCTGCGCGCGCACTTCCACGCGCCCGCCCTCCGGTGTGAACTTGACGGCATTCGACAGAAGGTTGAGAAGCACCTGCTTGACCTTCCGCTGATCGCCCCGCAGGGAGCCGAGCTCGCGGTCCAACCGCGTGTCGAGCGTGAGGCCTTTGCGCGTGGCGCGCTCGCGGACGAGCACGACCGCGTTGTCGATGGCCTGCGCGACGTCGAACTCCTCCACGTCCAGGTCCATGCGCCCCGCCTCGATCTTGGCGAGATCGAGGATGTCGTTGATCAGCGAGAGCAGATGGCGGCCCGAGGCGAGGATGTCTTGAAGGTAGTCCTCCTGCTTGGCGTTGATGTCACCGAACATCCGCTCGAGCAGCACCTCCGAGAACCCGATCACCGCGTTGAGCGGCGTGCGCAGCTCATGCGACATCGAGGCGAGGAACTCGTCCTTGTGGCGATTGGCGGCCTCGAGCTGGCGGCTCTTGTCTTCGATCTCGCGGAACAGCCGCGCGTTCTGGATCGCGAGGGCGGATTGCGCGCCGAACGTCCGCAGCACGTCCACGACGCGCGCCTCGAACTCGCCGGGCGTGCGGCGGATCACGACGAGCGCGCCGACGACCTCGTCCTCGCCCAACAGCGGGACGGCCAGCAGCGAACGGTACCCGGCGGCCAGGGCCGCGTCGCGCGTGCGGCTCGCGTAGCCGCTCGCATCCCGGATGTCGGGGATCTGCACCGGCTCACGCTCTTCGGCGGCGCGGCCCACGGCGCCCTCGCCGTAGACGAGCGGCGTCGCGCGCAGCGCGCCGAGAAACGCCGCGTCGAACGTGTCGCTCGCGCGCAGCAGGTCGAAGCGCCGCGCCGCGACCGTGAATTCGTAGATCACACCGCCGTCGGTGCCCGCCAGCACGTTCGCGCGCGACAGGATCGTGTCGAGCACGGTCGGCAGGTCGAGCGTCGACGACAGGGTGCGGCCGATCTCGCCGAGCGCCTTCAGCTCCTCCACCGACCGCGTCAGGTCGCCGGTGCGCGCCTCCAGCTCTTGGAACAGACGCACGTTCTCGATGGCGATCACCGCCTGGTCGGCAAAGGTCGTGACGAGCGCGATCTGCTTGTCCGTGAACGCCTGCGGTTCGAGTCGCCGGATCGTGATGACGCCGATGACCTCCGCTTCGCGCGCGAGCGGCACGACGAGGATCGTGCGAAATCCCGTCGCCGCCTGCAGCCGGCGCGCCCCGGTGTACTCGCCGCGAGCGAATTCCTCCAGGATGTCGGGGATGTGGATGGTGCGATTCTCGAGGATGGCGCGGCCGGACGGCGTATCGCGCGTGACGGGGCGACCCTCGCTCGCGGACGTGATGCTGCCGACGTGGGCGACCCGGTGCATCACGCCGTCCTTCGCCCGCATGATCAAGGCGTCGCTCGCGCCGCACAGGCGCGCCGCGCTCTCGGCGACCGCGTCCAGCACCGGCTGCACGTCGGTCGGCGAACTCGAGATGACGCGCAGGATTTCCGCCGTGGCCGTCTGCTGCTCGAGCGCCTCGCTCAGCTCGCGCGTGCGGTCCTCGACCCGTCGCTCCAGTGTGGCGTACGAGTCTTGCAGCTGGCCCGCCATCCGATTGAACTGCTCACCGAGATCCTGCAGCTCGTCGCGCGTGCGCACGTCGATGCGATGCGCGAGCTCGCCGCCACCGATGCGCGCCGCGCCGGTCCGGAGCGCCTCGATCGGCCGCACGATCTTTCGCGTCAGGGCGAGGCTGGCGCCCACCGACAGGAGGATTCCCACGAACATGAGCGCGCCGGTTCGCACGATGGCCCCGCGCAGCGGCGCGAACGCTTCCGCGAGCGGCTGCTCGACGAAGACAGTCCAGCCGAGCGGCGCGATCACCGTGTGCGCCACCAGCGTGCCGCGGCCGGCGAGATCCGTCGATAGCATGGCGTCGGTGTTGCCCGCGCGTGCGGCCTGCACGTGCGGTTGTGAGGCGAGATCGGTCTTGCGAAGGACCAGGCTGATGTCGGGATGCGCGATGAGATGGCCATCGCGGTCGACGACGTAGGCCTGACCCAGACGGCCGATGCGGATCTGCGACACGACGTCCCAGATGAACTTGAGATTCACCTCGGCCACGGTCACGGGCGCGGTCGCGGCGGCGCCGTGCGGCACCGCGAGCGTCATGTACGGCTCCGACTCCTTCCGGAAGTACACGGGTCCGTACCACACGCGCCCGCCCCGGGTCTCGCGAAACCGGGACTCCGCGGAGAAATCGGTGCCGCCCGCCACGACGTCCATCGCGAGACGCGACACACGCAGCTGCTCGCGGCCCTGGCCGTCGAGGAACGCCACCTCGGTGATCGGCGGCACCTGGCGGAGCAGCCGGACATAGTCGATCTGCCGCTGCTCGGGCGCCGCGGCCACGATCTGCGGCTGCGTCGTCCACCCCATTTGCCGCTCGATCTCGCGGACGAACTGCTCGATGCGCAGCGCGGCAGCGCTGGCCTTCTCACGCTGGATCTGGGCGAGCTGCGCCCGCGATTCCTGGTACGTGAAGTAGATCTCGATGAGGCCGTAGATCAGCACGACCGACGACACGACGGCCACGAACGGCACCACGTACCGCCGGAACAGGCGATTTTGCGTCCACGGAGCGAGCCAGCGGCCGACCTGGATCACCGCCCGAGCATACCCCAGCGACGTGGGATGCGAGACACCGCCGCCCGGCGTCGACACCCGCGGGGGGCGCGTGGCCGCATCGGCGCGGGGTTGCATCGGCATCTCGCCGGAATGGCGCTTGCAGCGACGCGTTCCTTACGGTGGACTTCATTCAGTCGCATCTCGACTTTCTCGTCAGCCATCTGCTCAGCCTCGTCTTCATCGCGTTTCTCGTGGAGGCGGCAGGCGTGCCGTTTCCCAGCCGGATCTTGCTGCTCGTCGCGGCGACGCTTGCGAACGACCAGCGGCAGCTCGTCGGCCTGGTGGTGGCCACGACGGCGGGGTCGCTGATCGGCGATCACGTGCCTTATCTCGCCGGCGCTCTGACCGGCCCCCGCATCCTTGCCTTTTATTGTCGGGTCACGCTCGGCTCGTCGGACTGCGTCGAGAGAACCGTGGGTTACTTCCGGCGCTTCGGCGCCGCGGCGATCCTGCTGAGCCGGTTCTCGGCGAGCGTGCGGCTGTTCGCGTCGGCGCTGTCGGGCTGCGGCCACATCACCTACGGGAAGTTCGTCGCCTTCGACCTGGTGGGGACGGTCATCTACGCCGCGCTGTGGGTCACCGTCGGGTACCTGGTCGGCGACAGCGCGGCGGAGTTCCTCGACCGCCACCGCGCCACGCGGTTCCTCGTGGTGCTGGCTCCGCTCGCGATGGTGACGCTGCTCGCGTATCGCCTGTGGCGCCGCCGGCGCTATGGTGCAGCGAGCGCGGGAGTGGTCGCCATCGAGGCATCCTGCACGCAGGAATCCGCGCCGCGGCGGCCTGATGATCGTTCGCCAGCCCTTCGACAATAGAAGAGCCGGCGACAGAAGAGCCGAGAAGCCCGCGTCAGAAGGGGCGGGCGACGGCAAGGCAAGATTGCTTCGCCAACCGGGCCCCCGTCTTGCCATAATCGGTTGCTGGCACTTCGCCAGCCCCTCCGCGACCGAGGAGATCCCCAGATGCGCAAGACGTTCCTGGTGCTCACCGCTCTGACCATCCTCCCGTTCGGGATCGGCGGCTGTGTTTCGAAGACGGAGTACACGAAGGCCATGCAGTCCGCCGAGGCCCGTCAGACGGCGCTCGAGGCCGACAACACCCGCCTGAAGGGCGAGCTGTCCGAGGCGGCCAAGCGCAACGAGCGGCTGACGGCCGACCGCAGCGAGCTCGAGCGCACGCTCACGATGAAGGCCGGCGAGCTCGGCAAGAACATCACCGAGCTGCGTCAGCGCATCAGCACGCTCGAAAGCGACAACGCGCGGCTCACCCAGGACCTCGCCGACGCGCAGAAAGCGCGTGAGGAGAAGGTTCGTGAGGTCAGCTCGACGTACGAGCAGCTCATGGCCAAGATGAAGGGCGAGATCGATCGCGGCCAGGTGACCATCTCCGAGCTCAAGGGCAAGCTCACCGTCAACATGGTCGACTCGATTCTCTTCGATTCCGGCAAGGCCGAGGTCAAGCCGGAAGGCCTCGTCGTGCTCGGCAAGGTCATCGAGATCCTCAAGACGGTCAACGACAAGTCGATCCGCATCGAGGGCCACACGGACAACCAGCCCGTCACGGGTCCGCTCACGCAGCGCTACGCCAGCAACTGGGAGCTCTCGGCGGCGCGCGCCATCACCGTCTCGCGCTACCTGCAGAAACAGGGCATCGAGCCCGCCACTCTTTCCGCCGCCGCCTTCGGAGAGTTCAAGCCGGTGGCCGACAACGCCACGCTCGAAGGCCGCGCCAAGAACCGACGCATCGAGATCGTGCTCGTTCCCAAAGACTGAGCCGACGACCGCCGAGCATCGGCGTCGGGGCGCCCTCGCGGCGCCCCGACGTTCCCCCCTATATGTGGGGGACGCCCCAACCACAACCCCCCACGAATAGTTTCAGGTTTGGCCAGACCGTTTGTTACTGTCGACCCGGGAACGAGGGTCAAGGAGGGAGGACCACACAGAGCGAGAGGAGCTTGAATGCGCACGATAGCGGTCGTGAACCAAAAGGGTGGATGTGGCAAGAGCATCACGTCCATCAACCTTTCGGCCTTTCTCGCGCGCGAGCAGCGACGCGTGCTGCTCCTCGACATCGATCCGCAGGGTCATGCGAGCCTGGGACTTCTCGCCGCGGCCGCCCCGTCGCCGCTCACGATGTACGAAGTGTTCCTCGGCGGCCCCGGCGGCCAGCCCACCGGCCTGCGTGACGTCATCCGCACCGTTCGCGAAAACCTGGATCTGGTCTCGGCCGACATCCGATTGAGCGCGGTGCCCGAAACACTCGCGGGACTCGCCGGGCGCGAGAACATCCTGTCGCACGCGATGATGGGCATCCGCGACCGCTACGACTACGTCATCGTCGATTGTCCGCCGAACGTCGGCCTGCTCACGTTCAATGCGCTGAAGGCCTGCACCGAAGCGATCGTGCCCATGGATCCGAGCTTCTTTTCGCTCCACGGCATCGGCAAGCTCATGGAGACGTTCGACGTGCTGGCCAGGGAAACCGGCCACCGGGTGGACCCGCGCGTGCTGGTGACGCTCTATTCGGGCCGCTCCCCGTTCGTGAGGGCGGTGGTCGACGAGATTCGCCGGCACCTCCCAGGCCGCTACTTCGAGACGGTGATTCGCTACAGCGTGAAGCTGGCCGAGGCGGCGAGCCACGGGGTGCCGATCGCGGACTATTGCAAGCACTGCGTCGGCTACGACGACTATCAGGCGCTCGCGGCTGAAATTCTCAAAGAGGACACCGTCGCCGCGATCACCCCTGCCGCCGACGTCTCGCTCAGCGACGAAGAGGCGTTCGAGCCGTCCGCGCCGGCGATGACCTCCGACGGTGTCGTATTCACCGTGCAAGCGGCAGAGGCCGAGCGCGTGCAGCTGGCCGGCGACTTCAACGACTGGACGCTGAGCGGCAGCGAGATGGAGGCCGCCGGCGGCGTCTGGAAGAAGACCGTGAAGCTTCCGCCCGGACGCTACCGATATCGGTACGTGATCGATGGACGCTGGCAGAGCGATCCGCTGAATGCCGTCGCGGAGCCGAGCGCCTATGGTGGCGACGACTCGATCCTCGTCGTGGACGACGAGGTCACCACCGAGCATGGCGCGACCTAGGGTGGCGCGAGCCTCATGAGCGACCACGACGACAACCCCACCACGCCGGGCTCCGGCAACGGAGACGCCGTCGCCCGTCCGGACCGGCCACTCGGCCGGGGATTGGAAGACGTCTCGCACCTGTTCTTGTCCCAGCGTCCGCCGGACGCCGAGCGGGCGTCGTCTCCGCCCGCGCCGCGGGGCAGCGTCGCGCTGTTCCGGCGCGCGTCGCTCTCGCGGGACCGGCTCGCCGCGATCCTCAGAGAATTCATCGGCGCGCTGGAAGATGGCCTCAAGCTCATCGACGCCAACGTCCCCTGCCACCCGTGCGGCGAGATCGACGTGCTCGCCATGAGCCGCACGAGTCAGCTGACGATCATCGACGCGGAGACCACCGCGAGTGACGCGCTGCTGCTGCGCGGGATGGGACACTTCGACTGGCTCGTGCGCAACATGCCGAACGTGCGCCGGATGTATCGCGAGCACAGCGTGAACTTCTCGCTGGCGCCGCGGCTGCTACTCCTCGCGCCGCAGTTCTCGTTGGTGCTGCAGAGCGCGGCGCGACACATCCCTGCCCCGCACATTCAGTGCATCCGCTATCACGCCGCCGAGGCGCCGGGCGGTCCCGGAATCCTGTTCGAGCCGCTGTCCGGCGAGGAGCGTCAGGCGGGCGGCTGAGGAAGCTCGAGCTGTGCATCGAGACGCCGTTCAGGCTCGCGGCGCCGGGTGGATTGACGCCGGGTTCGCGGCCGAGGGAAGTTGACGCGCAATCCCGGCGCCTGCACCTGGAACAGCGGCTCCGGCTCGGGCAAGCCGGCGAGACGATGGCGACCCAGAGCGCGGAACCGCACGCCCGCCGGCGCCGACGCTCCCACGGCCGCTCGCGCGGCGGCGGAGACGAGGATCTGGCCGCCGTGCGCGGCCGAGCACACCCGCGCGGTGGCGTGAACGGCGAGGCCGATGTAGCCCGAATCGGTGAGGGTCGGGCGGCCGCTGTGGATGCCCACACGCACGCGGAGGTCGACGCCGGCCGAGGCGGAGAGGCTCGGCGCCTTGCCCAGGTCGCGCTGCATCGCCAGCGCGGCCTCGACCGCTGCCACGGGGCGCTCGAAGACCGCGAACAACTCGTCGGCGCGCGCGTCGATCTCGCGGCCGTTCGCGCGCGACAGCGCCGCGCGCAGGACGCCGCGCACGTCGTTCAGGACGGTTCCATAGCGGTCACCGAGCTTCTGCAAGAGCACGGTCGAGCCCTCGATGTCCGTCATCAGCAGCGTCACGAAGCCGGTCGGCAGCCGTGCCGCATCGATCGACGTCGCTTCGATGCGACCGCGCAGGCGGTCTTTCTCGACGACGAACCGCACCGCCTCCAGCACGGTGGCGGCGAGGTCCGGATCCTCGAGGATCGTCGGATCGTGGATCAGCGCCGTCATCGGCCGGCCCTGGCGCTCGAGGTAGGTCACCCCGCGCGGGCCACCTTTAGAGGGCAGCGGCACGGGCTGGCCGGCCGCGTCGAGGTACGCGCCGACGGCGTCGGACCAGTGCAGCACGGCGAGGGTCGGATCGCGCAGGACGGTGCGGAGCCGTTTTTCGAGCTCGCCCGGCGCGGCGTTTCGGCCGAGCTCGATGACGAGGCGACCGGCGGTGGCATGACGCCGCTCCGATTGCAGCAGGCCGGTGATGAACCCGACGGGCACGATGCGGTACCTCTTCGCGGCATTCAGCAGTCGCTTGCGCGCGCGCTCGCGCGAGGCGTCGTCTTCGAACGCGACCTGGTTGAACCGGGCGAGCGCATTCCGAACGTGCGCCTTGTCGTGGATGGGCAGGCGGCGGCGTCCTCGCGAGTCGATGTAGGCGAAGGCCCGATCGGGCAGGCGCGCACGTTTCCGAGGCTTGAGCCGAGACACGGAGCACAATAGCGCGCTTCGTCGGCACGAACAATTTTTGGCAGCCCGATGCCAGGACGCGACGGCCATCCGCCCGATCCGTTGTGGAAATGCCCGCAATTACAGGGGATCGGGGCGTGGCATGGCCAGTGCATTTTCGGGTCAGCGCACGCGCTACCGCGTGAAAGATCTCAAAGGGGGCAAGCCATGATGATGTTCCGTAAGCGCCTCACGCTGGGCGGTCAGCGCGGCTTCACGCTGATCGAGCTTCTGATCGTCGTCGCGATCATCGGCATCCTCGCCGCGATCGCTGTGCCGCTGTACGCCAACGTCCAGCAGCGCGCTCGTATCGCCAAGGCCCAGGCCGACGCCCGCGCGCTCGCCTCGGCCGTCTCCATCTACGGCGCCCACATGGGCGTCATCCCGACCGCGCTCACTCAGCTGACCAGCCAGGTGACCAATGGTCAGAACCAGGTGGCCGGTCCGTTCATGGCCAACGTTCCTGCGCCGCCTTCGGGCTGGGCCGCGTACACGCTCACGTCGAACACGGCGACCGGCGTGTTCACGATCGCCAGCAGCGGCGACGGCACCACCGTCAGCCTGCCCTAACGGCTGAGCGTTCGTTTGCAGCATATCGGGGGAGGCGGATATCCGCCTCCCCCGAAGTTCTTTCGCCGCACCGCGCCTCATACCGCGCGGAGCACAAGAATCGGGTGACAAGACCTGCAAGACCGAGTGTTGGGGTTATATGCCAGCGACGCAGGCACTCGGCCGCCACCAGCGGCCACGGCCCGACAGGTTGATTCCGGAGATTCGCGACGTCGCGGAGGCGCTGAGCGTCGTCGCAGCCGAAGAGCGCGTACGCCGACGCGCGCGACATATCTCCCGAGAAGGAGCATGAGGCGCGAGCCGGCCGAAGCCGCCAGCTGGGCCGGATGAGTTTCTGACGGTTCTCGTACACGAACTCCGCACGCCGCTCATGCGGTCTATGGATGGCGCGAATGCGACGCAGTGGGCATCGATGATCTCTTGGACGTCGCTCGTCATTACGGGCGCATGTCGACCGTCCGGGGCGTCATTGAAGCGGTGCTCGATGCCGTTCGACCCGCGGCGGCGGCGAGAGCGATGTGCGCTGCGGACTGCGCTCGATCCCGAAGCGGCGCCGATCTTCTGGCGGACGCTGATCGACTCAGCCACACGTCTGGAAATCTGGTCTCGCCGGGAACAGGACGGGCGGCGACTAGGTCATGACCTAACCGCCGCCCGCGCACGCCACCGCGCGAGACAGGGGTGCGTCTCGCTACGTACAGTGTTAGGCCGCGCCGAGAGGGAAGGCAAGACAATATATCGTGCAATGTATCGTGTGGTAATGTCCGAAGCTTCCATCTCACGGCGTAATCAAATAGCGCAATGGGCCACCAAGCCATTCGCGACAGCAAACGTTGGTGCCACGCTTTGATCCTCACGTGGCGCGATCAACTCATGGCGAGTCCGTGGTGGTTCGCTCGCGATCATACTGCGCCACAGCTCATCGATGACGTTGGCGCAGACGTCGCCCGACGAAGAGACTATCTGACCGACGCACTCTGCGCGGATGGACCGGACGAACCGCTCCGCGCAGGCGTGTCGCGTGTCACATCAAAGGAGCGCGCAAACTCTGCGTCGGCCGCGACCGCCGTGCTGTAGTTGAACCGGACTTTCGGCGTGCATTGATTGCACCGATTAGAACGGCGACTAACCTGTGACCCTGCGACCAAGGCTTCGGGATCTCGGCGTCGACAGCTGCGTCCTCGCGCCGCGGCGGGACTGATGAAGGTGAGCGGTCGCGCACGGACTCGGCTTTCAGACAAGCGTGATCAGCCACGGCAGCGTCTGGTGGGCGTCTCGAGGAGTGGTTCGACGCAAGACAACTCGGCCAGCGCGCGCGATTCTGTCACGAGATCGTGGTTGCTAATTGATCACCGCCAATCAATCGGTATCCGAAGTCAGCAACATTGTTTGGCCGAGTGGCGCTGGTCGGTGAGGCATGCTGGTTGCACCGACTCCCCCTCATGCCGAAACAGTTGTGCTGTTGGCGCGAACAACGAGGCTTCACGCTCGCAGAAGTTTTAGTCGCCGTTGCCGTCCTGGCTATCGGCCTGGTCGCGATCGGCGCCGGTTTCCAGCAAGCCACGAGCGGCGTCGCGACCGGTCGGGGCGAGACGACCGCCGTGTTCCTGGCCGAGCAGCGGGTGGAGCAGCTCAAGGCCCAGGCCATCAACGACTTCACGGCGGCGACGCTGAACGCCGGAACGACGACGGACTATTGCGCCGGCTCGGGGAACTGTCAGGGCACGCCGATAAGCGGACCCTCGTATACGCGCGTGACGACGATCACGGACGTCGCCAGCGCGGCCATCGCCGGCTGCCCCGTCACGCCGCTCTCGTGCAAAGAGGTCCGCGTGCAGGTGAGCTATCGCCCGGTCACGAGCACGGGCGGCCTGAGCATGCAGCGGACCGTGGACGTCTTCACCACGCTGGGGAAGCGATCATGATCGCGCTGCGACGGACGTTGGTAAGGCGGCTCGGCGGCGAGCGCGGCTTCACCATGGCCGAGCTGCTCATCACGACGGCGATCGTCGGTGTGGTCATGTCGGGCCTCTACGTGATGCTCGCCTCGGGCGAGCAGAGCTATCTCGTCGGCACGAACCAGGCCGAGGCCCAGCAGGCTCTGCGGCTGGCGGTCGACCGCATCGTGCAAGACCTGCGTACCGCCGGCTATTGCCCGACGTGCGCGAGCGCGTGTCCGACGCCGTTCGCTGCGATCACGGCGCAGTCGGCCACAGGGTTCACCATCCAGTACGACTGGAACGCCGACTACAACTGCACCACGGGAACGGGAATCAACACCACGGGTACCGTGAACTATCTCGGGACGGGCACGCAGCGCGGTGAAAACATCATCTATGCCCTCAGCGGGACGAATCTGACGCGCCGGGAGATGGGCGTCGACGGCGCGCCGGTGACCATCGCGAGCGGTATCGTGTCGCTGGCCTTCACGTACCTGGACGTCAACGACGTCGTGACGGCGACGCCGGCCAACATCCGGCGCATCGGCATCGCGATCACTGCTCAGCCGCAGAACCAGCCGGCTGCGACGGCAGAGGGCAAAACGCTCGTGAGTCTCCAAGACAGCATCCGGCTGCGCAATCGACTCAAGTAGCGCAAGGAGCCAGTCATGCGACGACGACGCAACATGTTTCGCAACGAGCGAGGCATCGCGCTGATCCTGGCGCTCATGGTCCTGCTCTGCCTGACGGGCCTCGTCCTGAGCTACCTGTCGGTGAGCGCGGTCGAGCCCCAGATCTCGCGCAACCTCTCGGACGCGTCGCGTTCGCGTTACTTGGCCGAGGCGGGGATCGAGCGCGGCTTCAGCGTGCTGACGAAGACGACCGACTGGAGCACGCTGCTCGTGGGCGCCACCAGCGGCGCCCCGTGGATCGCCGTCGCGGGCCTCACCAACGCCAGCATCGGCGTGGCGACGAACGGCGGCACGTTCAGCGTGACGGTCCGGAACGACAACAGCGTCAACGGCACGAGCGAGACGGCGATCACGGGTCTCAGCGGGACGACCGTGCCGACCATCGACAGCTCGTACACCACCGACAGCAACGGCGTCGTGATCATGCGCTCGACCGGAACGTTCAACGGTGTGACCAAGACCATCGAGGTCGTGGTGCGCCGCACGGTGCTGCCGCCGTTCCCCGGTGCGGTGAACACGCCGGGCCGGCAGGACGACACGTATATCAACTCGACGAACTTCGACATCGACGGCCGCGACTACGCCTGCTCTGCCGCCGGCAACGGCTGTGACACGGCTTCGAACTGGGCGGTCACCGCGAATCCAATGAAGTTCGGCCAGGCCATGCAGTCGGGCACCCAAGCGAACATCTCCACCGGGTACGAGGCCAATGCCGAGAGCGGCTACAACACCGCCGCCAAGCAGGCGAACATCAAGGGCAAGAGCCAGAGCGGCGGCGCCTATACCACGGGTCTCAACACCGTCGCGACGGACAACTCGCTGAACCCGACGACCATGGACCAATTCATCAATCTCGTCGCGAGCAGCCCGGCGACCACGGTGCTGCAGAGCACGATGGCCTGTCCCATGTCTTTCACGGGCAGCTCGTCGGGCTTGACCAACACGCCGACGCTGACCAACGGCTGTGGCGTGAACCAGACCGTGAACCTGGGAACGCGCCAGGATCCCAAGATGGTCTTTTTCAAAGGCGAGCTCGATCCGTCGTCGAACTTCACCGGCCTGGCGCTGAACCAGGGGATCAAAGGCGCCGGCATTCTCATCGTGCAGGACGGCGACTTGAAGAACTTCGGCCGGCTCGAATGGGATGGCATCGTGATGGTCGCCGGCTCGTACACGGGCATGGGTCTGATGGACAGCAGCACCACGACGATCCGCGGCGCCGCCGTCGCGTACGAATCCCAGAGCGGAGAGGCGAACGGCTACTTCGAGTTCTACATGGGCGCCGTCACCAACGCCTCGATCCACTCGAGCAAGCAGAACATCGACATGGTGCAGTTCATGTTGTCGATGCACACGCTCACCAACTGGCGCGAGATCTAGCCGATGCGACGAGTCCTCGTCCTCGGCCTCATCGTGATCGCCGGCGGTTGCCAGCAGGCGCCGCCGTCGCCGTCCGGAACCACACAGGCGATCGTCGTCGTCGGCGCGCGCACGGCGCAGCTCATGGTCGAGGGCGACGCGCTGGCCGCCCAAGAAGATTGGGCGGGCGCGGCGCTGAAGTACCAGACCGCCCTCAACGACGCGCCGAGCGACACCGCGATCCGATTCGCGCTCGCGTCTGCGCTGACGCATCTCGACCGCCGGGACGAAGCGATCGAGCACTTCAACACCGTCGTTCGTCGCGGCAAGCCCGGGGCGCCGGAGGTCCGGATGGCGCGCGACTGGCTGCTGGCCGCCTCCCTGCCGGTGGACGGCGGGGCGAGCGCGTCGAGCACCGCCTCACCGTCCTCCTCCGGCGAGATGGCGCCGACGATGTCGACGTCGACCGGGCGGGTTTCGGGCAAGCTCGCCTATCAGGGCATCGATCCGCGAGACCGCCGAATCCTCATCTCGGTCACGCTGACGGGTGACGAGGTCGCCAACCGCGAGTTCAAGCGGCGCCGGCCGGATTTCAAGCTCGGCCGCGGCTACGAGTTCAACAACGTGCCGCCGGGCGCCTACTCGCTGTACGCCGAAGCGGGCGGCGTCCGTATGTGGGAGCAGCGCGTGACGATCGAGCCGAACAAGGCGACGGTGATGGATCTCACCGACGACAATTCGGTCGCGCCCGCGAATTTCACTCCGCCGTCTGGTGACTGACGGCGCGCCCGCTCAGAAAAGCCCGGTGACGTTGCCGGAGGCGTCCACGTCCATGCCCTCCGCGCCGGGGACCTTCGGCAGGCCCGGCATCGTGAGCACGTCGCCCGCATAAGCCACGACGAAGCCCGCGCCCGCACACAGCCGCGCGTCGCGGATGGTGATGCTGAAGCCGCGCGGGCGCCCCACCTTCTTGGGATCGTCGGACAGCGAGTTCTGCGTCTTCGCCATGCAGACGGGGAGACGCCCGTGTCCCATGGCCTGCCACCGCGCGAGCTTCTGCGCGGCCGCAGGCAGCAGCCGGATTCCGTCCGCGCCATAGACCTGCGTCGCGATCGTCTCGATCTTCCGCTCGAGCGGCATGTCGTCGGGATAGAGCAGTCGAAACGCCGTGCGGTCGCCGCCCTTCGCGACGTCGAGCACCGCTCGAGCCAGCTCGGTGGTCCCCGCGCCGCCCTCGGCCCAGCCGCGCGACACCTCGGCCGGCACGCCCCATCTGCGACACGTCTCGAGCACGGCCGCGACTTCGGCGTCGGTATCTCCCGTGAAGTGATTGAGCGCCACGACGGGCGCCAGGCCGAAGAGACGCACGTTCTCAACGTGCTTGGCGAGGTTCTCACAGCCGCGCCGCACGGCCGCGACGTCCTCGACGGGCAGCTCGGTCAGCGCCACGCCCGCGTGCATCTTCAGCGCGCGCACGGTCGCCACGACGACGGCGACCGACGGCACCAGACCGGCGGTGCGGCACTTGATGTCAAGGAATTTCTCGGCGCCGAGATCGCTCGCGAATCCGGCCTCGGTGACCACCACCTCGCCCAGCTTGAGCGCCAGTCGCGTCGCGATCACGGAATTGCAGCCGTGCGCGATGTTGCCGAAGGGACCGCCGTGCACGAGCGCCGGCGTGCCCTCCAGCGTCTGCACGAGATTCGGCTTGATCGCGTCCTTCATGAGCACCGCCATGGCGCCCGCAGCGCGCAGATCCGCGGCCGTGACGGGCGCGCCGTCCGCCGTCTCTGCGACGACCACCCGCCCGGCGCGCGCCTTGAAGTCGGCCAGATCGGCGGACAGGCACAGGATCGCCATGACTTCTGAGGCCACCGTGATCTCGAAGCCGCCCTCGCGCGGCACGCCGTGCGCCGGCCCGCCGAGCCCGAGCACGATGTTGCGCAGCGCCCGGTCGTTCATGTCGACGACGCGTTTGAGTTGCACGCGGCGCGTGTCGACGCCGAGCGCGTTGCCCTGCGCGAGGTGATTGTCGAGCATGGCCGCCAGCAGGTTGTGCGCGGCGCCGATGGCGTGCATGTCGCCGGTGAAGTGCAGGTTGATGTCCTCCATCGGCCCGAGCTGCGCGTGGCCGCCGCCGGTGGCGCCACCCTTCATTCCGAACACCGGGCCGAGCGAGGGCTCACGGAGGGCGACGACCGCGCGCTTGCCGAGCCGCCGTAGTCCGTCGGCGAGGCCGACGGTGGTCGTGGATTTTCCCTCGCCGGCCGGCGTCGGCGTCATTGCCGTCACCAGCACGAGCGCGCCGTCGGGATGGTCTCGGCGCCGCGCGATGGCATCCCACGTGACCTTCGCTTTGTGCCGGCCGTAGGGCTCGAGCTCGTCCTGACCGAGTCCGACGGCGGCGGCGATCTCGTGAATCGGCTTCAGGGTCACCGCACGCGCGATTTCGAGATCCTGCTTACCCATGAGCGGCCAGACCTTTCTCCGTGACTGGTCGGGACAGGCGCGCGAGCCGCTCGGCAACAATCGGCAGCGCGGTGATGGAAAGCCCCAAGGGTGCGACGGCATCCGCGACGGCGTTGGCGACGGCGGCGGGCGCGCCGATCGTGCCGCCCTCGCCCATGCCCTTCACACCGCCAGGCATCAACGGGGAGGGCGTCTCGAGGTGACCGATCTCGAACGACGGCACGTCCCCCGCTTTCGGCAGCGCGTAGTCCATCAGCGTGCCGGTCAACAGCTGGCCGGCCTCGTCGTGGACGATCCGCTCCAGCAGCGCCTCGCCGATGCCCTGCGCGACGGCGCCGTGGATCTGGCCCTCGACGATCATCGGATTGACGACGGGCCCGCAGTCCTCGACGAGCACGTAGCGTGGGATGCTGACGCGACCCGTGTCGGGGTCGACCTCGACCAATGCGATGTGGACGGCGCCGGAATAGGTGGGCCCCGGCGGATCGAAGTACACGGTCGTCTCGAGCCCGGGCTCCAGGTCCGCGGGCATGGCGCCCGGCGGCGAGTATGCGGCGCGCGCGACGTCGGCCAGCGTCACCGCGCGTTCCGGGAAGCCGCGCACGTGCGCACGCCCGTCTTCCAGCACGACGTCCGCAGGCGCCGCCTCCAGCAGCCGTGCCGCGAGCGCGGCGATCTTCGGTTGCAGCCGGTCGGCGGCCTCCGCCACGGTACCGCCGATGGCGACGGCGCCGCGGCTCCCGAAGGTGCCGCTGCCGAGCGGTGCAACCCGCGTGTCGCTGGCCTCCACGCGAACGCGCTCGAGCGGCACGCCGAGGCGATCGGCGAGCACCTGCGCGATCGTCGTCGCGTGTCCCTGTCCCTGCGACGGGAACGAGGTCGCGCAGCGCACGCTGCCGTCGGGATCCACGCGGACGGTGGCCGCCTCGATGCCCGGCACGTCCTGCATGCCGCGCCCGCGAAAGACTTCCGAGCCCATGCCCGTGTACTCCGTATAGCAGGCGATGCCGATGCCGATGAGGCGGCCACGTGCCCGCGCTTCGGCCTGCGCGCGGCGAAGCGTGTCGTACTCCGCGGCGGCGAGCGCCTGCTCGAGCGCTTTGGGGAAATCACCGCTGTCGTAACGCATCCCGCTCGCCGAGGTGAACGGGTACGCGTCGCGGGGGATCAGGTTGCGGCGGCGCACCTCGGCGGGATCGAGGCCGAGGCGCGCGGCGAGCAGATCGAGCATCCGCTCCATCGCGAACGCGCCCATCGTCATGCCGACGCCGCGGTAGGCCCCGAGCGGGGGTGTGTTGGTCTGAACCGCCATCGCCTCATACGCGTACGCCGGCGTCAGGTACGGCCCGGGCAGGATGTTTGCGGCCCCGAGCGGCTCGAGCGCCGCGGTCAGCGGATAGATGTGGTAGGCGCCCGCGTTGGCGACGACGCTGGACCGCAGCGCGAGCATGCGGCCCTCGGCGTCGGCGGCCAACTCCACCTCCATTCGCTGCTCGCGCGCCTGCGACCCCGCGGCGAGGTTCTCGCGTCGCGTCTCGACCCATTTCACAGGACGGCCGAGTCGCATGGCGAGCGCCGCGATGGCGACGTCCTCGGGAAACACGTGCGTCTTGAGACCAAAGCCGCCACCGACGTCGGGCGCGCTCACGCGGATGCGGCTCTCGGCCACGTCGAGCGACGCCGCGAGCGCCGCGCGCAGGACGCGCGGCGACTGGTTCGACGCCCACACCGCGAGTGTCTCGCCGTCCCAGTCGGCGAGCACACCGCGCGCCTCCAGCGGCGAGGCCGTGAGCCGGCCGTGCGCGAACGTCTCGCGCACGACGACCGCGGCCGACGCGAACGCGGCGTCCACGTCGCCGTGCCGCTGCACGCGGCGGAACAGCAGGTCGTCGGCGTCCAGCGCCTGCTGAAGCGTCACCTGGGCTCCGCGTACGTCCCAGTCGACGGCCACGCGCTCGACGCCGTCGGCCGCGGCGTATGTCGACGTCGCCGCGACCACGGCCACCGCCTCGCCGCAGAATCGCGGCTCGGACGTGAGGATGCGCCACGCCGTCGGCGTGAAACCGCCGCCGGCCAGCCGTGGGCGAAGTGCACGCGCACCGAGCTCTTCCGGTCCCATGACGGCGACCACACCGTCGACGGCTCGCGCGGCAGTCGCATCGAGGCCGCGCACGACGGCGTGTGGGTGCGGGCTGCGCACGAACGCCGCGTGCACCATGCGGGGCAGGACGAGGTCGTCGACGTAGCGTCCGCGTCCGCGGAGCAGACGCGGATCCTCCACGCGTTTGACGCGCGCGCCCGTGTAGCGGATCAGGCGCCGCCCTTCACTCGCGGCAGAACCTCACCCGCGATCAGCTCGAGCTGCTCCAGGCTCCAGTCGAGCGGATTCAGCACGATCCAGTCGACGCCGTTGTCCAGCGCCGAGATACGCGCGCTGATCCGCTCGGCGACCTCCTCGGCCGTGCCGAGCAGGTAATACGTCTTCCAGTAATCGAGATCCATGCCGGAATACACCGAGAAGCGCGGAATCGCGGACTCGGGCTTCTCGCCGGGCTTGAGCACCCAGACGAAGTTCGAGTACACGCGGCCGATCCTGGCCGGATCGCGCCCCGCGTCGCGCGCGAAGCGCTGCACCTTGGCCCAGTCGCCCTTCACCATCTCGGGCGTGGCCGAGGAGTGCGGCACCCAGGTGTCGGCATACTTCGCGATGCGGCGCAGCACGGGATCGATGTTCGGCACCGTCTGGCCGTAGACCTTCTCGGAAGGCTGGGTGCCGCCGCCGATCCAGATCGGCGGGTGCGGCTTCTGCGCCGGCTTGGGATCGATGGTGAGGTTCTCGAAGCGGTAGAAGCGGCCGCGATAGGTCACGTTGTCGCCGGCCCAGAGCGCGCGCACCGCCTCGATGGCCTCGTTCATGCGCGGCCCGCGCTCCTTGTACGGCACGCCCATGAGCTCGAACTCCTCCTCGTGCCAGCCCACGCCGATGCCGAGGATCGAGCGGCCGCCGGAGAGCAGGTCGAGCGTGGCCCACTCCTTGGCGAAGTAGACCGGATTGCGGAGTGGCAGGACCAGCACCATCGTGCCGAGACGGATCGTGCGTGTGACGCCGGCGAGCGCCGACAGCATCGAGAGCGGCTCCAGCCAGGTGGTCGCGTAGGCGGGCGGCGTCAACAGCAGATGATCGATGGTTACGGCGGCCTCGAACCTCAGATCTTCGGCCCGGCGCAGGTAGCGGCCCATCTCGTCGAGCGTGGCGGTTCGCGGTCCCAGCGCGAAGGACGGGATTCGAAGACCGTACTTCATCGCTGGCCGTCCTCCTTCTTGGCCTCGTCCTTCGTCAACCCGCCGACGCGGGGATGCGGCCGACCGCCGTCCGTGACGACGATGGCGAGCACGATCTCGTTCGCGCGCGGCGCGTCCGGGACCCGCACCTCCAGCGCGTCGTAATGCGTGCGCACGAACGCGGCGTCCTTGAAATGCAGCGGGACGTCGATGCCGGTGCCCGGACCACCGAGCTTCTTCGCGGACGGAATGATCGCCTTGCCACCACCCACGGCCGCGCGTAGCGGCGCGCCGAGCTTGGGATGCAGCAGCGCGGCCGCGTGCTCGTACTCACCCTGCTCGCCCACGATGGCCGCCTTGCCGTAGGACTCCGCGGGCGCGCCGAGCGCCTCGGTCGCTTTCTTAGCCAGCAATGCTCCGAGCTCCTCGCCGGCGTCGATCAGCGGCGTGAGGTCGTCGACGAAATGTCCAGCGAACGGGTTCTCGAGCACCGCGACGGCCGCGACCTTGCGCACCGGCCGCTTGGCTTCCCGCCCGCCGTCGCTCAGGATCTCTTCCACCAGCGTGACGATCTTGCGAATCTTCACCATAGATATCTCCTCAGATATCTCCTCGCCTATTCTTCGCCCGACCGTCGGGCGCCGGAGCCCGGCGAAGGCGCCCCGACGGCAAATCTGAAAAACACGAGGCCGTCGAGGAGCTTGGGATAGAAGTGCGTCGACTTCTGCGGCAACACCTCGCCGCCGCGGACGACGGCCTGCAGCTCGTCGAGGGTCGTCGGCGCGATGAGAAAAGCCGCCTGATACCGTCCCGCGCGCGCCAGGCGTACCGCCTCCGCCTGGTCGGCGGTGTAGTCGACGTGGGTCTTGGCGTCGAGCTTCGCATCCGTGATGTCGCAGAGCGCCTTCAGCACGCCCTCGTGGAGAATCGACACCGCGAGCTCGCGCCAGGCGCGCGACGTTCCGGCCGGCCACGGGAGCGCGTCGAAGGCCGCCGGCCGCAGGGTCAGCGTCACGGCGCCGTCGGCCGTGACGACGCCGAGCGAGCGATTACTCGGCCGGAACGCGAGCGGGTCAGCGAGCGGTGCGGCGTCGAACCAGCGACTCGCCGCGTCCACGAGCCGGCGCAGTGAAAAGGCCTCGACTCCGTGCGCGAGGCGATGGTTGGGAAAGATCGTGAGGCCGGGCGCGTCGAGGCTCACGAACGCCATCAGCTTGTCGTCCGCGCCGGGGTGCCGGCGCGCGTACTCCACCGCGGTCTCGTAGCGATGGTGACCGTCGGCAATGATCACGCGCGCGGCGGCCAGCGCCTGCTGCACGCGAGCGATCGCCGCCGCGTCGGTCACGCGCCAGAGCCGATGCCGCTCGCCCTTCAGATCTCGCGCCTCGGCGAGCGGCTCACCGGACGGTGTCGACGCCTCCAGCAGCGCGCCGCTGGGATCGGCGACGAGCATGAACAGCAATCCCGTGTCGGCGCCGGTGGCCTCCAGCAGCCGCATGCGATCGTGCTTGGGACCCGCATGGGTGCGCTCGTGAGGCAGCACCTCACCGCGCGTGTAATCGGTCACCTGCCCCAGCGCCACCAGCCCGACCCGCGTGACCTCGTGTCCGTCCACGCGGTACGTCTGGTGGTACGGATAGACGGCCGGCGTCGCCTCGCGCTCCCACACGCCTTCGGCCAGCCACCGATCGAGCGTCGCGCGCGCGCGGGCGTATTTGTCGTCGGGCTCGTCCTTTGGGTAGGACACGCGCACGATGTTCGCCGGGCTCATGGCGTAGAGCGCGTCCTGTTGCTCGGAACTGATCTGATCGTAGGGCGGCGCGACGATCTTGCTGACGTCTCGCTCACGATCGATCGCGAACCGGTAACCGCGGAAAGGGCGCACGCGCATCAGTGACCGGCTCCCGCGGGGCCGTGCCCCTTGACGACCTCGGCGGCGCGCGCCGCGGGCGGCGTGTTGCGGCTGCGGCCGATCGTGATGCGACCGTCGATGAGCACCATCGAGATTCCCGGCAGATCGCCGGCGGCGAGGGCGCCGAGCGCGTCGGAGGCAATCGAGCCCGTCGGCGCATCGCAGATCACGAGATCGGCCGCACGGCCTTCGGCGATGACCCCGCAGTCCAGCCGGTACACGCGCGCGGTGTTGCCCGTGGCGCACGCGATCGCCTCCGCCGGCGGTAGGCCGCCGAGCCCCGCGAGCAGGCTCAGTGTCCGCAGCACGCCGAGCGGGATGACACCCGTGCCCGACGGCGCGTCGTTGCCGACGATGAGCCGGTGGGTCGCGCGCGCGTCGCGGGCCACGCGCAGCGTGTGCAGCGCGGTCTTCATGTTGCCGCACTGGACGATCTCGAGCGCCATGCGCGTCGCGACGAGGCGCTCGATCTCCGATGGCGTCATGGACGTGGTGCCGCCGTTGATGTGACCGACGACGTCCGGATCGGCTTCCAGCACGACGTCGGCGTTGATCGGGTTGCTGCCGGCGATCGAGGGGCCGCCGGTGTGGATCGTCACCGTCATGCCGTGCGCCTTCGCCCACCGCACCATGGGCGCCGCGTCGTTGCCCGTCTTCACCGAGCCGAGGCCGATTTCACCGACGAGCCGTACCCCGGCCGCCGCCATCTCGGCGAAGTCCGCCTCGCGCATGCCGAGCTCGAGAATCGGCGCGCCCGCGTGCACCTTCACGCCGCCCGGCCGAAAGTTCGCATACGCCTTGGCGGCGACGATGGCGAGCGCCTTGAGTCCGACGATGTCCTTCGGCCGCCCGGGCAGATGCACCTCACCCGCGGAAATCGCGGTCGTCACGCCGCCGTGCATCCCCGAATCGATGAAGTCGACGGTTCGCTGCCGCGGCGTGAAGTCGCCGAACACCGGATGCACGTGCGAGTCGATGAGGCCCGGCATCACGGTGCTGCCGCGCGCGTCGATCACCGTGTCGGCGTCGTCGTCGAGCCCGCGGCCCACCGCAGCGATGCGCGCGTCGTGCATGACGAGCGAGTCGGCGTCGAGCAGCGGCCGGCCGATGTCACCGCTGACGAGCGTGCCGATGTTGCGAACGAGCGTCTTCATCGCCCCGGGCCTCCGTCGCGCGAGTGTGTCAAATCGAGCGCGACGACGCAACCCGCCGCGGGTCGCGCGCTCGCGGCCTACACACTGAGATAGGCGCGCCGCAGCGATGCGTCGGCGTCGAGCGCCTCCATCGTGCCGTCGAAGCGAATCTGGCCCTTCTCGATGATGTAGGCGCGATCGGCCAGGCACCGCGCGAACTTGAGATTCTGCTCGGCCATGAGGATGCTCAGCCCCTCGCGCTTGAGCGCCGCGATGGTGTCGGCGAGCGCGCTGACCACGACCGGCGCGAGTCCCTCCGACGGCTCGTCGAGCAACAGCACGCGCGGACCGGTCACCAGCGTGCGCGCGATGGTCAGCATCTGCTGCTCGCCGCCCGACAAGCTGCCGCCGCGTTGCCGGACGAGGTCGCCCAGCCTCGGAAACAGCGTGAGGACGCGGTCGACGCTCCAACCACCCTCGGCGCGCGCGCCGACCATCAGATTCTCGACCACCGTGAGGTCGGCGAAGATGCGGCGGTCTTCCGGCACCAGTCCGATGCCCAGCCTCGCCACGCGATGCGTCGGCACACCGCGAACCGAGCGTCCGTCGAGCCGGATCTCGCCGGCCGTGACGTCCACCACACCGACGATGGCTCTGAGCGTCGTCGACTTGCCGGCGCCGTTGCGTCCCAGCAGCGAGACGACCTCGCCCGGCGCCGCGCGCAGGCTGACGCCGTGCAAGACGTGGCTGCGCCCGTACACCGCGTGCACGTCCAGCAGCTCGAGCATCACGGCGCCTCGCCGAGATACACCGACTGCACGGCGCGATCGGCGCGCACCGTCGCCGGTGTGCCGTCGGCGATCACGCGGCCCTGGTGCAGCACCATGATGCGCTCGGCGATCGCGAAGACGACGTCCATGTCGTGCTCGGTGAACAGCACGGTGAGGCCGCGCTCGCGCGCGATCCGCGCCGTGAGCGCCATCAGCGCGCCACGCTCGGCGGGCGCCATGCCCGCCGTCGGCTCGTCCAGCAGCAGCAGCGCCGGCTCGTTGGCGAGCGCGATCGCCAGCTCGAGCTTTTTCAGATCGCCATAGGCGAGCACGCCGGCCGGCCGCGTCGCCTGATCGTCGAGGCCGACCTGCTCGAGCAGGGCGCGCGCCGGCGCGACCTCGAGTCGCGCCGCCGACGTGAAGAGCGTCCGGCTGCCGCGCACGTGCGACAGACGCGCGACCTGCACGTTCTCGAGCGCGCTCAGCGTGGCGAACGTCGCCGTGATCTGAAACGTGCGACTGATGCCCAGGCGCCAGATGGCGTGCGGCGGCAAGCCCGCGATCGATCGCCCCTGCCACCGCACGTCGCCGGCGTCGGCGCGGAGCTGGCCGGTCAGAATGTTGAAGAACGTCGACTTGCCGGCGCCGTTCGGCCCGATGAGCGCGCGGATCTCGCCCGGCTCGAGCGTGAACGACACGCCGTCGACCGCGCGGACGCCACCGAACGCGCGCCGGACGTCGTCGACCTCGAGCGCCGCGCCGCGCTCACGCACGTCCGCGCCCTCCCAGCACGCCGAGGATGCCACGCGGGAAGGCCAGCACGATCACGACGAGCATCGCGCCCAGCATGAGCTGCCAGTATTCCGTGTAGCGCGTCACCACCGTGTCGAGCAGCTTGTACAGCGCCGCCCCCAGCGGCGCGCCGGCCAGCGAATGCAGCCCGCCGAGCAGCACCATGACGAGCGGCTCGATGGACACGGGGACGGCCAGCGATTCGGGGAAGACGCTGCCCTTGAGGAACACGAACGTGCCGCCGGCGATCCCGCCGAAGAATCCGGCGACGATGAAGGCCAGCCACTGGTGCGCGCGGACGTCGATGCCGACGGCCTCGGCGCGGCGTGCGTGGTCCCGCGCCGCGCGCAGCGTCAGCCCGAACGGCGCGCGGCCGATGGCCGCCAGCGCGACGATGCCGACACCGCACGCGGCCAAGGCCACGTAGTAGTAGCGCACCGGCGAGGCGAGCCACGGCGCCGGCCAGATGCCGAGCAGGCCGTTGTCCCCGCCCGTCACGTCGTACCACTGGTGCGCGATCGCATACGCGATCTGCGCGAACGCCAGCGTGAGCATCGCGAAGTAGATCGACGACAGGCGGACACAGAAAAAGCCGATGATCAGCGCACCCAGGGCCGCCGCCACCGGCGCGGCCGCGAACGCAAGCGGCATCGGCGCCTTGGCCCAGCGTACGAGCAACGCGGCCCCGTAGGCGCCGAGCCCAAAGGCCGCCGCGTGACCGAACGAAACCATGCCGCCCGTGCCCATCAGCAGGTGCAGGCTCGCCGCGAACAGCGCGAACGCGAGGATCTCGACGAGCACCCACACGTAGAAGGTCGGCAACAGCGGTGGCACGACGACGAGCAGCGCGATCAGAGCCGCGACGACGGCGCTCGGAATCTCGACGCCGCGCGCGGCGGCCACGGCGCCGCCTGCCGAGCGCGCCTGGCCCTCGGGCCGGCCGAGCAAGCCCCACGGCCGCACGACGAGTACCACCGCCATGACCACGAACGTGAGCACGAGCGTGGCGCGTGGCAGCACCAGCACGCCGAACGCGTCGATGACGCCGATGACGATCGCGGCGAGCAGCGCTCCCGGGACCGAGCCCATGCCCCCGATCACCACGACCACGAACGCCTCGGTGATGATGGCCGCGTCCATGACGGTGGTGAGCGCCTGCCGCGGAATCTGCAGCGCGCCGGCCAAGCCGGCCAGCGTCGAGCCGAGCGCGAACACGCCGGTGAAGAGCCGGGCCTGATCGACGCCCAGCAGCGCGACCATCTCGCGATCGAGCGTGGCGGCGCGGATGAGCACGCCCCAGCGCGTGCGATAGAAGAGCCACCACAACGCGGCGGCCACGGCGGGGCCGAGCGCGATCAACGCGAGGTCGTAGGTGGGCACGAGCTGCCCCACCACGCGGACGGCGCCCGCGAGCCCTGGGGCGGCGGGTCCCGTTTTGTTCTCGCTGCCCCAGACGAGCTTCACGACGTCCGAGACCACGAGCACGAGCGCGAAGGTCAGCAGCAGCTGGTAGAGCTCGGGCGCGCGATACACGCGGCGCAGCAGCGTGATCTCCACCACGGCGCCGAGCACGCCCACGGCCAGCGCGGCCAGCCCAACCGCGACGTAGAACGCCGCGGCGCCCAGCGGCAGCGCCCCGGCCAGCGTGTAGGCGAGATAGGCGGCGAGCATGTAGAAGGAGCCGTGCGCGAAGTTCACGACGCGGGTGACGCCGAAGATCAGCGAGAGGCCCGACGCGATGAGGAACAGGACCATCGCGTGCGCGAGCCCCGCGAGGAGCTGGACGAGGAAGAGCGACGGGCTCAGCTGCCGCTTCGGAGCTTCTTCACGTCGTCGTCGGACGGCAGGACTTTCTCACCCGGCACGTACTCGTGATTCACCATGACGCCGACGCCGCGCTTGCCGTCCAGCTTCGTGGTGCCCACCCACGCGCCCATCGTCGACTGACCGTCGGAGGCGCGGTACGAGATCGGCCCGATCGGCGTTTCCACCTTGAGCCCGCGGAAGGCCGCCACCAGCTTGTCGGTCTCCGTGCCGCCCGCCTTGCGAATGGCCTCGAAGATCGACAGGTACGTCACGTAGCCGACCAGCGAGCCGAGCACCGGATTCTTGTCGTGCCGCTTCGTGAAGCGGCCGACGAAGTCCTTGTGGGCCGGGGCCGCGATGTCGTACCAGGGATAGCCGGTGACGAGCATGCCCTCGGGCGCTTCCAGCCCCAGCGGGTCGATGTACTCCGGCTCGCCGAGCAGGATGCCGACCACGAAGGTCTTGTCGAAGAGGCCGCGCTTCTTTGCCTCGCGCACGAACGCGATCCAGTCGCTGCCGAAGAGCGAGACGTACAACGCCGCCGGATTCTGATTCAGGATTGCCGTGACGAACGGTCCTGCCTCGAGCTTGCCGAGGGTGGGCCAGTGCTCACCCACGACCTGCACGTCGGGCTTCAGCTCCTTGAGACGGTCGCGAAACGTCTCCCACGCGCGTTTGCCGTATTCGTAGTTCGGACCGATGGTCGCCCACTTCGCGTACTTCATGCGGCCGGCCTTCTCGGCGAGCATGCGGCCCTGCTCATAGGTGTTGGGCCGCACGCGGAACACGTGGTCATGGCCCTTGGACCATGTGATCGCCTCGGTGAGAGGCTCGGCCGCCACGAAGAGCATCTTGTTCTGTTTGGCCCAGTCCGAGACGGCGAGGCCGACGTTGGACAGGAACGTGCCCGCGATCAAACTCACCTTCTCGCCCGCGACCAGCTCCTGCGCGTGCTTGACCGCCTCGGCCGGCTGGCCCTTGTCGTCACGGAACAGCACTTCGACACGGCGGCCAATCACGCCACCCTTGGCGTTGACCTCCTCCACCGCCATCTCGATGGCCTGCCGATAGGGGCCCGTGAACGGAGCGCCGATACCGCTGAACGAGTTGATCTCACCGATGCGGATCGGCGGCGCCTGCGCCGAGGACGGCGCGCCGAGCGCGATGGCCACCGCGACCACGAGCAGGGCCGCGACACGGGCGGGGCTCATCGGACCTTCCGATCAGGACGCGACGTGGACGACCACACCGGGCTCGAGGCGGCGCTCGACGTCGAGGATGTGCGCGTGCATGGCGGTGCGCGCGGCGTCGCCGTCGCGCCGCGCGATCGCGTCGTGGATCGCGAAGTGCGCCACGATGATCTCCGCGTCGTCCTCGGCCGTGAGCTCGGGGCGCTGCGCGGCCACCTTCACCTCCAGCGCGGTCAGCGCGTGCGTGACCGCGGCGTGCACCGGATTGCGCGCCGCCGCCGCCACGAGGCGGTGGAACTCCGCATCGAGTCCGCGGCGCCGTCGCGACGTCAGGCCGGGCTGCGTGCGGGCCTCGAGGCACTCGCCCAGCGTCTTGAGCTCGTGATCGCTGACGCGCACCGCCGCCAGTCGCGCCGACTCCGGCTCGAGCAGCGCGCGCGCCTCGGCGAGCTGCGCGAGCGACACGCGACCCAGGCGAAACAGCGTCGACAGATCACGCACGACGGGTGTGGCGTCGACCTCGCGGATGAAATAACCGCCGGCGGAGCCCTGGCGCACTTCGACGAGCCCGCGGTGCTCGAGCGCGCGGAGCGCTTCACGGACCGCGACGCGGCTCGCCCCGAATTCGCGCACGAGCTGGCGCTCGGGCGGCAGCTTGTCGCCGTGCGCGAGGCGTCCCTCGTAAATCGCGCGCTCGATCTGCGCGACGATGTGCTCGTATACGCGAGGTGTCCGAACCACTCCGAACATCGGTGCGTCACTCTCCGATCAAAGGGGCCGGATGTCAAGAGCACCGCCAGAACGCGCACGGCTCGGCGCCCGAGCGGAGACACGGAAAAATAATTCCGTGTCTGGGCAGCCGGCGTGCGCCCGTCAGCGCCGTGACGCGAGTGTCACGCCTGCGATGCGCTGGACGACACGACCTTGGCGAAATCCCGCGCAATTTCGCACTGGCTCGCGCGTTGCACACCGTCCGCACATCCAGGGGCGCTCGATGTGTCACTCTCGGACAGGAGGACCTTTCAATGCGACGAATCGTGATCTTGAGCGTGCCGCTCGTGATCGCCGCTCTTGTGAGCACGGGCTGCATTGCGACGCGGAAGTGGGTCGACGAAAACCTCGGCAGGCGGCAAGTCCAGATCGACGACCGCTTCTCGCGCGTCGACACCTCGGTGCGAGACGTCGGGGACGCCACGCGCACCGCGCAAACGCGCGCCGACGCCGCGCAGGGTCGCGCGGACGCCGCGCATGAGCGCGCCGAGGCCGCGCAGAAGGGTGCGGAGACCGCGCAGAAGAACGCGGAGACGGCGGTCGGTCGCGCGGACGAAGTCAACACGCGACTCTCTCGCCTGTGGACTGGTCGCAACAAGCGCACGGTCGTCGAAACCATCCACGTTCAGTTTGGGTTCGATCGCGCCGACCTCTCCGACGGCGCTCAGACGGCGCTGCTCGGAATCGTGAAGGAGCTCAAGTCGAACGCGGACCTCAGCGTCGACCTCGAGGGCTTCACCGACCCGACCGGCGCGCGCGACTACAACATGGGGCTGAGCACGCGGCGGGTGGAAGCGGTGCGCCGCTATCTGATCGAGAACGGCGCGGATCTCGGCCGGATCTACTCGATCGGCATGGGCCCGCTGACGGGGAACAACAGCGAGCACGCGAAGCTGCGCCGCGTGACGGTGCGGCTGATGGTCAATCCGACCGATTGAGCGTCTGAAGAGGATTTGAGCCCGGAGACGGTCGTGGTCGCGCCACCGCCGGCCGCCTCCGGGCTGGCACCGAAGCTACGAGAGCCGCGGCACCATCGTGGCCACCACCATCACCCACGCCTGTGACGACAGCATGAGTTGTACGTGGCGGGCTATGACGAGTCGGCCGTCCGTGCGGATGGCCGCCATTGTCGGATCGCCGGAACGCAAGATGCCGCGCCAGGTCGCGAGCCAGCTGTGTGCATCGCGGCTGTGGATCCAGCGCGGAAACCAGAGGTCGAGCCGGAGGTGCGGGTAACGTCGCGTGACGTGCGCCACCAGCCGCGCCGCCACCAGCGCCCCATGCGCCAGGTTCATCACCGCGACGGCCAGCACCACCAGCCCCGTGATCTTGACTATCACGTCGACCATGGCACTCGACTAAGGCAAGCCTGATACCAGACTCACCGTGGCCTGTAAATAGCCGTAATAGTGATGTTTTTGCTTCTGGGTAGGACGGTCAGCAGACGGTCACCGGCTGGTTTCTGACCACCCCGGGCGATCAGAAACCAGCCAGTTGAAGCCGCTCAGGCTGCGTGGCGGAGCACCACCTCGTAATCGTTCGGCGAGTGGTCGATGACGGGCGTCCACGCCTCGTGCACGAGCCACTCGTAGCCTGTCGGGGTGGACAGCACGACGCGGCCGGGATGGAAGCTCGAGGGCGGCTCTACCCGCACGGCCAGCAGGGACTCGCCGTCGAGCGCGCGGTTGACCGCGCTCTGGATCTCCGCCCGCACCGTCAGCGCGCGGTCCTCGGCCCGCTCCCTGTGCTTGAGCCACGCAAGCCACACCACGACCATCGCCGCCAGTACTGCCGGCGCGATCAGCGCTTGCAACATGTTCATCGCCTCCCGTCTTTAAAGATGCGCGGCTGCGCGGGGGGGATGCTCGGCCTCGGAGTACACTAGGCAGCCGCAGGAGGCGGCATGGACGATCCCAACGCAACCGTCGAGGCCACGCGCGGCGCACAGGTCTTCGATCTGCACACCCTGAAGGCGTTCGCGCCGGACAAGCGCGTCCGGAAGATGCTGTTCAAGACCGACCAGCTCTGGTCCGAGATCGCCTGCTACGAGCCCGGGCAATCGACCGTGATGCACTCGCATCCGCGGGAAGAGGAAGCCATCTTCGTTCTGGAGGGCACGGCGAACATGTGCATCGACGGCGCCGAGACGGTGGTGTCGGCGGGGTCGATCGTGCGTTTTCCCCACAACGTTCCGCACGATGTGCGCAACCTCGGCACCGAGCGCTGCGTGATCATGTTCCTCAAGATCAATCCGAAGGTGCTCCGTGGGTAACGTCGAGCGCTGTGACAAGACGCTGCCGCTGAACCAGATGATGTTCCATGTCCGCCGGGACGGGCAGCTGCGCGAGCGCTGGCGCACCGACTTCGAGGCGCTCGCGCGCGAATTCGGGCTCAGCCGGGCCGAGATCGACGCCGTGCAGGCCAAGGATCCCCGACGGCTGATGGACCTCGGCGTCCATCAGTACTACGTGCCGCAAATCTTGAGGCTGTTTTTCGGCGCCGCGCAGAACAGCAACAGCAGCGAGACGCTGAACTGCTACAAGCGCGCCTTTCCCGAGGAAACCGCGGCCGCGCTCGCGCGGCAGTCGCGAGCCGGCACGCCGCCCGCCCCGGGCCGGAGCTGACGATGGCGGAGATCGTCGCCGCGATGGCCATGACGCACTCACCCGGCCTCACCGGGTGGTTCGACCGCGCGCCGGAGGAGTTCCAGCAGCAGGCGCTCGGCGCGACGGCGGAGATGCGCCGGCGCCTCGAGGCCGCGCGCCCCGACGTGCTCGTGATGTTCAGCAACGACCACCTGCTCAACTGGCCGATGAACAACATGCCCGAGTACACGGTGGGCATCGCCGCCGAGCACGCGGGTCCCGCCGACTGGTTCGACGAGTGGCTCGGCCTGGAAAAATATCGCGTGCCCGGCGAGCCGGGGCTCGCGCGCTTCATCGTGAATGAGAGCGCCCGGCGCGGGCTGGCTCTCGCGCATATGGGCGCCGAGATGCAGTTCGACGACGGCATCTCGGTGCCGACGCACTACCTGAACCCGGACGCGCGGTTCCGCACGATTCCGATCACCATGAACTGCACGGTGCCGCCGATCCCGCGTCCCGAGCGCGCGTACTGGGTGGGCGTGGTGCTGCGCGAGGTGATCCGCGCCTATCCGGCGGCGCTGCGCGTGGCCGTCGTCGCGACCGGCGGGCTGTCGCACGAGCCCGGCGGACCGCGCTACTTCTGGGTCGACGAGGAGTTCGATCGCTGGTTCCTCGATCTGCTCAAGCTCGGCGACCACGAGCGGCTGCTGCGCGAGTGCACGCTGGAGCGCATGGAGGCCGCGGGCTCGGGCGGGACCGCTGAGCTGCTGGCCTGGATCGTCACGCTGGCGTTCACGCGTGGGCCCGCCGACGTGCTGGCGTACATGCCGGCGGTGGCGTGGCGCTCAGGCACCGGCATGGTCGCCTGGAACGAGATCGCATGAAGACCCATCATCTCGGCCACGACGTGATCCACCAGGAGTGGAACAACGCGCTGCCGCCGCGGTTGGAGATTGACGCCGGCGACACCGTCGTTTTCGAGACGCGCGACGCCGCGAATCGGTTTTACTCGAAGTCGTCCACGCACGACGACGTGCTGCGACGCGGCCCGTTCCGCGGCCACCCGCTGACCGGCCCCGTCAAGATTCGCGACGCGCGTCCCGGCGACACGCTGGTGGTCGAGATTCTCGACGTGCAGCCGGCGGCGGATTTCGGCTGGACGGCGATCCGGCCCGGGCGCGGGCTCCTGCCCGAGACCGACTTCGCGAAGCCGTTCTTGCAGATCTGGGATCTCTCGGACGCACGGCATGCCCGGATGGATCACCGGGTCGCGGTGCCGATCGCGCCATTTCCCGGCGTGATGGGCGTGGCGCTCGATGAGCCGGGCGGCCACAGCACGATGCCGCCGCGGCGCGCCGGCGGCAACATGGACATCAAGCAGCTCGTGACCGGCGCGACGCTGTTCCTGCCGGTACTCGTGGACGGCGCGCTGTTCAGCGTCGGCGACGCGCACGCGGCGCAGGGCGACGGCGAGGTCTGTGTGACCGCGGTGGAGATGATGGGGCGCGTCACGCTGCGCTTCGGGCTGCGTTCCGGCCGCGCGGTGCCCGAGCCGCAGCTGGTCACGCCGATGCCGCCCTCGCACGCCACCAACCGTGGCCCGCACTACGCGACGACCGCGCACGGGCCCGACCTCTTCGCCGCCGCCCAGCAGGCGGTGCGCTATATGATCGATCACCTCGTGGAGACGCGCGGCTTCTCGCGCGAGGAGGCGTACATCATCTGCTCGGTCGCGGCGGATCTGAAGATCAGCGAGATCGTCGACGCGCCGAACTGGATCGTCTCCGCGTTCATGCCCGACGCGGTCTTCCCCTGACATGGCCGACGAGCTGGCGCCGCTCCGCGAGTGGCTCCGTGCCTGGCAGTCGTGCGTTCGCGCGGTGGACTTCGCCGGCGGCCGCAAGCTCTGCGCGCCCGACATCGTTGCGTTCGGCACGGTCGCGCCCTTCGTGCAGGGTCTCGACACGGTGGAGCGCGAGCAGTGGCGCCGCGTGTGGCCGGTCATCACGGACTTCACGATCGACGTCGACCATGCGCGCGGCTCCGTCACCGGCGACCGCGGCTGGATCGCCGCCACCTGGGATTCGCGCGGCAGGCTGGCCGACGGCGGCACCTTCCCGCGGCCCGGCCGCTGCACGCTCGCCTTCGAGCGCCGCGACGGCCGCTGGCTCGCTACCCACACTCACTTCTCGCTGACGCCCGCGCCGGGCGCCACGCCGACCCGCTGACCAGGAGGAGCGCATGAAGACCGGCGTTTGCATCTTCGCGACCGAGTACGCCATCCGCATCGACGAGCTCGCGCGCGAAGCCGAGGCGCGCAACTTCGAGTCGCTCTGGGTGCCGGAGCACACGCACATCCCGACGAGCCGCCGCAGTCCATTCGCGGGCGGCGAGCTCCCCGAGCAGTACAAGCACACGCTCGACCCGTTCGTGGCGCTCATGGCCGCCGCCGCGGCGACGAAGCGACTGCGCGTCGGCACCGGCATCTGTCTTCTGATCGAGCGCGACACCATCACCACGGCCAAGTCGGTCGCCAGCCTCGACCTCTTGTCCGACGGGCGCTTCGAGCTCGGCATCGGCGGCGGGTGGAACGCCGAGGAGATGGAGCACCACGGCACGGATTTCAAGACGCGCTTCAAGCGCCTCGAGGAGCAGGTGAAGGCGATGAAGGCGATCTGGACGAAAGACGTCGCCGAATATCACGGCAAGTTCGTCGACTTCGAGCCGATCTGGGCGTGGCCCAAGCCCACGCAGAAGCCGCACCCGCCGATCTTGCTCGGCGGCGAGTCGAGCTACACGCTGCAGCGCGTGGTCGATTTCTGCGACGGCTGGTATCCGCGCGGCCGCGCGCCCGAGAAGGTGCTGGCCGGCATGAAGGAGCTCAAGGAGCGCGCCGCCAAGGCCGGACGCGACATGAAGACGATCTCCATCTCTGCCTTCGCGACGCCGCCGGACAAGAAAGTGCTCGACGACTTCGCGGCCGCCGGCGTGACGCGGGCGATCTTCCTGCTGCCGCCGGAGCCGCGCGACAAGGTACTGCCGCTGCTCGACCAGTACGCGAAGCTCAACCGCTAGCCCGCCGCCCGATGACCGAGTCCGCGCCGGCGTGGGCGCTCGCGATGCTGCGCGAGGCCCGCGTCGGGCGGCTCGCGACGGCCGACGCGGCCGGCCGCCCGCTCGTCGTTCCCGTGTGCTTCGTGTTCGACGACGCGGCGCTCTACTCGGCCGTCGACGCCAAGCCCAAACGCACGCGGAACCTGCGCCGTCTCCGGAATGTGGCCGACAATCCTCACGTCGCGCTGGTCGTCGACGAGTGGTACGAAGACTGGCGCCGGTTGTGCTGGGTCATCGTGGAGGGTCGGGCCGACGTGCTCACGGGCGGCCGCGAGTTCGCGCACGCCATCGACCTCCTCCGAGACAAGTATCCGCAGTACCGAGCGATGAGTCTCTCGCGCGACGAAGGCGCCGTCGTGAGGATCGCGCCAGAGCGCATCCTTCACTGGCGCGCGAGGAGCGGTTAGCGAACCTTCGCCATGCTCGGATCCATCTTCTGGGGCTTGTCCATGTTCGCGGCCACCGTCTCGGCCTTCTTCACGTCACTGATCACGCGCTCGAGCTTGAGGTTGAGACCCTGCGCGATCACGCCCCAGCCTTTGCCGGCCTGTCGCTCGGCAACGACTTTGTCGAGCGCCGCTTGCTGGCCCAGCGTCGAGTTTTGTCGCATCAACTGCTGCGAGAACGCCAGCGCGATCGCGGCCTGGCCGTGGCTGAAGAGGCGCTCGCGCAGACCGCGGACGACCGAGGGATCCACGGTGAACTGCTTGGCGAGGCGCTCGTTGAGACGGCGCTGGCCGTACGGTGAGCTCGCGGTGCGAGCCGCATCGATGTCGAGCTTCTTGGCGTCTGACTGCAGCTGCCGCTCGGCCTTCTGCACGTCGGTGGTGTCGTCGGCCAGCGTGGCCGTCCCAACCCCGGCGACGACGCCGACGATCAACAGCGCTGGGGCGAACCATCGAGTCACGGCGGTTACGCTCATCAGTCGACCTCCCTCATGGGGCTCGCGCGCCGAGCCCTACGGGTGGCCTCGTGCTGCAGAGCGTATGCCACAGCACTCCTCCGAAACGGACGCGATTCCACGCCACTTTCAGCGAGCGCCCGGCGCGGAAGTGTCAACTTGAGGACGGCCGTCGTGACAGGCGGGTCACGCTCCGGACTCTCAGCGCGCGGGGGGACCTCCGGCGGGCGGGATCACGGCGTCGGGAATGACGCGCACGATGACGTCACCCATCGTCTTCAGCGCGGCGAGCGCGGATGGGCCGATCTCGAGCGCGAGCAGCGGCGAGCTCTCGAAGCGGCGCACCAGCCGGAAGTCGGTGCCGCTCAGACGCGCCAGCACCTGATCCTGCGCGCGGCCGATGGGCGGCCGCACCTCCACCAGCACGCGAGTGGTGCCTCGTGTGATCTCGTCCTCGACGCGGGGATCGACCGTCACCACCGCTGCGCCCGCCGACGCGCACCCCGCGACGGCGGCAATGACGAGCATGCCGCACACCGATCGCGGGAGGCTCACGCCGTGATCCGCCGCGCATTCAGCGCGTGGCGGGCGGTTCCTCCTGCCAGAGCCCCAGCGCACGGACGGCCGGCTCGTCGGTGAACGAGAACACGCACGCGGGCTCCGACGTGCTGGCGTTGTCGTGCTCGATCCAGTGCCACGGCGGCGCCACGAACGTATCGCCGGGCTCCCACGCGAGCTCCACGTCGCCGATGCGGCTCGCGCCGCGCCCCTCGATCACGTGGAACACGCGCGAGACCGTCGAGCGGCCCGCGCGTGCGCGCTCGCCCGGCCTCAGCCACTGGGCGTCGGCGCCCATGGTCGGCAGCGGAGGCGCCCCCGTCGGCGTGACGTACTCGCGCGTCACCGCGCGATCCTTCGGCGTGCTCGCCGCCAACGCCTCCAGCGCCCGTCGAGTCTCGCGCCACGCCCAGCGGAATTCCCCTTGCGCCGCGTCGGTGGCGACGCCCGGCCTCATCGCGGGCCGCGTCGGCGAGACCCACGAGGCGGCGAACGCGCGCACGAGCGGAATGTCGAGGCCGTCGAGCCAGACGACCGGCACGCGGCCCTCATGACCGTGATCGTGCCAGCGCATCGGCGGCGTGATGATGAAGTCGCCGCGCTCCATGACGCACTTCACGCCGTCCACGGTCGTGAACGCGCCCTCGCCGTCCACCACGAGCCGCAGCGCGGCCGGCGTGTGGTGGTGACTCGGCGCCGTCTCTCCGGGCAGAATGATCTGCAGCCCCGCGTACAGCGTCGCGGTGACGGAGTACGTGCCCTTGAGCCCGGGATTCTCGAGCACGAGCACGCGCCGCTCGGCCTGCTCGAGCGGCACGAGCCGTGCCGCCTCGTGCAGCAGCGGGCGCGCCTCGCGCCACGACCAGCGATGCGGCACCGCGGCCGTCGTGCGCTCGCGCGGCAGCAACGTGTGCAGCGCCGTCCACAACGGCGGCAGCGACGACGACTCGAGGGCCTGCGAGTACGTGACGGGCAGTGTCTCGTCGCGCGTGACCAGGGCCGACATCGCGAGCCTCCTGGCGAAAGTTGTCCGATCATACACCGTGCTAGACTTCGCCGATGCGCTTCGAGGTCGAGGTTTACAAGAACGACGTCGGCGAGTGGGTGGCCGAAGCCGTCGAATACAAGGTCACCGCCACCGGCCGCACGGAAAGTGAAGCGCTTGCGCGCGTTATGGACGCGCTCGCCGCACACTTCAAGCACACCGCCAAGCGCTGATCGCTGGCAGCCGCTTTGCTTCTCAGGAGCGTCATGGCGCATGTCCTGACGATCTATCAACGCTCACCGCTCGCGCTGCCTGACGGCCGCATCTATGTCGCGCAGGCGGTCGGACGTCAGCGTGATGACGCGATGTGGGAAGGCTGGCTCGAGTTCGTGCCAGCCGATGGCTCTGCCGTGCTGCGCTCTCAACGCGAGACGACGCAGCCCAATCTCGTGGATCTCGAGTACTGGGCGACCGGACTGACGCCCGTCTATCTGCAGGGCGCGCTCGAGCGCACGCTGACGCCACCGACGACCGCGGCGGCGGCACCGGCAATCCGCTCCGCGTACGACGAGCCCGCTCCCGCGGCAGCCGCGCCGGCCGCCGTCGGCACCGTCGCGCCCGAGCCGGAGCCGGTGCTGAATCCGTTCTCGGTGTACGCGAAAGGCGAGAACCTGCTGCGTCGTCAGCTCGGCGCGCTCAGCCGCCGGCACCTGCTGGCGATCATCACGGGCTACGCTCTCGCCGAGCGGTCCAGCGTCGATCTCGACGCGCTCAGCATTCCGGAGCTGATCGAGCTCATCGTCGGCGCCGTGCGCGATCGACGCGCCGCCTGAGCGGCGTCAGGTAGCGACGAGTGTCAGCGCGCCGGGCAGGACGTCGATCTCGACCGGCGTCGTCCCGAGCGGATCACCGTCCACCTGCACCGGGACCGGGCCGGCCGCATCGAGGGTCAGCCGCGTCGCGCGGCCGGTCCGCACGTCGGCGCGGACGAGATGGCGACCGCGCCAGACCGCCCAGCAATACGACGCGAGTGGGCGGAGACCGCCACGCTCGAACACGAGCCAGTCGAGCGCGCCGTCGTCGGCGCGCGCACCCGGCGCAAGCGGCAGGTCGAGCGCGTACGCGGATGCATTGGCCACGATGCAGTAGGCGCCGTGCACCGCCATCTGTTCTGTCACCACGCGCACCGCGGGATGACGATAGGTGGCCAGCGAGGCCGCGATCGGCGCCACGTACGAGGCGCGGCGCACGCGACGCAGCGCCGGGCCCGCGCCGCGCCACGCGGCCAGACGCCGCACGATCTCGGCGTCCAGGCCGGCGCTGAGCATCAGCGCGAACAGCCGCCGCCGACCCGGCACTGATGCGCGCCCCAGGTCGAGCGCGCGCGTGCGTCCGCCGGCCAGTGCGCGCGCGAGCGCGGCGGCATCGTCGGGGAAGCCGTGCGCGGCGGCGAACAGGTTTTCGCTGCCCGCCGGAAACGCCGCGAGCGGCGTCCCCGACGGCAGCTCGTTGATGACCTGCGCCACGGTGCCGTCGCCGCCCGCGACGACGACCGCGCGGCAGCCGGCCATCACGACCGGATCGGCCAGCGCGGTGGCGCGCTCGCGCGCATCCCACAGCACACGCAGCGGCCGGCCCAGCGCCGCGAGCTCGCGCGCGAGGGCGTCGACGCGGCGGCGGTTGTCGGCCGCGCCGCTGTAAGGATTCGCGGCGACGACGATCATCGTCGCCGCGAGTATAGCGACTACGCCAGTGGCCGCTCCACGACGGCGAGCGCGCGCGCGCCCTCCGTGTACCGGACCTCGCGCACGCCGAGCAGCTGGCGCAGCTGTCCGGCCTCGACCTTCAGCGGGCCGGGATTCGGCGCGGCGCCCGGCGCGGGCTGTGGGAACGCCGTCGAGCGCGCCGAGTGGAACGTGACGTTGCCGTCGACCTTCTGCAGCACCTGATGGATGTGCCCGTTGAGCGCGGTCACCGAGCCGAAGCGACGCAGCATGGTGATGACCTGCTCGCCGTCGGCCGTCGTCCACCCCCAGGACGGATACACGGCCCACAACGGCACGTGCGAGAACACGACGATCGGGGTGCTCACGGACTGCGCCTCGAGATCTCTCCGGACCCAGGCGAGCTGCTCGTCACCGAGCGCGCCGCCGACGCCCGGCTTGTAGGCGAGCACGTTCACCAGCCCGACGAAGTGCACGCCGCGGTAGTCGAACGAGCGATAGCCGCGGCCTTCGTACGTGTCGGCGCCGTAGCGCGCCAGGTACTCCTTGCCCTGGTCGAGCGCGACGTCGTGCTCGCCCGGGATGTAGAAGATCTTCTCCGTCTTCACGGCTTTCAGCGACTCGGCCAGCGTGTCGAAGGCGCCCGGCTTCTGACCGTGGGACAGGTCGCCGGTGTGCAGCACGAACGCCGGTCGTGTGTCGAGCGCGTTGAGGGCGTCGATCGACTCGCGCAGCGTGCCTGCCGCGTCGCGGTTGGCGTCGCCGCCGAACCCGATGTGCGTGTCGCTGATCTGCGCGAAGGTGAAGTCGGCGCCGGCCGCCATCGCCGTGTCGAGCGTCGTCGCGGACAGCACGCCGCCGCGAGCCGCCCAGACGAGGCCGGTGCCCGCCCACGCCATGCACTGCATGAAACGTCGTCGGTCCATGGGAGTCCTCCCGGCCGCCGTCAGCGCACCACGACGGTGGCGGTCATGTGGGGATGCAGCGCGCAGAAATACGTGTAGGTGCCCGGCGCGTTGAAGCGGTGGGCGAAGCTCTCCGCGTGCTCCATCGCCGTGGACGTGTACGCGCGGTCCACCGCGGTGACGGTGTGTGCCTCGTCGTCGCCGTTGGTCCACGTGACGGTCGTCCCCACCGGCACCGACAGCTGCGTCGGCACGAACTTGAACTCCTTGATCTGCACGCGCGGCGGCGCCGCCTCACCGAGGGTCGCGAACGCCAGGGTCGCCACCAGGGTCACGGTCTCGAGACTTCGGATCATCGTGGGCCTCCTCTCACCTGCGCCAACGCGCTCGCGCGGCACTCGTTCCCTCGGATCTCGCCCGGAACGATCGCGGGGCTCGCGCGTTGCGAAGGGTGACGGCCGTGCGGGCGGTGTTATGGTTCCGACATGCGTGAGGACCTGGCGCACGAGGCACTCGGCCACGTGGACGGGCTGTACAAGCTGGCGCGGTATCTCACGGGCCGAGAGACGGACGCGGAGGATCTCGTGCAGGAGACGTACGCGCGCGCGGTGGCGGGCGCGGCGACGTTCACGCCGGGCACCAATCTGAAGGCGTGGCTGTTCAGAATCTTGCGCAACACGTTCATCAGCACGTACCGCCATCGCCGGGCCAGCCCGGAGGTCAGCGGCGTGGACCTCGCGGACGCGCCGTCGACGGAGGAATGGCTGCGTGACGACATGGAGCTGGACCGGCTGCGCAAGGTCGTGGCCGAGGAGATCGAGGCGGCGCTGATGAGCCTCTCGGAAGAGGCGCGCACCGTCGTGCTGCTCGATCTGGAGGACCTGAGCGAGGTGGAGATGGCGGCGGTGCTCGAGTGTCCCGTCGGGACGGTGAAGTCCCGGCTGGCGCGGGCGCGGGCGGCGCTGCGGCGCCGGCTGCGGGATTACGCGAGATGAGCGAGCCTTCCGACGAGCGCGCGGTCGAGACGGCGCTGACGGAGGCCCTGCACCGGCTGCCGCAGCGGCGGGCGCCGGCGCGGCTCGTGCGACGCGTCGAGCAGGTGCTGGTCCCCGCCCCCGCGCCGGTGCGACGGTGGCGGCGGGCGCTCGTGCCGGCGCTGGCGGCGGCCGCGGTGCTGGTCGTCGCGGGTCCGGTGATCGTCGGGCAATACACGGCGGCCACGCGCGCCGCCACGGCCACGATGGTCAACGAGGCCATCGCCGATCATCTGCGCATCGTGCAGGCGCAGCGGCCGCTGGAGATCGAGAGCGGCGACGGCCATCGCGTGCGGCCGTGGTTCGAGGGGCGGCTGGAGTTCTCGCCGGTGCTCCGTTTCGGCGGCGACGATCGCGTGCCGCTGCGCGGTGGCGCGCTGGCGTGGTTCCTCGACCGCAAGGCCGCCGCGTTCGTGTATGCGCTGCGCCTGCACACCGTCACGCTCTTCGTGTTTCGCCCCGATGGCCTGCCGTGGCCGACGTCGGGCGGAGAGCGCGTGGGCTCGCGCGAGGTGTATCGCTCCGCCGCGCGCGGCTTCACGGTCGTGCTGTGGCGCGCCGACGGCCTCGGCTACGCGCTCGTCTCGGATGCCGACGCCCGCGAGGTGCTCGAGCTCGCGTCACGGTTCGGCGGCGCCTGATCCGTCGCGCGCGCGGGAGTATCATAACGGTCGCCATGAGCGGCGCACTCGCGGGGCTCCGTGTGATCGACTGCTCCCGGCTCATCGCCGGCGGCGTGCTCGCCACGGTGCTGGCCGATCATGGCGCGGACGTCATCAAGGTCGAGAACCCGCGCGGCGGCGATCCACTGCGCACGTGGCTCCGCGAGCGCGGTGAGCTGTGGTGGAAGGTCTACGCGCGCGGCAAGCGCTCGATCACCCTCAACCTGACCGACGCGCGCGGTCAGGCGCTGCTGCGCCGGCTCGTGCGCGACGCCGACGTGCTCGTCGAGAACTTCGTGCCCGGCACCTTCGAGCGCTGGGGTCTCGGCTGGGACGCGCTGTCGGCGGAGAACCCGCGCCTGGTGTTCGCGCGCGTGTCGGGATGGGGGCAGGATGGCCCGTATCGCGAGCGTCCAGGCTTCGGCACGCTCGTCGAGGCGATGAGTGGCTTCGCACACACGACGGGCGAGCCCGAAGGGCCACCGACGCTGCCCTCGTTTCCCATGGCCGACATGGTCGCCGCGCTCGCCGCGTGCAACGCGGTGCTGGCCGCGCTGCGCCATCGTGATCAGGTGTCCGGCCGCGGGCAGGTCGTCGACGTCTCCCTGTACGAGCCGCTGCTCTCTCTGCTCGGCCCCGACGCCGCCGGCTACGCGCTCGACGGCACCGTGCGCCAGCGTCAGGGCAACACCTCCGACAACGCGAGCCCGCGCGGCACCTATCGCACGCTCGACGACAAGTGGATCGCGCTCTCCGCGTCCACGCCGGCCTCGGCCACCGCGGTCTTCACCGCGCTCGGGCTCGCGGATCTCTTGGAGGATCCGCGCTTCGCCACCAACGACGCGCGCGTCGAATACAACGAGCTGGTGGACGCCACGCTCGCCCGCGCCATTGGCCAGCGCACGCTCGACGAGATGCGCGAGCTGTTCGAATCGCGAGAGCTCACCGCGTGTCCCGTCTACGACATCTCGGACATCACCAAGGACCCGCACGTCGTCGCGCGGGGCGTGCTCATCGACGTCCCCGACCCCGCGCTGGGAAGCGTGCGCATGACGGCGCCGACGCCGCGCCTGACCGCCACGCCGGCCGCCGTGCGCTGGCCCGGGCCGGAGCTGGGCGCCCACAACCGCGAGGTGTACGGCGCGCTCGGCCTGAGCGATGCCGAGCTGGAAAGCCTGAAGCGCGACGGAATCGTATGAGACGCACGGTGACGGCGGGCCTGGCGGCGCTCGTCGCTCTCGCCGTCATCACCCCTGCCGCCGCCGTGGACTACTACCGCGGACCGCTCATCGACGGGCACGGACACCTGCCGAACGCGACGGCCATCGACACGTACGTCGCGGCGATGAGACGGCACAACATCCGTAAGGTCATGTTGCTCGGCGTCGGCGGCATGCAGCCGCAGGAGGCCGCGGGCATGCACTTTCAGCGCAAGCCGTCGCTGGCCAAGGAGAAGGGACCGCTCGACCGCGGCTGGAAGGCGCTCATCACGAAGATGCCCGACCGGTTCATGGTGGGCCTGGATCTGTGGGTCGCCACCGCCTCATGACGTGGACGCGGCGCGTGCTCGGTGAGCTGCCGCCGGACGTGGCCGAGCAGATCGCCTGGAAGAATGCGGCGACCCTCTACCACCTGGACTGACATGGCGGACAATCCCTTCGCGCGCGCGACGGCGTGGTCGGTGCTCGACACGATCGCCGCGCGTCACGGCGCGCGCGAGGCGATCGTCTTCGGTGACGAGCGCGTCACCTTCGCCGGGCTGCGCGACCGTGCGCGCGCGTTTGCCGGCGGTCTCGTCGCGCTGGGACTCGGCAAGGGCGACGCCCTGGCCATCTGGCTGCCGAACCGTCCGCTGTGGTTCATCGCGCAGTACGCCGCGGCCAGCCTCGGCATCGTGGTCGTCGCGCTGAACCCGCGCTATCGCGCCCACGAGCTCTCGTACATCCTCGGACAGTCGAGCGCCGTCGCGCTGCTGGCCACGGACCGGCTCGGTCCCGTCGACTATTTCGACACGCTCGCGGCCGTCCTGCCCGAGCTCGCGGAGGCGGTGCCCGGCGAGCTCGCCAGCGAGCGGCTGCCGAAGCTGCGGCACGTGATCGTGGACGCCGACGATGTGTACCCCGGGTGCCATCGCGCCGCAGATCTGATGGAGGCGGGCGTCGTGGCGCCGGCCTCCGTCACGACGGATTCGTTGTTCATGCTGCTCTACACCTCCGGCACGACCTCCTTTCCCAAGGGCGCGATGATCACGCACGCCAACTGCGTGCCCCACGGCTGGAACTGCGGCGAGACGCTACGCCTCACCCCCGCCGACCGCGTGCTCCACGCGCTGCCGGCGGCCGGCACGTGGGGCGGCGTGAACATTCCGCTCACCGCCTGGACCCACGGCGCCTGCCTCGTGCTCATGGACGTCTTCGACCCGCTACGCGCGCTCCAGCTCGTCGAGCGTGAGCGCTGCACCGTGCTGAACGCCGTCGACAGCATGCTGATTCCGCTGCTCGATCATCCCGATCTGGGCCGGCGCGACCTGTCCTCGCTGCGCACCGGAGGCGTGGCGGCGGTGGGCGGCGGTCGTCACGGTCTGCTCGAGGACGTGCTCGAGCGCCTGGTGCCCCTGGCCTTCCATCCCTACGGCATGACCGAGGTGAACGCGATGTCACTGGTCCACGAGCTCGACGAGCCGGCCGCGGACCGCCTCATCCCCGGCGTGTGGCCGGTGCCCGGCCTGCGAGCGCGTATTGCGAACCCCGACACCGGCGCGCCCTGTCGCGTCGACGTCGAAGGCGAGTTGCAGTTCCGCGGTCCCCTGGTGACGTCCGGCTACTACGACAAGCCGGACGAGACGAGCGCCGCGTTCACGGCCGACGGGTGGTTCAAGAGCGGCGATCTCGGCGTGCAGGATAGCGCCGGCCGCGTGATCTTCCGCGGGCGTCTCAAGGAAACGCTGCGAATCAGTCACCACATGGTGGCGCCCGGCGAGATCGAAGCATTCCTGCTCTCACACCCGGCGGTGGCGCAGGCGTTCGTCGTCGGCGTCCCCGATCCGAAGACCAACGAAGCGCCGGTCGCCTACGTCATCCGCAAACCCGGCGCGCCACTGACCGACGACGAGCTGCGCGCGTGGTGCCATGGCAAGATCGCGTCGTTCAAGATCCCGCGCGGCGTGCGCTTCGTCGACGACGTGCCGCGCGCTCCGAGCCCGCACGGCGACAAGGTGCAGCGCGTGAAGCTGCGCGAGATGGCGCGCGAGGACTTCGTCCGATGACGCTGCGTACGGCACTGTGCAGCCTGCTCGGCATCGAGTATCCGATTCTGCAGGCCGGCATGGCGGGCGTCGTCGGCCCCGAGCTGGTGGCGACAGTGTCCAATGCCGGGGCGCTCGGCATCCTGCCCGGACTCAACGTTCCGCCCGACCGCCTGCGCGAGCAGATCCACAAGGTGCGCACGCTCACCGACAAGCCGTTCGGCGTCAACCTGTGGCTGCATGCCGACATGTGGCCGCCGGTCGACGCCACCCGCATTCCTGCGGCCACGGTCGCCGCGGTCCGAGGAGCACTCGACGGCATGCGCGCCCGACTCGGCCTGCCGCCATCGACGGCCGCGCCCACGTCGAGCCCGGACATCGTCGGTGCCGCCTTCGAGGTGATCGTGGACGAGCGCGCCCCGGTCTTCACCGCCGCCGTGGGCGAGCCGTCGGCCGACATGGTCCGCCGCTGCCACGAGCGGGGGATGAAAGTCGTCGCCATGGTGAACACGACGCGCCAGGCGCGCATGGTGGAGGGCGTGGGCGTGGACGCAATCGTCGCGCAGGGCAGCGAGGCAGGCGGTCACCGCTCGCTGCGCGTGAAGCCCGATCGCGTCGGCGCGGAGGGGATCGGCACGCTCGCGCTCGTGCCCCAGGTCGTCGATGCCGTGAGCGTCCCGGTCATTGCCGCCGGCGGCATCGCGGACGGCCGAGGCCTCGCCGCCGCGCTGGCGCTCGGCGCGCAGGGCGCGCAGATCGGAACACGCTTCGTCGTCACCCGCGAGGGCACGGCGGCGGACTTCCGCAAGAAGGCGCTGCTCGAAGCCGAGAGCGAGCAGACCTCGCTCACCGACGTCGTCAGCGGGCTGTGGTCGCGATACCTGCGCAACAGCTACATCGAGGAGTACGAGACGAGCGGCGCGCCGGTGCTGCCCGTGCACGTGCAGAGCCGCTTCGCCCAGGACATCTTCGACGACGCGAACCGACGTCAGGATCCGGCGTGGCTGCCGCTGGCGACGGGGCAGAGCATCGGTCTGGTCCACGACCTTCCGGGCGCGGCCGAGGTGGTGGAGCGCATCGTCCGCGAGGCGCGCGCGGCGCTCGAGCGGCTGACTACTTCTCGCTGAGCAGCCGGTCGATCTCCTGGCGGAAGTCGGCGAGCGGCCGCGCGCCCACGACGAGCACGCCCTCGACCGTGTCGTCCGGCCGCGTGCGCCCGATGACGAACGACGGCGTGCCGCGCACACCCGCGGCCATGCCGTCGGCGTAGCTCTGCTGCACCGCGCCTGCGAACTTGCCGCTCGACAGACACGCGGCGAACGCGGCGCCATCGAGGCCGAGGCGGCTTGCGTGCTCGGGCAACCGCTCCGGCGCGAGGGCCTGCTGGTTCTGGAAGAGCACGTCGTGCATCGCCCAGTACTTGCCCTGCTCACCCGCGCAGCGCGCGGCCTCGGATGCCTTGCGGGCCTCGGGGTGCAGGTGGTCGATCGGGAAGTCGCGGAAGACGTAGCGCACCTTGCCCGAGTCCACGTAGGCGTTCTTCAGTGCGGGCAGCGTCGTGGAAACGAACTGGCGGCAGAATGGACACTGGTAGTCGGAGAACTCGATCATCGTGACCGGCGCATCACGCCGGCCCAGCGAAGGGCTGTCGCCGGTGGTCACGGTGACGGGCCCGCGGGCCGCGGCCTGGGGCGGCGTGGCGAGCCGTTGCAAGAGCTCGCGCAGGGAGCGCAGCTCGCCGCGCATGGCGGTCAGCTCCTCGCGCATGCGGTCGAGCTCGGAGCGGATGCCGGCCAGCGACGGATCCTCGGCACGCGTCGGCGACGACGTCTGGCCTCGCACGGGCGGCGCCGCGCTGGTCAGCACGATGAGCAACACGAGCAGGATCAATCGGCCGACTCGGTCACGCGCGCGCGTCATGACGCCATTGTAGCGCGCGGTGCGCACGCGGTACGCGCCGGGAGTAGAATGCGGCCCGTGAAGCTCGACGTCGGCATGCTCACGCACGATCTCACGTCGATCCCCCACTACGCGCGCAAGGTCGAGGCGCTCGGCTACGACTGTTTGTGGTCGGCGGAGACCCAGCACGATCCGTTTCTGCCGCTGGCCGTCGCGGCCACCGTGACGAGCAGGATCAAGCTCGGCACCTCGATCGCCGTCGCGTTTCCGCGCAGTCCGATGATCCTGGCGCACATCGCGTGGGATCTCGCCAGGGCCTCGGGCGGTCGGTTCATCCTCGGGCTCGGCTCGCAGGTGAAGGGCCACAACGAGCGCCGTTTCTCGGTGAAGTTCGAGTCGCCGGCGCCGAAGATGCGCGAGGTGGTCCTGGCCATGCGCGCGATCTGGGACACCTGGCAGAACGGGACCAAGCTCGACTTCAAGGGCCGCTTCTTCAAGTTCGATCTCATGACGCCCTTCTTCAACCCGGGCGCGATCGAGCATCCGCACGTGCCCGTGTACATCGCCGCCGTGAACCCGGCCATGTGCCGGGTCGCGGGCGAGGTCGCCGACGGCCTGCACGTCCACCCGTTCAACAGCCCGAAGTACCTGCGCGAGGTCGTGCGGCCGGCCGTCGACGAGGGCTTGGCGAAAGCGGGACGCTCGGCCGCCCGCTTCGCCTACGTCACCTCCTCGTTCGTCGCCATCGGCGACACGGAGGCGGAGCTCGCGCAGCAGAAGCAGGCCGTCAAGCAGCAGATCGCCTTCTACGCCTCCACGCGGACCTACGAGCCCGTGCTCGCCGCGCATGGCTGGCAGGATCTGGTGCCCCAGCTGCACCGCAAGTCGATCGAGGGCGACTGGAAGGGCATGGCCGAGCTGATCACCGACGAGATGCTGGAGACGTACGCGGTCGTCGGCTCCTATGCGACGATCGCCGCGCGCCTCGAGGAGCGCTATGCGGGGCTCCTCGATCGCACCGCGTTCTATCAGCCTCACAAGCAACCGACCCTCGACGATCCGCGACTGCCGCGGGTGATCCAAGAGTTCAACGGATGATGGCCCGACCGTCGGGCGTGACGGCGCCCCGACGGCATATATGAAAGGCTTCAACGCGTGAAAGCGCTCGTGTTCCACCAGTTCGGCGGCCCCGACACGCTGCGATACGAGGACGTGCCCGATCCGAAGATCAAGCCGCACGAGGTCCTCGTCCGGGTCAAGGCGTGCGCGCTCAATCACCTCGACCTGTTCGTGCGCGAGGGCATTCCCGCGCTCAAGACGCCGCTGCCGTTCTGGACGGGATGCGACATCGCGGGCGAGGTCGTCGAGGTCGGCGCCGCCGCTCAGGGCGTGAAGGTCGGCGACCGCGTGGCCGTCAACCCCAACCTCACGTGCGACCGCTGCGAGTTCTGTGCGGCCGGCGAGGACAGCCTGTGCGTGACGTACGGCATCCTCGGCGAGCACGTGCCCGGCGGCCTCGCCGAGCTCGTTCCCGTACGCTCCGACAACGTGCTGCCGCTGCCGGCGCACGTGCGGTACGAGGACGCGGCGTCGTTCATCCTGACGAACATGACGGCCTGGCGAATGGTCGTCACTCAGGGCCGCGTCGGGCCAGGTCAGGACGTGCTGGTGATCGGCGTCGGGGGCGGCGTGTCCTCCACGGCCGTGCAGATCGCGAAGCTCTGCGGCGCGCGGGTGATCGTGACGTCGTCCAGCGACGCCAAGCTCGAGCGGGCGCGCGCGCTCGGCGCCGACGTCGGCATCAACTACACGACGAATCCGCAGTGGGCCAAGGCCGTGTTCGATGCCACGGACAAGCGCGGCGTAGACGTCGTCATCGAGAACGTCGGCGCCGCCACGTGGAAGGACTCGATCCGCTCGCTCAAGGGCGGCGGCCGGCTCGTCACCTGCGGCGCCACGTCGGGGCCCATCGGCGAGACGTTGATCCCGCTGGTGTTCTGGAAGCAGGTGCACATCATCGGCTCCACGATGGCCAACCGGAAAGAGTTCAACGACGTGATTCGCCTGTTCTTCGCCGGCCGGCTGAAGGCGATCATCGACGAGGTGGTGCCGCTCAAGGACGGCGCCGCGGCGCAGGCGCGCCTGGCCGAGGGCAAGCAGTTCGGCAAGATCGTCCTCACGCCATAGGACGTCGCGTGCGGTGGGCCGTCCTTGGATGTCTCGGGGGCGGTCTGGCGCTCATGCTCGCCGCGGCCGCCCCCGCGGACGAGGCGCTGTGGACGCGCCTGCGCGCCGGTGACCACGTCATCCTGCTCCGCCACGCCGCGACGGACCGGAGCTTCGGCGATCCACCGGGCTTGCGGCTCGATGACTGCGCGACGCAGCGCAACCTGGTCGACGAGGGGCGCACGCAGGCGCGGCGGCTCGGCGACGTCCTGCGTGCGCGGGGCGTGCCCATCGGCCGTGTGCTCTCGAGCCAATGGTGTCGCTGCCTCGAGACGGCGCGGCTCGCCTTCGGGCGCGCCGAGCCGTGGCCGGCGCTGAATGCGGGACCACGTAGCGCCGATCAGGTTGCGGAGCGCACGCGAGCGCTGCGCGCGCTCCTGGCGACGCCGCCGTCCGGCGGCAATCTCGTCCTCGTGACCCACGGCTTCAACATCCGCGACGCGACGGCAGAGATGCCCGCGGAGGGCGGCCTCGTCGTCGTCACACCGCTCGGCCAGGACCGCTTCACCGTCGCCGGCCGGCTCACGCCCGCGGATCTGGCGCCGCGCTGACGGCGCGCGATAATGACCGGCGACAGGAGGATCGCGCCATGAGATCGAGATTCGCGCTCGTGCTCGTCGCGCTCGCGCTGGCTCCGACCGCCGTGGCGGCGCATCACGGCTGGAGCGGCTACGACTCGAGCCAGGTGCTGAATCTCACCGGGACGATCCGTGAGGCGAGCTACGAGCATCCGCACGGCTACGTGAAGCTCGAAACGCCCGACAAGACGTGGCTGGTCGTCCTTGCACCGCCCTCGCGGATGGAGAATCGTGGCCTGCCGCGCGAGATGCTCAAGCCCGGAACGCAGGCCCGCGTGGTCGGCTATCCGAACCGCTCGGATCCCGGCGAGATGCGCGCCGAGCGCATCACGATCGCCGACAAGACCACCGAATTGCGTTGAGTCCGCCGAGCACGCGCTGATGCATCCGCCGAGCGGCCCGGCGTGGCTCGTGTGGCTCGAGAGCTCCGGCGTCGCGGTCGCCATGCGGCAGTGGACCTGGCTGTATCCCGCCGTCGAGATCGCCCACATCGTCGGCTTCGTGACGCTGGTCGGCGCCGCACTCATGTTCGACGCGCGACTCTTGGGCCGATCACGACCGCTCGCCGTCAGCGCGCTCGAACGTCATCTGCTGCCGTGGGCGCGCTGGAGCCTCGTGCTGGTGGTGCCGACCGGAGCGCTGATGTTCAGCGCGCACGCCACCGAGATGGCCGCGAACCCAGCGCTCCGCCTCAAGCTCATCCTGCTCCTGGCCGCGTTCCTCAACGCGGGCGTGTTCCATCGCTGGCCCTTCCGCACGGTGGGCGACTGGGACACGGAGATCGGCGCGCCGATCTCCGCACGCGTCAACGGCGTGCTGTCGATCGCCCTGTGGGTCGGCGTCATCGCCTGCGGCCGCTTAATCGCGTACTTCTAACCCATCCGCCGACTGACAGTTCCTGGCGAATACGGTAAATATTTTCCCGTCTTCCAGCGATCCATGAGGGGTGATCTAGTGGCCCGGTGGACGCGGTGAAGGAGATCGACTTCCGACTACTGCTCGAGCAGCTCCCCTCCATCGTGTGGGCGACGGATCGCGAACTCCGCTACGTCTATTCGCGCGGCGCCGGTCTCGCCGCGCTCGGCCTGGGCGCCGACGAGGTCGTGGGCCTGTCGCTGACCGACTACCTCGGCACGCGGGACCCGGCCGACCCGACGCTCGCCGCGCACTACGCGGCGCTCGAGGGCGTGCCCACCGTGTACGAGCTGCAGCAGGAGCGTCGCGTGTACCAGGTGCACGTCGAGCCGTGGCGCGCGGGCAGCGCCGGAATCGTGGGCGTGCTCGGAGTGGCGCTCGACATCACGGACCGAGCGCGCGCCGAGGCGGCCCTCGTGCGCAGCGAGCACGCGCTCGCGGAGTTCTTCGAGAACGCGGCGCTGGGACTGCACTGGATCGGTCCCGACGGCGTCGTCCTGCGCGTCAACCAGACGGAGCTCGATCTGCTCGGCTACACCCGCGAGGAGTACGTCGGCAGCCACATCGCCGAGTTCCACGTCGACCCCGAGGCGATGATCGAGATCCTCGCCCGCCTCGGCCGCGGTGAGACCGTCGACGCGTGGGAGGCGCGGCTGCGCGCCAAGGACGGCACCATCAAGCACGTCCTGATGGCGGCCAATGTCCTGCGCGAGGATGGCCGCTTCATCCACATCCGCTGCTTCACGCGCGACATCACCGACCGCCGGCGGATGGAAGAAGCGCGGCGCGAGGCCGATCTGCTGCAGCACGTGGCCAGCCTCGCCCACGCCGCCGCCCACGAGATCAACAACCCCCTGGCCGTCATCAACGGCAGTATCGACCTCATCGAGCGCGCCGCCGGGGCCGAGGTGGCCGAGCGGATCGAGGCCTGCCGCGACGCGATCGCGCGGATCGCCGACATCCTGGACCGCATGAATCACCTCGCCCGCTTGCAGCTCTCACAGGGGTGGCCCGCAGATCTCCCGCCGATGCTCGACCTCAAGGCATCCAGCGAGGCCCAGGCCAACCCTCGCCGCTGACGCGCGCTCGCGGAACTTGTCGGCGCCGCGCGGTCGTGCTTCACTCGTTGCAATGGCTTCTGTGACCACGCTCGACACACCGGCGGTGACCGTGCGGCTCGACATCGTGGAACGCAACATCCGCCGCGTGCACGAGCACCTCGCCCGTCACGGTATCGCCAACCGCCCGCACGTGAAGACGCACAAGATCCCGGCTCTCGGCCGTCTGCAGATGGCCGCCGGCGCGGTGGGCATCACCTGCCAGAAGCTCGGCGAGGTCGAGGTGTTCGCGGACGCCGGCGTCGCCGACGACGTGCTGCTGACGTTCAATGTGGTCGGGCGCGCCAAGATCGAGCGGCTGCTGGCCGTGGCGCGCCGGCTCAAGCGTCTGGCCGTCGTGTTCGACAACGAGGTCGTGGCGCGCGGGCTGGCCGACGGCGCCCGCGCGGCCGGCACCGAGATCCCGTTCCTGATCGAGTGCGATACCGGCTTCGGCCGTAACGGGGTGCAGACGCCCGAGGCGGCGCTCGACCTGGTGCGCACGGCAATGAAGCTCGGCGGCCTGCGGTTCGAAGGCCTCATGACCTTTCCCAACCGCGAGCCGGGCACTCGCGCGTTCCTCGAGCGCGCGCTCGAGCTGTTCAAGCGCGCCGGCATCGCCGTGCCCGTTGTGTCGGGCGGCGGCACCCCGGCCATCTTCACCGCGCAGACGATCCCGCAGCTCACCGAGCACCGCGCGGGCACGTACATCTATAACGACCGGATGGTCGTCGCCTCGGGCACCGCGACATGGGACGACTGCGCGATGCGCGTCCGCTGCACCGTCGTGAGCCGGCCCACGCCCGACCGCGCCATCCTCGACGCGGGCACCAAGGTGTTCACCTCCGACCTGTACACCGTGACGGGCTACGGTCATCTGCTCGAATATCCGGAGGCCGCCGTCATCAACCTCTCCGAGGAGCACGGCGTGGTCGATCTGTCGGCGTGTCGCGCCCGGCCGGCCGTCGGCGACGTCGTCGACGTCGTGCCGAACCATTGCTGCGTGGTGAGCAACATGGTCGACGAGGTCTACGGCATCCGCAACGGCGTGGTCGAGACGGTGTGGCCGGTGGCGGCGCGTGGCGAGGTGCGCTGAGCGATGAGCGCCAAGAAGACGCTGGCCATCCTGGTGGGCGGCGGCCCGGCCCCCGGCATCAATGCGGTCATCGCCGCCGCCACCATCGAGGCGCGCAACCACGGCCTGCGCGTGCTCGGCTGCTACGACGGCTTCAAGTGGCTCGTGCAGGGCGACACCCAGCACGTCATCGATCTCGAGATCAATGACACCTCGCGCATCCACTTCGACGGCGGCTCGATCATCCGAACGTCGCGCACGAATCCGAGCAAATCCACCGAGGGCATCCGTCAGGTCGGGGAGGCGCTGCAGCGCCTGGGCGTGAACCATCTCATCACGATCGGCGGCGACGACACCGCGTACTCGGCCTCGCGGCTGGCCAAGCAGGTGCCCGGCCTCACGGTGGCGCACGTGCCGAAGACGATCGACAACGACCTGCCGCTGCCCGGCGACATCGTGACCTTCGGCTTCACGACCGCGTGCAACCTCGGCAAGGAGCTCGTGCGCAACCTGATGCAGGACGCGCAGACGACCGAGCGCTGGTTCTTCGTCACGGTCATGGGCCGGCACGCCGGCCACCTGGCGCTCGGCATCGGCGGCTCCGCGGCCGCGACGCTGACCCTCATCGCCGAGGAATTCTCCGAGCCCCAGATCTCGGTGGACAAGATCGCCGACACGCTCGAAGGCGCCATCATCAAGCGCCGGGTGCAGGGCCGCGAGCACGGCGTGGCGATCCTGTCGGAGGGGCTCGGCGAGAAGCTCGATCTCACCACGCTCGGCAACGTCGAGCGCGACGCCTACGGCAACGTGCGCCTGGCCGAGCTCGACCTGGGCCACATCCTCAAGGACCGCGTGACCGCCAGCCTCAAGAACCGTGGTGTCGAGGTCACGATCGTCGGCAAGGACATGGGCTACGAGCTGCGCTGCGCGCCGCCCGGCGCGCACGACATCCAGTACTGCCGCAGCCTCGGCTACTGGGCCGTGCGTTTTCTGCTCGAGGGCGGCAGCAACGCGATGGTCACGATCCAGGCCGGCCGCCTCGTACCCATTCCCTTCGGCCTGATGCTCGATCCGAAAAGCGGCAAGGTGCGAGTGCGCTACGTCGACGTCGAGTCCGAGATGTACCAGACGCTCGCGGCCTACATGATCCGGATCAAGGCCGAGGACCTCGCCACGCCGGAGTCCCTGGCCGCGCTGGCCAAGGCCGGGAACCTGTCGGAAACGGAGCTGCTCGCGCGGTTCGGCCCCCTCGTCGGGCTGCGGTAAACTCGTCCGATGCCCCGCAGCAACCGGTTCGAGAAGCTCACGTATGCCCTGCTCATCGTGCTGGCCGCCCTCTTCATGGGCATGGTGACGCGCGACGCGTGGCGCATGATCGGCCGCCCGTGGACGGGCTTTCCCGTGATGGACAACCTGCTCGTCGGCGTGGGCGGCCTTCAGCGCCAGGGCGTCGAGCCGCTCGATCTCATCCGCGCCGTCAACGGGCAGCTCGTCGGCTCCTCGCGCGAGCTGCAGAACGAGATCGAGCGCCATCCGCCCGGTACGCGCACGCGCTACCTGCTCGTGCGCAGCGGCTCGCTGGTCGAGGAAGACATGCCGACCCGCGAGATGACCGTGGCGACGTTCAGGCACTACCTCTTTCAGTATCTGTCCGGCGGCATCCTCGTCCTGGTGCTCGGCGCGCTCGTCGCGCTCCTGCGGCCGGGCGGGCCCAGCACCCGTCTCTTCGTCGTGTTCTGCGTCATCACGGTCATCGTGAACGTCGGCTACTGGGACCTGTCGGGCACGCATCGGTTCACGAAGCTGTTCTTCATGGCGTGGACGTTCCTGCCGGCGATCCTCGCGCACCTGGCGCTGGTCTTCCCCGAGCGCACGTCGCTCGCGCGCCGGAGGCCGCGCGCCGTGTGGGTGCCCTACGGGCTGTCCGCGGCGCTGTGGCTGTGGCTGCAGGTGCCGATGTCGCGCGACTCGTGGGCGGCGGGCGCCGGTCTGGTCGCGATCTACTGGACGACGGCGCTGGTCGAGCTGCTCGTCACGCTGGCCGGCACGGCCCGCACCGGCACGACGCGTCTCGTGCGCCAGCGCGCCGGCGTGCTGCTGGCCGGCTTCGGCATCGGCTACCTGGCGCCCGTCGTCGGAACCACGGTGGAGGTCGTGCTCCACGAGCCGATCCCGTACTTCCACGAGCTGTGGCAGCTCACGTTCATCTTCCCGCTCGCCGTCGCCTACGCGATCGTGCGCTACCAGCTCTTCGACATCCGCACCGTGGTGCGTGTGGGGACGATCTACTCGGTCGTCACCGCGCTGGTCGCCCTCGGCTACGCCGGCCTCCTGGCCGGGCTCAACGTGCTGTTCTCGCGGCTCGACATGACGATGTCGGGCATGGTCGCGCCGCTGGTCGTCGCCGTGGTCGTCGTGCTGATCGTCAACCGCGTGTACGCGCGAACGCAGGCGCTGATCGATCGCGTGTTCTTCCGCGCCCGCTACAACGCCGGCCAGGCGCTCGTCAGGCTGGCCGACGCCATGACGACGACGCTCGAGCTCGACCGTCTGGCGGCGTTGATCACCGGCACCATCGACGAGCTGCTGCATCCCGTGCACGTCACGCTGTTTCTCGCGGAGGACGAGCGCGGCGCGTTTCGGCGCGTCGGCGGCGGCGACGGCCTCGCCGCCGAGACCGTGCTCGCGACGTGCCTGGCCGCTCGGCGCACGCCGCTCTCGCGCGAGACGCTCTTGGGTGACCCCGAGCTGGAGGAGGTCCGCGCCGCCTGCCTCGCCGACCTCGACGCACTCGAAGCCGACGTGGCGGTGCCCATCGTCTTTCGCGATCGGTTGACCGCGCTGCTCGCGCTCGGCGCGCGGCGCGGCGGCGCCGCCTACACCTATGACGACCTGCGCAACCTGCGCATCGTCGCCACCCAGAGCGCGGTGGCGCTGGAGCACGCACGCGCGTATCACGCCCTGCAGGCGGCGCTGCGCCGCGTGGAGATCCTCGAGTCCATCCGCGCGGGGCTGTCGAAGTTCGTGCCGCGCACCGTGCAGCGGCTCATCGAGCAGGCACCGGAGGCGCCGCAGCTCGCCAAGCGCGAGACCGACGTCTCGGTCCTCTTCGTCGACATCGCCGGCTACACGCGCCTGGCCGGGCGGCTGGACGCGGCGACCGTCGACCGGCTCGTCGAACGCTACTTCGGCGCGTTCCTCGACGAGATCCTCCGGCACGGCGGCGACGTCAACGAGACGGCCGGCGATGGCCTCATGGTGATCTTCCAGGACGCCGACGCGCGCCGGCACGCGCGCAGCGCGGTGGCGACGGCGCTCGCGCTGCTGCGGCGGGCGCACGAGATCAACGCGGCCGAGCCGCTGGACGAGCCGATCGCGCTGCACGTCGGCGTGAACTCCGGCCGCGCGGCCGTCGGCGCGACGAAGATCGAGGGCACCGCGGGCACGCGGTGGACCTATACGGCGTCGGGGCCCGTGACCAACGTGGCCGCGCGCCTGGCCGCGCTCGGCGACGATGCGATCTATGTCGGCGAGTCGACGGTGGCGCGCCTGCCCTCGCGCGTCGGGTTGCAAGATCTCGGCGAGCTGCCGCTGCGCAACGTCGAGGAGCCGGTACGCGTGTACCGGCTGCGCGTGCCCGAGCCGGTTGCCGCCACCGTCTGACGCCCCGCGCGGCCATCACGAATCGTGATGCCATCGATCCGACGAACGCATTCGACACGTCGCGCTGGCGCGCGTATCGTCGGACACGAACAGCCCGCGAATGTTGGAGGTCGCGCATGGCGACGCGAACGACGATGCCCGAATCGACAACGCAGTGGACGGAGGCGCTCGAGGCGTCGCGTCAGCGAGTGCTGAGCGCGGGGGGCGCGGGAACGCACGCCGCGGCCCTGCTCGCCCACGCCACGGCCGGCCGCACGGTGGCGACGTGGACGCTCGATCCTGCGCCCGTCGATCCCGTCGCCCATGTCGAGCAGGCCCACGTCAGAGGGCGGCGTCATCTGCAGCGGCTGATGGACCATCCGGCGGGCGCCGAGGTGACGTCGCCGATGACCAACCAGCTGTTCACTCGCCTCACCCAGCCGGCCGAGCCGACGAGGCGAGTGAGGATCGACTACACGGCACTCGATCGCTACACGTACACGCCACGCAAGCCGCTGCGCCGCGTGCTCGATCACGCGCTCGATCATCTCAACCAGATCGAGCAGTGGCAGCGCTGGCGCCGCGACGGCATTGCGCCCACGCCCACCGGCGGCTGGGCCCCATCGACCGTGACGCTCCCCGAGGATCGCCTGCCTCTGACGGCGACGGACCTCGACGCCTGGCTGTGGCGCATCGACATGGGCATGCACCTGCTCGTGCAGCGCGCGGCGGGGCTCGGCCAGGACGAGCTCGATTGGCAGCCGCCGGACGGAGGCTGGCCCTTGCGGCGCGTCCTGCACCATGTCGCGCGGTCCGAGCGGCTCTATGCGGCGTCGTTCGATGAGGCGCTGCCCGATGATCCGGTGGCCCGCTATGCCGAGGCCGATCGGCGCCTCAGCAAGCAGCTCGAGGCGGCGCGCGCGATGGCCCACGACGCGTCCATCGTGTTTCCCGATCCGTACGGGACGTTCTTCAGCCCCGCCGCGGTCGTCGCGGAAGTGCTGGGCCTGGAAGCCGACCTGGTCGCGCAGGCCTCGGGCTAACGGCCGGCCGCCGCGAACCGCGCCAGGTGGTGATCGGCATCGCCGAACGCCTGCGCGATCATCGTCAGCCGCCGGAACGTGTGGCTGATCTTCAGCTCCTCGGTCATGCCCATGCCGCCGTGCAGCTGAACGGCTTCCTGGCTCACGTGGCGCGCCGCTTCTGCGATCTTGATCTTGGCGGCCGAGACGACACGCCGGCGCTCGGCCGCCTCGGCCGTGTCCATCTTCACGCACGCCAGGCACGCGATCGAGCGCGCCTGCTCGTAGGAAATCAGGATGTCGACCATGCGATGCTGCAGCGCCTGGAACGAGCCGATGGGCACGCCGAATTGCCGGCGCGTCTTCAGATACTCGAGGGTCGCGTCGTGGGCGTATTTGATGGCGCCCACGGCTTCGGCAGAGACCAGGACCGTGGCGTAGTCGATCGCGTCCTCGAGCAGCATCCCGCCCTCGCCCTCCGCGCCCACGAGAGCGTCGCGGCCCACACGGACGCCCGAGAGCCGCACGTCCGCCACGCGCAGATTGTCGAGCGCGCGGTATTCCGTCACGGCCACGCCGGGCGCGCTGCGCTCCACCAGGAACAGGCTGATGCCGCGCGCGTCGCCGGGCGCGCCGGCGGTGCGCGCGGAGACGACGAGGAGATCGGCGCAGCCGCCGTGGAGTACCGCGCGCTTGTCGCCCTCGAGCACCCAGCTGTCCCCGGACGCCGTCGCCCGGGTGCCCACGCGACGCAGATCCCATCGCGCGCCGGGCTCGGTCTGGGCCAGGGCCATCTTGAGCTTGCCCTGGATCAGCGCCGGCAGGATCCGCGCGCGCTGCGTGGCACTGCCGCCGCGCGCGACGATGCGGCCGCCGAGGCCGACGGTGGCGAGATACGGCTCGACCACCAGCGCCTCCCCGAGCGCCTCCATGACGACCATCATGTCGACCGTGGAGCCGCCGAACCCGCCGTGCTCGGCGTCGAACGGCACGCCGAGAATGCCCATCTCGGCGAGCGCCGACCACACGTCCTCGCTGATGCCCGCCGGCGAGGCGACGATCTTGCCGCGCGCGTCGAAGCCGTAGCCCGTGCTCAGGAACTTGCGCAGCGTTTCCCCGAGGAGGCGTTGCTCGTCGCTGTACTCGAAATCCATGTCGTCCCCTCCGTCAGAGGCCGAGCGTCGCCTTGGCGATGATGTTGCGCTGAATCTCGTTGGAGCCGGCGTAGATCGTGGCCTTGCGCACGTTGCAGTAGCGCGGGAACAGCGCGGCCGTGAACGCGTCGAACGGCGCATCCGGCGTGACCGGCCGGAAGATCGGCGCGAGCGGCCCCGCCGTTTGCATCATCAGCTCGGTCAGCGTCTGCTGGATCTCCGTGCCCTTGATCTTCAGCAGGGACACCTCGGCGCCGGGCGGGCGGCCGCCGCGCAGCTGGTCGAGAAAGCGGAGATTCGTGATCTCGAGCGCCATGAGCTCGACCTCGACGCGCGTGAGGCGATCGCCGAACCGGGGATCGTCGAGGAGCCCGGCGCGCGCGGCCAGCTCCTTCACGCGCGCCAGCTCGCGCTTGCACACGGCGATGTTGCCGGTGCCCATCCGCTCGTAGCCGAGCAGAAACTTCGCGACCGTCCAGCCGCGGTTCTCCTCGTGCACGAGGTTCTCGGCTGGCACCCTTACGTCGTCGAAGAAGACCTCGTTCACCTCGCGGCTCTGGTCCAGCAGCACGATGGGGCGCACGGTGATACCCGGCGACTTCATGTCGACGAGCAGGAACGAGATGCCGTCCTGCCGCTTTTCGGTCCTCGCGTCCGTTCGCACGAGGCAGAAGATCCAGTCACCGTAGTGGCCGAGCGTGGTCCAGATCTTCTGGCCGGTGACGACGTAATGGTCGCCGTCACGCACGGCGCGCGTCTTGAGGGAGGCCAGATCGGAGCCGGCGCCGGGCTCGGAATAGCCCTGCACCCAGAAATCCTCGCCGTGGTACATCCTGGGCAGGAAGCGCTGCTTCTGCGCGTCGGTGCCGAAGCGCAGCAGGACGGGCGCGCACATACGCACGCCGAAGGGCACGATGGGCGGACAGCCCGCCGCGCCGCACTCCTCCTCGAAGATGTAGCGCTGCACGACCGTCCAGTCCGTGCCGCCCCAGTCCTTCGGCCAGTGCGGCGCGATCCAGCCCTTCTTCGCGAGCGTCTTGTGCCAGCGCAGCAGGTCGTCCTTGGTCAGCTCGCGATAGCCGAGGACCTTGTCGCGCAGCTCGTCGGGCAGGTTGGCGCCGATCCACGCGCGCACCTCGTCGCGAAACGCGGCCTCCTCGGGCGAGTAGTTCAGGTCCATCGTCGGGCTCCTCTCAGAGGCTCTTCGCCAGCTCGAGCAGTCGCCCGAGATTGGCCAGCCGCGCGTCGAGGGTATCACCGGCGGGCTCGACGCGGATCGTTCGGATGCCGGCGCGCCGGTAGAGCGCGAGCCGCTCGCGTACCATCGCGTCCGTGCCGAGCAGGTTCGTCTTGAGCACGAGCTCGTCCGGCACGCGTGCGGTCGCGTCGTCGCGGCGCCCGTCCAGCCACAGCCGCTGGACCTCGGCGGCGACGTCGACGTAGCCGGCGCGACGGTAGGCGTCGTTGTAGAAGTTGTGGCGCCGCGAGCCCATCGCGCCGAGGCTGAAGGCCAGCCCGGGCTTGCGCGGCGCGATGAGCCGGTTCACGTCGTCGCCGAAGGCGACCACGCCGGCCGAGACGTGCAGGTCGAGCGCGTCCAGCGAACGCCCCGCGCGCTTGGCACCCGCTGTGATGTGGTCGAGGAAGACGGCGGCGTGATCGGGCATGAACGATGTGCCGAGCCAGCCGTCGGCGATCTCACCGGTCATCTCGAGGCTCGTCGGCGAGAGCGTCGCGAGGTAGATCGGAATGCCGGCACGCGGCGTGGCGCCGATACGCAGCGCCTTGCCCTCGCCGTCCGGCAGCGGAAGCTCGTAGATCTCGCCCTTGTAGGTCAGCCGCTCGCCGCGCGTGGCGCGCCGCACGATCTCGACCGTCTCGCGCAGGCGCCGCGCGGGCCGGTCGAATCGGATGCCGTGCCAGCCCTCGATCACCTGCGGCCCGCTCACGCCGAGGCCCAGACGGAAGCGCCCGTTGGACATCGACGCCAGGCTGAGCGACGTCATCGCGATGAGTGCGGGGGTGCGGGTACCGACCTGCATGATGGCGGTGCCCAGCGCGATGCGCGACGTTCGCGCCGCCAGGAACGCCAGCGGCGCGACGGCGTCGTGCCCCCAGGCCTCGGGTGTCCACACGGACTCCGCGCCGAGCCGCTCGGCTTCGACGACGTAAGCGCTGCCGTGCGCCCAGTCCTCGGTGGCGAGCCTCAGCGAGACCGCGACGTTCATCGCGGGACCAACACGGCGCTCATCGCGGGACCAACACGGCGCTCATCGCGGGGCGAACGCGGCGGCGATCTTGCCCAGTTGCCCCGCGTGATCGAGATCGTGCAGCCGCGTGAACAAGAGCGTCTCGCGCCAGTTGAGCGGTCCGAAGAACGGATGCTCGATCGTCACGTCCAGACGGCCGGCCGGATCGGCACTGCGGACGCGATCGAACAGCGTCGCGCGCTGGCGGCCGAGAATCTCGAGCCACGCATCGGCAGTGCGGTTGGGCGCGTTTTCGATCCCACGGCCCTGGCCGCGCGGCGGCGTCGGCCGCGCTTGCAGAATTGCCACGATACCCCCACCGAAATACGTGTCCGCAGCGACGACGTGCGCCAGCACCTCGTTCGCGCTCCATTCCTCGGGCTGCGGCCGCTCGGCGAAGCGCGCGGCCGGCACGGCCCGCGCCGCCTTCCCCAGATCCGCCATCGCGGCTTCCACTTTGGCGATGATCTCGGCGGGCGTCTGCTTGGCGCCCTGGGCCTGGAGGTAGGAGCGGATGCGCGCCTGCTCGTCGGTCATATCGTCGTCATCCTGACTCGGCGGTCGTCGCCCGCGTGACCGCCTGCGCGCGGCCGCGGGCGGCCGCGGCGGCGTCGGGCACATTCGCCGCTTCAAAGATCTCACCGGCCACGGCGAGATGCTGGCAGACCGCGCTCGGCCGGTTCTCCGCCGTGTACAGATCGGCGAGATCCGTATGGGTGCGCGCCGCTTCGAATGTCGCTTCGCACTCGGTGAAAGCCGCCAGGGCTCGCGCGAGGTGCTCGCGCGCCTCGACGAGCCGTCCCGTCGCGAGTGCGATCCGTCCAAGCGCGCGTTCCGCCAGACCCATGATGAGCTGGTTGTGATCGGCCCGGCCCAGCTCGAGCGCCTCTGCGCCCGTCGTGCGCGCCCGGGCGTGCTCGCCTGCCAAGAGATACGCCTCGCTGAGATACGCCATGTGACGCCCCACCGCCGAGCGAAACGGCACACGCTGGAAATGCTCGACCACGTCCTCCAGCACCTTGATCGCCGCGGCCGCATCGCCCCGCAGCAGGTGTGCGTGGCCCAAGGCTCCGGACGCCAGCCCGCTCGCCGTGGGATCGCGCGACGCCTCGATCGCGCGTCGGGCGGTGCTCACGGCCAGATCGTGCGCGCCGCGCAGCGCATGAGCCCACGCCGTGACGTAGCCGGCGCCCGCCACGATCCGAGAGTCTCCGATGGCGGTCCCGATGGCGTGCGCGCGCTCCGTCGCTGCCAGCGCCGCATCGAAGCGGCCCGCGAGGACCGAGTTCAGGCCGAGGGAAAAGTACGCCAGCCCCAGCCAGTACTGGGCATCCGGTCGATCCACGAGCGGGATGGCGCGCGTCGCGTACGCGATGCCCGTTTGCGGCTTGCCGCGGCCGTAGCCGGTGAGTGCCAGAACGTAGAGGGCCTTGCCGACCTGCAGCGAATCGCCGGCGCGCTCCCCCTGGCGTAGCGCCTGCTCGGCGGCGTCCTGGGCTTGGGCGTAGTCTCCGACGTAGAAGCGCGTCAGGCCCAGCCGGAAGTAGTACTCCGCGGCCAGTCGCGCGTCGTCCACACGCTGGAGAAGCTCCGCGTGGTTGACGAGCAGCGTGAGGATTTCCCGCAGGCGCCCCTGCGTCGACATCACGAACGCCTGCCGCAGCGTCACGTCGAGTCGGCGGAGGTCTTGCTCCGACGTCGGAAGCTGTCCGACACCGGCCATCGCCTGCTCGAGCGCCACGTAGGCGTGATCGAGCGCGTACCGTTCACTCGCCAGCTCGGCGAAGCGCACGAGATATGGAATGGCCTTCGCCGCCTCGCCGGCACGCACGTAGTGATGGCCGACCTGATCGGCGACGTGGTCCACGCGGCCGCGGTAGATCACCGTCAGCGCATCCGCGACGGCCAGATGCAGGACCCGGCGCGTGGTGGGCACCAGCTCCTCGTAGGCCACCTCACGGATCCGCTCGTGGGTGAAGTCCAGCCGCTCGCCGACGACATGCACGATGCGACGCGCGACGAGCTCTTCCACGGCCTCCGCGACTTCACGCGCCGGCCGTCCGGCGACACGCTCGAGCACCGCGAAGTCGAACTCCCTGCCGATGACGGCGGCCGCGGCCACGACCGACCGAGCTCGCTCGCCGAGCCGATCGAGGCGGCTTCGAATCACGTCCCGGACTTTGCGAGGCAGTGGGATCATGGTGGCCGGCCCCAGGTCCGCCTCCTCGAGCGTGCGCATCGTCTCGACGATGACGAACGGGTTGCCCGCGCTGGTAACCCACAGCTGGTCGACGATGTGCGCGATCGCCAGCGCACTCGTGCCCGAGCGCGCCAGGGCGCCCGCGAGCTCGGCGGTCTCGGCGAGCGTCAGCCCGGAGAGCTCCACCTTCACCACGCGGCCTTCGCGTTCGAGCTCGGCGACCGTGCGTCGTAACGCATGATCGTGCGGCACCTCGTCCGGACGGAACGATGCGACGACGGAGACTGGCGCTCCCATGAGCCGCCGCGCGAGAAACGCCAGCAGCCGGACACTCAGCTCGTCGGCCCAGTGCAGGTCCTCGAGCACCAGCATGAGCGGCTGCTGCTGCGACACCGCGCGCAACAGCACGGCAATCGCCTCGAACAGGCGCACGTAATCTTCGGATCGCGGCGGGCTCGAGCTCATCGGCCCCAGCTCGGGAAACAGTCGGGCCAGCTCCAGTCGCCAGCATTCGGCGAGTGCGTCGGGTTGGCGCGCGTCGGCGATCAGGCCGCCGCTGCGAAGCGCGTCCACCCAGGGGCTGAACGAGAGGTGCTCGCCTTCGTACGCGCGGCCGAGCTGGACGCGGGCACCCTCGCGCTGTCCCTGCGCCATCGCCTCCTCGACCAGCCGCGTTTTGCCGGCGCCGGCCTCCCCGTTCACGATGGCGAGGATGCGTTGCCCCTTCCACGCGTGCTCGCGCGCGCGGGCGAGCACGCTCAGCTCGGCCGTGCGGCCAACGAGGCGACTGTCGCCGCCGCCTTGCCACGGCGCCGCGACAACCGCCGGCTCGGCTCGGTTGTCTTCGGGCTCTCGCTGCAGCAGCTCGCGATAGAGCGCGCGTGTTTCTGGCTCCGGCTCGGCGCCGAGCTCCTGCCGGAGGATCGCGAGACAGGTCTGGTATTGCCGCAGCGCTGCCCCGCGCCGTCCCTGGGCGCTGTACAGACGCATGAGGGTGCGGTGCACCGCCTCGAGCAGTGGGTCGAGCGCCAGCAGCCGTATGGCGGTCTGAATGCCGCGCTCCACATCCTGCGTTTTCGTGTGGTGGGCGAGCAGCCGAGCCAACACCTCCACCGCGAGCTCTCGAAGCCGCACGCGTTCCGTGACGAGCCATTCCTCGAAGGCGGGCTCGGAGACGGCGAGTCCTTCGGCGAGATCTCCGCGGTACAGAAGCGCCGCTTGGGTGAGCGCCTCCGGATCCGTTGAGGCGGCCAGTCGCTCGAATCGCGTGACATCGACCTCGATCGACGCCGCATCGAGCGCCACGGTATCGCCCCGTTCGGCCAACACCGGTGGGCGCACGTCGCCCAGGCCACCACGGATCGTCGCCAACGCCTGCCGGAGACTGTGGCGCGCGCGCTCGTGTGCGGTGTCGCCCCAGAGCAGCGCCGCCAGCTTGTCGCGAGGCTGAGACTCACCGGGCTGCAGCGCAAGATACACGAGCAGGGCGAGCGCCTTGCGGCTCGGCAAGTGCAGCACGGACTCGTGTCGCCGCATCTCCACGCGTCCCAGAAGTGAAAATCGGACCGCCATCATCGTCTGCCGCGCGCGGCAGTGTATCACGCGGTATTTCGCCAATCGCCTCCGTTCACCTTGACGAAAGCTTGACGGTACTGGGGGCACCGTGCGTCGCGCGAGGACCAGAGCACATGGCGAAACGATCCGAATGGCGCGTGGCCGACACGTTTGTCGTCAAGGTGTACCGACGCGAGGGAGGCCGCCTGTCGGGCCTCATCGAGCATCTGCGCACGGGCCAGAAGCAGGGCTTCACCGACCTCGCGACGGTCACGAGTCTCATGGCGGTGATGATCAGCCGCTCCGATGGCCCCACGCGTGAGCCCGCTTCGTGAGGGCCTCGATACCGCCGGGCAGGAGGGTCCTCGTGCGCAAGCGAATATTCGCGGCAACCGCGATCGTGGTCTTGGTCTTGGCCGTCATCCCCGGCGCCGCGGCGGCCCGCGGCCAAGTCGCTCCTGACACGGTGAGCGTGGAACTGCGAGCGAGTGCCCTGCTCGTGCCTCAGAACGAAGCCCGAACGCTTGGCGGCACGAAGGCCGTCCTCTTCGACGACGAGCGCGTGGACGTCGAAGGCACGGTCCGCGCGGCCTCGCCGGCGGCCTTTGCCACCATCGCGGCGGTGACCCTGCAGCGGCGCGTCGCCGCGTCAAACACGTTCGTCGACGTGATGGCACTTCACGATGCGCCGACCGCACCGGCGGCGGCGTCCCCACCCGCGCCGTCGTCCCTCCGAAAATCGGATGCCGCGTCGAAGCTGCGGACCGTCGTCTCGCCCGTCGTTTCCACCTACACCGCCCAGCACGTCGCGCTGCCGGCCAACACCGAGGCCATCCGCCTGGCGGTGCGAAGGAAGAACGGGAGTGTCGAGGCCTCACCGATTCTCCGGGCGGAGGTACGCCCAGCGCCCCGTGTGCTGACGCTCGTCGCCATGGGCGGCTCGTGCACCGATCCCGACGCGAACACCACGTTCAAGAACCTGGAGGAGGCGCGCATCGTGCGGGACGCCTCCGTGTGCCAGCAGAAGTCCGTGGCGGCAACGTTTCTCGGCGATCTCACTCCGATGGCGAGCGTCAACTGCAACGACCTCTGCAATAGCGAGTGCACGAATTTCATTGAACACCTCGCCGTTCGTCTGCTCGACAGGAGTCTCGCGAACGAGCTGCAGGCCATCAACAACCCCGGCACGGAATTTTGCCAACACCGCGCCAACGCCCGCGGCGTCACCAACAAGATCGTGGTCGGCAAGTGGCGCAATACCGAAGAGGAAGGCGTCTGCGGCACGAGCGTGACGTTCAATAAGCAGATCGACGCCCTGCGCGATGCGGGCAGCGGCGGCCACGTGATTCTGATCGGTCAGAGCCAGGGCGGCGCGAAGTTCGCCGACATGGTGCGTGACCACTGGCGCTGGGCCGACGCGGTGAGCGTCGATCTGTACGTCTCCTGGGACGCCAGCTCCTTCACCGGGCTCCCGACGTTCACCTCGAACACGCCGTGCCGCGGATCGGTGCTGGGTGAGCCGTGCACCTCGATGGGCACGCGGAGCGTCGGCAGTCGGCCGAAGAAGGTCCTGCACTTCTTTCAGTATCACGACCCGATTCCGTTTCAGAACGGGGCGCCGATCCAGCAAGCCACCGAGGCCCACGACCTGAACGTGTGCTTTTCCCACAACGCCATTGCGCGAAGCCAGTTCGTGCATCACACGACGGCCGACGCGGTGGCGGCGGCGCTTCGCGCGCTCCGCGACGCGCATCGCCAGTAATCGACGGAGGCCGCCATGCCGCCAGTGTTCGCGATCACGCTCGCCGTGCTCATCATGACGACGCTCGCCGCGACGCCGCCGGCGCTGGCCCAAACGGGCCGCCCCCCGCTGCCGCCGGGCGTGCAGCCGCACCTGCAGCTCAGCCCGCAGGCCAGAGCGGCCATGCAGCGGGGATCCTACGCACGCTGCACCCCGAAGATGCTGAAGTTGGGGCTGTGCCGCGTGCTGAGCGCTTCGACGGGGCAGCCGATTCCGGAGTTTCTGGGCCGCGGCTGGAACGAGATCACCGATGCCGACCTCCCCTCGGGCCTCGCGCCCTGCCTGGACCCGCTCACCATCGAAAACCCCGGGCTCGTCAGCGCGACGATCGAGTCGCGCATCAAGATCATCGCCAGCTCGTCGCAGGTCAACGACGCGTTCAACCTCGACGGGCGGATCAACGGCCGAATCCCGATCGAAGGCATCCCCGTCTCCGGGACTCTGCAGGGCGACATCCTCAGGCTCGCGAACATCCACGAGAGCGTGCTCACCGTCATCGCCCGCACGGCGATCACCTATCGGCCCCAGCGCATCTCCGCCACCCCCGCCATCTCGCAGGCGGCGCTCGGCACGCTCGCGCAGAGCGCGATCGCCTTCCGCGACAAGTGCGGCGACAAGTTCGTCGAAGCCGTCGCCCCGGGGGGTGAGTTCATCGCGGTCATCCGGATCTTCAGCCGCGATACGGCCACCCAGTCGAAAATTGCCGCGCGATTGAGCGCCAGCCTCGTCGGCGACTCCTCCTCACCGGAGCAGTCGGCCCAGACGCTGAGCGCCATGCTTCAGAGCGCCAACGTCCCCGGGGGCGTCGGCGTCGACACCGGAGGCAGCGTCAGCAACTCATTCGAAGGGAAAGAGGTCTCGATCGAGATCGAGACGCTCCAGCGCGGAGGCAGCGATCGCTCCAACGTGACGGACGTCGCGCACCTGATCGCGCGGTATCGGTCGTTTCCAACCACCGTCACGCGCGCCGAGGACACGGTGCCGATGGGATTCCGGCTCCAGCCGTATACCGCGGCCGGGAACGGCGATCAGGTGCGCGGCCGATCGTTCGGAATCACAGACCGGGCCAGCCTCGTCAGCACCGTCCTGTGGCCCAGCTACATGAACTACCTCACCGCGCGTGACGCATTGACCTTCTGGCTCGAGCAGTGCGGCCAGCAGGCGCAGACGTGTGGATCGTATTTCCCGTACGACCTCAACCGCGCGCAGACCACGCTGACCCAGGTGAACGTCGCGGTGGGGAGCATCGAGGCCGCGGTGGATCAGTGCGGCCGGAGTGAAGCCTGCACGCAGACCTCGCTCCAGGCGCTCGTGCCGCGCGATCACGCCGCCTCGATCATCGCGGGACTCCCGGTGCGCAAGCAGTTCTATTCGGTCGGTGCCCAGGCCTTCAAAGACGCCGCGGCCCAGGCGGGGGCGCTCTCCAACGGCACCGTCGTCGCCGATCCGCTGCCGGGGGCCGGACAATGCTTCATCGATACCGTCCCGAGCGTCCCAAATCTTCCCAGCGCGCAGTACGTGCGGATCTGGACGGCCCGCGGGGTCACGGGCACGACCTGCCGCTTCGAGATGTTCAAGCAGGGCAGGCTTCAACCGCCCTGGGACATTGCGCAGACCGACTTCGACATCAAGCAAAGCGGAAACCAGGTGCTGGAGAAACCGCTCTCGAAAAACGACCTCACGCTCAAACTCAAGCAGGTGAGCCCGCTCGTCAACATCAACCCGGACACGACCGCGATTTTGAAGAGTCTGATCCTGGTGGGGCCCGCGGGCGATCCCGCAACCGAGCCGTGGCGGCAAGCGATCAAGAGATAGCTGACGTGCACCTTGACGGTTCCTTGACAGTCTCGTCGCTCAAATGCGGCACCAACGATACGAGTGCTCGGTGATCACTCGAAGGAGGCTCCTATGCGTCTGACGGTACGCGCAGTGCTCGCGGTCACTCTCGTGCTGCTCGTCTCGGGCATCGCCCTGGCCAGGGGCATTCATTCGATGGTGGAGTCGGTCTCGGGCAAAGCCTGGGACGGCAAGCTCGAGCAGGGCGAGACCCTGCGCGTGAACATCAACGCGCACGGAATCGATTTCGCGAAGAGCGTCCGATCGTCGAACGCCCTCGTCGAAGCCAAGCTCGTCGACAGGAAAAACGGCGCGCAGAACCTGGTCGGCGGCGTGCCGATGGGCCAGATCACCGTGGAGCTCAAGGCGGCGTCCAACGCGCCGGTGGCCAAGTACACGATCACGGTGGTCGTGGGTCCCAACCCCTTCTACGATCTGCTGAAGGACAGCGAAGAGCCGTTCTCGGTCCAGGTACAGCCGCGCGGCTCCGGCCCCGCGCCGGTGGTCAGCATCCCGAAGGAACAGCGGGACGCCGTGCTGTTCGTGGCCAACCTCGCGTCGCCGAGCATGGAGGGCTACGAGAAGTCGTTCTATGAGTTCGTCACCTTCTCGGCGGAGTCCATCGGAAAGACCTTCCTGCAGCCGAACTATCGGGCGGTGCACATCGTCAAGGGCACGGACGCCACCCTCGCGGCGCTCACCGCCAAGCTGAACACCGCGGCCTCGGCGCAGGCGGTCAAGGCCGTCGATCTCATCTTCGTCACCCATGGACTGAACGAAAAAGTCGCCTTCGTGGACGCCCGGCGGTCGATGGACGAGGTGAAACAGGCGATCGTTGCGGGGCTGTCGGCGTCCGACCGCGCGAAGCTGCGCGCCGTGTTCTCCACGGCCTGCTTCGGCGCCTCCCACCGCGACGGCTGGATCGGCGCCGGCTTCAACGTCGCCTCGGGATCCAAAGGCGTCTATGCCGATAGCGGCACGAGCTTTCCGGCGTTCCTGACGGCGTGGAGCAGTGGACTCACCTTCGCGGCCGCCGTGAAGGCCGCGAACGATTCCGACCCGCTCCGGGTGCAGGACAAGGCCGCCGTCTCGGTCATGAGGTCGTTCGGGACTCCCGACAAGTTCCTCAACGACGTCGACAGCGTCCGAGTGGTGACGGGCAACGGCGACCTCAAGCTCAGCATCATGCAGTGAGGCTGCACATGTCTCGCGCGGTCGCGGTCGTCCTGGGGCTCGGGGTGCTCGGGGTGCTGCTCGCGTCGGGCCTCGGACACCCGCGCGCCGAGGAGCTTCAGCCCAACCAGACCTACGCCGCCGGCACGAGGGTCGAGACGTCGAGTGTCGGCGTCTCGGTCGTCGTTCCGGACGGCTGGGTCGGTCGGTTCGGTCAGGACACGCAAACCCAGGTGCTGTTTCTGGGCTCCAACGTCATCGAGGGCGTCGGCGTCGTGCTCTTCCAGTCCGGCGTGACCGCGGCCCAGATGTCGGCCACGCTCGGCGAGGCGCAGGACCTCGGCGCCGGAGTGGTGCTTCGACCGACGGGCCCCCCGGCGACGCAGGGCTCACGCATCGTCTCGAGCTATCGCAATCAGACGTATATCGGCCGCGCGCTGGCGCTGCTCGGCCCCGCGCGCAACGGCGTCATCTTCTTCTTCGCGGGACCGCCAAAGAACCAGGGCGCCTACGTGTCGCTTCTCGACGGGCTCGCAGCCTCGACGACCTTTCTGCAGCCACAGGCCGTCCTCGCCCAACAGCAGGCCGCCGGCGCGAGCGGCCTCAACGAGCCGTGGGCGAGCGTCCTCCCGGACCAGGCGCTCAATTACTTCTCGACGTACAACTCGGGCGGCGGAGGCGGCGGCATGGCCTCGCATCGCGTGCTGCACCTCTGCTCGGATGGACGGTTCACGTTTGCCGGTGACAGCTCGGTCGCGATGAATGTCCCGGGCGCGAGCGGCTCCAGCGCCGGCCGCAACGGCTTCCGCGGGCGCTGGAGCGTCGAATCGCCAACGCAAACCACCGCGGTGCTCGTGCTCGCCGTCGATGGCGGGCGCGAGCTTCGCTGGCCACTGCGCTGGGACGGACAGAAGACGTTCTTGAATGGTCAGCGCTGGCTACGCGAGCGGAGCAAGGTGTGCCGCTGACAGGGAGATGTTCATGAGACACCGCCCAAGGCTGCACGCGATCGCCATCGTCTTCGTTCTGGCAGCTCTCGGGCCGCGAGCCGTCCTGGCTCAGACGACGCCGGTTCTCGCGGTGGTGCCCGAGGGCGCGGTCGTCGATGCCGCGTCGTTCCCGGATCTGGCCACGGGTGCGACGTTCAGCTTCCGCTCCGCGCAGGGTGACGGCAAGGAGCTCGCGCGGGGTTCTGTGCTCGACGTCCGCGATGGACGCGCGCTGGTCGGTCTGTCTCCCGGCGGCTCGGTCACGGCGGGCGACGTGGCGGTGCGCTGCGCGACCGCAGCCAGCCAGACGCAGCTTCGCGCGAGCCTCGATCAGATCAAGGCGCAGATGAGTGGCGGGGCGGCGAGCTCACAAGTTCAACAGGTGATCGCGGCTCTCGACGCCACCGTCCAGGAGCGCGACACCGCCATCAACGGTGGCACCTGCGACGTGTCGGCCCTCGATCAGAAGCTCGCCGAGCTGGGCGCGGCACTGCAGCAGGCAATGGCGTCATCACAGCCCGCCGGTTCGCCGACGGCCGACTCGACGACCACGCCATCGGGTACCGCCACCGACACGAGCGGGATCAACACGAGCACGGGCGCCGTCGGCGCTCCAGCGCCGGGGAGCGCGGGAAGCGGAAGTGGCGACTCGGCCGAACAGGTCTTCTCGGTCGTCAGCCGGCTGTTCAAGATGTTTCAGGGGCTCGGCCTCGGCGGAGGCGAAGGAAAATCGGGCGCGGGCTCGGGCCAGGACTCGTCCGGGACCTCCGGCTCGGATTTCGCGACGACGCCGACACCGGCTCCGCCCCCGTTTTCCGATCCCGGCGTGGTCGCAGCGCCGTCAGCGCCCCCGTCATCACCGCCGGCGCCGACGCCGGGTGTCGTCGGTCCCCCGAGCACGGCGCAGCCACCAATAGGCGGCGCTCCCGGCCCGACGCCGCCGCCGCCATCCGGACCGATCACCAAAGACCCGGGATCGCCGCCTCCGCCCAGCGCGGCGCCTCCGAGGGTCGGCGGGTCGCCGCAGCCGCCATGGTGGACCGTCCCGAAGCCGAAACCCGTCGCGCCGACCCCCGGCGGCAACGCTGGAACGGGAACCGTCCCGCCCAACCCATCGCAGGGTATCAACCCTCGTCCGGGAATCACGGCGCCAGGAGGGCTTCGCCCCGTGGGCCCGATCGCGGCGGTGCGGCCGGGAGCCATCCACGGGAAAGTCGTGGGCGACGTCGACGGGCGCCCGGGCCTGGACGCGGTCAGAGGCGCCTCCGTGCTCGTCAGCGACGGCCCCGGAGGCACGGCGGATCGTCGGGCGACGACGAATGACGCGGGAGCGTTCACATTCGCGGGGCTGGCGGCCGGCCGATACAGCGTCGTGGTCACGGCCGCCGGATTTCGCGCGGCCACGGTGGCCGTGAGCGTGACGGCTGGCGAGGACGTGCCCCTGAATCTCACGCTGCAGCGTCTGACGCCCGTGGCGCCGGCGAGGCCACGGCCGGTTCCGGGCCATCTGCAGCCGGCACTGCCGCGCACACAATCTCCGTAGAGCCGGACGGCCTCAGCGTGCCGCGCGTGGCCCCGTCTAATACTCCGGGTCGCCGGGCATCAGGATGCGTCGCGCTCCGTCGGGGCCGAACACCACCCGCGGCGCGATCGTTCGGACCGTCCGTCCGCGCAGGCGCGCGAGCGCGTCGTCCGCGGATGCGGCGTCGGTAAACAGCATCAGATTGCGAATGGTCGGGTTGCGCAGCGAGATTTCGCCGCGCTTCTGCGCCTCGAGCGCCTCGGCCGGCGCCAGCCAGCGCAGATCGGTGACCTCCTTGTCGTCGCCCGTCGGCGTTTGCTCCGTCGGCATGCGCGCGGCGAAGAAGCGCGTGTCGAACCGCAGCGGGCTGCCCTCCGGCGTGATCCAGTGCGCGAAGTACACGAGTCGATCGGTGGCGAGCCGCAGATCCTCACGCTTCACCAGCTCCCAGAACGCGCGGTTGTCGGCCTGACAGGCGCGGCGACACGCCGCCAGCGTCGCCGGCGGCACGCGCGCCGCTCCGCCGTCGGCGGACGTGGCGAGCAGCACGCCGACCTCCTCGAACGTCTCGCGGATCACGCCGATCCAGTGCGCGAGTGCGAGCTCGGTGTCCTCGAGCGCGAGCGTCTTCGCGGCCGTCGCGGGGTCGAGTCCGGTGCACCAGCGGATGGCATCGGGAGGATTGTCCTCGCGCGTGAGCTTGCCGCCCGGGAAGACGAAATCGCCCGCGGCGAACTTGCTCTTCGCATGTCGCTGCATCAGCAGAATGTCGAAGCCGCCGACGGCACGGTCGGAAAGCAGCACGAGCGTCGCAGCAGGAACGGGAATCACGGCCGGAGGTTTGACGGACACGGCGTAGTGTGACACGATGGCGCGCGGTTGTCAGTTTCTCGCGAAGGAGGCCCGCCTCCATGGGCGCAGAAGCGAACCTCAAGTCGAAGAACATCACGCTGCCCACGCCGCCGTCGCCGATGGCCAACTACGTCACCGCGGTGCGCGTCGGCAATCTGCTCTTCCTCGCCGGTCACGGTCCCGTGCGCGGCGGCGACGGCAAGATGGCGCGCGGCAAGGTCGGCAAAGATCTCTCCACCGAGCAGGGCGCCCAGGTGGCGCGCGAAGTCGGGCTGAATCTGCTGGCCACGACCAAGGCGAATCTCGGCAGCCTCGACAAGGTCAAGCGGGTCGTGAAGGTGCTCGGGATGGTGAATTGCACCGACGATTTCGGCGAGCAGCCGAAGGTCATCAACGGCTTCTCGGACCTGATGGTCGAGGTCTTCGGCGAGACGATCGGCAAGCACGCGCGCTCGGCGGTCGGCATGGGCTCCCTGCCGATGCAGATCCCCGTCGAGATCGAGATGATCCTGGAGGTCGAGTAGATGACCGTTCTGCTCGACCTCGCCGTCACGGCGATCTCGCTCGCGTTCCTGTCGATTCTCGGCATCATCAGCGGCGTCGCCCTGCCGGGCCTGTTCATCGCCGCCGCCGCGCCGTGGCTCGACTGGATCATTCCCATTCGCGACAGCCGCGCCTGAGCGCGGCGCCGTCCCAGTAGATGGGCGCCAAGTACTTCGGCGCCGCCGTCCGCCGCCGGGAGGATCCGCGCTTCCTGCGCGGTGAAGGCCGCTTCGTCGACGACGTGACGCTATCCGGCTTGTTGCACGCGGCGTTCGTGCGCTCGCCCCACGCGCATGCGAGGATCGAGCGGATCGGCACCGACGCCGCGAAGGCCATGCCGGGCGTCGTCGCCGTCTTCACGCACGCCGATCTCGTGCGCTGGATGAAGCCGTTGCCGCTGTTCGGCACCGCCCCGCCCGGGCTCGCCGCCGCCGTGAAGTTCGAGATCCGCCAGGCGCCGCAGTACGCGCTCGCCAGGGATCGCGTGCGCTACGTCGGCGAGATCGTGGCGATGGTCGTCGCCACCGACCGCGGCCGCGCCGAAGACGCCGCCGAGGCCATCGAGGTGCAGTACGCGCCGCTGCCGGCGGCCGTCGACATGCTCACGGCGGGCGAGCCCGGCGCGCCGCTGGTGCATCCGGACTGGGGCACGAACGTTGCCGTCGCCTTTCGTCACGCGATCGGCGACGCCGACCGCGCGCTCGCGTCGGCCGACGTCGTCGTGGAGGAGACGTTCCGCATCCAGCGTTACGTCGGCATGCCGCTCGAAGGCCGGGGCGTCGTCGCCGTCTGGGATCGCCGCGACGGGACGCTGACGACCTGGAACAGTACGCAGGTCTCGCACTTCGTCCAGCAGGGGCTCGTCGCCACGCTCGAGCTGCCGCCCCATCGCATCCGCGTGATCGCACCCGATCTCGGCGGCGGCTTCGGCACGAAAGCATCCGGCTACGCCGAAGACGCGCTGATTCCGATCGCCGCGCGCGAGCTCGGCCGACCCGTGAAGTGGATCGAGGACCGCCGCGAGCACATGATGAGCGCCGCGCATGCGCGGCACCAGACGCACACGATCCGGCTCGGCGCCCGCCGCGACGGCACGATTGTGGGCCTCGCCGATCGCATCTGGCTCGATCTCGGCGCGTACAACGTCTGGGGCATCGTGCTGCCGTACAACACGGTGGCGCACCTGATCGGTCCGCATCGCATCCGCGACATGAAGGTCGACGTGAAAGCCGTCATCACCAACAAGACGCCGAACGCTCCGTATCGAGGCGCCGGACGCCCCGAGACCGTCTTCGCGATGGACCGGGCGGTGGACTGCCTGGCTCGCGCGTTGCGGCTCGACCCCGCCGACGTGCGGCGCAAGAACTACATCCGTCCCGACGAGCTGCCGTTCGACTTCGGCATGCCCTATCGCGACGGCAATCCACTCGTCTACGACAGCGGCGACTTTCCGGCGGCGCTCGAGTCCGCACTCAGCGCGGCGGACTACGACCGCGTGCGGAAGGAACAGGACACACTACGCGCGCGCGGCGTGTGGCGCGGCGTCGGGATCTCCGGGTACGTCGAGGGCACCGCCATCGGTCCGTTCGAGGGTGCTCGGGTCACGCTCGACGCCGCCGGCCGCGTGCAGGTGGCCACGGGTGCGGTGTCCTCGGGCCAGGGCCACGAGACGTCGTTCGCCCAGGTCGCCGCCGACACGCTCGGCGTGCCGCTGGACTGGGTGACGGTCACCGGCGGCGACACCGCGGGTGTGCCCTTCGGCATCGGCACGTTCGCGAGCCGGAGCGGTGTCACCGCGGGCAACTCGATCGCGGACGCCGCGCGCCAGGTACGGATCAAGGTGCTGGCGGCGGCCGCCGCGGTGCTGGAAGCATCGGCGGCCGATCTCGAGATCGAGGACGGCCGCGTCTTCGTCCGCGGCGCGCCGTCCTCGGCCGTCGATTTCGCGCGCATCGTGCAAGCGGCCATTCCCACGTTCGCCAAGCCCGGCGTCGTCACACCCGACTTCGACGCGACGGCCTACCACCACGTCCCCACGGTGACGTTCGCGAGCGCGGTGCACGTGGCCGTCGTCGACGTCGATCGCGACACCGGTGCCGTCAAGCTCGTGCGCTACGTCGTCGCCCACGACTGTGGTCGCGTGATCAACCCGATCATCGTGGATGGCCAGGTCCACGGGGGCGTCGCGCAGGGCGTCGGCGGCGCGCTCTTCGAGGACATGGCCTACGACGGCGACGGTCAGCTGCTGGCGGGCAGCCTCATGGACTACGCGGTCCCCATGGCGAGCGACCTGCCGCCGATCGAGACCGTGCACCTGGAGTTCCCCTCACCGCGCAATCCGCTGGGGATGAAAGGTCTGGGCGAGGGCGGCGCGATCTCGCCACCCGCGGCGATCGCCAACGCCATCGACGACGCGCTGGCACCGCTCGGCGTGCGACTCACCGACACGCCGGCGCTCGCGTGGCGGGTGCGCGGCCTCATCGCCGCGGCGAGCGCGCCGACTCCGGCAGCTCTCCGCAGAGATTCTTGACGCTGTCCCACTCGTCGTCGGGCAGGAGCCGGCGCTGGGCGCGCGGCCCCGCCGCGGCCAGCGCGCGCAGCGTCGCGATACGCTCGGCCGTCGTGGGGTGCGTGCGCAGGTAGCGCGTGACGGAGTCGCCGCCGCGCTCGCGCTCACGCGCGGCGAGCTTCTGGAAGAACGTGATCATCCCGGCGGTGTCGATGCCGGCGTCTTGCAGCAGCCGCATGCCGTCGCGATCGGCTTCGCTCTCCGCGGCGCGGCTCATCTGCAGCTCGCCGAGCGTCCGGGCGCCCTCGAGCCCGTAGGCCACGATGCTCGAAACGTCGCCGACGAGGGCGGCCATGAGCACGCCGGTCGAGGCGTGCTGGAAGATGGCGCGGGTGACGTGGCGGTGCAGCACGTGCTCCACCTCGTGGGCGAGCACGCCGGCGAGCTCTTCGGCGTTGTCGGTACGCTCGAGCAGCCCGCGGAAGATGATGATGTTGCCGCCGGGAGCGGCCACCGCGTTCACGATCCCGCTGTTCACGATCGTCACGCGGAACGTGTACGGCTGCGGCCGCGCGTTCGCCGTGAGCTCGGCCACGATCCGATCGATCCGCGCCTGCCGCACCGGGTCTTCGCAGCGACGACTCGGCGGCGCGAAGTGCTCGACGATGGCGCCGCCCAGGTTCTCTTCCCACGACACGGGCACGCGGGCCGCCGCCACCTGGGCGAAGGCGGGGATGCCGACGTAGTAGATGCCGAGTGCCAGTACGATGGCCGTCACCAGCGCGCCGAACGTGAGTCCGACGCGAAAGCGTCGCCGCGCGGGGTCGTGCAGGTGCCCGGCCTCGGGCGACACCGCGCGCGCGGCGGAGAGAAAGCCGACGTCGCCGATGAGCAGCGCCTCGGACAGCTCGCCGCCGCGCTCCAGCCGCACCTGCTCGCCCGCATACGTGCCCTGGGTCTGGCGAATCTCCTTGAAGTTCCAGAAAAAGCGCGTGCCGGCGTCGGCCAGGGTGACGTCGAGCCCCAAGCGGGTGATGTGAACGGTGGCGCGGCGGCGGGCCGCCGTCCGGCCGTCGAGGTAGGCCGCCTCCCAGTCGAGCCGCAACGGGCTAGGTGAAGCCGAGGTCGGCGTCGAAGAAGCCGGCGAGCCCCTCGCCGGTCGCGTTCACCTGCTGCGCCTGTTGCGTGATGTTGTCGAGCGCGACCGGTCCGTCGAGCGACAGCCACGCGAAGTTGCGACGCATCTTGCGTGCGGTCAGCCACGGCCACGCCAGCCCGACCGTGCAGATCAGCCCGACCCACGTCGAGATCGTGAGCCACGCCAGCTGCGGGGCGGTCACCGTCGAGCGGAACCGGCCGTCGGCGACGTGCGTGTGCTCGGCGTAGTAGCGCTGTCGCCTCGCAGCGAACCAGAACCACGACAGGCCGAGCGTCGGCACGAACAGCACGACCGTGGCGAGCCACACCACGAACAGGTCTCGCCCGCGCCCGTCGAAGCTGAACCGCTGCGAGCCGAACCACGTGTGGCTCGTGAGGAAGCGGTGCTGGTTCATGACGAACCACGGGTAGTAGAAGCCGAAGGTGAACGAGGTCAGCATCCAGCCGCGGATCCACAGTCCGGCGAACTCACGCGTGGCGCCGCGGAACGAGAAGCGGATGCCGCGCCACGACGTGCGGCTGAGCCGGTAGCGACGCGCGCCGACGATGGCCATCGGAATGAAGACGGCGGCGAGGATCGACACGAGCATCCGCGTGATGACGATGACGACGGGCGAGGCGCCCGTCAGCTCGGGCAGCATGTTCAGCAGCGTCGCGGGCAGGAAGAAGAACAGCGACGCCTTCGCGAAGCCGATGATCAGCTCCCGGCCGGTGCCGTGGTACGCGAAGCGATCGCCCTCGAACTCGGTCTCGCTCCAGAGGTACTTGCGCACGCGCACCTTGGCCCAGAAGTAATAGATACCGAGCGTGGCCAGGATCAGCAGCGCGTTGACGACGTGGATGCCGAACAGCGACGACCCCGAGCCGCGGAAGATCGCGTGGCGCGAGCCCGTGGCGGGCGGCGACACCACGCGGGCCGCCGCCGGCGCGGGCGCCCGGGCGTCTGGCGCAGCGCCGGGGGCGATCGGCCTAGCCGCGATTGGCGTCACGGCAGGCGCGACCGGCGCGGCCGGACGCGGCACCGGGCCGCGGGCGAAGTGTGACGGGCCGCCGGGTTGCGGCCCGCGACGCATCTTGTCGAGTGAGGCTTGATAGACGGCAACGACGACACCGCACTGCGGACACTTGTCGCTCGCGACTTCCGCGAATCCGCAGCGCGGGCACGTATCAGCCATCCTTGCGATCTTGGCACAGCGCGGGCTACGGAACCGAGAGGATTCAGTTGCCGGCCAGTAAATCTGGCAACTTGCTCAGCGCCTCGGCCAGTCGAGCGCCATGCCAGGAAAACGGTTTGCCGTCCACCAGATGCATGCGCCCGTCGCGGACCGCGGGCACCGCCGGGTACGCAGCGAAATCGGCGAGATGCGCGCGCCGGAACCGGAAGGGCTCGTCGGGCAGCAGGATGACGTCGGGCGCCTTCGCGGCCATCTCGTCGAGCGTCACCGTCGGATAGCGCGTGCGGTCGCCGAAGACGTTGGCGCCGCCGCACGTGGCGAGCAGGTCGTGCACGTAGGTGTCCGCCCCGATCGTCATCCAGGGCCGGCGCCAGATCGGATAGAACACGGTGACCGGAGCGCGCGCCGCGGCACGCGCGCGCGCGCGGGCGTAGAGCGGCTCGAGCGTCGCCAGCAGCGCGCGCGCGCCGGCGCGGGCGCCCGTCACCTCGCCGAGGTCGCGGATCATCGCGAGGCCCTCGGCCACCGTGCGCGGGTACGTCACCCACACGCGAAGCCCGGCCGCGCGCAGCGCGTCGACGTCCTCGCGGCGGTTCTCCTCGACGTTGGCGATGACGAGATCGGGCGCGAGCCGGCGGATCAGCGCGAGGTCGGGATCCTTCTCACCGCCCACGCGCGTCTTGCCGCGCACGACGTCCCGCGGCTCGATGCAATAGACGGTCACGCCGACCAGCGCGTCGGCGAGGCCCAACGCGCAGAGCAGCTCGGTGGTGCTCGGGATGAGTGACACGATCCGGCGCGGCGCCGCACCGGGCTCGAGCGCGACGCCGGAGGCGTCGACGAGCGCCGAGGCCGTCACCCGATGCGGCGGCTGCGCACGCGTTCCACGAGGCCGATGACCTCGCGCGTACGGTCGGCAAGCTCCGCGTCCCACTTCATGATCTCGTCCACCGGCGCCTTGCGATCGATGGCGTCCTCGAGATTGGTCACCGCCACGCCGAATACCTTCAGCACGCGCCGCGTCTCGTCGCTCGGCATCTAGGCCTCTCTCATCGGCGGAACCTCCGCCCAGCGCGGCTCGCCCGCGGGCTTGAAGTTCTTCGTGTTCACGAAGTGCATGCCGTGGTGCAGGTTGACCTTGAACTTGCCGCCGCCGTAGCGGGCGGCGATCCAGGCCTCGGGATCGTCGAGGAACGGCGCCGCCTCGGCCGACGGCAGCCGGACGAGCCACTTGAAGCGGATCGTGCCGGCGTATGGCTCCTGCACGCCGAGGGTGGCGGTGATCTCGGGCCACACGCGGCCGAACTCTTCCAGCACTTGCTTGCGCGTCGGCCGCTCGACGCCGCGATTGGTCAGGTTGCGCCGCAGGTACGGCTCGAGCAGGTCCCAGCACCACGTCGCGATCACTGGCGGGCGGAGTGTATCACGCGCCCGGACCGCGGTGAACGCGGATGGTACAGTGCGTCTGTGAAGAATTTCGAGCTGGCGCGGATGTTCTACGAGATCGCGAGCCTCCTGGAGGTCCGCGACGAATCACGCTTCCGCATTCGCGCGTGGCAGCGCGCCGCCCAGACGCTCGAGACCCTGACCGAGGACGTCACGGCCGTCGCCGCGCGCGGCGCGCTGCGCTCGCTCCCCGGCATCGGCAAGGAGATCGCCGCCCGCATCGAGGAGTACCTGACGACCGGACGGCTACAGCTCCTCGACCGCCTTCGCGAGAACCTGCCGCCGGACTTCCTCAGCCTGCTCGACGTTCGCGGCCTGGGTCCGCGCACGGCTCGCTCGCTCTGGGAGCTGCTCGGTATCGACACGGTCGAGGCGTTGGAGGAAGCGTGCCGCAGCGGCCGCATCATCGGCGTGGCCGGCATCCAGAAGAAGACCTGCGAGAACCTCTTGAAAGCCATCGCGCAGTACAAGGCCGGCCGCTCGCGCGCGCTGCTCACGACGGCGCGCGCGGTGGCGAGCCAGGTGGCCGCGGCGCTGCGCGCGCACGGAGGCGTCGAGCGACTCGAGATCGCAGGGTCGCTTCGCCGGATGCGCGAGACGGTGAAGGACATCGACATCCTCGTGACCTCCACCGAGCCGGCCCGGGTGGTCGACACGCTGGCGAGCCTGCCTTCGGTGGCGGAGGTCGTGGCCCGAGGCGACACCAAAGTGTCCGTCCGCCATCAGGACGGCCTGGCCATCGACCTGCGCGTCGTCGCGCCCGAGTCGTTCGGCGCCGCGCTGCAGTACTTCACGGGCTCGAAGGCGCACAACGTACGGCTGCGTGAGATGGCCGTGCGCCGCGGGCTCAAGATCAGCGAGTACGGCGTCTTCGACGAGGAGACGGGCGCGCGCGTGGCCGGGGAGACCGAAGAGGACGTCTACGCGGCCGTGGGACTTCCGTGGATTGCTCCGGAGCTGCGCGAGGACGGCGGCGAGATCGATGCCGCGCGGGAGGGCCGGCTGCCACGGCTCGTCGAGCGCTCCGACCTCAGGGGCGATCTTCACGATCACACCGAGTGGTCGGACGGCCACCACCCGCTCGAGCGCCTGGTCGAGGCCGCCGAGGCGCGTGGCTACGAGTACGTCATCGTCTCCGACCACTCGCGCTCGCTCACGATCGCCCAGGGCCTCAGCGTCGAGCGGCTGCGCCAGCAGCGCGCCGAGATCCGCGCCGTGCAGGCCCGCCACCGGATCCGCATCCTCGCCGGCACCGAGTGCGACATCCTGGAGGACGGCACCCTCGATTTTCCCGACGACGTGCTGGCCGAGCTCGACGTGGTCGTGGCGTCGGTTCACTCGCGCTTCAAGCAGGACCGCGCGGCCATGACCGCGCGCATCGTGCGCGCCCTCGAACATCCGCACATGGACATCCTCGGCCATCCGACGGGGCGCCGCCTCGGCTCCCGCGAGCCGTACGACGTCGACCTCGACGCGGTGTTCGCGGCGGCGCGACGGCACGGCAAGGCCGTCGAGATCAACGCATCGCCCGAGCGTCTCGATCTCAACGACGTGCACGCGCGACGCGCCGCCGAAGCCGGCGTCCTGCTGTCGATCAGCACCGACACGCATTACCTCTCGGAGCTCGACAACGTCGACCTCGGCGTGGCGGTCGCGCGACGCGCCTGGCTCGCCGGGGAGCAGATCCTGAACACGCGCCCGCTCGACGCGCTGCTGACCTGGACCCGTCGCCCGTAGCATGCGGCTTGCTCGCGTGCAGAGCGCCCCGCGCCGGCGCGACGCGACGAAACAGGCGCTGCGCGAGCGGATCTGGACGCTGCTCACCCGCCGGCGCGTCGGGCGCTTTCCGTTCCCGCTGACGGACCGCATCCCGAACTTTCGCGGCGCCGAGGCGGCGGCGGCGCGCCTGACCACGCTGCCGGAGTGGGCCGCCGCGCGACGACTCAAATGCAACCCGGACGCCGCGCAGCTGCCGGTGCGCCGCGCGGCGCTCGCCGCGGGCAAGCACGTCTTCATGGCGGTGCCGCGGCTCAGCGCGGCGAAATGTTTCCTGCACCTCGATCCCGCGCGTCTGCGCGGCCGCCTCGCCCAGGCGGCGACGATCGGCGGCGCGGCCAGGCTCGGCGAGCCGGTGGGTCCCCACGCGCTGGGACACATCGATCTGATCGTGGCCGGCTCGGTGGCGGTCGATCCGCATGGCGCGCGTCTCGGCAAGGGCGGTGGCTATAGCGATCTGGAATTCGCGCTCGCCGTCGCGGAGGGCTCGGTGGACGAGACGACGCTGGTGGTGACGACGGTGCACGACGCGCAGGTGGTGCGCGGCGGAATTCCGATGACGTCGCATGACGTGCCCGTCGACGTGGTGGCGACACCGACGCGGCTGATCCTCACGTCCCGCGCTCACGCGCGGCCGACCGGCATCGTTTGGCAGGCGCTCACCGACGCGCAGCTCGCCGCGATGCCGCCGCTGGCCGCGCTCGCCGGCCGGCCCCGGATCCGACGCTCTTCACGGCCGCGGTAGACTTGAGTCATGGACGCACTCGAGCGGACCTGCCCGGCGTGCGGCGACGCCATCGAAGACACCGACGCCAGTGTGTTCTTCGACGGCGAGATGTATCACGTGGCGTGCGCGCCGGGCGCCCCGCCCTGGCCTCCGCCGCCGCGCCAGCCACGTTGGGACTGAGCGCGTAGAATCGGGGGCGTCCGGAGAGAGGGTCGATCGGGCCCGGGAAGGAGCCGATCATGACCGCTCGTGCGAACCCGACCGCCGATGTCCTGTCCGATCCCGCGCGTGACACCGCTCGCCTCTATCAGGAGGGCATGATCGCCGGTGTCATCGGCGCTGCCACCGTCGCGCTGTGGTTCCTGCTCGTCGACAGCGCCGCGGGACGCCCGCTGTACACGCCGACCGTGCTGGGCAGCGCCCTGTTCCATCGCAGCGCCCTCGCCTCGCCCGAGACGCTGTCGGTCTCGCTGGAGATGGTGGGGATGTTCACGTGGATCCACGTGCTGGTGTTCGCCGCGCTGGGTGGCGTGGCCTCCCGGCTGCTCGCGATGGTCGAGGAAAATCCATCGTGGGGTTTCGGGCTGCTGCTGCTCTTCGTGGTCTTCGAGTTCGGCTTCATCGCCGCGGCGGCGCTGCTCGCCTCGCCGGTCTTGCGTGTCATCCCGTGGCCGTCGGTGCTCGCCGCGAATCTGTTGGCGGCGGCGGCGATGAGCGCGTACTTCTGGCGCCGTCACCCGCATCTCGTCGTGAGTCCGTAGGGCCGCGGTTGTCGAGGCGCGCCACGGCTGCGCCGGGGCGCGACGAGCGTTGGGGGGTATGGGGGGCCCTTTCGAGGCCCCCCATCTCTCAAGTCTGCTTCGGCGTCATCCACACGCGCCGGCCCGGCGGCGGCGTCCACGTGGCGAAGCGATCGAGCAACTCGGTGGGTGCCTCTGCGAAGAGCAAGAGCGCCAGGTGCTCATGGCGCACGAGGCCCTCACGCACGGTGTGCGACAGCCACTGGAGCAGCCCGTCGTAGTAGCCCTCGACATTGAGCACGCCCACCGGCTTGCCGTGAATTCCGAGCTGCGCCCAGGTGAGCACCTCGAACGTTTCCTCCAGCGTGCCGAGCCCACCCGGCAGCGCGATGAAGCCGTCGGCCAGCGCGTTCATCGTCGCCTTGCGCTCGTGCATGCTCTCCACGACGCGCAGCTCGCTGAGACCGGGGTGCGCAAACTCCTTGGTGGCCAGCCCACGAGGGATCACGCCGATGACCTGGACCCGCGCCGCGACCGCGGCCTCGGCGAGCTCTCCCATGAGCCCCACCGAGCCGCCGCCGTAGACGATGCCGAGGCCGCGCGCTGCGCACGCGGCGGCGAGCGCGCGCGCGGCCGCGGCGTAGGCCGGCTGCACGCCGACGTTGGCGCCAGCGAAGACGCAGACGCGCTTCACGCGCCGCCGAGCCAGTCGCGCGCGAACTCGGCGGACAGCGCGCCGGAGTACACCTCCTCCACCGGTCCCTCGAGCCGCAGCGACCAGTCGGGCCGCACCTCGATGACCAGCGTGCCGCCCGGCATCCTCACGGTGACCCGGCCGTGCCGGCACAGGCCGTTGCGCACCGCCGCCGAGGCCGCGCCACACGACGACGAGCCGGAGGCCAGCGTGTAGCCTGCGCCGCGCTCCCAGATCAGGATGTCGAGCGTGTCGGGCGCGGCGGCGCGGGCGAACTGCACGTTGGTGCGCTGGGGAAACGACGCATGACGCTCGAGCATCGGGCCCACGCGGCGGGTCTCAGCCTCGTCGAGGCGATCCACGAACACCACGCAGTGCGGGTTGCCCACCGACACCACGGTGGCGGTGACCTTGCCGCCACCCGGCAGCTCGAGGGCCTCGGCGACCACGTCGCGGTCGGGCCCGGTCATCGGAATCGCGGAGGCGCGGAAGCTCGCCGTCCCCATCTCGACGGTGACGAAGGTCATACGACCGTCGCGCAGGTGGCACGTGCATTCCACCACGCCGCCCTTGGTGTCGACCCGGAACGTCGAGCGGCCGCGCGCGTGGCCGTGATCCCAGAGGTACTTGGCGAAGATGCGCAGACCGTTGCCGGACTTCTCCGCCTCGCTGCCGTCGGGATTGAAGATGCGCAGGCCGAAGTCGGCGCGCGCCGACGGCACCTTCAAGAGAATGCCGTCGGAGCCGACGCCCCAGTTGCGGTCGCAGACGCGCTCGATCGCCCGCGTGTCGAGCGGTCGCGGCAGATCGGCCTCGTCCATGACGATGTAGTCGTTGCCGAGCCCGTGCCCCTTCGCGAACGGGATCATGGGCGCGCCAGATCCACGCGACGGCCGGTGGCGGCGGCGAGATAGCCGGCATAGATCACCTCGACCGTCTCGCGTGCGAGCGCGCCGCCCGAGAGCGGCTCGCGCCGCTCGACGATGGCCGCGACGAAATCGTCGAGCTCTTGCGGATAGCCGCGGATCCAGTCTTCCTCCGGCGCCGGATACTGCCAGCCGCCCTTCGTCTCGACTTTCTCGCTGATGTATTCGTCACCCCACACGGCCCCATCCGGCGCATAGGCGGTCAGCGTGGTGTTCGGCGTGATGTTGGCGTTGACCACCGCGTTGGTGAGATACGCGGTCACCGTGTTGCGTACACCGCCGAGGGTGACGTCGTTGCTGTGCACGGTCGCCTTCGTGCCGTCCTCGAAGGTGATCAGAGCGACCGACCAGTCCTCGACGTCTTCGACGGCGGTGCGGTGATATGGGGTCTTGCCGGCGATGCCCGGCAGCTTCGTGAGCTGCGCGACGTCGGCCAGCACCGAGCGCGCGCGGATCGGACGGCCCGAGCGCTTGAGGCCCTCGTAGTGCTTGAGGTGGAGCACGACGCCGACCGGATGGCTGCCCATGCGCAGCAGCGCGCCGCCGCCCGCGGACTGCCAGCGCCGCGCGTACGCGGCGTGCGAGCCGGAATGGCTCTCCTCCGCGCGCAGCTCCATGATGGCGCCGCCGCTGGCGTCCAGCAGGCGCCGAAGCTTGGCCACCGGCGGCGCGTACACGAAATCCTCCGCATAGCACAGCGTCACGCCGGCCTTCGCCACCGCCTCGAGCACCGCGTCCGAGTTGCGCAGCGCCGTGTCGAGCATGCGCGCGCGGTCGACGTCGCCAGCGCCGAAGAAGCCGGTCAGCGGCTTCTCGACGATCACGTGCTTGCCCGCGCGCGCGGCGGCGATGGCGATCTCGTGATGGCTGTCGGTGGTCGAGCACACGTCGACGACGTCGACGTCGGAACAGTCGACGAGCTCGCGGACGTCGGTGAACACGCGCGGAATGTCGTGGTGCTTGGCGAACGTCTCGACGTCGGCGCGCGTGCGCGCGCAAACGGCGGCGAGGCGGACGCGGGCGGGAATCAGCGGGCGATAGTTGACGGCGTGCAGGTCGGCGGCGAAGCGCGCGCCGACGATGCCGACGCCCAGGGCCGGCACGACGCGGCTCCTAGCGCTGCGAGATCGGGACGTACGAGGCGCGCGTGGCGCCCGTGTACTCCGCGCGCGGCCGGATCAGTCGGTTGTTGCCGTGCTGCTCGAGGACGTGCGCGGCCCAGCCCGCCACGCGACTCATCGCGAAGATGGGAGTGAATTGATCGGTCGGAATACCCATGGCCGCATAGCCGGCGCCGGAGAAGAGATCCACGTTCGGATAGATGTGCTTCTCCTCGGTGACGACACGGGCGACGGTGTTGAGAATCTTGACCTTGCTCTCGTCGCCAACTTGCCGGCCCAGCTCCGCCGCGAGCCGCCGCAGGTGCTTGGCCCGCGGATCCTCCACGCGATAAACACGATGGCCGAAGCCCATGATCCGCGCTTTGTCGGCGATGGCTTTGCGGATCCACCCCTCCGCCTTCGCGGGATCCTTGATCTTATCGACCATGAGCATGACCTGCTCGTTGGCGCCGCCGTGCAGCGGCCCCTTGAGCGCGCCGATGGCCGAGGTGATCGCCGAATACATGTCCGACAGCGTGGCGGCGGTGACGCGGGCGGCGAACGTGGAGGCGTTGAACTCGTGATCGGCGTGCAGGATCAGCGCGACGTCGAAGGTCTTGACGGCAAGGTCGGTCGGCTTCTTGCCCGACATCATGTAGAGGAAGTTGGCCGACAGATTCAGCTTCGGGTTGGGCGCAACCGGCGCCTTGCCGCGACGAATGCGCTCCCAGGCGGCGACCAGCGTCGGCATCTGCGCGGTGAGCCGGATCGCCTTGCGGATCTCGGCCTCGCGCGAGTTGTCACCGGAATCGGGATCGAACGCGGACAGCGCGGACACGCCCGTGCGCAGCACCTCCATCGGCGTCGTCTTCTTCGGCAGCGTGCGCAGCAGATCGAGCAGCTTGGGCGGCAGCTTTCGCGTGGCGGTCGCGCTCAGCGTCTTGTAGAACGTCTCGTACTCTTTCTTCGTCGGCAGCGCGCCGTACCAGAGCAGATAGACGACTTCCTCGAAGTTGGACTGCGCCGCGAGATCGTCGACGTCGTAGCCGCGGTAGATCAGGCGCCCCTCGCGCCCGTCGATGAAGCAGATATCCGACGTCGAGACGACGACGTCCTCGAGGCCGGCTTTGTTGACGGTGCTCATGGCGTCCATCTCCTCGCGGGTGTGATCGAAACCGAGTGGTTTGTATCATGGAAGGCCGGGCGCTTCAACCGAGGCGGGCATGCGAATCAGCGACTTCTACGACCGGCATCCGATCAGCGAGAGCCAGGTGCTCGACGCCGTGCGGCGCGCCCGCGGCGGCGTGGACGGAGGGCTCACCGCGGACGACCTCTTTCCGTTCGATCAAGACCATTACGGCGGCCTCGGCGCCGTCGACGCGCTCGCCCGGCGCGCCGGCATCACCGCGCGCTCCCGCGTCCTTGACATCTGTGCCGGCCTGGGAGGCCCCGCGCGCTTCCTCGCCTCCCGGCGCGGCTGCCGCGTGACCGGCGTCGAGCTCAATCGCGGACGCGCCGCCGGCATGAGTCGCCTCACGCGCCGCGTCGGCCTCGATCGGCTGGTGCGCGCCGTGCGCGCCGACGCGACGGCGCTGCCGTTCGCCTCCGGGCGATTCGACGTCTGCGTCAGCCAGGAGGCGCTGCTGCACGTGGCCGACAAGGCCGCGGTGCTCGAGGAGGCGCGGCGCGTCCTCGTGAGCGGCGGTCGCCTCGCGTTCACCGACTGGATCGCTCACCCGGGACTGGGCGACCGCGAACGCGCGCGGCTGGCGGAGTGGATGGCGGCCGTGACGCTGCAATCGCTCGACGGGTACCGTGCCCTGATCGGGCGCGTCGGCTTCAGCGCGGTGCACGCCGAGGATCTCACCGACGAGTGGCGCGTGATCGTGAAGCATCGCCTGGCGATGTACCGCGCGCTGCGGGACGAGACCGTGCGTCGCCTCGGCGAGACGCGCTATCGCGAGTACGACACGTTGCTGGCCTTCTTCCTCGGGCTCATCGATGCCGGGAAGCTCGGCGGCGGCCGCTTCAGCGCCATGCGGTAGCGATGCATCGCACGAGAGCTACGCGTCGTACACTGCGAGCATGACGCGGCGCCGAACGATCGGCCTCGCCGCGCTCGCGGTGCTGGTGGCGATCGTCGCGATGATCGCGATCGGCGGCGGCCAGCCGTGGCGACGCACGGCACCCATCGCTCGCGGTGACGCCTCGCGCGGCGCCAAGCTCTACGAGACGTTACCGTGTGCGTCCTGTCACGACGTGAGCCGTCCGTGGCCCGGCGGGGACATCTGTCCCAATCTCGGCAACATCGCCACCGAGGCCGCTCGGATCGTGCGTCAGTCCGACTACCATGGCCGCGCGACCGATGCGGCCGCCTACATCCGCGAATCGATCGTCGATCCCAACGCCTACATCGTGGCCGGCCCCAGCTATCGACAGCCCGACGGTCAGAGTGTGATGCCGAAGACGTTCGGCCAAACGCTCAGCCCAACGGACCTGGACGACCTCGTCGCCTTTCTGATGACCCGGCGCTGAGGAACCTTTACCGCGGAGGTACGGTTAATAAGAGCGCCTCAGTGTCGAGGCGTGCCGTTCAACTCTCGCTGTGGAGGGTCATGCAATGCTTTCTGGAAGGAAGCTCTTCGCTCTCGCGCTCGGTCTGCTCGTCCTCGGCGTGACGTCTGTCGCCCTCGCGGTCGAAGTCAAGCTGGAGCCTCAGAATAGCTCGGGAGAGTCCGGCACCGCGACGTTGACCAAGGCCGGTGAAAACCAAACGAAGGTGGTGGTCGAGGTCAAGGGTGCGCCGGCCGGCGTGTCGCAGCCCATGCACATCCACAAGGGCACGTGCGCCAACCTCGATCCCAAGCCTGCGTATCCGCTGTCGCCGGTAGTGAACGGCAAGTCGGAGACGACCGTCAACGCCTCGCTCGACAGCCTCGAGAAGGGCGGCTACGCCATCAACGGCCACAAGTCGGCGCAAGAAGCGAAGACATACGTCTTCTGCGGTCCGATCAGCAGCATGTAAGTTTTCCCGCCGCCGGTCGGCTGACGAACCGGGCTCATGGCGATGGCCGTGAGCCCGGTTCTCTGTCGGCCGCGGGTCATTTGATCTTCTTGAGCAGGTCACCGAGGCCCTTCTGCATCTTTTCCTTGTCGACGTCGCGCAGGAGTGTCGCGGGATTGACGCGGATCGAGGGCGACGAGGCATTGCCGGTGACCTTCGCCTTGATCTCGCCGCGGGCGTGGGAGACCGTCATGTCGAGATCCATGTTCCGCGTGGCCAGCCCGAACGAGCCCGCGATCGCGACCTTCATCGGGCGGCTCGTGTAGAGCAGGTCGCGCGTCGTGACGACGCCGTTGACGATCTGGTAGGTCCCCGTGATCGAGTCGAACTCGAGCGGCGACTCGCCGAGATTGGGCAGGTCGGCGTTCAGCAGCGCGGACACCGCGCCGCCGAGGCGCACGATGCCGGACACGAGTGCCAGCGCCTCACGCCCCACGACCTTGCCGCGTCCGATCTTGAGCGTCCCCGGGCCGGAGATCGTGTGCCAGACGTCCTGGGCGCCGAACGTTGCGCCACCCGTGAGGTCGAGCGGCCCCGTGATCGCGTAGCCCTCGCAGAGGTAATCCACCAGCACCTTCTCGAGCGCGACGCCTTTGATGCCCAGATCCGAGACCTGCACGCGCATGCCGGGTGTCAGCGCCAGCGACAGCTGGGCCGTGATGGGGCCATCGCCCAGCGACGTCGTCACCGGGCGCGCGGCCAGCACCTGCTCGCGGTAGCCGGCATTCAGCTTCAGCGTGCCGAGCGTCAGCGTGCGTTGCTTGGGCTCGGGACACGTCGGCTGCAGCTGCGACACGGAGGGCTTGGAGACCTCGATGTCCCCGGCAACGGCGGGCGCGCCGACCGTTCCCGACAGCGCGAGCTTGCCCTTCAAGGCGCCGCCAAAGGCCGGCGACGGGCCGAGCGCGTTCTTGGCGAGCTCGCCGATGTCCTTGCCGTCGAGCGTGACGACGCCACGCAGCTGCGCCTCGGTGAGCGGCTTGGCGCCATTGATCGCCACCTGGCCATCCGCGACCTTGACCGCCAGATCACCGGGTTTGACCTTGAAGTCGCTCTTGAAGCCGAGCTGCGGAGCACCGCCGGTGAGCGTCAGATCCAGATTCTCGATGCGGTACTGCGACGTTGCGCCGCCCTTGCCGCGGGCGACGTAGGCGACGATGCCGTCGGTGATCGACACCTTCGAGGCCAGCGCGGCCATCCCACCGCCGCCCGCGCCACCGCCGCCGCGCGGGCTGCGCTCGGCAGGTCTGGCGTCCGTGGGTTGCTCCTTCCCCCCCGTCCCGAGCGTCGAGATGTTCATACGGCCGTCGGCCGTCTGGATGACGGCAATGACCGGCTTGGACAGCGTGATGTCACCCAACTCGACGCGGCCCGTGAGGAGCGGCCCCAGCTTGAGGCGGACCTTGCCGGTCTCCAGGCGCAGGAACGGCTCGCTGCCGAATTGCGGATCCTCCGCGATCTCGAGGCCGTGCAGCGCCACGGCGGGCAGCGGCAGAACCGAGATCGACATCGAGCGGAACTTGACGGGACGCCCGAGCGCTGTAGAGGCGTTGGATGCGATGAGCGCCTGCACACGCGGTGTGTCGACGAGGAACGGCACGGCGACGATCGCCGCCACGACGAGGAGCACGACCGCCGCGACGGCGACAGCCAGCCATTTGACCGTCCGCTTCACGAACGTACTCCGATCAGGCGCTCTGGATGGCCGATAGCCTCCAAGGATTCGGCCCGACCGATCGCGTGAACGTCCAGAACTCCTCGAACTCCTGCGGGGTCTTCGACCCGGTCACGATCGCGCCCGTCGTGTCGTCTGTGGTGTAGTCCACGAGTGACCCGGCGAGGTAGACCGTGACGAAGTCCTGGCCGGACTCCTGCCACGCCTCCGTGACCTCCGCGGTGCGGAGATTCATCGCCTCCATGCGGTTGGTCTGGCGTGCCGCGCGGAGCTGCTCGCACTGGGTCGTGAGCTCCGTGTACATCCGCGACGTCAGCCGCGTGCTCACGGGGCTCATGTCGCGACCCATGAGGGCGCGCTGCACGTCGCCGAACAGTCCGCGCGCCGCATCCGCGACAAAGCCCGGATCGAACGTCGGGTCCATTGCGCGAATGTGATTGAGGCCGCGGTCCAGGTCACTGGCGACGGCGGAATCCTGACGCTCGGACGTCGCCGCCTCCTGGACGCCGCGGCCGGAGTACGGCCCGGTCGAGTACGTGCTCCCGCCGTACGGCGCGCCCGCGGTCGCGTAGGAAGGCTGTGGCTCGCGCCGCGCGCTCATGAAGCGGAACAGCAGGAACAGACCGCCGGCGACCAACAGCACCTCGAGCAGGCCAATACCGCCGCCGAAGCCGCCCCCGAACAGCATGCTGCCGAGGAGGCCGCCGAGCGCGAAGCCGGCGAGGCCGCCCATCAGCCCGCCCATCCACCCGCGCGACGGCTGCGGCGTGGGCGCCGGTGCCGTTGGCGAGCTCAGCGAGCGTGACGGGCTCGACGGATTCGTCGGAGAGCTCGGCGCCGGTTGCACCGGCGCAGACGACGAGCGCGAGCCGCGGCTGCCGCCGCTGCCCGCGCGGGCGAACGCCTCGCCGGCCTGCAGGGCAAGGAGCGCTGCGAGGGTCAGGGCGCCGACCACGAGCATGGAGCGTCGCATATCGCACCTCCTGCGCGTCATTTTAGCCATGGGTGCGCAAGTCTTTCTTCAAGATTTTCCCGGTCGGATTCTTCGGCAGCGCTGTCAGGAACTCGATACGTCCGGGCACTTTGTAGTCTGCGATCGCGGCACGGCAGAGCGCCTGCAGCTCTTCGGCGCTGGCGCGGGCGCCTTCGGCCAGGACGACGAACGCCTTCACGGTCTCCCCGCGCACGGCATCGGGAACGCCGACGACCGCGGCTTCCTTCACGGCGGCGTGCCGGAACAGCACCTCCTCGACCTCGCGCGGGAAGACCTTGAACCCCGACACGTTGATCATGTCCTTCACGCGATCGACGATGAAGAAGTAGCCGTCGGCGTCGCGGTAGCCGATGTCGCCGGAGTAGAACCAGCCGTCGCGAATGGCCTCCGCGGTGGCGGCGTCGTTGCCGAAGTAGCCCTTCATCACATTCGGTCCCTTGATGACGATCTCGCCGCGCTCGCCATCGGGAAGCTCCGCGCCGCCGGCATCCACGATCTTCATCTCCACGTTCTCGATCGGCGTGCCGACGGAGCCCGGCTTGAACGCGACGTCGTGGTTGTACGAGGCGAACGGCGACGTCTCGGTCAAACCATAGCCCTGCTGGATCCAGTGCCCGAAGCGCTCGTGCCACCGGCGCTCGACGTCCGTGGGCAGGATGGCCGCGGCCGAGAAGTACAGCCGCACCGAGGCGAAGTCGAGCGGCCGTTCCATGGCGAGAACGAGGATGTACATCGTGGGGACGGCGTAGAAGATCGTGATGCGATGCGCGGCGATCGCCTCGACGAACGCGTCGGGGACGAAGCGCTCGTGCATCACCATGGTGCCCCCGGCCGTGATGAGCGAGTTCATGATCGCGTTCTGGCCGAAGCAGTGGAACATCGGCAGCGCGCACAGCCCGCGGTCGTTGGCCGTCATCGCCAGATGGTGGACCGTCGCATACGCGTTGAAGACCACGTTGCCGTGCGTGAGCATGACGCCCTTGGGCCGCCCGGTGGTCGCCGACGTATAAAGGATGGCGGCGGTCTGCTCGCGGTCGAGGTCGAGCGCCCGCCGCGGACTTCCGGTCAGTGCGCCGAGATCCTTGGCGTTCAGCACGTGGTCCACCGACGGCATCCGATCGCGCGCCGGCAGATTCCCCGACACCGGATCGGCCGTGATCACCGCGGTCGGCCGCGCATCGTCGACGATGTACGCGATCTCGTCGGCCTTGTACGTGACGTTGAGCGACAGCGGCACCAGCCCGCACTTCTGCGCGGCATAGTACGCCAGCACGAACTCCGGCCAGTTGGGCAGGTGCAGGCCCAGACGCTCGCCGGGTTTGAGACCGAGACCGGCGAGGCCGCCCGCGAGCGCCGACACGGCGGCGTCGAGCTCGCGGTACGTCCAGCGCCGGTCTCCCGCCATCAGCGCCGTGCGGTCGGCGTGGTAGAGCGCCGAGCGCTCGAGCAGCTGCGCGACGTTCACGGAATCAGCAGCACCTTGCCGGTCGTCTTGCGCCCCTCGAGGGCCCGGTGCGCCTCGGCCGTGTCCTTGAGCGGAAACTCGAACTCCATGCGCAGCTTGAGCTTGCCGTCGCGGACCCAGCCGAACAGGTCGCCGGCGCGCTGCTGCAGCTCCTCGCGCGTCGCGATGTAGGCGTTGAGGCTCGGGCGCGTGAGGAACAGCGAGCCCTTGGTGTTGAGGATCTGCGGATCGATCTGGCCGATGGGGCCGCTCGACTGGCCGTAGAGCGCGATCACGCCGCGTGGCGCGCAGCAGTTGAGGCTTCTCTCCCACGTGTCCTTGCCGACCGAGTCGTAGACGACCTGCAGGCCCTTGCCGCCGGTGATGCGCTTGACCTCGGCCGCGAAGTCCTGCTTCGTGTACAGGATCGTCTCGTTCGCGCCCGCCTCGCGCGCGAGCTTGGCCTTCTCCTCGGTCGACACCGTGCCGATCACCTTCGCGCCGCGCAGTCGCGCGATCTGGCAGAGGAGCAGTCCCACCCCGCCCGCCGCCGCATGCACGAGACAGGTGTCGCCGTTCTTCAGCGGGTACGTCGAGCACGCGAGATAGTGCGCGGTCATGCCCTGCAGCATGATGGCGGCGCCCTGCTTGGTCGACACGCCTTGCGGCAGCACGACCAGCCGCGCGGCCGGCACTGCGGCGTACTGCGCATACGCGCCGGGCACGCCGGTGTAGGCAACCTTGTCGCCGACCTTCACGTCGGTCACGCCGGAACCGACGGCGGTCACGGTGCCGCCGGCCTCGAGCCCGAGCGTCAGCGGCATGTCGAGCTTGTAGAGACCGCTGCGCTGATAGACGTCGATGTAGTTGAGCCCGGCCGCGTCGATCTTGACGATCGCCTCACCGGCCTTGGGCTGCGGCTCGGGGACATCGTCGAGCTTCATGGCTTCGGGACCGCCGGGCGCGTGGACACGGATCGCTTTCATTGGGGACCTCCTGGTGGCTGTGGACGCGAAGCGCGATTATAACGCCTCACGATGCGGCGTTCGCCCGCCGCGCGATGGCCTTGCGCGCGATCGTCCAGTGGGCGAGGACGAATGGCATGTGGGCGCGAAGGGTCCGGAGGAGGACGACAAGTCGCGCCAGCCGCCGCTCGTCGCTCGACGTCCACGGCAGTCCGTAGGCTTCACGCAGGCCGGCCGGCAGCATCCCGATCGTGGAGAGTCGAACGGCGCCGACGAAGGGCCAGCCGAGCCAGCCCGGCCGCGGATAGAGGACGGCTCGCGCGAGCGCGCGCGCGGTGTCGGTCACGGCCAGCGCGCCGCCGGCGAACATCGCGGCCATCGCGTCCTGCACGGCGCAGAACTCGCGCGGAAGCGTCCCCGGATCGAGCCCGAGCGCGGCCGCGCCCTGCGCGGACTCCGCACAATACGCGTCGCGTTGGTCGACCGTGAGCGGCTCCACGTACAGCTCGTACGTCCGAAGAAACGAGTCGACACACGTCAGGTGCACCCATCGCATCAAGACGGGATCGGTCGCGGAATACGGCGTGTCATCCACCCGGCCGTTTACCCGCGCGTGGATGGTGTTGATGCGGCCGGCAGCGAGCGCCGCGTCGCGAGCCGATCCAAACGTGAGCGCGAGCATGGCGCGGATCGTGCGATGAAGGCGCTGCCAGCCCCCGAAGGGATTGCTGCGAAAGCCGCTGTGCTCGAACACGGCCCGCGCGATGAGCGGGTGCGCGAACTGAAGCAAGATGGCGCGGCCCCACCCCAGTAACAGCAGTCGCTCGCGGTGGACCATCCAGGTGACCGGACACGGCGATATTTCGGTGACGCGCACAAGCATGCCCCGCGCCGTCACCGCATCGCGGCGAGGTCGATGACGAACCGGCTCACGTCACGACCATCTCCGTCGGCGACGATGAGCGCGCCCTTGGTTCGCCCGTCGAGATCACGACTCGGGAAGCCGTACAGGCAGCGCGCCACGTACTGGCCGTCCGCCTGCCGGCTCGCCGTGCGCTCGTTCTGGACGAACGCGGCTTTGATCTCGCGGTCACCGACGATGAGGCGCGGCAGATACCGCCGCGCGAAGTCCTCCGACGTGCCACGGAGCTCGACCCACAGGACGAGCCGCTCGCGATTCTCCTTGAGGATCTTGTCCGGATCGCCCGGCTTGAGCGGCTTGCCGTTGAACGTCGCATGCCGCGCGGCCACGACGAGGCGGTGGAAGGGCGTGAGCACGCTGACCGACTCGCCGCGGTTGTTGCGCACGCGCCACTCCGCGTCGAAGGCGTCGTCGCTCACGCTCTTCTCGCCGGCGCGAATCGCCTCGCGGCGCGCGGTCTCGTCGAGCGTCAGCGCGGCACCCGCGGCCAGCGCCGGACCCAGCGCCAGCGCCGGGACCAGCGCCACGACCGCGCGCGTGCGGCTCACGGCCTGGGCGCGCCGACGACCACGCGGTTGAACGTATCCGGCGCGAAGTACTTCGCGGCCACGCGCTGCACGTCGGCGGCGGTCACCTTCGCCACGCGCTCCTTGTAGCGATCGGCGTAGTCGAGGCCGAGGCCTTGCTCTTCGACGGCCACCACGAAGTCGGCGACCTTCGACGACGTGTCGAGCCGCAGCGGGAAGCTGCCGATGAGGTAGTCCTTGGCCAGCCGCAGCTCGCGGTCCGTCACGGGCTCGCGGGTCATCCGCACCAGCTCTTCCCGCACGATGTCGATGACCTTCGGCACCTCCGCCGTGCGCGTCTGGGCCGACACGCTGAACGAGGCTCCGTATCGCGCCGGGGAGACGTACGAGTAGACGGCATAGGCCAGGCCGCCTTCCTCCCGCACCCGCGAGTACAGACGCGAGGCAGACCCGCCGCCGAGCACGTACGAGGCGACCACGAGCGGGAAGTAATCGGGATCGGTCTGCCGGATGGCCTGGCGGCCGAGGAGGATCGTCGCCTGCGTCAGCTCCTTCTCGATCGTTTCGGTTCGTGGCGCCGTACCGGGGCTGGCGGACGGTGTGGTGGGCGACGGCTCGGCGGGCGCCTTCCATCCTCCGAAGCGGGCCTCGATCTCGCGGCGCGCGTCGTCGACACCGATGGCGCCGACGACGGCGATGATCGCCGTGTCCGGTCGCACGTTGGCGGCGTGGAAGGCCACGACGTCATCACGCGTGAGCTTGCCGACCGACTCGATCGTGCCTTCCGCCGGCACCCCGTAGGGATGGCCCGGGAACACAATCTTCGCCAGCGCGCGGCCCGCCACCGTGCCCGGGTCTTCTTCCGAGCGTTTGATCGCCGCCTGGATCTGCGCCGTCTTTCGCTTGACCTCTTCCGGCGGGAAGGTCGGCGTCAACAGGACCTCGGACAGCAGATCCAGCCCGAGCCCGACGTCCTTCTTCAAGACGGCGAGCGAGGCGGTCATGCCGTCGCGGCCCGCGGCCGCGGAAAGGCTGCCGCCGACGAACTCGATCGCGCTGTCGAGCTGCGGACCCGTGTGCTTGGCGGTGCCGCGCGTCAGCAGCGCGCCGGTGAGATTCGCGAGACCGGCCCGATCGGGCGGGTCGAGCACGGCGCCCGCGTGTGTGAACACGCGCACGACGACGATCGGCACCGCCGGCCGCTCCGCCACGAGCAGCACGATGCCGTTGGGCAGGACCTCGCGGTGCGCGATCGGCTTGGCGGCGCCGGCGGGAACCGTCAGCACGAGGGCCAGGAGGACGAGCAGCGCGCACGGACGTCGGACGCGAGTCATGGCTTGGGCAGCAGGACGCCGACGTTCTTCTTGTCGTCGGAGAAATAGGTGCGCGCCACCCGCTGCACGTCGGCCGCGGTCACCGCGCGCAGCCGCTCGACGAACCGGTCCTTCTCCGCGTAGCCGCCGATCAGCTCGAAGCGCGCGAGCAGCGAGGCGCGGCGATGAACGGAATCCTCCTGGAACACGAACGCCGCCTCCACCTGGTTCTTCGCGCGCTGCAGCTCCTCCTCCGTCACCGGCTCCGACTTGAGCTTCTCCATCTCGGCCAGCAGCGCCTTCTCCATGGTCTCGGGCGTCTGGCCGGGCATCGGCGTGCCCCAGAACCAGAACAGGCTCGGATCGGTCGCGAAGAAGTTGTAGTCGCCGCCGGCCTCGAGGGCGATCTGCCGCTCGTAGACGAGCCGCTTGTAGAGACGCGACGCGCGGCCCTCCGACAGAATGGTGGAGAGCATCTCGAGCGGGAACGCATCCGGCGACTTCTGGTTCGGCACGTGATAGCCGAGGTAGACGATCGGCAGCTGCGCCTGCTTCTGCACGATCACGCGGCGCTCGCCGTTCTGCGTCGGCTCCAGGCCGAGCACGGGCGGCGGCGCCGATCCCTTGGCGATCCGGCCGAACTTCGCGCGGATCTTTGCGAGCACCGCGGGCGCCTTGAAGTCGCCAACGGCGACGACAATCGCGTTGTTCGGCATGTAGTAGGTCTTGTAGAAGGCGCGGATCTCGTCGGGGGTGATCCGCTTGATGTCCTCCATCCAGCCGATGATCGGCGCGCCATACGGATGGTTCTTGAACGCGATCGACGAGACCTCCTCGCCGAGGAAGCCGCCCGGATCGTCCTCGGTGCGCGTGCGCCGCTCTTCGATGACGACCTCACGCTCGGACGCGATGTCCTTCGCGTCGAGGCGGAGGTTGTGCATGCGGTCGGACTCGAGGTCGATCACGAGGTCGATCTTGTCGGCCGCGATGTTGACGTAATACGACGTGACGTCCTGCGACGTGAACGCGTTGTCCTGCCCGCCGTTCTGCTCGACCAGCCGGGCGAACTGCCCCTGGCCGTACGTGGGCGTGCCCTTGAACATCAGGTGCTCGAGGAAGTGCGCGATGCCGGTGGCGCCGCGGCGCTCGTTGCGCGAGCCGACGCGGTACCACATCTGGAACGACACGATCGGGCTGCGGTGGTCCTCCTGCAGCAGGACACGCAGCCCGTTGTCGAGCGTGGCCGCGAGCACGCGCTCGCCGGACTGGGCGGCGGCGCCGCCGGCGGCGAGGAGCAACAGCAGCGTGGCGACGAGGGCCGGGCGCATCGCTCCCGATTATACCGGCTGGTGTATGATCCGGGTTCTATGCGGCTCGGCTTTGCGGTGCTCGCCACGCTCCTCATCGCGACGGCGGCCGCCGCGCAGCCGTGCGCCGAGCCGCTCGCCGCGGTCTTCGAGCGCGTCTCCCCCGCCGTCGTGTCCATCCAGGCGATGAAGATCAACAAGGCGAAGCCGCAGCGCCGCTTCGAGACGATCGTCGGCTCTGGCGTGATCATCGACAAGGACGGCCAGATCCTCACGAACGCGCACGTGGTGGACGGCGCCGCGTCGCTCACCGTCACGCTCGACTCCGGCAACAAGACGCCCGCGCGCATCCTCGGGCTCGATCCGGTCCTCGACCTGGCCCTGCTCCGCGTGGACAGCACGGCCGCGCTGCCCGCGGCCCGGCTCGGCGACTCCGCCGTGGTGAAGGTCGGCGATGAGGTCGTCGCCATCGGCAATCCCATCGGCCTCGATCAGACGATGACGCGCGGGATCGTCAGCGGCCTCAACCGGCTCCTCCCCGGCATTTCCGACGAGCCGATGATCCAGACCGACGCGCCGATCAACCCGGGCAACTCCGGCGGGCCGCTCGTGGATCGCTGCGGCGGCGTCGTCGGCATCAACACCCTCATCTCCGAGGACGCGCAGTCGATCGGGTTCGCGGTGCCGATCAACGCGGCCAAGTCGGTCCTGCGCGATCTCCGGGAGCTCGGGCGCGTGGTGCGGCCCTGGCTCGGCATGCAGGGCCGCGCGGTGGACAACAAGCTGGCCGGCGTGGTGCGGTTGCCGGTGACTCCCGGCTATCTGGTGGAGGTCGTCTACGACGGCTCGCCCGCCGATCGCGCGGGTGTCCGCGGCGGGAACCTCTCGGTGGTCGTGCAGGGCGAGGAGTACCTGCTCGGCGGCGACATCCTCACGGCGATCAACGGCACGTCGATCCGTACGCACTCCGACTACGTCGCGCGTGTGAAGACGCTGCGCGTCGGCCAGCGCGTGAAGATCAGCGTGGTCCGCGACGGTCAGCCGCGCGAGATGACGCTGACCGTTTCCGAGCGCCCGCGGCTGCCGTCCGACCTCGCGGATTGACTTGCATGGGGGCCCCGAAATGGCCCCCAAACCCCCCACGCTCGGAAGCGCCCCGGCGAAGCCTGCCGCTCGTCGGTCACCCGTTTTCGACCGTTCGTCCGTCGTTTCCCGCCGCTCGTCCGATTGGCGTGGACAGGGGCGGCGCCACGCCGCATGGTGAGCGCCAGCCGGACGCGAGCCGGCCGGGAGGCGCGATGGACGATCGGGTCGCCGTCGAGCACGTGAGCAAGACGTATCGGCTGGGCAAGGTCGATGTCGTCGCGCTCGACGACGTGTCGTTCGCGGTCGCCGCCGGCGAGTTCGTGGCCATCGCGGGCCCGTCGGGCAGCGGCAAGACGACGCTGCTGAACCTGATCGGCTGCCTCGACACGCCGACCGCGGGCGAGATCCGGATCGACGGCGAGGCGGTCAGCGCGCTATCGGCGGGCCGCCGCGCCGACCTCCGGGCCCGCAAGCTCGGCTTCGTGTTCCAGACGTTCAACCTGATCCCGGTCCTGACCGCGTGGGAGAACGTCGAGTATCCGCTGCTGATCCATCCGCGCGCCGGCGAGCGCCGCGCGCGTGTCGGCGCCGCCCTGGCGCAGGTCGGCCTTCAAGACCGGGCGCGCCATCGGCCGCCGGAGCTGTCGGGCGGCCAGCAGCAGCGCGTCGCGATCGCGCGCGCGCTCGTCGGTGAACCGGCGCTCGTGCTGGCCGACGAGCCCACCGCCAATCTCGACAGCGCGACCGGCCGCGACATCATCGAGCTGATGCGTCGCCTCAACCGCGAGCGCGGCGTCACGTTCGTGTTCTCCACCCACGACGCGCGGATCATGTCGGCCGCCGATCGCGTCCTCGATATCTCCGACGGGAGGCTCCGATGAAATATCTCGCCCTCGCCGCCCTGTGCATCCTGGCCGTGCTGCGCCCGGACCACGTCGAGCCGCAGACCGGCGATCTCGTGACCCAGGGACGTCAGGCGCTCGACGGCGATCGGCCCGAGGAGGCCATCGCCCTCTTCGAAAAGGCGGTGGCCGCCGAGCCGAACAATCCCGCGGCCCTCGCGTGGCTCGGCAGCGCCCAGGTCCGCAAGGCGCCCCGCGTGGGCGGTATGGAGGCCGCCGGCTGGGTGAAGCGCGGCTTCGACACGCTCGACGAAGCGGTCGAGCGGTTTCCCGACGCGTTCATCGTCTATGTGGTCCGCGGCGTCACCGCCGCGCGCGTGCCCGATATGTTCCGTAAGACGGACGCCGCCGTCCAAGATCTCACGCGCGTCGTCGCGATGAAGGACGCCCGACCACAGGCGGTGCCGGACGGCGTGATGCCGACCGTCTACCTGCATCTGGGGCTCGCGTACAAGAAATCGAGCCAGCCGGCGGCAGCGCGCGCCGCGTGGGAGAAGGCCAAGAGCCTCTACCCGGCCGCGCCCGAAGCCGCGGCCATCGAGCGCGAGCTGCGGAGCCTCTGAGTCATGGCGTTGTATGCGAAGCTCGCCATCCGCAACGTGTTCCGCAACCGGCGCCGCACGCTGATCACGCTGGCCGCCATGGGCTTCGGCGCCGCCGCGATCATCGTGTTCGGCGGCTTCGTGCACGCGATTTACTTCGGTGTCCGTGAGTCCACGATCCGCAGCCAGGTCGGCCACATCCAGATCTATCGCAAGGGTTACTCCGAGAAGGGCAACCTCGCGCCGTTCGACTACCTCATCGCCGACTACCCGGCGCTGCGCGACGAGCTGCGCCGTATTCCGCACGTGAAAACGGTGACGGCACGGCTCGGCTTCTCGGGCCTGGTCTCCACGGGTGACACCACGACGGCCTTCGTCGGTGCCGGTGTCGTGCCCGAGGGCGAGATGGATCTCTCCGCGCTCGCCGTGATCGTGGACGGCAAGGAGCTCGCGTCGCGGGACGCGCGCGGCGTCACGCTCGGCGTGGGGCTGGCGCGCGCGTTCGGCGTGAAGCCCGGCGACGACCTCACGCTGCTGACGACTACGAAGGCGGGCGCCATCAATGCGCTGGCCGTCCGCGTGCGGGGCATCTGGGAGTCGGGCGAGAAGGCATACGACGATCGCTTCCTCCGCGTTGCGCTGCCCGAGGCGCAGCGCGTGCTGGATCTGGAGGCCGGCGAGGTGCAAGCCATCGTGCTGCTGCTCGACGCCACCGACCAGACGGCCGCCGTTCGCGCGCAGATCGAGCGGGTCATCCGTGACCGCGGGCTCGATCTCGAGATCAAGACGTGGAACGACCTGGCGCTACGGTATCACCAGGTCCGGGAGCTGTTCGGTCGGATCTTCGCGGTCCTCACGCTCATCGTCTGCGTGATGGTCGTGTTCGGGATCACCAACACGATGACGATGGCGATCTTCGAGCGCACGCGCGAGATCGGCACCGTGATGGCGCTGGGCACGCGGCGCCGCGGCGTCGTATCCATGTTCGTGCTCGAAGGCTTCGTGCTCGGCGTGCTGGGCGCCGTCGCCGGTGTGGCGCTCGGGGTGTTGCTCGCCAAAGCGATCTCGGCCCTCGGCATTCAGCTGCCTCCGCCGCCCGGCTCCACGCGCGGCTTCCTCGTGCAGGTCTTCGTCGTGCCGGCGGTGCTTGCGCAGGCCGTGCAGCTCTCGATCGTGGCCGCCACGCTGGCGTCGCTCTATCCCGCGTGGCGCGCCGCGCGCCTGAACGTCGTGGAGGCGCTTCGTCATGTGTGATCGCTCGGGGGGGCCCGACACGGCCGCCCAAACCCCCCAACGTTCGGGGCGCCCCGGCGAAGCCGGTGCGCCCCTCGATACTTCCGCCGCCGCCCTGCGTGAGCCGCGCGTAAGCGTTCTTCGGCTGCTGCTGGGCAGCGGACCGCGGTTCGCACGCGACGCCCTCGGCCCCATGCTCGTGTTCTACGCGGGCTGGAAGCTCGTCGGTCTCGTCTCCGCCATCGTCGCCGCGACCTCGCTCGCCGTGGCGATCTTCGCCTGGGAGCGTCGGCGTGCTCGCACCGGGCTGGGGGCAGCGATCGGACTGACGATCGCGCTCACACAGGCGACCGCCGCGCTCGCCACGGGCAGCCCGCTCGCCTATTTCGTGCCGCCCATGATCGCCAACGCGGTGTACGGCACCGCGTTCATCGTGTCGGTCGTGCTGGGACGGCCGCTGGCCGGCGTCTTCGCCCGCGAAACCTACCCGTTTCCGCCGGCCATGACGGCTTCGGCGACGTTCCGTCGCGTCTTTTCGCACGTCTCGCTCGTCTGGGGCGCCTATCTGCTGCTGCGCAGCGCCGTTCGCCTGGTGATGCTGTCGCGGGGCGACGTCGATCTGATGGTGGCCGTCAACGTCGCCACCGGCCTGCCGTTCACGGCGGCGCTCACCGCGTGGTCGATCTGGTATGGCGTGCGCGGCTTCCGACGCAGCACCGAGTGGAGATCGGCGCTGGGCCTTGGCGTGATCGCGATGCTGCTGGTCGGGACAGCCGGAACGGTGCACGCCGAGCAGGCCGCCGACATCGTCGCCGAGGCCGATCGGTATCGCCGGCCATCCGACAGCTTCGTGTGGAAGATCAACATCACGAGCCAGGAGGCGAAGAAAGCGCCGTCGATCGACGGCTTCGAGGTCTTCGTGAAGGGCGGCGGCCGCGTGTTCGTGAAGTTCGTCGCGCCGCCGCGCAGCGTGGGGCGCTCGCTGCTCGCGCTGAGCCGGGACCTCTGGATCTATCTGCCGGACGCCGGCAAGCCCGTACGGATCCCGCTGTCGCAGCGGCTGGTCGGCCAGGTGGCCAACGGCGACATCGCGCGCGCGGACTACGCAGGCGATTACGACGCCACGCTGCTCGGCGACGAGGCGGTCGAGGGCGTGGCCTGCCACGTGCTGGACCTCAAGGCGAAGACGAAGGACGTCACGTACTCCGCGATCAAGTACTGGGTCGCCCGGGAGGGCCGGCGGCCCGTCAAGGCGGAGTTCTACGCGGGCACCGGCACGCTGCTCAAGACCGGCGTGTTCGACAACTTTCAGGCGATCGACGGCCATCTGCTGGCGACGCGTCTCACGCTCACCGACGCGATCCGCAAGGACCGGCGCTCCGTCCTGGACTACGGCGAGGTGATCATTCGCGCGCTGCCCGACAAGTATTTCGACAAGAACTACATGAAGACGCTCGACTGAGATGCGCCGCGTGGTGGCGACGACGGCGCTGCTGCTGGGCCTGGCGACGTCGGCGGGCGCCGACGAGGCGGATGCGCCCGACTGGACGAAGGCGCTGCGCGTCCGGGGCCGCGCGGCCGAGGAGTTTGCGTACCGGCTTCACGATCCCGGCGACGTGAGCAAGCTCAAGACGCTCGGCTGGCTCGAGGGCAAGTACACGCTGTCCGAAGCCGTTGCGCTGCGCGCGGCGGTCCGCGGGTGGCACGACGCCGTCTTCGACGCCACGGACCGGTATCCCGCCAACGTCGAGCGCGACCAGAAGACCGACGTGTCGCTGCGCGAGGCGCTGCTGACCGCAGGCAGCGGCGACTTCGACGTGAGGGTGGGCCGCCAGCAGATCGTGTGGGGTGAGGCCATCGGCACGTTCGTCACCGACATCGTGAACCCCAAGGACTTTCGCGAGTTCGTCCTGCCGGACTTCAGCGAGCTGCGCATCCCGATCTGGGCGCTGGACGTCACGTATCGGCTGGCCGACGGCATCAGCCTCGAGGGCGTGTGGACGCCCGACACACGGCCGAACAAGCTGCCCAAGCAGGGCGCAGAATTCCAGTTTGCGCGCATTCCGTTTCGCTTTCGCAATCCGGTCGTTCGTCTTCCGGACGATCAGGACGAGTTCAGCCTGGCGCGCAGCGAAGGCGGCGTTCGGCTCTCCGTGCTGCGCGGCGGCTGGGACCTGGCGCTGATCTACTACGATCAGGCCGACAAATCACCGGTGTTCTTCCAGCGCCGCGTGGCTCAGCCCTCCGGGCCCGACGTGATCGTGATCGATCTGCAACATCCGCGCCTGCACATCGTGGGCGCGACGCTCGGCAAGAGCTTCGAGCCCGTCGTCGTGCGCGCGGAGGCCGCACTGTCCGTCGGCAAGCGTTACGAGACGACGGATCCGCTCGATGCCGACGGCGTCGTCCGCCGCGACACGCTCGACTGGCTCGTCGGCGTCGATTACACGTGGTTCGACACGGTCGACACCGCGCTGCAGCTGAGCCAGAAGGTGCTCATGGGCTCGGCGACGAATCTCACGAGGCCGGGCGTCGCCGCCGAGGTCACGACGTCCCTCTCGCTACGCGTGACGACCGGCTTCTTCGACAACACGCTGAACCCGACCGTGCTGTTCGTCGTCGGTGTCAACCGGGGCGATCTTCGCGTCAGTCCTCGTCTCGACTATCTGGTCAGCGATTCGGTGACGCTCTCCGTCGGCGCGGATCTCTTCGAGGGCCCGCGCCAGACGCTCTACGGGCAGTTCGACCGCAACGATCGCGTGACGTTCACCACGACCTGGAGGTTCTGACATGACATGCCGTCGCTCGGGATTCGGGCTGCTGCTCGCGGGATCGGTCGTGACGCTCATCGGGCTCGCGGTGGCCCTCAGGCACACGTTCGCGATTCCCGACCACTGGACGACGGTGGTCGTTGGTCTGGCGCTGCTGGGCGCCGGCGCCGTCCGTGCCGTCCTGCGCGGACCACGACGGGATGCGGGCACGTCCTGATAGGATCGCGCCGTGAGCCTGTCGAACACGCTCCGAGCGCTGACCCACACGCACTGGTTCCGCATCGGCACCGCGAGCGTGCTGGCGGCGGGCGTGCTGACGGCGTTGTTCGCGCTCGCCGGCCACAGCGACATCTCCATCACGCTGCAGAGCGCGCTCGTCCACGCCGCGGCCATGACGACGCTCGTCTCGCTCACGGTGCCCTGGCTGCGCACCGCGCTGGAGGGCCGGCCGGCGCCGGTGCGGTGGGCCACGAAGATCGCCGTGCTCCTGGCGCTGGCGCTCGCCGGCACCGCGCTGGCGTGCGGCGCCATCACGCTGCTCGGCGTGCGGCCGACGGAGCCATTCGCCGTGTGTTACCGGCACGACCTGAGCCTCTGCGTGCTGATCACGCTGACGCTCGGCATCAGCATGGGACTCTACGATGCGCAGCGCCGGCGCCTGGACGCCGTCACCGCCGCGCTGCGCGACCGGGAGCTGGAGCATGAGCGCGCGCGCAAGACGATGCTGGAGGCACAGCTCGCAGCGCTCGAAGCGCGGCTGCAGCCGCACTTCATGTTCAACACGCTGAACGCGATCTCGGCCCTCATCCAGGAGGATCCCGACGAAGCCGAGCGGACCGTCGAGCGGCTGGCGGCGCTGCTGCGCTTCTCGCTGGACGCGACGGGCCGCGGCCTGGTGCCGCTGCCCCACGAGCTGAAGATCGTCACCGACTATCTCGAGATCGAGCGCACGCGCTTCGCGGAGCGCCTGACGTACACGATCGACGTCGACCCCGAGGCGTCGGGCGTCGAGGTACCGCCGCTGGCGATCCAGACGCTCGTGGAGAACAGCATCAAGCACGCGATCGCGCCGCGTCCCTCCGGCGGGCGGCTGCGGATTGCGGCCTCGGTCGTGGACGCGCGCGTGATGCTCTCCGTCTGGGACGACGGCCCCGGCTTCGCGCTCGACGCCGCGCGCCCTGGACACGGACTGGACAACCTCCGGGATCGGCTTGCCGCGCGCTTCGGACCGCGGGCGAGCCTCGACGTCGGGCGCCGCGACGGCGGTACGGTCGTGACGATCGCGCTGCCGCGTGCCGCGATGTCGTGAGCGCCCGGCCGCCGCTCCGCGCGTTCCTCATCGACGACGAGCCGCTGGCGCTGAAGCGGCTGGGCCGTCTGCTCGAAGCCACCGGGCGCGTGGAGATCGTCGGCCGCGCGACCGACCCGGTCGAGGGCTTGAAGGCGGTCGCGGCAGAGCCGCCCGACGTCGTGTTTCTCGACATTCACATGCCGGGCCTCAGCGGCTTCCAGGTCGTCGAGCGCGTGCCGCCGGGGCCGATGGTGGTCTTCACGACCGCGCACGACGAGCACGCCGTTCGGGCGTTCGAGGTCAACGCCGTCGACTATCTGCTCAAGCCCGTCGAGCGCGCGCGCCTGGAACGCGCGCTGGACCGCGTGGCGGCGCGGCGCACGTCGGCCGGCGGCGACGATCTGCGCGAGGCGCTGAGCCGACTGGCCGAGCACCTGCGCGCCACGCCGTTTCTCGCCCACCTCGCCGCGCGCACCCGCGATCGTGTGCGGCTGATTCCGATCGACGAGGTCACGCACGTCCTCGCGAAGGATCGCGCGACCTATGCGGTCGCCGCGGGCGCGCCGCACATGCTCGACGTCACGCTGTCCGAGCTCGAGCGGCGGCTCGATCCGGCGCGCTTCTTCCGCATCAACCGCGGCATTCTCGTCAACGTCGGCTGGGTGGCGGAGCTCTACGCGGACGCGGGCGGGCACCTCGCGGTGCGCCTCAAGGACACGCCGCGCACCGAGCTGAGCGTCTCGCGTGATCGCGTGCGCGCGCTGAAGGAGCGCCTGGGACTCTGACTATCCGTCGAGCATCCGCCGCGCGCGCGTGAAGACGCCGCGCAGCATGGGTCGCGTGAGCTTGCCGGTGAACGTATTCTGCTGACTCGGGTGGTAGCAGCCGAGTAGCACCGCGCCGTCCTCGAACGTCGTGACCGAGCCGTGGGCGAACACCGGCCGCGCGGCCGGTGGCGCCGTGCCCAGCGCGCGACGCGCGCGCACATACGCGTCCCAACCGATGCGCCCCAACCCGACGACGACGCGCACGCGGTCGAGCAGGCGCAGCTCTTCCAGCAGATACGGACGGCAGGCGAGGATCTCCGCGGGCAGCGGCTTGTTGGCGGGCGGCGCGCACCGGATCGTCGCGGTGATGTAGGCGTCGTGCAGACGCAAGCCGTCCGCGGCATCGACCGATATCGGCTGATTCGCGAATCCCGCGTGATGGAGGGCGTCGAAGAGCCAGTCGCCACTGCGGTCGCCCGTGAACATGCGGCCGGTACGATTGCCGCCGTTGGCGGCCGGCGCCAGCCCGACGAGCAGCAGCCGCGCGCGCGGGTCCCCAAAGCCCGTCAGCGGACGCGCCCAGTATTTTTGTCCGGTGTAGCGCGGCGGCGGCGCGGCCGCGGCGGCCTCGCGATGCGCGACCAGTCGCGGGCAACGGCGGCAGCGGACGATCCTTGCGTCGAGCCGCTCGAGCGCCATCGGGCTTTGCAAGGCGGCCGGATTGTGCCACGGTGAGTCCCATGACGCCATCGCCGGCGCGCGCCCGCGGGCGCCGCGTGCCCTCGATCATCGTGCACGGCGGCGCCGGCGCCCCGCTCGCCGAGGCTGCCGAGTTTCGTCCAGGAATCCGCGCCGCCGTCGCCGCCGGTTGGGCCATGCTCGCCGACGGCGGGCATGCGCTCGACGCTGTCGAGGCCGCGGTGCGCAGTCTTGAAGATCACGAACGGTTCAACGCCGGTCGCGGCTCGGTCCTGACCGAGACGGGCACGGTGGAGATGGACGCCTCGATCATGGAGGGCGACCGGCTCGCGTGCGGCGCCGTCGCGGCGGTGAGCCGCGTCGCCAATCCCGTGACGCTCGCGCGCCGTGTGCTCAATGAGGGCCGTCACGTGCTGCTCGTCGGCGAGGGCGCCCACGCCTTCGCCCGCGACGCCGGGCTACCGGCCTGCGACCCCGCCTCGCTCGTCACCGAGCGGCAGCGGCTGCGACTGGCCGAGCGCGGCGCGACGGCGCCGGGGCGCGCGGCCTCTGGCGGAACGGTCGGGGCGACGGCGCTCGATCGGCACGGCACGGTGGCCGCGGCCACGTCGACCGGCGGCATGCTCGGCAAGCGCCCCGGCCGCGTCGGCGACAGCGCGCTCATCGGCTGCGGAACATACGCGGACAGCTCACTCGGCGGCGTCTCCTGCACCGGCGACGGCGAAGCGATCGTGCGCGTCGTGCTCGCACGCCGCACGCTGGACTATCTGAAAGAGGCGGACGATCCCGACTATGCGGCGAGTGTCGCGGTGGATCTGCTGGTGGAGGAAGGCCGCGGCGAAGGTGGCGTCATCGTCGTGGACTGGCGCGGTCGCATCGGCTACGCGCACTCGACGCCGCTGATGCCGGTGGGCTGGATGACGCCAATGCTCGGCGAGCCGGCGGTGCCGTTCTGATGGAAGGCGCCGGGCCGGTCGACGTCGCCGCGATCGAGACGGCCCGGCTCCGGCTGCGCGACGCGATCGTCGAGACGCCGTGCGCGTACTCGCAGACGCTGTCGGAGCTCACCCAGGCGCGGTGCTTCGTCAAGCTCGAGAACCTCCAGATGACGGGCTCCTTCAAGGAGCGCGGCGCCGCCAACCTGCTCCTGCAGCTCGGCCCGGAGGCGCGGCACCGCGGCGTCATCGCCGCCAGCGCCGGCAATCACGGGCTCGCCGTCGCGTTCCACGCACAGCGGCTCGGCATGCCGGCCACGATCGTCATGCCGGAGTACGCGCCGCTGATCAAGGTCACGTCCGCGCGCCGCTACGGCGCCGAGGTGATCTTGCACGGAGGCAACTACGACGCGGCGTACGAGCGCGCGTGCGCGCTCGCCGCCGAGCGCGGGCGGCTCTTCGTCCATCCCTTCGACGACGCCCGCGTGATCGCCGGGCAAGGCACGCTCGGCCTCGAGCTGCTCGAGCAGCTGCCCGACGTGGACGCGGTGATCGTGCCCGTCGGCGGCGGTGGGCTCATCGGCGGTGTCGCCCTCGCGGTGAAGGCCAAGCGTCCCGAGGTACGCGTGATCGGCGTGCAATCGGCGGCGCTCCCCGCCATGTCGCGCTCGCTCGAGCGTGGCGAGCGGCTGCGCGTGGACGCCGCGGCCACGATCGCCGATGGCATCGCCGTGCGCCAGGTGGGCGAGCTCACGCTCGAGCTGGCGCGCCGATGGGTCGACCGGGTGGTGACCGTGGACGAGGAGGAGTTGGCGAACGCGGTGCTGCTGCTGCTCGAGATCGAAAAGACGGTCGTCGAGGGCGCCGGCGCCGCGCCGCTGGCCGCGCTCGTGAATCGCCGGCTGGATCTCGAAGGGCGCCGCGTGGCGCTCGTGCTCTCCGGCGGCAACATCGACGTCACGATGCTGGCGCGCATCATCGAGCGCGGCCTCGTCAAGGATGCTCGCCTGGTGCGGTTCGGCGTGCTGCTTCGCGACGTCCCGGGCGCCCTCGCTCAGCTCACGGCGCTCATCGCCGAGGAACGGGCCAACATCCTGCACATCCTCCACGACCGCGCGTTTTCGCCCCACGCGGCCATCGGCCAGACCGAGGTGGAGCTGACGCTCGAGACCTCGGGCCCCGAGCAGATCGCGGCCGTCAAGCGCCGCCTCGAAGCCTCCGGATACCGGGTCGAGGAGCGCAGCGTGAGCTGAGCTCCTGAGCGCCGGCAGGGCGCTCAGGGAGACAGCGCAGAGGCGATCACCGCCCGAGCGCGCGCAGCGAGATCCCGCGCAGCGGCCCGCGGATCCGCGGTCGCATCGATCGACAGCGGCGGGTGGTAGGTGATCCTGATGCGGCCGCGGCGTGGCAGCCGGCGGCCAGGCGGCCAGGACTCGTGCCCGCCCGCGATCGTCACGGGCAGCGCCGGGATGCCCAGCGATGCGGCAAGGCGGAACGCCCCCATGTGGAAATGGCCGAGCGTGCCGTCCTTGCTGCGGCCGCCCTCGGGAAAGATCATCACCACCGCGTCTTCTTCCACGAGGCGACGGCGCGCCTCCCGGATGGCCATCGGATCGCGGGCATCGAGGTCGACCGGAAATGCCCGCAGCAGCCGGATGGCGCGACCGAGCACCGGCACGTGGAAGAGCCGACGCCAGGCCATGTAGTACACGCGGCGCCGGATGGGGATCGTGACGAGCACGGGGTCGGCGAATGTCTGGTGGTTCGGGACAACGACGAGGGGCCCCCGCGCGGGGATGTGTTCGACCCCGCACAGCTCGAGACCGAAGTAGACCCGCGACAGCACGTGGACGAAGGGGCGGAAGAGATCGAGGACCGGCGTGCGCACGGCGGTAGCCTATCGAACTACAGGGCGGCCGAAAAAAACAGGGCCGGGATCGCTCCCGGCCCTGAGGGGTGTCGCTTCTGGGTGCGTCTAGTCGTCGTCGGCGCCCACCTCGGCTTCGACGGGCTCGAGCTCCTGGTGGCGTACGCGCCGCTCGATCATGTCCTGGCAGCGAACACAGGTCTGAACTTCCGGCAGCGCGCGCAAGCGGGCGGCGGCGATCTTCTCGCCGCACTCCACGCACGTGCCGTACTCGCCGTCGTTCAGGCGGTCGAGCGCCGCGGTGATGCGGTTGACCCGCTCCACCAGCAGCTCACGCGTGGCGAAACCGATCTCGCGCCGCTCGTTGGCCTGGATCTCGTCGACCTCGTCGGCGTAGGCCTTGCGCTCCCACGACGGGCCAAGGAGCTCCTCGAGGGCCGCCGAGCCGCCGACCTGGCGCAGCCGAGTCACCGCTTCCTTAAGATCTGTCTCTAGCCGCTTCCGGATGTCCATTGTCGTCGCCTCCGTGTACTTCGGGGCCGCCGTGAGTGCAACCCCTGTGCCGTACCTGAGACGTCGGACCCTGGGGGGAAGATTCACTGCGAAAACAATAATCTGGCGGTAGGACCGGGTTGATTTCAGTGGGCAGAATGCCCACCGACCGACCAGTTCTCATAGGCCCAGATGGCACAACTGGCTAGAGAATAGGCGGGGCGGCCTACCCTTCCTGGTCCTCGTACTTCGTCTTGAGGGAGGCCACCACGGCCGGGTCTGCAAGCGTTGTCGTGTCGCCGAGGGCCCGGCCTTCGGCGATGTCCCGGAGGAGCCGGCGCATGATCTTGCCGGACCTGGTCTTGGGCAGCTCGGCGGAAAAGATGATGTCGTCCGGCCGGGCCAACGCGCCGATCTTCTTGGCCACGTGCGACTTGAGCTCGTCCATCAGCGCCGGTGTGCCGTTGACGTTGCCTTTGACCGTCACGAAGGCCGCAATCGCCTGGCCCTTGATGTCGTGGTTCTTGCCGATGACCGCGGCTTCGGCGACCGACTTGTGGTCGACCAGTGCCGACTCCACTTCCATCGTCGAGACGCGGTGGCCGGAGATGTTCATGACGTCGTCCACGCGGCCGAGCAGCCAAAAGTAGTTGTCCTTGTCGAGCTTGGCGCCATCACCAGTGAAGTAGATATCCTTGTACTTGGACCAGTACTGCTTCACGTAGCGATCCGGGTCGCCCCAGATTCCGCGCAGCATCCCCGGCCATGGCTTACGCAGGACGAGATAGCCCGCCTTTGCCGGCCGCCCCTGCTCGTCCAGCACCGCGGCATCGATGCCGGGAAACGGCTTCGTGGCGGATCCGGGCTTGAGCACGGTCACACCGGGCAGCGGCGTGATGAGGATGTGTCCGGTCTCGGTCTGCCACCAGGTGTCCACCACCGGGCAGCGACCGCCGCCGATCACCTTCCAGTACCAGACCCATGCCTCGGGATTGATGGGCTCGCCGACGCTGCCGAGCAGCCGCAGGCTCGAGAGGTCGCACCGCTTGGGATAGTCCTCGCCCCACTTCATGAAGGTCCGGATGGCCGTCGGCGCCGTGTAGCAGATCGTGATGCCGTGCTTCTCGATGATTCGCCAGAAGCGATCCTTGTCCGGAAAATCGGGCGTGCCCTCGTACATCACCGTCGTCGCCCCGTTGGCGAGCGGGCCATAGACGACGTACGAGTGGCCCGTGACCCAGCCGACGTCGGCCGTGCACCAGTACACGTCGTCGTCGTGGAGATCGAACACCCACTTGTGTGTCGCCGCGATGCCGGTGAGGTAGCCACCCGTGGTGTGAATGATGCCCTTCGGCTTCCCCGTCGAGCCCGAGGTGTAGAGCAGGTACAGCAGATCCTCGGAGTCCATAGGTTCGGCGGGGCACTTCGGCTCGACGCCCTTGACGAAATCGTCCCACCAGATGTCGCGGCCGCTCTGCATGTTGATGGGCTCGCCCGTCCGCTTGAGCACGATGACCGCCTTCACGCCCGGGCACTCTTTCAGCGCCTCGTCGGTGTTCTTCTTCAGTGGCACGGTCGAGCCGCGACGGTAGCCGCCATCCGCGGTGATCACCAGCGGGGAATTCGCGTCGTGGATGCGATCGCGCACCGACTCCGGCGAGAAGCCGCCGAAGATCACCGAGTGCGCCGCGCCGATCCGTGCGCACGCGAGCATCGCGATGGCGACCTCGGGGACCATCGGCATGTAGATCGTGACACGATCGCCCTTGCGCACACCGTGGCGCTTGAGCGCGGCGGCGAAGCGCTGCACCTCGCGGTAGAGATCCCAGTAGGTCAACGTGCGGGTGTCACCCGGCTCGCCCTCCCAAATGAGGGCGGCCTTGGTGCGCCGGGGGCCCTGCACGTGACGATCGAGGCAGTTGTAGGCCACGTTGAGCTTGCCGCCGATGAACCATTTGGCGTACGGCGGCTTCCACTCGAGCGCCTTCGTCCACGGCTTGAACCACGTCAGCTCTTTCGCGCGCTGCTCCCAGAAGCGCACGGGGTTCTTGGCGGCCTCGCGGTAGACGGACTCGCTCTTCACCAGGGCCCGTTTGACGAAGTCTTTGGGCGGAGGGAACTTGCGATCTTCTTTGAGCAGCGCCTGGATCGGCTCGTCGCCTTTGGCGGCCTTGACCATGGAAAACCTCACGCTCGTTGGATCGCCCGGAACGGGCGGGCGCTATTTTCGCTCAGCGACGCGATGCAGGCAATCCACGCGCCCCGGGGCGGCCGGGGCGCGTGGCAACGATCACGCGGAGTCCGACGGGCGAACAACGTGTGGGGGGCCGCGTGGCGGCCCCCCACAGGATCAGGCCCGGGAGCGCGCCGCCTCGCGCGAGGCCTCGATGGCGCCCTCTTCCCAGATGCTGTGCTTGCGGGTTTCCGGCATCACGAAGATCGCGATGAGGAACATGACGGCCGGTACGACGATCGGATACACGAGCGCGTACCCGACGCTGTTCGTCGACAAGTACATCGCCGTGGTCACGATCGGCACCAGACCTCCGCCCCAACCGTTGCCGATGTGATACGGCACCGAGACGGAGGTATAGCGGATGCGCCCCGGGAAGAACTCGGCGAGGAACGCTCCGATCGGCCCATACGTCATGCCGACGTAGTTGACCAGGACGATGACGATGAGCACACACATCCAGAAGTTGACGTTGCCGGGATTGGCGTACGCGCCGAGCGCGCTGTAGAGCGGGTAGTACGTGAGCGAGGCAAGCGCCATCCCGCCCAGGATGATCGGCTTGCGGCCGATCTTGTCCGACAGCCAGCCCCAGAAGATGAGCGTCGGGGTGGCGATCAGGAGCGCGACGCCGACGATGTAGCTGGACGTCAGCACGTCGAGCTTCTTGACCGTCTGTAAGAAATAGAGCGCCCAGAATTGGCCGCTGTACCACACGCAGCCCTGACCGAGGACCACCACGCTCGCGATGGCGACGTACTTGAAATTGCGGCTGAGGAACGCCTCGCGCCACGGGTTCGTGGTCGTGCGGCCGCGAGCCTTGATGTCTTGGAAGATCGGCGTCTCCTGCAGCGAAAGCCGGATCCAGATCGCAATCGCGACGAGGAGCAGCGAAATGATGAATGGCAAGCGCCAGCCCCAGTCCTGGAACGCCTCCAGGCCGAGGTAGCTGCGGATGCCGATGATGACGGCGAGCGAGACCACGATGCCGAGCGTGGGCGAGGTCTGCAGCCAGCCCGTGTAGTAGCCGCGATGCTCGTCGGAGATGTGCTCGGCGACGTACGTGATGGCGCCACCGTACTCACCGCCGAGACACAGGCCCTGGATGAGCCGCAGCAGGAAGAGGATGATCGCGGCCAGCAGGCCGATCTGCGCGTACGTCGGCACGAATCCGATGAGGGCCGTCGAGACGCCCATGCCCGTGAGCGTGACGAGGAACGTGTACTTGCGGCCGACCTTGTCGCCGAGCCAACCGAACAGGAACGCGCCCAGCGGCCGGATCAGGAAGCCCACCGAGAAGATCGCCACCGTGCTGAGGAAGGCCGCCACCGGATGGCCCTTCTCGAAGAATTTGACCGCGAGGATCGAGGCAAGACTGCCGAAGATGTAGAAGTCGTACCACTCGATGATGTTGCCGACGGCCGCCGCGATGACGACGCGTCTGAGCTCCCTGGGTGGAACCTTAGGTGGCGCCATGGGCCTCCCTTCGTGTCGAACGCTCCAAGCTCACCGTCATAGATGTTCGATTTGTCATGGTGGTGCGGCGCACGGGGGCGCCGAGTTGCGGCACAACATACCGGATTTCCGTCCGGTACGGAAGTTCTGCGACATCGGGCACCCGCCCGGTCGCGCGCCTGACGCAACGCGCGATCGGCGCACCGCGGGGCCGGCCAGAGCGCGACCTCACCGGCGCTGCTTGCGCGCGACGCCCGATTTGACCGCCGCCTCGGCGACCGCGGCGGCCACCGTCGGCACGACCCGCGCGTCGAACATCGACGGCGTGATGTACTCCTCGCTGAGCTCGTTCTTGGCCACGATGGACGCCAGCGCGTGGGCGGCGGCCAGCTTCATCTGGTCGTTGACGCGCTTGGCTCGCACGTCGAGCATGCCGCGGAAGAAGCCGGGGAAGCAGCACGAGTTGTTGATCTGGTTGGGGTAGTCCGAGCGGCCGGTGGCCATGACGCGCACGAATGGCCCCGCCTCTTCGGGCTGGATCTCCGGCACCGGGTTGGCCATGGCGAACACGATGGGGTTGCGATTCATCGCCTTGATGTCCTTGAGCGAGACGACTCCCGGTCCCGACAGCCCGATGAAGACGTCGGCGCCGCTCAGCGCGTCACCGGCGCTGCCCCGCACATGGCGCGGGTTGGTGTGCTTGGCGAACCACTCTTTCATCGAGTTCATGTTCTCGGTGCGCCCGGCGTAGATGGCGCCGGCACGGTCACAGCCGATGATGTGTCGCGCCCCCTCCTTCATCAGGAGCTTGGCGGTCGCGATGCCCGAGGCGCCGGCACCGGTGATGACGATGCGCGCATCGCCGAGGCGCTTCTTGGTGATCTTCAGCGCGTTCAGGAGCGCGGCGAGCACCACGACGGCGGTGCCGTGCTGATCGTCGTGGAACACGGGAATGTCGAGCGCCTTCTGCAGGCGCTCCTCGATCTCGAAGCAGCGCGGCGCCGAGATGTCTTCCAGGTTGATGCCGCCGAAGACGGGCGAGAGCGCCTTCACGATGGTCACGATCTCGTCGACGTCCTTGGTGGCCAGGCAGATCGGCCACGCGTCGACGCCCGCGAACTCCTTGAAGATGAGCGCCTTGCCCTCCATCACCGGGGCGGCGCCGTTGGGGCCGATGTCGCCCAGGCCCAGCACGGCGGTGCCATCGCTCACGACCGCGACGGTGTTGCCCTTGGTCGTCAGCGTGTAGGCCTTCTCCGGATCGTGGTGGATCGCCATGCAGACCCGCGCCACGCCCGGCGTGTACGCCATGGAGAGATCGTCGCGAGTCTTGACGGGGATCTTGCCCTTGATCTCGATCTTGCCGCCGAGATGCATGAGGAACGTGCGATCCGACACGTGCACGACCTTGACGCCACCGACCGCCTTGAGGCGCTCCACGACCTGCTGGCCGTGCCGCTCGTCGCTCGCCTTGAACGTCAGGTCGCGAATGAGGGTCTTCTTGCGAACCTCGACGAGGTCGATGGCGCCGATGTCGCCACCCGCCTTGCCGATCGCGGACGTGATCTTGCCGAGCATGCCCGGCTTGTTTTCGATTTCGAGTCTGATCGTGAGCGAATAACTCGCCGTCGGCGCGTTGCCCATCTACCGCCTCCCTGCGTCTGATACGCGGCGGACAACGGCCCGCCGAGTGGGCAGGTATTCTACTCCAACGGGATCGCAGCGCTATGCGGCGGGAATTTCGGCGAACAGGCGCCGAGCGGCTAGTCGCGGCCGGCGGTCGATGCTGCAGCGGTCTCGGCGGTACGCTGCCCGAGCGAGCTGAGCGCGAGCTGGCGGCGGTCGGCGTCGACGGTCACCAGATAGTGGCTCAGGAACGTGTTGCCGAGGATCCCGTCGACGCCGGGTCCGGGATCGTGCAGCACGACGGGGATGTCGGTCAGCAGCGCGTCGCCGACCTGCAGCGTGGCCACGACGGCGGACGGCCCTCTGGTCCGCCCGCCGAGCGTCTGCAGCTCGATGGCCTCGTGTCCCGGCGCCGGGCTCAGCCGCGCGGCGCTGGCCAGCGTGGGCCCCACCACCACGACGCTCGAGCCGGTATCGAGCAGGAATCGACCGCGGTGTCCGTTGACGACGGCGGTGACGATCCAGACGCCAAGGCCCGACTCGAGCGGGACCACCACCTGCCCTTCGCCGGCCGTCGGCTGAAGCTTTGCCAGACCGTCCCGGGCGTCGCTCGCGACGCTCGACTGCGGATCGAGCAGCAGCGTGACCTGGAACGCGTCGGCCGCCGAGGCGCGCAAACCCAGGGCGGCGAGCGCGCGGCCACGCAAATAGTGCAGTTCGGCGTTGCCGGGTTGTAAACTCACCGCCTGGCTCCAGAGCCGCAGCGCCTCGGGGTAGTCGCGCTGCTCCCACGCACTAGAGGCGCGAATGTGCAGGTCTGCAGGCGACAACGTCCCTCCGAAGACGAGCCACTGGCCAACCAGGACGCCCGCGAGGAACCCGAGCACACGACGCATGGGCGATCCGCGTTCGCAAATGTCGTACCGTTACCCACGTCGTCGACGTTCACGGCGTTGCGACTGCGGCGGGCGCCGTAGTAGGCTCGGCCGACGCCGCCGATGCGGCGTGCGGGCACACGCGTAACGACTCCGAGTAAACCGTTGCAGTGTCGGGAGGGGGCATGATCGACGTCAAAACCGCGGACCGCGAGCTCCAGACATACATCCGCCCGCAGACGTTCCCCGTCGCGATCCGGATGTTGCGCCCCGACGAGCCGATTCCCGACCGAGCCCGCCGCCCGGCGCGCGACTTCAAGAAGCTGTCGATGAATTGCCAGGTCATCGACATGGCGCGGCGCTACGGGTGGACCCTGGTCCTCACGCGCGAGGACTCGATCTGCTCGCTCGGCATTGCCGCCCTCGGCTTCGAGAAGCCGACCCATCTGCACAATTCCGGCACCCTGTGCGAGGGGATGTACACGGAAACGAAGGAGGCGGGACAGCGCTCAGAGGCCGCCATCGACCGGTTCAAGGAGGGCGAGTATGGCGCGCTGCTCGTGGCGCCGCTGGATCGCGCCACCTTCGAGCCCGACCTCGTGTGTGTGTATGCCAATCCGGCCCAGGTCATGCGGCTGACGCAGGCCGCCCTGTGGAAGCGCGGTGGCAAGCTGGCCTCCGCGTTCGGGGGCCGCGTCGTCTGCGCCGACATCATCGTGACCACGATGCGGACCGATCGGCCGCAGGTGATCCTGCCGTGCTCGGGGGATCGGATCTTCGGCCAGACGCAGGACCACGAGATGGCGTTCACCATCCCGTGGACGCAGATGGAAGACATCGTCGAGGGGCTGCGCGGTACCCACGCCGGCGGCATCCGATACCCGATCACCCAGTTCATGGAGTACGAGGCGAAGCTGCCGCCCCGGTACATGGAGGCCAACCGCGTGTGGGAGACCGAGAAGGGCAAGGCCGCCTATACGAATCGCGACCGCGTGGTGGCCGCCTACAAGCGCTCGTTCGCCGATCGCGTCCCCGTCTACCCGATCGTGGCGTCGTTCGCGGGGACGCTCGATGGTTTGTCGATCGAGGAGTACTGCACCAACGTGCCGAAGGCCATCACCGCGATGCTGAACTACTACGAACGCTACGAGCCGGACGTCGTGCTCGCGTACAACGATCTGGCCAAGGAGGCCGAGGCGTTCGGCTGCCGCGTGAAGTACTCGGACTACGTCGTGCCCTCCATCGATCAGCACGTTCTGCAGGACGACAAGGCGGGGCTGGCGAAGCTCGCGATGCCCGACCCGTATAAGACGGCACGCCTGCCCGGCTTCCTCGAGCAGTGCGAGGCGCTCGTGAAGGCGAAGCCGCCGACGGCCATTGGCGCGGTGGCAGTGGGCCCGTGGACGATCGCGATGCTGCTGCGCAATCCCGAAACGATGCTGCTCGACACGTTCGAGGACCCGCAGTTCATCCACGACCTCATGCGCGTGACCACCGACTTCTGCAAGCTGTGGGGCGACGCCATCGCCAAGACCGGCATCGGGCTGTCGTTCTCGGAGCCGACGGCGTCGATCAGCCTCGTGTCGCCGGACAACTATCGCGACTTCATCGCGCCGTACCACAAGGAGCTGGTCGACTATTTCAAGGCCAAGAAGGTCGGGGTGACGACGCACATCTGCGGAACCACCTACCCGATCTTCGAGGACCTGCTGCAGGTCGGCTTCACGACCGTCTCGTTCGATCTCGACCAGCAGGCCGACCCCACCCTCTACGTCGACCAGCTCGAGCGCTTCGTGCAGGTGGCGCGAGGGCGGGCGGTGGCGATCGGCAACGTGGACGCGACGAAGTTCGAGAAGACGTCGAAGGACGCGATGTACGCGGACGTGAAGCGATGCGTCGACACCGCCGCGCGTCACTCCGGGTTCATTCTGTCGACCTCGTGCGAGATTCCGCCGAAGTCCGACCCCGAGATCGTGAAGTGGTTCATGGACGCCGCGCACGACTTCGGCCGCTACGACCGGCTCTTCGGCTAGCCGTGTGCTGACCGACGTCATCCGGTCGATGTACCGCTACAACGACTGGGCGAATGGGCGCATCCTGGACGCGAGCGCCGGCCTCACGCGCGAGCAGCTGCTCGCACCCGGCGGCGCCAGCTTCGACTCCGTCCGCGACACGCTCGTGCACACCATGGGCGCCCAGTGGCTACCTCGAGCGCTGGCAGGGCCGCTCGCCGCGCGCGCTGCCCGCCGCCCCGGACTTCGCGGATCTCGACGCGATCCGGGCACGCTGGGAGCGGATCGAGCGCGACACGCACGCGTTCGTCGCCGGGCTGACCGACGACGCGCTCGCGCGCGTGCTCGAGTACACGAACATGCAGGGCGAGCGGTGGGCATATCCGCTGTGGCAACAGATGCTGCACCAGGTGAACCACGCCACGCAGCATCGCAGCGAGGCCGCGATGATGCTGACCAGGCTCGGCCACTCGCCCGGATGGCTCGACCTGCTCTATTTCGTTGATCAGGTGGGCGCGTCCGACGAACCGGTGGCGCGCCTGGATTCGGGCTCGCGATGATTGGCTTGCGATGATCGGCGAAGCGCACCCACGCCTCGGCGGTGAGCGGCTGGTCGCGGGTACGGGTCGCTTCGTCGACGACGTCCACGTGCCCGGCATGCTGCACGCGGCGGTGTTGCGCTCGCCGCACGCTCACGCGCGGCTCGTCGCGATCGATGGCAAGCGCGCGGGCGAGCTGCCGGGTGTCCGGCTCGTCCTGACCGCGGCCGACGTTCCCGCCGCCGCAATCATTCCCAATCGCGTGCCCGCCCCCGCGGGCACCGACCGCTATCTGCAGCCGGCGATCGCACGCGACGTCGTCCGCTATGTCGGCGAGCCGGTCGCGCTCGTCGTCGCCGACGATGCCTACATCGCGCGCGACGCCCTCGAGCTGATCGACGTCACGTACGAGCCGTTGCCCGCGTCTGCATCGGTGCCGGCGTCGATGGCGTCGGCGGCGCCGCGGCTCTTTGCCGGAACGGAGAGCAACAACGTCGCGACCATCACCATGCGCGTCGGGGACGCCGACGCCGCGCTCACCCGCGCCGCCGTGGTGATTCGCGAGCGATTCCGGTATCCGCGCCAGACCGCCGCTGCGCTCGAGCCACGCGGGCTCGTCGCGGTGCCGCCCGATCCACGCGGCGGCGAGCTGCACCTGATCGGGTCGACCAAATGCATCCACATCAACCGCACGATCCTCGCGCCCATCTTCGGCATTCCGCTCGGCGCGCTGCGGCTGACGGAGGTCGACGTCGGCGGCGGCTTCGGCGTGCGCGGCGAGCTGTACCCCGAAGACATTCTCGTGCCGCTGGCGGCCATGAAGCTCGGCCGCCCCGTGAAGTGGATTGAAACGCGGCGCGAGAATCTCATGGCGGCCAACCACGCCCGCGAGGTGGCCTACGACGTCGAGATCGGCTTCGACGGCGACGGGCACATCCTGGCCGTGCGTGCCGCGATCCGCGCCGACATCGGCGCGTACGTGCGCACGGCCGCGCTCGTGCCGGCCGAGTTCGGCGCCGCGCTGCTGCCGGGCCCGTATCGCGTGCCGAACTATGCCTGCGACCTCTGGTCGGTGGTGACCAACAAGACGCCCGCCGGCACGCTACGCTCGCCTGGGCGACCGGAATGCAATTTCGTGCGCGAGCGGCTGCTGGACGCGGGCGCGGCGCGGCTGGGTCTGGACCCGGCGGAGCTCCGTCGCCGCAACCTCATCCGGGCGAAGGACATGCCGTACGACTGCGGCACGAAGTCGTTCGGCGTGACGACAGTCTACGACTCCGGTGACTTCCCCGCGCTGTTCGACGAGCTGCTGCGGCGCCTCGACTATCCGCGCCAGCGCACCGAGCAGGCCGCGATCAACGCGCGCGCAACGGGCCCGCGTCGCGGGATCGGCCTGGCGATCTACGTCGAGAAAACGGGACTCGGACCGTTTGAGACGACACACGTCGAGGCTCGAGCCGACGGTCGGCTCGTCGTCGACACGGGCGCGTCATCGATGGGTCCGGGGCTCGAGACCGTACTGGCGCAGATTCTCGGTGATGCGCTCGGCATCCCCGCCGCGCGCTTCGATGTGCGCCACGCGGACACCGCGGCGGTGGAGAGCGGCGTGGGCACGTATGGCTCGCGCGGAACGGTGACGGCGGGCAACGCGGCGCACATCGCCGCCCAGAAGCTCATCGACGAAGCGCGGCGGCGCGCCGCGGTGCGGCTTGCCGTGCCCGAGACGGAGGTCACGTACGCGCAGGGCGTGCTCGCCGCCAACGGCCGCCGTGTGACGCTCGCTGAGCTGGCGGCGGAGCGCCGCCTCGCGGCGGGCGCGTCGTTCGAAGTGAAGAAGCTCACCTACGCGGGCTGCGCCGCGGCCGTGGTCGTGGACGTCGACGGCGAGACCGGCACGGTGAGGCTCGAGCGTGTCGTCGTCGGCGCCGACGTCGGGCGCGCGGTCAACCCGGCGCTCGTCGACGCCCAGCTGATCGGCGGCGTCGCGTTCGGCATCGGGAACACGCTGCACGAGAGCCTCGAGTACGACGGGCTCGGTCAGCTCGTCTCGGGCACGCTGATGGACTATGCGCTTCCGTACGCCGCGGACGTGCCGCCCGTCGACAGCTTCTATCAGGAAGTGCGCGCGACGACGAATCCACTGGGGCTGCGCGGCCTCGGGGAGTGCGGAAACCCGGGTCTGGGTGGCGCGATCGCCAATGCCGTGTGCGACGCGCTCGGCGTGCGCGACGCGTCGTTCACCGCGCTGCCGGTGAGTCCCGAGCGGGTGCGCGCGCTCGTCCGCTGATGTAAGAGGGCCTGACGTGAAAAGGGCCGACCCATCGCGGGTCGGCCCTTGATATCCAGCCTCGATTCAGCGCGCTACCACTTCACCGGCTTGCTCGGACGATGCGCGTAGCCGCTCTCGCGGCCGCCGCCTCCGGGACGTCCGCCGCCAGGGCGACCGCCGCCACCGGGACGACCGCCTCCGCCGCCGCCGGTGCGCGGGGCCTGAGGATTGGACACCTCGACCGTGATCCGACGGCCGTCGAGCTCGCGACCGTTGAGCTGCGAGATCGCGTTCTGCGCCTCCTCCGCCGTGCCCATCTCGACGAACCCGAAGCCGCGCGACTGGCCCGAGAATCGGTCCGTGATGACGGTGGCTGACAGCACGTTACCGCTCTGCGCGAAGAATTCGCGCAACCCCTCGCTGGTCGTGGAATAGGCGAGACCGCCGACGTACAGCTTGGACGCCATAGGATTCCCCCGAACTCTCTTCCGCTGTCGTACCCGCCCCGCGAACCGGAAGAGTCGCGTTCTCGTCGGGGGCGAGGCCGGCCGATTCGCGGCCGACAGTAAAATTTTACACGCGCCTCGCGGGGGCGCAACCTCCGCGACGTCACGCCGCTCAGTACGTGATGGCCGGAGACGTGGACGGCGTCTCTTCGACCTCGGGTGCCTGCGGCAGGTTCGGGTCCTCGGCCCGTCCGGTCACGACATCGGCCACCGACGGGGCGCGGCGGGCGCGGCCGCGATGGCGCGCGTTCGCCGAGAGCTCGAGCGCCGTGACGACGAGCACGAGGATCAGCGCCAGCGCCATCACCCAGCGGATCAGCATCAGACGCCCTGTGCCTTCTCGAGAAGCTCTTCCACGCTCACAGGCTTGGTCAGCACGCGAAATCCTGCGAGCTCGAGGGCGACGCGCACCTCGAGCGCCGTGCGGGGCCGCACAGCCACCGCGAGCGGCACGCCCGGCGCGATGCGATCGAACAGCGTCACCATCTCGCGCGGCGTCAGCCGTAGCGCGTCCACATCGAGCACGACGACGTCGACGGCCGCATCCAGCAAGACGCGGACTCCCTCGCACACGTTGCTGGCGAACACGGCTCCCACACCGTGCGGCAGGCAGGCCAGTCCGAGGGTGTGGGTTGCCGCGGAGTCCTGATCGATCACGAGCACTCGGTTCATCGGTACCTCTTTCATCGTTGGATGTGGTGCGGCCGAAGCCATCGAAGGGAGAGCAAGGCGGGTGCCACACTGCGCGTTCGCGAAGCGACTGATTTGTCGTCGCCGTGCGCTGATGGCCATCACGGCGTCGGGCATTACGCCCGAATGCTGTGCCGGATCGGAACGTGGCTCGGACGTGTCCGTCGCTAGCTGAACTCCTCGGCGCGGATCTGATAGCCGATGATCTTGCGGTACAGCGTCTTGGGGTCGATCGCCAGGAGCGCCGCCGCCTTGCCGCGGTGGCCGTTCACGCGGCGCAGGGTGAGGACGATGTGTTGCCGTTCCATCGTCTCGAGGCTCGCTCCGGCGGCGCCGGTCGGCGCGGGCGCCGACGGCGCGCCCAGCACCTCGGGCGGCAGGTCGTCGGGCTGGATCTCGTCGCCGCGCGACAGGATGACCGCGCGCTCGATCGCGTGCAGCAGCTCGCGCACGTTGCCCGGCCACGAGTAGGCTTCGAGCGCGGCCTGCGCGGACGGATGGAGCCGCTTGGTGCCGTACGCGGCATTGGTCTCGAGGAAGTGCTGAGCGAGCAGCGCCACGTCTTCCGGCCGCTCACGCAGTGGCGGCAGGGTGACCGTGATCGTGTTGATGCGGTAGTAGAGGTCCTGCCGGAACTGGCCCGCCTTCATGGCTTCGGTGAGATCGCGATTCGTCGACGCCACGATGCGGACATCGACCGTCCGTGGGCGCGTGGAGCCAACGCGGAAGAACATGCCCGTCTCGAGCGCGCGCAGCAGCTTCACCTGGCTGTCGGGCTCCATCTCGCCGATCTCGTCGAGCAGCAGCGTCCCACCGTCGGCCAGATCGATCAGACCCGGCTTCGCCGCGATCGCCCCGGTGAACGCGCCCTTCTCATGGCCGAACAGCTCCGACTCGAGCACTTCGCGCGGCAGCGCGCCACAGTGGATCGGCACAAACGGCCGCTGCGCGCGCGCCGAGCGCTCGTGGATGGCGCGCGCCACCAGCTCTTTGCCGGTGCCGCTCTCGCCGAGCACGAGCACCGCGGAGTCCGTCGGCGCCACGCGCTCGACGACCCGCATCACCTCGTGCATGCGCGGGCTCTTCGTCAGAATGCCGCCGAACGGCGCGGCGCCCGGCGCGTGCGCGCGCAGCGCCTGGTTGTCGCGCAGCAATTGTCCCTTCTCGGCGGCCTTGCGGATGATGACGTCGAGCTCTTCGATCTTGGTGGGCTTCGTCAGATAGTCGTAGGCGCCGAGCTTCATCGCCTCGACCGCCGTCGCGACCTCCTGGAAGCCCGTCATCACGATCACCTGGGGATGCTCGGGAAAGGCCGAGAGATCGCGCAGGACGTCGATGCCTTCCTTGCGCGGCATCTTCATGTCGAGAATGACGACGTCGTAGGCGGCGTCCCGCAGCCGCGTGAGCGCCGCCTCTCCGTCCGCGACACCTTCGACCTCGTGCCCGCGGCGCCCGAGCTCGCGTACGAGCAGCTCGCGCAGCCGGCTTTCATCGTCGGCGACCAGCACGCGGATCGGCCGGCTCATGGGAGCGGGTGCCGCGAGCTCGAGTTGGATCGTGGGTGGGCTGTCATAGATGGTCGCGGCTCCGTTGGAGCGAGTGCCGCGACATCGGATCACGTCGTGGGTGGGCTGTCATAGATGGTCGTGGCTCCGTTCCGTTGGCACGACGATGCGGAAGACGCTGCCCTTGGCGGGGCGGCTCTGCACCTCGATACGGCCGCCGTGATCGGCGACGATGCCCTGCGCGATGGCGAGACCGAGTCCCGTGCCCTGCCCCGGCGGCTTGGTCGTGAAGAACGGATCGAAGATCCGGCCGAGGATTTCCTCGGGGATGCCCGGGCCCTCGTCCTCGACCTCCACCTCGACCTCGTCGCGGATCGCCCGCGTGCGGATGGTGAGCCGGCCGCGGCCCTCCATCGCCTCGAGGCCGTTGGATGCCACGCCGAGGAAGACCTGACGGAACTGCCCCTCGTTGACGAGCGCCGGCGGCAGATCGTCGGCGAGCTCGGTGTGGAACTGGCTCGCCGCGAACCGCGACTGGTGCGACAGCAGCTCGATCGTCTTCTGCACGACCGCATTGAGATCGGTCGGCGCCCGCCGCTCGCCGGGCTCGCGGACGAACTGCAGGAGGCTGCCGGTGATTTCCTTGCAGCGAAACGCTTCTTCCTCGATCAGCGTCAGGTAGTTTCTGAAGTCGGCGAGCTCGGGGCGGTCGGCGAGGCCCCTCTCGCTCAGTCTCGCCGACAGCGCCTCGGCGCAGCCCGCAATGGTGGCCAGCGGGTTGTTCAGCTCGTGCGCGACGCCGGAGGCCAGCCGCCCGGCCGTGGTGAGACGCTCGGTCAGCAGCATCTGGCGCTCGAGTTGCTTGGCGTGCGTGACGTCGGCGACCAGCAGCACGACATGGGCCGCGGCGCCGGCCAGCGGCGCGACCGTCAGCCGAAGCACGCGCACGTCGCCGCCGACGGCCACCTCGTGCTCGACCGTCTCGAGATGGCGCGTGGCGACGGCGGCGCGCAGGAATGCCTCGACGTCCAGGGCGTGCGCCGGCGGCAGCAGCGCCGGAAACGGCTTTCCCAACGGCGCCTCTCCCAGCGCGCCGGCCCCGGCGCGATTGGCGCGCACGATGGCGAGGTCGGCGTCGAGCACGAACACGCCGAGCGGCAGCGTCTCGAGCACCACCTCGACGAATCGCTTCTGCTGATCGAGCTCCCGCGTGCGATCCGCCACGCGCGCCTCCAACCGCTCGTAGAGACGCGCGTGCTCGACCGCGATGGCGGCCTGGTCGGCCAGCGCCATCAGCAGCTCCTCCTCCGCCGGCGAGAACTCGTGGACGTCGCGGCGGAAGACGAGGATGGCGCCGATGGCCCGGTCGCCCACGCGCAGCGGCGCCGCCATCAGCGAGCGGAATCCCTGCGAGCGCGGCAGCGCAGAAAACTGCACGCGCGGGTCGTTCCACAGATCCGCGCTGTAGACCGTGCGCCGCTCGGCGACCGCCTGACCCGTGATGCCCTGCCCCTCCTGGATGCGGATGCTCGAGACCATCGCGTCGGGCAGATCGAGGCTCGCGATCGACGAGAGTACCCCCTGCTCGTCGCGCATCATGATGCCGCACGACGACACACCGAGCACCGCGCGCGCCTGCTCCATGATGACGTGGATCGTACGCTCCAGGTCGAGGCTGGCGGTGAGGGCGCGCCCGGCCTCGAAGAGGGCGCGCGTCTCGCGCGCGCCGCGCACGCTCTGCTCGAATAGCTGCGCGTTCTGGATGGCGATACCCGCCTGCTCGGCGAACGCCTCCAGCACGCGCTGATGGTGCGTGGAGAACGCCGCCGGTCGCGTCGAGAACGCCGAGATCACGCCGAGCGGCGTCCCGGCCACCCGCAGTGGCACACAGAGCATCGAGCGGATGCCCTCGCGCTCGTCGACTTCGCGCCGCGCGGAGCGCGGGTCGCGGCGGACGTCGTCCACGCGGATCGCCTGCCCGGACTCGGCGCAGCAGCCCATCAGACCTTCGCCGATCGGCAGCGTCAGCGCGCGCCATTCGTCGGTCTTGTAGCCGTGCGCCGCGGCGTGGACCAGCTGCGTGCGCGTGGCATCGAACAGGCCGATGCCGCAGCCGGTACTGCCGATGAGCGCCGCCACCGATCCGCTGATCCGGTCGAGCACCGAGGCGACGTCGAGGCGCGACGTGATCAGCTGGCTCGTGGTGTACAGCGCCGCCAGCTCTTCGGCGCGGCGGCGGCTCTCGTCCAGCAGCCGCCGCTGCTCGATGGCGGACGCCAGCGGCTGCGCCAGCTCCGCGGCGCTCTCGACGTCGGAATCGTCGAAGGCGCCCGGCCGCGCCGCGACGAGGCTCACCGCCCCGAACACCCCTCCCTGCGTGACGAGTGGGACGAGCAGCGCCGCCCGCCACCCGCGAGCGCTCAGCGTCGCCCGGCTGGCCGAGGGCACCGCGGCGTCGGCGAGATCGTCCACGCGCACGGGCGCGCCGGTGGCCAGAACGCGCTCGAGCAGCGTGTGCTCCACCGGCATTCGCACGTCGCGCATGATGGTGCCCGGCACGGTGCGCGCCGCGACGTCGAGCACCGCGAACTCGCCGCGCTCCTCGTCCACGAGCAAGACGGCGACGGCGTCGAAGTCGACGAGCCGCGCGAGCCCGTCGGCAAAGGCGCTCAGAATGGCGTCGAGCGGATGCGTGGAGCCGAGCAGGCGCGTGATCTCGGTGAGCAGCGTTGTGCGCAGCACGCGACGCTGCTGGCGCCACAGGACATCGATCGCCTGCCCCAGCTCGCGTCCAAACCCCGCCGGCAAGATGGATCGGCGCGGCGGGCGGCTGCGACCGATCAGCGCCAGATGGCCGACCGGCCGCGCCGGGGCGCCGAGCGGCACGTGCAGCGTGTTGCGTCGCGCCGCGGGCGCGTCGCGCTCCTGCGCGTCCGTCCGCCGCGAGCCGACGCTGACCGTCACCGGCGCCGCGCGCTCGGGATGGTAGTCGAGCCGGCCGCCGGCGGCGCCGGTCACCACGACGAGCCGACGCAGCAAGCGCGCGAGGGCCTCGTCCATCGACGTGGCGCCGGTCGCCGCCATGATGAGGCCGGTGAGCTCGCCGCTGGCGTACGCGGCGGCGGGACGCCGAGCGCTCATGGTGGCGTGAGGACCTTGCCGGGCAGGCTGCCCGTGTGCTCGCCATGCTTCACGACGAAGCGGCCGTTCACGACGACGTGCTCGATGCCATCCGGGTACCGGTGCGGATCCTCGTATGTCGCGCGATCCGCGACGCGTTTGGCGTCGAGCACCACGAGGTCGGCGCGCGCGCCGGGACGTACCACGCCGCGGTCACGCAAGCCCAGACGGCTCGCAGGCAGGCCGGTCATCTTGTGCACCGCCGTCGCCAGGCTCAACGTGCGCTCGTCGCGAGCGTACTGCCCGAGCACGCGCGGAAACGTGCCGTAGGAGCGGGGGTGGGGCTTGCCCTCGCCGAGCGGACCATAGGGCGCCAGCGAGCTGCCGTCCGAGCCAATCATCACGTGCGGGTGCACGAGCGCCGCGCGCAGATCCGCCTCGTCGAGCTGGAAGAGGATCATGTACGCCTTGCCCGCTTCGTCGATGATCAGGTCGATCGCGGTCTCGATCGGATCCATGCCGCGCGCGCGGGCGATCTCCGACAGGCGGCGGCCTTCGGCGTCCTTGCGCTTCGCGCAGTAGGAGATCATCACGTTCTCCCACCCGACACGGCTCACGATGCTCTCGGCCGAGGGGGATTCCACCGCCGCGCGCACGCGCGCTCGCTCCTGCGGATTTGCGAGGCGCTCGAGCATCGCGTCCACACCGCCCTCGAGCGCCCAATCGGGCAGCAGCGTCCTCAAGGTCGTGCTCGACGCGGTGTACGGATAGACGTCCGCGCGCACATCGATGCCCTCCGCGCGGGCGGCGTCGATCAGCGCGAGCGCGCGCGGCACGTTGCCCCAGTTCGGACGGCCGGCCGCCTTCACGTGGCTGATCTGCACGGGCAGGTCACCGTCGCGGCCGACGCGAATGGCTTCGCTCACGGCCGTGAGCAGCGTGCCCCCTTCACCACGGATGTGGCTGGCGTAGAAGCCGCGATGCCGCGCGGCCGTCCGCGCGATCGCGACGATCTCGTCCGTCTCCGCATAGGAGCCGGGCGCATAGATCAGCCCGGTGGACACGCCCCACGCGCCATCCTCCATCGCGTTGCCCATCAGCCGCTGCATCGCCGTCAGCTCGCCGGTCGTCGGCGCGCGGCGCGCGAACCCCATCGCGGCGACGCGCAGCGTCCCGTGCCCCACGAGGTGCACGACGTTGAGCGCGGTGCCCTCGGCGTCGAATGCACGAAGGTAGTCGCCGAACGTCGGCCACTCGAAGGTCATGCCCTTCGGCACATAGAGCGCGAACCCGCGGAGATCCTCGCGGAACTGCACCGACACGGGCGCCGGCGAGAATCCGCAGTTGCCGACGACCTCCGTGGTGACGCCCTGGCGGATCTTGGATTCCGCACGGCGGTTGGCCCAGAGACGCCAGTCGGAGTGCGAGTGCATGTCGATGAAGCCGGGCGTCAGGACCTTGCCCGTGGCATTGAGCGTGGTGCCGGCGCGCTCTCGAGACAGGTCACCGACCGCCGTGATCGCCTCGTCGGTGACACCGACGTCGACGCGCGAACCCGACGCGCCGGTGCCGTCGATGACGGTCGCTCCCTCGATCTTGAGGTCCAGCATTACGCCGCGGGCGCCGGCATGGGGCCGAGCGTGCGCTCGCACCAGAGCGCGGCGCCGAGCAGTCGCGTGTCGGCGCCCGGCGCCTGGATCAGCTGCAGCGCGAACGGCAAGCCGGCCGCCGAGACGCCCGACGGCAGCGAAATAGACGGCGCGCCGAGCGTCGACCACGGTTGGCAGAGCGAGGCATCGCCCGTCCACTCGAGACCCGCGGGCGCGGGCGCCGGCGCCGTCGGCGACAACAGCGCGTCGTGCTGCGCGAGCAGCGGCGCGACGTCCTCGCGCACGCGGGCCCGCAAGCGATTCGCGGCGACGTACTCGATGCCGAGGCGCTTGACTCCGCGCGCGAGCATCTCGGCCATTCCGGCGCCATAGTCGGCCGCGTGCTTGGCGAACGTCGGCGCGTGATAGGTTGCGGCCTCGATCTCGAGAATCACTACCGCCGCGTCGGCGAGCTCCGCGAACGACGGGGGGAGTCGGACCTCGTCGACACGGGCGCCGGCCTTGGCGAGGCTCTCGATCACCGCCTCGAGGTGCCGGCGCAGCTCGGGTTCGGCGCGAGCGAACAGCTCGCGCGCGACGGCCAGCCGCGGCGTCGCGATTGACTCCGGCGTCAGCGTACGGCCGGCCATGACGCCCAGGACGAGCGCCGCGTCCTCCACCGAGCGCGCGAGCGGGCCGATGTGATCGAGCGAGTACCCGAGCGGCACGACTCCCTCGAGCGGCACGAGGCCGTTGGTACCCTTGAGGCCGACGACGCCGTTGTAGGCGGCGGGCCGCAGAATCGAGCCGACCGTCTGCGAGCCGAGCGCCACCGGCACCTGCCGTGCGGCCACCGCGGCCGCAGATCCGGACGACGAGCCGCCGGGCGTGTGCGCGGGATTCCACGCGTTCGTCGTGGGCGCGGGATCCCGGTAGGCGAACTGTGTCGTGTGCGTCTTGCCGAGCACGATGCCACCAGCGGCGCGCAGCCGCGCCACGCACGTCGCATCCCGGGTCGGCCGCGTGTGCGCGAAGGCGCGCGCGCCGGCGGTGGTCGGCAGCCCGGCGACGTCGATGATGTCCTTCACGCCGATCGGCACGCCGTGCAGCGGCCCGAGAGCCGCGCCCGGCCGCACGACGGCATCCGCCGCGCGGGCGGCCAGCCGCGCGCCGGCCTCGTCCACGTGGATCCACGCCTTGAGCGTCGGGTCCACGACGCGGATTCGCTCCAGACAGGCGTCCACCAGCGCGGCCGACGTCACCTCGCCGGCCCGAATGGCGGCCGCGGCCCCGCGCACGTCCAGGTCAATGAAGCGCATCGAGAACCTCCGCCACGACCTCGAATCGTCCGAACGATGGCATGAGATAGGCGCCCGCGTAGCGTCGGCGCACCTGGGCGACCAGCGCCTGCGCCATCTCGATTCCCGCTCGCAGCGCGCCGTCGCCCGCCTCGCGCAGCCGCGCGCGGGCGGCGTCGGGCACTGTGATGCCGGGAACCTCGTTGTGCAGGAACTCGGCGTGACGGAACGAGTGCAGCGGCAGGACGCCGACGAGCACCGGGACGGGCACGCGGCCGGCCCGCGCGAGAAAACGCTCCAGGGCCTCGAGGTCGTAGACCGGCTGCGTCTGCAGCCAGCGCGCGCCCGCCTCGATCTTGCGATGCATGCGCTCGATCTCGCGGCCGGGATCCTCGGCGGCCGGGTTCAGCGCAGCGCCAATGCTGAAGGCGGTGGCATCCCCGATGGAGCCGCCCGTGGCATCGAGCCCCTCGTTCATCCGGCGCAGGATCCCGATGAGACCCACGCCGTCGACGTCGAAGACCGCCGTGGCATTGGCGTAGTCACCGGTGCGCGGCGGATCGCCGGTCATGGCCAGGATGTTCCGGATGTCGAGCGCGTGCGCGCCGAGCAGGTCCGCCTGGATCCCCATGAGGTTCCGATCGCGACACGTGAAGTGCATGTTGATGTCGAGGCCGGTGTGATCGCGGACCAGCAGCGCCGTGGCCAGCACCGACATCCGCACGCGGCCGAGCGAGCCGTCGTTGATGTCGACGATCTCGACGCCCTTTTCCTTGAGCAGCTTCGCGCCCTGCACGAGCTTGTCGACGGTGTGGCCGCGCGGCGGGTCGAGCTCGACCGTCACCACGAATTCGCGCGCCTCCAGCCGGCGCGCGAGCAATGTGGGCGGCAGCGTTCGCGCGATGCCGGGTGACTCGGCCACTGCCGGCCGCGGGGTCGGCGCGCGCGCCACGACACGGCGCGGCGACGGCATCCGCCGGTCCAGCGTCTCGCGCATGGCGGCGGTGTGCGCGGGCGTCGTCCCGCAGCAGCCACCCACGAGGCGCGCCCCGACCTCGACCATCCGGCCGGCGTAATCCGCCATGTAGCTGGGCGACGACAGATAGATGAGGCGCTCGCCGATCCGGCTCGGCAGGCCCGCGTTGGGCTGGATGGCGAGCGGGAGGCCGGCGGCCTCTGGCGCCATGCGCTCGAGCACGTCGTAGAGGGTCGAAGAGCCGACCGAGCAGTTGGCGCCGATCGCCTGCACCCCGAGAGCGCGAAGCGTGCGCGCCACCTCGGCCGGCGGCCGCCCCATGAACGTCACGCCTTCGTCGGTGAACGCCATCTGCGCGATCACGGGCAGGTCGGTGATGGAGCGGATCGCTTCCACGGCGAGCGCGATCTCGGCGAGGTCCGAGAACGTCTCGACGACGAAGGCATCCACGCCGCCCTCGAGCAGCGCCTCGGCCTGCTCGCGGAACACCTCGCGCGCCTCGTCGGCGCTGACGGTGCCGAGCGGCTCGAGATACTTGCCGAGCGGACCCATGGACCCCACGACCCACACGTCGCGGCCCGCGGACTCGCGGACGTCGCGCGCCAGCCGCACGCCGCGCCGGTTGATCTCGCGGACGCGCGCTTCCAGGCCGTGCACGGCGAGCTTGAAGCGGTTGGCGCCGAACGTGTTGGTCTCGATGACGTCGGCTCCGGCGGCGACGTAGTCGGCGTGGACGGCCTGCACGAGGTGCGCGTTGTTGAGATTGAGCACGTCGAAACACGCGTCCAGCGGGACGCCGCGCGCGTAGAGCACGGTGCCCATCGCCCCGTCGCACAGCAGCGCGCCCTCCGCGAGGCGCGCGCTAAACGCGTGCGGCATGCGTCTGCCTCAGCGCGGCCAGCGTCCGCGCGACCACCTGATCGACGCCGAGGCCGGCCGTGTCGACCGTGAGATGGGCGCGCGCGTAGTACGGCTCGCGTGCGCGATAGAGCGCCTCGATGTCCGCGGGCGAGCGCTCGAGCATGGGACGGCCGCCGATGCGTCCGGCGCGCTCGAGCAAGACGCGCAGATCGCCGCGCAGCCAGACGACGGTGCCGAGGCTCCGCAGCGCTTCCATGCGCCCGTCACGGCACGGCAGGCCGCCGCCGGTGGAGATCACGTCGCCGGATTTCAGCGTGAGAGCCTCGAGAACCTCGCCCTCCAAGCGCCGAAACGTTTCCTCGCCGGACTGACGAAAGATCTCGGGGATCGCGCGGCCGTCGCGCGAGACGATCATGTCGTCGGTCTCGACGAAGCAGCGGCCGAGACGACGTGCGAGCAGACGCCCGCACACCGACTTCCCCGCGCCCATGAAGCCGACGATCACGACATTGTCGCCCGCCATGTCACGTCATCCTATCATCGCGGGTGGACGACTCCGTCGCACGCGAACGCGTGACACCGTGGGAGCCCGGCCGCCCGCTGGATGCGGGCGGCCGGGCGAGCGCTCAGGCGCGCGCCCGCAAGGCGGCCAGCACGCGGTCGGGCAGGAGCGGCACCTGCCTCACCCGGGCGCCGGTGGCAGCAAAGATCGCGTTGCTCAGCGCCGGGGCGATCGTCGTCGTACCGGGCTCACCCAGACCCGTCGGATATTCCGTCGACGGAACGATGTGGATCTCGACCTCCGGCACCTCGTCCATCCGAAGCACTTGGTAGTCGTGGAAGTTCGACTGCACGAGCATGCCGTTGGCGACGGTGCCGCGCTCCTTGAGGGCGTTGCTGATGCCGAAGAGCAACGAGCCCTCGATCTGCGAGCGCGCGCCGTCCGGATTGACGACGATTCCGCAGTCCACCGCGCAGACGACCTTCTCGACCTGCACCTTGCCGCTCGCGGGATCGACCCGCGCCTGCACGACCGACGCGGTCCACGTCGGCGTCTTCTTCTCCTGCGCGCTCACGCAGGCGATGCCACGACCGGTGTTGGCCGGCAGCGGCTTGCCCCACCCGGCCTTCTCGGCCACGAGACTCACCACACGCGCCAGCCGCGGGGCGCCGCCGAGCATCGACAGCCGGTACTGGACCGGATCGATCCCGGCGAGCTTCGCGAGCTCGTCCATGAACGTCTCGACCGCGAAGAACGTGTAGTTCGGCGCCACCGCGCGCACGTAGCCGACGGGGATACCGGTGTCCACTGCCACCGCGCGCACGATCTGGTTCGGGATCTCGTAGACGTGGTCGGCGCCATTGAGCGCGAACTGATCGAGCCCCGTCTTCTTGTCCACGAAGTCGGGCCCCCAGCGCTTGCCGGGGTGCGAGGCGATGACCGTCTTCTCCCACGCCACGATCTTGCCGTCGTTGCCCAGCCCGGCCCGCACGCTCTGCAGCGTCGCCGAGCGATAGAAGTCGCGCTTGAGATCTTCCTCGCGCGATCGGATCAGCTTCACGGGACGCTTCACCTCACGCGCGATCAGCGCGGTCTCGACCATGATGTCGGGCTCCAGACGCCGGCCGAATCCGCCGCCGAGATACTGCTGGTTGATGCGGATCTTGGAGGCGTCCACGCCCAGCGTCGCGGCCAGCGTGCCGACCGCGAAGGTTTGGAACTGGCTGCCCGTATAGACGTCGTACACGCCGTCGGCGAAGCGGACGACGCAGTTCATCGGCTCCATCTGCATGTGCGCGACGTAGTCGGTCGTGTACGTCGCCTCGTGGCGTCGCGCGGCGCCGCCCATGGCCGACTTGACGTCTCCCTGCTCGTGCCATGGCGTGGCGTTCGGATCCTTCGCGGCCTCCGCGAACTTCGCGAAGATCGAGTCGGTGCTGACGCTGGCGTTCGGCCCCGGGTTCCAGGTCACCTTCAGCGCGTCGCGCGCTTTGACCGCGGCCTCGTACGACGTGGCCACCACCGCCACGAGCTGCGGCAGCGTGACCGTCGCGACGTACCCCTTCACGCGCTTGGCCGCGCTGTCGTCCACAGCCGTCCGCGTGGCGCCCTCCCGAACGGGCGGGTAGACGACCTTGGCGTAGACCATGTTCGGCAGGAACGTGTCGATACCGAACTTCGCCTTGCCCGTGACCTTCTCGGGAATGTCCAGGCGCGGGATCCACTGCCCCACGACGCGGTAGTCGGAGGGCTTCTTGAGCGTGATCTGCTTGAGCTCGTCCTCCGTGAACGTCTTCGTGATCGGCATCCGCGCCACGATGTCGCCGTAGCGCAGCGCACGGCCGCTCGGCAGGTGGCGCACCACGCCGCGCTCGGCGACGCAATCGGCCGGGCTCACATCCCACGACTTCGCCGCGGCGTCGATCAGCGCGAGGCGGGCGGCGGCGCCCGCGCGCGAGAGCGTGTCGAACGTCCAGTTCACCGACCAGCTGCCGCCGGTCAACATGAGCCCGTACTTGGGATCGTTCGTCGGATAGTCGACGCGGACGTCCTTCCAGTCGGCCTCGAGCTCCTCGGCCACGATCTGCGCGAGCGCCGTGCCGACGCCCTGGCCCATCTCCGCCTTCGTGATGTGCACCGTCACGATGCCGTTGGAGCCGATGGTCAGCGCGGCATTCGGGTCGTACGCGGCGGCGGCGTCAGCCGCGCCCGGCGGCAGGAGCGGGAAGCGAATCGTCAGCGCCGCCCCCGCGGCGGCGGCCGACGCGAGAAATCCGCGGCGCGTCACCCGCGCGCTCACGAGCGCGCTCCCTGCGCGGCGCGCTTGATCGCGCGCTTGATCCTCGGATAGGTCGCGCAGCGGCAGATGTTGCCCGACATCGCGGTGACGATGTCCTGGTCGCTCGGATTGGAATTCCGGGCGAGCAGCGCCGCGGCCGACATGATCTGACCCGACTGACAGTACCCGCACTGCGGCACCTGCTCCGCGATCCAGGCGACCTGCAGCGGGTGCTGGCCCGTCGGGTGCAGCCCCTCGATGGTCGTGATCTTCTTACCGGCGGCCTGGGCCACCGTCGTCTGGCACGAGCGCACCGCTTGGCCGTCGAGGTGCACGGTGCACGCGCCACACTGCGCGACACCACACCCGAACTTCGTGCCGGTGAGCTGCAGCCGCTCGCGGATCACCCACAAGAGGGGCGTGCCGGGATCGACATCGACCGTATGAGACTTGCCGTTGATGAGCAACGTCGCCATGCGCGCCCCCTTCGTTGGAGGAAAAGGCAATGTTGTGGCGGGAGACTAGCACGAAACGGTGGGCGGGCGGACGGTCAACCGCGCCGCGGCTCGACCCACAGCGTCCGCACGACCTCCCACGTCCCCGCCAGGAACGGTACGGCCACCAGGCCGCCGATGAGACCACCGAGCTGGAAGCCGGCGAGCAGCGCGACGAGCACCGCGAGAGCGTGCAGCCCCGTGGCGCGGCCGACGAAGTAGGGCGCGAAGAGCTTGCCCTCCACCGTCTGACACAGGACCATCACGGGCAGCGTGATGGCCGCGCGCACGATCCCGTCGTTGAGCGCCGAGAGTGTGGCCAGCACGGCCGCCACCGTGGCGCCGACGAACGGCACGATGTTCAGCACGGCCGCCAGCGCGCCGATGAGCAGCGCGTACTTCACGCCGAGCAGCGAGAGCGCCACGGCGATCAGCACGCCGACGAAGAAGCTCGACACCAGCTGGCCGCGCACGTAGCCGCCGATGCGGCTGAGCACGGCGGGAGCGAGCCGGGTCGCGGTCGCGCGGTGCTCGCGGGGCAAGAGACTCAGCAGCGTGTGGCCCACCTCGCGCATGTCGATCACGAGGTAGGCCGCGATCACGAGCACGGCCAGCAGCTCGAAGACGGCGCCGAGGGCGCCCGTGGTCAGGCGCATCGCGTTGCCGAGCAGCACGCCGGCGATGCCGGCGAGCCCGTCGACCTTGTCGGTCTTAGGCGACGGCAGCGACGCCCCCCACTGCCGCAGCCAGTACTCGAGGCCGCCGATCCAGGCGCGGACGTTGTCGATGAGCTTCGGCAGCTGGTCGACGAACTGCGCCCACTGCTCGCTGAGGGCCGGCCACAGCAGCCGGCCCATCAGCGAGAAGACGCCGGCCACGGCGGCGTAGACGATGAGCACCACGAGGCCGCGGGGCACGCCCCAGCGCTCGCTCAGCCTCGCGGCGGGCAGCATCGCGGCCGCAAGGACGAGCGCGGTGAAGAGCAGCAGCCACACCTGCCACGTGGCGATGACGAGCCAGACAGCGGCCGCCACCGCGAGCACCTGCAGCACCATCGGCCACGGCAGCCGGCTCGTCACGGCGTCATCATACGTGGCTCAGCGGTGCACGGTGCGGCGCGCGGGTGCCCGGCGATAGGCGCAGTCGCGCATCCAGCAGCGCCCGCACTGACTGAAGTAGTGATCGACGCGCGCGCGCACACCCGCGCCGGCCAGCAGTGAGATCGATTTCCCCGGCGTCATGAAGCACGTCTCGTTCAGGGTCACGCCGATCGCGGCGCCGGAGCACAGGCGGAACAGGGCCTGCTGCTCACTGACATCCCAGTCGGCGTAGCCGGGGCTGATGCGATTGGTCACCGCGAGGCCGGCCGCCAGTCCCTGGGCGCAGAGCACGTCGTTGACGTATTCCGCGAGGCTCTCGACGGCGCCCGAGCCGACGCTGTCGAGCATCGAGGCCAGCGGCAGCTCGCGTGACGCCCAGAGCGCCGCCACCCGCCGCTCGAGCGCCTCACCGATCGTGACCACGCCGGCCGCGACGTGCTCGACCTCGCCCCAGCGCTCGGCCGTCGCCGGAATCGTGAGCCGCTCGGCCGCGACGTCGATCGTGTCACGACCGCGCGCGCGCACCGGCAGCCATCGGACGACCGCGCGGGGCGCCATCAAGCGCGTCCCCTCGGCGAGCGCGTCGTCGAACAGCGCGCGGACGTCGGGCGTGGGCATGTCCACGCCCTTCTTGTAACCCTGAAAGCGCAGGACCTCGTCGGGATCGATCGCGAGCGGCAAGTCGGTGAAGACCTGCACGCCCTCGGGCAGCGTCACTTCTTCCGGCTTCGGGCGGTCCACACAGGCTCGCCTCCGGCGGGCGTGCCTACGGCAACGCCGAGCGCCGTCGGCTTCGCACGCCACACACAGGCTAGCCGCGCGCGCCGGGCGCGCTGCGGCGTCGCACGACGTCCGCGATCAGCCGAATGTGCTCGGGGTTCGAGCCGCAGCACGCGCCCACGATGTTGCATCCGGCGTCGAGCAGCGCGGGATAATCGCGCGCCATCGCCTCGGGCCCGAGCTCGTAGGTCACGGTGTCGCCGGTCGTCACAGGCAAGCCGGCATTGGGATACGCGACCAGCGGAGCGCCGGTAACCTGTCGCATCTCGCGAATGATGACGATCGCGCGATCGGGGCCGCGGCCGCAGTTCATGCCGACGACGTCGGCGCCGGCGGCGAGGAGATTCTTGGCGACCTCGGCCGGGCTCTCACCCCACATGGTGCGGTCGCGGTCGTGCAGCTCCTCGAACTGGAAGAACATCGTGGCCATGACCGGCAGGTCGGCCACGGCCTTGCACGCGCGCACCGCCGCCGTGGCTTCCTGGGGAAACATCATGGTCTCGACGGCGAAGAGGTCCACGCCGCCCTCCGCCAGCGCCGCCGCCTGCTCGCGGAACGTCTCCTCGTACGCCTCGTCCGTCACGCCCTCGTCCAGCGCGTACTCCTGCGGCAGCCGGCTCGTGGGACCGATCGAGCCCGCGACGTAGCCGTGTGGCGGCGCGACCTTTCTGGCCAGGCGCGCGCCCTTGACGTTCAGCTCGCGCGTGCGATCCCCGAGGGCGTACTCGTTGAGCTTCAAGCGCGCGCCACCGAACGTGTTGGTCTCGACGATGTCGCTGCCGGCGTCGAAGTAGCCCCGGTGGATGCCGGCCACGACGTCGGCGTGCGTGTCGTTCCACAGCTCGGGGCAGGCGCCGTTGAGCAGGCCGGCCGCGAACAGCATCGTGCCGTACCCGCCGTCGAAGACGAGGAGCTCGCCGGCCGTGACGCGCTCGATGACCTCCCAGCCGCGGGGCTTCATTCGACCGACCGGCGATGGGCGCTCATGCCGAGACCGGGACGCCGACGAGGCTCTTGGCCTTGACGACCGCCATCGTGGAGTCCTTGGCATAGCCGTCGGCGCCGATCTCGTCGCAGAACGCCTGGCTCACCGGCGCGCCGCCCACCATGACCTTCACGCGGCCACGCACGCCGGCCTTGATGAGCGCGTCGATCGTGCGCTTCATGCCCGGCATCGTGGTCGTCATCAATGCCGAGATCCCGACGATGGTCGCGTTGTGCTCCTGGACCGCCGCCACGAACTTCTCGGGCGCCACGTCACGCCCCAGGTTCACGACCTTGAATCCCGCGCCCTCGAGCATCATGGCCACCAGGTTCTTGCCGATGTCGTGCAAGTCGCCTTGGGCGGTGCCGATGACGACCACACCATGGTAGTCGCCGCCGCCGGCGGCCGCGGTGATCAGCGGCTTGAGGAGATCGAGGCCGGCGTACATCGCGCGCGCCGAGAGCAGGACCTGCGGCACGTAGTACTCGTTGCGGCGGAACTTCTCGCCGACGACGTCCATGCCGGGGATCAGGCCCTTGAAGATGAGATCCTTGGGGTCCATCGAGAGGCCGAGGCCTTCACGCGTCTTGGCGGCGACCGTGTCCTTGTCGCCGAGGATCAGCGCCCGCGCCATCTTCGGATAGTCGAACGGTTCGCTCATGCCCCTCCCGCGCGCGTCATCGTGCTCAGCCGAGTTCTAACACGGGGTTCCCAGCGCAGCAATCACTTCACGGGGCTGCCGAGCGACGCGGCCACGGCCGGCGTCGCGTTGCCATCGCGCGCCGCACCCGAGACGCCGCCGTCGCCGGACAGGACGGTGTAGATCTTCACGGGCTGCGTCTTGCCCTTGACGGTCACCTCGCCGAGCTCCCTGGTCGTGAACTGCCCCTTGACCAGCTCGTAGGTCGACTCGCTGATGATGATGTTGCTCTTGTAGTCCTTGGTGATCGATTCCAGCCGGGCGCCGAGGTTGATGGTGTCGCCGATGGCGGTGTACTGCAGCAGCTGCCGAGAGCCCAGCGTCCCGACCACCGCCTCGCCGGTGTTGATGCCGACGCCGTTGCGGATCGGGATCCCGAGCTTCTCCTCCCAGCGCTTGGACAACGCGAGTGTCCGCTCCTGGAACTCGAGCGCCGTGCGAACGGCTTTGATCGCGTGGTCCGGGTGCTCGAGCGGGACGTTGTAGAGCGCCATCACGCAGTCGCCGATGTACTTGTCGACCGCGCCGTCGTGCTTGTGGACGATGTCGGTCATCTCCGTCAGATAGTCGCGCAGCATCTCCTCCACCTGCTCGGGTTGGAGCTGCTCGGACAGCGAGGTGAAGCCGCGGATGTCGGAGAAGAGGACGGTCACGAGCCGGCGGCTCGTGGCCAGGGCGCCCTCCTCCTTGTGGCGGACGACTTCTTTCGCGACGGCGGGCGAGAAGAAGCGCGAGAGCTGCTTGCGCTCGCGCTGCTCCCGGACGAAGTGCTCGATCGCGGTGGCGCCCCAGCCGAGCACGAGGGCGGCCGAGCCGGCCATCCCCCGCATCCAGACGTCGAACAGCACGAAGCCGCCAAAGGCCGCCACCGTGAGGAGCGCCCACAGCAGAGCGCCGGCTACGAGCGCGCGGAGCACGCGCAGGCGTAGGACGAGGGCGCAACCGAACAGCGCCGCCACGACCGCGAGCGCGGTGGAGATCGGCCGTGGGACCTCGCGGATGTAATTGCCGCGCACGAACGTCTCCAGCGCATGGGCGTGGATCTCGACACCGGGCATGTCGCCGCCGGGGGCAAACGTCGTGACGAATTGATCGTGGAAGATCTCGCTCGTGGGGCCGATCAAGACGACTTTGCCCTTCCAGTACTCCGGCGGGATCGTCGTCTCACCACGGGCGACCCGATAGTACGACACCCATGGGTATGTCTGCCGGCCGCCCCGGAAGTTGATGAGCACTCGTCGCTGCTCGGGCAGCGAGGCGACCCGCATGCCCGTCCTGGCGAGCATGGCGTGGAGCTGAGCATCGAGACCGAGGAGACGCTCTCCATTGAACGGCGTCCACACGGGCACCCGCCGCATTTCGCCGTCCGCGTCGAGCGGCATGTTGATCAGAGCGACACCGGCCGCTCCACGGCGGATGACGGGAATCGGCTGGTTCACCGTGCTCCGGTCGTACATCGGCGTACTATCCTCGGTCACGGCGGCGGCGAGGACGACATTCCCTGCAGCCGCGACGGCGGCGCCGAGCGCCTCGTCGTCGCGAGGCCCGCGCGGTGACGGCTTGTCGAAGATGATGTCGACGGCGATCGCCAGCGGCTGACCCTGAGCGATCCTCCGGATGACCTCCGCGTGCACCGCGCGCGGGTACGGCCACTGCTCGTCCATCTCGGCCATCGTCGACTCGTCGATGGCGACGATGGCCACGGGCAGCGTGGGCAGACGGGCGCCTCGCCATTCGAAAAGTTTCGCGAGCGACCAGTACTCGAGCCCGTCGAGGCCGCCGAGTTGGACGAGGACGACGACGGCCACGGCCGCCAGGATGCCCGCCAGATACCGGCGACCGGCCTCACGGAGCCACGGCCACCAATCGGTCATCCTCGCCAATGTATGCTAGTATCGCCCGGGAATGAAGATACGAGTGCTCGGCGCCTACGGAGCCGAAGGACTCGGTCAGCGCCCCACGTCCTTCCTGCTCAACGACTGCATTCTCATCGACGCCGGCACCGTCGGCGGCGCGCTCAGCCTGCCCGAGCAGGCGCACATCGAGCACGCGCTCGTCACACATTCACATCTCGATCACGTGATCGGCCTCGCGTTCTTCACGGAGACGCTCGCCTTCTCGGAGACGCGCGTGCCGCTCACCGTCGCGAGCCTGGAACCGGTGGTGAATGGGCTGCGCAGCGGCGTCTTCAACAACGTCGCATGGCCGGATTTCGCTCAGATCCCGGTCGACGCACCGGTGATGAAGTACCGGACGCTCGTCGAGGACGCCGAGCAGCGCGTGGGCGACACGTGGGTGACGCCGGTCGCCGTGAGCCATGCGGTGCCGACCACGGGATTCATCGTGCACGACGGCAGCACGGGCTTTTTGTTCTCGGGCGACACCGGGCCGACGGAGGCGCTCTGGAAGGCGGCACGCGGGCTGCGCGGCCTGCGCGCGGCGTTCGTGGAATGCGCGTTTCCGAATCGGATGGCCAAGCTCGCCGGCGTGGCCGGCCACCTGACGCCCGACCTCATCCGGCGAGAGCTCGACAAGCTGCCGCCGGATATTCCCGTGTGGATCTATCACGTGAAGCCCCAGTTCTACGACGAGATCGCCGAAGAGCTCTCCCGCGTCGACCCCGCGCGCCTCAGCATCGTCGAGCAGGACAAGACGTACACGTTCTAGCCCCTCATCGCGAGCTCTCCGGCACCAGCACCGCCGTCTCGCTCGACAGCTCCACGCGCACGCGCTCGCCGAGGCGGAACATGCGCCCCTCGTGCTGTGGCGGCAGCTCGACGCGCACCGGCATCGCCGTGCCGATGTCGACTTCGTACAGCTGCCGGGCGCCTTCGAAGACGCGCAGGCTGACGACGCCGGGCAACCCCGGACCGCGGCCCATGGCGGCATCGCTCATGGACAGGAGCTCCGGTCGTAAGACGAGCAGGCCGCGACCGCCCTCCCGGTATTCGCCGATGCCCGACACCGGCACCCGGTGGCCGGCTTCGGTCTCGACGACGACGCCGAGGTCGCGCACTTCCACCACGCGCACCGGCAGGAAATTCGCGGGGCCGAGGGCCTCGGCGACCACGCGCGTGCGCGGGTGCTGGTAAACCTCCGCCGGTTCACCCAGCTGCGCCACCTGCCCCTCGTGCAGCACGGCGAGCCGGTCGGACAGCGCCAGCGCGTCGGCCGCATCGCGCGTGACGTGGATCGTCGTGACCGCGAGATCGCGGTGCAGCTTCGCCAGCTCGAGGCGCAGCGTCTTGCGGGTCAACGGATCGAGGTGCGCGAGCGGCTCGTCCAGCAGCAGCACGCGCGGCTCGGGCGCGAGCGCGCGCCCCAGTGCCAGTCGTCGTCGCTGCTCGAGCGTCAGGTCGCCGGGCCGCCGATCGGCCACGCTCGCGAGGCCGAGCCGGCCCAGCACCGTGTCGACGCGTCGTCGTACCTCGTCTGCGCCCATGCCCTGCTGCTCGAGGCCGAAGCCGATGTGCTCGCGCACGCTCATGTGCCGCCAGAGGGCGCCCTCCTGAAACACATAGCCGATCGAGCGCGTGCCCGGCGCGAGCGCGCCGACGTCCTGGCCGTCCACGAGCACGCGCCCGCCGCTCGGCGTCATGAAGCCCGCCACCGCGCGGACGACGTCGGTCTTGCCGGAGTGCGGCGGCCCGAGGAAGGTGAAGAACTCGCCGTAGCGCACGTGGACGCTGACGCCGACCAGCCCCGGCGGCACGCCGCCGCGCGTCGCGAGCGCCTCCAGCCGAATGTCGACGAGCGGACGGCTCACTTGGGCCCCTGCGGGTATGCGGGCCGTGGATTCGTCGCTCGCGCCAGCGGCACGCAGGCGAGCCCGACCAGCGCGAGCGCGCCGTAGAGCGCCGCGGGCGCCGACCAGGCCAAGAGCGTGGTGGCGAGCACGGGCCCGATGAACGCGGCGCCAATGCGCGCGGAGTTCACGATGCCAATGGCGACGCCGCCCGCCTGGGCGATGCGTGCGACGGTGAGCGGAAACACGGGCGCCACGCACAGCACCTGACAAAACCGCAGCGCGCCGTACACCCACACGCTGCGGACGGGCGCCAGCGCCGCGACGAACAGCGACGACAGCACGAGCAGCGCGGGGAGCAGCCGGCGCTCCGGCACCAGATCGGCGAGCCGCGAGGCCAACACCGAGCCCAGCGCCGCGGCGACGGCGGAGGCAAAGATCACCAGGCCGCCGATTTCGAGCGTGCGCTCGTCCGCGACGCCGAGGTCGCGCAACACCTGCGGCAGGATCGAGGTCAGGAAGAAGATCTGCGTGGATCCGCCCAGCACGATCCCGGCCACGGCGAGCACGTCGGGCCATTCGGGTCGCGTCTTCGCAGCGCCCGATTCGGATCGGTCCGCGGAATCGGGCACGCCCCAGCGCACCAGCGCGCCGCAGCCGAACAGGATGGCCGCGCCGACGACGAACGAGGCGCGGAATCCCAAGCGCGCGGCGGCGATGGCACCGACGAGCGGGCCGAGGACCTGGCCGATCGTCATCCCCGACTGGATCGCCGCCACCTGACGGCGCACGTCACGCGGATCCTGCGAGCGGCCGGCGCTGACGAACGCGAACGTCGAGGCGGCGCCGGTGACCCCGAGCACCACGCGGCACAGGAACAGCTCGATGAGCGTGCGCGCGGCGGCGGTGCCGAGGAACGCGAGCCCCTGCGTCACCTGCACGACCGCATAGAGCGTCTTCGGGCTGCCGCGCTCGGCCCAGCGACCCCACACCGGCGCCGTCACCACGGTGGCCAGCGGGGTGATGCCCATGATCCAGCCCGTCCACGTCAGCGTGCCCGCCGCGTCCCACGTCGAGATGCGCTGAATGTGAAACGGCAAACTGATGTACACGAACGACCACGAGAACGATCCGAAGAACATGGCGAGCGGCAGGACGTGCCGCTCGTCGAATCGGGCGGGGATTCCGAGCAAGGCGAGCACAGTATAGAGGATGGTGGAGTACTCTCGTGCGGGATGTGGCATCTCGCCCGACGTACGGTGGCCTGGCTCATCGTGGCGGCGCTCGCCGTCGGCTGCAGCGGTCCCGACGTCGAGCGCACCCGATCCGCCGTCGAGCTCGGCGACGCGTCGTTTCACGCGACGCTGGAAGCCTATGCGGGCGCTCCGATCGTCTCGGGCAACGATGTCCGCATTCTCTTGAACGGCGACCGAATCTTCCCCGCGCTGGTCGAGATCATTCGCGGGGCACGCACCTCGATCACCTACGCCCAGTACTTCTTCGAGGAGGGGCCCGTGGCCGACGACGTGGTGGCGGCGCTGGCCGAGCGCTGCCGAGCCGGCGTGCGCGGCCACGTCCTGCTCGACGGCGTCGGCACCGTCTCGATGCCGGCTCGTCACATCGACACGTTGACGGCGGCGCGGTGCGAAGTGCGAACGTTCCGGCCGCTGCGGCCGTGGGCGTTGCGTCGCGCGAACAACCGTAACCATCGCCGCATTCTCGTCGTCGATGGCCGTGTGGGCATCACCGGCGGCTCGGGCGTCAGTCGCAAATGGATGGGCAACGGCCTGACGGCCGATCACTGGCGGGACACCGACGTGCGGATCGAGGGCCCGGCCGTCGAGTGGCTGCAGGCCGCCTTCGTCGAAAATTGGCTGGAGACCACGAAGGAGGCGCTCGGCGGTGAGCCGTACTTTCCGCGGCTGCCGCGACGCGGGCCCGTCGCGGCGCAGGTCGTGCGAAGCTCGCCGGCCGGCGGCAGCTTCGCGATGTACAGCACGCTGATCCTCGCGCTCAACTCGGCGCAGCGATCGATTCGCATCACCAATCCGTATTTCCTGCTCGACGACGCCATGCGCGATATCGTGATCGAGCGCTTGCGTCGAGGGGTCGCCGTGGAGGTCCTGGTGCCGGGCACGATCGATCACAAGTTCGTGCGGCAGGCGAGCCGCGCGACGTGGGGCCCCTTGCTGAAGGCCGGCGTCAAGATCTACGAGTACCGCCCGGCCCTGCTCCACTCCAAGACGATCGTGATCGATGGCGTGTGGGCCACCGTGGGCAGCACCAATCTCGACAACCGCTCGTTCGCCATGAACGATGAGCTCAACGTCATCGTGTACGACGGCGACGTGGGACGACAGTTCGAGGAGATCTTCGCGGCCGATCTCCGCCACGCTCGCAGGATTACGTACGACGAATGGCGGCGCCGCGGCGTCACCGCGCGCCTCTTCGAGCTGGTCGTGGCGCCGATCCGCGATCTCCTGTAGGTGTGATCGCTGGCATTCGCGTTGCTGCCGAGCGGTGCGTGAGGAATCGCGCAGCCGCGCTGATCGCCGCGACGTTTCTGCTCGCCGCCTGCGCCCGGATGCCGACCGGCCCGAGTGTCCTGGTCCTGGCGGGCAGCGGAAAGACGCTCGAGCAGTTCAACGCCGACGACGCCGTATGCCGGCAGCAGGCGGCGCAGGAGATCCAGAGCACCAAGGGCGGCGAGGTATCGGCCCAGCGCCGCTACGACATGACGTACATGCAGTGCATGTACGCCAAGGGCCACCAGATCCCCGTGCCGGCCACGCGCTCGAGCGGGAGCCCGGCGGGCGGCCAGGCCGCGCCGTCCGCGTCGCCGATCAACCCGGCGCAGATCAACTGCGAGCGCAGCGGCGGAGTCTGGAGAGCGGCGCTCAACTTCTGCGAGTTCCCCAGGTCCGACACGCCGATCCTGCGCTGAGCGCGCTCGGCGTCCACTGTCGCCCGTCCTTACAGTTTTAGAACCGCCACGGATCGCACGGCCGACATCTGGCCGAAATCGCGGCGTCTGGGGACTGGCGCGATGCCTGCAGCGTCCGCGGCGTGATGACGTTTCACGAGCTCGAGGGCTTTTTGTGTCATGTCGCGCTCCCGCCGTTCAAGCTCGGAGTGCGCGCTCGGTTGATCGAGGAATGCCGCCGCGAGCCAGCGCTTCGGGCACTCGCCACGGCGGAGGCGGAACGAGCGGTCCACGTTCGGGCAGAGGTCGCCCGCCTCGGCTGGTGGAACTGAACGAGCTCCGCGACGACGTCGCGACGTGCGTCGAGCCGTCGCCCTGGTAGACGTAGCGGAACGTCAGACAGCCTGGCCGGGATCCCGGACAGTAATAGCCGACGATCTGCATCTTGGCGTAGCGTCCATCGCCGGTCCGCACCGCCCACACCCGCGGCTTCGGGCTCAGCACGTGCGTGAAGAAGCCGTACTGATACCACGAGGCGATGGCCGGATTGCGCGGCTCCGCGCGACCTTCGTTGGCCACGTAGCCGTCCTGCGGCAGCTCGCGGACGTCGTCGAACCGCGTGTCGCCGAGGTCGCGAATTCCCGCGCCCGGACCGGCGACGATCGAATAGCGGCGAAACGCGAGATCTCCGGCCGCCCCCTCGACGACCGAGCCGAGGCGGAACGAGAAGACGCGCCACGCGTCGGTTGCCGTGGCGTCGACCGTATAGAGGACGGGCCCGACGAGCCTTGGGCCGACGTCCTGGGGCGCCGGCGGCGTCGGCGAATAGGTCGGCACCGTCGGCTGGCGCAGCGTCAGCGCGACGAGCGCCACGACACTGAGGACCAGCCCGGCGACGGCCAGCAGCGGGACGAGCCGCCTCATGCGCGCGATGCTACCTCGGCCGACACGAGGCGAGGCGGCGAGCGATATCGCCAACGGCGCGGCTGTGTTACGAAGCTGACAGCGGTGTCACTGTGCCCCGGCAGCGCGGCACACGGCCGCCGACCCGTGGGCGCAACACTCCCATTTTGCTGAACATTCGCCGCGCTTTTGGTTGGCACTCCGGACGCAAGGCACCGGACCAGCCCTCCCCTGCCGAGCGAGAAGAGGGCGCGCGTGCGTTGATTGAAAGGAGAGGTCATCAATGGATGGTTCCAGGCTGATCGCCTGGACGATCGCCCTCATGGTGTTTGCACTCGGCATCGCGGTGATCGCCCGTGAAACGACGATCGTCGAGCATTTCGCACACCTGCCTACCAACCCCGCGGCCGCCCTCGGCACTCTGGTCAGCGAAACGAAGCTGGTGATCTGGCAGGTCTCTACGTTCGCGGTGCTGGTCTTGCTGTTGTGGGGCAAGCTCCGCTAGGCGCACCCTACTTCAGGATGCAGAAGCCCTGCGACTCCACGCCGAGCGCCACGTTGAACTTGCTGCGGAAGTTCTCGAGCGCGACGGCGGCGGTCAGCTCGACCACCTGGGCTTCCGAGAAGTGGCGGCGGACCTCCGCAAACAGCTCGTCGGTGACCTTCTGGCCGGTGATCGTCATGGCTTCCGCAAACGCGAGCGCGGCGCGCTCGGCCGCGGCGAAGTGACGGCTCGTCGCGAACGAGGCGATCTCACGCAGCTTGTCTTCCGAGGCGCCCTCCCGCAGACCGCGGGAGGAGTTGATGTCGATTCAGAACGGACAGCCGTTGATGAGCGCGACGCGCAGGTACACGAGCGGCAGGAGGTCTCGCGGCAACAGCCCGGAGCGATCGACCGCGGCCGACAGCGCCTTGGCGGCGCGCATGATGCCGGGTGTGTGCCCCTGCACCTTCGTGGTATTGAAGACCGCGCCGAACGCCTCGACCTCTTTCGCAAACGCTTCCTTCAGGATCGGATCGTCGCCGGGATGGGTGATCTCGCGAACACGTGGCATGCGGCGATTATACCGTCCCGGTCAGCGCGCCCCGGACGAGCGCGTCGTGAGGTAGTGCTCGATCGTCGGTAACGCCTCGAGCACGACGTCGCCGACCACGGCGAGGCTGCGCGCCGACACCTTGTCGAGCGTGTCGTCGGCCGTGTGCCAGGGCGGATAGTCGAAGTCGATCAGCAGCGCGGCCGGCACGCCGGCCTTGAGGAACGGCGCGTGATCGTCTTCCACCGGCATCGGATCGTTCGAGAAGTATCGGGTGTGGCCCAGCCGCGCCGCGCTCGCCCACAGAATGTCCGTGAGCCACGGCGTCGAATACGTGTCCCGGCGGATGTTGAGATCGCGGTCGCCGATCATGTCGAGCAACACGAGCGCGTGCGGCAGCCGTCCCGCGCGCTCGAGCTCGGCGGCGAGATACCGCGAGCCGTACAGGCTGTCCATGGTCGTCCACGTCTCGCGCGCCTCTTCGCCGTCGAACCAGACGATCCACAGCGTGTATTCGCGCGGCGTCTTGGCGAGCCGCCGCGCGAGCTCGATCAGCAGGCCCGCGCTCGAGCCGCCGTCGTTGGCGCCCACGAAGCGGAACGAATTGAAGAGCTTGGTGTCGTAGTGACCGGCCAGCACGATGACCTCGGCCCGGCGTCCCGGCAGCCGCGCGATGAGGTTGGCCATGCGCAGCCGTCCGTGCGGCGTGGCGGCCTCGAAGCTCTGCACCTCCGGCTCGACGCCGATGCGGCGCAGCTCGCCGACGATGTACGCGCGCGCCCGCTCGCCGCCGGGCGAGCCGGCGACGCGGGGACCGATCGCGACCAGCCGCTCGACGTGGCGCAGCGCCGCAGCCCCGTCCACGCGCACCGGCGACGCGGGCGCCTGCGCCTGGCCGGCCCCGATGGCCAGCGCAAGCACGCCGACGGCGAGCGCCGCCGCGGCGAGCGTGCGGAGCGGTCTCACCGGCTTGCCTTGCGTGGCCTGACGCCGGCGGCGCCGAAGTACTGCATGGTCAGCACGAAGTTGCCTTCGGCGTGCAGGGCGTTGAAGCCGTCGAGCCAGCGCTCGGCCTCTCGCGCATCCACAATGCCGAAGCGCACGGCGTTCTCCGCGCGCCGCTCGAGGAAGTTGCGCGAGAAGCGCGTGAGCGTCGTGTCCTGGTACACGTCGGCGAGCATGCGTACGTCGACGAGGCCGGCCGTCCGCAAGAGCGCGCCCAGCCGGCGGCCACTGTGCGGCTCCGGGTAGATCCGGGCGGCGACGCCGTCGAGGATTCGCGCGGTGAGCCGGCGATCCGGATGCGCGGCGCCGATCAGCCCGAAGTCCTGATCCTGAAGCCCGACGCGCCCGCCCGCCCGCGTCACCCGCACCATCTCCTTCACCACGCGCAGCGGATCCTCCACGTGCAGGATCACCGTGATGGCGAGAACGGCGTCGAACCGGCTGTCGGCGAACGGCAGCCGATGCCCGTCCGCGTGCCGGAAGACGATCCGGCCGCCCGGGGACTCTCGCGACAGCGCCCGCGCCCGCGCGAGCAGGGTTGCGCTCGTATCCACGGCCGTCACGGCGCCGCCGCGCCCCACGAGGCCGGCCAGGTCCCGAGCGACGACGCCCGTGCCGCAGCCGACCTCGAGCACGCGATCACGAGCGCGCACGGGGAGCCATCGCAAGAAGCGCCGTCGCAGCCGGACTTGACTGGGGGTGCGACCGCGAACCTCGAGCGCGGCGGCCATGGTCTCAGCACTGGGCTGGGCATCGACCGCGCGCCACGGATCCGGATGCTGCGCCGACGGCGCCACGCTAGCCGACGTAGCGACGCGCGCAGTCCTCGCTGCAGAAGTACGCGCCGTCGGCGCCGCGGCCGCGCACCGCGCGCGAGCGGACGACGTACGTCTGGCAGACGGGGTCCTTCACCAGCTCGTCGGTCACGGCGAGCGGAGGCCGCGCGCCGCGCGCGAGCGGTCGGCGTACGAGCGGTAGGAGAACGGTGAGCACGACCAGCACGAGGACCAGCAGCAGCACGACCCGCACGGCGTTACCGCTCGGGCTTGATGGAGACGGCTCGAAGGAACTCTTTGTCCTGCGCGGTCAGCTCGGAGGAAAAGCCGCGGGTCTTGGCGCCCGCGAAGAAGATGCCGGTATCGGCGCCGCGCTTGAGGATCTCCTGCACGGCGTCGCGGGCGGCGTCGGTCGCCGACAGCGACGCCTCGATCGTCTGCACGAGGCGCTTGAACAACCCGTCGAGGTGACGCTCTCTCGCCATGCGTCCTTACGATAACATACGGCGCGTGCCCGCCCCGTGGACCCGGCTCGCGTCCTCCATCCGCTGGTCGCGGGACAGGCTCGCGCTGCGCGAGGACGTGTGGCGACTGCCCGATGGCCGAGAGCGCGCGTACCCGGTGCTGGCCGTCGGCGTCACCGTCGGTGTCCTCGGATTCGCCGAGCCCGATCGCGTGGTCCTCGTGCGGCAGTTCCGGCACCTCGCCGGCGCGACGTCGTGGGAGCTGCCGGGCGGCGGCGCGCTCCCCGGCGAAGCGCCAGACGCCGCCGCGCAGCGCGAGCTGCGCGAAGAGGGCGGCTACCGCGCCGAGCGCCTCGTGTTCTTGACGCGCTTCTGGCCTTCGAGCGCGTACCTGGACGAGATCGCATGGTGTTACGTCGCGCACGGGTTGACGCCCGATCCTCTGCCCGCCGACGACGACGAGTTCTTCGAGCGCTCCGTCGTGCCGGTAGCCGACGCGATAGGAATGGCGATGAACGGGGAGATCACGGAATCCGTTTCCAAGGTCACCCTGCTGCAGTACGCACTAACTCGCGAGCGACGCTGATCTGGCATACGGCCTGCAGCCCGTTCGCCCGGAGGGTGCCATGCTCTGGACGATCTTCGTGATCCTGCTCGTGCTGTGGGCGCTGGGCCTCGTGAGCTCGTACACGCTCGGCGGCTACATCCACATCCTGCTGGTCGTCGCGATCGTGGTGGTGCTGATTCGAATCATCCAGGGACGGCGACCGATCTGAGCATCGCTCGGATCGACGCCGTCATCTTCGACATGGATGGCGTCCTGGCCGACTCGGAGCCGCTCCACCAGGACGTCATCCGAGTCATGCTCGCGGAGTACGGGGTCGACTGGGACACGACCAGCGGCGATCCCACTGTCGGCCTTCGCTCGGTCGACGGCTTCGAAGTGATCTGCGCGCGTCATCCCCTGCCCCACGACGCGCAGTGGCTGGATGCGTGCTACACCGCTCGGGTCCTGCCCGTGCTGCGCGACCGGCTGCGTCCGCTTCCCGGCGTGCCCGAGGTGCCGCGCGCGCTCGCCGCTCGGGGCATGCGGCTGGCCGTCGGCTCGTCGTCCAATCCGGACGTGATCGAGACGACGCTCACCACGCTCGGCGTGCGACCGCTGTTCGAGGCCGTCGTCTCGGGCGCCGAGGTCGCGCGCGGCAAGCCGGCGCCCGACGTCTTTCTCGAGGCCGCCAAGCGTCTCGGCGTCGCGCCCGAGGCCTGCGTCGTGATCGAGGACTCCGAGCGCGGCGTGCAAGCCGCGCGTGCGGCAGGAATGCGCTGCGTGGCTATTCCGTGCGGTGAGACGCGTCATCACGACTTCAGCGGCGCCACGCTCGTGCTCCCGGCGCTGCCCGATCTGTTGACGTGCGGACTGCTCGCCTGAGCGACCCGAGCCGCGTCAGAACCACCGCGCGCGTTCGATCCACACAAACCGCACGAGCGCCATCGCCGCCGCGAAGGTGGCGCCGCCGACGAACGTGAACATCGGCGGCGGCGCTTCGCCGCGTCGGCGCCAGCGACATCCGATCCAGCTCATGACGAAACCGGTGCCGAGCGGCGCCAGGACGAGACTTGTTCCGGGCACACCGCCCGCCGGCGTCAGCCGACGACCAAACAGCAGCACACTGAGAAGCCCGGAGATCCCGCCCATGAAGAGAAGTCCGAGGCCGGCGAGCACGCCGGACGGCCGCCGCGATCGTCCGAGCGCCGCCCGCAGCGATTCCCATCCGAGCGCGGTCGCAATCTCGAACACGAGCTGCATCACGATCTCCAACAGCTGCAGCAGCAGCTCGAGCAGGAATTCGATGCGCGAGGCCCCGGGACGTCAGTAGGTCGCGCGGCCGCCGGAGAGGTCGTACACCGCGCCGGTCGAGAACGAGCACTCGTCGGAGGCGAGCCACGCGACGAGCGCCGCGAGTTCTTCGGGCCGGCCCACGCGCCCCATCGGGATCTTCGCGATGAGCATGTCGACGGTCGAGCGCTCCATCTGCTGGAGCAGATCGGTGCCGATGACGGCCGGCGCCACCGCATTGACGAGGATGCCCTGGGTCGCGACCTCCTTGGCGAGCGCCTTCGTGAGCCCGATCACGCCGGCCTTGGCGGTCGAATACGGGACGAGGGTCGGATTGCCTTCCTTGCCGGCAATCGACGCGATGTTGACGATACGGCCCGCGGCGCGCGGTCGCATGAGCCGGACGGCGGCGCGGCAGACGAGGAACACGCTGGTGAGATCCACGGCGATGACCTGCTGCCAGTCGTCATCGGTCAGCTCCCACGTCGGCACCGACCGGCCGGTAATGCCGGCGTTGTTCACGACGACGTCGAGCCGCCCATGCCAATCGTGGGCGGCCTGCACGGCACGGTCGACGTCCATGGCGCGCGTGACGTCGGCCACGATCGCGCGCGCATCGATGCCGAGCCGCTTGGCGGCGCCCTCGACGGCCGTGGCGTCGCGATCCAGCATCACCACGCGGGCGCCGTCGGCGACCAGTCGCTCGCTGATCGCAAGGCCGATTCCGCGCCCGGCGCCGGTGACGAGCGCCGTGCGACCGCCGAGGCGAGTCATCGCGGCTACCCGAGGGCCTGCGCGAAGTCTTCGATCAGGTCGTCGGGATGCTCGAGCCCGACCGCGATGCGCAGCAGGTTCACCGGCGTCGTGGTGCCCGGACCTTCGATCGAGGCGCGATGCTCGACGAGGCTCTCGGTGCCGCCGAAGCTCGTGGCCCGAGTGAACACGCGCAGCTTGGCGGCGACGGCCATGGCGGCGTCCGCATCGCCCTTGATCTGCACCGACAGCGTGCCGCCGAACATCGCCATCTGACGCCCGGCGATCTCGTGGCCGGGGCTCGTCGGCAGCCCGGGGTAGTGCACGCGCTCGACGCGCGGATGCCCGGACAGAAACGTCGCGAGCTTCAAGGCGTGCTCGGACTGCGCGCGCACGCGATAGGGCAGCGTGCGGATGCCACGCAGCACCAGCCAGCAGTCGAACGGCGACGGCACCGCGCCGGCGGAGGTCTGCAGCAATCGCAGCCGATCGAGCAGCGGGCCGCGCTCGCGCGCGACCACGATGCCGCCCAGCACGTCGGAGTGGCCGCCGAGGTATTTCGTGGTCGCGTGCACGATCAGGTCGGCGCCCGCCTTGAACGGCGACTGGAGGATTGGCGTCGCCGTGGTGTTGTCGACGACGTAGCGCGCTCCGGCGGCGCGCGCGATGGCGCCGATGCGCGCGAGATCGCTCACCTTCCAGAGCGGATTCGAGGGCGATTCCGTCCACACGAGCTTGGTCGCCGGGCGCATCGCCTTCTCGACCGCGCCGAGGTCCGTCATGTCGACGAACGTCGTCTCGAGACCCCAGCCGGCGTAGACCTCGCGCAGCAGCTTGGCGGTGCCGTAATACGCGTCGACCGGGGCGACGACGTGATCGCCCGGCGCCAGCGCCTGGAACACGGCGGACGTGGCCGCCGAGGCCGACGCGAAGGCCACCGCGGCGGCGCCGCCTTCGAGCGCGGTCAGGCACGCCTCGAGCGCCGCGCGGTTCGGCGCGCTGCTGCGAGAGTAAATGTGCCCGCGCGGAAACGAGCCGTCGGGCTCGCGCTCGAACGTCGTCGAGGGATGGATCGCCGGCGTGACGGCCCCGGTAGCGGGATCCACTTCGGCCCCGGCGTGCACGGCGACGGTCTCGATTCTCATGACATCACGCTCCTTCGTCGGCGGTCCCAAGGACGACGCCGTCCTCCGGCCGCCAGGTCAGCGCGACTCGCGTCTTGCGCGGCAGCGCGGCGGCGCGCGCGTGCGGCACGTCCACCCAGAATGGCCGACCCTGCACGCTGATCTCCAGCCGTACGACCGCGCCGAGGAACGTGACCACGTCGACGACGCCGTCGAGACGGTTGCCACCATTCGGAGGTGTGGAGTCGGCGAGCACCGTGAGCTTCTCGGGCCGTACGGCCAGCGTGACCGCCGCGCCGTCGGCGACGTGGTCGCACGCCGCCCGCAAGCGGCGGCCCTCCCAGTCCAGCACGCCGTCGGCCGCCGACACGACGCGGCACGGCACGAGGTTGGAGATGCCGATGAAATCGGCGACGAAGCCGGTGCGGGGCCGGCCGTAGACCTCCTCGGGCCGCCCGAACTGCTCGATGCGCCCACCGCGCATCACGGCCAGGCGATCGGCCAATGACAGCGCCTCCTCCTGATCGTGAGTCACGTAGAGCGTCGTGATGCCGAGGCCCTGCTGCAGCTTGCGGATTTCCGCGCGCAGCCTCAGCCGGATCTTCGCATCGAGCGCGGAGAGCGGCTCGTCGAGCAGCAGAATCTCCGGACGCCGCGCCAGCGCGCGCGCGAGCGCCACCCGCTGCTGCTGGCCTCCCGACAGCTGGTTGGCGTAGCGGCCGCCGAAGCCGTCGAGCCGCATGAGCGCGAGCAGCTCCTCCACGCGCTCGCGAATGCGCGGCCCGGGCCAGCGCGCGACGCGCAGCCCGAAGGCGATGTTCTCGGCCACCGTCATCGTCGGAAACAGCGCGTAGGACTGGAACACGATGCCCACACCGCGGCGCGCCGGCGGGACGTCGTTGACGACACGATCGTCGAAGCGGACCTCGCCCGTGTCCGGCCGCTCGAAGCCGGCGACCAGGCGTAGCGTGGTCGTCTTGCCGCACCCGGAGCCGCCCACCAGCGCGACGAGCTCTCCCGGCGCGATGTCCAGGGAGAGCCCGTCGACGGCGATCGAGCCGCCAAAGCGCTTGGTGACGTCACGCAGCGTGATGCGCATGGAGGATTATTTCGAGTACTTTTCCTGCCAGCGCTTCACGAGCCGGTCCTTGTACTGCGGATCACCGGCCTTGACGAAGTCGAGATCGATGAGCTTCATCTCCGTGATCTTCGGGCCGCTCACGGGCACGTCGGATCGCGTGATGCCCGTGCCGCGCCACTCCGCGTACGACGCCATCGCCGACTTGGAGACCGCCCAGTCCAGGAAGCGCTTCGCGTTCTGGGGATTCTTCGCGCCCTTGACCAGGCCGTTGGCCTCGAAGGTCCACGGCACGCCGTCGGAGGGCCAGATGACGTCGATCGGCGCGCCCTGCTTCTTGGCCACCTCCACCTCGTACGCGAGCGCGACGCCGATCGGGGTTTCGCCCGACGCCGCCATGCGGCCCGGCGCGCCGCCGGACTTGGTCACCTGCGACAGGTTCTTGTCGAGCGCGTCGTAGTAGTCCCACATCTTGTCTTCACCGAGCCGCGCGGCATGGCTCGCGAGCAGCAGGTACGCGGTGCCCGAGGTCGAGGGATTCGACATCACGACGTGGCCCTTGTACTTGGGGTCGATGAGGTCGCTCCATGATTTGGGCGCCGGCAGCTTGAGCTCCGCCATCTTCTTCTGATTCACGGCGAACGCGACGGTCAGCAGCGTCACCCCCTGCCACATGTTCGCCGGGTGCTTGAACCGCGCCGGGATGACGTTGGAGTCCTTCGCCGCGTACGGCTCGAGCAGCCCCTTCGCCGCCGCACCCGTCATGTAGTCGTTGAACACGCCCCACACGACGTCGGCCTGAGGATTGGCCTTCTCCGCCTCGAGCCGCGCGATCGTCGGTCCCGTGGACCCGCGGATGTACGACGCCTTGGCCGCGAGGTCGGGCAGGTCCTTCCGGAACTGCTCCCAGAACGTCTTGAGCTCGTTCTCTTCGTACGCCGTGTAGACGACGAGGCGGTCCTCCGCGGTGTCACCGGGCGGCACGGCCACCGGCAACAGGAGGACGACGGCGAGCAGGAGCAGCAGCGGTCGGCGCATGACGATCTCCTTTCGTAGATGCTCGCTCACGACACCGCGCTCACGACTTGAGAATGGCCACACGCTCGCCGCCGACCACCGCGCGCAGCAGTAGCACGGCGCCGATGACGATGGCGAGGATGATGGTGCCCAGCGCGCACGCCACGCCCGGGTAGCCGTTTTCGACCTGGGCGAGGATGGCCACCGAGCCGAGATTGAAGCCCGGATAGATCAGGAAGATCACCGCGCTCACCGTGACCATGCCGTTGACGAAGAAGTAGATGAAGATCGAGAACGCGGTGCCCGTGAGCAGCGGCAGGACGACGCGCGTGAACGTCCGCACGGTGCCGGCGCCGAGACTCACCGCCGCCTCTTCGATCGCGGGGTCGATCTGTTTCAGCGTGTTGACCGCGGCCAGCACCGCCACCGGAAACTTCCAGAAGATGACCGATGTCACGAGCACCCACACCGTCCCCGTGAGCAGCACCGGCGGCACGTTGAACGCGAGAATGTAGCCGACGCCGATGACCGTGCCCGGCAAGGCGGCCGGCAACAGGCTCAGCGCCTCGATGGCGCGCGCGCCCGGCGGACGGCGCCGCTCGGTGACGTATGCGGTCAAGAGCGCCAGCACGGTGCCGATCAGCCCGGAGAGGACCGCGAGCTTGACGCTGTTGACGATCGGCCACGCGCCCTCCGCCGTCGACCGAAACGCGTAGTGCGCGAGCGAGAGCGACCAGTCCGAGCCCCAGAGCCGGACGAGCGAGCCCAACGGGATCAGCGCGTAGATGGCGGCGATCCCCAGCGCGATGGCGAGCGTCAGCGCGAAGAGCGGCCACCGGACGGCGCCGGGGGTGGGCCGCAGCGTGGCGCGCGCGCCCGCGGACATCGTCACGTACGAGCCGCGGCCCACGACGTACGTGTTGGCCACGTACGCGAGCAGGCACGGTACCAGCAGCACCACGCTCATCACGGCGGCGGCCGGAAAGTCGTTCATGCCGATCACCTGGGCATAGATCTCGGTGGCGAGCACGTTGTAGCGGCCGCCGATGAGGATCGGATTGCCGAAGTCCGTCATGCACAGGATGAACACGATGAGCGCGGCCGAGGCCAGGCCCGGTCGCGCCAGCGCCAGCGTGACGCGACGGAGCGTGGTCAGAAGCCCGGCCCCGAGGTTCTCCGCCGCCTCCTCCAGGCTCGTGTCGATATTGGCGAGCACGTTCGCGAGAAGGATGTACGCCTGCGGCAGGAAGGTGAAGACCTGCGCGGCGACGATCCCGTGGAACCCATAGATCGACCACTCGAGTCCAAACGCGCGCGTGATCACGCCGTTGCGCCCGAGCAAGAGGATGAATGCGAGCGAGACGAGGAAGGGCGGCGAGATGAGCGGCAACAGGCTCATCAGCGAGACGAAGCGCTTGCCCGGCACGGTCGTGCGCGTCACCGCATAGGCGAGGACGAGCGCCACCGCCACGGTGATGACCGTGGACACGGCCGACACGAGCAGGCTCTGCACGAGGATCCGCACGAGGCGCCACGAGCCGAAGAACGCCGCGTACTGCGCGAGCCCGAGCGGGCCGGTGACGCTCAGCGCCAGCACGCGCAGGACGGGCCAGACGACGAATACGAGCAGGAGCGCCAGGACCGCGGCCGCGGTGGCGCCGAGCACGGGATCCACGCGGGCCAGCCGCGAGAGCGACGGGGCCGGCGCGCGGGCGACGGTGGCCATGCTCAGCCGGCCGTGAAGCCGCCGTCGACGACCAGCTCGGCGCCGGTCATGAACGAGGACTCGTCGCTCGCGAGGAACAGCGCCACGTACGCGATCTCGCGCGGCTGCGCGATGCGACCGAGCGGAATCCCCGTCTCGAACTCTTTGCGGATCGCCTCGGTGAGGTAGGGCGCCTGCAGCGGCGTGTCCACGATCCCCGGATGAATCACGTTGCAGCGGATCTTGTCCTTCGCGAACTGGATGGCGAGCGACTTCGTCAGCGAAATCAAGGCCCCCTTCGCGGCCGTGTACGCGTCCTGGGCGCGCGTGAAGCCGGCGAGCGCCGACACGGAGCCCATCATGATGATCGAGCCGCCGTCGGCGGTCCGCAGATGCGGGATGCCGTGCTTGGTCACCCAGAACACGGATTTGAGGTTGATCGCCATGACGCGATCCCACCATTTCTCATCCGTCTCGAGCACCGAGCGGTCGCGATCCTTCCACAGCACGCCGGCGTTGTTGTACAGCACGTGGAGCGCGCCGAAGCGTCGCACGGCGTCCGCGATCATGCGCTGGACGTCGGCCTCCACCGCCACGTCGCCCGTCACGGCGAGCGCCTGCCCACCCGCCGCCTCCACCTTCCGCACGGTCTCGGCGGCCGCCGCCGCCTCGATGTCGGCGACGACGACGCGCGCCCCCTCCTCGGCGAAGAGCACGGCCGCCTCGCGGCCCATGCCCGCCCCGGCGCCGGTGATGAACGCCACCTTGTTTCGCAGTCGATCGGCCATCAGATCCTCTCGAAGTTGCGGATCAGCTCCCAGTCGGTCACGGCCTGATCGAAGGCCTGCTGCTCGAGCCGCGCCGCGTGCAGGTAGTGGTCGACGACGCGGTCGCCGAAGGCCCCGCGCGCGACGCGGCTCTTTTCCAGCTCGCCGATGGCCTCGCGCAGCGTCTTGGGCACCTGGGGCAGCGTGGCGTCCTGATAGGCGTTGCCCTCGTACGGCTTCGGCGCCTTCAGCTTGTTGGCGATGCCGTGCAGGCCGGCGGCGATCGTCGCCGCGAACGCGAGGTACGGGTTGGCGTCGGCGCCGGGAATGCGGTTCTCGACGCGGAACGAGGCGCCGTCGCCGCAGAGCCGGAAGCCGCACGTGCGATTGTCCCAGCCGGCGACGATGCGCGTCGGCGCGAAGGAGCCGGCCTGGTAGCGCTTGTAGGAGTTGACGCCCGGCGCATAGAAATACGCGAGCTCGCGCGCCATCGCCATCTGCCCCGCGAGCCAGTGGCCGAAGAGCGGCGTCCACGCGGCGCGGCCGTTGCCGCGCGCGCGTCCCGCCGGCGCGAAGTGCGCCTTGCGGCCTCCCCGATCCCAGAGTGAGCTGTGCAGATGGAACGACGAGCCGGCCGCGCCCATGTCGTACTTCGCCATGAACGTCAGCGAGCAGCCTTGCAGGTGCGCGATCTCCTTTGCGCCGTGCTTGTAGAGCGTGGTGCGATCGGCCATCTCCAGCGCCTCGGCGTACACGAGGTTGATCTCCTCCTGGCCGCGCCCCCACTCGCCCTTGGACGTCTCCACCGGCACGTCGGCCGCTTCCATCCCGTTGCGGATGGCGCGGACGAGCGGCTCCTCCTTCGTGGTCTGCAGAATGTGATAGTCCTCGAGGTAATCCGACACGGGCGTCAAGTTCTGGTAACGCTGTGCTCTCGCCTGCTCGAACGTCTCGCGAAAGCAGTAGAGCTCCAGCTCGGCCGCCGTCTTCACCAGGTAACCCTGCGCGGCCGCGCGAGCGACCTGACGCTTGAGGACCCAGCGCGGCGCCTCCTCGATCGGCTCGCCGTCGTCGTCGTACACGTCGCAGAACACGAGCGCCGTCTTCGGCAGCCACGGAATCACGCGCAGCGTGGCGAGGTCGGGCACCATCTTCATGTCGCCGTAGCCGCGCTCCCACGAGGTGAGCCTGAACCCGGTCTGCGGCTCCATCTCCATGTCGACGGTGAGGAGATAGATGCACGCGTGGACGCCGTCGCCGAGCACGTGATCGACGAAGTGGCGGCCGACCATCCGCTTGCCCATGAGCCGGCCGTAATGATCGGGCACGACGGTGAGAACCGTGTCGATCTCGCCCTTGCGGACGAGCGCGTCGAGACTGCGGGCGTCGAGCCGGCCGGGCATGCCGCGGATAGTAGCGCATGCGCGGAGGGCGTGTCACCCTGCCCGCGCTGCAGGCACGCGTGGTTGCGCGCGAGCGCGCGGATCAGTCCGCGTGAATCAGAACGGGCGGCACCATGAGCACGAGTAGAAGGAGACACGCGATGCCGACCATGCGGCGGCCGCGCGTGAGGGGCTCCGTCGGATCGAGCAGCGGACCGTGACCATAGCCGAGCACGAAGCGAATGAGCGCGGCGAGCACGAGCCAGTTCAGGCCGGGAATCATCGACGTCCAGTCCGGACGCATGACGTACAGCGCGCCGGCCACGATCAGGCCGAGCGCGGCGAGCGCGGTGACGGTGAGCCGCCCGAGTGTGCGGTGATGGCGTGGCAGCAGCGCGTAGCCGATGCGCCCGCCATCGAGCTGGCCCGCGGGCAGCAGGTTCAACGCCGTCACCAGGAAGCCGAACCATGCGGCATCGGCGACGGGGTGCGTCGACACGATCATGCCGTCCGGCACCGCGCCGAAGCGCAGCCACACGAGCGCGCGCGTGAGCAGCGACTCTCCGAAGACGACGTGCGGCCCCGTCGGCGCGGGGACGACCGTGGACCACGCCAGGCCCAGCAGCGCCGCCGGCACCGCGACCGCGAGCCCGGCGAGCGGCCCGGCCGCAGCAATGTCGAAGAGCCCGTTGCGGTCGCGCGCCGCCGAGCGCATCCGGATGATGGCGCCGAGGGTGCCGGCCATGAAGATCATGGGCGGCGCCGGGATGAAGAACGGCAGGCTGACGGCGGCGCCGCGGGCCCGCGCGGTGAAGTAGTGACCGAACTCGTGGACGACGAGGATACCCATCAGCGTCGCGGCGAACGGCACGCCGCTCAGCATCCACGCCAGCGGCTCGCGCGACGCGCGATACGCGTCGAAGGTCGGTGAGCCCGAGAACATCGTCCCCGCCAGTAGCGTGGTGAGGCACGTCAGCAAGAACAGGACGACGTTCCAGATTGGGCTGCGCTCGCGGCGGCGCGGCCGCGCGGGCGGGCGCCCAATCGCGTGACCGTTCGTCGTCGCGAACGGATCGGCGGCCAGCGGACGCTCTGGCATGTCGCCAGCGTATCACGCGCATGATCGGACGGCCTCTGCGCTCGCGCGCGTCGCCGACGTCGTGCGCCGCTATGCGCGCCCGTCGGCGAGCCGATCCACCGCGCGGCGAACGCCATCGATGCCCGCCTCGAGATACACGGCGCCGAGCACCGCTTCGAGCGTCGTCGCAAGGATCGAATCGCGTCCGCGGCCACCCGTCTGCTCCTCACCGCGGCCGAGCCGCACGAGCGCGGCGAGTCCGAGCGCCTCGGCCCAGCGCGCGAGATTCGGCCCGCAGACGAGCGCGGCGCGCGCCGGGGTGAGCGAGCCGACGGCCGCGCCGGGCTCGCGCGCGAGCAGCCGCTCGGCGACCACGAGCCCGAGCGCGGCATCGCCGACGAACGCGAGTCCGTCCTGTGCGATCAGCGGCGGATGCTCGTTCACGTACGAGGCGTGCATGAGCGCGCGGTCCAGCAGGTTGGAATCGAGGAAGCGATGGCCGAGCGAGGCTTCGAGGCGCGCGACGAACCCGTCAGGGCCCCCGATGGCCTACGCTCGGTACTTGCGGAAGGCCAGCGTCGCGTTGGTGCCGCCGAAGCCGAAGGCGTTCGACAGCGCGGTCTCCGCGTCGTGCTTGCGCGCCTGGTTCGGGACGTAGTCGAGGTCGCAGTCCGGATCCGGCGTCTCGTAGTTGATGGTGGGCGGTAGCATGCCGTGGTGCAACGCCAGCACCGTGGCGATGGCTTCGATGCCGCCGGCGGCGCCGAGCAGGTGGCCGGTCATCGACTTCGTGGACGAAATGGCCAGCTTGCGGGCGTGCTCGCCGAACACGCGCTTGATCGCGAGCGTCTCGAACTTGTCATTGTAGGGCGTGGACGTGCCGTGCGCGTTGATGTAGTCCACGTCGGACGGTGCGAGCCGCGCGTCCGTCAGCGCCCCCGTCATCGCGCGCGCCGCCCCGTCGCCCTCGGGATCGGGCGCCGTCATGTGGTGCGCGTCGCCCGTCATGCCGTAGCCGATGATCTCGCCGTAGATGCGCGCGTCGCGGCGCACCGCGTGCTCGAGGGCCTCCAGCACGAGGATGCCGCCGCCCTCGCCGCACACGAAGCCGTCGCGGCCCGCATCGAACGGCCGCGAGGCCTTTTGCGGGTCGTCGTTGCGGGTCGACATCGCCTTCATCGAGCAGAAGCCCGCGATGGTGAGCGGCACGACGATCGCTTCCGCGCCGCCCGCGATCATCACGTCGGCATCGCCGCGCTGGATCAGCCGGAAGGCGTCGCCGAGGGCGTGGTTGCCGGTAGCGCACGCGGTGACCACCGCGGAGTTCGGGCCTTTGGCGCCGAAGCGCATCGACACGAGCCCCGACGCCATGTTGATGATCAGCATGGGGATGAAGAACGGCGAGACCCGATCGGGCCCGCGATCGAGCAGCATCTTGTGCGCCTCGAGCAGCGAGCTGATGCCGCCGATGCCCGAGCCGATCAGCACGCCGAAGCGCGCGGCGTCGAGGCGGGCCGTATCGAGGCCGGAATCCTCGACGGCCATGACGGCGCACGCCATCGCGTACTTGAGATAGGGGTCGAGCCGGCGCGCGTCCTTCTTGTCGACGTACTTGAGCTCGTCGAAGTTGCGCACCTCGCCCGCGATCCGCGTGACGAACTTGTACTCGCCGTTGTCGGCCTTCTCGTGCGCGTCGAACTTGGTGATGGGGCCGATGCCGGACTTGCCCTGCGTGAGCGCTGACCAGAATTCTTCGACGGTGTTCCCCACCGGCGTGAGCGCGCCCAGGCCCGTGATGACGACGCGACGGGAATCCACGGTGTTAGGAGTTGTCCTTGATGTACTGGATGGCATCGCCGACGGTCACGATCTTTTCGGCGTCCTCGTCCGGGATCTGGATGTCGAAATGCTCCTCCAGGGCCATGACGAGCTCGACGGTGTCGAGGGAATCGGCGCCCAGGTCTTCGATGAACTTCGCGGCCGGAGTGACGTCGTCCTCCTCCACCCCGAGCTGCTCGATGATGATCTCCTTCACCTTGTCCTCGACTGACTTCGCCATGAACCCCCTCCGGTGGGGAAAAATGCGGCGTGGCTCACATGTAGAGGCCGCCGTTGACGTGGAAGACCTGTCCCGTCACGTAGGCGGCGCCGTCTCCGGCCAGGAATCCTACCATCTCCGCCACCTCGCGGGCGGTGCCGATGCGCTTGAGCGGCACCTGCGCGAGCAGCGCCTCGCGCGCGTCGACCGGCAACGCGGCCGCCATGTCGGTCTCGATGAGCCCGGGAGCGACGGCATTCACCAGAATGCCCCAGTGCGCGAGCTCGCGCGCGGTGGCCTTCGTCAACCCGATGAGGCCGGCCTTGGCCGCGGAGTAGTTCGCCTGTCCCGCGTTGCCCATGGCGCCGGCCGTGGAGGCGATGTTGACGATGCGCCCGCCGGTTTTCGCACGCACCATCGCCTTGCTCGCGGCGCGCGTCATCAGGAAGGCGCCTTTGAGGTTGGTGTCGATCACGCGATCCCAATCCTCATCCTTCATCCGGATGACGAGACCGTCGCGCGTGATGCCGGCGTTGTTCACGAGGATGTCGAGCCGTCCGAAGCGCTCGCGCGCGGTGTCCACGAGACGCTCGGCGTCTTCGCGGCGGCCCACGTCGGCCACGAGGCCGGCTGCCGGCGCGCCGTCACGGCCGAGATCCTTCAGGGCGATGTTGAGCCGATCGGCGTCGCGTCCGGAGATGACCACGCCGGCGCCGTGCTCGAGCATCCACGACGCGACGGCGAGCCCGATGCCGCGGGTGCCGCCGGTGATCAGCGCGACCTTGCCGGCCAGCACGGTCACGACAGCGCCGCCATGGCCTTGTCGAGACCGGCCGGATCCTCGATGGCGACGCTGCGCGCGTCGTCGACGATGCGCTTGGTGAACGCGGTCAGCACGCGGCCCGGCCCGACCTCGACGAAGGCCGTGGCGCCCTCCGCGGCCAGGCGCTGCACGCACGCCGTCCAGCGCACCGGGCTCGCGACCTGCCGCAGCAGAGCGGGCACCACGTCGGCGGCGGCGCGCGTGACGCCGCCGTCGACATTTCGGACGACGGGAATGCTCGGGTCGCTCACGGATACGCCGCTGAGCGCGCGTGTCAGGCGCTCGGCGGCCGGCTTCATCAGCGAGCAGTGGAATGGCGCGCTCACCGGCAGCAGCACGCTCTTGCGGCCGCCGCGCTCCGAGGCCAGCGCCACCGCGCGCTCGACCGCGGCCTTGTCGCCGGCGATCACGATCTGCTGCGCCGAGTTCACGTTGGCGACTTCGACCACCTGCCCCTGCGCCGCGTCGCGCACCACGGCCTCGACGACGTCGAGCGACAGCCCCATGATGGCCGCCATCGCGCCGGTGCCCACCGGCACCGCCTCCTGCATGAACTCGCCGCGCTTGCGGACGACGGTGACCGCGTCGCGCAGGCGCATGGCGCCCGCCACCACCAGCGCGGAATACTCGCCCAGGCTGTGGCCGGCCGTCAGCGCGGGCGTGAGACCGCGCTCGGCGCAAGCGGCGGCGGCGGCAACGCTCGCCGTGAGCACGGCGGGCTGCGTGTTCGCGGTGAGCGCGAGCTCGCTGTCCGGTCCCTCGAACATGACCCGGCGCAGATCGAAGCCGAGCGCCGAGTTCGCGTCCTCGAAGACGGCACGCGCGGCGGGCGACGCGTCGTGGAACGCCTTGCCCATGCCGACGGCCTGCGAGCCCTGACCGGGAAAGATGAACGCGATCATTGGACCGGGGTCCGCGAGGCCGGCTCAGTCCGTGGGTGGCCTGCTCGAGATGGGCCGTCGCTCCGCTCCAACCGTTCGTGGCTGCGATTCACGCCTGTCACCATCTCAGCAGAGCCGTGCCCCAGGCGAAGCCGCCGCCGAACGCCGCGATGAGAATCAGATCACCCTTCTTGATCCGGCCCGAGGCGAGCGCCTCCTCCAACGCCACGTACACCGACGCGGCGCCCGTGTTGCCGTAGCGATCGACGTTCACGAACACGCGCTCCATCGGCAGGCTCACACGCTTGGCGGCGGCCTCGATGATCCGGAGATTCGCCTGGTGCGGGATGAAGAGGTTCACGTCGGCGGCCGTGAAGCCGTTGCGCTCGAGGATCCGCTCGGTGCACTCGGCGAACATGCGCACCGCCACCTTGAAGACCTCGGCGCCCTTCATCTTCGCGTAGTGCATCCGCTTATCGACGGTCTCGTGCGTGGCCGGATGGCGCGAGCCGCCGGCAGGCATGTAGAGCAGCTCCCAGTACTGGCCATCCGAGTAGAGATCGAAGTCGATCAGGCCGCTGTCGTCCGTCGACGGCTCGAGGACGACGGCGCCGGCCGCATCGGCCAGCAGCACACAGGTGCCGCGGTCGGTGAAATCGGTGATCCGCGACAGCGTCTCCGCGCCCACGCAAAGCACGCGCCGGTATTTGCCGGTCTGGATGAACTGGGCGCCGATGGACAGGCTGTACACCGAGCCGGCGCAGGCGGCGAGCATGTCGACGGAGCCGATGCGCTTGCAGCCCAGCCGCTGCTGCAGGATGTTGCCGACGGACGGGAAGATCATGTCTGGCGTGGTCGTGCCCACCGCGATGAAGTCGATGTCCTCGGGCATCAGGTTGGCGCGCTCGAGGGCCTGCTGGGCCGCCTTCAACGCGAGGTCGGAGGTCGCTTCGGTCTCATCGACGATGTGGCGTTCGCGGATGCCGCTGCGCTGCACGATCCACTCGTCGTTCGTCTCGACCATCTTTTCGAGGTCGGCATTGGTCAGAATGCGCTTGGGCGCATAGGCCCCGACGCCGATGATCTTGGCCCGCGTCATTCGCGGCCTCCCTCTCGGCCGCCGCGCGCGACTTCGGCCTCCAGCGCGGCGCGGATGTGCTCATTCAATCCCTTCTTGGCCCACTCCCCCGCCACGCGGACGGCATTCTTGATGGCCTTGGCCGGCGAGCGTCCGTGGCAGATGATCGCCTCGCCGTCGATGCCAAGCAGCGGCGCGCCGCCGAATTCGGTGTAGTCGACGCGCTTGCGGAAGCGCGTGATGGCCGGCGTGGACAGCGCCGCCCCGATCTTGCTGCGGAAGTCGCGCGTCAGCTCTTCCTTGATCATGGCGCCGAGCATCTCCGCCAGGCTCTCGGAGATCTTCAGCGCCACGTTGCCGGTGAATCCATCGGTCACGACCACGTCGCAGGCGCCGTTGTAGATGTCACGGCCTTCGACGTTGCCGATGAAGTTGAGCGACGACTCCTTGAGCTGTTCGTAGGCCTCGCGCGTGAGGTCGTTGCCCTTGCCCTCTTCCTCACCGACCGAGAGCAAGCCCACGCGGGGACGATCAATGCCGAGGATGTCGCGCGCATAGACGTGACCCATGAGCGCGTACTGGAAGAGGTGCCACGGCTTGGGCGCGACGTTCGCGCCGACGTCGAGCAGCAGGGTCGCGCGCTTGAGGCTCGGGAGCACGGTCGCGATCGCCGGACGATCGATGCCACGCAGCACGCCGATGACGAACATCGCGATGGCCATGGCCGCGCCGGTGTTGCCCGCCGAGATGAACGCGGAGGCGTGGCCGTCGCGCACGAGCTCGGCGGCGACGCGCAGCGAGGAGTCGCGCTTGCGTCGCAGCGCCTGCGAGGGCGATTCGGCCATCTCCACGACCTGCGAGGCGTGCCGGATCTCCAGGCCGAGGCCGCCGATGTGCAGACGCGCGATCTCGCGCTCGATCGCCTCCCGGTCGCCCACGAGGATGACCGACGCGCCGAACTCGCGCACCGCCGCCGCCGCGCCCTCGACGACGACGGTGGGGCCGTGATCGCCCCCCATCGCGTCGACCGCGATCTTCAGTTACGACCCTTCGGTCGCGACGATCTCGCGACCCTTGTAATACCCACAGTGCGGGCACACCCGGTGCGGCAGCTTCGCCTCACGACACTGCGGACACACCGACCGGGTCGGCGGCGCCAGCTTGTAGTGCGTGCGGCGCTTGCGGCCGCGGGTCACGGAGTGGCGTCGCTTCGGCAGCGGCATCGGCGTCTCCTCTCGGTACTCGGGGTCAGTGGCGCAGGCGCGTCGCCAGATCGCGGAGCGGCGCCAGGCGCGGGTCGGGCGCGCGCTCGGGGCACGCGCACGGGGCGAGATTGCGATTGCCGCCACACACGGGGCAGAGCCCTCGGCAGTCCTCGCGACAGAGCGGCTTCATCGGCAGCGCGAGCGTCGTCTCGTTCTCCACCACGCGGCTGAGGTCGACCTGATCGTCCGTATAGAAGTCGACATCGAGGTCGTCAGCGCCCAACTCCATGCTGTCGCCCGTGGCCGGACGCGGCAGCAGCCGGACATCCAGCCGGACATCGACGCGCGCGGGGAACGCTTCGACGCACCGTCCGCACGTCTGGGGCACCGTGGCCGTCAACTGCCCCTGAACGACCACGTCTCCGTCGTCGGGCGCAACCTGAAGCTCGACCGCGTCGAGGCGCCAGGCCGGATCGGAAAATGTCGGCTCGAGCGCTCGCGGATCCGAGATCGCGAGACCGTCTTCCTCGAGCTCGGATACCTTGATGATCATCGGTGATCTCGTGTAAGTCTCGTTTATTAAAGGATTTTTCTCGTTAACCGGCCCAGTATATCGGTGGGGTCTCCGCCAGTCAAGGCGTTTGAGGCCAGTTTGACCACCTTCGGACCGTTTGCTACCCTGCGAGCGATGTCCAACGTGCTGAAGACGGGCCTTCTCCTGGGCGTCCTCACCGCGCTCTTCGTCCTCGGCGGCCGGGCCATCGCCGGTGAGCAGGGCATGATCATCGGCTTCGTCCTCGCGGCGCTGATGAACTTCTTCTCCTACTGGTTCTCGGACAAGATCGTGCTCGCCATGTACGGCGCCCAGCCCGTCGACGAGGCCCAGGCGCCCGGTCTACACGCGATGGTGCGACGGCTGGCCACGCGCGCGCAGATCCCGATGCCGCGCATCTACGTGATCCCCAGCGACACGCCCAACGCGTTCGCCACGGGCCGCAACCCGCAGCATGCCGCCGTCGCCGTGACCGAAGGGATCATGCGGATCCTCGACGAGGAGGAGCTCGAAGGCGTGCTCGCCCACGAGCTCTCGCACGTCACGAACCGCGACGTGCTCATCTCCACGATCGCTGCCACGCTCGCCGGCGCCATCACGTACCTCGCACACATGGCCCAGTGGGCCGCGTTCTTCGGCGGTCGTTCGCGGGACGACGAGGAGGGCGGCGGAGGCAATCCGCTCGTGATGATGCTCTTCGCCGTCCTGGCGCCCATCGCCGCCATGCTCGTGCAGTTCGCCATCTCACGGGCGCGCGAGTTCCAGGCCGACGCCAGCGGCGCGCGGCTCGCCGGACGCACGTATGGGCTCGCGAAGGCGCTCGAGAAGATCGAGATGGCCTCGCGTGTCGAGCCACTGCCGGCGAACCCGGCCACGGCACACCTGTTCATCGTCAATCCGTTGACGGGGCAGAGCTTCGCGCGGCTCTTCTCCACGCACCCCCCGACCGAGGAGCGGATCGCTCGACTCCGCGCGATGCGGCTCGGTTGATGGCGGACCGGGCGGCGCTCGCCGCCCCGTGATCGCCCGGCGCTTCAACGCGCGGCTCGCAACGCGATGGATGGTGGCCGTGTCGCTCCTCGCGAGCGCCGTCACGCCGTCCGCCGCACAGCCCGACACGGTGTTCCTCGAAGAGCTCACGTGGACGGAGCTGCGCGCCGCGATCCAGGGAGGCAAGACGACGATCATCGTCCCGATCGGCGGCACCGAGCAGAGCGGGCCGCACCTGGCGCTCGGCAAGCACAACGCGCGCGTGAGGGCGCTGGCCGAGCGGATCGCCCGCGCGCTGGGCAACGCGCTCGTGGCGCCGGTGATCGCGTACGTCCCCGAGGGCGATCTGCAGCCGCCGACCGGGCACATGCGGTTTCCGGGCACGATCACCGTCTCGGCGGACGTCTTTCAGCGCGCGCTCGACTCCGCGGCGCGAAGCTTCAAGCTGCACGGATTCCGGGACATCGCCTTCCTCGGCGATCACGGCTCGACGCAGGCATCGCAGCAAACCGTCGCCGCACGACTCAATCGTGAGTGGCAGGCCGGGCCGGCGCGCGTGCACGCCGTCGCCGAGTACTACCGCGCCGCGACGGGCGGGTTCGGCGATCTCCTGAAGCGGCGCGGATATCGGCCGGAGGAGCTGGGCGAGCACGGGGGCCTCGTCGACACCTCGCTCACGCTCGCGCTCGCGCCGGGTCTGGCGCGGCCGCACGCGCGGCGCGATGCGGACCGGATCCCCGGCATCGGCACCGGCGCCGACGGCGATCCCAGTCGTGCAACCGCCGAGCTGGGCCAGCTCGGCGCGGATCTCGTCGTGGCCCGCACCGTCGAAGCGATCAAGGCAGCGACCAACCATCGCTGAGAGAGGATTGGTGTCCGTGAACCGACCGCGATCTCTGACGGCCACGCTCGTGATCGGGCTCTCGCTGTGCGGTGTCATGCACGCGACGGCGCAGACGCCGAGCGTCGAGACGGTGCCTGGCATGCCGCCGGTCACCAACCCGACGAATCTCTACAGCGAGACGACGGCGGACAAGCTCATCCCCGCGCTCGCCAACGTTCCCGCGCGCGTCTACGTCCCCAACGTCAAGTCGCACGAGGTGCACGTCATCGATCCCGTGACGATGACCGTGATCGATCGCTACAAGGTCGGCCGGAACCCGCAGCACGTCGTTCCGTCATGGGATCTCAAGACGCTGTGGGTGACCAATAACGCCGAGGGCCGTACGGACGGAACGCTGACGCCGATCGATCCGATGACCGGCAAGCCCGGCAACGAGGTCGCCGTCGACGATCCCTACAACATGTACTTCACGCCCGATGGCAAGTCGGCGGTGGTCGTCGCGGAGGCGATGAAGCGCCTGGACTTCCGCGACCCGAAGACGCTGGCGCTGCAGGGCTCGGTGTCCGCGCCGAAGTGCGGCGGCATCAACCACGGCGACTTCTCCATCGACGGCAAGTACCTGATCATGACGTGCGAGTACGCCAGCCGGATGGTGAAGATCGACTGGCGCGCCCGCACCGTGCTCGGCTATCTGACGCTGCCGGATCGCGGCATTCCGCAGGACGTCCGCGTGAGCCCCGACGGATCGACCTTCTACGTCGCCGATCTTCGAGCGGGGGGCGTCCATCTCATCGCCGGCGACACGTTCAAGCTCACCGGGTTCATCAAGACGGGCGTCGGGACGCACGGCCTCTACCCGAGCCGTGACGGGACCAAGCTCTACGTGACGAACCGCGGCTTCTCGGAGATCGGGGGCAAGCCGGGCGTCGGCAAGGGCAGCGTGTCGGTGATCGACTTTGCCACGCGCAAAGTCGTCGCCACGTGGACGCTGCCGCGCGCCGGCAGCCCGGACATGGGCAATCTCAGCGTGGACGGCAAGCAGCTCTGGCTCTCGGGCCGCTACGACCGCGTCGTCTACGTCATCGACACCACGACCGGCGAGGTGATCAAGACGATCTCCGTCGGTCACGAGCCCCACGGCCTCACGGTGTGGCCGCAGCCCGGGCGCTACTCGCTCGGGCACACGGGCAACATGCGCTGACCGCGGTTGGTCGGATGAGTGTCGATCCCATCGTTCGCGTCGTCGAGGTCCGGAAAGTCTTCGGCCTCGTGCCGGTCCTCGACGGCGTCAGCCTGGACATCCGTGGCGGCGAGGCGGTGGCGCTCTTGGGCGCCAACGGCGCGGGCAAGACGACGCTGCTGAAGATCCTCGCCACGCTGCTGCGGCCCACGCGCGGCACGGCGACGATCGCCGGCCACGACGTGGCCCGGGCGCCGGAAGCGGTGCGTCCCCTGCTCGGCGTGGTGGCGCACGGCGCGTGGGTCTACGACGATCTCACCGCGCGCGAGAATCTGAGGTTCTGGTCGACGCTCGGGGGCCTGCACACCGGCGCCGACGAGCTGACGGCGGCGCTGGCCGGGGTCGGCCTCGAGCGTGCCGCCGACGTGCGCGTGCGGACGTTCTCGGCGGGGATGAAGCGCCGCCTCTCCCTCGCTCGCGTGATGCTCGCGCGGCCGCGCGTCCTCCTGCTCGACGAGCCGTTCGCGGGACTCGACCAGCGCGCGAAGAAGTGGCTCGAGGAGCGACTGGAGGCGCTGAAGGCTGGGGGCGCCGCGCTGCTCATGGTCACCCACTCGTTCGGGCGCGAGCTCGGCGTGGCCGATCGTCTGAGCATCCTCGCCGGCGGTCGCATCGCGCTCGACACCCCACGCGGCTCGCTCGGGCCCGACGATATCCAGCGTCTCTATGCCGTGCACGCCGAGGAGGCGTCGTGAGCTACGCGCGGCGCGCGCTGGCGATCGCGTGGAAAGATCTCGCGGTGGAGCGCCGCTCGAAGGAAACGCTGAACGCTCTCGTGTTCTTCTCGCTGCTGCTGCTATTCGTCTTCCAGTTCACGCTCGGCGGCGACCGCGAGCGGCTGGCGGCCGTACTGCCCGGGGTGTTGTGGCTCGGCTTCGTGCTGAGCGCGCTGCTGGCGCTCGGGCGTACGTTCCTCGTCGAGCGCGAGCACGACTGCTGGGAAGGCCTGCTGCTGGCGCCGGGCGACAAGTCCGCCATCTACCTGGGCAAGCTCGTCGGCAACCTGGCGCTGATGCTCCTCGTGGAGGCGCTCGTGCTCGGGCTCTTCGTCGTGTTTTTCGACATCGACCTCGGGCGCGCGCTGCCGGGACTGCTCGTGGTCGTCCTGCTCGGCACGCTCGGCCTCGCCGCGGTGGGCACGTTGTTTGCCGCCATGACCGCGAACATCCGCGCGCGCGAGCTGCTTTTTCCGGTGCTGCTGCTGCCGGTCCAGGTGCCGGTGCTGCTCGCCACCGTGAAGGCGACGGAGGGACTGCTGCAGGGCGAGCCGCTCGGCGCGGTGGCGCACTGGGTGAAGCTGCTCGTCGCCGCCGATACGATCTACGTCGTCGTGAGCCTGCTCACGTTCGACGTGGTGCTGGAGGGCTGAGGCGTGGTGAAGACGCTCGGGTGGCTGGCCGGCGCGGGGCTGCTCGTCGGCCTGATCATGGCGTTCGGCGTGGCGCCGCGCGAGGTGACGCAGGGCAACGTGCAGCGCATCATGTACGTGCACGTGCCGCTGATCCTCGCCTCGTACGTCGCGTTCGGTGTGCTCGCCATTGCCTCCGTCGTCTATCTCGTTCGCCGCCATCCGGCCGCCGACCGTGTCGCCCACGCGTCGGGCGAAGTCGGCGTCCTGTTCGTCGGGCTGGGTATCGCCACGGGCTCGATCTGGGGCAAGCCGACGTGGGGCACCTGGTGGACGTGGGACGCGCGGCTCACCAGCGTGGGGATTCTCTTCGTCATGTACCTGGGCTACCTGCTCCTGCGCGGCACGATCGACGATCCCGAGCGTGCGGCTCGCTACTGCGCGGTGCTCGGCATCGTGGCGGCGCTCGACATTCCGCTCGTGCACTTCTCGGTGTACTGGTGGCGGACGCTGCACCAGCCGCCATCGCTGATGAAGCCGGGCGGGTTCACCGGATCGACGTCGATCCTCTGGCCGCTGCTCATCAACCTCCTCGCGTTCGTCCTGCTCTACGCCTACTTCGTCGCGCGCCGCGTACGGCTGCTGCGCGCGGAGGCCGAGGTGACGGCGTGATGCCCGACAACTGGGGATTCGTGGCCGCCGCGTACGGGCTCACGGCCGCCGTGCTGCTGATGTACTGGCGCCACCTGGTGCGGCGCGAGCGGGATCTCGACACGGTGAGGCGGCGCCGGTCGTGAAGCCAAAGTTCCTCGTCGGCGGCGGCGTCATCGCCGCGGCGCTGGCGTACATGATCTATGCCGGCGTCACGCAGTCGGCCGTGTACTTCGTCACGCCCTCGGAGCTCCGCAGCGCGGCGGTCGCCGGCAAAGCCTATCGCCTCGGCGGCATGGTCGAGCGCGGCTCGCTACACTGGGAGCCGCGGACGCTGGCGCTGACCTTCGCGCTGTCCGACGGCAAGACGAGCGTGGCGGTCCGCCACAAGGGCGCGCCGCCGGATCTGTTCGGCGAGGGCCGTGGCGCCGTCGTCGAGGGCTCGTGGACGCCCGAGGGCTACTTCCGCGCGACACACATCATGGCGAAGCACTCGGAAGAGTACAAAGCGCCGCACGACACCAGCCAGGCGGGAGTCAAGGAGCTGATGCGCACGCTCTCGGGTGACTCACGATGATTCCGGAGCTCGGCGCGGGCGCCCTCATGGTCGCGCTCGGCCTGGCCGTCTACGGCAGCGCGGCAGCGGGCATCGGCGGCCGCACCGGCCGCGCCGCCCTGGTGGAGTCGGCGCAACACGCCGCGCTGGCCGTGTTCGCGCTCGTGACGGCGTGCCTGCTGCTGCTCGCCTGGGCGTTCCTCTCGTTCGACTTCTCCGTGCGCTACGTCGCCACCAACACGAACCTCGGCACGCCGTTCTACTACCGCCTCACCGCGGTCTGGGGCGCGCTCGAGGGCTCCATCGTGCTGTGGGCGTGGATGCTGTCCGTCTACACGCTAATCGTCGTGCTGCGTCACCGCACCAACGCGCGCGAGCTCTACCCGTGGGTACTGTCGGTCATGCTCGGCGTTCTCGCGTTCTTCCTGCTCGTGATGACCGTGCCGGCGCCGGTCTTCCAGCGGCTCACACCCGTCCCGGCCGATGGGCGCGGCCTGAATCCGCTGCTCGAAGACTCCGGGATGATCACGCATCCGGTCGCGCTCTATCTGGGCTTCACGGGCTTCGCGGTCCCCTTCGCGTTCGCGATCGCGGCGCTGGTGACGGGCCGTGTCGGCGACGCGTGGATTACGACGACGCGACGCTGGACGATCACGGCGTGGTACTTCCTGTCGCTCGGCCTGCTCATCGGCGGCTGGTGGAGCTACCACGTGCTCGGCTGGGGCGGCTACTGGGCGTGGGATCCCGTCGAGAACGCGGCGTTCATGCCGTGGCTCACCGGCACCGCGTTCCTGCACTCGGTCATGATCCAGGAGCGCCGACGCATGCTGCGGCTGTGGAACCTGGCCCTCGTCATCATGACGTTCGCGCTCACGCTGTTCGGCACGTTCCTCACGCGCTCGGGGATCATCGCCTCCGTGCACGCGTTCACCCAGGGCTCGATCGGCGTGTTCTTCCTGTCCTTCCTGGCGGTCGTGCTCGTGCTCGCATTCGGGCTCCTGGCCTGGCGCTGGGAGGCGCTCGGCGCCCAGGGCGAGCTCGATTCGGTCGTGTCGCGGGAGTCGGCGTTCCTGCTCAACAACGTCCTGCTCGTGGCCGCCACCTTCACGGTCTTCTTCGGGACCGTCTTTCCGCTCCTGTCCGAGGCGATGCGCGGCGTGAAGATCAGCGTGGGCGCGCCGTTCTTCAACCAGGTCAACGTGCCGCTGTTCCTCGGACTGATCTTCCTCATGGGCGTGGGGCCGCTGATCGCCTGGCGGCGCGCGTCGGCGGAGAATCTGCGGCGCAACTTCCTGTGGCCCGTGGTCATCGGCATCGCCGCCGCCGCGGTGTTCCGGCTGCTCGGTGTGCGCTCGACGCTCGCGGTGCTCACGCTGGCGCTGACCGTTTTCGTGGCGGGGACGATCGCCGTGGACCTGGTGCGCGCCACGCGCGCGCGGCTGCGGACCGGTGAGCGGCTGCCGGCGGCGCTCGGCGGACTCCTGCTGCGCCACAATCGACGGTACGGCGGCTTCGCCGTCCATCTCGGCATCCTCATCGTGGCCATCGGCGTCACCGGCTCGCAGGCGTGGTCCGTTCACACGGAGACCACGCTGCGGCGTGGCGAGCACACCGACCTCGCCGGCTACCGCGTGCGCTTCGACGGGCTGGCGGCCAGCGAGGAGTCGAACCACTTCAAGGTCACGGGCACGTTCACGGTCGCCAACTGCCACGCCGACACGACCGTGCTGCGTCCCGCCAAGAAGTTCTACCCGCAAGAGCAGTCGCCGATCGCGTACGTGGACTACCGGCTCGGTCTGCGTGAGGACGTCTACGTCGTGCTCGGGGACTTCGCGCGCGACGGGTCGCAGGCCACCGTCCGGCTGCAGGTCAATCGCCTCGTGTCCTGGATCTGGATCGGCGGCGTCGTGCTCACGCTCGGGACGGCGCTGGCGCTGGCGCCCGAGCGCCGGCGGCAGGGCGCCGCACAGGAGCTCCCCGCGTGACACGCGGCATGCGATGGCTCGTGCCCCTCTCGGTCCTGCCGATCGTGGCGCTGCTGGCGTACGGCTTCCGCACCGATCCGCGTGACATTCCCTCGCCGCTCGTCGGCCGGACGGCCTCGCCGTTCGCGCTCACGGCGTTCGACGGCTCGTCCCTCACGCTGAGCGGCCTGCGCGGGAAAGTCGTCGTCCTGAACTTCTGGGCTTCCTGGTGCAATCCCGCCTGCTACGACGAGGCGCCGGTGCTGGAGCGCGCGTGGCGGAGCTATCGCGAGCGTGGCGTCGTCGTCGTCGGCGTCGACATGCAGGACACGGCCGAGGCGGCGCAGGCGTTCATCCAGCGCTTCGGCCTGACCTTCGCGAACGCTCCCGACCCGCAGGGCAAGATGGCGGTCGAGTACGGCGTCTACGGCGTGCCGGAAACGTTCTTCGTCGCGCGAGACGGCACCATTCGCGCCAAGCACGTCGGCGCCCTGACCGACGCAGTGATCCGTGCCAAGCTCGAACCGCTCTTGTGAGTCACGCCCTGCCGTCGCCCACAGGGGCGACGACATCGTCGGCGCAACGCTTGAGCACGCTCGCCACGCGGCGGCGCGCCTCGTCGCGGTGCTCCGCGGCGGCCACTTCGTCACGCGGCAGCTCACAGGTCGCGACGACGCCGGTCGTGCCCGCGACGCTCACGTGATACGCATCTCCGCGTTGCTCGATACCGACGACGGTCGCGTTCGGCTCGATCTCGGTGACGAGACCTTTGAGAAACGTGTCCGCGTTCATCGCTCCCTCCTTCGAGACGCGACGTTCGCGCTGAGCCGTGCAACGCGGGTGCCACCGAGGGTTGGGCGGGCGCTCGCGCTCACGCTCGTGCTGCTGGTGAGCCTGGCGGCAAGCGCCGCCGCGACGCACGTGTCCGACCAGATGGTTCAGGACGTGTCTGCGCAGCTGCGCTGCGTCGTCTGCCAGAACCTGTCCGTCGCCGACTCACCATCGGAGATGGCCGGCCAGATGCGCGCAATCGTGCGCGAGCGGCTCGAGGCGGGCGAGACGCCGGAGCAGGTGCGCGACTACTTCGTCGCGCGGTACGGTGAGTGGATCCTGCTTGCTCCGCGCCGCTCGGGCTTCAACCTGCTCGTCTGGGGCTTTCCCCTCGCCGCGGTTGCCGTCGGCTTCGCCGTCGTCGCGGTGCTGCTGCGGCGGTGGACGCGGCGGCGGCGCGTGAGCGTCGCGCCGGCCGCCGTCGATCCCGCGATGCGCGAACGAATCCGCCGCGAGCTGGAGACCGAGTGATCGCCTCTCCGATGATCGTCGCGCTCGTGCTCGGGCTGCCCGCCGCCGCGTTCGCGATCTGGCCACTGCTGAGAACGCGCGATCGGCCCGCGCGACTGCTGCCCCTGCCGAGCGACGAACGCGAGCAGCTGCTCGAGGCCAAGCGCGTCGCGCTGTCGGCGCTGCGCGAGCTCGACTTCGAGCACACGGCCGGTCACGTCTCGGATGCCGATTACGCGGCGCTGCGCGCGCGCTACGAGGCGGAGGCGGCTCAGACGCTGCGCGCGCTCGACGCCCTGGGGCCGGCGCCGGTGGTCGCGGCGCCCGCACCCGCGGCCGCCCGCGCGCGTGGCTGGCGCCACCCCGCCGCGCTCGCCGTCGCGGCCGCGGCGCTGCTCGTGTTCGGCGTCGCGCTGGGCGTCGGCATCGTGCGATACACGGAGCCGGAGCCGATGGCCGCCGCCGCGCCCGGCTCGCGCCCGCTGGCGTCGCTCGAGCCACCGACGGCCGCCCGTCCGCCGTCGGCCGCCAACGCGCCGCGCGGGCCTGTCACCCCGGAGATGCTGCAGGGCATGCTGCAGGCGGCGCGCGAAAGCCTGTTTGCCGGGCGGTACGGCGAGGCCATCGCCGCGTATCAGGCGGTGCTCAAGCGCGATCCCAACAACGTCGACGCGCTGACGCACATGGGACTCATCGCCGCCGTCGCGGCGCGCGGCGAGCACGGCGCCGAGATGATCGATCGTGCGCTGGGACTCTTCGACCGGGCGCTGAAGCTCTCGCCCGACTACCCGCCGGCTCTGCTCTATCGCGGACAGGTGCTCTACGAGGCGAAGAAGGACACGGCGGGCGCGATTCGCTCGTGGGAGCAGTTCGTGAAAGTCATGCCGGCGGGCGACGATCGGGCGCGCGTCGAGCGCCTGATCGCGGAGGCGAAGGCGCAGCCACCACAGAAGGCGCCGCCACCACAGAAGTAGCGCGCGTCACGTCGCCGGCGGCGCCGGGTCGTGGCCAGCCAGCCATACCCGCAGAACTTCCGCCACGCTCCACGCCTGAGCGATGCACCCGCGCGGCGTGAACGGCGGCTCGGCGTCGAAGACCTCGCTGATCGAGCCCACGCCCGCCTCGCTCAAGTGCGACACGAAGCCGTGCAGCCAGTCCCGCGCGCTCTCGTGATCGCTCGGATGCACGCGTCGCCACGCGTCGACGAACGGGCCGATCAGCCACGCCCACACCGTGCCCTGGTGATAGGCGGCGTCTCGCGCGCGAAGATCGCCGAAATAGCGCGGCTTGTAGTCCGGATGCTCGCGGGCGAGCGAGCGTAGCCCCACGGGCGTCAACAGACGCTCGCGCACGACGTCCAGCACGGCCGCCCACCGCGCGGCATCGAGCACGGGGTGGCGCAGCGCCACCGCGAGGATCTGATTGGGCCGGCAGGCGGAATCGTCGCCGCGTTCGCCGTCGACGACGTCGTAGCAATAGCCGCCCGCGGCGTACCAGAAGCGCGCGTTGAACGCGTCCGCGGCGCGAGCGGCCAGCTCTGCGTATGGCTTCGCCGCGGCATCGCCCTCGGCGTCGCGGACCCAGGCCTCCAGCAAGCGCAGGGCGTTGTACCAGAGGGCGTTGATCTCGACCGGCTTGCCTCGACGCGGCGTGACGATCCACTCGTCGACCTTGGCGTCCATCCACGTCAGCGGATGCTCGGCGGTTCCCTGCCGCAGCAACCCGTCGGCGGGATCCACACCGATGCCGAACCGCGTGCCGTGCACATGGTGGCGCACGACGTCTCGCAGCACGGGCAGCAGCAGTCCGAGCGTCACGCGATCGCCCGTCACGTGAACGTAGCGATCGAGCGCGTGAAAGAACCAGAGCGTCGCATCCGCCGTGTGATACACGCCGGCGTTCTCGCCCTCGGGGAACAGATTGGGGATGAGGCCGTCGCGAACGTAGTGACCGAACGTTCGCAAGATATAGCCGGCCTCGAGATGGCGGCCGGTCGCGAGGGTCAGGCCCTCGAGCGCGATCATCGTGTCGCGGCCCCAGTCGGTGAACCAGTGATAACCGGCGATCACCGTGCGCACCTCGTCGCCCGCGGCGTGCGCGCGGGCGGCGTCTGCGGCGCGGCCGGCGGGGATGATCACGAACTGGTCGGCGGCCAGGACGAGCTCCGCGGGCGTGCCGGTGCGGGCGGCGGGCGGCGCCGCGACGAGCAGCCGGCGACGCCGCTCGCGCTCGGCCTCGCGGGCGGCCGGCGGCGTCAGCGCGGTGATCACCTCCCACCGCTCCGTCGAGGCGACGAGCGTGACGTCGTCCTCGGACGTGAGCGTGGCGCGAAAGTACCCGGGACTCACCAGCGTGCCCGTGTCGGCGTAGCCCCGGCTCCGCTCGACGCGATAGAGGACCTGCTCGATGCGGCGCGACTCGAGGGTGAACGACGGCGACGGGCCGTACAGCAGCAGCCGGAGGGTGGGCAGCGTGGCCGGGCCGTGGATCTCGTAGCGGTCGCCGGTCGCGGTCACCGTGTATGGACCCTCGGGCTCGGTCGAGACCGGCGCCTCGTGCAGGCGAAAGTGCAGCGCCGGACGCAGCGTGATCCGGATCGGCGCCGATCCGGATACCAGACGCCAGCTGACGTGCGCGGTGTTCTGCAGGTGCGGCAGCAACAGGCGCCGCTCCACCACCGCGTCGCCGAATGTGTAGCGCCACACCGGCAGCCCTGCCTCGAGTCGAAACTCCGTGAGGTGCTCGGCGTGGGGCGCCAGCTCGCCGCCCACGCTGTCCTCGTTGCCGAACTCGTACTGCGTGCCGTCGGCCGCGCGATAGCGCTCCGTGAGGTGGTTGAACATGACGACGCGGCCAAACGGCGCCGGCAGCGCGGCGACGAGCAGGCCGTGATAGCGACGCGTCGTGACGCCCGCCACGGTGCCCGACGCATAGCCGCCGAGACCGTTCGTCACCAGCCACTCACGCGTGAGTCGCTCTTCGCTCTGCCGATCGGACAGCGAGCCTCCGGGGCTCACGCGGCGCTAGGCTCGGGACGCAGGACGACGGCCGATTGCCCGCGAATCGTCCACCCGCCGCCCGTGGCGGGCGAGAGCGCGCCGCCCCCACCATAGCTCGGATGCTCGCTCGACCAGAGCAGCGTCCAGCGCATGTTCAGCGGCGGCGCGAGCAGCGGCTCGGGCATGATGTCGAGCGCAAGGTCCGCTCCGAGGTTGACCGTCAGCAGCCGGTCGTCGTCCGCTTCGCCGAAGAAGCGCAGCACGAACGCGTGGTCACCGAGGACGGCGCCGTCCACGCCGTGCGCCCCCTGCGCGGCGAAGACGGGATCATCGCGCCGCAGCCGGAGCAGATCCCGGTGCAGCGCGTAGGCCCACGGATGCCGCTCGCGCTCGGAGAGGTCCAGCTTGCAACGCTCGAACGTCGCGCGATCGCCGGGATCCGCCAGCGCCTCGGCGACCTCGACCGTCGCGATGCTCGGGAACTGCTGCAGGAACTCCGTGCGGCCTTTGCGCACCAGACGCGCAAGCTCGGCCTGGTGATCGGCGAAGTAGAGAAACGGCGCGGATGCCGCGAATTCCTGTCCCTGGAAGAGCATGGGCATCGCGGGCCCGAGCAACAGCACGGCGGTCAGTGCGCGCCAGCAGCCCGGCGCGCTGAGCGTGTGCAGCCGCGCACCGCGCGCGGAGTTCGCCACCTGGTCGTGGTTTTCCAGGTATCCGACGAACGCGGCGGCGGGGACCCGGCGCGTGGGCGTCCCGCGCGCCTTCTTCTGCCACGCGTAATGCTGGCCCTGATAGAGGAACCCGCGCTTCACCGCGGAGATCAATTCCTGTGGCCGCCCCGCGTAGTCCATGTAGTAGGCCTCGCGGCGACCCGTGAGCGCGACGCGCGCGGTGTGATGGAAGTCGTCGTTCCACAGGGCATCGAACCCATACCCGCCGTGCTCCCACGGCGCCGTCACGCGGACGTGCTGCGGCTCGTTCTCGGCCACGAGCAGGATGCTGCGCGTGCCGGCGGCAGCCCGCGCCGCGCGGGCGATCGCGCCGAGCACATGCTCGCCGGAGGCGTCGAACATCTGCTGCGTCGCGTCCACGCGCAGGCCGTCCAGGTGGAACTCGTCGATCCAGTACGCGGCGTTGGCGGTGAAAAATTCGCGGACGGGCGCCGAGCCCTCCCCGTCGAAGTTGACCGCGTCGCCCCACTCGTTGACGTACCGGTCGGTGAAGTACTCGGCGGCGTACTGCCGCAGCACGCAGCCGTCGGGGCCGAGGTGGTTGTACACGACGTCCAGGATCACGCCGATCCCCGCGGCATGGGCGCGGTCGACGAAGCGACGCAGGTCGTCGGGCGCGCCGTACAGTCGCGTTGGCGCGAACGGAAACACGCCGTCGTATCCCCAGCCGAAGTCGCCCGGAAACTCGGCGACCGGCATCATCTCGATGACGTCGACGCCGTCCGCCGCGAGCTGTGGCAGCTCGCGGGCCGCGGCGGCCCAGGTGCCCTCGCGCGTGAACGTGCCCACATGCAGCTCGTAGATCACCCGGTTGCCGCAATCGACGCCGCGCCAGCCGGCATCCGTCCACGAAAATGCCGTGGGATCGACGACCTCTGATGGGCCGTGCACACCCTCCGGCTGATATCGCGAGGCCGGGTCGGCATATAGCGTGCGGCGATCGAGCCGGTAGCGGTACCGCGTGCCCGCCGCCGCCGCGGCGACGACCCCGAAGAAATACCCGCCGGGCTCGCGGCGAAGCGCAGTGGTAGCGCCGTCGTCGAGCACGACGTCCACCGTCTCGGCCTGGGGCGCCCAGACGCGGAAGTCCGCGCCGGCCTTGGTGTCGCGACACGGCTCCGCGCCGACGGGCAGCCGGCGTTGCGGTCCACGCATATCTGCCCTGACGTCCTTTCAATCCTCATGCCTCGGTCTTTGGGACCCGGACGACAGAAGCGTTCAGATCGAGATCCGAGGCGGCGGGTGCGCAGCGGTATGCAGAACCGCCGGCGCCGAGCCGCGTTACGGCTCGGCGCCGGCGCGGCTAACCGACGAACGAGGAGGCGAGGACGCGCGCCACCGACCACGGCCCGCCGGGAGCGAACGCGCCAGCCGTCTGCTTGCTGCGCTTGAGCGAGAGCGGGATCGAAAGCACGGGCTCGCCGTGGTAGACGATCACCGGAAACGACCAGATGATGTTGACGGTGTAGAGCCGGTTGTCGACCGTGACGTCCACGTCGCGGTCTGTGAGCGGCACGCCCGAGTCGGCGCTGTCCTTGAGGATCTTGCTTTTGACCGCCTTCGCCGACCCGAGCTCGGCGATCGTCCGCGGCTGCATGACGTCATCGACGACGCCCGAGACTTGAAAGTACTGCCACGCGGACATCATCACGGCGTAGGCGGCGTACGCCGCTGCCACGGCCACCAACCCCCAGAAGAAGAGTCTCATCGACGCCTCCCCCTCACATGTCGGTCGGTCGGTAGACCCAGATCTTCCCCGCCGCAGGCAGCCCAAGCGCGATCGTCGGACCGTCGCCGCCCGCCGTGATCGTGCCGGCCCACGGCGCCACCTCGACGATCTTGAGGCGGCGGCCGGGCCGGACCTCGTTGCGCCAGAGATACTCGAGGAGGTTCTTGTCGGCCTCGGCTTCTTCCGTGATGCGCTCGACGATGACGACGCTGCCCTCCTTGGCCTGCGCGAGCGGAAACGGCTCGACGCGCGGCGCGTGCGCCATGCCGGGAATCGGATTGCCGTGCGGACAGGTACTCGGCATCCCGAGCATCTCGGCCAGACGATCTTCCACACGCGGCGACAGCGCGTGCTCCAGCCGATGCGCCTCCTCGTGGGCGTCCGTCCAGTTCAGCCCCAGCGTGTCGGTCAGCCAACGCTCCAGCAGCCGGTGACGGCGTGCCATGACCTCGGCGATCTGCCGGCCTTTCGGCGTGAGCGTGAGCTCCTTGCTCTGACCCACCTTGACGTATCCGCTCCGCGCCATGCGATGCATCGCCTCGGTGACGGCCGGGGCGGAGATGGACATGTGCTTGGCGAGACGCGCGCCGATCACCGGCTTGCCGCTGCCGCCGAGATCGTAAATGGCTGCGAGATAGTCCTGCGTGGACGCGGTCGTGGCCGCGATCCGGGTTCGACGCGACGATGCGGGCTTACGCATCACCTGACTATAACCGAAGTGCTATGCTCAGGCCTCATGACGCGGGCTGACGCTCTGCAGCGCATCAGCGAGCTGCGGGAGCAGATTCGCCACCACGATTACCTTTACTATGCCGAGGCGCGGCCGGAGATCTCCGACGCCGAGTACGACGCGCTCATGCGCAAGCTCCGCGAGCTGGAAGCGGCCTTTCCCGACCTCGTCACTCCCGACAGCCCGACGCAGCGCGTGGCCGGCCAGCCCATCGAAGCGTTCCGCCCGGTCGAGCACCGCACGGCGATGCTGTCGTTGGACAACGCCACGTCGCCCGAGGATCTGCGCGAGTTCGAGGCGCGCGTGGGCCGCGCGCTGCCAGGCGCGCGCTTCGAGTACGTCTGCGAGCCCAAGATCGACGGGCTCGGCATCGCGCTGCTCTACGAGCGCGGCCGGTTCGTGCGCGGGGCCACACGCGGCGACGGCCGCGTCGGCGAGGACATTACCGCCAACCTCAAGACCATCCGGTCGCTGCCGATGATCCTGCGCGGCGCGCTTGCGAGCGCGGCCGAGGTCGAGGTCCGCGGCGAGGTGTTCATGCCGCGCGAGGAGTTCGAGCAGCTCAACCGAAGTCTGCAGGAGGCGGCAGAGGCCACCTTCGCGAACCCGCGCAATGCCGCGGCGGGCGCCGTGCGACAGAAGGATCCGGCCGTGACCGCGCGCCGCCCGCTCGACGTCTTTCTGTACCACGTGAGCGAGGGCCGCGAGCAGGGCTTCCGCACGTACTGGCAGACGCTCGAGGCGCTGCGCGAGGCGGGGTTCAAGACCAACCCCCGGACCGAGCGCTGCTCGACGATCGACGCGGTGATCGACTACTGCCGGCGGCTCGAGGCCGAGCGCGACAGTCTCGGCTATGACGCGGACGGCGCCGTCGTCAAGGTGGACTCGCTCGAGCAGCAGTGGCGGCTCGGATCGACCACGCATCACCCGCGGTGGGCGATCGCGTTCAAGTTCGCCGCCCGCCAGGCCACCACCGTCGTGCAGGCAATCGAGGTCAACGTCGGCAAGACGGGCGCGCTGACGCCGGTGGCGAAGCTGGTACCGGTGCCGCTGGCGGGCGTGACGATCAGCAACGTGAGCCTGCACAACGAAGACGAGGTACGGCGCAAGGACGTGCGCGTGGGAGACACGGTCCTCATCGAGCGCGCCGGCGACGTCATTCCCTACGTTGTGCAGGTCGTGATGTCCAAGCGCCCGGCCGACACGGCGCCATATGTCTTTCCCGATCGATGTCCCGTCTGCGGCCATGCGGCCGCGCGGCTGTCCGGCGAGGCGTACTGGCGCTGTCTGAACACGGCGTGCCCGGCGCAGCTCAAGGCCCGGCTGCGGCATTTCGGCTCGCGACGCGCCATGGACATCGAGCACCTCGGCGAGGCCGTCGTCGAGCAGCTGGTGGATCGAAAACGCGTGAAGGACTTCGCCGACCTCTACACGTTGACCGTCGACGAGGTCGCGGACCTCGAGCGATTCGCCGAGAAATCGGCGGAGAATCTCGTGGCCGCCATCCAGGCCAGCAAGACGCGCGGCCTCTCGCGCCTGCTCAATGCCCTCGGCATCCTCATGGTCGGCGAGCGCGTCGCGTCGCTGCTCGCTAACCAGTTCGGCAGCATGGCGCGGCTGCAGCGCGCCTCGGAGGCGGAGATCGACGAGATCCGCGGGATCGGCGGCGAGCTGGCGCAGTCGATCAGACGGTTCTTCGACGACGAGACCAATCGCGACGTCATCGATCGGCTCGCCGCCGCCGGCGTCGAGATGACCGAGCCCGGCGTCGAGGCCGAGCGCCCGCAGCCGCTGGCGGGCAAGACGTTCGTCGTCACCGGCGCGCTCGGCACGCTCACGCGTGACGCGGCCCGCGAGCTGATCGAGCGGCTCGGCGGGCGCGTCGCGTCGTCCGTCTCGAAGAAAACCTCGTACGTCGTGGTCGGCGAGGCGCCGGGGAGCAAGGCCGACGACGCGCGGCGCCTCGGCGTGCCGACGCTCGACGAAGCGGAGTTCCTGCGCCTCACGGGGCGCGCGTGATGCGTGCCGTCATGCGAGCGACCGCGCTGCTCGCGCTGAGCCTGGCCGGCTGCCTCGGCGCGCGCACCGAGTCCCCCGCGCCCGTGCTTCAGAGCGGCGCCGGCAGCTGGGCATCGCTCGCGGCGATGCCGACGCCGCGTCAGGAGATCGCCGCGGCGGCGTTGCGCGGCCATGTCTGGGTGATCGGCGGCTTCGGCTCGACCGGCGAGCCCGTGGCGACCGTCGAGAGCTACGATCCGGCGAGCAACACCTGGACCGCGCGACCACCCGTGCCCGAAGCCGTGCATCATGCCGCCGCCGTCACGATCGACGAGCGCCTGTTCGTGCTGGGCGGCTACGGCGGTGGCCGGGTGCGCTGGGAGCCGCTCGGGGAAATGTGGGAATGGAACGACGCGCGCGGGGCGTGGGAAGCACGGCCGCCGCTGCCGACGCCGCGCGGCGCGCTCGCCGCGGCGGTGCTGAATGGCCGCATCCACGCGCTCGGCGGCTCGCAGCGCGATCCGCTGAATGTCCACGAGGTCTACGATCCGGCCGCCAACGCCTGGCGGACGGCGAACGCGATGCCGACGGCCCGCGACCATCTCGCGGCGGTCGCCTTCCGCGGTCGCGTCTGGGCCCTGGGCGGCCGCACGTCCTTCGTGGGCACGCAGTACGCGAACGTCGAGATCTACGACCCGGCCGCCGACGCCTGGCGCACTGGCGTACCGTTGCCGCGTGGCCGCGGCGGCCTCGCCGCCACCACGCTTCCGGATCGCATCATGGTCTTCGGGGGCGAGGCACCGTTTCGGATCTTCGAGGCGACCGAGATGTACGAGCCGGCGGGCGATCGGTGGATCGCCATGACGCCGATGCCGACGCCGCGCCACGGCATCGGCGCGGTGCCGGTTGGCGGCCGCGTGTACGTCCCGGGCGGCGGTCGCGAGCCGGGGCTCGCGGCGACCAACGTGAACGAGGTGTACATCCCGTGAGGGCTGCCCTGGTTATTCTCCTCGTGCTCACCGCGGCGCCGGCCGTGGCGGGGCCGCGCGACGACGCGCTGGCCGCCCTGGCCGAACAGGCCGACGTGGAGGCGCGGCGCCGGGGCGCCGGCGCCCTCGCCGAGCTCGGCACGATGCGCGATGCGCCGGTGTTGCTGGGCGCGCTCCGCGACGCCGACGCGCGTGTGCGCGCGCTGGCGGAGCGCGCGCTGTGGGAGGTATGGAGCCGCTCGGGAAACGACGACATCGACCACCTGCTGCGCGCCGGTATCGCCGAGATGCAGCACGGGCAGCTCGAGGCCTCGATCGCCACGTTCAGCGAGGTGATCCGCCGCGAGCCCGAGTTCGCCGAGGGATGGAACAAGCGCGCCACCGTCTACTACCTCGTCGGCGAGTACCGCAAGTCGGCCGCCGACTGCGACGAGGTGCTCAAGCGCAATCCCTCGCACTTCGGCGCGCTCAGCGGCTACGGGATGATCTGGCTACGTCTGGACGAGCCCGCCCGCGCGCTGGAGCGCTTCGAGCAGGCGCTGGCCGTGAATCCCAACCTCGAGTCCGTCAAGGAAGCCATCGAAGCGCTGCGCGCGCTCCTGATCCAGCAACGGCGTAACGCCATCTAGGAGGCCCCCGTGATCGACGCACTGAGGAAGATCAGCAGCCCCAGCATCGCCAACGGCATCGAGACGTTCAAAGTCCGTGCGCGCAACGTCGGGCACATGACCTCAGAGATCAAATGTCTGTTTCCCGACCTCGGGCCCCTCGTCGGCTATGCCGTGCCGTGCGTGATCCGCGCAGAGCACGAGCCGCTGCAGGGCCATCGGTCGAGCACGTTCGAGTGGTGGGACTACGTGCAGACGATTCCGGCGCCGCGCGTCGTCGTCGTGCACGACATCGACGAGCCGCGCGGCCAGGGCGCGCAGTGGGGCGAGGTCCAGGCCAACATCCACAAGGCGCTCGGCTGCGTGGGCGTGGTCACGGACGGCTCCGTCCGGGATCTCGACGAGGTGCGCGCGCTCGGCTTCCAGTTCGCGGCCGCGCACGTCTCCGTCTCGCACGCCTACGTCCACATGATCGACTTCGGCCTGCCGGTGAAAGTGGGCGGGCTCTGGGTCAAGCCCGGCGACCTCGTCCACGCCGATCAGCACGGCGTGGTGAGTATCCCGAAGGAGATCGCGAGCCAGGTGGCGGAGGCGGTGGCGAAGGTCGAGGCCGACGAGCGCAAGATCATCGGCGTCTGCCAGGCGCGCGACTTCACCGCCGACAAGCTGAAGGAGCTCTACACGCAGATTCGGCCGGGGACGTACTAGTACTTCGCGCCGGACTTTGCCGCGCTCTTGGCGGATCTTCGTGCCCTTCCACATCAGCCACGGCCCACCGGTGTTCGGGTCCGTCGGCAGCCGTCGAGCATCGCGGCGTCCGGCGTGATGACCATGACGTGGGGGCCGCTCACGATCCACTGGTTGTCGGCGATGGCCTTCTCGGCGAAGGGATCGGTGTCAGGCCTCGGCCCAGCTCTGCCATTCCTTGTCGAGGCACATCGGATCGCCGTTGTCGGTCATGCACATCCAGCCGTTTGTGCCGGCACGCAGCTCTTTCATCTGCCCGTCGGAGCCCATGGCGATGATCGTCGCGTGGCGCGAGATCTCCGGCGGCGCCGCGCTCATGGCCCTGGCGATCTTCGCCGCATCCGACTCGCGACCCTCCGCGCTTGGTCTCCTGAGCCATGGCGGTGCACGTCGCCAGGACGAGCAATGCCGTGGCTGCCGCGACTGCGTTTTTCATGCTGACCTCCCGCGTGAGCTCGGACCGCGCAGCGGCCGCGATGATAGCACTGGCCATGCGTGCGACCGCCGCTGCGGCGGCGGCGCGAGAGTACAATCGTCATCCGATGGGACCGGCATCGGGAGTGCTCGAGCTCGAGGCCGTTCCGTGCCCGCTCTGCGGCGGTCGTGATGTCGCCACGCTCGGATGGCTGCGCGACGTCGCGCTCGGCGTGCCGGGCACCTTCCCGCTCGCGCGCTGCCGCGGCTGCGGCCTGCTGCATCAGAACCCGCGCGTTCGCGAGGACGAGCTGGAGCGCGCCTACCCCGACAACTATCCCGCCCACGCGCGCGACTCGGAGATGCCTCGCATGCTGCGCCGCGACGGCCCCGCCGTGCGCTGGGCCCTGGCCACGTGGCTTGGCTACCGTCATCTCGCCACCGCCGATGCGAGCCCGGGCGCGCGGGCGTGGGCGCGGCTGCATCGCCGGCGGATCCGCGAGAATTTTCCGCCGTGGATCGGCGGTGGGCGACTGCTCGACGTCGGCTGCGCCACCGGCCGGTTTCTCCATCGGATGCGCGCCGTCGGGTGGCGTGTGGCGGGAATCGAGATCGATCCGGTCGCGGCGGCCAAGGCCGCGGCGGTGACGCCGGAGATCTTCGTCGGCGATCCGATCGACGCGCCGTTCGCCGACGGCAGCTTCGACGTCGTCACGTCGTTTCACGTGCTCGAGCATCTGCCGCGTCCGCTGCACGCATTACGCCGCATGCTCCACTGGCTCGCGGATGGCGGACTGCTGATCGTGGAAGTGCCGAACGCGGGCGGCGCCGGCGGACGGTTGTTCGGCCGCTACTGGAGCGGCCTCGACTTCCCCCGACACCTCGTGCATTTCACGCCGGCCACGATGGCGGCGATGGTCGAGCGCGCGGGCGGGCACGTGGCTGCCGTGACACATCGAACGAAACCACGCTATCTGACGCGCTCGCTGCGCCACTGGCTGCGCGATCAGCCGGGTCGCCGCCATCGCGTGGCCCTGGCGGCGCTCGACAGCCGCGTCGGGCGCGGCGCTGCCAAGCTCGCGCTCGAGCTGATCATGCCGATCAACCGTCCGCTCGGCCTCGGCGAGGCCGTGCGGTATTTCATCCGTCGCGCCTGAGGAGTCTCGTGCGTCTCTCTCAGGCCACCCGCGGCGGAGGCGGACGCAACGCTCCGATACAATCAGCGCCACGCGCGTCGCTCTCAGGCCACCCGCGGCGGAGGCGGACGCAACGCTCCGATACAATCAGCGCCACGCGCGTCGCTCTCAGGCCACCCGCGGCGGAGGCGGACGCAACGCTCCGATACAGAGGAGACAACCATGGCGGAGCCCGCCACGAAGGACGAGCTGCTGAATCAGGCCGCGCGCGACTACAAAGCCTTTCACGAAACGCTGACCGGGTTGAACGAGGCGCAGATGAGCGAGGTGTGGCTCGGCACGTGGTCCATCAAGGACATCGTCGCGCACATCTCGGGCTGGCATCGTGAGATGGGGCCCGCGCTCGAGCGGTTGGCGCGCGGCGAAAAGCCGGTGCCGACGGGCGTCTCGTACGACGACGTCGACGCGTGGAACGCGAAGTTCGCCGCGGCGAAGAAGACGGCGCCGGTCGCCGACGTGCTGCTGGAGTTCGACAAGTCGCACGAGTACTTCATGCACGCCGCGGCGAGCGTCCCGACCGACCGGTTTCAGCCCGGCAAGACCGCCTGGAAGCTCGTCGACGGCAACAGCGCGCACCATTACCGCGAACACGCCGAGCAGATCCGGGACTGGAGGCGCTCGCGGCGTCTCTAGGCACGAGCGGCGCAAAGTGTTATAGTCCGTGGCCGTTCGGGCCATGGTCCGGTTCTCACTGCGGCTCCTCGGAAGCTGTGAGCTGCGGCCGGCCTCAGGGTCCACTGCCCTCGCGCCGGGCAAGAAGATCCAGGCTTTGCTCGCGACGCTCGGAGTCCGCCCGGGCCAGAGCCACAGCCGTGATCGCCTCGCCTCCCTGCTCTGGGGTGACGTCAGCCAGGAGCAGGCGCGGCACAGCGTTCGCCAAGCCATCTTCTCCATCCGACGCATGCTGGCCGAGGACGTCCTCGTCACCCTCGGAGAAACCGTCGCGCTGAATCTCGAGGCCGTGACGGTCGACGTCGCGGAGTTCGAAGAACTGTCAACAAAAGCGACAGCCGAGACGCTCGATCAGGCGGCCCGCCTGTACCGAGGTGATTTGCTCGAAGGGTTCCGCCTGCGTCAGCCGCCCTTCGAGGCGTGGCTGGCCGTCGAGCGAGACCGTTTGCGGCGTCAGGCGATCGCGGTGCTGGATCAGCTCACGCAGCTCAGGATCGGGGGCGGACGTCTGGACGCGGCGATCGAGAGCGCGAACCGGCTGGTGACCCTCGAGCCGATACGGGAGGCGACGCACCGCACGCTGATGCGCCTCTATCTGCAGACGGGGCGGCGTGCCGCCGCGGTGCGCCAATACCAGGCATGCGAGCGCCTGCTCGCGGACGATCTCGGCGTCGAGCCCGATCCCGAGACGCGCGCGCTGTACGCCAAGGTCCTCGAGACGCGCGGGCTCACCGCCGCGGAGCCGAACGGCCAGCACAAGCGCCCCGCGATCTTGATCGTCGAGGACGAGCCCGTCACGCGCTCCGTGCTCGAGGGATTTCTCGGCACCGCCGGCTACGACATCACGTCGGTGAGCGATGGCGCGGATGCGCTCTTTCAGCTCAGCGGCCGGCACTTCGACCTGATCCTCAGCGATATCGCCATGCCGACGCTGGACGGTCTGGCGCTGGCCGAGGTGGTCGCGCGCAAGGGGCTGCAGACGCCCGTGCTCTTCATCACCGGCCAGCCCGGCGACGAGCTCGAGGTCAAAGGGCTCGAGATGGGCGCCGTCGACTTCATTCGCAAGCCGATCCAAAAAGACGTCCTGCTGCTGCGAGTCCGCAAAGCCTTGCGCGGCGGCTGACCCATGTCGCGCGTCGGTCCGCCCTCCGAGCGGGCACTGCAGACGCGCTGGTATCCGGTCTTCCGTCTCGTCGGCGGCGCGGCGCTGGTGCTGGCCGCGCTCCTGCACACCCTGCTGCTTCCCGACCGCGCACCGGCCGGCAACCTGGTTCCGCTCGTCGCCGGCGTGGCGGCATGGTCGCTGGTGTCGTGGCTGCTGGTCGTCCGCTGGTACGGTCGCACCGGCCGGTTCGATGTCGGCACGGCGCTGGCCCTGGGCGACATCGCGGCGTGGACGTTTGTCATCTACCTGACGGGCGCGGACCGAAGCGTGCTCTTCTTCCTCGTGCTGCTGCGCGCCGCCGACATGCGGACGGCGGGCTTCCGCCTGGTGCTGCTGTTCGGTCACGTCTCGGTCGCCTGCTACCTGCTGCTGTTGCTCTACGTGGCGACCACGGTGGACCGGCACATCGACTGGCCCATGGAGCTCGTCAAGGTGGTGACGCTCTATCTGGCCAACGTCTACCTAGCGTTCACGGCGAAGGCCGTCGAGGTGGTCGACGCCGCGCGCCATCGCACGCGGGCGGCCAAGACGACGTTCCTCGCCAACGTGAGCCACGAGCTGCGGACGCCGCTCAACGGCGTCATCGGCGGCACGCGCCTGCTCGAATCGACCGACCTGAGCCCCGCGCAGCGACATCACGTGACGCTGATCCGCAGCTCGACGGAGGCGCTGCTGCAGCTGATCGATGAGATCCTCGACGTCACGAAGCTCGAGGCGAGCAAGCTGACGATCGAGCCGGTTGCCTTCGCGCTCCGTGCGACGCTGGCGGAGAGCCTCCGTCCGCTCACGCCGGCGGCCGACATCAAGGGTCTCTTGCTGCGCATCCGCGCCGCCGACGAGGTGCCGGACGCGCTCGTCGGCGATCCGGTGCGGCTGCGCCAGATCGTCGTGAACCTGGTCAGCAACGCCATCAAGTTCACGGACGACGGCGAGATCGAAGTGCGCGTCACCCTCGAGCCGGGCGACGGCGACGACCTCGTGCTGCACCTGACCGTGCGGGACACGGGCATCGGCATTCCGGCCGAGCGCCGCCAGGCGATCTTCGAAGCCTTTACACAGGCCGACGGCTCGACCACGCGCATGCGCGGCGGCACGGGTCTGGGCCTCACCATCGCCTCGCGCCTGGCCGAGCTCATGGGGGGGCGCCTCTGGGTCGACAGCGAAGTCGGTCGCGGCTCGACGTTCCACGTCACCCTGCGCGTACGCCTCGCGCCCCCACGTCCCGAGCCCCCGGCGCCCGAGCTCGCGGGTCTTGCCTGCCTCGTCGCCGAGCCCAATCAAGCGCACCGCGCGGCACTCGTCGACATGCTCGACGTGTGGGGAATGGTCACGACCCAGGCCGAGAGCAGTCAGGAGGTGCTCTCACAGGTGGCGCGCGCGCGCGACGCCGGGCGCCCCTTCGACGTGCTGTTCCTCGGCATCGATCTCATCGGCATGGACGGCTTGCGGCTCGTCGAGCGCCTCCGAAAAGCCGACGTGTTCACCGGCCCCATCGTCATGCTGATGCGCGCCGTCGCGCGCCGGGGCGATCGGGAGCGATGCGCGGAGCTCGGGGTCAACGCCGTGGTCACGCGACCGTTCTCGCAGTCGGAGGTCCTGGACGCGCTCGCGCTCGCCCTGGCGCGTCCGGTGACGGCGGGCCCGCCGCTGCATCCGCGCCGCCCGCTGACCGTCCTGCTCGCCGACGACAACGCGGTGAACCGCGAGGTGGCGATCGCGTATCTGGTCGGGTGGGGCCACGCGGTGACGCCCGTGCAGGACGGCGTGCAGGCCCTGGCGATGCTCGAGCGGCGACGCTTCGATGCGGCCATCCTGGACGTGCACATGCCCGGCGCGGACGGCTTCGAGGTGACGGCGGAGATCCGGCGGCGCGAAGCGACGACGGGGGAACGACTGGCCGTGATCGCGATGACCGCGCACGCGCTGCAGGGCGACCGGGAGCGCTGCCTGGCCGCCGGCATGGACGCATACGTTGCCAAGCCCGTACAGGCGGAGCGGCTCTTCGAGGCGCTGGAGATGCTCACGGCGGCGCCCGCCGATTTCGGCGCGGCGCTCCTGGAGCGGGCGGGTGGCGATCCCGCCTTGCAGCAGCGCATCGCACGTCTATTTCTCGAACACGCGCCCGACGCCCGCGCCCGCCTGCACGACGCGCTGGCGCGGCGTGACGCCCCCGCGCTCGTGGCGAGCGCGCACTGGCTGAAAGGCGCGGTCGGAAACTTCCCCGCGCCGCGCGCCACCGAGGCGGCGGCGGGCGTCGAGGCGCTGGCGCGCGCGGGGGACTTCGACGCCGCCGTGGCGGCATGCGCAACGCTCGACGCCGAGCTCGATCGGCTGACGCGCGCGCTTGCGAGCGTCGTCGCCGTCTGACGACGATCGCCCCGAGATGGCGTGTAAAGCGCCTCGACATCGTGTCACGCACCTCTTCAGGGCGAGCGGGCTCTGTCGCGGACGCTCAGGCGCCGTCGCGGCCATGTGGACGTGCCGGTTCGGTCCTTTTCGTCGTCGAACGGACCGTTGCGGCAAAGGGCTGACCAATCCACGGCCCGAATGTCGGGCGTGAACCCGTACTGACGAAACATGGCTCGTGTGCCAAGCATGTAAAGCGGCACGACGGACGTGCGCCTCGGTGGTATGGTCCGACAATTCCTCGGAATCGAGAAAATCGGGAAGACGCGTCGGGGAACTTTACGGTCGAGCTCCACCCGGGAACGGTGGTCGCCATTTCCCGCTGTAACGATTGGTCTGGCACGCAATAAGCCTATGCCAGCGCGCCTCCAGCGCGCTGCGAGGGGACGAAGGGCGGATTTGACGCCGTTCTGACGCAGAGATTCAGCGCAGTCCTCCGCACCGATCGAGGGGGGAATGGGGCGCACGGTGTACGTGGTTGCGCGCGATCATCCTGAGCTCTACGCCTACTTACGCGATCGATTCGCGGCGGAGGGTGAAGGCGATGGGGTGCAGGTCGTTCTCGACCGGCGCCACGCCGCACGCCGGCAGCGTGAGGTGCCTCACGCGCCCGACCGCAGGCGCGCGGAGCGGCGATTACATCCCCACATCGATACGGAGCTGCAGTTCGGCTCGCACGCCGTCATCACACTGCCCGATCCGGTCACATCGTGACGCAACCGTGGGCTATTTGACCCTGATTTGTCGTTGACTTCTGGGCTGTGGAACGGGTATGAATCTGAGTCCTGATTGTGGTGGCACCAAGCGACGTCGATAGCGCCCCCCGGGAGGAAAGTCGCCCTTGCAGGTAATCGTCTACGATCCAACCAGAGAGATTGCTCGAAGCGCGGAGAAGGTGCTCGCGCCGGACAGCCACGACCTCACCTCGGTGAGCTCGCTCCGTCGCCTCCCCGCCGCGTTGACGGCCAGCGCTCCCGACGACGCGCTCATCGCGCGCGTATCGCGTGCCGATGACGGTCTGAAGATCGCCGAGTGCCTGCGGAGCAGCGGGTTCCCCGGGACGACCGTTCTCATCGTCAGTCATCCAGACCAGGTCGGCATCGAGCGGCGGCTCGGCTTGTCGCGCACCGAATCGTTCGAGCCCTCACCGATGCTCGTCGAGCGGCTTCTCGAGAAATTGGCGGGAGGCGAGGCGGCGGCCGCCGCCGTGCCGCGTCCGCCCTCGCGTCGCGAGCCAGCCACGTTCCACGGCCTCGTCGGACGCTCGAAGCAGATTCTTGACGTGTTTGCGCGCATCGAGAAAGCGGCTGCCGGCGACGCGAACGTGTGCATCTATGGCGAGAGCGGCACCGGCAAGGAGCTGATCGCGCGCGCGTTGCACGCGATCAGCAACCGCCGTAACGGCCCGCTCGTCACGTTCGACTGCACGACCGTGCCCGAAGGGCTGGCCGAGAGTCAGCTGTTCGGTCACGTTCGGGGCGCCTTCACGGGGGCCATCGAGCATCGCGACGGCGTGTTCTCTCAAGCCAACAACGGCACGCTGTTCATCGACGAGCTGTGCGAGCTGAGTCCCACCCTGCAGGCGAAGCTGCTTCGTGTCATCCAGAGCCGTGAATACGTCAAAGTCGGCGGCAACAAGCCGATCAGCACCAACATCCGTCTCGTCACCGCCACGAACAAGGATCCCAAGCAGGCCGTCGACGCGGGGACGTTCCGCGCCGACCTCTACTACCGTGTCGCCGTCGTGATGATCCGCGTCCCCCCGCTCCGTGAGCGGCGCGAAGACATCCCGATGCTCATCGAGCATTTCCTCATGCGGTACGCGGCCGCGTACAAAAAACCCGTTCGCGGCGTTCAGCCCTCGGCGATGGAGCGGATGATGAATCTGCCGTGGCCGGGCAACGTCCGCCAGCTCGAGAACTTCCTGGCGCAGGCGGTCGTGCTGATGGACCGCGACATGCTCACCGAGCGAGACTTGTTCGTGGAGGATGCGCCGCCGGTGGCCGCGGTGCCGCCATCCGCCACGACGTTCGAGCCGGGGCTGCCCCTGCGCGAGGTGGAGCGTCGCCACATCCTGAGCACGCTTCAGCGGGCACACGGCAACCGCACCGAAGCGGCGAAGCAGCTCGGCATCAGCGTCCGGTGCCTGCAGTACAAGCTCAAGGCGTACGCGCAGGGCGCCAAGGGGCCGTCGATGCCCGATCCGATGGACGCGGACGTCGTCTCGCGGCCGGTGGCGCAGAACCAGATCCTGGCCGTTTAGGATCGCGAAACGTCCGAGCGCGAGGCGTCGGCGAGCGAAGCGTCGGCTAGGTAGCGCGCAGCGTGAAGAAATCGGCGGGGCTGGTCTTTTCGAGCCACGCCAGCTCCGCCGCGACGATCTCGATCAGCTGCCCCAACTCGGTACCCCAGAGGCCGTAACCCGCGGTCAGAAGTTCGTCATGCGCGGAGCACAGATACGCCGCCGCGGATGCGAGTTGCTGGATCTTCTCGGCGTCCAACATTGCCCCTCCTCAGCCGCCCAGCAGCTGGGCAGAATACCGTGGAAATAGCAGAAGGCATGCCACGCCGAAACGTTGCGTAATCTTTCGATTTATGGACCGCGCAGAATTGTATGCCGCAATTACGTCAGGTTCCCCGACGGCTCGACTGCGCAATCTCGTACGGCGCCCTGCAATCCGTGCGGAGCCGTCAGGCCTCGACGATGTAGTGCGAGCGGCTCCCGAGGTCGTCTTCCGGCGGGACGGTCCGACGCCGCTCCGTCTGCCGGCGCTCGTGTTGCGGGGCTGAGGCCGACGGGCCAACCCGCCGCTCGGCCACGCGACGATCCATGATCACGTGAACGTCCGGATCGTCCTGGAAGCGCTCGATGAGGTGTCGGTACAGCCATGGATGATCTCTGGACACGACAAACACGTGCCGCATCGTGATGCAATTTTGCGGCGCGTACCCGTTTAGCATGTTCAAAATTCGTCACAGCACGCCTGGTGCCAGCGCCAACCGAGCGTGTTCGCTCGGCATGAGGGACGACGTGCTGTCGAGGCTTGAACGTCATGACGTCCGCGCTGTCGCGAGACCGACATACGGCAGCGTTCCGACGCCGGGCCCCGAAGCTTGGCGTTCACCGTTTTATCGTTTAGCATGATGGCCGCTGCGGGCGTCGAGCTGCATGTTGGTGTGACGCCGAGAGGGCTTCCGCGAATGGCTCGCCAACTGATCGTTGTCGGTCGTGACGACGTCGGCCTCTACCACGCGCTCCGCGCCGACTGGGCAGGCCACCAGGACGTCAGCGTGATCCTCGACCGCCGCCTCGCCCAGCGCCGGCGGCACGCCGTCCCCGCGCTCGAACGGCGTCGAGCCGACCGCCGGCAGTGCGCGCCGGTGGAGTCCGTTCTCACATGGCGTGGCGGGGGCGCCCTCGCGCGCAAATCCGATATCGTCTCTGCGCTCGACCTCGCGTCGGGCAGCATTGCCGTGCGTCAGAGACCGGGCGCCAAAGCCGGCGGCCGCCCCAAGGGCGACCCGGCCCGCGAGCCCGTCGCTCTGCGCGCGGCGCTGAGCGCCCCCACGACCGTGGCGGTCGCCTTCGTCGCTCTGATCGCGACGCTCTCGGGAGGAATCGTGAGCGGGCTGGCGCTGTGGTTGTTCCTCGCCAGCGAGCTCGCACTGGGAGCCACGCGCGGCAAGAGCGCGGCGAGCGCTGGTCCCGATTCGACGCCGATCCGGCGTTGGCCAGAGCCGTTGAAGAAGCTGCTCCGCGCATACCGCGCGTAACGGCCCCGTCGTCGCGATGCCTGTGATTTTCTGTGGACATGTGGATAAGTTTTACCTTGACAGTTCTGTGCCATCGGGCGCATTTACCTCTCGGCGATGGCCACTGTGTGCGAAAGCGATTTGCTGTGCGTGGCGGGTCACCTGTGTAACGCCGCAGACAGCCTTCGCGCCGTCGGTCTGTTGAGGCTCGCCGAAGAGATCGAGTCGTTCATCGCGATGCTCGACACGGAAATCCTGCTCCGCACGCTCACCGCAGACTGACGCGGCGCCGTCGCGCCGCGGCGCGCTCTATTCCGCGCCGGCTGCTCCCGTCGTGTCCGGTGGATCGTCGTCGGGCGGCGCGCTCGCCCCGGACGCCGGAAACTCTCGCGTGGCAAACCGCACCAGCGCGTAGCCGAGGCTGTTCATCTCGATGGTGCGCACGCGCCGATCGACACGGCGGCGCTCCGGCGTGACCGGCCCCGTCGAGCGTCGGCGGCGATCGGCGTGACGGCGGTCCATGATGACCGCCACGCCCGGGATGTCGCGCAGGATTCGCGCCTGGTGCTCGTAGCGTGCGACGTCACCGCGCGCGACGATAAACAACCAACGGATCGACGGAAACGACTTCGACGGAAATGCCTCGAAGACGAGCTGCTGGTGCCGCTCACAGATGCCGTGCGTCTCGCTCGTATCCTCGAGCGGCTCGCGCACGCGGAGAAAGCCGGACCGACCCTCGCGCTGGCACCACGCGCAGATCACGCGCACTGCGGCGGCACCGAGAAGGGGTGAGGACACCCGACGGGGGTCACGGGCTACGCCGAGCGGCGGGGACAGGAGGCACGGAACCACAAGCGCGAGGCCTCCTCGATGTTCGAAGCGTGCTCGACCCAACGGCCGATGAGCCCGGGACTGCCGAGCCAACTGAGGCGCAGAGCAAGCGCGACGCCAATCGAGAAATCGCGTTGCGAAACGGCCGGATGGCGTGGATCGATGCGACGCTGCGGCTGTCGAATGTAAAACGCGTCGACAGAGCGACCGCGCTCGAACGGTCGAAACGCCCGGCGCTCTTAGCTTTCGGCGCCGCCGTCGCGCACCGCGCGGGCGACGCCTTCCGCGAGCTCGGCGGGCGTAAACGGCTTGAGCACGACCGTCTGCACGCCGGATTCGTTGGCCTTGGTGATGACCTCGCGGGTACCGTGCGCGGTGATCATGACCACACGCACCTCCGGACGCAGGGCCCACGCGCGCTGGATGAACTCGAGGCCGCTCAGCTCCGGCATCTTGTAGTCCACGACGACCAGGTCGGCCGCCTGTGCCGTCAAGTGATCCAGCGCCTCGTCCGCGCGCGTGAAACCGTGGACGGTGTGCCCCTTGGACTGCAGCACCTGGACGCACATGCGCACGATGGCGGGCTCGTCGTCGACCACGACGATCGTCACGACGCCGCCCGTCGGCGCTCGTCCGCGCGCAGCTTGTACTCGACGGAGTCGACCAGGGCGCGCCAGGACGCCTCGATGATGTTGTCCGCGACGCCGACGGTGCCCCACGCCTCCCGACTGTCGCCCGACGTGATCAGCACGCGTGTCTTGGCCGCCGTGCCCTTGGACTCGTCGAGGATGCGGACCTTGTAGTCGAGGAGGCGCATTTCCTTGAGGTTCGGATAGAACTCTTCGAGCGCTTTGCGAAGCGCGTGGTCCAGCGCGTTCACGGGACCGTTACCGGCGGCCGCCGTGTGCTCGAGGATGCCCTTCACCCGCACCCGCACGGTCGCCTCGGCCACGGGCTCGCCGTCGGCCCCCGCCTCCTCGACGATCACGCGATAGGCGTCGAGCTCGAAGTACGGCTTGTGACGCCCCAGCGCGCGCTCCATCAGGAGCTCGAACGAGGCCTCGGCGCCCTCGAACTGGAAGCCCTCGTCCTCGAGCTGCTTGAGGGACTCCAGAATCCGCCGCGTCTGGGGCGTCTCCTGATCGAGATCGATGCCGTACTCGCGCGCCTTCCAGAGCACGTTCGACTTGCCGGCGAGCTCGGAGATGAGCACGCGCCGGTGATTGCCGACGGCGGCAGGATCGACGTGCTCATAGGTGTTGGGGTGCTTGAGCACGGCCGACACGTGCATGCCGCCCTTGTGCGCGAAGGCCGAGTCGCCGACGTAGGGCTGCGCGTCCCACGGCTTGCGATTCGCGAGCTCGGACACGAACCGTGAGACGTCGCGCAGCTCGCGCAGGTTGCTCTCGGGGATGCAATCCAGACGCAGCTTGAGGACGAGGCTCGGAACGATCGAGACGAGGTTGGCGTTGCCGCAGCGCTCCCCGAAGCCGTTCATCGTCCCCTGCACCTGGTCGACGCCCTCGGCCACCGCCGCCAGCGAGTTCGCCACCGCGCACTCGGCGTCGTTGTGGACGTGGATGCCGAGCGGCGTGCGCACGGCCTTCTTGACTTCGCGCAGGATCTCGACGAGCTGCGCGGGCAGCGTCCCGCCGTTGGTGTCGCACAGGACGAGCCAGTGCGCGCCGGCCGCCTCGGCGGCCTTCAGCGTGGCCAGCGCGTACTCCCGATTGGCCCGAAAGCCGTCGAAGAAATGCTCGGCGTCGAACATCACTTCGTCCATCTTGGGACGCAGCCAGGCCACCGTGTCCGCGATCATCGCGAGATTCTCTTCGCGCGTGGTGCCGAGCGCCTCGGTCACGTGGAAGTCCCACGACTTGCCGACGATCGTCGCGACCGGCGCGCCCGCATCGACCAGCGCCTGCATATTCGCGTCGGCGTCGGGCCTCACGCCCGCGCGCCGGGTCATGCTGAAGGCGGCGAGCTTCGCGTGCTTGAACCCGACGTCCTGCATGCGCCGAAAGAACCTCAGATCTTTGGGATTCGAGCCGGGCCAGCCGCCCTCTATATAATGGACGCCGAGGGCGTCGAGGCGGGTGGCGAGACGGACCTTGTCTTCCATGGAAAAGGAGACACCCTCGCCCTGAGTCCCATCTCGAAGCGTCGTATCGTAAATCTTGATCAAACGGCGCATTCTACGGCCTCCGCCTTGATACGTTCGCGTATCTCGTCATGATCGGCCAGCGGCCCGGCGGGTGTCAAGATTGCGTCCCCGGCCGCAACGTGCATTGCAGGCATCACGAAGGGAGGACTCCCCATGCGCCCACTGGCGATGCTCGGCATCGTCCTGATCGTCCTCGGCGCCATCGCCCTCGCCTACCAGGGGATCACGTACACGACGAACGAGAAGGTCGTGGATCTCGGACCGTTGAAGGTCGAGGCGAAGAAGGAAAAGACCATTCCGCTGCCGCCGGTGCTGGGCGGCGTCGCCATCGTCGTCGGCGTGGTCTTGCTGATCGCGAGCTCGCGCGGGCGCGGGTAGCGCGCGGCCTGTCTCCCGCTCAGCCCGCGGCCAGGCGCGCCTGCAGCTTCGCCTTCACCGCCGGCCACTCGTCGGCGAGGATCGAGAAATAGACCGTGTCGCGCTGGTAGCCCTTGACGTGCATGTGGCGCCGCAGCACGCCTTCGCGCGTGGCGCCCAGCCGCGCGATCGCCTCCTGCGAGCGGACGTTGCGGCCGTCGGTTTTGAGCGCGACGCGGATGCAGCCGAGCCGCTCGAAGCAGTGCTGCAGGAAGAGATACTTCGACTCGGTGTTGGCGGGCGTGCGCCAGAAGTCGCGGGCCAGGAACGTGGCGCCGATCTCGACCTGGCGATCCGCCGGCCGCACGTCGAGGAGCCGCGTCGAGCCGATCGCCTGGCCCGTCGCGTTCCAAACCTGCGCATAGACGATCGACTGACCGCGCGCCATCGCGTCCTTGGCCTCGCGCACGAGCCGAAGCGTGTCGTCGATCGACGTCGGCGGGTCCCAAGCGAGATAGCGGCAGACGTCGTCGTCACGCATGGCGCTGAAGATGCCCGGCGCGTGGCGCTCGTCGATCGCCTCCAGGGTCAGCCAGCGCCCTTTCAGCGTGACGGGCGTCAGATCCACTAGACCACGCCGGCGGCGCGGAGGCGGCGGACGTCAGGGCGGCGCAGGCCGAGCACGCGCGTCAGCACCCCCTCGGTATCGGCCCCGAGGACGGGCGCCGCGGTCGTCGGCCGTCCCGGGGTAGCGTGCAGCCGGATCGGCACACCCATCATCTTGACGGAGCCCGCCTTCGCGTGCGGCAGCGTCACGAGCATCCCCCGCGCCTTGAGGTGTTCGCTCTCGCACACCTCGGGCACTGTGCGGATGCGTCCGGCCGGCACGCCGCTCGCCTCCAGGCGCTTGAGCCAGTCTTCCGCGGGCCGCGCGCCGAGGATCTCGTTGAGCAGCGGCACGAGCGTCGCGCGGTGCTCGACGCGCGAGGTCTCGGTGGCGTAGCGAGGGTCCTTCGCGAGCTCGGGGCGCTCGAGCGCGGCACAGCAGCGCTCCCACAGCGAGCTGTTGGCGACGCCGAGGACGAGATATGCGTCCGCGGCCTTGAACACCTCGTACGGCACGATCGACGGGTGCTCGTTGCCGCGCCGGGAGGGCGTGCGCCCGGCGTTGAGGTACATGCCGGCCTGATACGTCAGCAGCGCAGCCATGACGTCGAGCATCGCGATCTCGACCTTCTGGCCGCGTTTGGTGCGTTGACGCGCGAGGAGTGCCAGCGTCACGCCGTGAGCTCCCGACATGCCGGCCACGAGGTCGGCGATCGAGTTGCCGACTTTGACCGGCGGGCCGTCGGGGAAGCCCGTGAGGTCCATCACCCCGGACTCGGCCTGCACGATGAGGTCGTAGCCGCCCCGATGCGATTCGGGGCCCGATTCGCCGAACCCCGACATCGCGCAGTAGACGAGCTTCGGGTTCACCTTGGACAGCGTCGCGTAGCCGAGCCCGAGCTTCTCCATCGTCCCCGTGCGAAAGTTCTCGAGCAGGACGTCGCTCTTCTTCGCCAGGCGCTTGAGGATGTCGCGCCCTTCGGCCGCTTTGAGATTCAGCGTGACGCTCTTCTTGTTGCGGTTCACCGACATGAAGTACGTCGACTCGCCGCCCGCAAACGGCGGCCAGCCGCGCGTGTCGTCGCCCTTGCCGGGCTCCTCGATCTTGATGACCTCCGCGCCCATGTCCCCGAGCAGCATTGCGCAGTAGGGCCCGGCGAGGACCCGGGTGAGGTCGAGGACACGAACGCCTTTCAGAGGCTGGTCAGCTCGCGGCACCGGTTCGTCCTTTCCTCATGCGCTTGGCGAGGCTGCGCGCGATGGCGTTGACTCGCTCGCCCGCGTGGCCGGCGCGGCGCCAGAACAGGCGCGCGCGCTCCATGGCGCCCATGTGAGCGAAGTAGTAGATGTTGTCGATGGCCTCGATGGAGACGATGGAGCCGATGCGCAGGCCGCGCGTCTCGGCGCCGTGGCACACGAACCGCGCCCCGCCCTCCAGCTCGACGATGGCGAGGTGCAGCGGCGAGCGGAAGCCCTCCGGTGCGGCGTGCAGCGTCGTGAACGAGATGACCTGTCCGACGCCGCGCACGCTCGTCGCGGTCATCGGCACCGGATGCCATGGACACCACGTCGCAGGCGGCGCCACCACGGTGTCGCAGCGCGGACAGCGGGAGGCCGCGATCGTCTCGATCATTTATAGCGAAAGCCGCCAGCGCGGCTCGAACCGAGGGTGGGCTCCGCTCAACCGCCCGCAGACGTGGCGCTGCTCAACGGTGCGGTTTGGGCTCGGCGACGCGCTCCTCGTCATCGGTCGCGCTCCAGGATCGTGACCCAGTTGTTGGTCGCGAGCCCGCCGATGGAATGTGCGAGCGCGACGCTGCCCGAGACCTGACGGTCGGCCGCGCGGTCCGTGAGCTGCCACACGCACTCGACGACCTGCGCGAGTCCCGTCGCCGCCAGGGGATGCCCGCGGGCTTTCAGTCCCCCGGAGGGATTGATCGGTAGCCGACCGTCGAGCGCCGTCTCCCCGTCGAGCGTCGCTCGACCGGCCTTGCCGGGCGGCAGCAGCCCGAGATCCTCGAGCGAGATCAGCTCGAACGGCGCGAAGGCATCATGGATCTCCGCGAAGTCGACACGCGCGGGCCCGAAGCCGGCCATGGCGAACGCGGCGCGTGCCGCATCCCGCGTCGCGCGAAAGTGTGTGACGTCGGGGCGGTGCCGCACCGCCAGCGTGTCGGCCCCCTGCCCGATGCCGGAGACGCGCACGGCCGACCGCTCGGCGCTGAGCACCACCGCCGCCGCGCCGTCGGAAATCGGGCAGCAGTGCAGCAGCCTGAGCGGGTCGGCCACGATGCGGCTCTCCAGGACCTCCTCGAGCGTCACGGCTTGCTGAAAGTGCGCGTAGGGATTTCGGGCCGCGTTCGCATGGTTCTTCACGGCCACCTGGGCGATCTCGCGCGCGCCGACCCCGCGCCGGGTCATCAGCGCGCGGGTCACGAGCCCCGCCAGCGCCGGCATCGTGGCGCCATACGCACGCTCGTAGGGGTCGATGGAACGCCCGATGATTTCCGACACGCGCGGCGTGGGCAGGTGCGTCATCTTCTCGCCACCGACGACGAGCACCGTGCGGTGCAGGTTCGCCGCCACCTGCGCGACGCCGGCATAGAGCGCGGCCGCGCCCGAGGAGGTGGCCGTCTCCACGCGCATCGCCGGCGTCTCGGCGAATCCCATGTAGCTCGCGACGTTCGAGGCGAAGTTGCCGTCGCCGACGAACTCCTCGGGATTCATCGTGGCGACGACGATGAAATCGGGCCGCTCGCGGCCCGCGGCAGCCAGCGCCGCGTGGGCGGCGTCGGCCATGAGGTCGCCGAGCGGCTCCGCGCGTCGCCCGACGCGCGTCATCCCGGCGCCCGCGATCCAGACATTCGGCATGGCCGCCGCCCATCCTGCCGGGCGACGCCCGAAAGGTCAATCAGCGACGCGGAACGCGTCGAGCGGGTGCGCGTGCCGGCGGTTGCGCGGGCGGATAGAACGCGGCGCCCACGGCGCGCGACGCCGGCGCCGCTGCGCGAGGCGCCGGCGGCTTGGCGATGGGCGGCGGCGGCGCAGGGCACGCTGCGACCGCCGCGGCCACCCGCGCACCGGCGGTCACGGGGGCCGCCGGTGACGGTGCCGGCGGCGTCCGCCCGTTGCGGCTCGGTGGCGGCGGCGCCGCCACCTGCAGCTCCCGGATGAGCCGCAACAGATAGGTGCGCTGCAGACCGAGCGTCCGCGCCGCGTGCGTGCGGTTGCCGCGCGCCTCGTGCAGCGTGCTCTCGATGAGGCGGCGCTTGAAGTCCGAGACGGCGCCGTGATAGCCGACGATTTCGCTACGCGCTTGCGGATCGGGAAGGGCGTTCATAGCCGCGAGGGAATGCGACGCGCGTGCCACGCCCGTAGCACACATAAGTGCGCGTTGGTTCAGCGATGCCGCCGAACGGTGCCCTGCGCGCTGGGCGACGTGCACAAAAACGAAGGCCCTCGCCTCAGCGAGGGCCTCGAACGCCGACCGCCGGCGTGCGGTCAGGATTTTGTCGCGGGCTTCACTCCGGGATGGTCCTTGAAGAACTGCTTGTTGAGCTCGATGAAGTTCTTCCACTGATCCGGCGTCTCGTCTTCCGCGAAGATCGCCTTCACCGGGCAGACAGGCTCGCACGCGCCGCAGTCGATGCACTCATCGGGATGGATGTAGAGCATCGTGTCGCCCTCGTAAATGCAGTCGACGGGGCAAACCTCGACGCAGGCTTTGTCCTTCACGTTGATGCAGGGCTCGGCAATGATATACGGCATTAGGGCCTCCCGGGCTCTCTCGGCGATCTGGTCGGACCACGCATTGTTATCTCGGCCAGTCTTTTGTGTCAAGCATTTCGCAGCCTTGGCGCGTCGGCGCGAGCGCTCATTGCGTGCGCAGCCGCGGATCGAGCGCGTCACGCAGCGAATCGCCAAACAAATTGAAGGCGAACACGGCCAGGCTGATCGCGATCCCCGGAAACACCGCCATCCACGGTGCCGTCTCCGCGAACTCGACGGCGGCGCCCCGCAGCATGAGCCCCCACGCCGGCGTCGGCTCCTGCACGCCGAGACCGAGAAACGACAGTGAAGCCTCGGCGAGGATCGCTTGCCCGAGGAACGCCGTCAGCATGATCAGATAGGGCGCCATCACGTTCGGCAGCATATGGCGTAGCACGATGCGCGCATGCCCGAAGCCGGCTGCGCGTGCCGCGTCGACGAACGGCATCTCGCGAATGGCAAGGGCGGATGACCGGATCACCAGCGCCGAGCGCGGGATCATCGGCACCATGATCGCCATGATCAGATTGGGGATGGAGTTACCGAGGATCGCCACCAGGGCCAGCGCGAGGACGATCAGCGGGAACGAGAGGAAGACGTCCATCACCCGCTGCAGGTAGAGATCGATGCGCCCGCCGAAGTACGCGCTCGCCACACCGAGGATCGCGCCGAGCGTGGCTCCGAGCACCGACGCCCCGAAGCCCACGATGAGCGCGGTGCGCGAGCCGAAGATCAGGCGCGCGAGCACGTCGCGACCGAACGAATCGGTGCCGAGCCAGTGCGCGAGCGAGGGCCGTGCGAGCATCGCGCCGAAGTCGACAGCCTCGGGATCGTAGCGCGAGAGCAGCGGCGAGAACAGCGCGACGATGAACATGATGAGGATCACCGCGCCGCCGATCGCGCCCAGCGGCCGCGCACGGCAAAACTCGCCGGCGGCGGCGAGCCATCGCATCAGCCTGCTTGGGGGCGCCGCTTCGACGGCTTCGGGGACCGGGATGCGCGCTATGGCCATCGGCTCACCGGTACCGGATCCGTGGATCGATCCATGCGTAGCCCACGTCCATCACGAAGTTGACGACGATGAAGGCGCCGGCCACCAGCATCACCAGCGCCTGGATCAGCGTGTAGTCGCGGTGCGCCACCGCCTGCACGAACAAGAGCCCGAGGCCGTTCAGGTTGAACACCTGTTCGGTCACGACGAGACCGCCGATCAGGAAGGCGAACTCGAGGGCCACCACGGTGAGCACGGGCAGCATGGCGTTCTTCAGCGCGTGCCGCGCCAGGACCAGTCGCTGCACGAGCCCCTTGGCGCGCGCGGTACGGATGTAGTCCTCGCGCAGGACCTCCAGCATCGCCGAGCGCGTCATGCGCGTGGCGACGGCGGAGTAGCGATAGCCGACGGCGAGCGCCGGCCAGATGAGCTGCTTCATGTTCTCCCACGGGTTCTGCCAGAACGGTGTGTAGATCATCGGCGGCAGCCAGTGGAACACGACGAGCAGCAGCAGGATGAACACGATGCCGAGCCAGAACGAGGGCGTGGCGAGCCCGGCGATCGAGAAAATCCGGACGGCGTAGTCGATCCACGTGTCCTGCTTGAGCGCGGCGAGGACGCCGAGCGGGATGGCCAGCGCCACGGCGACAATGGTGGCCATGATCGCCACCTGCAGCGAGAGCGCGAACCGCAGCCGGATCTCCTGCCAGATCGGCGCGCCCGTCCACATCGACTCGCCGAAATCGAGGCGCGCGACACCGATGATCCACGTGGCGAACTGCTTCCACAGCGGCTGATCGAGGCCGAAGCGCGCGCGCTCCTTGGTGAGGACGTCTTGCGAGACGGCCCCGCGGTCGCCCGCGTAGCGCAGCTCGACGACGTCGCCGGGAATCACGCGGATCAAAACGAACGTGAGCAGTGCGACGCCGAGCAGCGTCGGGAACATCAGCAAGAACCGCTTGATCAGATATTTCCACATGGTCGTGGTGAGGGGTGCGGCGCGCGGCCGCGCCCCTCAGGCTGGTCTATCCCGACAGCCAGACCGTGTCGAGCTGGTTGTTGAGATAGTGGCTGGGCGTGATCGTCCAGCCCTTCACCTTCGCCAGATGCGGAATGATCCGATGCCACTGCAGCGTGTAGATCACGTGCGCCTCCTCGTCGAGCAGTCGCTTCTCGAGCTGGCGCAGGATCTTCTTGCGCTCCTCCGGATCGGTGGCGCGCCCCTGGCGGTGCATGAGGTCGTCGATCACCGTGTCCTTGTGGCGGCCGTAGTTCGCGTCCGAGGTGCTGACGAAGCGCGGCAGGTCGAGGTCGGGCTCCACGATGAAGCCGCACTGGAAGTCCATCGCGACCTCGAAGTCGCCCCGCTTGAGCATCGGATGATACGCCGAGGCCTCGATGATCTCCTGCCGCACGTTCAGGCCGATCTGCTTCCACTGCGAGATGAGCCAGATGCCGAGCGGCTCATAGGGATGGGGGATCCCGCGATTCTTGAACACGAACGAGAAGCCGTCGGGCACGCCGGCTTCCTTGAGCAGCCGCTTGGCCTCGGCTCGGTTCGCGTTGATGTCGTGGCCATACCCGGCCAGCTTCTCCAGCTCCGCCGGCGGCGTGGCGAACGGCGTGCCGGGCACCTGGATGCCGGCCACGTCCTTCACCAGCGTGATCTTCGACAGGGCCTTGGAGCCTTCATACCGGTCCAGCGCGAGGCTGAGAGCACGACGGACACGCTTGTCGTCGAACGGTTTCTTGTCATGGTGCATCGAGACGAAGTTCAGGCAGTCCCACGGACTCTCCTGCACCGCGATCTTGTTGCCGAGCGCCTGCGTGAGCTGATCGCGCTCGGGCGGGCTGAACGAGCGGAACTGGATCATGGCGCGCTCGCCGCGGATCGCGGCCACCTGCGCGGCGGACGAGCTGATGAAGATCGCGCGGTAGCTGTCGAGGTAGGGCTTGCCCTTGTCCCAGTAGTCGGGGTTCTTCTTGCCCACCCAGTGCGAGCCCTTCACGTGCTCGCCGAACTTGAACGGCCCCGTGCCGTTGACGTTCTTCTCGTACCAGTGCGGGTCCTTGGCCAGGGTCTCGGCTCGGTAGATCCAGTTCCACGGCGACGCGAGGTTCAACAGGATCGAGGGCTCCGGATACTTCAGCTTGATGATGAACGTCGTCGGATCCGGCGCGTCGATGGAGGCGATCGATTCGTACGCCTCCTTGCGGAGCGACTTCACGCCGGCCGGCGGCTTGAGGATCTTGTCGTAGCTCGCCTTGACGTCCTTCGACGTGAGCTCGGCGCCGTCGTGGAACTTCACGCCGCGCCGGATCTTGAACGTGTACGTCAGGCCGTCCTTGCTGGTGGTCCACGACTCGGCGATGTCGCCGACGGGCTTCGTCCCCGTCTTGTCGTTGGGGTCGGTCCGCAGCAGCGTGTTGTAGTGCGGCGCGATCGGATGGATGACACCGAAGGTCTCTTCCTGATGCGCGTCGTAAGACGGCGGCTCCGAGGGAACTACGAAGACGAGCTCGCCGCCCGTGCGGGGCTTGTCCTGAGCACCCGCGGGGATCACCGCGATGAGCAGCACGAGGGCCGCGCCGAAGGCGCGGGCCAGGGGGGGTCGCATGCGCCACCTCCTGGGAGGCCGGAGGTTCGTGACCCGACCGACCGCCCGTATCAGTCGTTGCCGTGACAACGGAGAAAAAGCGGGAAAGGTTGCAGCAAGTTAGCCGTGGTCCGACCGCGCTGTCAAGGCGCCGTGCGTCGCTGCGCCGTTTCAGGCGAGCAGACAGGCGGCCCAGTGCCCCGGCTTCACCTCGCGCAGCTCGGGGACGATGCTGCGACAGCGGTCCTCGGCCAGCGGACAGCGCGGATGGAAGACGCACCCGGACGGTGGATCGAGCGGGCTCGGCACCTCGCCGCGCAGCACCAGGTGCTCGCGGCGCGCCTCGAGCTCGGGATCCGGGATCGGCACCGCGGACAGCAGCGCGCGCGTGTACGGGTGCAGCGGGTCGTCGTAGAGCGTCTTGCGATCGGCGAGCTCGACGATCTTGCCGAGGTACATGACGGCCACGCGATCCGAGATGTGACGCACGACGGCGAGATCGTGCGCGATGAACAGATACGTGAGACCGAGTTCGGCCTGCAGATCTTCGAGCAGGTTGATGATCTGCGCCTGGATGGACACGTCGAGCGCAGAGACGGGCTCGTCGCAGACGATCAGCGCGGGCTCCATCGCCAGCGCGCGCGCGATGCCCACACGTTGTCGCTGCCCTCCCGAGAGCTGATGGGGATAGCGCGCCGCGTGCTGAGGCAAGAGGCCGACCTGCCGCAGCAGGTCGCGCACCCGATCGCGTCGGGCGCGCGCCCCGCGCACGATGCCGTGCACGGCGAGCGGCTCGGTGATGATGTCGCCCACGGTCATCCGCGGATTCAGCGAGCTGTAGGGATCCTGAAAGATGACCTGCATCCGGCGCCGCACGGCGCGCAGCTCGTCGGCGCCGAGCTTGGTGAGATCGCGGCCCTCGAACAGGATCTCGCCCGACGTCGGCGACTCGAGCTGTAGGATGCAGCGCCCCGTGGTCGTCTTGCCGCACCCCGATTCGCCGACGAGGCCGAGGGTTTCGCCGCGTCGGATCGCGAACGACACGCCGTCGACGGCGCGCACGATCCCGCGCCGGCCGCCGAAGAGGCCGCCGCCCACCTCGAAGTGTTTGACGAGATTGCGGACCTCGAGCAGCACCTCGCCGGTTCGGACCGCCGTCGTGCTCAACGAGCCTCTCCCACCGGCCCGCGGGCGCGTGTCACGCGCTCGGCCTCCCAGCACGCCGTGACGTGACCCGTGCCGCCGATCGGCCGCAGCGGCGGCGTCTCCACCACGCAGCGGTCGACGCGAAAGGCACAGCGCGGCGCGAACGCACAACCGCCGGGCAGCCGCGACAGGTCGGGCGGCTGTCCCTCGATGGGGTCCAGCCGGGCACGCCGCGGCTCGTCGAGGCGTGGAACCGAGCGCAAGAGCCCGAGGGTATACGGATGGCGCGGATTCGCGTAGATCTCGCGCGCGGTGCCGCGCTCGATGATCTTGCCCGCGTACATCACGTTCACGCGATCGGCGTAGCGCGCGACCACGCCGAGATTGTGCGTGATCATGAGCATGGCCACGCCGAGCCGGCGCGAGAGGCTCTTCATCAGCTCGAGAATCTGCGCCTGGATGGTGACGTCGAGCGCCGTCGTCGGCTCGTCGGCGAGGACGAGCGAGGGCTCGCAGGCCAGCGCCATCGCGATCATCATGCGCTGGCGCATGCCTCCGCTGAACTGGTGCGGATACTGCGCGAGCCGCCGGGCGGGATCAGGAATGCCGACCATCGAGAGCAGCTCCGCCGCGCGCGCGCGTGCGGCCGTCGGCGTCATGCCGAGGTGCGTCTCGAGGCCCTCGGTGATCTGCCGTCCGATGGTCAGCACCGGATTCAGCGACGTCATGGGCTCCTGGAAGATCATCGCGATCTCACGGCCGCGCACGCGCCGCATTGCGTCCTCGTCGAGCGAGAGCAGGTCGCGGCCCTTGAACAGGATCCGGCCGCCGACGATGCGGCCGGCGGGCGGCGCCACCAGCCGCATGATCGAGAGCGCGCTGACGGACTTGCCGCAGCCCGACTCGCCGACGAGGGCGACGGTCTCGCCCTCCGCGACGTCCCACGAGACGCCGTCCACCGCGCGGACGACACCGCCCCGCGTCACGAAGTGCGTCTGAAGATCGATGACATCGAGGAGGGTACCCACGGCGCGCGGGAGTGTAGCACGCGGCGCGCCAGCGAGCGCCCGAACGCCGGCTACACGCAGTCGCTGACGGCGAGGTCCTCCACGTTCACAGCCAGCCTCGCGTACTCGCGACGGATCGCCTCGCCGACGCACGGCCAGCGGTGCTGCGCGGCCCAGCGCTGGCCCTCGCGGCCCAGGCGCCAGCGAAGGGCGCCGTCCGCGAGCACGCGCGTGATCGTCTCGGCGAGCGCGCAGGGATCGCCTTCCGGAACGAGCAAACCCGTCACGCCGTCACGAACGGTGGTCTGCAGGCCTCCGACGCGCGACGCCACGACCGCGCTGCCGCACGCCATCGCCTCGAGCGCCACCATCCCGAACGACTCGTAATACGACGGCAGCACGGTGACGTCTGCGGCCACGTACCAGTCGCGCAAACGCCGCTGCGGCTGCGCGCCGACGAACGTCACCGCGTCGCCGAGACCGAGCGCCGCCGCGCGGCGGCGCACGTCGGCCTCGTGCCCGTCGACGGGCTCGTCCATCTCGCCGCCCACGACGGCCAGGCGCGCCGGCGTGCCGGCGCCGCGCAGACAGCCGAGCGCGTCGAGCAGCGTCTCGAGTCCCTTGATGGGCGCGATGCGGCCGACGTAGAGCAGCAGCGGCCCGGGCGGCAAGCCGAGCGCGGCGCGCGCGGCGGGCGCGTCGCCGGGCATGAAGACGTCCGTGTCCACGCCACACGGGATGACGGCGACGCGCCCCGGATCGGCGCCGTAGGCTGTCACGAGGCCGTTACGCTCGATGGCGTTGGCGGCCACGAGGCGGTCGGCGGTGGCGACGATGCGTCGTTCCTCGGCCAGCCGCAGCGCGGGCTCCCGTTCGGCGGCGATACCGGTGCCATTCTTCAGCGCGCCGAGCGTGTGGAACATCTGCACCAGCGGCACGGCCCAGCGCGCGCGCAACGCCAGGCCCACGACGCCGGACAGCCAGTAGTTGCCATGCAGCAGGTCGTACTCGATGCCGTTCGCGGCTCGCCAGGTCTCGACGCCGTCGACGAACTCGTCGAGGTGCGCGTGAACACGCTCGCGCGCCATGGGCGCCTGCGGCCCGGCCGGCAGATGGATCACCCGCGCCCGATCGGCCAGCCGGACGACGCGCGGGATGGCGGCGTTCTGCGACCGCGTGAAGACGTCGACGGCGGCGCCGATGCGCGAGAGCTCGCGGGCGAGCTCGCGCACGTAGACGTTCATGCCGCCCGTCTCCTTGCCGCCGAGCGCCGCGAGCGGACACGTGTGGACGCTCAGCATCGCGACGCGCAGTGGGCTAGGCACGCGCGGCCCCGATCGTCACCCTGAACACGTCTTCGAGCTTGGGCTCGAACTCGAGCTTGTAGCGCTCCTCGCCCCGCAGGAAGTCGAAGCGCGCGCGGCGCCGCGCGATGGCATCGCGAATGACGTGGGAGAGCAGCACCAGGCCCGGCGACAGCGCTGAGGCCTCCGGAGCAAAGCCGGAGTTGTAGAGGCCGACCGTGCCGTCCCACTCAAGGCACACGAACGAGGCGACCGGCGCGCCGGCACGCTCGAGAAACCACAGCGCCACGCCGTCGTGCGCGGCGAGCGCCGGGAGCGCGGCGCGAAAGAAGCCCTCCATGCGCGCGTCCATGAACTTGGCCTTGCCCGTGCGCGAGCGGCGATGCAGGGTCAGAAAATCGCCGAGCCGCGCGGCCACTGCATCCGCGCCGCGTACGACGACGGCGCCTCCGTCGGGGGCTTCACGCTCGAAGCGGCGGATCTTGCGGGTCAGCTCGTGGCGGTGCTTTCCGGAGAGCGAGGCGAGGTAGGTCTCCCACGACGGCGGCAATTCCAGGACCGGACAGCGCTCCTCAAGCGTCACGTCGGCCGCGAGCCCGGCCGCCGCCGCCACCGCGGGCAGCGTGCGTACCGTCGGCGACCCCGCGGGCACGGCATGCAGAATCCAGCGCGCGCGCTCGCCGGCGCGAGCCGCGAGCAGGGCCGCCCATGCATCGTCTTCGTGGCCGGCGACGGCGATCAGGTCGAGATAATCGGAAACCTCGGCGCCGCCCACGAGCTCGAGCGCGCCGGGTTCGACCTCGTACAGCGGCAGGATGGCGACGAGCCGACCGTTGGCGTCGCGGACGTGTCGCACGTCCAGGCGCCGGCCTTCGGCGAACACCGCCGCCCAGTGGTGCTGCCAGGTCCAGCCAACAAACGGCGAGCGCAGGCGGGAGGCCGCGGCGACGGCATCCCAGGCGGCGGCCTCCGAAGCGTCCAGCCGGTCCGCAGACTCCGCCTTGAAGGGGGTCACAGATCCTCAGACGGGCTGGCGGTATCCAGGGATTCGCCGGTGCTCTCTCCCCCGCTGTCCTTGGCGTCCGCGTCGGTTTCGCTCATCGCCTCGTCCACGGCGGAGTCGAAGTCGTCGCCCAGCTCGTCACCGAACTCCTGCCCCATCTTCTTCATGAACCGCGCGACGCTGGCGGGATTGTTCTCGTCCAGATCGCCGAGCCCACCCCCCTCCGCCAGCGACTCCAGGCGTGCGTCCTCCGATTTCACCGTGGCGAACCGCGACATGAGCCGCGTGAGCGCGGTCGATCCGCAGCGCGGACACGCGGGGGTCACGGTACTCGAGAGGCTTCGCACGAGCAGGCTCACGCGCCGGCGGCAGTCGTGGCACTCGTACTCGTAAATCGGCATTTTCCGGGATTTTAGCACGCGCGTTCGCAGTGTTCCGGCGCCGACACTGTTGACATCGATGTGTCAGCGTCACGCCCAGGCTGCCGCGCAACTGCGCGCGACGATTGCCGCCGCCCTGCGGCATCGCCCTTGCTGCTCGGGGCTGCCGTGGTCTCGGCCAACGTCGCAACGGATCCCGCATTCATGGCGCGCCTGACCCAGCTGATCGGTGTTCTCGAGGAGGAGCGCCGCCGTCTCGCGGGACGCCTGACGCAGATCGAGGAGCAGCTCAGCCAGCTCGCGTACGCCGTCGCGGCACGCGAGGACCTGCGTCCACCCTTACCCCGTCCCTGAGGCGCCGAACAGCGCCTCCAGGCGCGTGACCGCGCGCTCCCAGTCGAACGCCGTCGTGACCCACGCCTGCCCCGCCGCCGCGAGCCGTGCCCGCAGCGCCGCGTCGGTGGCCATGCGGGCGAGCTGCGCCGAGAGCTGGTCGACGTCGCGGCGCGGCGCCACCAGGGCCGTTTCGCCGTCGCGCGCGTAGTCGCGACTGCCGCCATTGTCATAGGTCACGAGGGCGGCGCCGCACGCCATCGCCTCCATCGGCGGCATGCCGAGCCCCTCGTCCCACGACGGGCACAGGTAGATGTCGCAGCCGCTATAGAGCGTGGCCAGCGCCTCTTGCGGCGGATTGATGTGGAACTCGTCGTACGGCTCCCGCGCGCGCGGCGGCTTGACGCCGAACCCGACGAGGCGCAGGTCCGGGACGCGCGCGCGCACGCGCCGCACGGCCTCCATTCCGTCGGCCACGCCTTTCCAGGCGTAGTCGTGATGGAGCATCAGCACGCGCGGCCGCGGCGTCGTGACCGTGGTCGGCACGCGACGGAATAGCGCGCGGTCGACGGGAGTGACGAGCAGCTCGCTGTGGGCGCCGAACTTCTCGCGCATGACGTCCGCGAGCCACGTCGAGATCACGATCGTGCGGAGCGGCAAGCGATACGTCGCGTCCACGACGTCCGGCGCGCCGTGATACAGGCTCTCGTAGTGCTGGACGAGATAGAACTTCGCGCCACAGCGCGACGGCGCCGCGGCAACGACCGGCGCGGACTGCCACGCCGTGGCGAGCGTGACGTCGGCGGCGGGCAGCGCGCCGGCGTTCCATTCCGACACCCACCCGACCCGCGCGCGGAATCCAGGGACCCACGTCGGACCGGCACGACGCGCATTCCGCCACGCCGCGCGAAGACGGCCGCGGGCGGGCACGATCACCGTCACCTCGTGGCCGCGCGCCGCGAGGCGATCGGCATAGGTCAGGATCGCGCGCACGCCGCCGGCGATGCGCAGGTGGGGGCAGAGGACGCTGATTCTCAGCTCAGATCGCCATCGACACCGTCCCCGTGTTCCGGTATGCCGCCGGATCGAGGACGACGTTGACGCACCACACCTCGCTGCTGCCCAGCGCCTTGTCGAGCGCCGGCGCGATGTCGCGCGGCTCGCGCACCAGCACGCCGCGAGCGCCGAGCGACTCGGCGAACAGATCGAAGCGAGTGACCGGCAGCGACGTGGCCACGGCGCGCGCCTCCCCGTAGAACGACAGCTGCGGATTGCGGATCTGGCCCCACCCGCCGTCGTTGCCCACGACACAGACGAACGGCAGCCCGAAGCGCACCGCTGTTTCCAGCTCGATGCCGTTGAGCCCGAGCGCGCCGTCGCCGGCGATGAGGATGACCGGCCGCTCCGGATGCAACAGCTTGGCGGTGAGCGCGAACGACGGCCCAACGCCCAGACAGCCGAGCGGGCCCGGATCGAGCCACTGGCCCGGCCGGTGGAGCGCGACGACCTTCGACGCGCAGCCGACGACGTCGCCGCCGTCGCCGACGACGATCGTGTCCGGCCCCACCACACGCGCAATCTCGGCGGCGAGCCGGTAGTGCGAGATCGGCACGTCGTCGGCCGCGCAGAACGCCGCGAGCTTGTGCCGGCTCTCCACTTCCTTCGCGCGCACCGAGGCCAGCCACGGCGCCACGCGCGAGGCCATGGAGGACGGAACCACGTCGAGCGCCTGGCGCAGCACGACGCCGAGGTCACCGGCGAGGCCGAGCGCGAGCGGACGGTTGCGTCCGAGCTCGGCCGCATCGACGTCCACCATGACGACGCGAGCATCTTCGGCAAACGTCGGCGGACGGCCGTAGCCCAGGCGGAAGTCGAGCGGCGTGCCGAGGACCAGGACGAGATCGGCGCGCGCGAGCGCCATCGAGCGCGCCTGTGCGAAGGCGTTCGGATGCGTCGCCGGCAGCGCGCCGCGACCGGCGCCGTTCATGAAGACCGGCACGCCCGCGCGTGTCGCGAACGCCTCGAGCGCCGGTGCGGCGTCGTCCCACCAGATTCCGCCGCCGGCCACGACGACGGGTCGCTGCGCGTCGGCGAAGAGCGGCGCGAGCGCCTCGAGCGCGCGCGAGTCGGCGGCCCCACGCGGCCGATGCACGTACTGCGTAGGGATCGGCGCGAGTCGATCCTCGATCGTGCTCATGAGCAGGTCGACGGGAATCTCCACGAACACGGGACCGGGACGTCCGCTCAGCGCGGTGCGAATCGCCGTCGTCAGCACCTCGGGAATCTGCCGCGTCTCGGCCACCGTGAACGAGCCCTTCGTGATCGGCCGCAGCAGCGCGACCTGCTCCATCTCCTGGAGCGCGCCGAGGCCGCGCAGTCCGAGCGGCGCGGCGCCGCCGATCAGCAGCATCGGGCTGCGCGCGGCATACGCGTTGGCGACGCCGGTGACCGCGTCGGTCACACCGGGCCCCGGCGCCACCATGGCCACCCCAACGTTGCGCGTGAGACGCGCGTAGGCGTCGGCGGCGTGGGCCGCCGCCTGCTCGTGACGCGTATCGATTACCGCGATCGCTTCGTCGAGGCACCCATCGTAGATCGGCAGAATGTGGCCGCCGCAGAGGGTGAACACGTGGCCGACGCCGGTGTGCTTGAGGACACGCGCGACGAGCTGGCCTCCGGTGAGGTCAGCCACGGAGCGCGGGCACCACCTCGGCCGCGAGACGCTCGACCTGCTCGCGCTCCTGGGCCGCGGGACCGATCGGATTGAGGATGACGTAGTTGCAGCCGGCGGCGCGAAAGCGCTCGAGCTGCTCGGCGCATTGCTGGGGCGTGCCGATGATCCCGTACTTACGCGCCAGCGGCTCGAAATCCTGCGCGTAGCGCCGGGTGAGAGCCTCCGCCCAGACGGCTTTGGCGGATTCCCAGTCGCGGCCGACGGTGACGAACGCCAGGTGCCCGGCCGCGAAGCCTTCGAGCTTGCGGCCCGCCGCGGCGGCCGCGGAGCGGATTTTGTCGAGGCTCTGGCCGTAGCGCTCCGGCTGCACGACGTAGGAGACCCAGCCGTCGCCCTGGCGGCCGGCGCGCGCGAGCGCGGCGTCGGAGCGGCCGCCGATCCAGATCGGCGGTCCGGGCTGTTGGACGGGCTTGGGATCGAGGGAGACGCCGGAGAACTGCGTGAACCGGCCCTTGAAGCCGGCCGGCGTGTCGCGCCACAGCGTCCGCACGACGTCGATGGCCTCGCTGACGCGCGCGCCGCGCTCTCCGTGTGGCACGCCGGACACCTCGAACTCCTTCGGGTTCTCGCCGCCCACGCCGACGCCGAAGATGAGCCGACCGCCGGACAGCGCGTCGAGCGTGGAGGTGACCTTGGCGACGATGGCCGGCGCGCGCAACGCGAGCAGGTAGACCGCGGTCCCCAGGCGCAGGCGGCTCGTGATCGGCACGTACGTCGCGAGCAGCGTGAGCGACTCGTACATCGGATTGTGGAAGGAGACGTGATCGCCGGTCCACACGCTGTCGAAGCCGAGGGCCTCGATGCGGCGCACGAGATCGAACTGCTCCTGCGGCGGCTTGAACGAGAGCTGGACGCCGAAACGCAGCGCGGCCGCGCTCACCGCGGGAACGCGTCCTTGACGCCGCCGTCCACGGTGAGCGTGCAGCCGGTAGTCTTGGCCGCGCGGTCGGAGGCGAGGAACAGCACCGCCTCCGCCACGTCCTCGGGCAGGATGCGCGCACCGAGCAGGTTGCGTTTGCGGTAAAAATCCTCGAGCTCCTCGACGGCGATGCCCTGCGCGGCCGCGCGCTCGCGTCGCACGTCGTCGGACCAGAGCTTGCTGTCCTGGAAGACGGCATCCGGGTTCACGATGTTCGAGCGGATGCCGTGCGGCGCGCCCTCGAGCGCCAGCACCTTGGCCAGCTGCGCCTCCGCGGCCTTGGCGGCGGAGTAGGCGGCGAAGTCCTTGCCCGGCGACATGACGTTCTTGGTGGCCACGAACACGAGCGCGCCGCCGAGCCCCTGCGCGAGGAGGATCCGCATCGCCTCGCGCGCCGCGAGGAAGTGGCCCGTGGCGTTCACCGCGAACGATCGCTCCCAGTCCGCGAGCGCCATGCGATCGACGGGCGCGCTGTGCGCGATGCCGGCGTTGGAGACGAGGATGTCGAGTCCGCCGTAGGCGAGCACCGTCGCCTCGAATGCGGCGCGCACGGACGTCTCGCTCGTGACGTCCATGCGGAGCCCGATCGCGCGGCCTGCGCCGACCGCCGCCACCACCTCGTCCGCCGTGCTCTTCGCACCGGCCTCGTCCAGGTCGCCCACGACCACGTGAGCGCCCTCGACGGCCAGCCGCTTCGCGATCGCGCGTCCGATGCCGGAGCCGCCGCCCGTGACCAGCACGATCCGTCGCGCGAGCTCTTTTTCCGGCGGCGCCAGCGTGAGCTTGTAGAGCTCCAGCGGCCAGTACTCGACGTCGTACGCGTCTTTCGCGCTCAGCGACACGTAGCGGCCGAACGCGGAGGCATTGCCGATGACGTCGATCGTGTGGTGCATGATGTCGTCGACGATGCCGGCCGTGCGGCGGTCGCGTCCCGCGGTGAACATGCCGAGCCCGGGAACGAGCACGACGCGCGGCATCGGATCGGTGAGCTCGGCGGCGGGCTCGCGGTGCGCCTCGAAATACGCGGTGTAGTCGCGGACGAAGTCGGAGACCGCGGCATCGACCGAACGCCATAATGCGTCCGGACTCGCCGGCGCGTCATCGAGGGGCACGAAGCACGGCAGCCGCTTGGTGTAGATCGTGTGATCGGGCGTCGCCGGACCGATCTGAGACAGCGCCGGCGCCTCGGCCGAGGACGTGAACGCGGTGACCGCATCCGCATCGTCGAAGGTGACGATCACGCGCCGCGCCCGGCCGAGCCGCCCGCGCAGTCTCGGCGCCAGCGCGGCCGCGGCCGCCCGCCGCGCTTCGCGCGCGAGCACCGGCACGCGCAGTCCGCCGAAGAGTCGACGCCCGCGCGTGCGCTCGCCGATGGCCTCCTCGGCGGCCGTGATCAGCTCGATGGTGGCCTCGTACGCGTCGCGCACGGTCGCGCCCCACGTGATGGTGCCGTGGCGCTCGAGGACCAGCGCCCGCGCCTGGGGGTGCTCGGCGATCGCATCCGCGACCTCGCGCGAGATCTTGAAGCCGGGCCGCCGGTACTCGAGCGCGATGACGTCCTTGCCGTAGACCGAGGCCAGCACGTCGCGCGGCCGATCGTTGTTGGTGAGCGAGACGATGGCATCGGCATGGGTATGGACCACCGCGTGGGCGTCGACGAAGCCGTGCAGCAGCGTCTCGATCGAGGGGCGCACGCCCCCGGGATCTTGCAAGGCGTGCGCGAGATATCCGACCATCTCCGCGTCGCCCATGTCCTGCCGCTCGAGCAGCGCCCGGATGTCGTCCATGCGCACGCCGGGGAAATCCGTGCGCTGGACGGATTTCAGGTCGGAGCCGCTGCCCTTGACGCGGAGCACGGGGATGGAGCGGCCGCGGTGATCGCGCTCGAGGGTCTTGATGGAGGTGTTGCCGCCGCCCCAGACGACCAGCGAGGTTTCGGCGCCGACGAGCCGCGACGCATAGACGAGGAGGTCGAGGCCTTCGAGCGTCGCGGCCTCGGCATCGTTCCAGCGCGACTTCATCGCGCGCCACGATATCACAGCCGCGCGAGAGCGGGCCGCGGGTCGCGTCCCCCCGAGCGCGGTGCAAAGGTTACACGCGTTGCCATGTCAAGCCGTCAGCCCGCGGCGCCTGAGAAAACACTTGCCGAAGTCCGGGCGATGTCCTAAACAGGAAGCGGCCGGGGGAAGAGCAACGAGCCGAACAGTACGAGCCTATTCGTTGCTGGCCGCCGTCGCGGCCATTCAACCCTTCAAGAGGCGGGGGTTGGGGCGGCGACGAGTGCGAGCACCGGAGGGCGTGTCGAGGATGCAGCAGCTGGTCGAAACCGCGCGGCGGACGCTCGACGTCCATCAGAAAGCCGCAGACGCGGCCCTTCACGACAATCCCAAGACGTCCAGCACCTCGCTCGATGCCAACGAATCGGAAGTGTGCGCGTACTTCGTCGGCCTCGCGCGTCAGCGCAAGGAAAGCTGCGAGGTCGGCCTCGGACGCGTGCAGCTCGATCGTCGAGCCACGGCGGCGAGGATCGACATCGAGCAGTCCCGCGATTCGTTCGCGCGCCTGCTGACCGCCATCGAGCCGGGCCTGGAAAAGCTCCGGTCCGATCACGCCGCGGGCCTGGCGCAGGCGAAGGAGAACGAGACGCGCGCGCTGAAGCATCTGCGCTGGTTTCAGCAGAAGCACGGGCTTCATCACCGCGCCGCCGCGTATCCCGAGTCGCAGGTCTACCACTTCGCCATCGTGGCCGCGCTCGCGCTCGTCGAATGGGTGTCGCTGTCGACCTTCTATGCCGAGGGCAGCGACTTCGGCCTCCTCGGCGGCGTGCTGATCGCCATGACGTTGTCCATCGTCAATCTGAGCCTGGCGATCCTGTCGGGAAGCCTGCTGCGGTACGTGAACCATCGCAGCGCACGACGCACGTGGCTGGCGCTGGGCGGGGTGGCGTTCCTGACGACGTGCTTCCTGCTGGTGACGCTCGGCGCCGCGCACTATCGTGTGGCCACGAACGACATCGCGCAGTCGCAGCCCGGCGTCTCGGCGCCAGGCCCGAACCAGGTTCCAGCCCGGTTCTCCGCCGATGCCGATCAGTGGCGCGCCGCGAAGCTCGCCTGGCAGCGGCTGGCGCGGAACCCGCTCGGCTTCGAAGACGTGTTTTCCTGGATTCTCGTGGTGCTCGCGCTGATCTTTGGGATCTTCGCGGCGTACAAGGGCTACTCGATCGACGACCCCTACCCCGGCTACGGACAGCTCGATCGCGAGGTGAAGGCGCGACGCGCGGCATACGAGACGGCGAAGACGGAATACTGCCGGCTGGTGGATCAGGTTTTCGACCGCACGCTGCAGGAGCAGGCGCATCTGCTCTCCGAAGTGAAGTCGAACATCGAGTACTACCAGCAGCTCGTCAGCAACACCGAGGAGCAGCGCCGGACGTTCGCGCGGGAGGCGGCCGAGCTGCAGGACGCCTGCAACATCGTGCTGAAAGGCTATCGGCAGGTCAACGTGCGCGCGCGCACGTCGCCGCCGCCGCGGTATTTCAACGACAGCGTCAGCTTCGAGGGTTACCTCATCCGGCCGCCGGTCGGAATCTCGGAGAGCGAGGAGCGCCTGGCCCGCTCGTACGAGACCGCCATGAAGGATTTCAGCGACATCGCCCAGAAGAACCACGCGACCGTGCAGAGCTTCCGCACCGCCGAGATCCGGCGTCGCGACTTCTACCTGAACAAGCTCGAGAAGGACATCCGGGAGAAGCTGAGCCGGGAAGAATGGGAGCTCAAAGGCTGAGACCGTGCCGCTGAGCAAATCGGATCGTCAGGGCATCCTCATCCTCGGCATCATCGGCGTCCTCGTCGTCGCGCTGCTCGCGACGGTGGTCGGCGTCATGTGGGCGCGCCCCGCGCTCGGCGCCGACAACTGCGTCTATCAGGACAAGCGGCTGCTGAAGCGGGCGGCCACCGACCAGACCGTGATTCTCGTCGATCAGTCGGAGGCGCTGACGGAGACCCATCGGCGGTTCGCGCTCAGCTTCATCAAGGACTACGTGGCCGACGACGCGCGATTGCCCGTGCGTTCGCGCATCGCGCTGTTCACCTTCAGCAAGCTGAACTTCGACTCGCGCGACAGCCCGAGCCTTCGGCCGGCCTCGGATTTGTGCCGGCCGCCCTCGCACGGCAACGAGCTGTACGAGAACAACCGGAAGATCACGAAGGGGTTCTACGATCGCTTCCTGATCCCCGTCACCGCGGCGCTCGAGCAGAGCCTCACGACGGAGGTCGGAGAGCGATCGCCCATCCTCGAGACGCTGCAGCTCGTCTCACGCTCGCAAGAAATCGAGGACGGCGGCCGGAAGACGCTGATCATCGTGTCCGACATGCTGCAAAACACCGAGCCGTTCAGCCACTATCGTGAGCGCAGCACCTACGACGATTTCGTGCGCTCCGGATTCGCCCGGGACGTGCAGGCCGACTTCCGAGACTGGGACATCATCGTCATCTACCTGCGGCGCTACCGCGACCGCCGGCTCCAGCAGGCCGCCCATGTCGACTTCTGGCAGCGATACTTCCACGATGCCGGCGGAAAAATCACACGATGGGCAGGAGTCGATTGAGCATGAACCGCATTCTTGAAAGCTTACCGTCCATCTTCATCGGCTTCATCATCATCGGCGTCAGCGTGATCCTCACGTTCAGCCGCGTCTACCGCGGCAATCTCGACGGAGCCTGGCACTGGACGATGATCGGGCTCGTGGTCGGGCTCATGCTCGTGTACGGCGTCGTGCTGTGGATGCGGTCACGAACGACCTACGCCTCCGAGGGTGATGGCGAGACGTTCTACTATCTCGGCTTCATCTACACGCTGGCGACCCTCGTGGCCACGTTCGCGCCGCTCTTGAACTCGACGGAGCGCCCAGAAACGCGACACGTCCTCGGGCTGTTCGGCCTGGGCCTCATCACGACGTTCGTCGGCCTGGCCGGCCGTGTCGTCTTCGCCCAGACGTGGCCCGGCGCGCCGTCCGGTCCCGAGGAGAACGCCAAGCGGCTGGGCGACGCCTACGCGGAGGCCGCTCGGCGCATCGAGCGCAGCACCGTGCGGATCGTTCACGCCCAGGGCCGCGCCGAGGGCCATCTCAACGAGTCGTATTCCGGCGCGATCGAAGCCATCCGGACCATCTCGGACCGCGCCGTCCACCAGTTCGAGGTCATGAGCGCGCAGATCACGAGCCAGTTCAGTGCCGTCATGGACCGCGTGGGCGCGCAGGCCGAAACCACCTTCACGGAGCTCCGGACCCGCGCGGCCCGCGAGATCGACGCCGCGACGCGACAAGCCGAGAGCACCCACAACCTCGCCAAGGCGCAGATGGAAGCGTTGTCGAACGGCACCGCCGGCGCCGTCCGCGGCGTCACCGAGCAGGTCGTGGCCGACTTCGCCCGCATCGCGAGCGAATCGGCGACGGAGCTGGCCGGGTTTCTGCGCCAGACGAACAGCAACGTGGAGACCGCACTGGCAGAGTTCGAGGCGCGGCTGAGTGCGCTTCGACTGCCGCCGGAGGACGTCGGACAGAAGCTGGGGGTCATCCTCAACGATCTCGCCCAGCGCGCCGAGCTCATGCAGCGGACCACGTCGCTGGTCGGCGCCGCCTACGGCGAGCTCGAAGGGACGCTGACGAGCGCGGTCCAGGGGGCGCGCGACGGCAGCCGCGCGTTCAGCGCGATGGCCGTCTCGGCGGACGCAGCCACCAGCGCGGTGGCGGCGGTCAGGACGAACGTCGAGCAATTTGCGACGCAGCTGAATCAGGTGGGGCAGCTGGCCAACGGCCTGGAGAAGGTCCCGGAGGAAACGGCCTCGATCGTGGCCGCGCTCGGCGTCCTGCGCGACAGCCTCAACGAGGCCAACAGCGCCTGGGCGAACGTGGCCCAGGCCACCGACGATGCCAGCAAGTCGATCGCGGGCGCGGGCGCGGCGCTGACGACACTCGAGCACGGCGCTCGAGCGGCGGAGCACTCGGTGCTCAACTGGAGCGGCGGTCTCGCGAAGGCCACCGTCGGGCTGCAGGCGCTCAGCGAGATCGCCGAGCGCGCGGTGCAGCTGGGCAGCGATGCGGTCGCCACGCAGGTCAAGCTCTCCGCACAGATCGCCGGGCCGCTCGCCGACGAGCTCCGCAAACACAGCGATGCCGCGGGCGCGCTCGCCAGTCGCCTGCAGGAAGACCTGCGTGCGTCCGAAGAGGCCGTGCGACGCGTTCATCACCACCTGATCGACGCCTCGCAGTTCATTTTGAGCAAGGTCGACGCGCCCCAATAATGAGGATGACCAGCGGGTCAACGCGGAACCGCGACATCGCGCTGACCACGCTGATCGATCTGCTCGTTCAGGTCATCTTCGTCTTCACGCTCATCCTGGCCTCCGCCGACGCGGTCGCCAGCGACCCGACGGCGCGCGGTTGGGTGACGCCCGACGCGTGGAAGACGCTCATCAGCATCTTCGACATCGATCCGCAACGGATCCGCGCCCCCGGCGCGCAGCTCAACGAGATCAAGAACAAGTACGAGCGGCTCCACAGCGACCTGCTCGCCTGTGACACGAAGACCGCCGCGTGCGAGAAGCAGCTCGGACGGGGCCCCGGCAACGCGCCTTGCCGCAACTCGGCTGGCGCCGAGATCGTGATCGCCGATGCCGCGATCGACGAGCTGGGGCGGATCACGATCGCGCTGCGCCCCGACGCGCGCGAGCTGCAGGACGCCCAGCCGTTGCAGCGCGACGCGGTCGGGACACCGCTGTCGGTCGCGCAATTCGGCGCCCTCTTTCGCTCGTGGCGCGAGCATGGCCTGGCTCGCCATCCCGCGTGCGCCTTCAAGGCGGAGGTGAGCTACGATCCCCGCGCGCCGGCGGGCAGCTACGAGCCCGCGCGTCGGGCCATCGCGAACTATTTCACGCTGTCAGCGCCGCCACGGCGCTTCTGATGCCACCACCGGTGGCTCGCCCGATGCCCGACGTGGACGTCCTCGAGGCGCAGCTCGCGGCGGTCCTCACCGAGCTCGACGCCGCGATCTACACGCGGTTCAGGGTGAGCACGACACGGCGGTTGGCGGTCGCGCCGTCGCCGACCGCGCCGGCGCCCACCCCGATGCCGCCCGCGGTTCTGCCGCCGGTCGAGCCGCCGGCCGTCGCGCTATCGCCGGTCGCGCCATCGCCCGTCGACGCATCGGTGGTGGAAGCGTCGGTCGTCGAGCCGTCGGTGGTCGACGCGTCGGCGATCGATCCGTCGGCGGACGCGGAGCCGGCAACGTCCGAGCCACCGACGATCGAGTCGTCGATGACGCAACCGCCCTCAATGGAATCGCCATTCAAAGAGCCGGCGTCGCGCAAATCGAGAAGGCCGGAGCCAGACATGCCGCAGCATCGCAACCGGTTCGTCGAGAGGCTCGTGACGGCGCTGGAGCGGATCGTGGAGGCGATGGGGCGAGGTAGCCGGCCACTGGCGAAACGTTCGCGCTTGCCGCGTCACCGAGTGCGACGACGCTGACGCCAAGCGAAAATCGGCGATGGGCGCCGCTCGGGCGGCGCCCATCGCGGGTGCGTCAACGCTCGATGCCGTAGACCTGAATCCGATCGGCGCCGCTCGGAGCGGCCGGCGGAGTCATTGCCTGGACGTTGCCGGCGGGCGCGGCCGACGCCGAGCTGAAACCGTTGCCGCCGCCGAAGATCGTGCCGCACTCGTTCTGCGTCTTGTACGCGCCATAGCCGGCGCCGAGCGCCGCCCCGGCGAGCCCGCCGAGCAGCGCGCCCTTGCCGGCGCCATTGCCACCCTTCACCACGGCGCCACCGGCGGCGCCGAGTCCGGCGCCGAGCAGGGCGCCGATCGCACCCGGCTTCGCGATGCGCATGGCGCGCTCGCCGCCGGTCGTGCAGTCTTCAGCCGCGGTTGAGGCCACACGCGTGACGCGAGTCGGCGTCTGGGCGCGTGCGACGGCGGGAGTGATGCGCGGCATGGCCGGTGCGGCCGCGGCGATGGACGGTGCCGCGGGACGAACCATCGCAGCTGTCATCGGCGTGGCCGGCGCGGCTTGCGCCTGTGCCTCCGCTGCCGGCCGCAGCATCCACGCCGTGGTGAGGCCGGTGCTCAGAGCGGTAACACCCGTGAGGGCGATGCCTATCGTCGCGAGCTTCCAGTAGTTCCTCTCCATGGCTGTCTCCTCCGTCAGCGGATGAGACGCCAAGCCCGGGGAGGCTATTCTTACAATGTCCTCGATGCGCCGCCTGGTGCGATGGGCCCTCGCCGTGACCGTCTGGCTCGCCGCACCGGCGAGCGCCGCGGCCGACGGCATCATGCTGGTTCAGGCCGGCCCGTTCTGGATGGGCCGTGACGACGGCACGCGCGAGGAGACGCCGATGCACCGCGTCTTCGTCGGAGCGTATTGGATCGACCGACACAAGGTCACCAACGGGGAGTTCGCCGAGTTCCTGAACGTACACGGCGCAGTGTCGCCGGCAGGCGAGCGGCACTACGACTGGGACGACGCCGACGCGCGCATCCATCGACACGGTGAGCGCTGGCTCGCCGATCCCGGCTTCGAGCATCATCCGGCCGTCGAGGTCTCATGGTTCGGCGCCGGGGATTACTGCGCGTGGCGCGGCCGGCGCCTGCCGACTGAAGCGGAATGGGAGAAGGCAGCGCGCGGCAACGACCGCCGACCCTACCCCTGGGGCGACGCGGCGCCGACACCCGCGCACGCCGTCTTCGGGCGCGGCTACAACGCCACGGCGCCGACGGACGGGCGCCCGGCCGGCGCGGGACCGTACGGCGTCCAGGACCTCCTCGGCAATCTCAGAGAGTGGACGGCGACGATGCTGAAGCCGTACCCTTACCGGCACGATGACGGCCGCGAGCCATTCACAGGCGCCGGCCGCGTCGTCGTCCGCGGGGCGAGCCACGACGATCCGCCGGAGGCGCTGAGCGTGACGCGGCGGCTATCGTACGATCGCCGCGGCGCGGCGGCGGGCCACCACGTCGTCGGCTTTCGGTGCGCGACCTCGGACGATCTGGGAGAAGTGGCTCCGGGAGGGCGCCGATGACCGCTCAGCTCGACAACCTGATGATGAATTACCCGCTCACGCTGCCGCACTTCATCGAGCGGACGCGGCGGATTTTCGCGAAGAAAACGCTGGCCACGCGCGTGCCCGGCATCGGGCTCGAGCGCATGGACTACGCGCGCTGGGCGGAACGCACGCAACGCCTGGCCGCCGCGCTGAAAACGCTGGGCGTGCGCAAGGGCGATCGCGTTGGCACCTTCGCGTGGAACTCGCACCGTCATCTCGAGGTCTATTTCGCGGCGCCGTGCATGGGTGCGGTGCTGCACACGGTGAACATTCGCCTCTCCGCGGACGACATCACGTACATCGTCAATCACGCCGGCGACAAGGTGCTCATCGTCGACGCTTCGTGCTGGGCGACGCTGGAGCCCATCCGCAAGCACCTTCGAACCGTGGAGCACGTCATCGTCATGCGGGACACCCCGACCGCGGAGATCCCGTCCGGCGCGCTCGACTACGAGGCGCTGCTGGCCGACGCGCGGCCGATGGAGACGTGGCCGACGCTGTCGGAAACCGACGCCGCCGGCATGTGCTACACGTCGGGCACCACCGGCCATCCCAAGGGCGCCGTCTACACGCACCGCGCGATCTTCCTGCACAGCATGGCGTCGTCCATGACGGACCTGCTGGGCATCCACGAGCGCGACGTCATCCTGCACATCGTCCCGATGTTCCACGCCAACGCCTGGTGCGTCCCGTTCGCGGGCGTCCTCAACGGCGCCACGCAGATCTTCGGCGGTCCCAATCCGCAGCCGCGCGACATCGTCGAGATCGTGCACAACGAACGCGTGACGCTCGTGGGAGCGGTGCCGACCGTGTGGATCGCGATCGACGCCATCCTCGAGGCCGAGCCGCGCTGGGACATCTCGTCGATTCGCTGCATCCCGATCGGCGGCTCCGCGGCGCCGCGCACGCTGATCGAAAAGTTCGACAAGAAGTACGGCGCGCCGATGCTGCATGCCTGGGGCATGACCGAGATGACGCCGCTCGGCACGGTGTGCCGGCTGAAGTCCTATATGGACGCGCTACCCGACGACGAGCGCTACGCCATCCGCGCCAAGCAGGGGTACGTCGCCGGCGGCGTGGACATGCGCATCGTCGACGATGCGGGCGTCGAGCAGCCGTGGGACGGCACGAGCGTCGGCGAGATCCAGGTGCGCGGCCCCTGGGTCATCCGCTCGTACTACGACAATCCCGAGTCGGCGGATCGGTTCACGCCCGATGGCTGGTTCCGGACGGGCGACGTGGCGTCGATCGACCCCGAGGGCTACGTGCAGATCACCGATCGCACCAAGGACCTGATCAAGTCCGGCGGCGAGTGGATCTCGTCCATCGACGTCGAGACGATGATCATGGGCCATCCCAAGGTGCTGGAAGCGGCGGTGATCGCGGTGCCGCATCCCAAATGGGTCGAGCGCCCGCTCGCCTGCGTCGTGCCCAAGCCCGGCGTGACGCTCGAGCCGCGCGAGATCATGGAGTACCTGCGACCGAAGCTCGCCAAGTTCCAGCTGCCCGACGATGTGGTGCTCATCGAGACGGTGCCGAAGACGAGCGTCGGCAAGTTCGACAAGAAGGTGCTGCGTGAGCGCTTCAAGGCCTGGGCGCCGAAGGATTGAATGAACTCCCAAGGAGGTCGTCATGACGTTGTCGCGCCGTCGCTTCGTTAGCACCACCGCCGCCGGTCTCGTCGGCATTCTCGCCGCGCGCGTAGCACCGGCCGTGGGCCAGACGCGTGAGATCACGTATCTCTGCTGGAACAACTTCGCGCCGCTCTCGGACAAAAAGCTGGCGGAGATCGGCCCACGATTCACCAAAGACACCGGCATCAAGATCAAGATCGAGCACATCCAGGCTCCGCAGCAGGCGGCGAAGTACGCCTCCGAAGTCCAGAGCCAGGCCGGTCACGACCTGGTCGAGATGCGCATGCACGTGCCATGGCTCTACGAGCCGCAGCTGGTCGACGTTTCGGACATCGTGGCCGGGCTCGAGAAGCAGTACGGCAAGGCCATCGGGTCGGGCTACGAAGCGGGCTACGTGCACGGCGTGTGGCGCGGCGTGCCGCAGTACCACACCGTCTTTCTCTCGGCGTACCGGGAGGATCTCTTCAAGAAGGCGGGACTCAAGACACCGGGCACCTGGGAGGACCTCTACACGGTCGGCAAAGAGCTCAAGAAGATGGGCAACCCCATCGGCATTCCCATCAGCCAGAACTTCGACTCGATCTCGACGGCGTCCGCCGTGATGTGGTGCTTCGGCGCCAAGGAAGTCGACAAGGACGGCAAAACCGTCCGCGTGAACGGTCCGCAGACCGCCGAGGTCGTCGAATGGTACAAGAAGGTCTACCGCGATTGCATGGAGCCCGAGGTGCTCTCGTGGACGGACGCGAGCAACAACGAGTCGCTGCAGCAGGGCAAGGCGGGCTGGATCCACAATCCCGTCAGCGCCTACATCGTCGCGCGCGACCGCAAGCTGCCCACCGCCGACGGCATCAACCATCACCAGAGCCTGGCCGGGCCGGCGGGACGGCACGATACCGATGCGCCGCGCACGATCGGTATCTGGAAGTTCAGCAAGAACATCGAGCCGGCGAAAGAATGGATCCGCTACCTGCTCGGCAAAAAAGACGTCTACGACGAGTACATCATGTCCGGCGGCGGGTTCAACCAGCCGATCTACACGAAGATGCAGGACCACGCCGTCTTCAAGAGCGATCCGAAGCTTGCCGTGCTCAAGGGGGAGGGCGTCAGCTACCACACCTACGGCTGGCCGGCGCCGGCCTCGGACAAGGTGCAGCTCATCACGAATTCCTTCATCGTTCCGAACATGCTCGCCAAGGCGGTGACGGGAACGTCGACCAAGGATGCGATCGCGTGGGCGGAGAACGAGATGAAGAAGATCATGGTCGGCTGACCGTCCGGTGTCGGGAAACTTTGCACATCGATTCGGCCTCGCGCGCGCTCTGCGTCTAAGTGATCGGCTTTCAAGCCCGGCGGTCGGTGGCCGCGGCCTTGCTTGCGTTCTCGCCAGTCATCGAACGTGGAGGGCAGATGAAGTTTGCCTTGCTCGTCGCCGTCGCCGCACCGATACTCTTCGCCGGCAGCGCTCATGCAGGCACCATCATCGCCATACCGGAGCCGACCAGCCTCGTGCTGCTCAGTGTCGGCGCCGCCGCGGTCGCGGTCGGCGTCTGGTGGCGGAATCGCTGACCTGCTGCTCGTCCGTGGCCGCGGCCACGGCATCATCGACCGTGGAGGCTCTATGAAGACTGGATTGCTTACTGCGATCGCGTTGCAGATCTTCGTGACGGTCAGTAACGCCAATGCGGGCGTCGTGTCGACGGTGCCCGAGCCCGCGTCTCTCGCCTTGCTCGGTGCCGGCGCTGCGGTCGTGGCCGCGGGCGCCTGGTGGAGGAATCGCAAGTAAGCGCTGTTTGCCGTTTCATTCTCCGCACGAGGCGTCGCGCCCGTCCCGTCGGCTGACATGCTTCTCGAAGGACTGATCCGTAACGCCTGGATCCTCGCGTTCGTGGCGGCGGTCGGAATCTGGGAAGTCGTCGCGCCGCGGCACCGGCTCGTCGCCGATCGAAGCCTGCGCTGGCCGACCAGCTTCACGCTCGGTCCCGTCAACGCGCTCATCGCCACCATGCCGTTGGCGCCGCTGGCGCTGGCGGGCGCGGTGGCGGAGCGCGGCGGCGCGCTGGCGAGCGTCGCGGGCCCGGGCGCGTGGGTGGCGGTGGCGCTCGGCGTCCTGCTGCTCGACCTCGCCTTCTACGCTCAGCACCGCGTGCTCCACGCGGTGCCATGGCTCTGGTCGGTGCACCGCGTGCACCACTCGGACGTCGATCTCGACTACACCACGGCGTTCCGCTTCCACCCGCTCGAGGCGCTCGTGACGAACGCCACCGCGCTCGCCGTCATCGCGGTGGTCGGGCTGCCACTGCTCGCGGTGCTGATCCATCAAACGCTCGCCGGCGTGCTCACCGTGCTCGAGCACGCCAACGTCCGTATTCCGCCGGCGATCGAGTCGTGCGTCGGCCGCGTCATCGTCACGCCCGCGATGCACCGCATCCACCACGCGGCGATGTCGCGCGCGACCGACAGCAACTTCGCCACGATCTTTTCGTTCTGGGACCGAGCGCTCGGAAGCTATTCGGCTGCGGCGCCCCAGGGCGGCGACGAGTTCGAGGTCGGCCTGCGGGAATTCGGCGACCGCAAATACCTGACCCTGCCCTGGACGCTCGCGATCCCATTTCTGCGCACGCGCCGCGCGCGATAGTCGCCGGTTTCGGCCGCCCTTGCCTTGACAGGTTGCTGCACCGGTCCTATCCTCGCCGTCACTCGTCTCGACATTTATCCCCCGGCCTCTGCGGCCGAGAGGAGGCTTCATGATTCGGCTCTCGCGACGGCAGTTCGTCATCACTGGCACCACCGGTCTCGCGGGCATCCTCGCCACCCATCGCGCGCCCGCGATCGGCCAGACGCGTGAAATCAGTTATCTGTGCTGGAACAACTTCGCGCCGAACTCGGACAAGAAGCTGGCGGAGATCGGGCAGCGCTTCGCCAAAGACACCGGCATCAAGCTCAAGATCGACCACATCTCCCACATGGGCCCGCAGCAGGCGAAGTACGCGTCGGAGGTACAGACGCAGGCCGGACACGATCTGGTCGAGATGCGCATGCACTTTCCGTGGCTGTACGAGCCGCAGCTCGTCGATGTGTCCGACGTGGTGGCCGGGCTCGAGAAGCAGTACGGCAAGGCGATTTCGTCCTCGTACGAGGGCGCGCACGTGAACGGCGTGTGGCGCGCCGTGCCGCAGTACCACGGGATGTTCGTCGCCACGTACCGCGAGGATCTGTTCAAGAAGGCGGGCCTCAAGGTGCCCGACACGTGGGACGATCTCTACACGGTCGGCAAGGAGCTCAAGAAGATGGGCAATCCCGTCGGGATTCCCATCAGCCAGAACTACGACTCCATTTCCACGGCGGGGCCCGTGCTGTGGTCCTTCGGCGGAATGGAAGTGGACAAGGACGGCAAGACGGTCAAGATCAACTCGGCGGGCACCGAGAAGACGATCGAGTGGTACAAGAAGATGTTCCGCGACTGCATGGAGCCCGAGGTCCTGTCCTGGTCCGACGCGAGCAACAACGAGTCGATCCAGCAGGGCAAGGCCGGGTGGATCCACAACCCCGTCAGCGCCTACATCGTGGCCAAGCAGCGCAAGCTCGTCACCGCGGATGGCATCAATCACCATCGCAGCCTCGGCGGCCCCGCCGGGCGCTTCGAGACCGACACGCCGCGACACATCGGGATCTGGAAGTTCAGCAAGAACATCGAGGCGTCCAAGGAGTGGATCAAGTACCTGCTCGGCAAGAAAGAGACGTACGACGAGTACATCATGGCAGGCGACGCCTTCAATCTACCCGTCTACGCGAAGCTGCAGGATCATCCGGTGCTGAAGAGCGATCCGAAGTACGCCGCCCTGAAGGGTGAGGGCGTCGAGTACCACACCTACGGGTGGCCCGCGCCGCCCTCGGACAAGGTCCAGCTCATCACCAACGCCTACATCCTGCCGAACATGATCGCCAAGGCGGTGACGGGCACGCCCACCAAAGAGGCGATTGCGTGGGCCGAGACCGAGATGAAAAAGATCATGGCGGGCTAGCGTCGTGGCCATCGGGACGCTCCCCGTAGCCGGCGCGCGCGCGCGCCCGTCCTGGCGCACGCGCCTCGGCGAGGCGCTCGATCGCGAGCGCATCCTCGGCCCGCTGTTCATCACGCCGGCCATGATCCTGATCATGCTGCTGGTGGCCTATCCGTTCTGCGTGGCCCTGTACTTCTCGTTGTCCAACGCGTTCATCGGCCGGCCGAGCCAGTTCATCGGGATCACGAACTTCGTGCGCCTCTGGGACGCCGACGCCTTCCGCCAAACGTTCCAGAACGCGTTCGTGTTCACCGGCATCTCGGTGGCCTTCAAGCTGGTGCTCGGCATCTCGCTTGCGCTGCTGCTCAACCAGCAGCTCTGGTTCAAGCGGCTGATCCGCGGCGCCGTGCTCCTGCCGTGGGTCATCCCGACCGCGCTCTCCACCCTCGGCTGGTGGTGGATGTTCAACTCGCTCTACAGCGTGGTGAACTGGACGGGCATTTCGCTGGGGATCCTGTCGCCGCCGGGCCCGAACTGGCTCGGGCAGAGCTATTACGCGATGGCGGCGGTGATCACCGTGAACATCTGGCGCGGCCTTCCGTTCTTCGCCATCACGATCCTGGCGGGGCTGGTGGCCATCCCCAAGGACCTCTACGAGGCGGCGCAGTCGGACGGCGCGGGCCCGTGGGCCCGCTTCTGGTACGTCACGCTGCCGATGCTCAAGCCGGTCCTGGCCGTGGTGGTCCTGTTCTCGACCATCTTCACCTTCAGCGACTTCAACATCGTCTATGTCCTCACCCACGGCGGACCGATCAACTCCACCCACCTGTTCGCGACGTACTCGCGGATGATCGGGCTGGAGAGCGGACGGATCGGCGAGGGCGCCGCCGTCTCGCTCTATCTGTTCCCGCTGTTGATGTTCGTGGTGTGGGCGCAGCTGCGCTTCGTACGCAAGCAGGCCTACTGATGGCGCGGCGACAGCTGTGGACGAAGGCCCTGATGCACCTGCTGCTCGTGCCGTTCCTCGTCTTCGCGTTGTTCCCCTTCTATCACATGGCGCTGACCTCGCTGAAGCAGGACCGCGAGCTCTACGACCGCCACGCGGTGCCCCTCGTCATCAAGCAGGGGCCGACGCTGGCGCACTACACGAAGCTGTTGTGGGAGACCGAGTTCCTCACCTGGACGAAGAATAGCCTCCTGGTCACTGCGCTCGCGACCACGGCGTCCGTCATCATCGGGACGATCGCCGCCTACGCGCTGTCGCGGCTCAAGTTTCGCGGCGTGAACAGCTTCGGCACGGGAATCTTCGTGACGTATCTCGTGCCTACGTCGCTGCTGTTCTTGCCGCTCGCGCAGGTCATCAACTGGATCGGCCTCGCCGATTCGAAATGGGCGCTCGTGGTGACCTACCCGACGTTCCTGGTCCCCTTCTGCACCTGGCTGCTCATGGGCTACTTCCGCACGGTGCCCAAGGAGGTCGAGGAGTGCGCGATGGTCGACGGCGCCACGCGCGTGCAGGCCCTCTGGCGCATCGTGCTGCCCATCGCGATTCCCGGGCTCGTCTGCGCGGTGCTGTTCGCCTTCACGCTGTCCTGGAACGAGTTCATCTACGCGCTCACGTTCACGTCGTCGTCGGAGCAGATCACCGCGAGCGTGGGCGTCACCAGCGAGCTGATCCGCGGTGACATCTACTTCTGGGGCGAGCTGATGGCGGGCGCGATCCTGGGCTCGGTCCCGATCGTGATCCTGTACGTGTTCTTCCTCGACTACTACGTCTCGGGACTTACGGCCGGCGCCGTCAAGTAGCCCCGGAGGCTTGGGTCGCGGGTCGCAGCGGCCGGCGTGGTGCGGTGCGAGACCGTGTTTCGGGTATCGCGTCGGACTGTGCTAGGTGGTGCTCGTCGGCAGGTGCAGCGCGGTGTCGATGTGCGGGTCGAGCACCGCGCCGCGCCAGCCGCTGAGACCTGTGCGTCGCTACTTCAGTGAGTCGATTCCGGCCTGGGCGATCTGCGCGTCCTGCTGCGACGTGACGCCGGAGACGCCCACGGCGCCCACGATCTTGCCGTCGACGACGATGGGGATACCACCCTCCAGCACGCTGTAGCCGATGTTCAGGAGCCGGAGGTTGGCGCCACCCTGGGCGATGAGGTCCTGCAACGCCTTGGTGGGCCGGCGCAGGGCCACTGCCGAACGCGCCTTCTCTTTCGCAATGTCCACGCTGCCCCACTGGGCGTTGTCCAGGCGCTGGAGCATGACCAGCTGTCCGCCCGAGTCGAGGACCACGATGACCACCGGCCAGTTGTTCTTCTTGGCCTCGGCCTCGGCGCCGGCCATGACCTTCTTGGCCTGTTCGAGACTGATCGGCATACCGTACGCCGGGGGTGGGACCGGCGTCTGCGCATCGGCGGGCACGGCGGCCAACAATGCGAAGGACAGCATCAGCATGATCACAGCCAGCTTTGTCATGTCTCCTCCTTATCGTGCGAAAGCCTCGAAGTCAGCGCTCCGGACCACTGGACGACCAACACAACGCGCGTATCCGCGGGCCAGTTCCCGCCCCAAGCGCGGGGCATGCTATCGCGGCGCACACCGCGCGGCAACCGGTCTCCGGAGCACGACACGATACATCGCCCGAGATATCGCGCGAGGCGCGCTGAGTTCCGAGGCGCGGTGAGCGTGCGGCCGACGCGGCGCGGCCCGGCTCAGTCCACGTCGCTGGTGCCGCCGGAGATCGGCGGCGCGGCGGGGCGCGCCCGACGGCGGAGGCGCAGCCGCCAGGCGCGGCGCTCACGCCGGCGCTCGAGGCGCCGCCACGGCGCAAACGAGGGCTTGGCCCACTTGAGCGCCGCCGCGGCGTCCTCGAAGAGCGAGTACGCCACCGGCGTGACGAGCAGCGTGAGCAACAGCGCGAGCGACTGGCCGCCGATGACGACGACGGCGATGGCGCGACGTTCCTCCGCGCCGGGCCCCGTGCCGACCCAGAGCGGCAGCATGCCGGCGACGAGCGCCAGCGTCGTCATGAGGATCGGGCGGAGCCGATTGCGATTGCCCTGCATGATGGCGTCGGCACGCGCCATGCCCGCCGCGCGCAGGCTGTTCATGTGATCGATCTGGAGGATCGCGTTCTTCTTGACCACGCCGAAGAGCACGAGGATGCCGAGCGCCGAGTAGAGGTTGAGCGTGTTGCCGGTGTACCACAGCGCCACCAGCGCGAACGGAACGGACAGCGGCAGCGACAGCAAGATCGTCAGCGGATGGATCAGGCTCTCGAACTGCGAGGCGAGAATCATGTACATGAATGCGAACGAGAGCACGAACACCCACAAGAATTCGGTGAACGTCTTCTCCATCTCCTTCGCCTTGCCGGTGACGAAGGTGGAGTACGCCGGCGGCAGGTTCATGGCCGCCACCTCGCGCTTGACGGCGTCGATGCGATCGGCCTGGCCGAAGCCGGGAGTGACACTCGCGCGCAGCCGCACCTCGCGCTGGCGGTCCGTGCGGTCGATGCGCGAGGCCGTGGGTGCGCGCACGATCTCCACCAGGTTGTCGAGGCGGACGAGCCCGCCGCCGGGCGCGAGCCCGACCTGGGCGGGCGCGCCGGTGGCGGGGTTCGTCGAGAGAGAATCGCGCGACACATAGAGGCGCGAGATCACGGACAGGTCGCTGCGGTGTGCATCGAGCAGCCGCACCGTCACGTCGTAGTCGTCGTTGACGTCATTGTCGTGGAAGCGCGAGACCTGATCGTCGCCGCCCACCATCAGCCGGAGTGCGGTGGCGATCTGCTCGGTGTCCACGCGCAGGTCAGCCGCGCGCGCCCGGTCGATGACGACGCGCAGCTCCGGCTTGTCGAGCTGCAGCGTGCTGTCCACGTCCGCGATGCCGGCGAGGCCGCGGGCGCGCTGCTTGAGCGTCTCGCCATACTCCGCGAGCTTCTCGAGATCGGGGCCGCGCAGGGCGAGGTCGATGTCGAATGTGCCCCCGCCGATGTTGAAGCCGGCGATGTTGCGGATCTGCGGCCGATATCCGTTCGCGAAGAACTTCCGGTACTTCTGGCGCAGGGCGGCGATGACGTCGCGCTGTGAGTAGTTGCCGCGGAACGCGGCCAGCGGATCGCCGTGCTTCAGTCCCTCCCAGATGCGGTGCAGGCTCACCGTGCGCTCGGTGTGGGGCACGGTGCGTACGTACATGTAGCCCTGGTTGACGCGGTTGAGGAACCCACCGCCCGCCGAGGCCAGCGTGAGCGCCACGCCCTTCGTCTCGCGCGCCTCCTTGGCCAGCGCCTGCATGCCCTCGTCCATGGCGGCCAGGCTCATCCCCTCGGGCCCGAAGACGAGCATCTCGAACTCCGACTCGTCGACGTCGCTCGGGATGTACTCCTGCTTCACCGACCGGTAGATCGGCACCGTCGACGCGAGCACGAGCACGCTCACCGCGACGATGACCCACCGGTACCGCATGGACCACGCCAGGCACGCGGTGTACGTGCCGTCGATGTAGCGATAGAAGCCCCGTCGCGATGCCGCCTCATCGTGCTCGCCGTGGCCGCCCGCGTCTTCGGCGCGCAGCAGCCGCGCGCACATCATGGGCGTGAGCGTGAACGACACGAGCAGGCTCACCATGACCGAGACGGCGGCGGTGAGGCCGAACTGGTAGAGGAAGCGGCCGGAGATCGACGACATGAACGACACGGGCACGAAGATGACGACGAGCGAGAGCGTGGTGGCCATGACCGCCAGCCCGATGTCGGCGGTGGCCTCGCGGGCCGCCTCGAACGGCTTCATCTTCTTTTCTTCCACGAAGCGGAAGACGTTCTCGAGCACGACGATGGCGTCGTCGATGACGATGCCCACCATCAAGACGAGCGCGAGCATGGTCACGCTGTTCAGCGTGAAGTTGAGCATCCACATCATGCCGAACGCGGAGACGACCGAGGTCGGGATGGCCACCGCGGCAATGAACGTCGAGCGCCACGAGCGCATGAAGGCGAGCACGACCAGCGAGGCGAGGATCGAGCCCAGCACGAGGTGCAGGTTGATCTCGTGCAGGGCGGCATAGATGTACTTCGACTGGTCGCGGATGATCTCGAGCTTCACGTCGGCGGGAACCTGGGCCGTCAGCCGCTCCAGGGTCTTCTTCACGCCCTCGATCACGGCCACGGTGTTCTCGCCCGACTGGCGGCGGATCTCGAGGATGACCGTCGGCACGCCGTTGAGCCGCGCCGCCGAGCGTTGCTCCTTCGTACCGTCCTCGGCGTAGCCGATGTCGCGCACGCGCACCGGCGAGCCACCGAGATTGGCCACCACGAGGTCGTTGAAGGCCTTGGGATCGGCCATCCGTCCCATGGTCCGCAGCGACGCTTCGTTCAGGCCCGACGTCACGTTGCCGCCGGGGAGGTCGGCGTTCTGGCGTACCAGCGCGTCGCGCACGCTCGTGATCGGCAGCTGATATGCCGCCAGCCGATCGGCATCCACCCACACGTTGATCGAGCGCGGCAGGCCGCCGACGATGCGGACCTCGCCCACCCCCGTCGAGCGCTCCAGCTGCGGGCGCGCGATCTTGTCGGCGATCTCGGTGAGCTCGCGCAGCGACCGCTCGCTGGCCAGCGCGATGGTGAGGACCGGCGACTGGTCGTTGTCGAACTTGGAGATGATCGGCGGCTTGACGTCGCGCGGCAGGTTGCGCTGCGCGATGGAGACCTTGTCGCGCACGTCCTGCGCCGCCACGTCGATGTTCCGGCTCAGCACGAACGTCGTGATGATCAGCGAGTTGCCGGGCGTCGAGATCGAGCGCAGCTCCTGGATGCCCTGGATCGTGTTGATCTGCTCTTCCAGCTTCTGCGTGAGCTGGGTCTCGATCTCCTCCGTGGAGGCGCCGGGCAGCTCGACGCGCACGGTCACCGTGGGCAGGTCGACGGCCGGGAAGCGATCGACGCCGAGGCGGAAGTACGAGGCGGCGCCGACGACGACCAGCGCCATCACGATCATGGTGGCGAAGACCGGGCGCTTGATGCAGACTTCGGCGAGCTTTTGCACGGTGGGACTCTAGCGCTCGGCGGTCACGGACTGACCCGGCGCCAGATTGCCGGGTTGCAGGACGACGCTCTCGCCGGGCTTGAGTCCGGCCACGATCTCGATCGTGTCATTGCCGCGGCGCCCGGTCGTCACGCGAACCTCGGCGATCTTACCCTGACGCACGACGAGCAGCTTCTCCACGCCGGCGAACGTCACGAGCGACGCCGCCGGCACGCGGATCACCGGCTGCGAGCTTTCGGTCACGATGTCGGCGCGGGCGAAGGCGCCGGGTTTGAGAACGGCGTTCGCGTTCGGCACCTCGGCCTCGATCAGGAGCGTGCGGTTCTGCTCCTGCACGATCGGGCTGAGGCGAACCACGCGCCCCTGATACGCGGTGGTGTCGCCCTCGACCGTCAGCCGCACCGCCTGACCAACCCGCACGCCGGCGGCCTCGCGCTCTGGAACCGGCAGTCGCAGCCGCAGCGGATGCGTACGCACCAGCGTGGCCACCGGCGCTCCTGCCGCCAGATACTCGCCCACCGCGGCCTGCCGGGCGCTGACCGCGCCGTCGAACGGCGAGACGAGCACGGTGTCCGCGAGCTGCTGCCGCGCCAGCTCGAGCTCCGAACGGCGCTGGGTCAAGGTGGCCTGCCGATTGCGGACCTCCTCGAGCGCGTCGTGATAGCGGCCCTCGGCGACGCCAAGGTTCGCCTCTGCGGTGTCGTCCTGCGCGCGCGCGATGAGGTTTTGCTGGAGCAGCTTGGCCGAGCGCTCGCGCGCCAGCCGCGCCTCGTCCAGCACCGCGCGCGCCTGACGCACGATCGACGTCTTCTCGGGATCCACCTGCTCGTCGGTACCCGTCAGCGCCAGCCCGAGCCGCGCGCGCGCCTGCTGCAGTGCCGCCTCCGCCTGCTCAACACGCAGGCGGTAGTCGGTCTGGTCGATGCGCGCGATCACCTGCCCCTTGCGTACCCTCGTGCCGAGGTCGACCGCCTGCTCCACCAGGCGGCCCGGCACTTTCACACCGAGCACGACCGTGTCGTCGGCCGCCAGCGCGCCCGTAGAGGACACCATGCGGGGGACGCGCTGCTCGACGGCCTGGAACACCTTGACCGGCCGCGGTCGCGTGGCTGCGGGCTGTTCGGTGGAGGCAGACGCGGAGGCGGACGCGGTCGGCTGGCCGGTGCAGCCGGCGGCGGCCACCAGGACAGCGAGCAAGGCCAACCAGGCGCGGGGCATGCGGCAGATCATACCCCAACACCGAGCGACGATCGGAAATCGGCTAGTCGACGAGGGCGATGGCGCGCACGGGCGAGCCGTCGGCGCCGTCGATCTTGAGCGGGAGCGCGATGAATCGGCATCGCGCGGCGCCGATGTGGTCGAGATCCGTCAGGTATTCGATCACGGTGATGCCGGCCGGGAAGAAGACGTGGTGCGTGGTGCACTGCTCGGGCGTCAACTTCACGTTCGGCTCGAAGACCGACGTGCGCACGGTGTAGTCGGGCGGATAGTCGTAGCCCACGGCCTTCACGCCGCGCCGCACGAGCCACTCGCACGCCGAGCGTCCCGTGAACGGAGCGTCGCGCCAGAACTTCTCGCTCTCCACGCTGACCTTCTTCGGCCAGTCCGTGCGGAGCAGCGCGATGTCGCCCCGGCGCACGTGGCCGGCGTGCTGGTCGAGCTCGGCGGCCGTGACCTCGCCGTTGTCGCCGAGATGGCTCAGGTCGACCACGGCGGCGTCGCCGATCCACTGGTCGACGGCCATCGACGCGATGTCGCGATCACCCGGCAGGAAGTGCACGGGCGCGTCGACGTGCGTGTAGGCGTGGCACGCCACCGTCAGCACGGTGGACTGGAACACGTCCCCGGCCGCATGTGATCTGGTCAGCTTCGGCTCGACCTTCCAGCGGAAGTGCGGCCGGATCGGAAACGAGAGATCCACGATGCGCATGGCCACCTCTTATACACCGATTCGGGCGAGAAAGGCGCCGACGACCGCCTGCACCTCGGCCCGGTGCGAGCGGTTGGGAAAGTGGCCGCCGCCCTCGACGACGTGCAGCCGCGCGCCGGGAATCGTCTCGGCCACCCGCCGCGACATCGCCACGGTCGGGAAGTGATCCTCCGCGCCCGCGATCACCAGGACAGGACATCGAATGCGTCCACAGTCGGCGAGCCACTCGGTGCGGGCATACGTCTCGTCGAGCAGCGCCAGCAGCGATGCGACCGAGTGCCGCCGCAGCATGCCGAGCACCTCCACGTAGCGATCGGGGCGCGCCTTGAGTCGCGCCAGCGCGTCTTCGCCCACGCGCAGGCGCACGTTGGCGTCGTAGTATTCCTCGAAGCGCCCGGCCTCCACGAGGCGCCTGTGCCGTCGCCACCACGCGATGTCGTCGGGCAGCGGCGCGTACGGCGGGCCGCTGATGGACACGACCGCGCGAACGCGCTCCGGCGCGTTGGCCGCCAGCCACAGGGAGAGCGCCGCTCCCATCGAGGCGCCCCCGAAGACGGCGCGCGCGATGCCGAGCGCGTCGAGCCACAGCAGCACGTCTTCGGCCTTCTTCGAATATGTGTAGTCCTCGACGCGCTCGAAGCGCTCGGACAGCCCATGACCGCGCGTGTCGGGAAAAAGCGCGCGAATGCGCGTGGCGAATGGCTCCAGATCGGAGACCATCGACGAGGAGTCCTCGATCGACCCGCCGTGGATCCAGACGACCGGCGGCTTCGTGACGTCGCCGGCCTCGCGCCAGTGCAGGCGCACGCCGTTCGGCAGCGCGATCTCAGGCATGCATCGGGCCGTATCGAACGTCGGGCATTGACACGCGGCTGGCGCGGTCGAATAGTAAATCCGCATGAGTCCCAAGAGCGCGTTCACCTATCGGGATTACGAAGCGCTGCCGAACGACGGCCGGCGTTACGAGATCCACGATGGCGAGCTCTGCGTGACGCCGTCTCCGTCCCTGGCGCACCAAATCGTCAGTGCTCGCCTGTTCACTCATCTCATCAAGTACCTCGAGCCGCGTCGAGCCGGCCTGCTGCTGTACGCGCCGCTCGACGTCATTCTGGCCGATCGGCCCGATGAGACGACGATCGTCCAGCCGGACATCCTCTATATCGCCTCCGATCGCACGGTCGTCACCAGCGCGCGCGGGCTCGAAGCCGCGCCGAGTCTCGCCATCGAGATTCTGTCGCCGTCCACGCGCACCATCGACCGGGTGATCAAGCGACGCCTGTATGCGCGATACGGGACGCCGTCTCTCTGGCTCGTCGATCCAGAGGCCCACGTCATCGAGGCGTTCGTGCTCGAGAATGATCGCTATGCGCTCGCGGCGACGGCCACCGGCGCGGAGCCGGTCGACCTGCCGCCCTTCATCGGGCTCGCGCTCGTCCCCGACGCGCTCTGGCCCTAAGCCGCGCGGCGCTCGAGCCGTCGCGCGAAGAGCGACATCGAGTAGGTGCAGAGCCAGTACACGACCGCGATGAAGATGTAGATCTGAAACGGCTTGATCTCGCGGTTGTTCACGATCTGCGCGGCCTTGGTGAGGTCGACGTACCCGATGATCGAGGCGAGTGACGTGTCCTTGAAGAGCACGATCATCTGCGTGACGAGCGAGGGCACCATGTTCTTGAGCGCCTGCGGCAGCACGACGTAGGTCATGGTCTTCGCGCCGGTCATGCCGAGCGCCGTCGCGGCCTCCACCTGCCCGCGCGGCACCGACTGCACGCCCGCGCGGACGATCTCGCCGAAGTAGGCGGCCTCGAAGATCACGAACGCCGTCAGCGCCACGCCGTACTCGGGGATCGGCAACCGCAGCAACTGCGGAATGATGAACCAGATCCAGAAGATGACCATGACGAGGGGCACGCCGCGGAAGAACTCGACGTACATGGTGGCCGGGACGCGCACCACGCGCGTGGAGGACAGCCGCGCCAAGCCGACGAAGACGCCGAGCAGGAAGCCGAGCAGGATCGCGGGAATGGCCAGCCGCAGCGTGCCGCCGATGAACGGACCGATGCCGATGAGGCCCTGGAGGATCAGGAACTTGAAGTTGCTCGCGATGACCGAGAAGTCCATCGGCTAACGCGCTCCGCCGCGCCGTCGCGCCCTGCGCATCGTGCGACGACGACGGCAAGCCATACGGCGCTCGCAATGCCACCACGCACCGCCCGCCGCCCCGCGCAATCCGGCGGCCCGCATCAGCCGGGGTCGACGCGGGCGATCAGGCCGGGGATCGCATAGCGTCGCTCGACGCGCGCCATGATGGTGGCGATGGACAGGCAGAGCACGAGGTAGATCAGCGTCCCGGCGGTCAGCGCCTCGATGGCCTTGGCCGTGTACGTCTCGATCTGGCGCGTCTGGAACGTGAGCTCGGCGACGCTGATCGTCAGCGCGACCGACGAGTTCTTCAGCAGATTGAGCGACTCGTTCGTGGCGGGCGGCACGATCAGCCGCAGCGCGACGGGCAAAATGATGAGGCGATACGCCTGGAACGTCGTGAGCCCCATCGCGACCGACGCCTCGAACTGCGTGCGTGGAATCGACTGAATGCCGGAGCGAATGACTTCCGAGATGCGGGCGCCGTGATAGACGCCGAGCGCCAGCATGCCGGCCCAGAACTCAGCGCCGTGATTGAAGAGCCAGTCCTGCACGCCGCGCGGCAGCAGAGGCGGGACGCCGAAGTACCAGAAGAACATCCACACGAGCAGCGGGACGTTCCGGAAGAACTCGACGTAGGAGGTGGCCGCCCACCGCAACGGCGTGAACCGCACCGTGCGCAGCGCGCCCGCCAGAATCCCGAGGCCGACCGCGAGCACCCACGCCAGCGCCGAGAGCTCCAGCGTGGTGATGAGGCCCTGGAGCAGCCAGCGCCCCGACTCGCCGGTCCAGAGCACGCTCCACTTGAAGGTGTAGGTGATAGCCCCCGAACCTCCCGTCCGCTGCGCGCCCCGGCCGAGCCGGGACGCGCCTCGGGATGACTACTTACCGACCTGCTTCAGCAGATACGCGCGCACCTGCGCGGTCATCGGATACGGCAGCTCACCCTTCGGGCCGAACCACTTGTCGTAGATCTCGAAGTAGTTGCCTGACTCGAACGCGTTCTTGAGTCCCGCGTCGACGGCGGCCTTGAACTTCGCGTCGCCCTTGCGCATCGCCATGCCGTAGGGCTCCTCGGAATAGAAGTCGCCGACGACGTCCCAATCGTCCGGATTCGGCGCCTTCGCCTTCAGACCGAAGAGCTGGATGCCGTCGTTCGTGTAGGCGTCCACCTGTCCCTGCGCCAGCGCCTGGAACGCCGCCGGCTGATCGGGGAACTCGCGCAGCTGCGCCTGCGGATACTTCTCGCGCAGGATCTTGGCGTTCGTCGCGCCCTGCTGCGCGGCAATCCGCTTGCCGCCGATATCGTTGATCGAGCGAATCGGGCTGCCCTTCTTCACGAGGAACTGGGCGCCGGTGTAAAAGAACGTGAGGCTGAAGTCGACCGACTCGCGGCGCTGTGGCGTGTCGGTCATGGTGCCGGCGATCAGGTCGACCGCGTTGGAGGTCAACAGCGGGATGCGCGTGGGCGGCGTGGATTCCTTCTTCTCGACCTTGATCGACCGGCCGACGGCCCGCTCGACCGAGGGCTTCACGACCTTTTCGACGAGGTCGATCGAAAAGCCGACCCACTCATTGTTCTTGTTGATGTAGGCGAACGGCGGCGAGCCCGTGCGGGTGCCGATGGTCAGCACCCCCGTGGACTTGATCTTCTCCAGTGTGTCCTGCTGCGCCGTCGTGGGCCCGGCGAGCCCGAGTGCGACGGCGAGCGTGATCAGGACAGCGAGCGTCTTCCTCATGGGTCCTCCGTCAATGGGTGAGGATCTTGGACAGGAACTGCTTGCCGCGGTCCGATTTCGGCGCGGCGAAGAACTGCTGTGGGGTGCCCTCCTCGACCACCTGGCCCTCGTCCATGAAGACCACGCGGTGAGCGACGCGACGGGCGAACCCCATTTCGTGCGTGACGCACATCATCGTCATGCCGTCGCGGGCAAGCGTCGTCATGACGTCGAGCACCTCGTTGATCATCTCCGGATCGAGCGCGGACGTGGGCTCGTCGAACAACATGATCTTCGGCTGCATCGCGAGCGCGCGCGCGATGGCCACCCGCTGCTGCTGGCCACCGGACAGGTTCGCCGGATAGTTGTCCGCCTTCTCGGCGAGCCCGACCCGTGCCAGCAGCGCCCGCGCGGTCTTCTCGGCCTCCGGGGGCGAGAGCTTCCGGACCTTCTTGGGCGCCAGCATGATGTTCTGCAGCGCCGTCATGTGGGGAAACAGATTGAACGACTGAAAGACCATCCCGACGCGCGTGCGCAGGGCCGGCAGGTTCACGCCGCGCCTGGTGATCGAGTCACCGAGCACCGCGATGTCGCCCTCCTGCACGCGCTCGAGCCCGTTGACGCAGCGGATGAGCGTGGACTTGCCGGACCCGGAGGGCCCGCACACCACCACCACCTCGCCGGCGCCGACCGCCAGGTCGATGTTGCGGAGCACGTGCAGCTTGCCGAACCATTTGTTGACGCCTTTGAAGACGATTGCCGACGCGGCCGCCATCACGACCCGATCGACGGGGTCGCGCGGGCAGGGCCGGATGCCGCCTCGCCCAGGAGCAGAGTCGCGAGCGCGGCACGATCGCGCAGGAGCGCGGCGAGGCGATCGACCGAGCTGTCGACGGCTTTGGCGAGCGCGTCAGCGCCGCCGAAGCGTTCGAGCGTTTCTGGTGGAATGAACTTCAGCAGCAGGCTGGAGGTTCCGGGCGGCATCCCCGCGAAGTGCACGGTCAGCACGCCGTAGTCTTCGAGCAGCAGCATCGCCAGGGCCGCCGTCGCCTCGATCGGGACGATGGGCGGCGTCGCGACGTCTGCGCGCTCCATGGCAAGCGCCAGCACGTCGTCGGCCCGCAACTGTGCCGTGACCGGCGTCACGTGCAGGCGCGCGCCGAAGACGCCGCTCAGCGCCTGGCCGACCCGCCGCGTCGTCTCCACGAGAACGCGCACGCGTTCGGGACGGTAGCCCGCGAGCGAGCGGGCGGCCGCCGGGTAGAGCATCGGACGCGCCTCCAGGCCGAACTCGAACGCGCGCGCGCGGATGGCCGCGACGAGCGCCGCGTCGCCGGCGAGCAGGCCCAGCCGCGGCCCGATCGTGCCGTACTTGTCGAGTCCCGTGGCGCCGAGATCGGCGCCGAGCTCGAGTGTCTTCGGCTGGCCGAACACGGCCGGCCCCACGCGCGCGCCACCAGCATCATCGACGTACACGCGGACGCCGCGCGCGTGCGCCAGCCGCACCGCCTCGCGCGCGCTTTCGAGTGGCAGCAGATCATAGGTGACCGCGAGGCGCGTGAGCACCAGCAGCGTGACACGCGGCTCACGCTCGAGCGCCGCCGCGAATCCGGCGAGATCACCCGTCTCGACGAAGCGCGCGCCGCATTGTCGCGCGGAGCGAATGGCCGTCGGATGCGTGTACGTCGGGGAGAGCCCGAGCACGGTGTCGCCGGCGGACACCAGGGCCAGGTGGGTGGCGAACGTCGCCGCCGTGAGCCGGTTGAACAGCATGACGTCGTGACGTCGTGGGTCGCCACCCAGATGCTCGAGCGACAGCGAGCGCACGCGCTCGCCGACGAGTGCCGGCGCGATCTCGTCGTCGGCCAGCGCGATCTCTGCGGGCTCCAGCGGCAGGCCGCGCTCGAGTCCCGAGAAGTTGAAGATCGACGCGGGTCCGCGCGCCGCGATGCGCCGCTCGATGACTCGCCGCACGCGCTCGAGCTTCAGGAAATCGTCCTCGGTGGATCGAATGATCGCCCCGCGCGCGTACGGCAGCCCCGCCGCGAACTCGTTGCCGAAGCGGTCCGTGGTCACGGCCATGCTCACGCCATCACGATCAACACATCACCGGCGTTCACGGCCTGCCCCGGCTCGACCCGCACCTCGGCCACCGTGCCCGCGCCCGATGCCTTGAACTCGTTTTCCATCTTCATCGCCTCGATCACCAGCAGTGTGTCGCCCGCCTGCACGCTGTCCCCCGGCCGGACGGCGACGCGGCTGATCTTACCCGGAAGCGGCGCGCTCAGCGTGCGGCTTCGCGTGCCCGCGGCCGTCCCCGCCCGGGTGCGAATGATGTGGCGCGTCTGTTCCTCGACCGCGATCTCGTACGCCTCGCCCCCCACGTGAACCACGCACGCGCCGTCATGGTCGAGCACGTTCGCCGTGTAGGAGGCGCCGTCGATCAGCAGCGAGTACACGCCGGGCGCGGGTTGGCGCGCGTCGACGTCCAGCACCTCGTCGCCGATCGCGACGCGGTAGCGTCCGTCGCTGCCGGTGACCTCGACGACCCGGCTCTCGTCGTTGACCGTGGCCACGTATTTCACGGCCGTGTCCAGCCGCGAAGGCCGGCGGCGCGCCAGGCCGAGATCGTCGTCGCCTCCTCGGGTGTCGTCGGCGCCGGTCGCGCCCGCTCGTGCTCGGCGAGCACGGCGGCGATCACCGCGACCGAGGCGAGCTGGCCATCGTTGGGGCGCAGATCCGGCAACACGCGCTCCAGGAACGCGGTCGATAGGCGCCCGGCGCGAAAGTCGGGATGCGCGATGATGCGCGCGAGCGCCGGAATCGTCGTGCGCACGCCGCTCACGCGATACTCGGCCAGCGCCCGCGCCATGCGCTCGCACGCCGTGTTGCGGTCGGCGCCCCATACGATGAGCTTGCTCATCAGCGTGTCGTAGAAGCGCGGCACCGTGTAGCCCTCGTACACGCCGGAGTCGTCGCGGACCCATGGCCCTCCCGGCGCCTTCAGACTTGTGATCGTCCCCGGCGAGGGCAGCCAGCCCGCGAACGGATCTTCGGCGTTCACTCGACACTCGATCGCCCAGCCACGCCAGCCGACATCGGCCTGCGCGAGCGAGAGCTTCTCGCCGGCGGCGATTCGCAGCTGCTCGTGCACGAGATCGACGCCGGTCACCATCTCGGTCACCGGATGCTCGACCTGGAGCCGCGTGTTCATCTCGAGGAAGTAGAAGTTCCGGTCGGCGTCGACGAGGAATTCGATGGTACCGGCATTGACGTAGCCCGCCGCGCGGGCGAGCCGGCACGCGGCCACGCCCATGCGCGCACGCAGCGTCGGATCGACCAGCGGCGAGGGGCACTCCTCCACCAGCTTCTGGTGTCGCCGCTGGATCGAGCACTCGCGCTCGCCGAGATGAATCACCCCGCCGTGCGTGTCGGCGAGGATCTGAATCTCGATGTGGCGCGGCTCGACGACGGCCCGCTCGAGATAGACGGACGCGTCGCCAAATGCCGCGCCGGCCTCGGCGCGCGCCGCGCGCAGCGCCTCGGGCAGGTCCTCGGCGCGACGGACCAATCGCATCCCCTTACCGCCGCCGCCCATCGCCGCCTTGAGCATGACCGGATAGCCGATGTCACCGGCCGCGCGAGCCGCCTCGGCCTCGGTCGGCACCGCGTCGAGCGTGCCCGGGACCATCGGCACACCCATCTCCCGAGCCAGCGCGCGTGCGGCCGTCTTGCTGCCCATCCGCCGCATGGCCGCCGCCGGCGGGCCGACGAACGTGAGGCCGGCCTGCGCGCACGCCTCGGCGAACGCGGGATTTTCGGACAGGAAGCCGTACCCCGGATGCACCGCGTCGGCGCCGGCGCGCCGTGCCGTCTCCACGAGCCGTTCGGCGACCAGATAGCTCTCGGTCGCGGCCGCCGGACCGATCGCGTACGCCTCGTCGGCAAGCTGCACGTGCGGCGCCTCGCGATCGGCCTCGGAATAGACGGCGACGGTGGCGATCCCCAGCTCGCGACAGGCGCGCAGAACGCGAACGGCGATCTCGCCGCGGTTGGCGACGAGCAGTTTCTTGATCTTCATCCCGCCGATGATACTGCTAATCGCCGACGGCCTTCACCGCGGCCTCGACGAACGACGTGTCCACGATGTCCTTGAGCGGGACGACCGCCTTGATGAAGCCGTGCCGCTGCCACCAGGTCATCTGGCGCTGGATGTCGTCGACCCAGAGCCGCCCGTTGCGATCCTGATAGGGAAACCCCAGCTTGATCACCGATTCGGGCGCTCCGGTGTAGCGGGCGGTGATGGCGAGCACCTCGTCGTACGGCGCGCCCCGCTTACCCGCGAGCACGGCGTCGTAATAGTGACGGGAGGACTTCACGTAGCCCTTCATGAAGTTGAGGGCACGCGTGCGATCTGCCGCGAACTTCTTCGAGTAGAACACCGTCGCGATCTGCCAGGGGAAAACGTCCCCGGCCCACGCGATGACGCGTCCGAACCCGTCGGCCTCGGCGCGGCCGGGAAAGGGCTGCGGCAGGATCACGGCGTCGACCTGCTTGCCCTTCAGGGCCTCGAGCGCCGCCGGCATCGCCTGCAACGGCACGAGCGTGACGTCCTTCAGCGTCATGGTCTCCTTCTCGAGCATGTTGCCGATCTGATAGTGAAAGGTCGAGCCGAGCTGCGTGATCCCGATTCGCCGACCCTTGAGCCCGGCCATCGAGCGGACGCCTGCGTCGTGCAGGTCCTTCTGCACCACGATCGCCGTCAGCCGATGATCCGGCCATTCGCGGCCCTTGTCGGCGACGATCCACATCGTCTCGCCGCCCAGCACGATGTTGTAGGTCGCCGCCGTCAGTCCGGTGGCGCCCACGTCGATCTGGCCGGCAGCCACCGCCGTCGAGATCGGCGCCGCGGCCTGGAAGTAGACGAGCTCCGGCTCGACGCCGAACTGCTTGAAGAAGCCCTTCTCGACGCCGACGAAGATCGGCGCCGACGCCGTCAGCTTGAGCACGCCGACCTTGGGTCGATCCTGGGCCATCGTGGCCGACGTCCACGTGAGCAGGCCCGCCAGCACCACGATGACGACACGACGCATCGGCGGCTCCTTCACCTTTGCCCGTTCACGGATTCGCATGAGTGACCCGAGCGTGCCGAGTCGTCGCTGCGCATAGGGGACGCCGCGCACGATTGAGTCGGCGGGGCCGACATGCAATCGTCCTCATGAACGCTTCGGCGTTTCGCCGATCCACCTTCGGCCTCGAACCATTCGAGATGCGACCTCGCGGTGCCCGCTGGCGCGACTTTGACCCGCCCGTCCTTCAGGCACAACATCCGACGGGCGCGCTGAAACGCGACGTCTTTCGGCCTCGTGCGCGGCGTGTCTGTCACGACGCCGCCCGCCACGGGATCGCCAGCCGCTCGAGCCGACCGAGGCCCCAGTGCGACAGCACGCCGAGCACCGACAGCAAGACGATGCCGACCATCAGCTTGGTGGTTTGCATGAGATTGCCCGCGTGGAGCACGAGGTAGCCGATGCCGGACTCGACGGCGATCATTTCCGCCGCCACCAGCAGCAGCAGCGCCGTGCCCGCGCCGAGCCGCAGCCCGGCGAAGATCATCGGCAGCGCGGAGGGCAGAATCACCTTGCGGATGATCGACCAGCGGCGGGCGCCGAACGCGACCGCGGCGCGAACGAGCAGCGGATCGGCCTGACGCACGCCTGCGAACGTGTTGATCGCCATCGGAAAGAAGACGCCGAGCGCGATCACCGCGATCTTCGAAGGTTCGCCGAGCCCCAGCCAGAGGATGAGCAACGGCAGCAGCGCGATCTTCGGGATCGGAAACGTCGCGGCGAGCACTGGCGTGCCGACGGCCTCAGCCGCCGCAAAGAAGCCGACGGCCACGCCCACCACGACGCCGGCCGCCGCGCCGAGCACCCCGCCGAGCACCAGCCGCTGCAAGCTCGCCGCGAGGTGGATCAGGAGCTCGCCCGAGCGCAGCATCTCCCAGCCTTCAGCCAGCACGCCGAGCGGCGAAGGCAGGAACAGCACCGGCACGCGACCCGTGCGCGCGAGCGCTTCCCAGATCACGAGCAGCCCGAGCACCGCCGCCACGCGCAGCCCGCGGTACTCGGGCCGCACGAGAAACGCCGCGCGATTCACGACGGCGACACGCATTAGGGTTGCGGGGCGCCCGCCGCCAGCTCGCGCAGCGCCGCGGCGGCTTGATCGCGGATCAGAGTCCAGATGCGCTCGACGGCGTGCACGAACGCCGGCTCACCGAGCACCGCCTCGGCGCGCGGGCGCGGCAGCTCGACCTTGATCTCGGCCAGCACGCGGCCCGGCCGACGCGACAGCACGACGACGCGGTCGGCCATGTACACCGCCTCCTGGATGTTGTGCGTGACGTACACGATCGTCTTTCGCGTCCGCTCCCAGATGGCCAGCAGCTCGTCCTGCATGAGCTGGCGCGTCTGGGCGTCGAGGGCCGAGAACGGCTCGTCCATCAACAGCACCGCGGGCTCGACGGCCAGCGCCCGCGCGATCCCCACGCGCTGTCGCATGCCACCCGACAGCTGGTGCGGGTACTTCGCCTCGAAGCCGCCGAGGCCCATCATGTCGAGATGGTGGCGCGCGCGCCGCGCGCGCTCGTCGGCCGCCAGGCCGAGCTCCTCCAGTCCGAACTCGACGTTGGCCTGCACCGTCCGCCACGGAAACAGCGCGAACTCCTGGAAGACCATCGCCGTCGCGGCCTGGCCCGGGCGCAGGTCGCCATCGAGCCAGATCGCGCCATCGGTCGGCGCCATCAGTCCGGCGATCAGGTTCAGCAGCGTGGACTTGCCGCAGCCCGACGGCCCGAGCACGGCCACGAACTCCTCGGACTCGACGGCGAGGTCGATCGCGTCGAGCGCGCGCACCGCCTGCCCGCCGCGGTCACCGTAGATTTTCGACACGCGCTCCACGACGACGCGCATGGCTACGGCTGCCTCAGCCGAAAGCGCTGGACCTTGTCCGTGGCGGTCTTCGGCAGGCTGTCGGCGAAGACGATCGTCGCGGGCGCGCGGTGGCCGCCGGCGCGGCGCCGGACGAAGTCGATCAGGGTCGCCGCGACGTCGTCCGATGCCGTCCAGCCGCGCTTGAGCACGACCACCGCGTGCGGCCGCGTGAGCCCGTTGTTGTCGGCGACACCGACGACGCCGGCCTCGAGCACTCCGGGATGCTCGACGAGCGCCGCCTCGATCTCCGCCGGCGAGACCCAGATGCCGGCGATCTTGAGCATGTCGTCGGAGCGCCCCGCGAACGTGAAGAAGCCCTCCGCGTCGCGCACGAACATGTCGCCGGTGCGCAGCCATTCGCCGAGCATGGTGGCGCGCGTCCGCTCCGGCCGGTTCCAGTAGTACGGGGACGTGGTCGGTCCCTTGATGAGCAGGTGTCCGACAACGCCGTCGGAGACCGGCGCGTCGCCGTCGTCCACGATCCGCGCGTCGAAGCCGGGCACGAGGCGCCCGGCGGAGCCGCGCCTGGCCGCACCCGGCGTATTCGCGATGAAATCGTGCAGCGCTTCGGTCGACCCGACGACCTCCACCAGCTCGAGCCCGAATCGCTCCGCCCAGCCGTCGAAGATCGCCGGCGGCAGCGCCTCTCCCGACGACACGCAGAAGCGCAGCGAGGACAGGTCCCAGCGGCGCTCGGCCTCGTCGATGGCCAGCATGCGTGCGTAGAGCGTCGGCACGGTGAAGAACACCGTCGGTCGCTCCGCGGTGATGACGTCGAACGCGCGCTCGGCGTCGATGCGTTCGGCCACGAGCACAGAAGCGGCGCCCACGCGCGACGGAAAGTACAGCGTGTTGCCCAGGCCGAAGGCGAAGAACATCTTCGAGGCGGAGAACACGAGATCCTCGGCCTCGAGCCCGAACACGCCGATCCCGACACAGTCGGCGGCGGCGACGAAGTGGGCATGCGAATGCACGGCCGCCTTCGGACTTCCGGTGGAGCCCGACGTGTAGCCCCAGTAGCAAATGTCGTCCGCGCGCGTGAGTGCGGGAGCACACGCGAGTTTGGCGGCCGCCAGCAGCTCCTCGAAGTCGTGCGTGCCCGGCAACCCCGTGCCGCCCACGACGACGACCGCGCGCAGGGACGGACATCGGTGACGCACGGCCAGCACGCGACCCGCCACCGCGGTCTCGACGATTACGACGACCGCGCCGCTGTCGGTCAGGATGAACTCGTATTCGGCGGGGCTCATCAGCGTGTTGATCGGCACCGCGACGGCGCCGAGCTTCGTCACGCCCCAGAAGGCGGCGGCGAACGCCGGCGAGTCGTTGAGCACCAGCACGACACGGTGCTCCACCTCCACGCCGAGCTCGGCCAGCGCGCCGGCGCAGCGGTCGACGGACGCCGCCAGCTCCGCATAGGTGATCGAGCGACCGGCGAACCGGAATGCGGTGCGGGCGCCGCGCCCCTCGGCAAGGTGACGATCGACGAAGAAGGTCGCGGCGTTGAGCTGCTCGGACGCGCTGCCCACCGCGGGAATTTTACCGTATGCGGCGGCCCCTACCGCGAGCCGGTGTCGTCACGCGGGGCCCGCGTGAGCACGTAGTACGCCACGCGGACACCCCGGTACTCGATGTCGGCCTGTCGCGCAAAGCCGAGCTTGTCGAGCACACGCTGCGAGCCGCGGTTCTCCGGGTACGTCACCGCCACCAAGCGGGGCAGGCCCAGTGTGCCGAACGCGTGATCCACGAGCGCGGCGCCCGCCTCGCTGGCGATGCCGCGGCCCCAGGCGCGCCGCAGAAGGCGATACGCCAGCTCGATGTCGTCGCCGCTCGGCATCCGGATGAGCGCGGCGAGGCCGTAAAACGCGCCGTCGGCCCGGCTCTCCACGCGCCAGAAGCCGAGCGGTCCGTGATCGGCGCCGATCCGCTGCTGCACGCGCTCGAGGGTCTCCTCGGCGCTCTTCACGCCGGCGGGGCTGCCGACGTACCGCATCACGTCGGGATCGCTGTCCAGCCCGATGAGGTCGGCCTCATCGGATGCGCGCAGCCGGCGCAACCGTAGTCGTGGGGTCTCGATCATGCTATCGTTCCCTGCACTTTCGCACCGATCGTCTCCCTCCGCGCAGGAACGACGTGCACAAGGAGGCCGCCATGCGGCGCACGATGCTTGTCGGATCGACGCTTCTCCTGATGCTGGCGCTGGCTGCGCCGGCGCCGGCCGACGCGCAGACGAAGGACGACACCGTGGTCTACGCGCTGCAGTCCGACATCCCGAACTGGGACCCACCGAACTCCGTGCTGCGCGAGTCGATCATCCTCGGCTACCACGTGTTCGATCATCTGGCCGCGCGGGATCTCAAGACCGGAAAGGTCGGCCCGAGCCTTGCCACGTCGTGGCGCTCCCTCGACGAGACCACGTGGGAGGTCAAGCTGCGCCAGGGCGTGAAATTCCACGACGGCACGCCGTTCACCGCCAAGGACGTGAAAGCCTCCTTCGACCGCGTGCTCGACCCGGAAAAGAAGCTGACGGCTCGTGGCAACCACGCCAAGATCAAGAGCGTCGAGGTCGTCGACGACCACACGGCGCGCTTCAAGACCGATGGGCCCTACCCGGTGTTCGTCGAGCGGCTGACCGCGCTCGTCATGCAGTCAGAAAAGCAGATCAAGGAGAAGGGCCACGAGTACATGCAGGAGCACCCGGTCGGCACCGGGCCCTACAAGCTCGTGCGCTGGAACAAGAAGCAGGAGCACCTGCTGGCCCGCAACGACGACTACTGGGGTCCCAAGCCCGCCTTCAAGTACGCGCGCGTCCGCATCATTCCCGAGCAGGCCACCCAGATCGCCGAGCTCATCTCGGGCGGCGTCGACATCATCAAGGCGGTGCCACCGGATCAGATGGACGTCGTCAACAACTCGGGGCAGGCACGCATCGCCACATCGCCGATTCTCCGAACCGCCATGCTGCAGCTGGACCAGGCGGGCCGCGCGGGCAAGAACCCGTTTCAGGACAAGCGCGTGCGGCAGGCGGCGAACATGGCGGCCGACATGGACGCGATCATCAAGCACGTGCTCAATGGCCTGGCTGATCGGGTGGCGACCACGGTGAACCCGATGGCGTTTGGCTTCGATCCCACACTCAAGCCATACAAGCAGGACCAGGCCGGGGCCAAGAAGCTCTTGGCCGAGGCGGGATATCCCAACGGCTTCGAGGTGGGCTTCCTTCAGGGGCCGCCCGTCGTCGAGCCCGCGGTGCCGCAGACGTCGGAAGCGATCAGCTCGGATCTCGCCAAGGTCGGCATCCGGACCAAGAAGCGCTACCTCGGCGAGGTCGGTCCGCTGACGAACCTCGTGCGCGACGGCAAGGCCGAGCCGATGTTCGAGTGGTCGTGGGGCTACTACTCGATCTTCGATGCCGACGCGATCTTCTTCGACGTCATGACGTGTAACCAGCCCTACAGCTACTACTGCAACAAGCAGTTCGACGACCTCGTCATCCAGGGCCGCTCGACGCTCGATTCGAAAAAGCGGCAGGAGATCTACGCCAAGGCGCAGAAGCTCGCCTACGACGACGCCGCGTACATCTTCAAGTGGGGTCTGCGAGGCGTGTGGGGTATCAGCAACCGCGTCGATTACGAAGCACCGCGCGACGAGGTGGACCGCATGTTCCTCGTGACACCGCGCAAGAAGTAGGGGTCCGGGCCGGCCGGCGTCACGCCATGAGAGCCTACGTCGTCCGCCAGCTCGTGCAGCTCGTCGTCGTCGTCATCGGCATCTCCGTGCTCTCGTTCTGCATCCTGCACGTCCTCGGCGACCCCGTGCTGCTGCTGCTGCCGCAGAACGCCGGCAAGGAGGAGTTCGAGCGGTATCGCAAGCTGCTGGGGCTCGATCAGCCGATGCCGGTGCAGTACTGGAAGTTCGCGAGCCGCGCCGTGCACGGCGACTTCGGCAAGTCGTGGTACTCGGATACGCCCGCCTTCGGGCTCGTCCTCGAGCGCATGCCGCCCACCCTGTACCTGACGCTCGCCGGCCTCTGCGTGGCGCTGATCATTGCGCTGCCGCTCGGGTTCATCGCCGCCCTGCGCCGCCACTCCGTCGTCGACAACGCGTGCACGGTGGTGGCGGTGGCCGGCCAGGCCATGCCGATCTTCTGGCTCGGCATCATGCTCATCATCATCTTTGCCGTGCGCCTGAAGGCGCTGCCCGCCTCGGGCTACGGAACGTGGCAGCACTTTCTGATGCCGGCCTTCACGCTCGGCGCGTTCCTGGCACCACTGACGATGCGGCTCGTGCGCTCTGGCGTCATCGAGATCATGAACACCGACTACATCCGGACGGCGCGAGCCAAGGGTTTTGGCGAGCGCCAGGTCGTCGGCAAGCACGCGTTCCGGAACGCCTGCATTCCGGTGGTGACCGTGCTGGGGCTGCAGTTCGGTCAGCTGCTCGGCGGCGCCATCGTCACCGAGACGGTCTTCGCCTGGCCGGGCGTGGCGACGCTGACGGTCGAGTCGATCCGCAACCAGGACTTCCCGGTCGTGCAATGCGCCGTCGTGCTGCTGGCGCTGATCATCGTGAGCGTGAATTTCATCGTCGACATGCTCGTGGGCGTCATCGACCCGCGTATACGGGTGGCATGAAGGCGGTGAGCGCACGCAGCGACGTCGCGCTGAACGCCGACCTCGCGATGCCCGTCGCGGCGACGCCGCCGAGCTCGCTGCACCGCGTGTGGCGCCTCAAGTGGGGACTGGTGGCCGCGTTCGTGATGGTCCTCGTCATCGGCAGCGCGGCGGCGGCGCCGTGGATCGCGCCTCACGATCCGCTGACGGTGGACATCCGGCATCGCCTCGCGCCGCCCGCCTGGATGGCGGGCGGCACGGCGGCGCACCCGCTCGGTACCGACCAGATCGGACGCGATCTGCTCTCGCGCGTGATCTACGGCGGCCGCGTCTCGCTGGTCATTGGCACGGCGGCCGTCCTCGTCTCGTCGACCATCGGCGTGCTGCTCGGACTCGCCGCCGGCTACTTCGCCGGCCGTGTCGACTGGACGATCATGACCCTGGTGAACGTCATGCTGACCTTTCCGTTCGTGCTCCTGGCGCTGGCCGTCATCGCCGTGCTGGGCCCGAGCCTGATCAACATGATCGTCGTGCTCGGCGTGGCCGACTGGCCGTTGTACGCGCGCGTGATCCGCGCCGAGACGCTGGCGATTCGGGAGCGGGAGTTCGTGCTGGCGGGCCGCGCGCTCGGCATGAGCCACGGGCGCATCGTGTTCGGTCAGATCCTGCCGAACCTCATCTCCGTGATCGTCGTGATCGCCACGCTGCAGGTGGCGCGCGTCATCATTCTCGAATCGTTCCTGTCGTTCCTCGGCCTCGGGATCCAGCCGCCCACGCCGGCGTGGGGCAACATGCTGGGCGAGGGCCGCGTCTACATGCTGAACTCGTGGTGGATCGCCACCTTTCCCGGGCTCGCGATCTTCACGACCACGCTGGCGATCAACCTCATGGGCAATGCGCTGCGCGACTGGCTCGACCCGCACATGAAGCTCTGATGGAGGCGCGACGATGCTGAGACGGATGGTGATGGCGCTCGCGGTGACCGTGCTCGTGTCCGCGCCGGCCGCGGCGACCGAGCTTCAGTGGTGGAGCCACTGGGCCATCGAGGACAGCAAGAAGGCCGTCCTGTTCGAGGCCAAGCGCCGCTTCGAGGCGGCCAATCCCGGCCACACCGTCACGATCACGTTCTACGAAAAGAAGAACATGTGGCCGGCGCTGCGCGCGGCGTTCACCGCCGGCTCGGGCTTCCCCGACGTCTTCTACTACGACATGGACGTGCCGGAGTTCATGACCGCCGGCTGGCTCGCGGATCTCTCCACCGGCGTGCGCTGGCAGAACATCGAGCCGTTTGGAAAGTCGTTCTGGACACGGCCCGGTCCCGGCGGCAAGACGGGCACGTGGGCGGTTCCGGTGGAGGCCGCGTCCGACGAGATCTATTACAACCGGAAGATGTTCAAGGAGCTCGGCATCGCGGTCCCCGCCAATTTCAGCTTCACGCAGGATCAGTTCAAGGATGTCGTCGCGAAGTGCGCCAAGGCCGGCTATGCGGCCTTCGCCACCGGCGCCGCCGACCGCGAGTGGGCCGCGCACTACATCCCCAACGCGCTGCTGCTCGACAAGCTCGGCTCCGACGAGACCCTGAAGCTCTTCCGCGGCGAGCTGTCGTGGAAGGATCCGCGCGTGGTCGAGGTCCTCCGTTACTACAAGGAGCTGATCGATCTCGGCGCCTACGCAAAGACCCTGTCGAGCATGACGCTGGCCGAAGCGCATCGCTACTTCCACACCGAGCAGAAGGCGTGCATGTTCCCCGTCGGCTCGTGGTACACCGGCCGCGCCTTCGTGCCGCCGGACAAGGGCGGACAGCCGAAAGAGTTCGAGCTCGGCATGCTCAACAATCCTCAGATGAAGGACGGCCGTGGCCACGGCCAGAAGTTCCTCGGCGTGGCCGGCTCGCTCGCGGTCGCCGCCAAGAGCCCGCATCTGCCGCTGGCCGTCAAGGTGGCCGACGCGTTCGCCGACGTCGAGATCGGCAACATGTGGATGGCGCGAACGGGCGTGCAGACGGGCATCAAGACGGAGCCCGCCAAGATCGACAGCCCGCTCAAGTGGTACTTCGACGAGTACGCGCGCGTGAACCGCTCCACGAAGTGGGTCGATCTCACCGCGCAGCAGGTGCGTCTGCTGATGAAGCCCGGCGTGTGGGAGACCTACGTGGCCACCGTCAACCAGGGCCTGCCGAACAAGGTCATCGGACCCGACGAGGCGCTGGCCAAGCTCGAAGAGGCGCGGCTCCGGGGCAAGTAGTCCTGCGCGCGCGGAGGCCGTGGGGCGCCATCATCGTCTTTCTCGGCCCCACCTTGCTCGTCTACGTCGCGTTCGCGATCTATCCCGTCCTCGTGACGTTCTACAACAGCGTCCACACGCTGCGCATGGACCTGGGCATGCAGTCCGAGTACGTGGGCCTCGAGCACTTCCGCGAGATCGTGCTCGCCGACGACGTGTTCTGGAAGGCGTCGCGAAACTCGCTCACGTGGGCCGTCGTCGCGCCGCTCGTCGACATGCCGCTCGCGCTGGCGCTCGCGCTGCTGCTCTATCGCCGCGTGCCGTTCGCGCGCTTCTTCCGCACCGTGTGGTTCACGCCGGTGCTGATGTCCTATCCGGTGGTCGGCGTGATCTGGCTGTGGGTCTACAACTACGACTGGGGCATGGCCAACCTCGCGCTGCGCGCGGTCGGCCTCGGCCATCTGGCCCAGGCGTGGCTGGCGACCCCGACGACGGCGCTGCCCGCGCTGATCCTGGTCACCACCTGGATGTTCGCCGGCTTCAACATGGTGGTGCTGCTCGCGGCCATCCACGCCATTCCCGCGGACTATCTCGACGCCGCGCGCGTGGATGGCGCGTCGGGCTGGCGGCGGACCTGGCACATCATCGTGCCGCTCATCCGCCCCACGCTCGTGAACCTCACGATTCTGGACTTCATCGGCAAAATGAAGCAGTTCGCGCTCGTGTGGGTGATGACCCGTGGCGGACCGATGTGGGGGACCGAGACCGTGGCCACCTACGTGGTCAAGCGCGCGTTCGAGTGGAAGACGCTCGACCTCGGCTACCCGTCGGCGGTGGCCGTGCTGTGGTTCGTCATCATCTTCGCCCTCTCGTGGGGCCTCACCCGCATGCTGCAACGGCGCGAAGCGCTGGAGTTCTGAGCATGCGCCCGCGGACCGCGCGCCTCGTGCTGCTGCTGCCCGTCCTCGCCTACACCGTGTTCTCTGCCGGTCCCTATCTGTGGACGGCATCGATGTCGCTGCGCACGACCGACGAGATCTATCGCAGCCACTACGGCCTGCCCGTGCCGCCCCACTGGGACAAGTTCCGGCGCGCGTGGGTCGAGTTCGGCTATGCGACGTACTTCCGCAACAGCGCGATCGTCGCCGTGGCGTCCGTGGTGATCGTCACCGTGCTCGGCGCCATGGCGGGGTTCGCGTTCGCGCGGCGCCGCTACGCGTTCCCGCTGCGCGAGCCGCTGTTCTTGCTGATCTTCCTCTCGATCATGTTTCCGCCCCAGATCATGCTGCTGGCGCTGTTCCAGATCCTCGTCCAGTACCGGCTGTTCAACTCCCTCACCGGCCTGATTCTCGTGTATGTGGCCACCGAGCTGCCGCTCACCATCTACCTGCTGCGCGCGTTCTTCGCGCAGATCCCGGGCGAGCTGGAGGAGGCGGCGCGCATCGACGGCTGCGGCGACTGGGCGACCTTCTGGCGCGTGATGTTCCCGATGGCGCTGCCGGCCGTGGCGACGACGGTCATCCTGAACTTCATCTACTTCTGGAACGAGTTCCTCTACGCGGTTGTCTTCATCACGCGCCAGCAGATCCGCACGCTGCCGCTGGCCATCCAGTTCCTCGTGAGCGATCAGTACCAGGACATCGGCATGCTGGCCACCGGACTGATGATCGCGACGCTGCCCATTCTGGTTTTCTACCTGTTCCTGTCGGAGTGGTTCGTGAAAGGGATGACGGCAGGCGCGATCAAGGGCTGACGCGTAGGCTGCTCTCGTGTGGACCGTCGGTCACTCGACGCATGCGCTCGAGGCCTTCGTCGAGCTCGTGTCCGCCCACGGCGTCACGGCCATCGCCGACGTGCGGAAGATTCCGCGCTCGCGACGAAACCCACAGTACGACGTCGACACGCTGCCGGACGCGCTCGCCGCGGCCGGCCTCGGCTACGTCCATCGGCCGGGCCTCGGCGGATTGCGGCGCGAGCGCGCCGATTCGATCAATCGCGGCTGGAAGAACCCGTCGTTCCGCGCCTACGCGGACTACATGCAGACGGACGAGTTCGCGCGTGAGCTCGACGCCCTCGTGGCGCTCGGCGCGCGCGGCCGGGTCGCCATCATGTGCGCCGAGGCCGTATGGTGGCGCTGCCACCGCTCCCTGATCGCCGACGCGCTGATCGCGCAGGGCGAGCCGGTGCTGCACATCCTGACGCGCGAGCGCGCCGAGCCGCACGTGCTGCGGGACTTCGCGCGCGTCGACCACGGTCGGGTCACCTATCCCGGCGACCCGGAGCTGTTCTAGAGGACCGCGACCTCGACCGTTCGGTCCTCCGCCAGGCTCCGGGCGACCGCGTCGGTGAACTCCATGTACCGAACGCCGTCCTCGAACGTGGTGTGGGACACCTTTTCGCGGCCGCGGACGGCGTTGATGAACTCCTCCTCCACGCGCCAGCCGACGCGCCGCTCGGCGGGGATCGGGATCTCACGCAGCTCGCGGTCGCCGCGGCGCGCGCCCGACAGCCGCTTGGCGTCGGCCTCGACCCGCAGCGTACCGTCGCTGCCGAAGATCCAGACCTCGTTCGCGGGACCGAGAGCGGTCACGGCGCTGAAGCGCAGATGCGCGACCGCATCGCCGGTCAGGGTCGCCAGGATGTCGACGTGGTCGGGCACTTTCACGTCGCGCTCGGCGCCGGTCTCGTCACGTCGACGGGGCACGGCGACCTTCGCCATCGCGCTCACGCGACGCGCGGGCCCGAGCCAGCGCATCATCGCCTCGTACCAGATGCCCATGTTCAGGATGTTGTGGCCGCTGCGCGCGACGTCCTGGCGCCAGTGCAGTGGCGCATCACGGTCGATGAACGATGGCTGGCGTGTGGCCGCGAGCTCGACGGCCAGCACGTCGCCGACGTAGCCTTCGGCCAGCAGCGCCTTGAGCGTCGCATCGACCTCGAGCGTCGGCGGCGACGGCACGAGCTGCGCGACCAGGTGCGGCGCCTGCCGCGCGGCTTGAAGCATGCGGCGGCCTTCCGCGGCGTTCATGGCCATGCGCGCCTCGCAGAGCACGTGCTTGCCGGCCGCGAGGGCGGCCAGCGTCATCTCGCAGTGCGTATAGGGCCACGTGCCGATGCACACCGCGTCGACGTCGGGCGCCCGCACCACGGCACGCCAGTCGTCTTCGACGCGCGCGATGCCGAACTGCTTGGCGACGCGCTCGCCGGACTCGCGCGAGCGATTGGCCACGGCGACGAACTCGACGCCGGCCTGCTTCTGGAATCCGGGAATGTGCCGGTCACGCGTGTTGCGGCCGGCGCCGATGAAACCCACACGAATCGGTGTGTCGCTCATGGTGGTGCCCCCTGGAGATACGGCGCGTCATGGTACCATCCGCGCGCACCGTCAAGGAGGAGCGCCAATGCGCCAGCGTGGTCTCCGCGTCTTCGTCGCCGCCGCCGTGGTGATCGTCCTCGTCGCCGCGAGTCTGCCGACGCGCATCGGCGAAGCCCAGGCCCCGATCACGATCTCGCTCATCGACGTCTCGGGCGATCTGTCGTCGACGCGCGCGATCATCGAGAACTATCAGAAGGCGAATCCGGGCAAGGTGAAGGCCGTCAACTTCCAGCGCGCGCCGGCGCCGGAGCTGCCGGCGAAGATCAAGGCGCAGCAGGACGCCGGCCGCGTCGACGTCAACCTGCTGCTGGTGGGCCAGGACGCGGGCTCCGTGCTCGCCAACAACGGACAGCTCGTGAAGCTGTTCCCCGAGTACGACAAGCTCTTCCCGAAGGACGAGCTCACCGAGGCGGGCAAAGTGCTCCAGGCCGAAGGCGAGGGCTACCTGCTGCCCTCGGTGGTGAACAACGGCGGCCCCGTGTTCATCTACAACCCCTCGAAGGTGAAAGCGCCGCCGAAAAGCGCCGACGAATTCAAAGCGTGGGTGAAGGCCAACCCGGGCAAGTTCATGTATGCGCGCCCGGCGAACTCCGGGCCGGGTCGCTCGATCCTGTGCGGACTGCCGTTCATCCTCGGCGACAAGAAGCCGACCGATCCGGCGGCGGGCTGGGACAAGACGTGGACCTTCCTCAAGGAGATCGGCGAGTCGATCGAGTATTACCCGACCGGCACGGCGATCACGCTCAAGGAGTTCGCGGAGGGCACGCGCTGGATGATCGCCGGCATCATGGAGTGGGACATGAAGCCGCGCGCCGAGGGCACCATCCCGCCCGACTCCAAGATCTTCATCTTGCCCAACACCTCGTTCGTCATCGACGGTCACTACTGGGCCATTCCCAAGGGCGTGTCCGCCGCCGAGCAGGAGATCGTCCTCGATCTCATGAAGTTCATGCGCCGCCCCGATCAGCAGGTGCTCACGTGGAAGGCGTTCATCGGCCCCTCGATCAAAGCGGCCACGCTCGATCGGGCGCCGGCCGACATCCAGAAGCTCGTGCAGGAGCACTGGCGGCCCGAGTACACCGACATGGAGAAGAAGTACAAGATCGTGCCGCAGCTGCCCGTGAAAGATTTGATCGCCGCCATGGATCGCTGGGACAAGGAGGTCGGCGCGCAGCGCATCAAGAAGTTCTGAGCCGATGATCGGGCGCCTGCGCTTTCGTCTGAGCAAGCATTTCGGCGCGAAGAACGTCCTGGACGACTTCGCGCTCGAGGTGCGCGGTGGCGAGTTCGTCACGTTCCTCGGGCCGTCGGGCTGCGGCAAGTCCACCGCCCTCAATCTCCTCGCCGGCCTGCTGCCGCCCACCAGCGGCGAGATCTGGCTCGACGAGGCGCGTCTGGATCCGCTGCCGCCCGAGCGGCGCGGCTTCGGCATGGTGTTCCAGAATTACGCGCTCTTTCCGCACCTGTCCGTGTTCGACAACGTCGCCTTCGGCCTGCATGTGCGGCGCGTGACCCGCGCCACCGTCGCCGACCGTGTGCGCCGCATGCTCGGCCTCGTGAAGCTCGACGGGCTGGAGACCCGCTATCCCGGGCAACTGTCGGGCGGCCAGCAGCAGCGCGTCGCCATCGCCCGGGCGCTCGTCATCGAGCCGCGCGTGCTGCTGCTCGACGAGCCTCTGTCCAACCTCGATGCGAAGCTGCGGCTGGAGATGCGTGCCGAGATCAAGCGGCTACACCAGGAGCTCGGGCTGACGTCCATCTACGTGACGCACGACCAGGGGGAGGCGTTGTCGCTGTCCGATCGCATCGTGGTCATGCGCGAGGGCCGCGTACTGCAGGTCGGCGCGCCGGCCGAGATCCACGACCGGCCGCGCACCGTCTTCGTCGCCGATTTCGTCGGGTATCGCAACCTGCTGCCGGTCACCGTCACTGCCCGCAGCGCCGACGGCCTCGTGACCGCCGAGGGCCGCGGCGTGCGGGTGCACGGTCGCGGCGACGTGGCGCTCGGCGCCTCCGTGGTCGCCGCCATCCGTCCCGAAGACGTCGGCCTCGGTGACGACCTCCACGGCGCCGGCGCCGCGCGCGGTACCGTGCGCCTGGTGGAATACCAGGGCCGCGAATACGACGTCGAGGTCACACTGGACTCGGGAGCGATTCTGAAGGCGCGCACGGCCGCGACGCCCAAGGTCGGCAGCGTCGTCGGCATCACGCTCGACGCCAGCCGCATCGTGCTGCTGCCGGCCGAGGATCACGCATGAGTTTGGATCGCGGCGCACTGAACACGGCGGTCGACGAGTTCTGGACGGCACGTGGCCGCGGCGTCTACTTTCCGCCGGGCTGGCACGACCGGCTCGACCTCGACGACGCCTACCGCATCCAGCTCGCGCTCGTGGGCCGCCGCTGCACCGCCGGCATCGCGCACATCGGCTGGAAGGTTGGCCTCACCGCCAGGGCGATCCAGGAGCAGTTCAAGGTGCACGAGCCCGTCTTCGGCTGTCTGCTGAGCGAGGGCCGGAGCGAGAGCGGGCATCGCTTCCGGTACGACGACTTGATCGCGCCCGGCTTCGAGAACGAGATCTGCGTCGTGCTCGGCCGCGACCTCGTGGGCGCCAAGCTCGGTGTTGACGACGTCGCGCGCGCCGTCGACCGCTGCCATCCGGCGCTCGAGATCATCGAGACGCGCGGTGACTTCACGCGGCAGCTCGCGCTCGCGCTGGCCGACAACGCGCAGCAGAAGTTCTTCGTGCTCGGGGCGCCGGTGCGCCTGAGCGAGGCGCTCGACCTCTCGCGCATCGGCGCTCGCGTGAGCGTGAACGGCGCCGAGGTCGGCGCCGGCAGCGGCGAGGCCGTACTCGGACATCCGCTGCGCTCCGTGGCGTGGCTGGCGGGCAAGCTCGCGCCATACGGCCAGCGACTGAGGGCCGGCGACCACATCATGACCGGCTCGTTCACGCGGCAGTTCCCGATCGCGCGCGGCGATCATGTCCGAACGGACTTCGAGGGCGTCGGCGTCGTCGAGGCCGTGTTCGCGTGAGCCGCCGCGGCCTGCTCCTGCTGATCCTGCCGTCGGTCGTCTACCTGCTGGTGCTGTTCGTCTACCCGTTCGCGTACGGCGTGCTCCTGTCGCTGCATCCGCCCAAAGGGCCCGCCGTCTCACTCGCGAACTATCTGGCCTTCTTCGCGGACCCGTGGCAGGTGCGCACGATCGCGGTGACGGCCTCGATCGCCGTGCCCAACACGATCGTCACCGTGGCGCTGGCGCTGGCGGTGGCGTACGCGATGCGCCGGGGGATCTGGGCGGAGCGCACGCTCACCGCGCTGCTCGTGCTGCCGATCGCGCTCGGGACCGTGCTGGTGGCCGAGGGCATCAACGGCTTCTATGGACCGAAGGGCTGGCTGACGCAACTCGTGCAGGCGGCGGGCTTTCCCGATCCGCCGCGACTCACGCACAACTACGCCGGCGTGATGATCGCGCTCTTCGTGCAGCACTTTCCGTTCTGCTTCCTGATGCTGCTCGGCTACATTTCGGGCATCGACCCGGCGCTCGAGGCCTCCGCGCGCGTGCTCGGCGCCCGGCCGTGGGTGGTCTTTCGGCGCGTCATGTGGCCATTGATCGCGCCAGGCGCCGCCATCGCGCTCGCCCTGGTCTTCGTCATGAACTTCGGCGTCTTCCCGTCCGCCGTCCTCGTGGGCCAGCCCGCGGGCGCGACGCGCACGATCGCCATCGCCGCCTACCAGCAGGCGTTCGAGCACTACGACATGTCCATGGCCTCGGCCATCGCCGTGGTCATGGGCCTCTGCCAACTCATCGGGCTCGCCATCGTGGTCGGCCTGCGCGGCCGGCTCACCGCCACTGGCGTCGCCACCGTCGGCGCCGGCAAACGGTAATGAGTATCGCGACGGGCGTGCGACGGGTGCGAGGCGTGGCGATCGTTTCGCACGCGCGATGGAGTGGTGGCGGCACGCGGGCGTGGGCGCCGTGTGAGCGCCGTATGGCTCGCCGTCTCGCCGCCCGAAGCGCATGGCGTGACGAACGCGCCGCCGGCGATGGGCTGGTTGGCGCGCGACCCCCATTGGGAGATGGGGGGTCGCGCGAGTCACGCTGGAGCGAGGTGCGGCGTACAGGCGAGCCATCGTCGGCGCGAACGGGGCGCCGGCGTCCGCGCGGCGGCACCATACCCTCCGGGGAGCGAACGTAAATGCGAGCCCGCGGCTGGCGGCTGGCCGTGTTCGTCTTCATCCTCGGCTTCACGCTCAACCTCGTCGGCATCGTGAGCCACGTGATGGTCTCGTCGCTCGCCAAGCGCTGGTTCGCCACGCCGCTGCCCGGTGCGTTCACGACCGAGTGGTACGCCTATGCATGGCGCGAGTTCCAGCTCGGTGACGTGCTCACCGTGACCGCCACCGTGGCGGCCAGCGTGACGGCGCTGGCGCTGCTGCTCGGCTTTCCCGCCGCCTACGTGCTGGCCCGGCACGGCTTTCGCGCGAAGAACGCCGTGCTGCTGCTGTACTTCCTGCCGCTGCTGATTCCGCAGATGACGTACGGCATCCCGCTCGCGACCTCGCTCTACCGCTACCGGATCGGCGGCACGATCGCCGGCGTGATCCTCGCCAATCTCGTGCCCATGCTCCCGCTGGCGATTTTCGTGCTGTTACCGTTCGTCGAGCAGATCAGCCAGAGCCTCGAATGGGCCGCGCGCGTGCACGGCGCCGGGCGCTGGCAGGTGTTTCGGCGTGTCGTGCTGCCGCTGGCGCTGCCCGGGCTGCTCACCGCCGGACTGCTCGTGCTGGTCAACACCGTGGCGAACTTCGAGCTGACGTTCCTGCTCTCCGGCGCGGGCTCGCAGACGCTCGTGGTCGCGCTGTATTACGCGGTTTTCGCCGCGGGTATGCGGCCGATCTATTCCGTGGACGCGATGGCCGTCATCTACATGGCGATCGTGCTCGTGATTCTCGCCGCCGCGCTCCGCTTCGTGCGCCCCACCCAGATGGTGTTCCGCCTCGGCGGAAAATAGGAGGCCCCATGGATCTCTCGCGACGTGACTTCCTCGCCTCGAGCACCGCCGCCGCCGGCGCGTCGCTGAGCGGCGTTTCGGCGACGGCGGCGCCCGTGATGCTGGCACAGGCGGCTCCCGCGCCCCGCGGCTTCGATCCGGCGGATGCCGCACTGAAGTACGACCTCGTGATCGCCAACGCGGATGTGCTCGATCCGTCGCAGCGCCTGCGCGGCAAGCGCGACATCGGGGTCAAGAACGGCCAGATCGCGGCGCTCTCGACGACGCCGATCCCCGCCGAGCGCAGCACACAGCGCTACGACGCGGGCAGCCGCCTGACGACCCCGGGACTCGTGGACCTGCACACGCACTATGGCCCGCTGATCGGCGCCATCGGCTTGCCGTCCGACGAGCTGGTGCCGATCACGGCCACCACCACCGGCGTCTCCGCCGGCGACGCCGGCGCCTACAACTTCGGCGCGCTCCGACACTGGGTGATCGGCCAGGCGCGCACACGCCTGTACGCCTTCGTACACATCTCGTCCATCGGGTTGTCGGGCGCGCTGTCGGCCGGCGAGATGCTCAACATCGACTACGCCAACGTCGACGCGTGCGCGCGCACGCTTGCCGAGAACCCCGACGTCGTGCTCGGTGTGAAAGTCCGGATCACCGACAACGTCGTCGGCCAGAACGGGGTGGAGCCGCTGCGGCGCGCGCGCCGCGCCGCCGAGCTGGCGGGCAAGGACTTCCGCGTGATGTGCCACATCGGAGCGGCGCCGGGCAGTCTCGCGGACGTGCTGGACCTCCTGCGGCCCGGCGACATCCTCACGCACTCCTACAGCGGAGCCGGCAACAACATCGTGCAGAACGGTCAGCTGATTCCCGCCGCCAAGGCGGCCAAGCAGCGCGGTGTGATCTTCGACGTCGGGCACGGCGGCGGCTCGTTCGACTTCACCGTGTGTGAGCCGGCGATGATGCAGGGCTGCCACGTCGACACGATCTCGAGCGACATCCACGCGGTGTCCATCAACACCCCCGGCTACCCGACCCTGCCCTGGGTGATGTCCAAGTTCCTGGCGATGGGCCTGTCGCTGGAGGAGGTCGTGCAGCGCGCGACCATCGAGCCGGCGAAGATCATCGGCCGCGTGCCGGGCCTGGGCACCCTCGCGATCGGCGCGCCGGCCGACGTCGCCATCTTCGACTACGTCGACGGGCCGGCCGTGGAGTTCGTCGACACGCGAAACAACAAGAAATCGGGCACCAAGAAGCTGGTACCGGTACTCACGGTGCGGGAGGGGCGGCCGTTCGGACGGCCGTATCCGATTCCATTCCGTTACTGATTCTGCGCAGTTACTGATTCCGCTCGGGGATCCGGGGGACGGAATGCTAGGGTAGCTTCATGACTCCTTTCCGGATGCTCGCGCTCGTCCTGGTCGCGCTCCTGGTGATTGCGGCGGCGACGCCGGCTCGCGCCGAGGCGATGGAGACGACCACGATCCTGCTCATCGCGACCGCGGGTGTGGCGATCGTCATCGTCATCGTCTACCTCATCGTCGCGAACATGAACGCACGCAAGCACGCCGGGGTCCCGGTCGATGGCACACCCGCGGGCGTACCGATCGGCGGCACGCGCACGGACGGCGCCTCGAGCGGCCCAACGGCGGTCGCGGTGACGTCGTACGTGGTCACCTCGCCGGCGCTGGATCCCGCCGCCGCTGCGGCGGCCGTTCAGGGACAGTAGTCGCGCCTAGCGCGCGGAGATCTCGAGCGCGCTGAAGAAGTACGGGATCTCGAACGCCGCCGTCTCCGGCGCATCGGAGCCGTGCACGGCGTTGGCCTCGATCGACGCCGCGAACTCCTTGCGAATCGTCCCGGCCGCCGCCTTGGCGGGGTCGGTCGCGCCCATCAGGTCGCGCCACTTCTGGATCGCGTTGTCCGCCTCGAGGACCAGCGGGATGCACGGTCCCTGCGTCATGAACGCGCAGAGGCTCTTGAAGAATGGGCGCTCCCTGTGGACCGCGTAGAATCCCGCCGCATCGTCGTTGCTCATGTGCACGAGCTTGAGTGCCCGCACCTTGAAGCCCGCGCGCTCGATGCGGCTCAGGATCGCGCCGGCCGCGCCTTTGGCGACGGCGTCCGGCTTGATAATGGCGAGCGTACGCTGCGTCATGCGCCGATCACCCTGGCCACCGTCGCGCCCATGTCGGCGGGACTCTTGACGACCGTCACGCCGGCGTCCTGCAGCGCCTTCATCTTCTCCGCCGCGGTGCCCTTGCCGCCCGCGATGATCGCGCCGGCGTGTCCCATCCGCCGTCCGGGCGGTGCCGTCTGGCCGCAGATGAAGCCGACCACGGGCTTCTTCACGCTCGCCTTGATGTAGGCCGCCGCTTCTTCTTCTGCCGTGCCGCCGATCTCACCGATCATCATGATCGCCCGCGTCCCCGCGTCCTCGTTGAACAGCCGCAGCGCATCGACGAAGCTCGTGCCGTTGACGGGATCGCCGCCGATGCCCACGCACGTCGACTGGCCGACGCCGCGCTTCGTGAGCTGCCCCACCACCTCGTAGGTCAGCGTGCCGCTGCGCGACAGCACGCCGACGTCGCCGGGCTTGTGGATGTGGCCCGGCATGATCCCCACCTTGGCCTGGCCCGGCGTGATCACGCCGGGGCAATTGGGCCCGATGAGCCGGCTTTTCGTGCTGCCGAGGTAGTGTCTGGTCCGCACCATGTCGGCCGCGGGGATTCCTTCGGTGATGCAGATGACCAGGGGAATCCCGCCCGCCGCGGCCTCCATGATGGCATCGGCCGCCGCCGGCGGCGGCACGAAAATCAGGGCGCAGTTCGCGCCTTCCTTCGCCACCGCCTCGGCGACCGTGTTCCACACGGGGAACCCTTCGTGCGTGGTCCCGCCCTTGCCGGGCGTCACGCCGCCCACCACCTGCGTGCCGTACTCCTTGCATCGCGCGGCGTGAAAGGCGCCTTCCTTGCCGGTGATCCCCTGCACCACGACGCGCGTGGACCGGTCGACGAGGATCGGCACTATCGGTTCCGTCGCGCGAGCTCGACGGCCTTCTTGGCGCCATCGGCCATGTCATCCGCCATCGTCAGCGCCAGCCCGGACTCGGCGAGCATCTTCTTGCCTTGCTCGACGTTGGTGCCCTCGGCCCGCAGCACGACCGGCAGCGTGAGCCCGAGCTTCCTGACCGCGGCGATGACGCCCTCGGCCAGCCGGTCCACGCGCAGGATGCCGCCGAAGACGTTGATGAAGACCGCCTTCACGTTGGGATCCGACGACAGGATCCGGAAGGCATTCTCGATCTGCTCGGGTGAAGCGCCGCCGCCGACGTCGAGAAAGTTGGCGGGCGCGCCCCCCGCCAGCTTGATGATGTCCATGGTGGCCATCGCCAGCCCGGCGCCGTTGACCATGCAGCCGACGTCGCCGTCGAGCTTGATGTAGTTGAGGCCGTAGCGCGACGCCTCGACGTCGAGCGGATCCTCTTCGTCGGTGTCGCGCAACTCCATCACGTCCTTGTGGCGAGAGAGCGCGTTGTCGTCGAAGTTGAGCTTGGCGTCCAGGGCGAACACGCGGCCGTCGTTCGTGACCACGAGCGGGTTGATCTCGGCGAGCGAGCAGTCCTTTGCCAGATAGAGCGCGAAGAGACTACGGATCAGCGCCACGCCCTGCTTGAACGGCTCGCCCGTCAGGCCCAGACCGAAGGCCAACCGTCGAGCTTGGAAATCCGCGATCCCGAGCGCGGGATGCGTCCACTCGCGCAGGATCTTCTCGGGTGTCTTGGCCGCGACCTCCTCGATGTCCATCCCGCCGGACTGCGACGCCATGACGACGTGCGTCGCGCGCGCGCGATCGAGTGTGATCGACAGATAGAGCTCGCGATCGATCGCGGAGGCTTCCTCGACCAGCACCCGGCGGACCTTGATGCCCTCAGGAGGTGTCTGCGGCGTCTTCAGCATCATGCCGAGAATCTGCGCCGCCGCCTGCTCGGCGCGCTCCGGGTCGTCGGCGACCTTGATGCCGCCAGCCTTGCCGCGGCCGCCCGCGTGCACCTGCGCCTTCACGACGACACGGCCACCGAGCCGCTGCGCGACCGCGCGCGCTTGCGCCGGGGTTTCCGCGACCTCGCCCCGCGGCACCGCCACGCCGAACTCGCGCAGTAGCGCCTTGGCCTGGTACTCGTGGATTTTCACAGGAGAAGCGTAACCGGCTTCAGCTCGCGGCGGATGGGATCGAGCGCGAGTCCGAGCGCCTCGAGCGTCAGCGCGCCCAGCAGCGTCGCGTCGCCGTCCTCGCCGAACATCACATCGGCCACACCGACGTCCTTCTGGAGCTTGAAGAGTGCGCCGCCCTTCTGCCGCACGATCGTCCCGCCGTTCGCGAGACAGAACGTCTCGCGCCTCAGCGGCTTGATCTTCAGCCGGCGCAGCCTCGGCGCCGGAACGACGGAATACGCCGCTCCGGAGTCGACGCTGAACTCCAGCCGATGACGTACCTCGGGCTTCGCCGGATGGGCGACCTCGACGGCCAGCGTGGCGACGCCCATGGCGCTCGGCCTCCTCGATTTCGGCGTTGGAACCGGCGACTGGCGTCGCCGACGCGAAATCTTGGGGTCGTTGGGCCCCACGGGCAAGAGTGTCCCGACTGCGACAGCGCTCACGCGGGCTGCTTCTTCTGGCCGCGGAACTTTCGCAGCAGCCACACGACGGGATCGAAGAACTCGTCGGCCATCCGCTCCTTGAGCGGGATGATCGCGTTGTCGGTGATGTGGATGTGTTCGGGGCACACCTCGGTGCAGCACTTGGTGATGTTGCACAGCCCGACACCGGCGGCGTCCTTGATGAACGCCGAGCGATCGACCGTGTCGAGCGGATGCATGTCGAGGCCGGCCACCTTGATGAAGAACCGCGGCCCGGCGAACGCCCGCTTGTTCTCTTCGTGATCGCGGATCACGTGACAGACGTCCTGGCACAGGAAACACTCGATGCACTTGTGGAACTCCTGGATGCGATCGATGTCCTCCTGCATCATCCGGTAGGTGCCGTCGGGCTCCGGCGGCTTCAGGCGCAGCGGCGGCACCTGCTTGGCCTTGACGTAGTTGAACGAGACGTCGGTGACGAGATCGCGGATCGACGCGAAACCGCGGATCGGCGCGACGGAGATCGGCTCGCTCTCGGTGAACAGGTCCATCCGCGTCATGCACATCAGCCGCGGCTTGCCGTTGATCTCGGCGCTGCACGAGCCGCACTTGCCGGCCTTGCAGTTCCATCGCACGGCGAGGTCGGACGCCTGCGTCGCCTGGATGCGATGAATCACGTCGAGCACCACCATGCCCGGCTCGGCGTCGACGCGGTACTCCTTGAAGTCGCCGCCGCGGGCGTCCCCGCGAAAGACCTGCATCGTGAAGGTCGGCATCTATTTGCGCTCCTGGAACAGCGCTTTGAGATCCGACGGCATCTCCGGCAGGGGCTCGCGGCTCACCTGCAGCCGTCCGTCCTTGAGCCGCAGCACGACGTTGACCTTCCCCCACGTGTCGTCGGTGTAGGGATGGTCGTCGCGGGTATGGCCGCCGCGGCTCTCCTTGCGCTCCAGCGCCGCCACCGCCGAGCACTCGGCCACGGTGAGCAACGAGTCCAGATCGAGCGCGGTGTGCCAGCCGGGGTTGTACTGCCGCTGTCCTTGCACGTGCACCTTCCCCGATCGCTCCTTCAGCCGCTCGATGCGCTTCACGGCCTCTTTCAGCTCGGCCTCGTTGCGGATGATGCCGACCAGCGCTTGCATCGTTTCTTGAAGATCTGCCTGGATCGCGTAGGGATTCTCGCCGCCCGTGCGCTCGAACGGCACGAGCATCGCGCGTGATGCCTCCTCCACTTGACCGGAATCGACGGTCAGCGTGCCACCGAAGTCCTTGGCGTAGAGCGCGGCGTGCAGTCCCGCCCGCCGCCCGAACACGAGGAGGTCGGACAGCGAGTTGCCGCCGAGCCGATTGCTGCCGTGCATGCCGCCCGCCACCTCGCCCGCGGCAAAGAGTCCCTTGACCGTCGATTGGGTCGTGTCGGCGTCGACGCGGACGCCACCCATGACGTAGTGGCAGGTCGGCCCCACCTCCATCGGCTCCTTCGTGATGTCGACGCCCGCCAGCTCCTTGAACTGGTGGTACATCGAGGGCAGGCGCTTGCGGATATAGTCAGCCGGCCGCCGCGTGCAGATGTCGAGGAACACGCCACCGTGCGGGCTGCCGCGACCCGCCTTGACCTCGGCATTGATGGCGCGCGCGACCTCGTCGCGCGGCAGGAGGTCCGGGGTGCGCCGGTTGTTCTTCTTGTCGGCATACCAGCGGTCGGCCTCTTCCTCGTTGTCCGCCGTCTCCCCTTTGAAGAACTCGGGGATGTAATTGAACATGAAGCGCTTGCCTTCGCTGTTCTTCAGCGTCCCACCGTCGCCGCGCACGCCTTCGGTGACGAGAATGCCGCGCACCGACGGCGGCCACACCATCCCCGTGGGATGGAACTGCACGAACTCCATGTCGATGAGGTCGGCGCCCGCCCACAGGGCGAGCGAGTGGCCATCGCCCGTGTACTCCCACGAGTTCGACGTGACCTTCCACGCCTTGCCGATGCCGCCCGTGGCCAGCACCACCGCCTTCGCTTTGAAGACGACGACGCGGCCGCTCTCGCGCCAGTAGCCCACGGCGCCGCACACGCGGTCGCCGTCCTTGAGAAGGCGCGTGATCGTGCATTCCATGTAGACGTCGATGCCCTGGTGGATGCCGTGGTACTGCAGCGTGCGGATCATCTCGAGGCCGGTGCGATCGCCCACGTGGGCCAGCCGCGCGTAGCGATGGCCACCGAAGTCGCGCTGCAAGATGCGACCGTCCTTCGTGCGGTCGAACAGCGCGCCCCAGCGCTCGAGCTCGAGCACGCGCTCGGGCGCCTCCTGCGCGTGCAGCTGCGCCATGCGCCAGTTGTTGAGCATCTTGCCGCCGCGCATGGTGTCGCGGAAGTGGACCTGCCAGTTGTCCTCCGGCCACACGTTGCCGAGCGCGGCGGCGATGCCGCCCTCGGCCATCACCGTGTGTGCCTTGCCGAGCAACGACTTGCACACGAGCCCCACCGACACGCCCTGGGCCGCGGCCTCGATGGCGGCACGCAAGCCGGCGCCGCCGGCGCCGATGACGATGACGTCGTGCTCGTGCGTTTCGTAGTCGTGATTGGCCATCAGATGATCCTCCAGTCGCGAATCACTCCCATCGCAACCAGGCGGATGTAGAGATCGGTCAGGCCGACGCTGAAGAGCGACAGCCACGCGAACATCGGATGCCGCTCGTTGAGCCGCGTGATGAAGTTCCACAGGCGATAGCGGGTCGGCGCTTTCGAGAAGACGTCGACATGACCGCCGCAGACGTGGCGGCACGAGTGGCACGAAAACGTATACCCGGCGAGCAGGATCACGTTCGCCCACATCACCAGCGTGCCCACGCCGATGCCGAACTCCGTCCCGCCCCCCGCCCTCGGAAAGCGGAACGCGAGAATGGCGTCCCATGTCAGGAGCACGATGAAGATCACCGCCACGTACCAGAGGTAGCGGTGGTAGTTCTGCAGGATGAGCGGCAAGCGCGTCTCGCCCGTGTACCGGCGCTTCTGCGCGTCCGGCAGCGCGCACGCCGGCGGCGAGAACCAGAACGAGCGGTAGTACGCCTTGCGGTAGTAGTAGCACGTGAGACGGAACAGGCCCGGGCCCCACAGGATCAGGAACGCCGGCGACAACACGCCGATGATCGGCAGCGAGATGTCGGGCAGACCGTAACCGAAGGTGACGTGCAGGCATTTCGCGGACAAGCACGGCGAGTAGAACGGCGAGAGATACGGCGGCGCCCAATAGTACGCGTTCTGGAACGCTGCCCACGTCGAATACACGATGAAGCTGCCGAGCACGATCGCCGTCGCGAGCGGCAACGCCCACCAGGCGTCACGCCGAAGATGCGACGCCGCGATCGGCGGCCGTGCCGCCGTCACCCGAGCGCTCACTGGTTCCCTCCCCGAGGCCTAACGACCCGCAACAACGGTCTTGTCTCCATACGCCAGCGGCTGATTCTTGTCGTCGCGGGCGGTGACCGCGATCCGGTAGCGATGGGTCCCGCTGGGCGGGCACGGCCCGACGTACGCCTTGCCCGCGCCCTCACGGATCACCGAGCCCGTGGCCGGCAGCGTCTCGTTCCAGTGGTTGAAGGACGGGACGTCGAGATCGACCATGCGCACGTCGTACTTCCTCACGCTCGTGGGCACGCCGGTCAGTCGGATCTCCGGCGACACGCCCTGACACTTGTGCTTCGCCGCGAAGCCGTAATCGACGCCCATTCGCGGCAGCTTGCTGGTGTCGACGCTCGCACAGCCCGCCGCGAGCGTGGCCAGCAGCACGACACCACCGGCGGATCTCATCGGTCGCCCTCGCGCGCGTACACCTTTTGTCCGTCCTGATAGAGGTCGCCGCCGTGGCAGTCGTACAGCACGATGGCGGGAAACCCGGCGACCTCCAGGCGTCGAATCGCCTCGGTGCCGAGATCCTCGTAGGCGACGACCTCGGACGTCTTCACGAACTCCGACAGCACCGCGCCGGCCCCGCCGATGGAGCCGAAGTACACGCCGGTGTGCTGCCGCAGCGCATCCTTCACCGGCTGGCCGCGATACCCCTTGCCGATCGTTCCCTTGAGCCCGAGTGCCAGCAGCGCCGGCGTGAATTTGTCCATGCGGCTGGCCGTGGTCGGTCCCACGGAGCCGATCACGCTGCCGGGACGCGCGGGCGACGGCCCCGTGTAGTAGATGATCTGGCCCTTGACGTCGATCGGCAGCCGCTCGCCCTTTTCGATCAGCGGGAAGAGGCGGCCGTGCGCGGCGTCGCGCGCGGTATAGATGACGCCCGAGATGCGCACGCGATCGCCGGCCTTGAGCGCCTGCACGTCCGCATCGGAGAGCGGCGTGTGGATGTCCTTGATGCCGTCCGACGCCGTACTGACGCTCACAGGGTGATCTCTTTGTGGCGATGCGCGTGGCATTCGATTTCCTCGGAGGGGGGCTGCGCCCCCCTTCCGAACCTCCCCCCATCGATTGCGCCGGCAAAGCCGGCGCTCGAACGGAACTCGATTTCGAGCGCGGCGATCACGCTCACAGCGTCACTTCCTTGTGCCGGTGCGCGTGGCACTCGATGGTGACGGCGACAGGCAGCGAGGTGATGTGGCACGGGTACGTCAGGATGTGGATGCCGAACGACGTCGTGTCGCCGCCGTAGCCCTGCGGCCCGATGCCCAGGCGGTTGGCGCGCGCGAGCAGCTCCTGCTCCAGCGCATCGAGCATCGAATCCGGATTCGGCGAGGCGAGCTCGCGGAACAGCGCCCGCTTCGAGAGGATGGCGGCTTTTTCGAACGTGCCGCCGATGCCGACGCCCAGCACGAGCGGCGGACACGCATCGGGTCCCGCCGTCTTCACGCACTCGATCACGAAGTCCTTCACGCCCGGCAGCCCGGCCGCCGGCGTGAGCATCGTGTACTTCGAGCGGTTCTCGCAGCCGCCGCCCTTGGCCATGACCATGATCTTGAGCGTCGCGCCCGGCACGACGTCGACGTGGATGACCGCCGGCGTGTTGTCACCCGTGTTCACTCGATCGAACGGCGAGCGCACGATCGAGGCGCGCAGGTAGCCTTCCTTGTAGCCCTGGCTCACGCCCTCGTTGATGGCCGCCGAGAGCGCGCCGCCGGTAACGTGCACGTCCTGCCCCAGCTCGACGAAGCAGATCACCATGCCCGTGTCCTGGCAGTACGGGATCTGCCGCGTGCGCGCCATCTCGGCGTTCTGCTTCAGGATCGTGAGCACCTGCTTGCCGGCCGCCGAGCGCTCGACCCCGAGGGCGCGATCGAAGGCGCGCAGCATGTCCGGCTCGAGATTCCAGTTCGCCTCCATGCAGAGCTTCTTGACGGCATCGGCGATGGCCGAGACGTGGATCTCGCGCATTACGCGCTCCTCTGGGGACGGGCGATGGCGCGGACGCCGACGGGGATGGTGAGCGTGGAGGTCACGGTGTGGCGGTTACAGCTTCAGCTTGTCGACCAGCTCGCGCACGGCGCCGGCCGACTTGTCGAACGCGGCCTGCTCCTCGGGCGTCAGCTTGATCTCGATGACCTGCTCGACGCCCTCGCGCCCGAGCTTGACCGGCACGCCGACGTACAGCCCTCGCACACCATACTGACCATCCAGGTACGCCGCGCACGGCAGGATCTTCTTCTTGTCCTTCAGGATCGACTCCACCATCTCCACCGCGGAGGCGGCCGGCGCATAGTACGCGCTGCCGGTCTTCAGCAGCGCCACGATCTCGGCGCCGCCGTTGGCCGTGCGCTGCACCAGCTCGTCGATCTTGGCCTTCGACAGGAGCTCGGTGATCGGAATGCCGGCCACCGTGGAGTAGCGCGGCAGCGGCACCATCGTGTCGCCGTGACCGCCGAGCACGAAGGCCGTCACGTTCTCGACCGACACGTTCAGCTCGCGCGCGATGAAGGTACGGAAGCGCGCGGAATCGAGCACGCCGGCCATGCCCACCACCCGCTGGCTCGGGAATCCCGACTTCTTCCACGCCAGCTGCACCATGGCGTCGAGCGGATTGGTGACGAGCACGAGAATCGCGTTCCGGCTGCGCGCCACGATCTGCTCGACCACGGAGCCGACGATCTCGGCGTTCTTGAAGAGCAGGTCGTCACGCGTCATCCCCGGCTTGCGCGCGAGGCCCGCGGTGATGACGACGATGTCGGAATCGCCGGTCGCGTCGTAGCCGTTGCTGCCGACGAGCGTCGAATCGTAGCGGTGGATGGGGCCCGCCTGCAGCAGGTCGAGCGCCTTGCCCTGCGGCACGCCGTCGATGACGTCCACCAGCACCACGTCGCCCAGCTCTTTCTCCACCGCGTACTGCGCGACGCTGGCGCCGACGTTGCCGGCGCCCACGACGGTGATCTTCGGGCGCGGCTGGCGCGTGCTCAGGATCTCGGCCTTGCCTCGCTCCATCAGAGCTTCGCCATGTTCTGGATGATGGCGGTGCCGAACGCCGAGCACTTCACTTCCTTGGCCCCCTCCATCAGCCGCGCGAAATCGTAGGTGACGACCTTCGACTTGATCGTGGCTTCGAGGCCGGCGATGATCCGATCCGCCGCGTCCGTCCAGCCCATGTAGCGGAACATCATCTCGCCCGACAGGATCACCGAGCCCGGGTTCACCTTGTCCTGGCCCGCGTACTTCGGCGCCGTGCCGTGCGTCGCCTCGAACAACGCGTGGCCGGTGTCGTAGTTGATGTTGGCGCCGGGCGCGATGCCGATGCCGCCGACCTGGGCGGCCAGCGCATCGGAGAGCAGATCGCCCGTGAGGTTGCAGGACGGGATGACGTCGAACTCGTCGGGCCGCGTCAGGATCTGCTGCAGGAACGCGTCGGTGATGGCGTCCTTGATGAGGATCTTGCCGGCCGGCGGCTTGCCACCGCACTCCTCCCAGCCGATCGTCTTGTCGCCGAACTCGCGCTTGGCCAGGGCGTAACCCCACTTCATGAACATGCCTTCCGTGTACTTCTGGATGTTGCCCTTGTGCACGAGTGTGACGTTGCGCCGATTGTTCTCGATGGCGTAGCGGATGGCCGCGCGGATGAGTCGCTCCGAGCCTTCCTTCGACACCGGCTTGATGCCGATGGACGACGTGTTCGGGAAGCGGATCTTGGTGACCTTCATGTCCGCTTTCAAGAATTCGACGACCTTCTTGGCTTCCGGCGTCCCCTGCTCCCACTCGATGCCGGCATAGATGTCTTCCGTGTTCTCACGGAAGATCACCATGTCGACCTTCTCGGGATGCTTCACGGGCGAGGGCACGCCCTGGAAGTACTTCACGGGACGCAGGCAGACGTAGAGGTCGAGCACCTGTCGCAGCGTCACGTTGAGCGAGCGGAAGCCCTCGCCGACCGGCGTGGTCAGCGGCCCCTTGATGGCGACCAGGTATTCGCGAATGACGTCGAGCGTCTCCTCGGGCAAGAGGTTCGGCGGGCAATCCTTGCCGTAGACGGCCTGTGCCTTCTCCCCGGCGTACACCTCGGCCCACGCGATCTTCTTCTTGCCGCGGTAGGCCTGCTCGACGGCGGCGTCCAGGACGCGCACGGACGCCTTCCAGATGTCGGGCCCGGTGCCATCGCCCTCGATGAAGGCGATGATCGGATGATCCGGCACGCGCAGCTTGCCGTGGTCGATGGTGATCTTGTCACCCTTGGGAATTTGCACCTTGCCTGGCATCAGACGTCCTTTCCTGGCTTCGCCTTGGTGTCCCCCGGCTCGAGATGCACCTCTTCGAGCTTGGCCGGTTCGCCCGTGGTCGGGTCGATGACCTGGCCCGCGTTCAGCGCCGAGCCGGCGCGGAACCACGCGATCTGATCACGCGTCATGCTGTGCCGCGTCTGGATCGTCACCACCCGGCCATCGGGTTTCTTCATCTGCACCGTGACGGGCTTGCCGGGCTCGAGGGTATAGAGCCCAACGATGCTCACACGGTCGTTCTGCTCGAACTTGTCGTAGTCGGCCGGATCGATGAACGTCAGTGGCAGCACACCCTGCTTCTTCAGATTGGTCTCGTGGATGCGCGCAAAGCTGCGTACGATCACCGCCGCGCAGCCGAGATACCGCGGCGACATCGCCGCGTGCTCGCGGCTGCTGCCTTCGCCGTAGTTCTCGTCGCCGACGACGATCCACTGCACGCCGGCGGCCTTGAGCTCGCGCGCAATCTTCGAGAATCCCTGCCCGGAGGCGCCGGTGAGCGGATTCACGCCCTTGCCGCTCTCACCGGTGAAGGCGTTGGTGGCGCCGAGGAACATGTTGTCGCTGATCTTGTCGAGGTGACCGCGGAAGCGCAGCCACGGCCCGGCCGGCGAGATGTGATCGGTCGTGGTCTTGCCCTTGGTCTTGACGAGGATCGGCAGGTCGACGAAGTCCTTGCCGTCCCAGGCCACGAACGGCCCCAGAAGCTGCAGCCGCTCGCTGTTCGACGGAATCTCGATCTGCACCGAGTCCGGATCGGTGGCCGGCTCCTCGTAGCCCTCGGCGCCGCGCGCGAAGCCGTCGCGCGGCAGCTCCTCGCCCTCGGGCGCCGTGAAGCGCACGCGCTCGCCGTTCGGCGCGGTGAGCGTATCGGTCAGCGGATTGAAGTCGAGCGTGCCGGCGAACGCGAGCGCCGTCACGATGTCGGGGCTCGTGATGAACGACAGCGTCTCCTGCGAGCCGTCGTTGCGACCGGGGAAGTTGCGGTTGAACGAGGAGACGATCGAGTTCTTCTGGTTGGGCCCGATGTCCGTCCGCTTCCACTGGCCGATGCACGGGCCGCACGCGTTGGCGAGCACGGTGCCGCCGATCTTCTCGAACGTGGCCATCAACCCGTCGCGCTTGATGGTCTGGAAGATCCGCTCGGAGCCCGGCGTGATGAGGAACTTCGACTTCGCCTTCAGGCCGGCCTTGAGGCCCTGCATGGCCACGTGCGCGGCCCGGCGCATGTCCTCGTACGAGGAGTTCGTGCACGAGCCGATGAGCGCATTGGTGATCGTCGCGGGCCACGCGTTCTGGCGAACCTCGCCGGCCAGCTTGCTGACGGGGCGGCCGCGGTCGGGCGAGTGGGGCCCCACGACGTGCGGCTCGAGCGTGTCGAGGTTGATCTCGACCAGCTCGTCGTAGAACGATGCGGGATTCTCGGCGACCTCGCGATCGGCGACGAGATGCTCGCGCGTGCCTTCGGCCAGCGCGGCGATCTCGGCGCGCTCGGTGGCGCGCAGGTAGGCCGCCATGCGCGAGTCGAACGGGAAGATCGACGTCGTGGCGCCGAGCTCCGCGCCCATGTTGCAGATGGTCGCCTTGCCGGTGGCGCTGATCGACTCGGCGCCGGGACCGAAGTACTCGATGATCTTGTTGGTGCCGCCCTTCACCGTGAGCAGCGTGCACAAGTAGGTGATGACGTCCTTGGGCGCGGTCCAGCCTGACAGCTTGCCGGTGAGGTGCACCCCGATGAGCTTGGGATGCAGCACCTCCCACGGCAGCCCCGCCATCGCCTCGCCGCAGTCCGCGCCGCCGACGCCGATGGCCAGCATGCCGAGCCCGCCCGCGTTCGGCGTGTGCGAGTCGGCAGCAATCATCAGCGTGCCGGGGGTGGCGTAGTTCTCGAGCACGACCTGGTGAATGATCCCCGAGCCGGGACGCCAGAAGCCCATGCCGTACTTGCGCGCCGCAGAGCGGATGAAGTTGTACACCTCCGCGCTCTCGTTGACGGCGCGGTTCAGATCCTCGACGGCGCCGCTCTCGGCGCGGATCAAGTGGTCGCAGTGAATCGTCGAGGGCACCGCCACGCGCTTGCGGCCGGACATCATGAACTGGAAGATCGCCATCTGGCCCGTCACGTCCTGAAGCGCCACGCGATCGACGCGCAATCTCAAGATGGCCTTGCCGCGCTCCCACTGCTGCGTCTCGAAGTCGTGGCAGTGCGCGACGAGGATTTTCTCGGTCAGCGTGAGCGGGCGACCGAAGGACTTGCGCGCGCGGGCGAGGCGGTCGGGCATGGAGGCGTAGAGCGACTTGATCTGCGCGGACATCAGAGCCTCCCTAATTCGCGGGCACAGGAACGCCTCCCTCGTGCGGGAGAGAGGCGGTGTAAGTGACGGATAACTTTAACGCGCCGCTCCGGACGGGTCAAGGTGACAACGCTCAGCATCGCGCCACGATGAACAGCCGGCGAAACGGAAACAGCGTCGTGCCGTCCGCACGCGGCGGATAGGCGTGCGCCACCCGCTCGCGATACGCGTGCTCGAACGCGCCACGCTCGCCGGCGTCCAGCGCGTCGAGGAACGGCTTGAGCCAGGAGCCCTTCACGAAGTCCGCCACCGGGTGCTCGCCGGTCAGCGCCTGCGTGTAGACGGTCTCCCAGACGTCGAGCGCGCTCGCGCGAGGTCGGAGCAGGTCCCAGTAATACTCCGGTGGCCTCGTCGGCTCTGGCCGGATCAGCTTCTCGAGGCGCTCGCGCCAGCGTCCCTCGCGCGCGAGCTCGTAGATCGAGGTGTGCGACGGCTCACCGAAGTTGCGGGGCATCTGCACGGCCAGCGCCCCGCCCGGGGCGACGTGGCGCAGCAGGCGCGGAAACAACGCGGCGTGATCGTCGATCCAGTGCAGCGTCGCATTGGAGAACACCACGTCCACGGGCATGGGCGGCGCCCACGTCGCAACGTCGGCCTGCTGCCACTCCACGCCCGGGTCCGACGCCCGGGCCCGCTCCAGCATCGAGGGCGAGGCGTCCACGCCCGTCACGCGCGCGCTCGGCCATCGCGCCCGCAGCAGCGCGGTGACGTTGCCGGTGCCGCAACCCAGGTCGACGACGTGCCCGGGATCGGGCACCGACACGCGCTGCAAGAGGTCCACGGCGGGCCGCAGCCGATGGTCGCTCCAGCGGAGATACTGTGAAGGGTCCCAGGTCGCCGTCGCCATCACGCCCTCATCAATACGCCTGTCAGCACCCCAACTCCAATGCATAGTTCTACTGGTTGCTTATACTCAATAGGCATGGAGCTCCGGCACCTGCGCTATTTCGTGACCGTCGCGGATGCGGGCAGCGTCTCCCGCGCCGCTGTGCAGCTGCAGCTCACGCAGCCGGCCCTCTCGCGCCAGCTGCGCGATCTCGAGAGCGAGCTCGGGCTGCCGTTGTTCGACCGCGTCGGTCGCCGCCTGCACCTCACCGCGGAGGGCGAGAACCTGCTCGAGCGCACGCGCGAGATCCTGCGCGCCGCGGACGCGCTGCGCGAGCGCGCCGGCGCCCTGGCGGGCGGTCGTACGGGCACGCTACGGCTCGGCGCCACCGCGCAGACGCTGGAGAGCCTCATCAGCGCGTTCCTGACCGGCTTTCGCCGCGCGTGGCCGGGCATCGACGTACGGCTGGTCGAGGACGGCGGCGTGCGGCTGCGCGCGCGCGTCGCGCGCGGCGAGCTGCACCTGGCGCTCGGAGCCGTCCCGAGCGGCGACGACCTGCGCGCGCGGCCGCTGTTTCCCGTGTGGGTGCTGGCCGTGATGCCTCCCGGCCATCGTCTCGGACACCGGCGCGCCTTCGAGGTCGGCGAGCTCGACGGCGAGACGGTGCTGCTCCTGCGCCGCGACTTCGCCTCGCGGCTGCGCTTCGACGCCGCGTGCGAGGCCGCACGCGCGCGACCGCGCGTGCTGCTCGAGGCGAACGATCCGCACTCGCTCGTGAGCCTCGCGCGCGGCGGGCACGGCATCGCCGTGGTGCCGTCGACGACCATCTTCAGCCGCAGCGGGCTGCGCGTGGCGCCGCTGTTGCGCGCCGGCCGCGCGGTCGGCGGTTCCACGGCGGCGGTGTGGGACCCCCGGCGGCACCTGCCCTCCTACGCGCAGGCGTTCGTGGACGAGCTGTTCGCCTACACGCGGCGCTCGTATCCGGGCAAAGAGTTCGCGCGGCTCGCGCCGTCGACGCCGCCGCTCAACGAGCCAGGCTGAACGAGTACTCTCCGGCCGCCACCTCGTCCACCCACACCTTCGCGGTCCAGCGCCCCGGGTACGGCCGCAGCTCCCACATGGGCACCGTGTGGGTGTGCCAGGTCGCGGCCTCCTCCGTACCCGCCGCGGAGTCGAGCGCGCGCGACACCATGCGGCGCTCGGCCCCGCTCGGGTCGTACCAGCGGCTCACGATGCGCACCGGGCGGCCCGTGGGCCGCACGCCGAGCAGCAGCGTCACGTGCGCGTCGCCGGCCCGATCGAACGTGCCGAGCGCGCGCGGCAATGACGCGGAATCCGACACGTTGGCCGGCGCGCCCGGCGCGGGCGCGCGGTCGGTGAAGTACGAGCGGGCGATCAGGCCGCCGACGACCTCGTGCGATGTCGTGGTCACGGACGGAGCCCGCACGGCGGTCGGCGCCGAGGCGCACGGCAAGCCGTCGGTCCACGCGCGTTGAGCGGGAAACCGCCGCAGCAGATCGCGAATCTCGTCGCACGGCGGGCGGTGTCCCCACGGAATGACCGTGCGCTTGTCCGCGACCAGCCGGTCGAAGGCCAGCAAATGATCGTAGACGAGGCTCAGGGCCTGCTCCTCGCGCAGGCGTCGGGCACGCACGAGGACCTCGACGGCCTTGGCGTTGGCGTCGAGCTCACGCACCTCTTGCTCGCGCTGCGCGTCGAGCGCGAGCGTGCTCGACAGTGGGCGATCGTGGTCGAGCAGGTAGTGCGCGAGCTCGTGGGCGACGATCGAGTCGCGATGCCGCGAGTGGAGCATGGGCGTGCTGAGCGTGAACATACCGCGGCGGTACGTGCCGCCCACGCCCTCGACGTCGCTGCCGACGAGAATCGCGATGCGCGACACACCGTAGACGCGCGCGGTCTCGTCGGCCATCACGCGCACCTCGGCGACGGCCTGCTCCTGCGCCGGCGTCAGGCTCACGCAGCCCGCGGCCGCCAGCGCGGCGATCAGCCCGGCGGCGACCCCGAGCCGCCTCACACGTGCTCCTCCCGTCGGTCGCGGCGGCCGACCAGCCGCCGCGCCGCCATCTGACGCAGCCGGATGATGGACCGCGTCGGCGACAAGCCCATCGGACACACGTCCGTACAGCCGCCCTGGCCGTGGCAGCGTGGCAGCGCATCGTCGCCCAGCAGGAGCGGCCAGCGCGCGGCGTGCGCGCCGTCACGCCGATCGCGCTGCAGCGTGAACGCGCGATTGAGCGCCGCGGGGCCGGCGAAGCGCCGGTCGTGCGCGACCATCGTGCACGCCGACAGGCACATCCCGCAGCCGATGCATTCGATCGCCTCGTCGATCTCGGCGCGCTCGCCGGCGCTCGGCGCGATCTCCGCGTAGGCGGGCGCGTCGGACGCCGCCACATACGCCGCGCCGACGCTGACCTGGCGCTCGACGAACGGCGTCATGTCGACCACGAGATCGCGCAGCAGCGGGAAGTGATAGAGGGGACGCACGCTCACGGGCCCCGCACCGAGCGACGCCAGCCGCGTGCGGCACGCCCAGCGCTCGCGGCCGTTCACGACCATGGCGCAGGAGCCGCACATTCCTACGCGACACGCGTAGCGGAGCGCAAGTGTGGGGTCCTGCTCGCGCTGGATCGAGACGAGCGCGTCCAGGACCGTGGTGTCGGCGCCCGCGTGCACATCGTACGTGTGCAGACGCTGCCGCTCGCCCGGCGCCCAGCGAAAAACGCGCAACTGCGTCACTACTGTCCCGACTCCCGCCACTCCCAGCCGGTGATGGTGACGCGGTAGCGCGGCGCCTTCTGCTTGACCGGAACCTCGAAGTAGACGCGTGCGCCCGGCGGCACGTCGGCCACGAATCCCGACGCGGTGTCGACGACCTTGCCGCCGGCGTCGAGCGTGTCGATGTTCAGCCGCATGTTGGCGGCGCGCACGCGATAGTTGTTCACGACATACCCGGTGACGGCCGGCCGCCCGCGACGCTCGCCCCCCGCCCATTCGAGCCCGAAAAAGCGGTCGGGATCGAGCGAGCTCTGCGCCAGTGCCGCCACCGCACCCGTGAGCAGGCACAGCAGCAGCGCGAGCGCGCACGTCCTCGGCTTCATGGCCTCCCTGATTGTGGAGCCCGTCATCGGGCCCCGGCGATTATGAAGGGTTCGATCGCTCAGTACCAGCGAAACATCCACACCCCGGCAAAGATGATCGCCGCCAGCGCCACGGCGCCGACGAACAGCACGCGGTGCCAGGCGACCGGGAGGCCGAAATCGAGCAGCAGCGCGCGCACGCCGAGCAGCGCATGCAGCAGGGCCAAGGCGAGCAGCGCCGCCTGCACCCCGCGGCGGAAGGGGTTCACCAGATGCGCAGCGATCACGGCGAGCAGCCCGACCGCCGCCGCCCGCTGGATGAGCCACGCCCACATGCCGGCGCGGGTGTCCCGCCAGCCTTCGACACTGGTCCACTCGCGGCGCAGGATTGGCGGCGTCGTCACAGCCGGTTCAGCACCGTGCGGCCGTCGGCGATGACCAGGCGGACGGCATCCAGCGCCTTGACGTCGCTCGCGGGATCGCCCTCCACCGCGATGAGGTCGGCGACGAGTCCGGGCTCGATGCGCCCCGTCTCGTCCGCGATGCCGAGCACCTGAGCCGCTACCGATGTCGCGGCGGCCAGCGCCTGCACCGGGGTCATGCCGGCCATGACCATGAGCGCCAGCTCCGGCACGATGGTGCCATGCGCGTTGAGCGGCGTGCCCGCATCGGTGCCGGCGGCGATCGACACGCCGGCCGTGAGCGCGAGGCGGAACGACTCGAGATGGCGCTCGCGGAGCGCGGCCGACTTCTTGACCGCGAACTCCGGAATGCCGGCGGCGATGCCGCCCTCCACGATCGCGTGCGGCGCGACGAGCGTCGGCACCAGGGCCGTGCCCTGCCTCGCCATGCGCGCGGCGAGCGGCTCGGTGAGGAACACACCGTGCTCGATCGTGTCGATGCCGGCGTCGAGACACCACGCGATGCCCTCGTCCGCCATCGCGTGCGCGGCGGCGCGGCGCCGCGCGCGGTGCGCCTCGTCAACGCCGGCGCGCAGCTCGTCGAGCGTGAGCTGCGGGGCGCGCGGATCCACGCCGGGCGTCATGACCCCGCCCGTGGCGATGAGCTTGATGACGTCGGCCCCGGCGCGCAGCTGTTCGCGGACGGCTCGCCGCAGGTCGTCCGGCCCGTCGGCCTGCCGGCCGAGCATCCGCCAGCCGTGACCGCCGGTGATGCAGACCGCGCGGCCCGCACACAGCACGCGCGGCCCCGCGATCAGCCCCGCGCGCACGCCGTCACGCACCGCGATCTCGGCGTACTCGCGGCCGCCCAGATCCCGCACGGTCGTCACGCCCGCCTCGACGGTGCGCCGGGCACGGGCCACCGCGTTGACGACGGTCGCCGCATACGACTCGTCGGCCAGCGTGCGCGCGGGATCCGCCTCCCCGGACAAACAGAGATGCGCGTGACAGTTGATGAGTCCCGGCAGCAGCGTGAGCCCGCCGAGGTCCAGCACCGCGCCGTCGCGCGGTCCGCGGTCGGCCGTGATGGCGCCGATGCGGCGATCGGTGACGATCACGGCGCGATCGCGGATGGGCGGCGCCCCCGTGCCGTCGATCAGGGTGGCGCCGCGCAGGATCACACGCGGCCCTTGCGATACGAGCGCTTCGCCGCGATCTTGCCGTCACTCAGGCTGAGGATGTCGCAGCCCTCGACCTCGTACCGTGTGCCGCCGCGCGGCGTGCCCGTGGTGAGCCACTCCACGACCACCGTGTCGGGATGCGCGGCGTGGCGCGTCTCGTCCCAGCGCACGTCGGGAATCGTGTCGAACATGTCCTTCAGGAACTGACGAACGTTCGCGCGGCCGATCACGCGCGTGCCCCAGGGGTCCTTGCCGAACGACGCCTCGAAGACGACGTCGTCCGTCATCTGGGCGAGGATCCCGTCGATGTCGTGGGCATTCCACACACGGTTGAACCGTTCCACGAACGCGTCGCCGTCGAATGCCATTGGGGTGCCTCCTCGGTGCATGCGCCGCCGCGCGGGGGCGGCGGTCAAAGGTCCAGGCCGTCGCGCGCCACGACGATGTCGCCCTTGAAGTGTGCGCGCGCGGCATCGATCCACATGTGGTCGCTGACCATCGGGTCGTCGGCGGGGACGAGATGCGACAACACGAGCGTCTTGACGCCGGCGGCCGCGGCCACGCGGCCGGCGTCCTCCACCGACGTGTGACTGTCGATGATGTGCTTCTTGAGCGTGGCCGCGTTCGGGACGCGCGCCACCAGCCGGTCGACGGCGGGGACCCAGAGCGCCTCGTGCACGAGCAGGTCGGCGCCCGTCGCCAGCCGGATGAGATGGTCGGATTTGTTCGTGTCGCCCGAAAAGACGATCGAGCGATCGGGCGCGTCGAATCGAAACGCGAATGCCGGCACGACCGGCGGATGGTCGACCAGCGCGGCGCTGACCTTCACCCGCTCGTCCTGCATCACCGGACCGGCCTGCGTCAGCTCGTGCACCTGCACGAGCGGCACCAGCGGTACGCGGCCCTCGTCCGCGATGCGGGTGTCGATGTCATAGGCGTTCATCTCGAAGTACAGGCGCGTCATCTTCTCGAGCGGCGGCGGCCCCCACGCATCCACGCGTGTGCGCAGGCCGCTGGCCCAGGCCTGCATGATCACGTTGCCGTAGTCGAGATTGTGGTCGGAGTGGTGATGCGTGATGAAGATGTGCCGCAGCGTCGGCAGCCCGATGCCCGCCTGGACGAGCTGCCGCGCCACGCCGCTGCCGCAGTCCACGAGGTACAGGACGTTGTCGACGACGAGCGCGTGTGCGGTGTTGCCGCGCTGGACGCGCGGTCGCGGGCCGCCGCCGGTCGCCAGCATGACGAGCCGCGTCCGCCTGGTCATCGCGCTCTGTGCGCCGGCGTCGCGGCCGAGCGTGAGCGCCAGCAGCGCGCCGGCGCCGCCGAGGAAGTCACGGCGTGACACGCCGGTCGCGATCGGCCGTCGTCCCTTCGGTTTCGGCATGCGGCGCATCCTACCATCGCGATGTCGTCCGAACGCGTCACGCTCAATCGCCGATCTCGACGGCGACCGGCCGCGGCGCGCCGACGGGTGGCTGCGCGCGCGTCATGCGAACCGGCTCCAGCCAGACGGCCGGCGCGCCGTCCGCGCCGACGGCGACGCGCACGCTCGCGGGCGGGGCGGTCGCCGGCGCGGGATAGTCGCGTCGCCAGTGGGCGCCGCGGCTCTCGCGGCGCGCCGACGCGCTGGCGACGATCAGCCGCGCCGCCGTGAGCTGGCTGTCGAGGTTGAGCCAGTCCTGCCAGGCGGTGTTGAGCGCGCCATGGCCGGGCACGCGCGCCGCCGGCAATCGCTCGCGCAGCCGCTCGATCGTCGCCGCGGCGCTCGCCAGGCCCTCGGCGTCGCGCACGAGGCCGGCACGCTCCCACATGACGTCACGCAGCTCACGCTGGATCGCGTACAGCTCGACCGCGTCGCCACCGCCGAGCGGCGCGGTGGTGCGCGCCGCCGCCTCGGCCAACACGGCGCCGCTCACGCGCGGTCGCGCGCGTCCCGTGACGAACGCCGCCATCACGTCGCCAGCGATGCCGCCGAACACCGTGGACTCCGCGACGCCGTTGCCGCCGAGGCGGTTGGCGCCGTGCACGCCGCCGGTGTCCTCGCCGGCCGCGAACAGCCCCTCCATCGCCGTGCGGCAATCGGGATCGACGACGACACCGCCCATCATGAAGTGCGCCGTGGGGCCCACCTCCACCGGCTCGCGCGCGAGGTCGCGACCGAAGTCGCGGCAGCGGCGGACCATGCCGCGAAAGTTGCGTTCGACGGTCTCGGCGCCGAGGTGCGAGACGTCGATCCAGACGCCGTCGTTGGGCGTGCCGCGGCCCTCGGTCACTTCGAGAAACGAGGCGCGCGAGACGAGGTCGCGGGTCGAACGCTCGAGGCGCGCGGGATCGTAGCGTGCCATGAAGCGCTCGCCGCGCCCGTTGCGCAGCTGCCCGCCCGCGCCGCGCAGCCCCTCCTCGAGCAGCGCGCCGGTCATCAGCGAGCCGGGGATCACGAGGCCGGTGGGATGGAACTGGATCATCTCCATGTCTCGCAGCGCCAGCCCCGCGCGATACGCCACGGCGATGCCGTCGGCGGCCTTGTCTGCGGAGCACGCGATCACGCGATACATCGTGGGTCCGCCGCCCATGGCCAGGAGCGTGGCCCGCGCCACGACGGCGACGAAGCGCCCCGTGCGGACGTCCAGCAGCAGCGCGCCCGCCGCCCGGCCGTCGTCGTCGCGCAGCAGCTCGACCGCGCGACACTCCTCGAACGGACGGATCGCCGGGCGGGCCTGCGCCTGCTCGGTGAGGCGGTTCATGATCTCGATGCCCGTGAGGTCGCCCTTGTGCACGGTACGGTCGTGCGACTGGCCGGCAAACGGCTTCTGGTGAATGCGTCCCGCCGCGTTGCGATCGAACAGGCATCCGTAGCGCGACTCCAGCTCCAGCACGCGCGCGGGCGCCTCGGTCACGAGACGCCAGACCATCTCCTGGTCGTTGATCCAGCCGCCGCCGTTCAGCGTGTCGATGAAGTGCGCGTCGAGAGAGTCGGGCGGCGTGAGCACCGCGTTGTAGCCGCCCTGCACCATGCGCGTGCAGCCGGCGCGTCCGAACAGGCCCTTGACGGCGACGGCCACCGACAGCGCGGGCGACGCGTCGGCGGCGTGCAGCGCCGCCGTGAGACCGGCGCCGCCGGCGCCGAGCACCAGGATGTCGGCCTCGGCCACGTCGATCATCGCGCCATCAGCGCCTCGAAGAACGCGCGGCCCTCGGGGGTGGCCCACCCGCGCGTGCCGATCGCGCGCGCCACCAGCCGCCCGTCGCGCCCGATCACGAACACCTCGGGCGAATACGCAACGCCCCAGGCGGAGTTCACCGCGCCCGAGACGTCGAGCAGCACGTCCATCGTCAGCCCGCGGTCGCGCGCCCAGGCGCGCACCGTCTCGCGCGACTGCTCCATGTTCACCGCGAGCACGACCAGGCCACGCGGCCCCCACTCGCGGTGAACCTGCTCGATGGCCGACGGCAGCTCACGCGAGCAGTGGGGGCACCACGTCGCCCAGAAGTACACGAGCACGGGCCGGCCCTGCAGCGATGCCAGCGCCACGGTTTTGCCGTCGGCGAGGCGCTCCAGCACGAGCGCACGCGGCTCGGCGCCGTGCAGCGGCATGAGATTCAGCGCGCCGGCGAGCTCGTCCAGCGTCGCGCCGGCAGCCGGCACGACCGCGCGCACCGCGATCGTGAGCGCGATGGCCAGCGTCGCGAACGGTCTCAGGCGCTGAATATCGCCTCCGGCAGCAACGCGGACACGACGACGTTCGGCAGATCGACCACGTTGCTGATCCGAAGATCGACGGCGACGCTGCAGATGACGTACGCCTGCTCGCGCGAGAAGCCGCGCTCCTGGAGCAGGCTCATCATGTTCAGGATGGCGTTGCGGCAAGCGAGGTTCAGATTTTCGCCCTCGTTCGCGCCCTGCGGCGTGACGGGCATCCCCATCGTCGCCACGAAGCGTTCCGGCGCCGCGTAGCGAGGGTCGATGAAGTAGCTGCTGCGCTCGAAGCGCGGCCAGCGGATGTCGTGACGCTGCGCCTCGCCGCGCCGCACACGGAAGCGGACCACGCACGTGGCGGCCATCTCGATCGCCGTCACGCAGACCTCGCCGTCGCCCTGGGCGAAGTGCCCGTCGCCCGTCGAGAACAGCGCGCCGTCGACGGACACGGGCAGCAGGAGCTTGCCGCCCTTGGAGAGCTGCTTGACGTCGAAGTTGCCGCCGTTTTCGCGCGGCGGCAGCGTGCGCAGCCCGGCCGTGGCGGGGCTGCCCGAGGGCGGCACCGCGCCTTCACGGTCCGGTGGCAAGGCGAATCCGTTCCGCTGCGCCACCTCGGCCTCCCGTCGCGTCCACGCCTCGACCTGCTGAGCGGACGGCGCGACACCCGAGACGCCCATGAACGGCGCGCCGGGAACCCGAACGCCCGGCAGCTCGCGTGAGGTCGCCCAGCCGTCGTCGAGCGTCCAGTGCACGAGAAACGGCGTGGTCATGACGTCGCGAAGGAATCCGAGCCCGGGCATGATCGTGCTGAACGCCCAGCGCTGGGGCACGATGTCGACGAACTCGACCTCGAGCAGGTCACCCGGACGCGCGCCCTTGATCAGCACCGGACCCGTCAACGGATGGATGGCGCCGAGCGGCACCGACGGGAAGTCGGCGACGGTGGAGCTCGACGTCAGAAAGCCGTCGAGCGCGTCGCGGGTCTCGAGCGCGACCTCCTCGCCCTCGTCGACCTCGATGATCGGCGCGATGTCGGGGTGCCAGCGGTTGTGCCCGGTCTTGGGCTCCTCGGCGAGGTGGCGCTTGCGATCGATGCGAATCCCTTTCATCGACGTCTCCTTCTACTGACGTTTCCGTCCTGCTGACGTTTCCGTCGCGCGTTCAGTGCCGGATGCCCGGCACGCTGATGGGCTTGCCCACGTCGAATGTGGTCAGGAAGAGCTCGAGCTCCGCGTACTCGACCGCATCGGCGGCGAGCATGTTGGCGCCGAGCGGCGTCATGCACCACTGCATGCGCTTGCGCATGTCCCAGACCTCGTTCTGATTGGTGCGCCATGTCGGGAAGTGGCGCGTGAGTCCGGCGGTGACGTCGGCGAGAAAGCGGCCGCCCAGAAATTTGTTCGCGCCGCGCTCGGGCGTGTGGCAGTCGGCGCAGGAGTGGTTGCGCTCGCCCACGCGCCGGGAGAACGACGCCTTGCCGCGCTCGAGCGCGGCGCGCGCCGTCGCGCTGGTCGTGTCGATCGCGACCGGGAGGCCGTTGGACGCCATCTTGATCATGACGGTCACGTCGATGTTGGCGTCGCTCTCCGAGGGCAGCGCGCGTCCCGTCGTCGCCTCCGCGTGCACGGCCAGGAAGTCCTCGAGGCTCATCACACGATTGTGTTCCGCCACGATGCGCGGATAGCGCGTGGCCACGCCGCGCATCGCCTGCTGCGGCCCGCCGGCGTGACAGTCGGCGCAGGATTTGCCCGTTGGCCCGGGCGCCTTCCACAGCGCCTGCGCCTCCTCCGCGCGGACCACGGCCGGGTTGTTGGTCGGATCGAGGTTGTCGCCGAAGCCGGCGCTCCGGCGCCGCGTGAACGGATTGCGGTCGGCGTCTTGCTCGGGCGGCGGCGGCCCGTGCAGCGACTTCAGGAAGGCGACGAGGTGGACGAGCTCCTCGGGCGTGAAGATTTTCTGTGCGCCCCAGGGCGGCATCACGGTGGCCGGGTACGTGACGCGTGGATCCCAGAGCTGCTGGTAGATCAGCGCATCCGGCAGCTGCCGGTCACCGAACGTCGAGAGATCGGGGCCGACGCTGCCGGCGGGCCAGACGTCCGCGCCAGGAACGAGGTGACAGCCGGTACACGGCCCCTTCTGCCGATCGAGGAACAGCGCGCGGCCCTTCGCGAGATCGCCCGCAATGCCCGCCGGCATGCTGGCGTTCTGCACTGCCGGCTCCGGCCGCGTGTCGCCGTAGGCGTAGGTGCGGAACGCGCCGAAGTCGCGCGTGGTCCAGCCCTTGTAGCGCAGCGCCGTTCGCGTGCCGTCGGCTGCCAGCGTGATCTCGCCACGCGCCTCGGGGACGACTCGCGACACCGAACCCGTCGACCCAGCAGAGCCGGCGTCGCGCGCGCCGAGCGCGCAGGAGAGAACGAGCGCCGTCAGGAGAGCCGAGCGTAGCGACATCGCGCGCCGCACCGATGCGTCAGGCGAATGCGATGTCGGCGGTGCCCTCGTACTTGCCGCCGTGCGTGTCGACGAACGTGACCTTGACGGGGCCGGGCGCCGTGGCCTTGAGCGCGAACGAGAACGCCGGATTCTCGCTCACGCTCTGTGTGAGATCGAACGTCACCACGGGCTTGCCGAGATACGTCGCGGTCACGCGCGTGATGTAGTTGTAGTTGCGATCGATGATCTTGCCCTGCGCGTCCCGCTCGATGCGCTCCATGGGATGGATGACGAGACAGCGCACGCGGACGACGTCACCGGCCTTGGCGTTGGACGGCACGCGAATGCGGATCTTTCCGATGTCGCTCATGCTAGCCTCCGCACCCGCCGACGGTCACCTTCACCTCGCGCCTGGCCACGAGCAGCGTGCCGTCGCTCTGCTCCACCACCGCGCGCACGTCGGTCGTCTCGCCGAGACGGATGTTGGCGCCCACGAACGCCTGGCCCATCTCGGGCGTGAGCGTGGCCTTGGCCACGATCGGGATCCGGTTCTTGTCGGCGACGATCCAGATGGTCTTCACGTACGACGCCGGCGTGATCGGTGTAGTTACCTCGACGTTGACGGGCACCACCGCACCATTCTCGGCGATCGGCGGGATGTCGAGCTTGATCACAGACGCTCCGTCCTTCATGGGACGATTCCCGAACACGCGCTTGAGCCCGTCCTGGACGGACTCCTGGAGCCCGAGCGCCGATGACGATGCCTGGCCCACGGCCGGGGCAGGGTCGCGCAGCGCTCCCGCCGCGACGACCACGCCGACCGCGCCGAGCCTTCCAAGGGCGGAGCGCCGCGTCAGTGCCTCTGCCATGCTGACCTCCTGGTCCCCTACTTCTACTACGACTCGGGGCGCCCGCCTACGGCTCGAGGCGAAACGCGGAGGCGTCCGGCTTGAACGCGCGCGGCAGCCATAGCGGGCGGCGGAGATTGCCCGGCCCCGGCGCGGGCCGCGCGAGCGCGAGCCACTGGCGGTACACCTCGAACGATTTCTCGGTGTCCACGACGATATCGCCGTAGCGCTCGTCCGGCCCGGGGCGCGAGACGGTCACCTTCTGGTGCCAGCAGTGCTGGCCGCTGATCGGATCGGGCTGGACCGGGAACGTCAGGTTCTGATGCACGCCGGCGTCCTGCCACCAGACGCGCTCGGAGTCGGGATCGGTGCTCGCGAACGGCGCGATGCCGTGGACCTGGCGCATGCGCCACTTGCCCGGCGCATCGCGCTGCAGATCGACGAGCGCGGTCGACCACCGCTCGCCTCCGGTCGCCTCGGCGAGGCGCCAGCGCCCGAGGTGATGCGAGCACGCCACGACACCCGGACGGATCGCCTCGGTCACCCAGACCTTGTCCACGAACCAGCCGATGGCGGTGGCCACCTTCAGCAGATCGCCGGTCGTCACGCCCAGCCGCGCCGCATCCTCGGGATGCAGCCAGAGCGGATTCGTGTGCGAGATCTCGTAGAGCCACTTGGCGTTCCCCGAGCGCGTGTGGATGAGCGTCGGCAGCCGGAACGTGGGCAGCAGCACCATCTCATCCTTTGCGCGGTCGATGTTCGACCAGTGCACGTGGCTGCGGATGTACCCGGGCACCGCGTGCTCGGGCCACTTCCAGTCCTTCAGCGTCTTGGAGAAGAACTCGAGCTTCTTCGAGGGCGTCGGAAACCCGACGCGCGCGACGCCGTCGACCACGACACCGCCGTCGTGCGGCGTCTCGTACGTGCGGTACACGCCGTCCTCGACGAGGAAGGCGCCGTACTTGCGCATGTACGCCAGCGGCGTCAGGCCTTCCTTCTTCGCGGCCTCCGGCAGTCCAGGCACGCTGTTCTCGAAGATCCAGCGATAGATCTCCTCGATGCGCACCTTCTCGCCCGGGCGATAGGGCGACTCAAAATATTTTCGGATTCCGAGCGCGCCGTCGGGATCGATCCGCCACGACAGCTCGATCCAGAGCTCGTCCTCCTCCCAGACCTGCCCGAGCCCCGCCGCTTCGTGCGCCTGCCACGTGAACTCGAACGTCTTGCCGCGCCGCTCGAGCGCCACGCGGAGCACCGGCTGCCGGAAACCGATCCAGCGCGCGGCGTGCGTCTCCTGCGACATGAGGTCGTGCCGCTCGGAGGCGTGGCCCATCGGCAGCACGTAATCGGCGAACCACGCGGTCTCGCTCCACACGGGGGTCAGGCACGCGTGGCGCTCGACCTTCGCCTCGTCGGTCAGCATCTCGATCCACGACATCCCGTCGGGGTTCGTCCACACCGGGTTGTAGACGCGCGTGAAATACATGGCGAGCTTGCCGCGGCCCTCGCGCAGGAAATGCGGCAGCAGGAACGACATCTCGAAGAACGCCAGCGGATACTCCTTGGGCATGAGCAGCTCGCTCCACACCTTGCCCGCCGGCGGCATCATCGGCGGCGCCGGGATCGCCTTGTTCCACGCGCTCGGCGCCGTGCCTCCCGGCGTGGAGACCGCCCCCATGAGGACGACCACCAGCTCGAGCGCGCGCGCCACCTGCCAGCCGCCGAGATTGCCGGCCGCGGTATTGCGCCAGATGTGCGTGGCGAGCGCGCTGCCCGCGCCGCCGATGGCGCGAGCGATCTCGACGATCGTGGCCGCCGGCACGCCGCTCTCCTCGGCCGCGAACTCCGGCGTGTACGCCGCGTACAGCTCCTCGAGCGCCGTGTGAAAGCTCTCGAACGTCACCGGCAGATCGGGCCGCTCCTCGCGCAGGTATTCCTCCCAGTTCGTCCACTTCTCGACGAAGCCGCGGTCGTAGCGACGCTCGCGCACGAGGAGGCGCGCGATCGCGAGCAGGATGGCGGCCTCGGTGCCGGGCCACGGCGACAGCCAGTAGTCGGCCATCGAAGCGGTGTTCGACAGCCGCGAATCGATGACGGCGACCTTGGCGCCGCGCATCTTCGCCTCGATGATCCGCTGCGCGTGCGGATTGAAGTAGTGGCCGGTCTCGAGGTGAGAGGACAGCAGCAGGATGAAGCGCGCGTTGGCGTGATCCGGTGAGGGCCGGTCCATGCCGTGCCAGAACGCGTAGCCGGCGCGCGCGCTGGCCGAGCAGACGTTGGTGTGGCTGTTGTGGCCGTCGATGCCCCAGGCATGGAACACGCGCTGCAGGTAGACCAGCTCGTGCCCCGGACGGCCGAGGTGGTACATGATCTCCTTGGGCCGCCCCTCGACGAGCGCCGTGCGAATGCGGCCGGCGATGTCGTCGAGCGCTTCGTCCCACGTCACACGCTGCCACTGTCCGCCGCCGCGTGGCCCGCTGCGGCGCATCGGATAGAGAATGCGCTCGGGGTCTTGCACCTGATTCAGCGTCGCCGGCCCCTTGGCGCAATTGCGGCCACGACTGCCCGGGTGCACCGGATTGCCTTCGAACTTCTGGATCCGCAGCGTGTCCTTGTCGACGTACGCGAGCAGGCCGCACGCGGCCTCGCAGTTGAAGCAGATCGTCGGGATCAGCTCGTAGCGTCGCGGCACCTTCCGCGGCCACGCGACGGGATCGAACTCCTGCCAGTCGTCCCAGCGCTCGACGGGCGGGTATGCGGCCAGCCCGCCGTCGCGCGGCGTGAGATCGCGCGCCACCGGATGCAGCGGCTCCGTCCCCGGCCGATTCATCGAGCTCGCCCGCGAGCGACGGCGTGCATATGAGCCAGCATGGGCGCGAACGGCGCCCTGACGCGCGGACCGGAGCGCGGCGGGGCTGTATGCGCCGTATGGCGAGCCGTGGATCTGTCGCGCCGCATCAGCTCAGCGGTATCGACTGTCCGGCCTTGACCCACACATCCTCCCAAACCCAGAGCCCGCCCAGCGCCAACAGGGAACCCACGAAGACGAGCGCCGTGGAATCGAGGACGACCGCGGCGAGCAGTGCAAGAATCGGCGCCAGCGTGCCGCCGATCACGACGCCGCCCCAGAATCGCGCGCGGTACGCGCCGCGCGTGAGCAGTCGCGCCGCCAGCGCCGCGTCGCGCACGGCGTGGCGACTGAGCACTTCGCAGAGCAACAGCGCGCCGTGCACGAGGATCGCCAGAAACAGCAGCGGCATGAGCACGTCGTCGACGCGCAACGCGGGATGCGGCGCCCCGCCGCGCACAGGCAACGTGCCGGGCCACGCGAACGACGCGACGAGCAGCGCCGCGCAGCCCGCGACGACCGCGGCCACGATGAGGTGCGGAAGGACGAGCGGGCTTTGCCAGAAGTCGCGCCCTTCCGCCTGGCCGAAGAGCAGCGCGCTGTAGCCGGCGGTGGCCAGCGCCAGCAGCACGACCGGCAGGCGCGCGGCATCGGCCGGATAGTGGCCGGCGAGCCCGGCCGCGAGCCACGCGGTGGCGGCGGCGCCATACGCGATCAGGATCCACGCTCCCCACACGAGCCATGAGCGCCAGTTCGGCTTCAGGAAAATGTAGAGGAACCGTTCGGGCCGCTTGAGGTCGCCGACGAGCAGCACGGTCGTCAGCAGCAGGAACAAGAGGCTGATGGCGGGCGCAGTCACGGACAGCGTCGTGCCCCACCACGACGAGCCCGAGACGGCGGCCACGAGCAGCGCGCCCGCCGCGATGGATTTCGTCCACAGGTACGCGCTGACTTTCCAGCCCCACGGCCGCGGCACATGCGGCGCATCGTACACGGGCCGCGCGAGCGCCGGCGCACCGTGCTCGCCGTCGTGGAGCGCGGCGACCATGTCGACGAGATCGGCCTCGCCCTCGGGCCGCTGGCCCCACAAATACGTCGACGCCGGGCGCTGCAGCGGGGGAGACAGCGCCGACGAGTCGGCGCCGACGTAGTACACCTTCGGTCGCGTGCCCTGCTCGGGCTTGCGCACCTCGACCTGCTCGCGCGCGACCAGCCGCGCGATCTCGGTACGCGGATCGTCGAGATCGCCGGCCACGATCGCGCGCTCCGGGCAGACGATCACGCACGCCGGCTCGAGCCCGACCTCCAGCCGGTGCGCACAGTAGTGACACTTGGCCGCGGTGTTCGTATTGGGATCGATGTAGAGCGCGTCGTACGGACACCCTTGCATGCACGACTTGCAGCCGATGCAGCGGTCGCCGTCGAAATCGACGATGCCGTCGGCGCGGCGATAGAGCGCGACCGTGGGACAGATCGTGACGCACGGGGCGTCGTCGCAGTGATTGCACCGCAGCACCGAGAAGTAGCGCCGCGTATGCGGCCACGTGCCCTTCTCCACGTACTTCACCCAGGTGCGAAACGTCCCGAGCGGGACCTGATTCTCCTCTTTGCAGGCCACCGTGCACGCGTGACAGCCGATGCACTTGCGGTGATCGATTACGAACCCGTATCTCATTTGCGATGGGGGCCCCGATATGGCCCCCAAACCCCCCATCGATTCATCGCAGGCTCGGTCGTCGAACGACCTGCGGCTTCGCACTCCCACGCGCCCCGGGAAACCCGTGGCGCTCCTCGGTCTCACGTCTACTCGAACAGCACGTGCCACCAGACCCGGATGCCGGTCAGCACGATGACGACGAACAGTATGCCCTTGAGCGCGCCGGCGGCCAGGCGGCGGCTCGCCAGCGCGCCGAGCTGGGCGCCGGGGATGGCCGCCAGCGCCACGAGGGCCGCGGGGCCCAACGGGATCTGACCGGTGATCAGCTTGCCGACGACACCCGTCGTCGCCGCGAGGGCCGTCATCGCGAGCGAGCTGCCGATGGTCACGCGGATCGGCACGCCGACGACCACGAGCAGCAGCGGCACGAGTAAGAACGCGCCGCCCGCGCCGACGAGACCGGCGGCGAGGCCCACGATCGCCGCGACGATCGCGGTGAGCGTCCGGCTGTATTCGCGCGCCTCGGCCGGAGCCGCTACGTCGGGCGCCGGGGTCGGGACGAACATCAAGACGAACGCGGCCGTCACCATCACGGCGAAGACGACGAGCAGCCACCTCTCGGCAATCCAGTGCGAGCCGAGTGCGCCCGAGAGCGAGCCGGCCGCCATGGCGACGCCGCCCGTGAGCGCCAGGCGCACGTTGACCGCGCGGTGCCGGCCGTGGGCGACGACGCCCGACGCGGCGGCCACGAACACCTGGACCATCGTGACGGCCGCGACCTCCTTGATGTCGAATTGCCCCACGCCGAGCAGCGGCGGCACGTACAGCAGGAGAGGAATCATGACGATTGCGCCGCCGACACCGATGAGGCCCGAGACGAAGGCGCCGACGATGCCGAGCAGGAGCAGCACGCCGCCGAAGAGAACGGACACGTGACGGGAGGCTTACCTCCCGAGGCTCGAATAGTACGCGGCGAGGTCGGCCAGCGTCGCGTCGTCGATGCCCTTCATGACCGCCTTGACCGCCGTCAGATTGGCGTCGCCCGGGCTGCGCTTCTCGGCCTTGAACAGCTTCATCTGGTTGAGCAGATAGCCCGACGGCTGCCCGGTGAGATCGGGCGCGCCCTTGGCCTGATCGCCGCGACCGTCGGCGCCGTGGCAGGATGCGCACGCGCTCGAAGCGGTCCGCCCCCGGCCAATGGCCGCGCCGTCGAGCTTCACCGGCGACGCCGCGCGCGGCTGGGCGGCGAAATAGCCCGCGACGTCGTCCACGCCGAGCGTCCGGATCATCTTCGAGAACGGCTCCATCTCCGGCGACGGACGCCGCCCACTGGCATAGTCGTCGATCGCCTTCTTGAAATACCACGCCGGCATGCCGGCGAGCACCGGCACGGCGTCGGCGCGGCTCGCGCCGGCGCCGCCGTGACAGGCGCTGCACGAAAACGCCTTGGTGAATCCCGGCGTGTCGGCGGGCCCGGCGCTGGCCGGAGCGGCCGCGGCGACCGCCGCGACCATCGCGGTCACGATGAGGAGAGCTCGCATGGCGGCGTCCCCGCTACGCAAGGATGTCGGCCCAGATGCTGGTCGCCCACGCCGTCGCGTGCTGGGCGTAGAGCGCAGACTGCCCCGGCGTGAGCTTCTGCTCGATCTGGACGACCTTGCCGTTCTCGATCCGGTAGGCGTTGACGACGGCCATGGCCTCGCTGTCGCTCACCCACGAATAGCAGGTGTTGATCGGCGGCATCTCCGGCACCGGCCGGCCGTTGAGCAGATTGACGACGGCGATGGCGGCGATCTTGCCCATGCTGTTGGCCACCGTGCCGGATTTCGGCGCGGGAATACCGATCGTCGAGTCGCCGACCACGTGAATGTCCTTGGCCTTCACGGACTCGTAGGTGACGTGATTGACCTCGCACCAGCGCTTGTCGATGCCGACGAGATCCGCCTGCACCGCGATCGCGGCCGCGCGCTGCGGCGGGATCACGTTGACGACGTCGTAGCGCACCTTGTCCCCGAACTCCGTGGTGACTTCGCGCGCGGTCGGATCGACCTTCACGACCTTGCTCGAGGCGCGGTACTCGAGATTCGGGTACGCCTGCCACGCCGCGCGGAACAGCGCGGGCTTGCTGATGACGTTCTGGTTGGCGTCGAGCACGATCAGCTTCGCGCGCGGCTTGCGCGTCTTGAGATACCAGGCCACCTGGCATGCGCGCTCGTACGGTCCGGGCGGGCAGCGATAGGCCGCCGGCGGGATCGACATCACGAACACGCCGTCGTCACGCATCTCCTTGAGCTGTCCCGCGAGCGCCACCGTCTGCGGCCCGGCCTTCCACGCGTGCAGCACGCGGTCGCCCGCCTCGGCGAGCCCGTCGATCTGCTCCGTCTGGAAGTCGATGCCGGGGGCGACGACGAGCCGGTCGTACGTGAGGAATCCGCGGGCGAGCCGCACGCGTCGCGCGTCCGGCTCCAGTGCGGTCGCGGCCTCGTGCATGACCTTCACGCCGTGGCGCTTGCGCAGCTCGTCGTACCCGAACGTCAGCGTGTCGATCGAGCGCACGCCGCTCAGCACGAGGTTGGAGAACGGACAGGACACGAATCGCGTGTTGGGCTCGAGGAGGATGACTTCGATCGCCGGATCCTGCATCCGAATGTACTTGGCCGCCGTCGCGCCGCCCCAGCCGCCGCCGACCACGATCACGCGGCGGCCTTTGCGGTTGGGCGCGAGATCCGCCGGCGTGCTGGTCGCGGTCGGCGAGCCGCCACCGCTCGCGCAGCCGGCGACGCTGGTGGCCGCGAGTGCGACCCCCGACGCTTGCAGGAATTGCCGGCGCGTCATCCGTGCCATGACATCCCTCCCCTGGACTGCCACGGTCTGGACTGCCACGGTAAGGTACAGCGGTTCAGTCGGGTGCGGCGAACTTTCTCGTGTCCTCGTTCCACGTCGCGACGATCGCCCACGCCGCGGCCACCGCGAGAACGACCAGCAGCGCGGCGCCCCAGCCGACCGCCGACGGCAGGAAGACGGCGACGCCGAGCTTGGTGAGGACGCCCGCGAGCGCGAGCCGCGCGATCGAGGCGCCGAGCGCGAAGCACGCGACGGCGGCCCAGAGCTTCACCTGGCCTTCGCCCGCGCGCCAGATCGAACCCGCGCCGCAGCCGCCGGCGACCGTCATGCCAATGCCGAACAGCGTGCCGCCGAGCAGCCCGCCGACGCCGGCCGCCGCGAACACCCAGTCGCCCTTGTCCTTCAGGTCCGTGAACTTGAGAATCGCGAAGCCGAGCGTGCTCACCACGAGCGCCAGCGCCGCGGCGCGCGTGTGCTCGGCGTCGCCGGTCATGAACGGCTCGCGAAACGCGCGCACGAGACAGAAGCGCGAGCGCTGGAAGATCACACCGAATGCGGCGCCGAAGAGCAGAAAGATGCCGCGCTGCGGATGCCCGGCGGCCGCGTATGCGAACGGCGCGGCGACGAGCGCGGCGAGGAGCAAAACGCCGAGCAGCGGCTGACGGCTCGCGTCGCGCTGGGCGCGCGCCCACGTGCGTCCGCGGCCGCTCGACCAGCCGGGACGATGCGCGGTCTCCCACAGCAGATAGCGCAAGCCGAGGAACGCGCCGATGGCGAGGCCCACCATCATCGCGAAGCCAGCCAGGCTCAGCGCGCTCACCGCCGAGAAAAAGCCGCCGATGTTGCAGCCGAAGGCCAGCGTGGCGCCCACGCCCATCAGGGCGCCGCCCGCGGCGCCCTTGATGAGCTCGCCGCGCGCGGGCACCCGGATGGCGAACTCGCGCGCGCACAGCGCGCCGGCGGCGCCGCCGAGCAACACCCCGAGGTTCAGCAGCGAGCCCGAGTAGAGCCACGGCGGCAGCAGGTCGGGGCGGCGCACGAGGCCCGCCGCCGTCAGCGCCCAGTCACCCCAGTTCCGAAGGCCGTCGGAGGCGGTCCACGGCCGATCGAAGGCGAAGAGGAACACGTTGACGGTGGCGACGAGAATGGCCGCGCCCCACACGGGCCACGCGCGGCCGACCAGGACGTCCCACTGCGCGCGCAGCGCGGACCCCATCAGCGCCTACGCTTTGGTGACGCCGTAACCCGCCTTGAGCCACGCGGCCATGCCGCCCGTGACGTTGAGCCACGGGCCCGGCACGCGGCGCTTCAGCGCGCTGATCGTTGTGCTCGAGCGAAGTCCGCCCGCGCACACGACGGCTTTCGCGCGCTCGGCCGGCAGCTCGCCGGCGCGCGCGACCGCTTCGAACATCGGCACGTGCAGCGCGCCCGGGACGTGGCCCTCGAGCCACTCGAATGGCTCGCGCACGTCGACGACCACGACGCCGTTGCCCTCGAGCATCGTGTGCAGGTCGTAGGCGCTGATCTGCGGCACCGACTCCGCCGGCAGGCCGGCCTCACGCCAGTCGATCATGCCCCACTGCAGGTAGCCGATGACCTCGTCCACGCCCACGCGCGACAATGCCTGCACCGCGCGCTCCACGTCGGACGGCGCCTGAGCGAGGACGACGACGCGCGCGCCCGGCGCGACGAAGCCGGCGACGCGCTCGGCGAACTGCGGCCCGTCGATCCAGACGTTCAGCGCACCGGCCGGGTGCGCCTCGCCGTGCGTGCCGGGATCGCGCAGGTCGAGGATGGTCGCGCCCGCCTGCGCCGCCTCCCACGCTTCGCGCGCGCTCATCGGGCGCGGCTTGGCCGCCGTCAGCGGCAGCAGCCCGCGATTCTTGGCGACGATGGTCTCGAAGGCGGCCGGCTTCGGCGGGATGCCCTGCATGATGAAGTCCACGAAGCGCGCCTTGTCGTCGAATCGGAACGCGGGATTGAAGCGGCGCTCGAAGCCGATGGTCGAGGCGGCTTTGGCGCTCATGGCGCCGCCACCGCACGCGGAGCCCGCGCCGTGTGCCGGATATACCTCGACGCCGTCGGGCAGCGGCGAGAGCACGCGGCGCAGTGTCTGCCACAGATCCTCGGCCGCCGAGGCGCCGCCGAGATCGGGACGCCCAACGGAGCCGACGAACAGCGTGTCGCCGGTGAGCACGAACCACGGCTCACCGCCGCGCGCGTGATCGGTCACCAGCACACAGATCGAGTCGGGCGTGTGCCCCGGGGCGTGACAGATCGTGAGCTCGACGCTGCCGAGCCGCACCGCATCGCCGTCGGCCAGCGTTTCGTGCGGGAAGGTCACGCCCGCCGCGCGATGCACGCGAATCACCGCCTTGGTGGCGGCGGCGAGATCGCGGTTGCCGGAGATGTGGTCGGCGTGCGTGTGCGTCTCGATCACGTCGGTGATCGTGAGCCCCTTCTTGCGCGCGATGCGCAAGTAGTCGTGGACCCGATCGCGGCCCGGGTCGACGACGACGGCGCGCCCGGCCTGGGCGCAGCCGATGAGGTAGGAGAGGCAGCCCGACTCCTCGTTCAGGAGCTGCTGAAAGATCATGCCGCGACCATTGTAGTGCGCCCGGCTAGTGCTTCTCGGCCTTTTCCTTCTCGGCCTTGGCCTCCTTCACCACCTTGTCGGCGATGAAAGGCGGCACCTCCTCGTAGTGCGAGAACTCCATCGAGTAGCCGCCGCGGCCGCCGGTCATGCTGCGCAGGCTCGATTCGTACGTGAGCATCTCGGCCATCGGCGCCTGGGCGCGCACGACCGCGGTCTCGCCGGCGGGCTCCATGCCGATGATGCGGCCGCGCCGCGAGTTGAGGTCGCCGATGATGTCGCCGGTCACCTCGGCCGGCGTCGTGACCTCCACGTTCATCACGGGCTCGAGCAGGATCGGACGCGCGTCCATGAAGACCTTCTGCAGGCCCATGGAGGCGGCGATCTGGAAGGCCATGTCGGAGGAATCCACGTCGTGGTACGAGCCGTCGTACAGCGTCACCTTCATGTCGACGACGGGATAGCCCGCGAGGATGCCCTTCTTCATGCAGTCGCGCACGCCCTTCTCCACCGACGGGATGAAGTTGCGCGGCACGGCGCCGCCGAAGATGTCGTCGACGAACTCGAAGCCGCCGCCACGCGTCAGCGGCTCCACGCGCAGCCAGGTATCGCCGTACTGTCCGCGTCCGCCCGTCTGCTTCTTGTACTTGCCCTGGCCTTCCGCGCGGCCCTTGACCGTTTCCTTGTAGGGAATGCGCGGCGGCAGCAGCGTGACGTCGACGTTGTACTTGCGCTTCATGCGCTCGACCGTCATCTCCACGTGCATGCTGCCGACGCCGGAGATCAGCAGCTGCTTGGTCTCCGGATCGAACTGATGGTGGACGGTCGGATCTTCTTCCTCGATCCGCGAGAGCGCGTTGGAGATCTTGTCCTCGTCGCCCCGCGTCTTGGGCTGGATGGCGAAGTTGATGGCGGGCTCCGGGAACGTGATGCGCGGCAGCTCGAACGGGTGCGCCTCGTCGGAGAGCGAATCGCCCGTCTGCGTCTCCTTCAGCTTCTGCGCGACGCCGATCTCTCCCGGTCCCAGCTCGCCGACGGGCTTTTGCGTCTTGCCCTGCAGCCACGCCACGTGCCCCATCCGCTCGCGGGCGCCGCGCGAGGGATTGAGCAGCGTCGAGTCGGCGCGGACGGTGCCCGTCATGACGCGGAAGAGCGACAGCTTGCCGATGTGCGGGTCGGACAGCGTCTTGAACACGAGGGCGACCGGCGGCTGCTTGGCGTCGACCGGGCGCGTCGCGGCCTGCTTGGCCTTGACGTCGGTGCCCGTGATCTCGCCGCGATCGGCCGGCGACGGGAACTCCTGCACGATCATGTCGAGCAGTGGATGGCTGCCGACGGCTTTGCTCGCGCACGAGCACAGCACCGGCACGATCTTGCCCGCGCCGATGCCGCTCTTGAGCGCCTTGAGCATCGACGCCTCGTCGAGCGCGCCCTCCTCCAGGTACTTGGCGAGCAGGTCGTCGTCGGTCTCGGCGGCCGCCTCCACGAGCTTCTCGCGCCACTCGCGCGCGCGTTCGGCGAGATCGGCCGGCACCTCGGTCTCCGACGACTTGCCGTCGGCGTAGACGAACGCCTTCATCTTGGCGAGATCGACGTACCCCTTGAAGCCCGACTCCTCCCCAACCGGAATGTGCAGCGGCACGATGCGGCCCTTGAGACGGCGCGTCAGCGAGTCGAGCGTGCGGAAGAAGTCGGCGCGCTCGCGGTCGAGCCGGTTGACGATGACGGCGCGCGGCAGCTCGTACTCGCTCGCGAACTTCCAGACTTTCTCCGTCTGGACCTGCACGCCCGCGACGGCGTCGACCACGACGAGCGCCGCCTCGACCACGCGCAGACCGGCGCGCGCGTCGGCGATGAAGTCACCGTAGCCGGGGGTGTCGATGATGTTGAGGCGATGGCCTTTCCAGTCGCAATACGCCACCGAGGTATTGATCGAGATCTTTCGCTTGATCTCGTCCGGATCGAAGTCGGTCGTCGTGCTGCCGTCGTCGACGCGGCCGAGGCGCGTGACGGCGCCCGCAGTGAACAGCAGCGCCTCGACGAGGGAGGTTTTGCCGACGCCGCCGTGGCCGACGACCCCGACGTTGCGAATCTTTCCGATCTCGATCGCCATAAGACCGGCCTCCTGGAGCGAGCGGTGCTCGGTAGGAGGCCGATGCTACCACATCGCGGCGGGTCAGACGCCGACGGCGGCGCGCACGGCGGCCACCAGCTCGGCGTCCGCGCCGGCGAGGTGCACGGCCGCCGGCAACGGGGGCGGATCGTACTTGATGCCGGCGCCGGTGAGCACGAGCACCACGCGCGCGTCGGCGGCGATCGCCCGGCGCTCCTTCATCTGCGCGAGCGCGGCCACCAGCGCTCCGCCCTCCGGCGAGGTCCAGATGCCCTCGAGACGGGCGAGCAGCCGTTGCGCGTCCTCGATCGCGCGCTCGCCGACGGCGATGGCGTCGCCGCGCGTGTCACGCAGGATCTTCAGCATCTGCCGGCCGGCGAACGGCGATGGCACGCGCAGACCGGCCGCATGCGTCGTCGGGTTCTCCCACGGCGCCGTCATCTCGGCGCCCTCGCGGAACGCCTTCACGATCGGCGCGCACCCCTCGGCCTGCACGGCGACGACGCGCGGGAGGACGCCGGTGAGCCAGCCCATGGCGCGCAGCTCTTCATAGCCCTTCGGGATCCCGACGAGGCCGGTGCCGCCGCCCGTCGGATAGAACAGCACGTCCGGCATCGTCCAGCCGAGCTGCTCGGCCAGCTCGAGGCCCATCGTCTTCTTGCCCTCCAGGCGATACGGCTCCTTGAGCGTGGAGAGATCGAACCAGCCGATCTCCGGCGCGACCTTCGCGACGACCTTCCCCGCGGTGGCGATGGAGCCGTCGATCGTGAACACGGTGGCGCCGCCGATGGCCGCCTCGGCGATGGCCGCGGGCGGTGTGCCGCGCGGCACGATCACCACGCACGGCAGTCCGCAGCGGGCGGCGTACACCGCGGCGGCGCCGCCGGCGTTGCCCGCGGACGGGATGACGAACCCGCGCGCGCCGAGACTGCGCGCCTTGGTGATGGCCATGCCAAGGCCGCGCGCCTTGAACGATCCCGTCGGGTTCTGGCCTTCGGCCTTGCCCCACAGATGACGCAGGCCGAAGTGCGCGGCCAGCCGTGGCAGCGCGAGCAGCGGCGTGCCACCCTCGCCGAGCGTGACCGGCTCCTCGCCGTCGTCGAGCGGCGTGAGCTCGCGGAACCGGTACATGCCCGGCGGCCGCGCGCGCAGCGCCTCCTTCGTGACGCTCGCCTTCACCCGCTCGAGGTCGTAGCGCACGGCCAGCATCTGGCCGCACCGCTCGCATACGCTGAGCACGCGCTTGGCGTCGTGATGGTGGCCGCAGACGGTGCACTCGACGTGGCTGACGAAGCTCATGGCTGAGAGTTTACGCCATCACCTGGCCGCCATTGACGTCGAGCGTCGCGCCGTTCACGAAGCTGGCGGCGTCGGAGGCGAGGAACAGGATGGCCTCGGCGATCTCCATCGGCTCGCCCAGCCGGCGCACCGGGATCGTCTGGGCGAGCTGGCGGCTGTCCTCGGGCGTGCGCAGCGCTCGCACGCGCTCGGTCGCGGTCGTGCCCGGCGCGACGGCATTCACCGTGATGCCGTCGGGACCGACTTCCAGCGCCAGGTGCCGCGTGAAGCCGACGACGCCCGCCTTGGCGGCCGCGTAGTGCGACGTCACGCGCACGGCGCCGCCCCGCGCCACCACCGAGGCGACGTTGACGATGCGGCCGCCGCGCTGCCGCTTCATCAGCGGCAGCACGGCGCGCGAGCACACGAACGCGGTCGTCAGGTTCGAGCGGAGGATCGACGCCCATTCCTCGTCGCTGATGTCCTCGGTGGCGCGGATCGCCGCGAAGCCGCCGGCGTTGTTGACGAGCACGTCGACGCGGCCCCAGCGCTCGACGACGGCGTCGACCACCGCGCGGATCTCCGCGGCGACGGCCGCGTCGGCGCCGAAGCCGAGGACGTCGGCTCCGCGCTCGCGCAACCCCTTGACGGCCGCGTCCACGCCGGCACCGTCGACATCGAGCACGGCCACGCGCGCGCCCTCGCGCGCGAAGGCGTCCGCGGTCACCGCGCCAATGCCGCGCGCGGCCCCGGTGACGATGACGACGCGTCCGTTGAATCGCATAGCGACCTCCCCGCCGCGCGGGCTGGCGGCCCGTGGCGGCTCAGTGTAAGCCCCTTGCGGACGCTCGGAGACGGTGGTGTGATCACCGCCTTCGCAGCGTTCAGTCCAAGCCGATCGTCGCGTCGTGGCCGGGCGAACGGGGAAAGGAGCTCGACATGTCGCTCAAGGGCAAGCACGCGCTCGTCACCGGAGGGTCGCGTGGCATCGGCCGGGGTATCGCGCTCAAGCTCGCGGAGCAAGGCGCGCGAGTCGCCGTCCACTACTACACCAATCAGGCGGCGGCCAAGGACACCCTCGAGCGCGTGCGCAAGCACGGCGGCGACGGGGTCATAGTGCAGGCCGACGTCACCAACATGGATGACGTCCGCCGGATGTTCGGCGAGGTGCGCCAGGCGTTCGGCGCGCTCGACGTCTTCGTTGCCAACGCGCGGCCCGAGGCGGCGAAGTTCTATCAGAAGCCAATGGAGATCACGCTCGAGGCGTGGGACCAGGCCATGGACTCGCAAGCCCGCGCCTTCCTCGTTGGCGTGCGCGAGGCGACGGGGTTCATGGGCTCGGGCGGTCGCATCGTCGCCATCACCTACGCGCCCGGTGGCGTGCGCGCGTCGTGGCAACCGTGGGTGGCGATGGGCTCGGCGAAGGCCGCGCTCGAATCGCTCGTGCGCTACTTTGCCGTCGCGCTCGCGCCGCGCGGCATCACGGTCAACGCCGTCAGCCCCGGGCTCACCGATGACAGCGTGCTCCAGAGCTTCGGCGATGCCGCGGTCGACGTCGCGCGCAAGTGGCACGGCAGCGGATGGACGCCGATGGGCCGCATGGGCACACCCGCGGACATCGGCAACGTCGTGGGGCTGCTGTGCTCTCCGGACGCAGCCTGGATCACCGGCCAGGTGATCTTCGCGGATGGCGGCGGCTCACTGGTGGACACGCACCTACCGATCGAGATTCAGCGCGGGTAACAGCTGGTCAGCCCGCGACGACGCGATTCGCGAGCACCCCGATGCGCTCGACCTCGGCCTCGATCTTGTCGCCCTTCTTCAGAAATTTTCCGAGCGCGGCGCCGACGCCCTCGGGCGTGCCGGTGGCGATCACGTCACCCGGCATCAGCGTGAAGCCCTGCGACAGCACCGCGATGCACTCGTCCACCGGGAAGATCATCTTCGAGGTGTGGCTCGATTGACGCGTCTCGCCGTTCACCCGCAGCGCGATGGTGAGCGTCTGCGGATCGGGAATCTCGTCGGCGGTGACGAGCACCGGGCCCATGGGACAGAACGTGTCGAGCGACTTGCCTTTGAACCACTGGCCGTGACGCTTCTGCAGATCGCGCGCGGTCACGTCGTTGACGATGGTGTAGCCGAAGACGTGTGACAGCGCCGACTCGCGCGGAATGTCGCGCCCGCCCGTTCCGATCACCGCCGTGAGCTCGACCTCGTAGTCGAGCTCCTGCGTCACCGCATGGTGGACGATCTTGCCGCCCGGGGCCAGCACGCACTCCGGAGCCTTCGTGAAGTACACGGGGTGCGCCGGCGCTTCCGCGCCGCGCTCGGCGGCGTGCTCCTTGTAGTTGCGGCCCAGACAGAACACGTTACGCGCGGGCCGTGGAATCGGCGCCTCCAGGCGCGCTTTGTCCGCCGGCAGCCCGAGCCTGCGCTCGGTCAGCGTCGCGATGCCGTCGCGCTTGAGGAGCGTCTCGCCGTGAGCGAGCGCCTCACGTGCGAGCGCGAGCCCGTCGGCGCCGCGTGCGACGAGGTCGAGCATCGTCTTGGGGAAGCCGCCGCGGCCGTGACGCACCGTGCCGCGCTCGCGCGCGAGGTCCGCCGCCAGCGCGCCGAGGTCGAGGATCGCCTCGCCCACTATCGCGCCGACGCGCGGCTTGGACGAACCCTTGCGAAACGTGCACAGCCGCATGTCAACGCTCCTTGAGCAGGACGACCAGCACACGCGCCGGCCGTCGAGTCTCGTTCAACGATTGGTGGATCGTGCCCTTGCTCGCATATTCGATCTCGCCGCGTCGCACGACCTGCCGCGCGCGGCCGCGGGTGAGCACGGTGAACTCGCCGTCGACGACGTAGGCGAACTCGTCGGCCACGGCCGCGTGCTCATCGCCGCGGAAGCCGGCCGGAAACACGAACTCGTAGACCGCGACGCGATCGTTGTCGAGCAGCTTCTTCTCGCTCACGTCCTGGGTGGTGGCGGACGCGGGCAGGAGCACGAGGAGGAGGATGAGGGAGAGCGAAAGGCGCTTCATGTGGACTCCATGATAGAGGAGCGCTGATAGAGGGGCGCCACGGGTGCCGCGGGGCGCCCCGAACGTTTGCCGGGGAGTCGTGGGGGCCATTTCGGGGCCCCCATCTTCAATCAGATCGACTGACGCATCGCGGTGCGCTCGGGAAGCGCCATCCCGCGCTCCTGAGCCATCCGTTCGAGCTCCTGCGGAATCGCAAAGCGCACGTCCTCTTCGACCACGTGCACCTCGCGGACGCTCACGTTGCGGCCACGCAGCGCATCGACCGCCTGCGCCACGAGCATCTCGGGCGTCGATGCCCCGGCGGTGATGCCGATGCGCGTCGCCCCAGTCAGCCACTCCGGCCGGATGTCGCTCACGTCGTTGATGAGGTAGGCGTGGGTGCCCGCCATCTTCGCCACCTCGACGAGGCGGTTCGCGTTGGACGAGTTCGCCGCGCCGATCACGAGCAGCACGTCCACGTCGCCGGCGAGCCGCTTCACGGCCGCCTGGCGGTTCTGGGTGGCGTAGCAGATGTCGTCGCGCGAGGGGCCGACGATGCGCGGGAACTTGCGCCGCAACGCCTCGATGACATCGCGCGTGTCGTCGACCGACAGCGTGGTCTGCGTCAGATACGCGATCTTGTCCGGATTCGGCACCTCGAGCTTGGCGACCTCCGCCGCGCTGTCGATCACGACGATGCGATCGGGCGCCTCGCCCAGCGTGCCGATGACCTCATCGTGGTCTTCGTGGCCGATCAACACGATCGAGTAGCCCTCGCGCGCGTAGCGCACGGCCTCCAGATGCACCTTGGTCACCAGCGGGCACGTGGCGTCGACGACGCGCAGGCCGCGCCGCTGCGCCTCGTCGCGCACGGCCGGCGAGATTCCGTGCGCGCTGAAGATGACGGTGGTGTCGTCCGGCACCTCGGACAGCTCGTCGACGAAGATCGCGCCCTTGGCGCGCAGCGACTCGACGACGTGCCGATTGTGAACGATCTCGCGGCGCACGTACACGGGCGGGCGACAGACCGACAGCGCCAGCTCGACGATGTCGATGGCGCGCTCGACACCCGCGCAAAAGCCGCGCGGGCCAGCCAGCAGAATCTCGGAGATCGGAACAGTCGCCACGTGGTTCCTCAGGGGAAGTAGAACGACACGCCGGCCACGCCGACGTTCGCCTCGAAGCCGCGGTTGGGTTGACTGGTGTTGCCGTTCGAGACGTGCTGCCACCGATATCCCGCGTAGAGCGCGGTCTTGTCCGAAACGAAGACCGACGCGCCGACGCCCCCGAACACGAGGAACGCGAAGCTCGATCTGATCTCCGGGATTTCGAGATCCGTGCCGCCGGCGGCGCCGCCGAGCTCCACGTACGGCACGACACGGCCCACGCTGAGGACGTGGTAGCGGCTGACCGCGGCCAGGCCGGCCCAGAAGGCGGGCTTGGGCTCCGTGTACTTCTGATACAACGGTTCGAATCCCATCTCGAGCGCGCCATACCAGAAGTGACCGCGGCCGAGGGGCTCGAACGGCAGGAGGCTCACGCGCACGCCGACGTCGTAGAACTCGAGGTACGTCACGCGGCTCTTGTCCTCGAGGTTGAACTGCCAGCCGTAGGCACCCTCGCCCGAGAGCACGAACGTTCCCTTCTTGAAGGTCTGCTCGGGATCGAAGGCCGACGCGGGCGCCGCCGAGAGGAGCAGCCACGCGAGCGCCGCCGTGATCCAGCGGGTCCGGCTCGTCATGGCTCGATCAGCACCTTCAACGCGTTGCCGTTTTGCATGAGATTCAGCGCCGTGTGCACGCCGTCCAGTCGCATCTGGTGCGTCACGAGCCCATCCGGCGCGACGATACCGGACTCGAGCGCCTCCACGGCTTGCCGAATGAGCTCGGGCGTGTGGTGGAACGCGCCGACGAGCGTGAGCTCCTCGTAATGCGCCCGGCGAGTGTCCACCTGCACCGAAGTCCCGGGCGCGCAGCCTCCAAAGAATACCACGCTTCCGCCGCGGCCCACCGCAGCCATCGCCTGTTCCCACACCTCCGGCCGACCGGTCGCATCGATCGTGACGTCGGGACCGTGCCCGCCGGTGAGCGCGCGCAGCTCGCCGATCACGTCGCCGGTCGCCGTGGCATCGATGCATTCGCCGATGCCGAGCGCACGCACGCGGTCGAGCCGCCAGCCGGCCTTGCCGACGAGCACGACGCGACATTTTCGCGCTGCGGCCACCATGCCGAGCAGGCAGCCGAGCGGTCCGTGACCGAAGACGGCGACGCTCTGGCCCGCCTCGACCCGCGCGCGCTCGATGCCGAGCATCGCGCACGCCAGCGGCTCGGCGAACGCCGCGCGCGATGCGGGCGCCCGGCGCAGCCGCACGACGTTCTTGGCGACGAGCCGGGGCGGAAGGGCGATGTACTCGCCGTATGCGCCGTTGACGAACAGCAAGTCCTCACACAGGTTGGGGCGCCGCGCCAGGCACTGACGACACTCGCCGCACGGCGCGGAATTGGCGGCGGCCACCCGGTCGCCCTCGTGAATGCGCGCCACGCCGGCGCCGACCGCGGTGACCGTACCCGCGAACTCGTGCCCGAACACCGTCGGCACGCGCGGGATCATCACCGGATGGCCGCGGCGACGCACCTTGACGTCGGTCCCGCACGTCAGCGCCGCGTCGACGCGCAGCACGATTCCGCCGGGCGCGGGTTCCGGCACGGGGACCCGCTCGTCGCGAAGATCACCGGGTCCGTGGAACACGACGGCACGCATGGTCTTCACGGCGTCACATAGACCTTCAACGCCTCGCGACGTCGCATCAGCGCCACGCCCTCGGCCAGCCGCTCGAGCGGCACGCGGTGGCTGACGAGGTGCTCGACGTCGACCTTGCCGGCGGCGATGAGCCAGAACGCGCGCGCGAGCGTGGCGGGCGACGAGGAATACGTCGAGGTGACCGTGAGCTCGCGGTGATAGAGCGTTTCGAGCGCGATGGGCAGCGCGTCGCCCGGTCCTCCGGCGAAATAGTGGATCGCGCCGCCGGCACGCACGACGTCGACGGCCCACGGCAGCACCGCCGCCGCGCCCCCGGTGATCATCACGTGATCGGCGCCGCGGCCACCGGAGGCCTGCCGCGCCAGCGTGGCGGCCTCCGCCGGCAGCGCGGCCGCGACCCCGAAGCGCCGCGCGAGCGCCAGGCGCGCCGCGTCGTGATCGGCACCCACGACGGCGGCGCCGGCGCGGGCGAACAGCTGCACGAAGAGACAGCCAATGGAGCCGAGGCCGACCACGACCGCCGTGTCGCCCGGCTGCACCCGCGCGCGCTCGACGGCGCGCAGACAGCACGCGAGCGGCTCGACGAAGGACGCCTCCTCGTCGGTGAGATGCGCGGGGACGCTAAAGGTGGCGCGCCGGACATTGGCGGCCGGCACCCGAATGAATTCCGCGAAGCCGCCGGGATCGAGATTGGATTCCTTGAAGGCGTCGCACATCGACTCGCTGCCGCGGCGGCAGTAGTGGCACTCGCCGCACGGCACGTGATGGGCGGCCACGACGCGGTCGCCGACGGCAAAGCCGCGTGCGCCGTCGCCCACCTCGACGACGTCGCCCACCACCTCGTGACCGAGCACGGCGGGCGCGCGCGCGCCGGCGTCGGCGAGCTTGGCGATGTCCGAGCCGCAGAGCCCGCATCCGCGCAGGCGGAGGAGCAGCTCGCCCGGGCCCGTCGTCGGGCGCGGAAGCTCGGCCGGGGCCAGACGCCCGCCCCTCGACATCAGCATGGCCCTCACGCGACGCGCCGCAAGAGTCCGCTCATCCAGCAGCGCAGCGCGATGGCCGCTTTGCGCGCGGCCGAGAGCGTGACGCGCTCGTCGAACACACGGAAGCGCCGCGCCTCGATCTCCTCGAGGAGGGCGAAGTAGATGCGTCCCATGATCTCCGCGGGGACGAGCGAGCGGGCATCGGCCGCGGGCAACGCGGCCCACGCGCGCGCATAGTGCTCTCGCGCGCGCGCCGCCTGAAAGGCCATCAGTCGCACGAAGTCGTCGCCGTGGCGGCCAGCCTTGAGGTCGTCGGGGCTCACGCCGAACGCCCGCAGATCCTCCTGCGGCACGTAGATCCGGCCGTTGCGAGCGTCGGCGCCCACGTCGCGGATGATGTTGGTGAGCTGCAGCGCCATGCCCAGACTCACCGCGTACTCGCGCGCGCGCGGGTTCGTGTAGCCGAAGATCTCGATGCAGCACAGCCCCACGGCGGACGCCACGCGGTAACAGTACGGCGCGAGCTCGTCGAACGTCTCGTAGCTCGCGCGCTGCAGGTCCATCTCGCAGCCTTCGACGATCGCCTCGAGCGCCGTCCGCGGCAGTGCGAAGCGTAGCACGGCGGCCGCCAGCTGCCGCGCGATCGGATGCTCCGGCTGCGCCCCATCCTCATAGCAGCGCGCGATGTCACGCCGCCACGCCGCGAGGCCGGCGCGCTGCGTGGTCGGGTCGGTGCCCAGGTCCGCGATGTCGTCCACGGTGCGGCAGAAGGCGTAGACGGCGTACAGCGCCTCGCGGCGCGCGCGCGGCAGCGCGAGGAACGCGTAATAGAAGTTCGAGCGGCTCTTGCGGGTGACCCGCGAAGACAGCCCGACGAGGCTCATCGCGCCGCCGCCGCGCCCGCGGCCAGCCGCGCGTACCCGTGGGCGGCGAACCAGCGCACGGCGTCCGCGAGCGCCTCGCGCGGGTCGGTCTGCGGCAGCCCGAGCTCGCGCATGGCTTTGGCGGGCGAGAAGTACATCCGCTTTTTCGCCATGCGCACCGCCGTGAGTGGCACCGCCGGCGGTCGCCCCGTCAGTCGCGCCATCGCCTCGGTGCAGGCGGCGCCGCACCACGCCACCGCATAGGGTACGCGTAGCCGCGGGGCGGGCCGCCCCGTCGTCTCGGCGAGAAGCCGACCGATCTCGGCCAACGACAGGTTGCCGCGCGCGTGCCCGAGAATGTAGCGTTCACCGGCGCGCCCGCGCTCGGCGGCCAGCAGATGGCCGCGCGCCACGTCGCGGACGTGCACGATGTTCAAGCCGGTGTCGAGGGTCGCGAACATACGCCCGCGCATGAAGTCCACGATCATCTGACCGGTCGGCGTGGGCTTGATGTCCCACGGCCCGATGGGCGCTGAGGGATTCACCACGACCACGGGGAGGCCGCGGCCCGCGAACTCCGTCGCGACCCGCTCCGCGAGGAACTTCGACGCCTTGTACGGTCCCACCATGTCGGCGAGTGACACCGGCGTGTCCTCCGTGCCGGGCGTGCCGTCCGCGGGAATGCCGAGCGCGCCCACCGTCGAGGTGTAGACGACACGCCGCACGCCCGCGTCGGCGGCGGCCTGCAGCATGGCGCGCGTGCCGTCGACGTTCACGCGGTGCAGCTCGGAGGGATCGCGGGCCCACAGCCGGTAATCCGCGGCGACGTGATACAGCGTGTCGACGCCGCGCACCGCGCGCGCGAGCGAGGCGGGATCGAGCAGGTCGCCCTCCGCGATCTCGACGGCGATACCGTCGAGCGCGCGGCGGTCACCGCCACGGCGCGCGAGCACGCGCACGGCGGCGCCGAGCGCCACGAGCTCACGCACGACGTTGGCGCCGACGAACCCCGTGCCGCCGGTCACGAGAACGGACTTCACGTCATCCGCTCCTGGCCAGCGTCGCCAACGCGCCCGCCACGCTCTTGAGCGCGGCCTCCGTGCCTGCGCGGAGCTCGAGCAGATCGCCGAGCGCCGTGGCGCGCGACAGCGCCGCGCTCACCGCGCGCAGGGGACGCACGCGACCGTCCTCGCCGACCGCGGCCGCGAGCGCCGCCGGAACGCCGCGCTCGGCATCGTCCGACACGGCGCGGATGACGGCCGCCGATACGCCGCGCTCACGCGCCCACGCCATGATCGGCGCCGATTCCATGTCGACGGCCAGCGCGCCGGTCTCCATCCACAGCCGCGCCTTGTGCGCCGCCGACTCGACCACGTCAGCGACCGTGAGCAATGCGCCGGCGGGAGCCAGGCGCGGCAGCGTGGCGGTCGGCCACCGCGCGCGGTCCGGTCCGAGCACGACGCCCGGCACGACGAGCGCGCCGACGCTCAGCGCCGGGTCGAGCGCGCCGCACGCGCCCGCGGAGATCACGAGGTCCGGCGCGCGCCACGCGGCCGCGCGCTCGGACAGGCGCGCGCCGCGCAGGCCGACGGTGGCCAGCTCGAGCGCGCCGCCGAGGAAATGCGGAAAGCCGGCGCCCTTCATGGGGGCGAGGCCGAGGTGGCGCGCGAGCCCGCGCGCCTCGACGTCGATAGCGGTGAGAACGAGGACGCGGGTCACGCGCCCCGGGCGGGGCCGGCCGCCTTCGCCGCCTCCCGGCTGCGGAGCCAGGCCGCGTACGAGTTGCCCGCGGCCGTGTCACGGCCCGTGAAGCGGATGGAACGGATGTCCGCGTACGGGATGCTCACGGGATCCCCGCCGGCGGCGGCGAAGAGCTGCACGAATGGCGCGGGGCCGTCGGCATTGCGATTGAAGAGGTAACCGATCAGCTCGGCGCCGTCACGCCGAACGACCGTGACGTCGCCCCGATAGTCGAAGGCGCACTCGACCACTTCTGCGAGCGCGTCCCCGTCGACCGGGCCCGGATCCCAGCCTTCGAGGGTGTGCTCGTCCGATCCCATCACAGACGGCCCGTCAGCGTCGCCTCGACGGTCGCCTTGAGGCCTTTCCACGACACGAAGGTGGTGTTGATCGCGGTGGGCTCGTAGCCGCAATGGACCATACAGTCCTTGCACTTCTCGTTGCCGCTCTTGTGGCCGTAGCCCTCCCAGCGCGTGGTCTCCATGAGCTCTTTGAACGTCGAGGCGTAGCCCTCCTGGAGCAGGTAACACGGGCGCTGCCAGCCGAACATGTTGTACGTCGGGTTGCCCCAGGGCGTGCACTCGAAGTCCCACTTGCCCATGAGGAATTGCAGGAACAGCGGCGACTGGTTGAACTTCCACCGCTTCTTGGGATTCGACAGCATCTTGCTGAACAGCTCGTGCGTCTTCTGGCGGCGCAGGAAGTGCTCCTGGTCGGGCGCCTTGGAGTAGCTGTACCCGGGAGAGAGCATCATGCCCTCGACGCCGAGATCCATCATCTCGTCGAAGAACATCTGCATGCGAATGGCGGAGGCGCCGTCGAAGAGCGTCGTATTCGTCGTCACGCGGAACCCGCGGCGCAGCGCCTCGCGAATCCCCTCGATCGCCTGGTCGTAGACGCCTTCGCGGCACACCGCCTCGTCGTGCTCCTCGCGCAGACCGTCCATGTGCACGCTGAACGAAAGGTACTTCGATGGCGTGAACAGCCCCTCCTCGAGCTTTTCTTTGAGCAGGATCGCGTTCGTGCATAGGTAGACGTACTTGCGCCGCGCGACCAGCTCCGCGACGAGAGGGCCGATCTCCGGGTACATGAGCGGCTCGCCGCCGGGGATACTGACCATCGGCGCGCCGCACTCCTCGACCGCGGCCAGGCACTGCTCCACGCTGAGGTGTTTGCGCAGAATGTGACCGGGATACTGGATCTTCCCGCATCCGGCGCACGCCAGGTTGCAGCGAAAAAGGGGCTCGAGCATGAGCACAAGCGGATAGCGGCGGTTTCGACGCAGGCGCTGCTTGAGGACGTACGTGGCGACCGTCCACATCTGCGACAGCGGAACGCTCATGCCTTCTGGCTCTCCAAGCCCGGCCTCATGGCCGGTCGTCGACGTATGGCGTACAGCACAGCGGCCGTCACGACGTGCAGGAGCAGGCCGAGACCGAGCAGGACCCATTCGTGGATCCAGGCCGTCACCGCCAGATTGAACGCAAGCACCGCGTAGTATAACGCCATTCCTGCTCCGGGCCGGTTTCCGCGGCCATCGGAGATCAGCCACAGGTACCCGCCGATCGCGGCGGCGCCGACGAGCGCCCAACCCGCGAAGTTCGACACCGGCACGCCGAAATACACCCCCGCCTCCTGGTAATAGAAGATGCGGCCGAGGAACCAACGGTCACCACGCACGGCGATCGGATCGATGACCACGTCGAGCAGCATCATGAGCAGGCCGGTGCTCACGGCGAGCGATCCCACGCTCACACGTCGGCCATTGAACGCGCTGCGTGCCACGCAGAACGACGCGTAGGCGAGGAACGTGAACGACAACGAGTCCATCAGCGGCACGTTGGAAAGGTAGAGCTCCTGCCCGCGCGTCGTGCCCGTGTAGTGGTAGAGCCCGAAGGGCACGCCGATGCGGGTGGAGAGGAATTCGGAGAGCCAGGCGAGCGGCCAGACCCAGGCGGTGAACACGAGCGTGCGCCGCCAGCCGAGGTCCAGCGCGCCAGCGACGAGAAAGCACCCGAGGAAGGCGAACACGTAGGGGCGCAGCATGAGGGTGCCGAAGACGAGGTCCATGCCGGAAGTCGTCGTGCATGTTAACATTTCGTGACGTGACGGCTCTGGACGAAGCGGTCGCTCGCGCCCAGCACCACCTCCTATCGTGCCAGGCGGCGGATGGACACTGGGTCGGCGAGCTCGAGGCCGATCGGGCCCTGACCGCCGAGGCTCTTCTTCTTCACCACCTCATCGATCGCGTCAACGCCGGCGTCGAGCGCCGCGCGGTGACGTACCTGCGCCGCCGTCAGAACGAAGACGGCGGCTGGAGCCTCTTCGAGGGCGGCCCGTCGGACCTGTCCGCCACGATCAAGATCTACTTCGCGATGAAGATGGCCGGCGTGACGCCCGACGATCCGACGATGCAGCGGGCGCGCATTCGGATTCGCGCGATGGGCGGTCCCGCCGCCGCGAACGTCTTCTGCAAAATACTATTGGCGCAGTTCGGGGAATACGACTGGAACGGCGTGCCGGCGATGCCGGTCGAGATCATGCTCCTGCCGCCGCCGTTCTTCCTGTTCAACATCTACGAGGTGTCGTACTGGTCGCGCTGCGTGATCGTGCCGCTCCTGATCATCATGGACCGAAAGCCGGTCCGCTGGCTGCCGCGGCACCTCACGCTCGACGAGCTCTGGCCCGAGGGCCGCGAGCAGACGAGCCTGAGGTTTCCCCGCGTGCCGGAGCCGTTCTCGTGGCGCGGCCTGTTCTGGAAGTCGTTCTTCATCGCGGTCGACGACGGCCTGAAGATCTGGGAACGCTTCTCGCCGCGGCCGCTGCGCAAGCGCGCCATCGAGGCGGCCCGCGAGTGGCTCGACGAGCGCACGGCGGTGCCCGGCGGCCTCGGCGGCATCTACCCGGCCATGGCCAACTCGATCATCGCCTTGCGCCTGCTCGGCTATCCCGAGGATCACCCGCTCGTGCTCGGTCAGCTGAAGGAGATCGAGGCGCTCGCCGTCGAGCGCGGCGATGAGGTCTACTACCAGCCGTGCCCCTCGCCGGTCTGGGACACGTCGCTCGCGGCGAACGCCCTGATCGAGAGCGACGTGGCCACCGATCACCCCGCGCTCGTGAAGGCCGCCGAGTGGATGCTCGGCAAGCAGGTCCTCGTGAGCGGCGACTGGCAGGTGAAGCGGCCGCACGTGCAGCCGGGCGGCTGGGCCTTCCAGTACGGGAACGACTTTTACCCGGACCTCGACGACACGGCCATGGTGCTGATGGCGCTCGAGAAGGTCCGCGGCGTCGACTCCGACCGCGTGCGGCTGGCCAAGGAGCGCGGCGTCGGCTGGTTTCTCGGCATGCAGAACGAGGACGGCGGCTGGGGCTCGTTCGACGCGGACAACAACCGGCTCTATCTCAACAACATTCCCTTCGCCGACCACGGCGCGCTGCTCGATCCCTCGACCGAGGACCTCACGGGGCGCGGCCTCGAGCTGCTCGGCACGCTCGGCTACCCCCGCGATCTGGAGGCCGTCGATCGCGCCATCCACTTCATCCGCCGCTCGCAGCGGCACGACGGTCCCTGGTATGGCCGGTGGGGCGTGAACTACATCTACGGCACGTGGTCGGTGCTCCGCGGGCTGGGCGCTATCGGCGTCGACCCGCGCCACGAGTACGTGCAGCGTGCGGTGCGCTGGCTGGTGCGCCGGCAGAACCGCGATGGCGGCTGGGGTGAGACGTGCGCGAGCTACGCAAAACCGGAGCTGGCGGGAATCGGCGAGTCGCTGCCGAGCCAGACCGCGTGGGCGCTGCTCGGGCTATTCGCGGCGGGACACACCGGCGGCTCCGCCGTCGAGCGCGGTGTCGAGTATCTCCTGCGCACGCAGCGTGCGGACGGCTCGTGGGAGGATCCGTTCTGGAACGGGACCGGGTTCCCGCGCGTCTTCTATCTCAAGTATCACCTCTACGCGAATTACTTCCCCCTCTGGGCTCTCGGCGTGTATCGTCGCGCCCGGAGATGAGCGAGTCGGCCGCCCCCGCCATCCTTCGCCCACTCGACGTCCTCGGCGGGTGGGGAATCTCGATCGTCGCATCGCTCGGCCGGTTCGGGGCGTTCCTCGTGGCCGCGCTCGCCGCCATGGTCACGCCGCCGCTCAAGTTCTGGGCCTTCATCGACCGCATCAACTTCATCGGCTTCCGCTCGCTGCTGATCATTCTGCTCACGGGCGCGTTCACGGGCATGGTGCTCGGGCTGCAGATCTTCCTGACGCTCTCGCGGTTCGGCTCCGAGGCGTTCCTCGGCCCCGCGGTCGCGCTGTCGCTCATCCGCGAGCTCGGGCCGGTGCTCGCCGCGCTGATGGTCACCGGTCGCGCAGGCTCGGCCCTGACCGCCGAGCTCGGGATCATGCGCATCACCGAGCAGATCGATGCGCTCGAGGTGATGGCGCTCAGCCCCATGCGCTACCTGGTGGCGCCGTCGATCTTCGCCGGCATCATCACCTTCCCGCTCATGACGGCGATGTTCGACGTCATCGGCATCTTCGGCGGCTATCTCGTTGGCGTGGAGCTGCTCGGCCTGTCGCCCGGCACGTACTTCGGTGAGATGCAGACGTTCGTGGACTTGGCCGACATCGGGCTCGGGTTCTGGAAGTCCGTGTCGTTCGGCGTGATCGTGACGTGGGTGTGCGCCTACAAGGGCTTTCACGTCGGCCATGGCGCCGAAGGCGTCGCGCGCGCCACCACGCAGGCCGTGGTGCTCTCGTCGGTGCTGATTCTGGTCTGGGACTACTTCATCGGGTCGATCTGGTGATGAGCGCGTGATCAAAATCGAGGGCCTCACCAAACGCTTCGGCGCGCAGCCCGTCCTGCGCGGCGTCGACCTCGAGATCCCGACCGGCTCGATCACCGTGATCATCGGCCGCAGTGGCGGCGGCAAGTCGGTCTTCCTCAAGCACCTCATCGGCCTGCTGCAGCCCGACGCCGGCCGCGTGCTCGTGGATGGCCAGGACATCACGCACCTGTCCGGCGAGCCGCTCGACGCCATCCGACGCCGTTACGGCGTCGTGTTCCAGGGCGGGGCCCTCTTCGACTCGATGCGCTGCGCCGACAACGTCGCGTTTCCGCTGCGCGAGAAGATGCGCCTGCCGAAGGCGGAGATCGCCAAGCGGGTGGAGTCCGCGCTGGCCCAGGTCGGTCTCGAGGGCGTCGGTCAGAAGTACCCCGCCGAGGTGTCGGGCGGGATGCGCAAGCGGGTGGCCATCGCGCGCGCGCTCGTGATCGAGCCGGAGATCGTCTTCTTCGACGAGCCGACCACGGGTCTCGACCCGGTGCTCGTCAACACGATCCACCACCTGATTCTCGATCTGCACCGGCGGCATCGCTTCACCGCAGTCATGGTGAGTCACGAGATCCCTGAGATCTTCGAGATCGCCGACCGTGTGGCCATGCTTCACGACGGTCGTATCGTGGAGGTAGGGCCGCCGGCGCAGCTGCAGGCCTCCCAGAACCGGGTCGTGCAGAAGTTCATCCGTGGGGAGCCGGAGGGAACCTGATGGAGCGCACGCGCGTCAACATCGTCGTCGGCGTCTTCATGGTGCTCGGCATCGTGGCCCTGGGGTATCTTTCCATTCAGCTCGGCCGGGTGTCGTTCCTCGGGAGCCGGGGCTACCCGGTGACGATCGACTTCCCGTCCGTGGGCGGACTCAAAGCCGGCTCGACGGTCGAGATCGCAGGCGTGGAGATCGGCCGGGTCGAGTCGATCGGTCTGGACAACTACCAGGCCCGGGTGAAGCTGCGGGTCAACAAGGGCGTCAAACTGCAGGAAGATTCGATCGCTTCGATCAAAACGAAGGGGCTGATCGGCGAGAAATACGTGCGGATCAGCCCGGGCGGTTCGGACAAGATCATCCCGCCGGGCGGCAAGATTCGCGAGGTGGAGGCGCCCGTCGACTTCGAGGAGCTGCTGTCGAAGTACATATTCGGCAAGGTCTAATACTCCAATCATCGGGAGGCCGATCATGAGATGGCTGATCACGACCGCGGTGGCCCTCACGCTGGCCACGGCCCTGGCCGTGCCCCCCGCCCGCGCCGGTGCGCCGACCGAGCAGCTCAAGACGCAGGTCGACCGCGTGCTCAAGCTGATGGACGACCCCGCGCTGAAGGACAAGCCCAAGGACAAGCGCGCCGCCGTGCGCAAGGTGGCCGAAGACATCTTCGATTTCGGCGAGACCGCCAAGCGCGCGCTCGGGCGCCACTGGGCGGACCGCACGCCGGCCGAGCGTGACGAGTTCGTGAAGCTGTTCGGCGATCTGCTCGAGCGCTCGTACATCTCGAAGATCGAGCTGTACGGCGGCGAGAAGATCCAGTACGTGACCGACAAGATCGACGGCGAGCAGGCCTCGGTGATGAGCAAGCTCGTGACCAAGACGAACACCGAGGTCCCGATCGAGTACCGCATGCTCCGGAAGGGTGAGCGCTGGCTCGTCTACGACGTGATCATCGAGGGCGTAAGCCTCGTCTCGAACTACCGGACGCAGTTCAACAAGATCATCCAGACGTCGTCCTTTGCCGAGCTCGTGAAGAAGATGAAGTCGCGGCAGGAAGAGATGGGCTCGGCGACCGATGCGGGGCGGCGGGTCTGAGCGGCGCCGTGACCGCCATCATCCTCGTGGCGGGTGTTGCGCGGCGGCTGGCGCCGCTGACCGACAACACCCACAAGGCGTTGCTGCCGGTGGGCGGCCGCCCGATCCTCTCGCGCATGCTCGACGCGCTGGCGTGGGCGGGCGTTCGACGCTCGGTGCTCGTGGTCGGGCACTGCGCCGATCAGGTGCGTCAGCTGGCGGGCGACCGCGTGGGCCGGATGGCGATCGACTACGTCGTGAATCCCGAGTACACGCGCGGCTCGGTGCTGTCGCTGTACGCCGCGCGCCATCACCTGCGCGAGCCGGCGCTGGTGATGGACGCCGACGTGCTGTTCCCGCGCGAGTTCCTGCGTCGCCTGCTCGCCGCGCCCGCGCCGAGCGCGCTGCTGCTGGACCGCGGCTTCGCCGACACCGGCGAGGAGGTCAAGCTCTACACCCGCGGCGACCGGGTGATCGCGCTCGGCAAGAAGGTAGTGCCCGAGGCGTGGGACGTCGTCGGCGAGGGCGTCGGGTTCTTCAAGTGCGGCGCCGAAGCGGGCCCGGCGTTCGTGCGCTTCCTGGAGCGCGTCATCGAAGAGAGTCAGGGCCTCGCCGAGTACGAGGACGCGCTGCACATGCTCGTGACCTCGCACCACGTCGGCTGGGTGGACGTCACGGGCCTGCGCTGGACCGAGATCGACTTCGCCGAAGACCTGCGCCGCGCCGAGGCGGACGTGCTGCCGCACGTCGTCCGGCTGGACGGCGCGTGATCGACCGCGCCGCCCTCTACTTCTCCACGTCCGACGACGCGACCGCGGCCCAGGTGGCGGTGGCTCACCGACCCCTCGGCTTCCGTGCCGTCGCCTCCACGGTACGCGCCGGCGCGCGCACCGTGTACGTGCCGGCGACGTTGCGCGATAGCGCCATCGGCGCGGCGGTCGCCGCGTCGCCGCGGGTGCATGCGGCGGTCGTCTGGCTGAAGGACGGTGAGGTGCCGGAGCCGGGACCGCTTCTGCTCGTCCCCGCGGCGGTGGTGGTGCCCGCCGACGTGCTGCGCGAGCTGCTCAACGCCCCACCCCGGACCGCGATCGCGGCGACCGCGGGCATTGACGCGCCCGCGGTCGCCGTCGACGCGCCGCTCGCCCAGGCGCTCGGCGGCGCGCTCGCCGCGGCCGCCCCGCTCGGCGGCGAGCTCGCGCGAGTGGGCATCCGGCCCGCGCTCGACGCGCGCTGCATGGTCGCGCGCGACGCGGCGGGGCGCGTCGCCGTGGATCGGCGCCTGCACGCCTCGCTCGGCAGCGCCATCGACACCCGTCTCGACGTTCATCTGCACCGGCGGTTTTCGCGTCACGTCACGCGAGCGGCCATCGCGGCCGGCGTGTCGCCCAACACGATCACGCTGGCCAGCCTCGCGCTAGGACTCGGCGCGGTGTGGTGCTTCTGGCGCGCGACCCCCGTGAGCGCGCTCGCCGGCCTGTTCGTGTACGTCCTCGCCGTCATCCTCGATCACGCCGACGGCGAGGTGGCGCGACTCACCCTGAGCGAGTCGCGGGTGGGCGAGTGGCTCGACACGGTGGCCGATACGCTCGTCCATGCGCTCAGCGCGGTCGCCATGGGCGTGACGTCTCAGATGCTCACGGGCTGGGGCGCCGGCCTCGGGCTCGTGGGTGCGGCCGGCATCGTGGCGAGCGCGTTCGTGGCGAAGTGGTGGCCGCCGCGCGGCACGGCCGGCATGGGCGGCGCCGTCGAGGACATGGGCTCGCGGGACGGGTTCTACGCGCTGCTGCTGATCTTCATCGCCCTGCGCGCGTTCATGCCGCGGGCGCTGCCCCTGCTCATGATCGTCGTGGCGCTCGGCTCGAACGCCTATTGGGTCATGCGCGCGGCGTGGGCCGGACGCGGCCGGTGAAGACGGTCTTGAGACCGAAGTAGGCGAACGAGTCCTTGAGGTTCGAGAACAGCCGCTTGAGCGCGCCCATCGAGGGATCGGTCACGTACTCGAGCGTGAGGCTCACGCGCTCCTCGTCGTGGCCGAGCGGCGTGATCGAATGCCACAGCTTGTCTCCATTGAACGCGACCAGCGTGCCGGGATGGGTGGTGAGCCGGCGCTCGTCGATCGGCCGTCCGCGCGGGTCGTTCTTGAACAGCTGGCAGACGAGTCGGCTCGACGAGCGCTCGATGAGCCCCACGAGCACCGTGTAGCGGCTACCTTTGTAGTACGACGTGTCGAAGTGAAAGCCGATGTGATCGCCCGGCTCCGTGTAGAAGTACAGGGCGCAGGCGTGCGGATCGCTTTCCGGACACGGCTGGAGCGGCTGACCGGTGACGTGCGCCAGGAAGCGAATGAACGCCGGCGCGCGATAGAGCGCCAGAATCGTCGGCGCCTGCTCGACGAGCGTGTAGTAGCTGACGCTGCCGCCCTTCTTGTGCCGCGGAATGTAGTTGCGATGGACGGCCGGTCGCACGCGCTGCACCTCGGCGACCATGCGATCGACGATCGATGCGGGCAGCCACCGCTCGAGATGGAAGAACTCGTTCTGCTCCCAGTACGTCTTCTTGATGGCCTCGACGTCGAGGCGGGCGAGCGCGCGCTCGACCTCGGTCGCCACCAGCGTCGCCGTCGAATCGATCACAGACCCTCCCCAGTCACGCGCACTTCCGCGATTCTACATGACGCGTGTGCTACACTGACTCGCGATCGGCCCCGCGCGGCAACGAGCGCGCCATCCGAGCCAGGAGGCCATCGTGGGATCCGTTCGAGTTGCCATTATCGGTGTGGGTAACTGTGCGTCGTCTCTCGTCCAAGGTGTCCACTACTATCGCCAGGCTCCCGACGACGGCTTCATCCCCGGGCTCATGCATCCGCGGCTCGGCGGTTATCACGTCGGCGACATCGAGTTCTCCGCCGCCTTCGACATCGATGAGCGCAAGGTGGGCAAAGACCTCTCGGAGGCGGTCTTCGAGAAGCCGAACAACACGGTGAAGTTCGCCTCGGTGCCGCCGCTCGGCGTGCCCGTGCAGCGCGGGATGACGCACGACGGCCTCGGCACCTATCTGGGGCAGATGATCAAGAAGGCGCCGGGCTCGACGGCCGACATCGCGGGCATCCTGCGCGAGACCAACACCCACGTGGTGGTGAACTTCCTGCCCGTCGGCAGCGAGATGGCGACCAAGTGGTACGTGGAGCAGGTGCTGGACGCCGGCTGCGCCTTCGTGAACTGCATTCCGGTGTTCATCGCGCGCGAGACGTACTGGCGGCGTCGCTTCGAGGACCGTGGCCTGCCGGTGGTCGGGGACGACGTGAAGTCGCAGCTCGGCGCGACCATCCTGCACCGCGTGCTCGCCAAGCTCTTCATGGACCGCGGCGTGCGCCTGGAGCGGACCAGCCAGCTCAACTTCGGCGGCAACACCGACTTCTACAACATGCTGGAGCGCGAGCGCCTCGTGTCCAAGAAGATCAGCAAGACGGACGCCGTGCGTTCGCAGCTGGCCCACGAGCTCGTGGCGGACGCGGTGCACATCGGGCCGAGCGACTACGTGCCGTGGCTCGAGGATCGCAAGTGGGCGCACATCCGGCTGGAGGGGCGCTCGTTCGGCGATCAGCCGATCAACGTCGAGCTGAAGCTCGAGGTCTGGGATTCTCCCAACTCCGCCGGCGTGGTCATCGACGCAATCCGGTGCTGTCGCATCGCGCTCGACCGCGGCCTCAAGGGGGCTCTCGCCGCCCCTTCGGCCTACCTCATGAAGTCGCCACCCGAGCAGTGGGCGGACGACACCGCCCGCGACCGGCTGGAGCGGTTCATCGCCGGCGAAGAGTAGTCTGACGTGACGTCCCGGACCGGGCGCCTCCTGCGCCGTCTCGTCCGGCTCGCCTGCCTGCGACCGGGGCTGACGGTGACCGCCGCCGTGCTGCTGGCGGCGGTGTCGGTCGTCTACGCCCTCACCTTTCTGGTCTTCGCGACGTCTCAGCGCGCGCTGCTGCCGCAAGGCAAGCGGTTCATCGAGCGCTACGTCGAGTTCGACCGCGAGTTCGGTGACCTGGACGACCTCGTCCTGGTCGTGCAAGCACCGTCGCTGCCGGAGGCGACGGTCTATGCCACCCGGCTCGTGCGCGAGCTGCGCACCAATCGCGTTCCGCTCGACCGCATCAACTACCGCATCGATCCCAAGCAATTCGAGGGACGCGCGCTGCTCTACCTGTCGACCGACAAGCTCAAGGAGATCCGCGAGCGCGTCTTCGACTACCAGGAGTTCATGGAGAAGTTCGCCGAGCGCCCGACGCTCGACCAGCTCGTCGACGGCATCGCGACCTCCATCGCGCAGGCGTTCGTGACCGGGCTGCTCGATCTCGGCCTCGACACCGGCCCCGGCGCCTCGAAAGGCGCGCTCGACCTGCGCTTCGTCAACGACGTGGTGACACAGATCGCCGGGCGCCTGGATCGTCCGACGCCGTACCGCTCGCCATGGGGCGGTCTCTTCTCGGTGGGGGGCGACAGCGAGGGCGCGGGCTACTACCTCTCCGACGATCAGCGCCTGCTGTTCATCCTCGCCGAGCCCACGTCCAAGCACGGCAGCTTCACGGGCGAGGCCGAGGCGATCGAGGGCGTGCGGGCGACCGTGGCCGCGCTGCGCGCCGAGTTCCCCGACGTCGAGGTCGGGGTCACCGGCAAGCCGGCGCTGGCGAACGACGAGATGACGGCGGCGTTCCGCGACAGCGAGCGCGCGACGCTCCTGGCGTTCGCGCTCACCCTCGGGCTGCTCGTGCTCGCGTTCCTGCGCGTGGGCAAGCCCATCCTCATGCTGTTCGTGCTCGCCGTGGCGCTGTGCTGGTCGATCGGCGTCGCGACGGCGGTGGTCGGTCATTTGTCGCTGTTCTCGGTCATGTTCATCCCGATCGTCATCGGCATCGGGATCGACTACGGCATCTATTATTTGTTCCGCTACGAGGAGGAGCTGTTCCTCGGCCGCAGCTTGCGCGAGGCGATCGAGATCACCGCCATGCGCAGCGGACCCGGCATGCTGCTGAGCGCGATCACGGCCGCCGCCACCTTCTACGTGCTGATCCTCACGGACTTCCGGGGACTACAAGAATTGGGCTTCATCGCCGGTTCCTCGCTGCTGCTGTCGTGGGCGGCGATGATGTTCGTGTTCCCCGCCCTGCTGATGCTCGTGGACCGGCGGCACCTGGATCGGGTCGGCGTCACGATCCCGCGCGCGATCCGCCTCGAGCGCGTCCACGTGCCCTTCGTCGACTGGATCACGGGGCATCCCAAGACCGTGCTCGCCGCCGCCGCGCTTCTCGCCGCCGTCTCCGTCTATGCGTTCGGCAAAGTGCGCTTCGACTACAACCTCCTCAATCTCCAGGCGGAGGGCACGGAGTCGGTCGTCTGGGAGAAGAAGATCCTCGCGACGTCGGGCCGCTCCGGCTTCGCCGCGCTGTCGAGTGCCTCGACGTTCGACGAGCTCCGGCGCAAGCAACACGCGTTCCGGGCGCTGGAGAGCGTCTCTGAGGTCGACTCGGCGCTGCTGCTCATTCCCGATGATCAGCCGGAGAAGCAGAAGATCATCCGGGACTTCGCGCCGATCGTCGCGCCCGTCCGCGTGACGCGGCCACAGGCCGTGGACATCGACCGCCTGATCACCGCGCTCGAGACGCTCAGGCGACGGTTCGACATCGCTGCCGGCGAGTCGCCGGCGGGCGACACGCAGCGGCGCCTGGCCTCCATTCGAGACGACATTGCGCAGCTGGTGGTCCGTCTGCGCCAGACCGACCGCTCGGTCAGCGAGCCGTCGCTGGCGCTCCTGCAGCGGCAGGTCTATCGCGACTTCGTCACGTCGTTCCAACGCCTCCAGGCGAACCTCAGCCCGCGCACGGTCGGCCTCGCCGACGTGCCACCCGAGATCCGGCGCAAGTTCATCAGCGACAACGGCCATTTCCTGCTGCAGATCCACCCGGGCGTGAACATCTGGGATCGCGACGGCGCCGCGAAGTTCGTGAACGAGCTGCGCACGGTGGACGGCGACGTGACGGGCACGCCGGTGATCACCTACGAAGCGATCCGGCTGATGGAGCGCGCCTACAAGCAGGGCACGATCTACGCCATCGTCCTCGTGAGCGCGCTGACCTTCCTGATGCTGCGCCGCATTCGCGAGACGCTGCTCGCGCTGGCGCCGTTGGCGCTGGGCATGACGTGGACGGCGGGCCTCATGTGGCTCTTCGACGTCAAGCTGAACCTCGGCAACGTTTTCGGGATCCCGCTGATCCTCGGCGCCGCCGCGGAGTTCGGCCTCAACATCGTCATGCGGTTCATGGAAGGTCGCGACCACGGCGGACCGCTCGTCGCCCGCTCGACGATCATGGCCGTCTTCGTGAACGGGCTGACGACGATGGTGGGCTTCGGCAGCTTGATGCTCGCGGCCCACCGCGGCATCTACGGCCTCGGACTGCTCCTCACGCTCGGGATGTTCGCGTCGCTGGCTGCGGCACTCGTGGTGCTGCCCGTGCTGCTGCGCTGGTTCGGCGGCAAGCCGACGCCGCCGCTGCACGACCTGCGCGTGGAAGAGGCCGCCGCCCGCAGACCCGCGTCGTAGCCGCCGCGCGCTCGGCGGCGCGCCGGCGATCGCGGCCGGTTACCCCCTGCGCATCTGGTCGACGGCGTCGACCGGCCACGCGCTGATGTTGACGACCGCCCAGCCGCACTCGCGGACCTCACGGTCGACGAGCGTGCGCTGGCGACGCTCCGCGGCCCGCCGGTCCGGGCCGCCGCGGGGCGCTGGCCCGCGGCGGCGCTCGCCTTCGCGCCGATCCAGGATGATCTCGCAGTCCATCTCGTTCCAGAGCGCGGCGCGGAGCGCTTCGTACAGGTCCGTCCGCTCACGCGACACGATGAACAGGAGCCGGCGTACGGGCGGCGTACGTGCCATCAGCCAGCATCATAGGCGACATGGCCGCGTTGGCGATGCGGAATGCGTGAGGCCGCTAGGCGCGGCTGACTTCCACGAGATTGGAGTGGAACGCGGGCCCCCCACCCATGTCCGCGACCCGGTCGTCCGTGAGGACGTTGACGCCGCGGCCGCCGGGGTGGAAGCGATGCCACCAGATGCCCTCGATGACCGCCACGCCCGGCCGGGTGGCGTCGGTGATCCGCGCGGTGAAGCGCGCGCCGCCGCGCGGGCTCTCGACGAGCACGGCGTCACCGTCGCCGATCCCGCGGCACGCCGCGTCCTGCGCGGCCAGCATCACGGTGGGCGTGCCCTGCCGTCGCCGCAGCCGCTCGGACTGGCTGAAGGAGGAGTTCAGGAAGAAGCGATTGGGCGGCACGATGCATTGCAGCGGAAAGCGCGCCGTCAGGTCGGGTCGGGCCGGGCCCTCCGCCAGCGGCGTCCACGTCGGCAGCACCGGCAGCCCTTGGGCGGCGAGACCGGCGGCCACGAACTCGATCTTGCCCGACGGCGTGGGCGCGCCGTCCGCGAACGGCATGTAGGGCCGGGGCAGCGCGAGCCGCACCGATCGCTCGCGCTTGAGGCGCTCGAGAGTGACGGCGCGAACGTGCGGCTCGCCGCCCACCAGCGCCGCGCTCAGCACCGCGTCGTAGCCGTCCGCATAATGCGCGGTGGCTGCGCCGAGCGCGCGGGCGAGCGCGGTGAAGACCTCCCAGTTGGAGCGCGCCTGCCCCTGCGGCGGAATCACGGGCTCGGCGTACTGCAGATAGAACTGGCCGAACGAGCGATAGAGGTCGGCGTGCTCCATCGACGTCGTGGCGGGCAGCACGATGTCGGCGTAGTGCGCGGTATCCGTCATCACCTGCTCGTGCACCACCGTGAAGAGATCCTCCCGCGCCAATCCGCGCAACACGAGCGTTTGGTTCGGGCACACGGCCGCCGGATTCGACGAGTACACGTAGAGCGACTTCACCGGCGGCGCCAGGTCCGGGTCGGTGAGCGCGCGCCCGAGCCGGATCATGTTGATCACGCGCGGCGCCCGCGGCGGCATCAGATCCGGCCGCTCGAGCGCGCGCATGTCCATCGCGAAGGCGCCGCCCGAGGAGAGCAGCGCGCCGCCGTGCGGATCGGCATACGCGCCGGTCAAGGCCGGCAGGCAGGCCAGCGTGCGGCACGTCATGCCGCCGTTGTCGTGCCGAGACAGGCCGATGCCGATCCGGATGAAGGTGCGGGGGCTCGCGCCGTAGCGTCGCGCGAAGGCGACGATCGTCGCCACGTCGAGCCCCACGATCGGCGCCACGCGCTCGGGCGGCCACGCCTTGACGTGCTCGGCGAGCGCATCGAAGCCGAGCGTCGCGCGCTCCACGTACTCGTGATTCACCAGGCCTTCGCCGATCAGCACGTGCATGACGGCGAGCGCGAGCGCGCCGTCGGTGCCCGGCCGCACGTGCAGATGCTCGTCGCTCTGCACCGCCGTCGGCGTGCGGTACGGATCGACGACGACGACGTGGGCGCCGCGCTGCCGCGCCTGCTTCACCAGCGTCATCACGTTGATGGTCGAGTACGCCGCGTTGACGCCCCACAGCGCGATGAGATCCGCGCCGACCATCTGCTCGGAGTCGTTGCCCGTCACCTGCCCCACGGTCGCGCGCCACCCCGTGTACGCGGTCGACACGCAGATCGAGCGGTCGAGCCGGCTGGCGCCGAGCGCGTGGAAGAGCGGGTGGCCGGCGTAGAACTGGACCTGGCCCATCGAGCCGGCGTAGGAAAACGGCAGCAGCGCCTCGCCGCCATGCGTGGCGATGATGTCGCGCCAGCGTCGCACGATCTCGGCGAGAGCGTCGTCCCACGAGATGCACTCGAAGCGGCCCTCCCCCTTCGCGCCGACGCGGCGCAGCGGCGTCAGCACGCGCGCGGGCGAGTGCACACGCTCGGCGTACTCGCGCACCTTGCCGCAGATGACGCCCTGGGTGAACGGGTGACCGGGCGTGCCGGTCACGTCGGCGATGCGCCCGGCCTCGACGGTGACGTCCAGGCTGCAGCACGAGGGACAGTCGTGAGGGCAGACGGAGTGCATGAGCGGATTCTAGACTATGATGCCCGGCGGATGTCCGGACTCGCGGATCGCCTGCTGCCGTTCGAGACGGCCGACGCGCGTCGTCTCGCCATTCTTTTCGCCGTCGTCTACTTCTCGCAGGGCATGTATTACGTCGGCGATCAGGTGCGGACGCTGGTGCTGAAGGAGACACTCGGCCTGTCGCCTTCCCAGGTCGCCACGTTCGGCACGATCATCCTCATCCCGTGGCTCATCAAGCCCGTGTACGGTCTCGTCTCCGACGCCTTTCCGATCTTCGGCCGCCGGCGCAAGAGCTACTTCGTCTTGTCGTGCTCGCTGGCCACGCTGGCGGCGCTCGCGCTCTGGCTGCAGGGCGCGCCGACCTACTGGAGCCTCGCCCTGCTGCTGCTGGTCGTGGGCATCGGCATCGCGTTCACCGATGTGCTCACCGACGCCATGATGGTCGAGAACGGCAAGCCGCTCGGCCTGACGGGCGCCTTTCAGTCGGTGCAGTGGACGGCCATCAGCGTCGCGACGCTGCTCGTGGGCCTCGTTGGCGGCTATCTCGCCCAGCGCCGGCTGCTGCACACGGGCTTTCTCCTGATTGCGGTCTTCCCCCTGCTCGCGCTCGTCATGGGCGCCACGTTCATCCACGAGCCGCCGGCAAAACCGGCGCGCGAGGCCGTCCGCGAGGCGTGGGAAGGTATCCGGCACGCCGTGCGTGACCGCACGATGTGGATCGTCGCGGGTCTCATCTTCTTCTGGACCTTCAGCCCCTCGATCGGGATCCCGCTGTTCTACTACCAGACCGACACGCTGAAGTTCAGCCAGCAGTTCATCGGCATCCTCGGCTCGCTCATCGCGGGCGCGGGGATCGTCGGCGCCGCCGCCTATGGGCCGCTGTCCCGGGGGTTCTCGCTGCACTGGCTCATCGTCTTTTCCATCGCGGTGAGCACCGTGGGGACGCTCGGCTACCTCTTCTATGACAGCGCCGCCTCGGCCATCGCCATCGACACGATCTTCGGCGGCGTCGGCATGATCACGCAGCTCGCCTTCCTGGACCTCGCCGCGCGCGCGTGTCCCAAGCATGCCGAGGGCACGTTCTTCGCCCTCATGGCGTCGGTCTTCAACCTCGGCACGCAGGGTTCGCAGATCTTCGGTGGCTACCTGTACGAGTGGACGAGCTACAGCACGCTCGTCTGGATCTCCGCGGCCATGACCGGCGCCACGTACTTCCTGCTGCCGCTGGTCAACATTCCGGAGATCGAAGCCCGCGCGCGCGCCGCCGGCCCACCACCCGAGATCGAGACGGGGCCGGCGCCCGCTTAGGCGCCTGTGGCAGATGGGGGGGGGCTCCTCGATAGCGCGTCAGCTCCCCGCGGACTTTGCCGCAGAGTCGCGCGCGGCCGCGGCGAAGATCCCACGCGTCATGAGGGCGGTCGCGGCGTTGGCGCGGGCGTCGTAGATCTCCGCGCGCACGGCGTGGGCGGCGCGATCCTCCGGCGCGGCGGCGACGGCCCAGTCGATCAGGTGCGAGGCCAACGCAAGATCCCCGCTCGCCGCCACCGCCTTCGCGCGCGCCACGAGCGCGCCAGTCCCGCCCGCGAGCGCCGCGATCTCGCGGCCCAGCGTCGCCTCGGACGCCGGTTTGAGGTGTGCGGCCACGCCGTCCCACCAGCCGCCATACAGACGCCACACGTTGCGCACGACGAACTCGGGCTCGTCATAGACCGGCTGCAGATATGGTCGATCGGCGAGATGCGCGGGCGGCCGAACCTCGGCGACGATCTGCTCGAGGCTCGCGCCCGCGTTCATCCGGGCGACGGTCTCGCGCTCGAGCGTCTCCAGCCACTCGGCGGTGTCCTCGAGCGCCTGGCGCACACGGACGGCGCCGACGACCGGCACGCCGTGACCGGGCACGAGCAGCTCGGCGCCGCGCGTGGCCATCGCGCGGAGCGCCGCCGCCCATTCCGCCGCGTAACGCTGCACCTTCTGGGGATTGCCGGCGTTCGGCGCGACCCAGAAGAACAGATCGCCCGTCCATAATATTCGACGCTCGGGCCACCAGAGCCACGTGTGATCGTCTGTCTCGCCGCGCGCGTGCGTGAGCTCCAGCGCGACGCCGCCGACGTCGAGCCGGTGCGCGCCATCGTACGTCGTGTCGGGATACTCGTAGTCCGTCGGCCACGACGGAGCGATGGAGAACTGGCGGGCGTTGATGAGCCCGTTCCACGGTGCCGTCGCGCGATAGCGATCGAACCGGCGCGCGACGTCGCGGTGCCCGACGATACGCGGGCGCGGCCAGCCTCGCGTTCGCGCCTCGTCGATGAACGGCGGCAGGCCGCACGCGTGGTCGACGTGCCCGTGGGTGTAGACGGCGGCCGCCAGCGGGCTCGGGTCCCACCCGCGCACGGCGGCGAACGTGCGGTCGCGCGCGCGATAGTTGCCGGTGTCGACGAGCACGAGGCCGGCGTCCGTGCGCAGCGCCGTGACGTTGGCGAATGCGTGCACGAAGAGCACGCCGGGCGCGAGCTCCTCCAGCGCTCCCGTCGCGCGCACCAGGTCCTGGCCGCGCACCTGGCCGCGCCAGAAGCGCTCGGCGAGGTCGAGCACGGCGCCCACGCTCAGTCCGCCTCGTCGGCCGGAAGGTCCGCCGCGTGCGCCCGGCGAAGCCAGCGCAGCGCGCGCGGGACGTCCGCGTCGTCGGCGAGGTCGAGCTCGATCCAGCCGCGCCGGGCGAAGCGCCGATGGGGCCGCACGCCGGGCTCGCGCAGCGCGCGGCGCTGATCCTCGGGCGCCAGCCGGATCCACAGGTCGGTCTCCTTGCGCGCGAGGGGAAAACACGCGAACAGGCGGTCGCCGGCAAAATAGCCCCACCGGCCGAACATCGGTGTGATGCGTACGCCGTCCCAGGCCCCGAGCGTGCGATTCAGTCGGCCGGCCGCGCCCGTACCGCCGCGCTCGAGCGCGCGGCGCGTGGCTCGCCCTTTGCCGAGACCGCGAAATGGTCGTGGCGCCGCCATGGGACGCGTCGCATTTTACATGTGGCCCCGATATGGCCGCCAAATCCCACACGCTTGGGACGCCCTGGCAAAGCCGTGGCGCCCTCGATTGACAGTGCGGGGCCGCCGTGCGAAAACGGCCACGTTCACGACCCTTCCGCCGCAGGAGAACGCCGACCGATGACGCCGACCTCACGCGTACGATTCGAGCCCGTCGAGGGCGCCGACCGCCTGTTCACGCCGGCCTTCAACGAGCTGCTGGCCGCGCTGCACGATCGCCTCAACGCGCGCGCGCTGAGCTTGCGCGAGCAACGCCTTCGGATGCTCGCCGACGCGCACGCCGGGCGTCTGCCGGCGCCGCTGCCCGCAAGCGCCGCGACCACCAGCGACTGGAAGGTGCCGCCGGTCCCCGACGAGCTCAAAAAGCCCGGCATCGAGATCTCCGGTCCGTGCTCGATTACCTCGATGTTCATCAACGCGCTCAATCCGGGTCCGGAGGGCGAGCGCGCCGAGGGCGACCTCGACGACGACGAGGACTCCGGCGGTCACCGGCTCGTCGACACCGTGCGGGCCGCCGCCAACCGCCTGGCCGCCGTCAACCGTGAGCTGTACTTCAACGACACCGAGCGCAAGCGCGAGTACAAGGTGGCGCCGGGTGAGCTGCCGTTCTTCATGCATCGCGAGCGCGGTCTGCACCTGGACGAGCCCGACGTTCGCGTCGACGGCACGCCGGTGAACGCGGCCATCCTCGGCACCGCGCTCACGCTGTTCTATGCGGGGCGGGCCCAGGCCGATCGCGGTCAGGGCATCTATTTCTACCTGCCCAAGCTCGAGACGCCGGACGAGGCGCGCTTCTATCGCGAGCTGTTCGACGCGTGCCGCGAACGGCTGCCGTTCCTGGCGAACGCCACCATCCGCGGCATCATCCTCGTCGAGTCGCTGCCCTGCGTCTACTTCATGGAGGAGATGCTGCATGCGCTCGGCCCCTACGCCGCCGGCCTCAACGCCGCGCGCTGGGATCTGAAGGCGTCGATCTTCGAGTACGTGATGTCGGATCCGAAGTCCGTGTGGCCGGATCGCTTCGGCGTCGACATCAAGACCACACCGTTCCTGGCGGACATCTTTCGCCGGCTCGTCGCGATCTGTCTCAAGCGCAGTGCGGTGCCCATCGGCGGCATGGCGACGGCGCTGCCCAGCAACGATCCCGAGGTCAATCGCGTGGCGGGCGAGGCGATCCGCAAGGACAAGGAATGGGAGGCCGCGCAGGGCTTTCTGCGTGGCTGGGTCGCGCACATCTTCCACATGAAGACCGCGGCGGATCCGTTCAGAAAGCTCATCGCCGGCGGCTTCAAGCCGACGCCCGAGATGGCGAAGCCCGATCGCTATCCCGTCCGCATCGAGGTGCCGGTGGGCCCGGTCACCCTCGAGGGCACGCGCCGCAACGCGCGCATGGTGATCGAGTACCTCGAGGGCTGGCTCAACGGGCGCGGCGCGAAGGGCATCGACAGTCTCGAGGGCAAGCCCGGCGTGCATCCCGCACTGATGGAGGATCTCGCGACGGGCCGCATGTCGGTGGCGCAGATCGCGCAGCGCGTGCGGCATCGCGCACCGACCACGGAGGGGCCCGCGGCCACGCATGATTTCGTGCTCGTCAAACGGCTGTTGCAGGAGGAGCTCGCCGACATTCTCGCCCGGCGGCCCAAAGATTCCACGACGCAGGAACGGTATCGCGCCGCGACGAAGATCGCGCTGCGATGGATCAAGAACTACACCGATCTCGATTTCCGCTCGCTCGGCAGCTACACGCGCGCCGATCTCGAGCGCGTCGCGCGCGAGGCGGATGCGTTCTGACGGCAGGCCGGGGCCGCCACGCCTGTGCCGCGGCGGCCCGAGCGTACGTCGCCCTTCGATCGGCGACTGTGGGGGCGATTTCGGGGCCCCCAATCGAATCAGGGAAAGTTGTAGCGGCTGATGTGAAGGTGCACGCCGTGGCTACCGGCGGGCTCGACTGAGACCTCGGCCGTGCCCTCCAGCCGCGGCGTCCCCGCCCGACGCAGCGACGCCGTGAGCGCCGCGAAGTCGTCCGCCACGAGTGAGAGCGCCACCATGCCTTCGGTGCCGCCGACCTCGGCCGCCGGCACGACGAGCAGCGCGCCCTTGCCGACCGCGAGCATCGTGCGCGGGCCACCGTTCATCGCGACCTCCGAGAAGCCGAAGAGCGCCTGAAAGCGTCCGGCGGTCTGCTTGACGTCCTGCGCGCCGATCACGAGCCGCTTGAGCCCGAGCGGTGAGGTGTGGGCGGCGGCCTCGCTCGACGGTGGCGTGGCGAGCTCCACGAGCACGCCGCAACACGCGCGCGGGTGGAGGAACGCGATGCGCCCCGCCAGACCGTCGCGCGGCGCCGTGTCGATCAGCGCCGCGCCGCGATCCTTGAGGCTGACGAGCGCGCCACCGACGTCCGGCGTCTCGAAGCACAGATGATGCAGCCCCTCGCCTCGGTTCGCGAGAAAGCGCCCGATGCCGGAGGTCGCGTCGAGCGGCTCGAGCAGCTCGATCTCCGTGTCGCCGGCGGCGAGCAGTCCCGCCCGCACGCCCTGATCCGGAATGGTTGTCTCCTTGAGCAACGGAAGCCCGAGCACATCGCGGTAGAAGCGATAGGCGTCGTTCAGCCGATTCACGACGACGCCGACGTGATGAATCCGCCGCATCACTTCAGGATCCTCCTCACCGCACGAACGCCGCGACGCGCCGGGCCCGGGCGTCGCGGATGCGGATACGATGGTTCGTCAGCAGCGCGGCGGGCAGCGCGTTGGGCGCGACCCACTCCAGCGCGAGCGTCTCGTCACAGGTGGTCAGGGTGCCGCCGCGGACGACACACTCGAAGCACACGTTGACGTAGTGCCACACGTTGCCGTCCGGGTAGCGCACGACTTGCAGGTCGGGATCCGAATAGATGCCGATGAGGCGACGCGGGACGACGACGAGCCCGGTCTCCTCTCGCACCTCGCGCGCGACGGCATCGGTCACCGACTCGCCGATCTCCACCGAGCCGCCCGGCAACCCCCACTGCCCGCCGTCGGATCGCTGCTGCAACAGGAGGCGCCGTCGTCGATCGAAGATGACCGCGGAGACGCTGGGGCGCACGCCGAGGGCGCGCTCGTGGTCACGCTCGAGGGTGATCACCGGCACACCGTACCGGACGAGCCGAGGATCCGCAACATTCACGCCGCGGTGAAGAGACGCTGGAATTGCTCCCACGGCACGGGCGGCGTTCGCCTCAGCGCGGCGTTCTCCTCGACATGCGCGACGGCCTTCATCCCGACGAGCGCGGTCCCGACCCCGGGCGTGGAGCGCACGAACTGCAGCGCGCGCTGGCCATCGCTGGCGAGGCCGGGAAGCGTCGTTCCGAGCTCCGGCGGCAGGCCACGCGATAGCTGGCCCTGCATCATCGACGCGGACGCCATCGTGTACACACCGGCGTGCTCGGCTGCGCGCAGCATCGGCACCAGGCCCGCGTCGGCGGGCTGGTTGGCGAGCGTGAAGGCCTCGGGCATCGCCAGGTTGTACGGCAGCTGCACGACGCGGAAGTGGTGCTCGGCGCCGCCGACGTCGCGCGCGGCCGCCAGCACCTCGGCGAGCGACAGGTGCGCCCGCTCCTGCGGCGCCACGCGAAAGCCGTTCCACGTGGCCGCGCCGTACCAGCGGATCTTCCCCGCCTGCACCGCCTCTTCGAGCGCGCCGAACGCCGAGCGCAGTCGCGACAGGAAGGTCGCGCGCTCGACCTCCTCCAACTGTGTCTCCGGATTGTGCACGTAGTAGACGTCGATCGTGTCGACGCCGAGGTTGGCCCGGCTGCGGTCGAGCTGGTCCATCAGGAAGCGCGGCGTCATGCAGTGCCAGCCCACCACGTCGCCGGGGCGGACGATGCCCGGCTGCACGTACGTGCTGGTGAAGTACGCACGCGGATCCGGCGGCGTCTCGCCGTCGAAGGCCAGGTAGCCGCCCTTGGTGGTGATCAACACGCCCTCGCGCGCGATGATGCCGCGGGCAATGGACGTCGCCAGCGCGCGCCCGATGGCCCGCTCGCTGCGCTGATGCCGGTAGTTGATGGCGCTGTCGAGCACGTTGATGCCGCGCTCGAGTGCGCGCGCGATGGCCTTTTCGTACAGCGTGTCGGTGGCCGCGTCCTCTCGGCCGAGATAGGTGCCGAGCCCGACGGATGACGCGCGCGCGCCGCCCGGGAATTCCCGGAAGTGCTCCGGCGCGGTGCGATCGCCGTGGCTCGCGACGTAGCGCGCGGTGCCCTCGGCGGTGGCGTGGCCGGTGATCACGGGCGTCCTCGCGCCATCACCCCTCACGATAAAACAACAGAATGAGTCCGACCGCGGTGAAACACCCGCGCCACGCCCAGCCCGGCGCGCGACCGGCCGCCGGAAGTCTGAGCTCCAGCCAGCGCCCCCAACCGGCGAAGGCGCCGAGGATGCCGAGCGGCGCATGCGTGACCTCGGTCAGGAACTCGTCCTTGAGGTTGAACATCGCGTGCGAGTGCGTGAGGAGCAGGCCACCGCCTACGGCGCACAACAGCGGAAACACATAGCCCCACGGCCGCTCCGCCAGCCGGCCGGTCCGCACCATCCACTCGAAGAGCGCGAATGCCACCACGAGCGCGACGAACGCGCGGTGCTGCAGCACGTCGGGCAGCGTCAGGCTTTCCCAGAATCCCGCCGGTCCGAGCGGCCATGCGCGCGGGTCGTTGCGGACGAACAGAAACGTGGCCAGGCCGAGGAACACGAGCGGCCAGTGCCGTGCCGCGCGCACGCCGGCGAAGTGAAGGATCGCGAGCGCGCCCATCGTCACGACGAAGAGTCCCGCCCAGTGATGGTTGTACTCCGACCACGCGCGCTCGACGGGCTTGCGCTCGACCTGGCGTCCCATCAGCGGATCGGCCGCGCGCAGCAGCTCGTCGATGGGCGGGCTCGTCAGGCGTGGCGCCGCCGGGGTGAAGCGCGCCGCGACCTCGGCCACCGAGGCGCGATCCGTCGTCACGTCGACCGCGGGCGGCAGCGAGGTGAGCGACGCCGCCGCGAACAGAATCGTGATGCCGAGCCCGAGCTCGACTTCGACGAAGCTGAAGAGCCGCGCGCCCGGAGCCGTCGCGGCGCGGCGCACCGCCCGCATGTTGACGTACGCGAGAGCCAGCGCCGGCACCAGCAGCGCCACCTTGCTCAGCACCATCACGCCGTACGCGGTGCCGACGAACGCGGCGGCATCGCCGACGTAGGCGAGCGCGAGCGCGACACCGGCCACCACGAGCACCGCCATCGCGCGGAACGCCAGCCTCGAGAAGCGCTGGACGACCGTCGAAACATTCAACGACGTGTCGTCTGGCGTGTCGGAGCCTCCGACCATCTGAAACAGGCCACCCACGGCCGTACCCGATCTCGCGGACCCCGCTGTCCCCGCTACAACCAACTGCGCAAGCCCGCCTACCCACACCGCCGCGGCGATCTGGTGCAGGGCGTCGAGCGTCACTAGCGCCGCGCGCCACTCCACGCGCGCGACCGCGTGGCTCACGATCGCCGAAGACGCCACCAGCAGCGTGGCCGCGACGGCGAGCGCGGTCCACGTCGCGCCCGACACGGCCCGGCGCGCCATCACCGTCGCCAGCGCGGCCACGACGAGGGCGAGGATGACGCGCGCCGTCGCCGTGAGCGCGAACGTCGTCTCGAAGAACGCCGCCACCGGCCAGTGGCCGTGCGCCTGCGCCACCGCGCCGAGTCCGACGAGCAGGACGGCCGCCTGCGCGACGGCCGCGCCGGACGCGGCAATCGCGATCGCGCGCAACGCCAGCGCCACCGGCGCGTCGGGCTTGACGTGCGGCTCGGCGCGCAGCACGAGGCGCAGCCACACCACGCCGCCGAGCGCGACGCTCGTGAGGACGAGGATCAGGCCGCGCAGCAGAACATCGGCGAACCCGGCCATTCGTCAGGGCGCCAGGCGAAACTGGTAGCTGCCGGCCACCACGTGGCCGTCGGTCGAGAAGACCTGCCACTCCACGCGCCACGTGCCCGGCGCCAGCGGCGGCACCGCGGCCACGAGCGTCTCGGCGGATGCGGGCTTGTCGCTGGCCGTCGGCGCCGTGGCCACGACGCCACGCTCGTCCACCACGCGTACGCGCGAGAGCCGCTTCTCGATCCGGTTGTTGAATCGCAGCGTGATGTACGGCGGCGAGCTCGCGAGCACGGCGTTCGAGGCCGGAACGGAGGAGAGCAGCAGCGAATGGGCGGCGGCGGGTGCCACGCTCGCGAGAACGAGCGCGGCAACCAGCGGGGCAAAGCGCCGTGGCGTCACCGCCAGTCGTCGAGGACGAGATGCGTCGGGTCCTCGTAATCCTCCTGCTTGCCCTTCTGCATGCGCAGCATCGTGAAATCGAGCTGATAGCCGCATCTCAACAGAGTGCTGTAGGTGAGCCAGTAGCGCAAGTATACGGGCAGCGTGACCCGCTGCACTCCGAACTCCTGGCCGAAGTCCTCGACGGCCGCCACGAACTGCTCGAGGTGCTCGACACGCTTCTGCGCCGGGTCGAGCGCCATGTACTTGACGTAGACCGACCCGCTGGGCGCCTCGCTGACGCCCGGCGTGTGCACGACGGCGAAGCCGACGAGGTCGCGGCCGCGCTCGAGCAGCAGCGTGTCGCCCAGCGCGAGCCCGTCGACGATCTCGACCTCCTTCGCCAGGTCCAGGCCTCGGTAGACGGCGTTCGTGATGCGATGCATCCGTCCGAGCGCCGCCTTCTTCTTCGTCTCCTCGAGCCGCGAGAAGCGCTGCACCGTCAGCGGGCCACGCGCCAGCTTGGTGGCGGGGCGTGGGGCGTTGCGGTCCAGGACGCGGCTCATGAGCGCGGTCAGCGCCTTCGGGCGGTACCCGAACTTGTGGTACAGCGCCAGGTGCTTGGGGCTCGTCGGGTACGTCATTACGCCCTGCAGCGTGGTCTTGTTCTCGTCGAAGAATTCCTGCGTGGCGCGGATCAGCTGCTGGCCGATCGTCTGATTCTGGTAATGGGTCAGCACGGCGACCGGCCCGAGCAGCCCGATCGAGCCCCACGCCACGGCCAGCGCGGTGCCGACGATCTTGGCGTTGTCTTCCTCGGCCACGAAGCAGCCCCACGGTTCCATCAGCCAGCGGTGGTGGACGTACTGTGCACCGCCGAACGCCTGGCGCGGCCGGGTCCCCAGCTGACGCTCGAGGAAGTCGCCGAAGGTCTGCTCGAGCACGTCTTTGACGCGCGAGAGGTCGCCCTTGCGAACGCGTCGGACCTGAACCTTTGGCAGTCGACCCTGCGGATCCAGGCCCGCCCGATCGACGGTGGCCCTCACGAGGCGCCCGCGAGGTCTTCCAGCAGGGTGATGATCCCGGAGTGATCGAGGCCGCCGCGTCCCTTGACGCGCATCGCGTTGAACAGCTCCTGCACCACCGCGGTCGTCGGCAGCGGCACGCCGAGCGTGCGCGCGGACTCCATGATCAGACCGAGATCCTTGAAGTGCAGGTCGATCTTGAAGCCGGGATTATAGGTGCCACCGACGTAGTTCGGCTTCTTCTGATCGAGACACCGGCTGCCCGCGAGCCCGCCCGCCAGCGCCGTCAGCAGCAGCTCGCGGTCGAGTCCCGCCTTCTTGCCGAGCGTGAGCGCCTCGCCGAGCGCGGTGAGATTGACGGCCACGATGATCTGATTCGCGAGCTTGGTGAAGCCGCCGAAGCCGAGCGGGCCGAGGAGCGTGATGGTCTTCCCCATCGCCGACAAGATCGGCAGCACGGCGTCGAACGTGGCCTTGTCGCCGCCGACCATGATCGACAGCGCCGCGTCGATCGCGCCCTTCTCACCGCCCGACACCGGCGCGTCGAGCATCCGGACGCCCTTGGCGGCCAGCGCCTTGCCGATCTTCTGTGACACGATCGGCGAGATCGTCGACATGTCGATGAAGATCAGGCCGGACTTGACGCCCTCGACGATGCCGTCCTTGCCGAGTGCGACCTGCTCGACGTCGGGTGAGTTCGGCAGCATCGTGATCAGGACGTCGCACTGCGAGGCCACCTCTTTGGGCGATGACGCGGCGCGAGCGCCGGACTTGACGACGTCGTCGACGGGACCGCGGCTTCGGCTGTGCACGACCAGCGAGTGGCCGGCCTTGATGAGGTTCTTCGCCATGGGCCGACCCATGATGCCGAGTCCGATGAAGCCGATCGTCTGTGCCATGACTCCCCCGGCGAGGACGGCTGTGCGGGCGAAAACCCGCGTGAGAATTGGACTTTGTCCCGCGCGCGCCGCAGACAAGTAACACAACCCCCTCGAAGGGGTCAAGGCGGATTGCGGCGCTCGCCTCCCACCCACGTCTCGAGCACGCGAAGCGAAGCGAGGTCCTTGGGCGCGCAGTCGAACGGGTTCGACGACAACACGAGCAAATCCGCGCGCTTACCGGATTCGAGACTGCCGGCGACGGCGTCGACGCCGGCGGCGCGCGCGGCGCCGAGCGTGTACGCCTCGAGCGCGGCGGCGACGGAGATCGCCTCGTCGGGCGACACGACGTGGCCATGGCGGCTCGTGCGCGTGACGGCGGCGGCGATGCCGGCGAGCGGCGCGTTCGCGCCGCACGGGAAATCCGACGAGAAGGCCTGCTTGATTCCGGCGCGGAGCGCGGTGCCGAACGGCCGCACGAGCAGCGATGGGTCCGACGGCCGATCGGGCGCGGCGGCGCCGCCGCGGTCCCACAGAAAGGATGGCTGAGCCACCACCCAGATGCCGAGGTCCGCGATGCGCGCGATCAGCTCGGTCGTGAGGAAGATCGCGTGATCGATCCGCACTCGCGCGCGCCCGTCGGGCATCGCGCGCACCGCGTCCTCGATCGCGCCGACCGCGGTCTCGATGCCGAGGTTGCCGATCGCGTGGCAGACGACGAACCGGTCGGCGCGCCACGCGGCGAGCAGGCGCGCCGTCAGCTCCTCGCGCGTATAGAACAGAAAGCCGCTCGTGCGAGGCTGGCCGTCGCGCTGCACGCGCATGGCGCAGCGGTAGCCGCCGTCCACGAAGATCTTCAGCGCGCCCGCGGCCGCGTCGTCCGGCGTGTCGAACCATCCACGCGAGCCGACCATCACCTCGCCGACGTCGATGCCGAGCGCGCCCGCCGCGCGCGCCTCGGCATAGCGCCGCGCCATCGCCGGCGTGACCGCCGCGTCCTGGATGGCGGTGATCCCGAGTGCTCCGTAGCGGGCGCTGGCCGCGCGCGCGACGTCGGTGAAGCGCGCCTCCCACGCCGCGCGCGAGGCGGTCTCCGCGCCGCTCATCGCGCGCTCGAACAAGAGTCCCGTCGGCTCGCCGGAGCGTTCGCGCGCGATCTCACCGCCCGGCGGATCGGGCGTCGCGCGGGCGATGCCGGCATCCGCCAATGCGGGCGAGTTCACGACGCACTGGTGATGCGAGAAGTGCATGACGAGCGCCGGCCGATCGGGGACGACCGCATCGAGGTCGCCGCGCGTGGGATGCCGGCCGAGCGCCTGATGGTCGTAGCCTACGACGCGCACCCACGCGCCCTCGGGCGTGTCGCGCACGGCCGCCGCGAGCGCCGCCTGGACGTCGGCCACGGTGCGCGCGCCGCGGCAGTCCGCCCACAAGGTGTCGAACGCGCCGATCGAGAAGTGGTTGTGCGGATCGACGAAGCCGGGTACGACGGTGCGCCCCTCGAGGTCGATCAGCTCGTAGTCGTCCTCGCGCAGCCAGAGCACCTCGTCGGTGCCGCCGACCTCCACGATGCGTCCATCCTTCACGGCGAGCGCCTGCGCCACCGGCAGGCTCGCGTCCATCGTGAGCACGGTGGCGTTGACGAAGAGGCGGATCATCGGCCGGCGGTGAGCGCCACGAGGGCGCGGCCGCGGAGCGACGCGATGCGCGTGCGGCCGACGTGCGCGCCCAGGCGGCGATAGAAGCGCATCGCGCGGTGGTTGCTATCGCGTACGGCCCACTCCAGACACGCGAGACGGCGTCGCACCGCTTCGCGCGCGACGGCCGTCACCAGGGCACGCCCCACGCCACGCCCGCGCCAGGCCGGGACGACGAAGAGGTCGTGCATCCAGAGCTCGCGCGCCGCGACGTCGGTGTTGTAGCCGATGACGAACGACGCGTAGCCGATGACGCGGGCGGAGGCCTCCGCGACGAGCACGCAAAAGGCGCGGCGCCGACCGAACGCGTCCCGGCGCACGATCGCCGCGGTGAACGCGCGCGGAGCGAGTGCCTCGTGCCGATTGAGCGCGTTCGCCATGCGAGCGATCGCCCCCGCGTCGGCGAGACGCGCGCGACGAATGCGCGCCGGGCTCGCTACGCCGTCTTGCCCCAGAGCTCTTTGCTGAGCCAGTCGAGCCCCAGGTCCTTCAGGGTCTGAGGCAGCGGCTTGCCGCTCTTGCGGTCGTAGCCGACTTCCTTGTACCAGGTGTCGATCATCTTCTCCCACTGCGCGGAGACGGCCTGACCGGCGGCCGGGCCGTCGTGCGGCGTCGAGCCATAGCGGAACGACGGCACCTCGAGCGCCGGCGTGAGGCCGCAGCGCAGCGCGGTCGCGCGATTGAGCGCCGCGATGCGCCGGCCAAAGCGCATCGCCTCGGCCACCGTGTAGTACCAGCCCGTGGCCGCCGACAGCGCGCGACAGACGTTCTCGAGCCGCGTGCGCGTCGTGAAGATGCAGATGCCCAGCGAGTCCTCGAACGCGCGACGGCCGCGGCAGCCCGCCACGAGCTTGGCGACGTCCACGCCGTCGAACGGATTGATGCGTGCGGGCAGCCCGAGCTCCGTCTGGTGCACGGGGTTGCCGGTTTCCATCGTCGCCGTCGACGATGTCGTCGTGTCGAGCATCTCCTCCCAGCGCGCGCGATGGTCGTGACCGCGCGGGGAGGCGCCCTTGCCCGTGTAGATGGCGGCCTTCGCACCCTCGCCGCCGATCTTCTCCGACGCGCGCTTGACGCCCTCGGCGAGCAGGTCGCCGAATCCCTCGCGCGTGTTGATCATCTGCAGCAGGCGGTTGGCGCCGGCGACGTCGCCCCACTTGAGATCGAAGCCGACCTGCTGCTTCGTCAGCCAGCCCTTCTCGAGCCCTTCCATCACCCAGCCGATGACCCAGCCGAACTCGTTGACGTCCACACAGGCGCGGTCCGTCTGCGTGTTCAGCCACGCCACCCCACTCTGGTCGGTGGCGCCGATCGTCCAGCCCGCGCCCGACCAGCCCTCGTACTCCGGCTCGTCGACGATCTTGCCCTTGTACGGGCCCTGACGGATCACCGACATGTGGCAGTGGTGCATGCCGCAGGCGTTGCACTGATGCCCACGGTGGTCGAAGCCCTCGCGCAGCCGCGGCGCCTCCCACGAGGTCATGTCGACGTTACCGGTGACGCTCGTCGTGTAGTTGCGGATCGGAAGCGCGCCGAGCTTCGAGAGATTCACCACACCGGGCAGCGTGCCGTACTCGTAGAGCGAGCGCGCGGAGGGATCGGTCTTCAGATCGTGCGCGATGTCGTCCGCGGCCTGCACGACGCCGCGCGGGTCCGCCGCACGCAGCGCCTTGGTGCCCTTCACGATCGCGACCGCCTTGAGCTTCTTCTTGCCCATCACGGCGCCGACGCCGTTCTTCGACGCGACGTGGCCGTAGTCGCCCTGGATCGCGGCGAAGCGCACGAGATGTTCACCCGCGGGGCCGATCGAATAGACCGAGAGCTGGTGACCAACCAGACCGAGATCGCGACTGAGCGCATCCTGCGTTTCCCAGGTGTCCTTGCCGACGTACGACTTCGCGTCGCGGATCTCGACGCGATCATCGTCGATGTAGAGGTAGACCCAGTCCTTGGCCTGCCCCTGAACGACGATGGCGTCGTAGCCGCTGTATTTGAGATTGGTCCCGAAGAAGCCGTTGGCCTGCGTCGACGTCGGGCCGTTCGTCAGCGCGCCGATCGTGCACACGGTGAGTCCCCCGGTGCCCCATACGGGCAGGCCCGCGAGGGGGCCGGTGCCGAGCACGAGGCGGTTGTCCGGGTGATCCCATGAGACGTTGCCTTTGCCTTTGCGCGTCTCGCGAAAAAGGATCATCGCGCCGAGCCCGGCGCCGCCGAGGAGATCGCGCATCTCGTCGGGTGTCCACGGCTCGGGCCACGCCTTTCGCTTGGTGAGATCCACGCGCAGCAGCTGACCGGCGTATCCGCCGGGCAGCGCAGGTTGCGGCTTTCCGACCTGTCGGGGAGCGCTCAACGGTACGGGACTCATACGGCCACCGGGGTTTCGCCGGGCGCCTTCGACGGGCGACCCAGCACGGTTTCGGGAAGCAGCGTGCCGGCGGTGCCGGCCGCGATGTAGGCGGTCTTCACGTCGAACGGATGCGATTTCAGATGATCCTTGAAGCGGCCGAGCGGCACGCCGGTCTGCACGAGGCCCTTGAGCATGCCGACGTCGTTCGTCGTCCACACGTCGCCTGAACGGCCGATGATGATCGCGCCGGTCAGGCGATCGCCGGTGAACAGATACTTCCGATACGCCGAGCGATCGCGCTTGACGCCGACGACCGTTTCGGCCTTGGCGTCGTCCCAGGCGCCGAACGAGGCGGCGTCGAGGTGGCAGACCTCGACGATGTTGATGATGAGCGAGCCCTTGTAGGCCACGTCCTTGCCCGCCATGTTCGCGCCCACCACGCGCCCGTGCTCCTGCGCCGTCGGCTCGATCGCGTGCAGCGCCGGCTGGCCGGAGACGAGATCACGGCCCTCCGCGACGTCGCCCGCCGCATAAACGTTCGGGACGCTCGAGCGCAGATGATCGTCCACGACGATGCCCTGCTTGATCTGCACGCCGGCGCCCTTGAGCCAGTCGAGATTGGTCTTGATCCCCGTCGCCATGATGACGCTGTCGCAGACGACGTCGGCGCCCGAGGCGAACTTCACGCGCTTCTTGCCCCGTGCGTCCTCGATCTTCGTGACCTTCACGTTGGTGCGGATCGTCACGCCGTGCGCCTTGAGCCAATCCTCGATCACGTGCGCGCCGGCCTCGTCCACCATGCGTGGCAGGATCCGCGGCGCGAGCTCGACGATGGTGAGCTTGGCGCCGAGTGCCAGGATCGAGTTGAGGATCGTAAAGGAGATGAAGCCCGCGCCGATCATGACCACGCGACTGCCCGGCGTCACCGAGGCGATGACGGCGCGGCACTCGTCGAGTGTCCAGAACGAATGCACGTTGGGTCCGTCGGCGCCCGGCACCGGCGCGCGCACGGGCGCGGAGCCGGTGGCGACGAGACAGTCGTCGTATTCGATCTTCGTGCCGTCGTCGAGCGTGCACACGTTGGCCTTCACGTCCAGCGCCGCCGCGCGGCGGCCGAGGTGGGTCTTGACCTTCCATTGCGCGAGCAGCGCGGCGCTCGCCGTGAACACGTGGCTCTCGGCGATCGAGCGATCGAGGTAGTAGGGCAACACCATCCGCGAGTAGGGTTTCTCGGCGCTCACGAGCGTGAGGTCCGACGCCTCGCGCTCCTCCTCGCGGATCGTGCGCATCGCGTTCATGCCGGCGGTGCCGCCGCCGATGATGAGATGTCGCCGAGCCATCAGCGGCGCCCTCCGTTGACCGCGAGCACGTGCGAAGCACGCTCGCGCGCGAAGTCGTGCAGCCAATCGACCGTCGGCACGTCCTCGTACTCGATGGCGGCCGTCGGGCAGGCGTGCGCGCACGCGGGGTCGCCGCCGCAGAGGTTGCACTTGAACGCCTTCCGCGTCGACGGATCGTAGAAGACCGTTCCGTACGGGCAGGCGATCGTGCACAGCTTGCAGCCCACACACCGATCGTCGAGCACGTCCTTGGCGCCGGCGACGTTGATCGTGATGGCACCGACAGGGCACGCGGTCATGCACCATCCCTCGGCGCACTGTGTGCACGTGTACGGCGCGTACGAGGTGTGGCCCTCGAAGGGCGAGACGCGGATGACGGATTTCGCCGGCTGGAACGCGCCCACTTGCATGTACGAACAGGCGATCTCGCAGCGGAGGCAGCCGGTGCACCGCTCGGGCGTGATCTTGAGAACTTTCACCGTTTCTTCTTCCCCCGTCCCTTGTCGCCGCTCTCCAGCCGCGCGATGAACTCATCGAGCGGAATGGCGGCCATGGTCATCCCCGCGGATCCGCCGCGCGCGCCGAGCTCGACCGACACGCGCGAGATGGTCGCGTTGTCCGGCGCTTCCACGATCGTGACGAAATCGTACGGCCCGAGGACCGCGTATTGGGACACCACCCGCGCCCCCATGCGACGCACGTCGGCGTTGACCTTGCGGATCCACCCGGGTCGCTCGCGAAGCACCTTACGGCCGGATTCCGAGAGGGTGCTGAGCATGACGTACAGGCTCACGGCGGGTCCTCCTCCGATCTCGTGGCCGCGCGAACGCGCGCCAGTATAGCACGCGGTTCGCGCACGTTTTGGCACGCGGAGGACCTGAAGCGCGCGACCGTAGCGGCTGCAGACGATTACATGATCCCTGCATCTCGGGCGCACGGCGCGCGCGCTCACGCGCGGTTAAGGCGTGGCACGTGGCTTGCCCGACGTGCTGGGTATGATGGCTCGTCGCCGGCTGTGCGCCCTGCTCGCCGCGCTCGTCGCGGTCGGCGGGTGCGCCACGTCCACGCGCACGGCCAAGATGGGTCCGCTGGCTACCGGGCCGCTGGTGACGCTGATCGTGAGCGACGACCGCGCGGTGGTGGAGCGCGAGTGCCGCGAGGTGCCCGCGCTCGGGCCGGTCCTCGGCTGCTCGATCTGGCGCACCGTGCAGCCCGATGGCAAGACGGACATCAAGATGATGAAGGTCGTGCGCTACACCGACGCGGTGCCGTCCGCCCTCTCGCTCGAGATCGACGTCCACGAGCTCTGCCACGTCGTGGCCGCGCTGCAGCCGATCGACGACCCCTGCCATGTCGATAACGGCGGCGTCGTTCGCTCGGGCAGCTCGAACGGCCGCGGCATGTCGCGCTAGCTTATTGAGTTGGGGGACCCCTGCGGCTTCCCCCAAACCCCCTCGCTCACGCGGAGGGCTGTCCATTGAGTTGGGGGACCCCTGCGGCTTCCCCCAAATCCCCTCGCTCACGCGTGGCCTGTCACCAACTCAAACAGGCGCGTCTTTCCCCGATGGCTTCAGGAACACGTAGACGCTGGTGAAGTCGCGCCGGCCGAGGCCGTGCGACGACGCGAGTCTCAACACCTGCTGCGCCGCCGGCGCCACGACGACGGGCACGCGCAGTTCGCGCGCCGCGTTGACGGCCAGGCCGAGATCTTTCGCCATCAGGTCGGTCATGAATCCCGGCGCGTAGTCGTTCGAGGAGGCCGATTTCGCCACGAGCCCCGGCACGGGGTGCATGAACTGCATCACCCAGGTATTGCCGGACGACTTGGAGATGACGTCCGTCAGGACCCGCGCGTCGACCCCGAAGCCCTCGGCGATCCGAAACGCCTCGGCCACGGCCACCGCCGACACACCGGCGATGAGGTTGTTGCACAGCTTCGCGACCTCGCCGCTGCCCACCGCGCCGACGTGGATGACGTTGGCGCCCATCGCGGATAGGGCCGGCCGCGCCTCTTCGACGTCTGGCGCGTCGCCGCCCACCATGATGGCGAGCGTGCCGTCTTCGGCGCGCGGAACACCGCCGGAGACGGGGGCGTCGATGAAGCGCACGCCCTTGGCCGCCAGCGCGGCCGCCACGCGGCGCGCGACGCTCGGGTCGATCGTCGACATGTCCACACACAGCCGGCCGCGCGTGACGCCTTCGGCGATCCCGTTCTGTCCGAGGTACACGGCCTCGACGTGCGAGGACGACGGCAGCATCGTGATGACGAGGTCGCTGCGTCGCGCCGCGTCCGCGGCGGACTCCGCGCGCGTCGCGCCGCGCTTCTCGGCGTTCGCGAGCGCGGCCGGCACCACATCGTAGGCGATCACGCCGAATCCCTTCTTGACGAGGTTGCCGAGCATCGGCGCGCCCATCGTTCCCGTTCCGACGAATCCCACGTTCATGCTGAGTCTCCTTGTGCCGGTCGAAGGCCGTCAGGCATGATCACGGCCCATGTCCGTCGCGTCAAGTCCCGCGCGCCTGCGCGGTCTCGGTCTCATTGCGCTCGCGGCCGTCGCGTGGGGCACCACGGGCACGGCGACCCTGCTGCTCGTGAGCCGCGCGGGCGCGACGCCGCTCGTCATCGGCGCCGGCCGCATGCTCGTGGGCGCGGTGCTGCTGGCCGCCGCCGCCATCGTGTGGCGGCAGCGCAGCGCGCACGTCGCCGTCGTGCCCGCCAGTCGAGACGCATGGCGCTGGCTCGCGCTCGGCGCGTGTATGGCGGCGTTCCAGGTGGCGTACTTCTCGGCCGTGACGCGTGCGGGCATCGCCGTGACCGCGCTGGTGGCGATCTGCTCGGCTCCGCTGATGATCGCGGCGCTCGCCGCGAGGCTGCTCGGCGAGCCGCTGACTCCGCGCGTGCTCGTCGCGCTCGGATTCGGCGTGGCCGGCACGGCGCTGCTCGTCGCCGCGCCGGTGGCGGGGACGACGGCACCGCGCCCGCTCAGCGGTGTTCTGCTGGCGCTCGGCGCGGGACTCGCGTATGCGCTGTACGTCGTGATCGCCAAGGCCGCGGTCACGCGCATGTCGCCGCTGCGCCTGAGCGCCCTGACGTTCGCCGTGGCGGCGGTCTTGATGAGCCCGGCCCTCATGATGCCGGGGGCCGGCCGTCAGGTCGCGCTCGGCTGGGCCGGCTTGCTCTATCTCGGCGTCGTCACGACGGCTGCGGCATACGCGCTGTACACCGCGGGATTGAGATCGGTCTCGGCGTCGGCGGCTGGCGTCGCGTCGCTGGTGGAACCGCTCACGGCAACGCTGCTCGGCGTGCTGCTGTTCGGGGAGCGTTTCGGAATTGCGGGCTGGGTGGGAGCGGCGCTGCTACTCGTGGCGCTCGTGCTCGTGGCCGCCGCCGAGCGGCGCCGCGCCGAACCGCGACGCTGAGCTCGGCATGCCACGAGCGTGCTTCAGGGCATCGAGATCGTGGTCGCGTCTCCGCTGCTCGAGATCGTGAAGGCCCCGCTCGCGGTGTTCGACGTGTACGCATATGCAGACCAGCCCGAGGGCGGTGTCGGCACCGTGGCCATGAACGGTCCTGCCGTCTGACCCTGGGCATTCGTCACGATGGACGTCAGATCGGTGAGCGCAGTCGGGGTCACGGTCATATGCGCCGAGTACACCGCGACCGCGGACACGAGCGCGCGCGTGTCGCCCTGCGCCTTCGCGATCCGAGCCTTGGCCTGGGTGTTCGCGTAGAGAGGCACTGCGATCGCGGCCAGGATTCCAATGATGGCCACGACGATTAGCAGTTCGATCAGCGTGAATCCAGACTCTCTCCGTCGCACTGGCGTCCCCTCTCCCGGCGCACCCGCGTTCGGTGGCCGTCGCGTAGCGATTGTGCAGAGGTGATGCCATAGGCAGGAATCCCGCCGAATCATGGACTTATCCCCGGGCGGTGGTGTTAGCACCGCCGTTCTCCGGCACCCCAACTTGTCAGACCCTGACGGAAATCGTCAGTCCGCGGACGCTCGGATCTGGCGGCTCACCGCCCGGCTGAAGGTGCAGTTCGGAACGACTGCCGAGTGCTTACCAGAGCCGCCGGCGACGACCACATAGACGTCGTCCGACGACGGGACCTGTGGCATCAGCGCGGTGGGATCCGTCGTGGCGTTCATCCACGCCGGCCAGTCGTGCATGCCCCACATCCCGGCAAGCTTCAGTCGACCGAGTGGCAGGCGCGCCTGCTCGTACACGTAGCGCTGGACGTCCGCGCGCGTGAAGCCCTCGTCGGCAATCGTTCGCGCGTGCTCGGGCCCGAGCACGACCATCAGCTGGCTCTGCGAAAAATACCAACCGACGTTGGAGCCGAGTGAAACGGCGGTATCGCAGACCGTCGTGAGGATTCCGGACGCCGTCGTGGAGACGTGGTCGTTCACGTTATGCGGCGGCTCGCCGCCGTATACCGTGACCGTGTCACCGGCCGCCATGGGTCCCCAGGGTGACGCGGCCTCGTTCTCGGCGATGCAGTATGAGAACTTCGCGGGGCTGCCCTGCGTGGCCATGTCGTACCGGCCGGGCCAGGCCCCGCCGATGTTGAGCAGGATGAGGCGGATCGCGCGTCCGATCGTGGCGTTCGCGCGAAAGCCGGGACCAAAGCAGCCGCTGCCGCCGTGCAGTCCGATCTCGCGTCCATATGGGCCGTTGACGACCAGTAGTGGCGCCACGGGATGCGTCGTCGCCTGCACGCCGTACAGATTGAACGCGCGATCCAGCATCGCCTCGACCGCGGCGAGGATGATCGGAAACGCCCGCGGCTCGCATCCGGCCATGACCGCATTCACCGCGAGCTTTTCGAGCGTCACCTGGCGCCAGAGCGGCGGCATCATGCCGAGGCTCTTCGCGCCATCGCGCGTGCCGAGCATGGCCTTCACGCGCTCTTCGGTCGGTGCGACGATCGGCAGGCCGTCTCCCCAATTACGCGCGGTGAATTCCTCGAGGATAGAGATGGGGTCGTCGGCGATGGTGATGGGATCGGTACCGGTGGAGTCGCCGTGCGGAGCCACACGCGTCTCGCTCAGGCCACCCACGGCCGAAGCCGGCCTCGCCGACCCCGCTACCATAGAATTCAGTTGCTCGAACGCCTGGTGGGCGCGGCGCGCGATCGCCTCCGGACGCTCACCGCCGAGCGGATGCTCGACGACGAGCAGCGGCAGCGCCGACACGCCCTGCGCGCCCATTTCGCTCACGGCGAGTCCCTGGAATGCCGTCGTCCCGATCAGTCCGGCCGGGGTGCCACGCTTCGCCAGCTCGATGGTGTCGTGGAGACTCCACGACGTGCACGACCCTCAGTCAGCGGAGCCGGCAAAGACGACGTCGCAGGCCTTCGCCAGCTCCTCGATCAGCTCGGGTGACGCCGGTGTCGATGCGTTGGCCTTCTTGCGGTGCACGACCGCGGCGACGCCATATCGCTCGCGTAGCAGTCCACCGAGATCGCCGACCAGTCGATCGAAGTTCGACTTGGTGTTGTCCAGAAAGCCGACGGTGCGACCGCTCCAGCTCTCCGGCAGCGACGGGACGGGCACCGTCTGCGCTTTCACGACACCGATGGGACTCAGGACGCGGATCTGGCTCATGAACTCTTTCTCCTATTTCCGCTTCACACCGGTCGAGCGCGCGAGCAGCCGCCCGATCGTCTCGTTCAGCTCCATCAGCATCGAGCGCTTCACGCGCAGCACGACGGATTCGACGGGCTCCGTACTGCCGAGCTTGTGGATGACGAGCGTGCCCGTGAATTCCTCGGCGCGCTCGTCGGTGGCGGCCAGGCCGCGCAGCTGCAGGAACTCCCACGTGTCGGCCATCGCGGTCATCTTACAATAACGGCCCGATGGTCATCGCCGTGGACGTCGGTACGTCGTCGGCCCGCGCCAGCGCTTACGACGCCAATGGACGCCCCATCGCCGATCTCTATCACCAGGTGCCGTACGAGCCGCGTGTGACGGCGGACGGGGGCGTCGAGCACGAGGCGCGCACGCTGCTGGCCGCGGTGGCCACGTGCCTCGACGCGGTGTGCGCGCGGGCCGGGCGCACCGTCGTGCATGGCGTCGGCGTCACCACGTTCTGGCACGGCCTGTGCGGCTTCGACGCCAGCGGCGGCGCGGTGACCCCCGTCTACACGTGGGCAGACTCGCGCAGCGCGCGCGACGCGGAGCTGCTGCGCAACGCGCTCGACGAGGCCGCGTTGCACGCGCGCACCGGCTGCCACCTGCACTCGTCGTACTGGCCCGCCAAGCTGCGCTGGCTCGCGCGTGAGCACGCCGCCGAATTGCGGCGCGTCGCCCGCTGGGGCTCCTTCGGCGAGCACCTGGAGCTCACGCTGTTCGGGGAGGCGGCGACGAGCGTGTCGATGGCGTCGGCCACCGGTCTCTTCGACGTCGCCGCCGGCGCCTGGGATGCCGAGGCGCTGGCGGCGGCCGACATCGAGCCACGACAGCTCTTCCCCGTCGTGGACCGCACCGAAGCCCGCCGTGGGTTGCGGCGCGAGTGGGCTGCGCGCTGGCCTGCGCTGCACGCGGTGCCATGGTTTCCAGCCGTTGGGGACGGCGCCGCGGGCAATGTCGGCTCCGACTGCATCACCCCGGAACGCATCGCCCTCAACGTGGGCACGTCAGCCGCGCTGCGCGTCGCGACCGACGGCGCACGGCCGACGCCCCGAGGCCTCTGGCGCTACGCCGTCGACCGGCGGCGCCTGCTGCTCGGCGGCGCCACGTCGGAGGGCGGCAACGTGTACGCCTGGTGTCGCGAGACGCTGCGCGTGCCCGACGACGCGACACTCGAGCGCGCGCTCGACGCGAGGCCGCCGGACGGCCACGGCCTCACCATGCTGCCGTTTCTCGCCGGCGAGCGGGCGCCGGGCTGGCGCGGCCATCGGCGCGGGACGGTCACGGGACTCTCGCTCAACACCGACGCGGTCGACATCGTACGCGCCTCGCTGGAGGCGGTGGCGCTGCGGCTGGCCCTCGTGTATCGCCTGCTCCGTTCGCATGCAGCGCCGGAGCATGCGATCGTCGCCTCGGGCGGCGCCGTCACGCATTCGCGCGCATGGACACGCATCCTCGCCGACGTGCTCGGCCACCCCGTGACGTGGTCGCACGAGCCCGAAGCGACGAGCCGAGGCGCTGCGCTCCTGGCCTGGCAGGCACTCGGCGTCGTACCGGATCCTGCGGCCGTGCGTGCGCCGCTCGGCGAGGCGTTCGAGCCGGATCCGGCGCGCCACGCGCGCTATCGCGTTGCGCTCGAGCGACAGTGTGCGCTGGACGAGAGGGTATGATCGTGACCATGGATGCGCGCTTCGAAGTGCGGATCGCCGACGACGCCGCCGCCCTCGCGGCAATCGCCGCGCGCGAGGTGGTGGACGTCGCGCGCGCGGCCGTCGCCGCGCGCGGACGGTTTGCGGTGGCTCTGGCCGGCGGGTCCACACCGCGCGCGACGTACCGGCTGCTGGCCGAACCGCCGCTGGCGACCCAGATGCCCTGGGATCGCACGCTCGTGTTCTTCGGGGACGAGCGTGGCGTGCCGCCGGATCATCCGCAGTCGAACTACGGTATGGCGCGCACGGCACTGCTGCAGCACGTGCCGATCCCGCCCGATCACGTGTTCCGGATTGCCGGTGAGAGCGCCGACCCGGACGCGGTGGCCGCCGACTACGCGAAGACGCTCGCGGAGGCGCTCGGCGTCCGCCGCGGCGAGGTGCCGCGACTCGATCTGATCCTGCTCGGGCTGGGCATCGATGGCCACACCGCCTCGCTGTTTCCGGGCTCGCCCGTGCTGAAGGAGACCTTCCGAACGGTGGCCGCCGTTCATGCGGCGGCCGCGAGCGTTCCGCAGCGCTTCACGCTGACGTATCCCGTCCTCAACGCCGCGGCGTGCGTCATCTATATCGTGTCCGGCGCGGAGAAGGCCAAGATCGTGAAGGCCGCGCTCGGAGACCGCAGCACCGGCCTGCCGGCGGCCATGGTGCGCCCATCCGATGGGCGCCTGCTGTGGATCCTCGATCGCGCGGCGGCCGCGGCGTTACCAGCACGGAGGACGTCCTGATGGAGCTCGGCTTCGTCGGCCTCGGCCGCATGGGCGGCAACATGGTCACGCGGCTGGTGCGCGGCGGCCATCGCATCGTTGCGTGGGACCGCTCCGAGGACGCCGTCGCGCGCGCGCGAGAGAGCGGCGCCGACGCCGCCGGCTCGCTCGCCGAGGTCACGAAGGCGCTGAAGGCACCGCGCGCGGTGTGGGTCATGGTCCCGGCCGGTGAGCCGACCGAGTCCACCATCCAGGCGCTCGCGGGCGTCCTGGAGCGCGGCGACACGATCGTCGATGGCGGCAACACGAAGTGGAAGGACGACGTCCGGCGCGGCTCCGCGCTCGCCGGGCGCGGGCTCTCCTATGTGGACGTGGGCACGAGCGGCGGCATCTGGGGCCTGCAGAACGGGTACTGCCTCATGGTCGGCGGCGAGAAGGCCGCGGTCGATCGGCTGGCGCCGGTCTTCACCACGCTGGCGCCGCCCGACGGCTGGCTGCACGTGGGCGGCATCGGCGCCGGACACTACACGAAGATGATCCACAACGGGATCGAATACGCGCTCATGCAGGCGTACGCCGAAGGATTCGAGCTGATGTCGGTCTCCGATTATCGTCTGGACCTCCCGAAGATCGCGACGCTGTGGAAGCAGGGCTCCGTCGTCCGCTCGTGGCTGCTCGAGCTGACGGCCGCCGCGCTGGCTGCCGATCCCACGCTCGAGCATCTGCGGGCGTACGTCGAGGATTCCGGCGAGGGTCGCTGGACCGTCGAGGATGCCGTCGACAAGGCGGTGCCGGCGCCCACCATCACCGCATCGCTCTTCGCGCGCTTCCGCTCGCGGCGCGACAACTCGTTCGCGGACCGGCTGCTCGCCGCGCTCCGTCAGCAGTTCGGCGGCCATGCCGTACGCCGATGAGCCGTTCTCGCTCGTCATCTTCGGCGCGTCAGGCGACCTGACGCAGCGCAAGCTCATGCCGGCGCTGTGGAGCCTCTATGCGGCCCGCACGCTGCCCGAGCCGTTCGCGATCGTGGGGACCGCCCGCACGGAGCTGTCAGACGACGCCTATCGCACGCGCGTGCGCGAAGGCGTCACGCGCTTCGCCCGGCTGAAGATTCCTTCGCAGCACGTCTGGGATCGCTTCGCTGCGAGCGTCAGTTACGTGGCCGGAGACCCGAGCAATCCGGCTCTGTATGGCCGTGTCGCGCGGCGACTGGAGCAGATCGAGCGGGCGCGCGGGGGGCCGCGCAATCGCCTCTTCTATTGCGCGACGCCGCCGAGTCTCTACGACGACATCGTCGCGAATCTCGGCGCCGCGGGCCTGGGCCACGTCGAAGGCGGGTGGACGCGCATCATCGTCGAAAAACCGTTCGGCCGCGATCTGGAGAGCGCCCGCGCGCTCAACACGCAGATCGCCAGCGTCTTCGACGAGCCGCAGGTCTATCGGATCGACCACTATCTCGGCAAGGAGACCGTGCAGAACATCCTGGTGTTCAGATTCGCCAACGGTATCTTCGAGCCGCTGTGGAACCGCAACCACGTGGCCGAGGTGCAGATCACCGTCGCGGAGACGATCGGCGTCGAGGGCCGCGGCTCGTACTACGAAGAGTCCGGCGCGCTGCGCGACATGGTGCAGAACCACATGCTGCAGCTCCTCTGTCTCATCGCGATGGAGCCGCCGGTGACGTTCGATGCCGACCCCGTGCGCGATGAGAAGAACAAGGTCATGCACGCGATTCGCCCCATCGACCCGGCGAAGGTGGACGAGGTCGCGCTGCGCGCGCAGTACGCGGCCGGCTACGTCGAAGGCAAGCTCGTGCCGGGCTACCGCCAGGAAAAAGGCGTGAAGCCCGATTCGACGACGGAAAGCTATGTGGGAATGCGGCTGGAAATCGACAGCTGGCGGTGGGCGGGCGTGCCGTTCTATCTGCGCACCGGCAAGCGGCTCGCCAAGCGCGTGAGCGAGATCGCGATCCGCTTCCGGCGCACGCCGCACATGATCTTCCGTCGCGATCCGGCCGGCGTGGAGCCGGATCTGCTCGCGATCCGTATCCAGCCCGACGAAGGCATCTCGTTGACGGTCGTCGCCAAGGAGCCGGGGCCCGACCTCAAGCTCGCGCCCGTGACGCTCGACTTCAAGTATGGCGAGGTGTTCGGGGGCGAGCCGCCCGAGGCCTATGAGCGGCTCCTGCTGGACGCGATTCACGGCGACGCCACGCTGTACGCGCGAGGCGACTGGGTCGAGCAGGCGTGGACGCTGCTCGAGCCGGTGCTCCAGGCGTGGGGCCGAATGCCGGCCGCGTTGCCGACCTACGAGGCGGGGTCCTGGGGACCGCCGGAGGCCGATGCGTTCATCGCTCGCGACGGCGGCAGCTGGCGCCGTCCGTAACCCGCTCGCGCCCGACGCCTGGCGCTCGGTGCATCGGCGGCTCGCCGATGTCGCGCTTGCCGCGATGCTCGCGATGATCAGCGGTGGCGCCGTCGCCGGCGCCGCCGGCCGCGACGCTACAACCACGCGCGTTCCGCGGTTCAGCGAGCATCCGGCCGGCGCCGCGTTCCGCGGCACGCCCGCCGCACCGGACTTCAAGCGCAACCCGGCGGCCGAACCGTTCGCGACTCAGCTGCGAGAGGGCGCGCGCCGCGGGCCGAACTTCGCCGGCTATCTGCGCGTGGTGGAGTGGAGCTGCGGCATCAGCTGTAAGCGCTGGATGGTGGTCAACGTGCGGAACGGGCGGATCCACGATTCGCCCGAGCCCGCCTTCAGCCTCGAGTACCAGGTGGACAGTCGGCTACTCGTCGTGAACACGGTGGGACGGTTCACGGCCGCCGACCCGCCGGCCGGCGTGCCGATCGCGAAGTACTACGTGTGGCGCAACGAGCGGCTCGAGCTCATCCACACGCGCGCGACGCGAACCGGTTCAGCGCGATGAGCCGGAGGCAGCCGGGCTGCTGGGACTCTGGAGGATTCGCGCCGTGGTGTACTCGGCGTACGTGAACCACCCCATCCAGCCTTCCCACAGCAGCACCTGAAGCGACGTCCCCTGCTTTTCGTAGACCTGGTTGATGCCATGCTGGGACGTCTTGGTCGTGTTCAGATGCCGCCACCCGTTGGCCTCGAGGGTGGCGCGCGTGGCGCTGGCCAGGCTGTCGAGCTCGAGCCGACCGCGATAGACCTCGCGGGCCGCCTGAACGGTCGGCGTCTCGATCGCCATGGACTCGCCGTTCTGGTAGCCCATGCCCTTGGCTACCGGAATGTCTTCGAACTGGCTCTTGACGGGCCGAGGCGGATTGCTGGCGCAAGCGGCCAACGCGAGGGCGGCGGCCGCGGCGGCGACGACGCGCTTAGTAATCATGCGTGAATCCTAGCAAGCCCGCCGGACGTCGACCAAGGAAAAAAGGTAAAACGCTCAGCGCAGGCGGATCAGCCGGGCGAAATCGGCCTCGACAGCCCGGGCGACCTCACTGACCTGCTCGGACGTCAGATCCTCGTCGAGCAGCAACACCACGATGGCGCGGCCGCGCTTGGTTCGCCGGCCGACGTGCATCGACGCGATGTTGACGTTGAGCCGCCCGAGGATCGAGCCGATGCGTCCGACCATGCCCGGGCGGTCTTCGTACGACAGCACCAGGATGTAGCCCTCCGGCGTGAACTCGATGTGCAGGTCGCGAAGCTGCACGATGCGCGGCTGACCATCGAACACGGTGCCGGCGATCAGCTTCTTGCCCTCCGCCGTCTGCGTGCACACCGTGAGCATGCTCTTGTACGCGCCCGTCGACTCGGTGCGCTCGATCGCCACCTCCACGCCGCGCTCACGCGCGACCAGATGCGCGTTCACGAGATTCACGGGTCCCGCCGTCACGGGATCGAGCAGTCCCGCCAGCACGCCGCGCGCGAGCAACTCCGGGTCGGTATCCGCAATGGCGCCCGCGACCGTCACCTCGACGCGGGCGAGATGCTCGGGATCGAGCTGCACGCAGAAGCGGCCGAGCACCTCGGCCAGCGCCACGAACGGGCGCAGCTCTTCGACGGTCGTCGCGTCGGCGACGGGGATGTTGACGGCGTGCTCGACGAGCGAGCCGTCGCGGAAGGCGACGAGCTGCCGCGCGACGTCGACGGCGACGTTGACCTGCGCCTCCGCGGAGTTGGCGCCGAGATGCGGCGTCACGACCACCCGCGGATGCGCGATCAGCCGGCGCACCGTCTCCGAGCGCGGCGGCTCCTCGCTCCACACGTCGATGGCGGCGCCGGCCACGTGGCCCGACTCGAGCGCGGCTAAAAGATCTGCCTCCACGACGATGCCGCCGCGCGCGCAGTTGACGATTCGCGCGCCCGGCCGCAGGAGCGCCAGCTCGCGCGCCGCCGCCATGCGCTCGGTCTCGGGCGTCAGCGGCACGTGGAACGTGACGATGTCCGCCTCGCGCAGCAGCGTGTCGAAGTCCGGCACCAGCCGGGCGCCGAGGTCCCGCGCGCGCGCCTCGGGAATGTACGGATCGTAAACGAGCAGGCGCGCGGGCTCGAATCCGCGCAGCCGCGCCGCGACACGCGATCCCACCTTGCCGAGGCCGACCACGCCGAGCGTCTTGCGGTACAGCTCGGCGGCATAGATCGACCGATCCCACTCCAGGGTCTTCAGCCGTGCGTGGGCCTCCGGGATCCGCCGCACGAGCGCGAGCAGCATCCCGACGGTGTGCTCCGCCGCCGAGACGACGTTGCCGTGCGGCGCGTTGACGACGACCACCCCGCGCCGCGAGCATGCGTCGACGTCGATGTTGTCGACGCCCACGCCGGCACGCCCGAGGATGCGCAGCCGTGGCGCCCGATCGAGGAGCGCCGTCGTCACCGCCGTGGACGATCGCGTCACGAGCGCCTCGCAGTCCGCGAGGGCCTCCGTGAGCGCCTCAGCCGTCGGCTTCATCAGCTGACGAACGTCGAAGCCGTGCTCGCGCAAATAGGCGATGCCCTCCGGCGCGATGGCGTCGATGACGACCGTGCGCACGCTCAGCCCTGGATCGAGTAGCCGCCGTCCACCGGAATGGCGGTGCCCGTCACGAAGTCCGACGCGGCGCTGGCGAGAAACACCGCGACGCCTGCCATGTCCTCGATCGTTCCCCAGCGCTTGGCCGGCGTGCGGCGCAGTACGTTTTCGTTCAGCCCCGGCACCTCGCGCTTCGCGCCTGCGGTGAGGTCCGTCTCGATCCAGCCCGGCAGCACGGCGTTGACCTGGATGTTGTCGGCCGCCCACGCGCTGGCCATCGACTTGGTGAGCTGGACGATGCCGCCCTTGCTGGCCGCGTAGGCGGGTGCGAACGACGCCCCGAAGATCGACATCATCGAGCCGATGTTGATGACCTTGCCCGCGCCCGCGTGCTTCATCAGCGGATACGCGGCGTGCGAGCACAGGAAGGCGGACGTGAGGTTCGTGTCCAGTACGCGGTGCCACTCGGTGAGCGTGTACTCGTGAATCGGCTTGCGGATGTTGGTGCCGGCGTTGTTGACCAGGATGTCGAGGCGCCCGAAGCGCTCGCGCGTGGCCGTCATCAGACGCGCCACCGCCGCCTCATCGGTGACGTCGACGCTGACGGCGAGCGCGGCCGCGCCGAGCCCCTCGATTTCCGCCACGGCGCGCCGCGACTTGTCCGCGTTGCGCGCCGCCACCACGATGCCCGCGCCGGCCGCCGCGAGGCCGCGCGCCATCCCGAGCCCGATTCCGCCATTGCCGCCCGTCACGATCGCCACCCGTCCCTTGAGGTCGAACACGCATAGCCTCCTATCGTGTAACGATTACATCCACGCGCGCCCTGTTGTAGCTGTTGCAAATGCTCGCCGCGGTGCCGGCTCTCTTCAAATGATCTGGCGCGCAGTTGCGCCGAAGCCGCCTGTGGCACAGCGGGTGCAGACTACGCGAAGCAGGTCACGCGGGACCGCCGACGGAGGGTACCTCAATGATCGCCGACGTTCGACTCTTTCGTCGCCCCTCTCTGGGCGCGCGTCGGACTCCGGTGTGGTGTTTCGTCCTCGCCGGGGCGCTGCCGCGAAACGGGTCGTCGTCCCTGAGGCGCGCGCTCGATCGCGCGACGCGGCTGGCGTCGGCCGAGCGCGTCGTGGCGGTGGTGTCGCGCGACTCCGCCGTCAACGCCGATCGTACGCTCAGGGCGGTCGCGGACGTCGCCACCATCGTGCAGCCGGTCTATCGCGGCAGCGCCGCCGAACTCTTCCTGCCTGCGCTGCTGGTTGCGCGTCGCGATCCCGATGCGGTCATTCTGGCGCTGCGTGCCGACGAGATGCATGACGGACCGATCGCTCCGTCGCTCGCGCGGGCCGTCCGCGCGGTGGGGCAGCGGCCGGATCTCACGCTCCTCGTCGGCGCGCGCCCCAGGACGTCGTGCGCACCCGACGGCTTCGTCGAGCCGGGACTGCCGCTGGCCGGTCACGAGGATCTCTCACTGCTCGCCGTCCGGCGCTTCGTCTATCACGCGTCTCGCGCCTGTGGCAGCGGCGACCTGCTCGCGCCGGCCGCGCTCGCGGCACGCGCCGACGCTCTCGTGAGGCTCGGACGACGCCTTCTCCCCGACGTGCTCGAGACGCTCGAGCCGCTCGAGGATGTGACCGACGCGGCCGAGGCGACGCTCTTGTGCGAGGCGGTGTATGAGTGCATGCCGTATGCGTCCCTGTCGCGCGAGTTTCTCGAACGCGTCCCCGATCTCGCGGTGCTGCCCGTGCCCGATGCGCTTCGCGAAGTCGGCGACGTCGTCGCACATCTCGCGTCCTGAGCGAGCGTCTATTCGGGGTGCGGCCCCCGCGACCCCGCGGCCGGCAGCCTGAGCGTCACGCGCGCGCCCGGACTGAGTGATTCGAACTCGAGCCTGCCGCCGTGCAAGCGCGCGACGCGCTCGACGGTGACGAGTCCGAGTCCCTTGTGCCCGGGCTTCGTGCTCTGCAGCAGCCGGATCAGGAGCTTGGGATTGGTCGTACGCAGCCCTGTGCCGTGATCCCGCACCGCGAGCGCGACCTCGCCGTCGGCGCCCTCGGTGGCGGTCACCTCGGGCACAGGGGCGCCGTTCGGCGTCGCCTCCAGCGCGTTGGCCATGATTTCCCGGATCGCGCGAACCAGAAGCGCTTCGTCGCCGCTGACGCGCGGCCACGGGCCGCTTGCGAGCGTCACGCTGGCGTAGCCGCCGTCGTCACGCGCGCGCTGCGCGAGCGCCTGGAGATCGTGAGTGCGCCAGCTGCCCGGCTCGAGCGCGGCGACGCCGACGGCGGCCGGGATCATGTCGGACAAGCGGGCGAGCTGTTGCAGAACGGTTCGCAGACTGGCGTCGGCGGTCGGGTCACCGGCGACGGTCCGCTTGAGCACCTCGAGATGCATCACGGCCGAATTGAGCGGACCGCGGAGGTCGTGCAAGAGCCGGGCGAGCTCGGTCGGCAGTGGACCGTCGGCGGCACCCCCGGGCGCGCCCACCATCAAGTCAGGCGCGCCGACTTCACCGCCTGGATGCCGTATTTCGCGAGCTTGTTGTAGAGCGTCTTGAGACTGATGCCGAGCAGCTGCGCCGCCTTGCGCTTGTCTTGATTCGTCTCGTCGAGCGCGCGAAGGATGAGATCGCGCTCCATCTCGCGGATCGGCGTCACCGAGCCGGCGGACGTCCCGGTCGCGGGCACCGTCCCGCGCAGCACGTTGTCCGGAAGATGCTCGCTGGCGATGAGGCCAGTTCCGCTCAGCACGACCGCGCGCTGGATCACGTTGCGAAGCTCGCGGACGTTGCCCGGCCACGTATACCGCTCGAGATCCTTTTCGGTGTCCGGAGCGAGGCCGCGGACCTGGCGATTGTCCTGCCGGTTGAACTCCTCGATGAACGTACGCGCCAGCAACGGGATGTCGTCCTTGCGGTCACGCAGCGGCGGCAGGTGGATCGAGAAGACGTTGAGGCGATAGAAGAGGTCCTCGCGCAGCTGGTTGGCGGTGATCGCTTCCGTGGGCACGCGGTTGGTGGCGGCGACGACTCGCACGTCGACCTGGATTTCCGACTTTCCGCCGCCCACGCGTCGGAAGCTGCCCTCCTGCAGCACACGCAGCAGCTTGGCCTGCGTGTTGGAGTCCATCTCCGCGATCTCGTCCAGGAACAGCGTGCCGCCGTCGGCGAGCTCGAAGCAGCCGAGCCGACGCTCGGTCGCCCCGGTGAACGCGCCCCGCTCGTGGCCGAACAGCTCGCTCTCGATCAGGGTCTCCGGGATCGCGGCGCAGTTGATGGCGACAAACGGGCGGTTCCGCCGGTTGGACAGGTCGTGGATGGTCCGCGCCACGAGCTCCTTACCGGTGCCGCTCTCGCCGTACACGAGGACGGGAGCGGTGCTCGTCGCCGCCAGCTCGATCCAGCGATAGACCTCCTGCATGCTGCGCGACTGTCCCACCAGCTGACCGAACGAGCCCTTCTGCCGAAGCTGATGGCGCAGGAAGTTGACCTCGCGCGAGAGCGACTCCTGCTCGATCGACTTTTCGAGCAGCACCTGAAGGCGCGTGGCGTCGACGGGTTTGGTGAGGTAGTCGAATGCGCCATGGCGCATCGCCTCCACCGCACTCTCGACGCTGCCGTGGCCGGTGACGAGCAGCACGATCGGCGGCCGCCCGGTCTCCTTCAGCTTTTGTAGCAGCGTGAGGCCGTCCATTTCGGGCAACACGAGATCGGTCAAGACGACGGCCGGATGCTGGGACTCGATGAGATTCAGCGCCTCCTCGCCGGAGGATGCCGTCTCGACCTCGTAGCCCCATTGACCGACGAGCCTGGCCAGACCGTCCCGCTCGGCCGGCTCGTCATCGACCACCAGAATTTTGCCGCTCTTTGCCTGGTCGCGTCTGTTCGGGCTCATGCTCTCGATTATCGCGCGTCACGGCGCGCAGGGCGACGGCGCGCGGCGCGACGGGCGGTGACGGAGGTTACTTCTTGACCTGCAGGTTATTGACGACGCTCTTGACGCCTTTGGCCTGCCACGCCAGCTGTTCCGCGCGGGCTTTCTGCGCGGCTGACTCGACGACGCCGTTAAGGTAAACAGTCGCGTTGTTGGTGTCAACGTCGACCCGCGTCAGATTGGCGGGTTTGTCGGCGACGAGCTTGGCCTTCACCGAGGCGGTGATGGTAGCGTCGTCGACGTTCTCGCCAGCGGTTTTACCGGTCGTCGATGAGCAGGCGACCAGCGACAACATCACGAGCAGCACTGCGACGAACCGGAATCCGCGATCCATGCGCGCCTCTCCCCTACGGTGTGGGTGCACTGGTGACCATCTTCACGCCGCTCGGCCGAGGCCCGACTCGAGCCGTCCCTGGCAAGCCACGCAGCGCGTGGCGAACGGCAGGATCTTGAGGCGCGCTTTCGCGATCTCCTCGCCGCAGTCCCGGCAGATGCCGTACCGGCCCGCGTCGATATCGGCGAGCGCTCTATCGATCTCTTCCAGCTGGCGCGCCCGCGTATCGACGACCGCGGCCACCACCTCGTCGTCATGCGTGATCGACGCCATGCCGAAGGGATCCTTGAAGATCTCACGTCGATGATCGTCTTCGCGCGACGAGCGCGTGCTCGATGAGATCTTGCTCGTGAGCGCGTCGCGTTTGGTCTCGAGTTCTTTTCTGATCGATCGCATCGCCTTGCCTCCGATGACCTGGCTTGGGCCGTCCCCAACGCAGAACGCGTGCCATTGCGGCTGCCGTTGTGCAACCGCGTGTTCTGATTAGGCTGCCACGCAAATACGCGCCGAGAGACATCGAACGCGGCCGCGAGAGGTGTAACAGTTACACCCCAATCGCGAGAAAACTTTTCAATTGCGCGGCGGCAGGCTCGGCAGCTTCGACATCGATCGCCGCCATGGCGCTCGGATGCATTCGCGCCGGGCAATGGCATGGCTGGTGCACCCGTGGGGCGACACAGTTTCTTGCGACCTCGGAGGTCAAGTCATGGCAGAGACACGGCGTTCCGACCAGTCCCGTGCCCCGGAGGTTCGAGACCTGTTGTTCAAGTCCGACCGTCCACGGGACATCGATCGGTATATTGACTATTTCGGCAACGAGGACACGCATTCGGACGGCGCCGCCGATACCTGTGGTGAGGTCCTCCTGGAGCGGCCGGCATGAGCGCGCTGTCGCGCCTCGCGATTGTCAGCGCCGTCGGATTGCTCGCCGTCGCTTGCGCGGGTCCTTCCTCGTCCACCTCCTCGACGTCGCGCGATGGCGGCGGCAGCTCCACGCCGCCGCCGCAGCAGACGACGAAGAAGGAGACGAAGCTCGTCAAAGTCGATCCGGCGACCGCCGAGCGGCTGCAGAACGCAATGGTGCCGCTGCTCAAGGTCATGGATCACCCGGTCCAGCCGAACCAGGTCAAGGTCGGCGTCATGGACGACCCATCCATCAACGCGGCCAACGCGGGCGGCAATCAGTTCCTCGTGACGACCGGCCTGCTTCAGAAGGCCAACGACACGCAGCTCCAGGCGGTCCTCGCGCACGAGCTGGCCCACCAGGACCTCAATCACGTGCAGAAGACCCAGACGCTGGGGACCGGCTTGAACATCGGCATGGTCATCCTCGACCAGATCATCCCGGGCAGCGGGGCGATCGCGCCGATCGCCGGCGAGCTGCTGCTGCGCAAATATACGCGCGGCGAGGAGTACGCCGCCGACAAGCACGGCGTCCAGCTGCTGCAGCGCGCGGGCCTGCCCGGCAAGCAGATGATGTCGGATACGCTCACGTGGCTCATGCAGTCCACCGGGGGCGGCAGCGGCGGCGGCTTCCTCGCGACCCATCCGGGCACCACCGACCGCATCGCAGCGGTCAAGGCGCTGTCCGGGCCCTGAAAACGAATCGGCGCGGGCGAGAGCCGCGTGTTCGGCTCTGGCCCGCGCCGCCGCGACGGCGCGACGCGCTCGATCGCGGAATCAGTCGTTACGTCCTCCGAGAAGCTTTCCGACGACGAACCCAACACCGATCGAGAGCGCGATGGCCTGCAGCGGCCGGTCGTGCACGAACCGTTGCGCTTGGCGCGTGTAGTGCCGCGCGCGCCCGGTGACCTCGTCGATCTGACTGCGGGGCCCCGTCTCCATGTGTCCGTCTTCCATCGTGGGTCTCCTTCGCTCCGCTAGGCCATCGGCCGCGCGCGACGCGAGCGGCCGCTCTCCAGCAACGGCATCAGGGACTGCGGCTCGCCCAGGAACGAGGCCAGCGGATCGCCCGCTCGCGCGAGGCGCTCGCGGATCGTGGCCAGCGTGAAGTCTTCGGGATAGACCGGACGGTCGAGCTCGGCCCAATCGAGCGGCGTCGACACCGTGGCTGCGGCGTACTCGCGCACGGCCCACGGGCTCACGAGTGTCGCGCCGCGATGGTTGCGGTGGACGTCGATGAGGATCTTGCCGCGTCGGCGCGCGCGACGCATGTCGAGCGTGAACAGGCTCGGCTCGCGCGAGCGTGCGAGGCGCGTGATGACCTCGGCCGCGCCGCGCACCTGCGCGAAGCTGTACTGCGGCACGAGCGGCACCAGCACGTGCAGGCCGCGCCCGCCCGAGGTCTTGACCCACGAGCGGATGCGGAAGTTCGCCAGCAGATCACGCACGAGGAGCGCCGCGTTGCGAACCTCGCGAAACGCGATCTCGGTCGGGTCGAGGTCGAAGAGCAGCAGGTCCGGACGATCCAGCGTATCGACCGTGCAGCTCCAGGGATGGACCGAGATGAAGCCGAGGTTGACGAAGTATGCGAGCGCCGCCCGTTCGGCCACCAGCACGTAATCGGAGTATCCGAGCGCCGCGTGCTCGCTGCGGATACGGCGCGTCGGGATCCACGTCGGCAGGCCGGGCGGCGCCGTTTTCTGATACACGCACTCGCCCGTGATCGCATCGGGCGCGTGCAGCAGGCTCACCGGACGGTTGGCGACGAACGGCAGCACGTGATCCGCGACGTCGAGGTAGTAGTCGATGAGATCGCCCTTCGTCACGCCGACGTCGGGCCAGAGCACCTCGTCGAGATGAGTGAGCAAGAGCCGGCGGTCGTCCAGCTCGAGCAGCCGCGCCGCGGAGGTCACGCCCGCCTCCACGCGCCGGCCCGACGCGGCGCCGCCGCGGACACCACGGCAATCAGCGAGTTCTTCTCGAGTCGCCGCACGAGTCCCTCACCGCCTCACTGCGCGCAACGGATTGCGCATCTGCCGCCACCTTCACAATCAGGCGGCCCGCGCGATGCGCCGGCGTTCGGCCACGAAGCGGTCCACCGCGGCGAGCGTGGAGGCGACCGCGAGGCCCGTCTGCACGGCGCGCGCACTGATGCCGACCACGCGGCCGACGGGCATGCGCGAGAGCAAGAAGCCGAGGGCGAGTCCGCCCGCGACCACGGCGTAGGGCGCCCACCAGCGCCCCTCGACGACGTGACCGAGCGCGTCGAGCTGGCGCTCGATCACGCGGCGGGTCACCGCAATGTCAGCTTGGATCTCAGCTGGGCTACGAGCCATCGCCAGGTCTCCTGGATGGACGCGAGTGTTTGCTGCGGCCACGCGATGTGCGTCAGACGCCACGCGCTCCACGCCAGCGCGGCGAGTGCGAGCAGCGCGACGACGCCGCCGGCGATCACGAGATGCTCCCACGGCGTGTCGAACAGCGGCGCGAGCCCGCCGGCGACGATGACCACGACCGAGGCGATGAGCGCGATGAACGCGGGAACCGCGACGGCGACGGCCACGGCCACACGCACGATGAGATTGCGCGTCTCGGCCCACCCGAGCTCCAGCTCGAGTGCCGCGAGGCGCACGAGGCGAGTGGCGAGCGACTCGTGCCGCACAGGGGGGATGGCATCGAGACGCGGCGTGGCCATGCCTCCGTGAGTAGCAAAACCGGGGCCAGCGGCTCGCGATTGCTGTTAAAAGTGCTGCGGGGTTTACCCGAAATCGTGCGAGGGCACCACATGCGCGAGGCGCGGCAACGATTCCACGCGTGTGGCGCGCACGGACACGACCCCATCTTGCATTTGTAAGATTCCGTCCACGAGCAGAAACGGCTCGCTGACGAGCGGCAGTCGGCATCGCGCGAAGAGGTCCGGCGTGACGATCACGTTGGCGATTCCGGTTTCGTCTTCGAGACTCAGAAAGACGAACCCTTTCGCGGTGCCGGGCCGCTGGCGAACGATCACGCTGCCGGCCACTCGCACGCGCGTATCGTCCTCGCCGCGCGCCAGATCGATCGCGCGGGTGACGCCGCGCGCGGCGAGCGCCGCGCGGCGCAGCGCCATCGGGTGCGGCCCGAGGGTGACGCCGGTGCCGCCGTAGTCGGCCACGAGTCGCTCGAGCGCGTTCATCTCGCGCAACGGGTGTGTGGGAGCCGGGTCCGCGTTCTCGACCGCCTGGGGCGCAAACAACCGACCAGCATTCCGCTCGGCCACGCGCCACAGATTCGCGCGTCGCGTCCCGCCGAGGGGAGCCAGCGCGGCGATGGACGCGAGGGTCGCGATCTCCTCGTGTGTGAGCTCCGCGCGCGCGGCGAGGTCGGCCGGCGAGGCGAACGGGCGTGTCGCACGCGCGGCCATGAGCGCTTGCGCGGCGCGCTCGCGCAGTCCCTTCACGAAGCGCAGGCCGAGGCGCACGGCCCACGCCTCGTCGCGCCGCTCGAGCGTGCAGAGCCAGTCCGAGCGCGTGACGTCGACGGGCAGTACGCGCACGCCGCGGCGGCGCGCGTCGTTCACCACGGTGGCGGAATGATAGAAGCCCATCGGCTGGTTGTTGAGGAGCGCGGTATAGAAGGCTGGGCCGTGATGGGCCTTGAGATAGGCGCTGGCGTACGCGAGCAACGCGAAGCTACTCGAATGACTTTCCGGGAAGCCGTACAGCGCGAACGACGTGATCTGATGCACGATCTCGTCGGCGGACTTTCCGACGATGCCTCGACGCGCCATGCCCTCGCGCAGCTTCACCTCGACCTCGGCCATGCGCCGCTCGCTGCGCTTGAATCCGAACGCACGCCGCAGCTCCTCGGCCTCCGTGCCGGTGAAGCCGGCGGCCACCATGGCGATGCGCAGCAGCTGCTCCTGGAAGAGCGGCACGCCGAGCGTGCGCTCGAGGATGGGCTCGAGGCTCGGATGCGCGTAGGTGACGCGCTCGCGGCCGCGCCGGCGGCGCACGTAGGGATGGACCATGTCACCGACGATCGGGCCGGGCCGGATGATGGCGATCTGGACCACGAGATCGTAGAAGCGTTCGGGGTGGATGCGCGGCAAGGTCGCCATCTGCGCGCGGCTCTCGACCTGGAACACACCGATCGTGTCCGCGCGCTGGAGCATACGGTACACCGTTGGATCGTCGGCGGGCAGCTGCGCCAGATCGACGGTGCCGCCCGTCTCGCTGACGAGCGCGATGGACTCCTGCAGGACGGACATCATGCGTAGCCCGAGCAGATCGACCTTCACGATGCCGAGCGCCGCACAGTCGTCCTTGTCCCACTGCACCACCACACGCCCCGGCATGGTGGCCCGCTCGAGCGGCACGACATGGTCGAGACGTCCGGCGGCGATGACCATGCCGCCGGAGTGCTGCCCGAGGTGCCGCGGCAGGTCCTGCACCCGGGTCCACAGCGCGGCGAACTTGCGGATGCGTGGATGGCGCGTGTCGCAGCCGGCTTCGGCGAGGTGACGCGTCAGCACGGCCTGCGGATCCTGATAGCCCCAGTTCTCGACGAGCCGCGCGAGCCGGTCCTGCATGTCGGCGGGCAGCCCCAGGGCCTTGCCGATCTCACGCGCCGCGCTGCGACCACGGTACGTGATCACGTTGGCGGTCATCCCGGCCCCGAGCCGCCCGTAGCGTTGGTAGACGTACTGGATCACGCGCTCGCGCCGCTCACCGCTCGGCAGATCGAGGTCGATGTCCGGCCATTCGCCGCGCGACTCCGAGAGGAAGCGCTCGAACAGCAGGTCCATCTTGATCGGATCGACGGCGGTGATGCCGAGCGCATAGCAGACGGCGCTGTTGGCCGCCGAGCCGCGACCCTGCACGAGGACGTCGTTGCCGCGGCAAAACTGCACGATGTCCCACACGATCAGGAAGTAGCCCGCGAGATCCAGTCGTCCGATGATCTCGAGCTCGTGCGCCACCTGGCGGCGCGCGCGCTCGACGAGCTCGCCCTGGGCGCCATAGCGCTCGCGCACGCCCCGCGCGACGAGGTCGCGCAGATGCGCCTGCGCGCTCGCCGCCGGCGGCAGCGGAAAATCCGGAAAACGGTAGCCGAGATCCTTGAGCGTGAATCCCAGGCGCAGCGCGAGCTCCCCCCCCGCGGCGAGGGCGTCGGGCAAATCGCGAAACGCGGCGGCCATCGCGCGCGCGTCACGCAGGCCCCGCTCGGCATTGACAAGCAGCCGCCGCCCCGCGTGATCGAGGTCGGTCTTCTCGCGGATGCACGTGAAGACGTCGGCGACCGCGCGGCCGCCGGGGCGCGCGTAGAGCGGCTGGTTGGCGGCCAGCAGCGGCACTCGCGCAGCGCGCGCGAGGGCGACGAGGCGCTCGAGATCGCGCTCCTGCTGCCGATCGAAGTGTCGCTGGACTTCGACATACACGTTGTCGCGGCCGAAGATCGCCACCAGGCGCTCGAGCGCCCGGCGTGCGCCGTCGCGATCGCCCGCGTGGACGGCGGCGGCCAGCGGGCCGCGCGCGCCGCCGGTGAGACACACCAGCCCGGTCGCGTGACGTTCCAGGTCTTCCAGCGTGATGGTGGCCTTGCCCTTCGGCGCGCCGAGCTTGGCGCGTGTGATCAACGCGCACAGGTGTTGCCATCCCTCGCGATCCTCGACGAGCACCGGCAGGCGCGCGCCTCCGGCCAGCGTGAGCTCGCTGCCGAGCAGCGGGCGGATGCCGGCATCGACCGCCGCGCGATGAAATCGTGGCGCGCCGTAGACCCCGTCGCGATCCATGAGCGCGAGCGCCGGCATGCCACGCCGCGCTGCTTCCGCGACGAACGCCTCGGGCTGATCTGCGCCCTCCAGAAACGTGAACGCCGACTGCGCGTGCAGCTCGACGAACATCACGGTGCCATCGGCGTCGTGTGCCGGCCACGCGCCAGCACCGCCGCTACCTGGCCCTGGGCGATTGCCACGTTAGTCGTAGACGCCATCGAGATACCACTCACCCGACCTCAGGTCGCGCGCCAGCCGACAGACCGCGCCGTCCGACAGCGCCACATCCCATTCGTCGCGGCCCCAGACGCCCGCGTCCCACCATTCACCCGACACCCGCCACGGCCCGGCGCAGCCGAGCACGCGCGCGTCTGGAGCGAGGGCACCGCTGACCATCGAGGGGCGCTGGTCGCCATCGACGACGACCCTCACGCGGCGTGGCGGGCGCAGGCGACGCAGCGCGAGCACGGGGTCGAGCGGGACGTCTGACGTGGCGGAGACTGCCTCGGGATCGAGCCGCGCGGCCACGAATGCATCGGGGCGATGTGAATCGGCGAGCGCGACGGCCCCCACGGCATCGGGACCCACCAGCGTGACGAGGTGGGCGAGCACGGTGGCGAGATCCCGTTCGGCCGGCGGCGCCGTATGCCCGAGCCTGGCGCTGACGGCGCCGCGCGGGATCGCACTCGCCTGCACGGCGACGGCGGTCACCGCGCCCTGGGGCGGCCGGGCGCCGAGCTCGTGCTCGAGCAGAGTGAGCACGGGCCGCGCGGCGTCCATCGGACACGCCAGTGCGAGCGTGCGCGCGTGGTGCCCGCCGCCGGCGAGCGCCACGCGCAGCTCGAGCGCGTCGGCGACGAGATAGGCGGCGCACAGGCGAGCCATCAGCCGCTCGACGACGCGGCCGAGCACGCCCATCAATGGACCGAGCTCGTGGATTTCCCAGTCGAGCTCTTGCGCCTCCTCCCAGAATGGCGGGAGCGTCCAGGATCTCCATGGCGTCGGATCGTCTACACCGCAAGCCAGATCGTGCGCAGTGAGACCAGCCGGGCCCAGTCGCGCCGCGAGACCCGCACGTGGAAGCGCGGCGAGCTCACCGAGCGTGGCCACGCCCCAGCGCGACAGCGCCTCGCTGATCTGGTCCGGCCATTCGACGGCGTTCACGGACACGGACGCCAAGGCCTCGGCTTCGCCGCCTGAGGCGACGACGCCGAGCCCGGCGCGTGCGGCAATGCGCGCGGCGGCGCGCGTCCCCGCCACACCGACGCGTGCGGGAAGACCGATCGACCGGGCGGCGCGGTGAAGCCGGTCCGCGGCCGCGGTCGCGTCGCCGACCAGCCGTCCGAGTCCGGCCACGTCCACGTGGACGAGCCCGGGCACGACGTCTTCGAGCCGTGGAGACACGCCGTAACAGGCATCGAGCAGCGCTCGGTGCGCCGCGTCCACGCACGCTGTCGACGCCGGGCGGCGAACCAGATGCGGACAACGCGCGACCGCCTCGGCTTCGGCAATGCCCGAGCGAACACCGTGCTCGCGCGCCGCGGCGTTGGCGTCGACGATGCGCGTCGTCGGTGCCACGCCCACAACCACCGCCATCGGCTGCTCGCGCAGGCGGGGCTCGGCTCGCTCGGCGGCCGCGGCCGCGAACGCTTCGACCCACACACACGCGACTGAGGTTACGCGGTCCACCACTGCCGCTCACCCGGCGCTTCGGCCGGCGTGGACCACTCGCAGGAGCCGCCCTGCCGGCGCACGATTCGAACGCGAGTGCTCATGCCCGCCAATCGCGTCGGGGCCCTGCGCGCTCCCGCCCACGCGAGCGCATCGCGCCGGATCCGCACGGCGAGCGTTGCGCCCGCGCCCGCGACGCGGCGTCGTCCCACGAGCAGCACCGCAACGCCGGCGCGTCGCGCTGCCTGGCGCAGCCGGAAGGCGGCCCCGAGCGTCACGCCCGGCGGCGTCTCGCCGGCGTCGAGCACGACGAGGGCGAAACCCGGACAGCGAGCGAGAAGATCGATCGCCGCCAGCGCCACCGCGCGACGGCCCCCACAGCGGACCCAGAGCAGGCGGGACAGCGCCACGCCGGCGCGGACGGCCGACGCCGGATCGAACGCACCGTCGGCATCGACGAGGGCAGCGGTGGCGCCGCGACTGGTGATCTCGCGCAAGCACGCGAGCATCAGACTCGTGCGTCCTGACGAGAGCTCGCCGACGAGCTCAGTGATCGCACCCGTACGTATCAACGAACTCGGAGTCATGGGTCAAAGGCTAAACACGAGTTGAGTAGCTCGCAAGCCCGTAGATCTCGTGGGGGAGGAACTGCGTCTCCCCTACATCCGGGGGATCGAGGACCTCGCCGCGGTATAGACCACGTCGATTCCATGGCCTCGCGCTTGCACCCTATCCGTTGGAAAAAAACAGCGGGAGAGGGTTCATGGCCAAGCAGATCGGCTACGCCGTCGTCGGCGCAGGGCCGCTGATCGAGCGCGCACTGCTGCCGGCCTTCGCGCGAGCGGGAGGGGAGACACGGCTGGCCGCAATCGTCTCGGCCGACCGCGCCCGCGCGCAGGCTCTGGCGCAAGAGCATCGCGCCACCGGGTACCACTACGACGAGTTCCGGCAATCTCTGCAGCGCGAAGACGTCCAGGCGGTCTATCTCGCGCTGCCGAATTCACTGCACTGCGACTATGCCGTCGAGGCCGCGCGCGCGGGCGCCCATGTCCTGTGCGAGCGCCCGATGGCCGTGATGGCGGACGAGTGTCGCCGCATGCTGCGCACGTGCCAGACCAATCGCGTGAAGCTCATGATCGCGTATCACGTGCAGGTGCATCCCGCGTACAGGAAGATCCTCGAGCTCGTCCGCGCAGGCGCCATCGGCGCCCCCAAGACTTTCAGCAGCGATGCCACCATTCGCGTGCAGGATCCCGAGGACGTCCGGCTGCAGCGCCGCCACGGCGGCGGCACCGTGTACGACCTCGGCGTGGCGGCGATCTTCGTCGCGCGCACGCTGTTCGACGCGGAGCCCGCGCAGGTCATGGCCATGACGGCGCGCATGACGCGACGCTATGGCGGCGACGTCGACGAGAGCACCGTCGCGCTCGTTCGCTTCCCCGACGATCGCCTGGCGCACCTGCACACGTCGTTCGGCGAGGAGCCGACGTCGGTGCTGAGCGTGTTCGGCGACGAAGGCTCGATTCGCGTCATCGGCGCCTATGAGCCGCATCGTCCGTCGACGCTGGAGCTCGTGCGCGGCGGCGAGCGTGAGGAGCTCACCTTCGAGCCGGCGGACGCGGTGGCCGAGGAGCTCGGCCACTTCTCCAATTCCGTTCTGCGCGACGTCGTGCCGGAGCCGTCCGGGATCGAAGGCCTGACCGACGTTCGCATCGTCGAAGCGATCTACCGTTCTGCGCGCGATGGGCGTCCGGTGACGCTACCGAGAGTCGCGCGGCTCGACACGCCACCCGTCGCGCACGACCTGCGCAAGCCGGTGGCGGACCGTCGTCAGGCCAGTTGAGGCCGGCGCGGGAAATTTCTACTACCTACCCCACAGTTCACAGCAGTAGGAGGGAGAGCACATGAAGACATTGATTGGCGCAATGGCGCTGGCCGTCGCCCTGGCGCTCGCGACGGTTCCCGCGCTCGCGCAGGCGCCGAGCGGATCCGGCAGCTCGAGCGGGTCGTCGGGCGCGGGCGCGACGAGCTCGGGTGACAGCAAGGGCAGCTCGCCGTCCTCGACGGGCACCGACACCAAGACCGATTCCTCGACGGCGGCCAGCGGGTCGACGAGGTCGTCGGACTCGATGAAGTCGTCCGATATGAAGTCCTCGGACTCGATGAAGAGCGGCCGCAGCGCGCGCGCCGGCGCAGGCATGTCCGGCGACTCCGAGCAGGTGAAGGCGGTCCAGCAGGCGCTGAAAGATCAGGGCCACGACCCCGGCGACATCGACGGCGTGATGGGCCCCAAGACGCAGGCCGCGCTGCGTGATTACCAGCAGAAGCAGGGCCTGAAGGCGAGCGGTCGCCTGGATGCCGAGACGACGGCGAAGCTCGGCGTCGACGCCAAGACTTCGGCGGCACCGTCGAGCACCAGCCCGGCGGCCTCGCCGAGCACGAGCGCGCCGGCCTCGTCGGACACGAAGGCTTCGAGCGACACGAAGATGAAGCCCGGCAGCAAGGGCGACACGTCAGCGAAGCCGAGCGACACCAAGAAGTAGCGCGGACCGACGTCGCGGTCGCGAGAGTCGCTGAAGCACCGAGCGCCCCGGAGAACCCGGGGCGCTTCGTACGTTCGTCGGGCTAGCTGCCGCAGGCCGCGGCGAGCGCGGTGAGAACGGCGCGCGGCGAGGCCTCGGCCGGCAGCGGCATGCTGACGTCGGGCAGGCCGCACCCATCGACGGTCGCGCCGATCGCGCGCACGGCGCCCTCGGCTCGCTGAAAATCGCGCGAGAGTGCACCATCGAGCGTCAGCCGGCCGGCATCGCCGACGCCGGCGCGCGCCGTCAGCACGAAGCCGGCGCGGGGGCCGGTTTCGGCCGCCGATTGAAGCCCGAGCGTGAGGCCGCGCAGGGTGATGGGCTGGACGCCACCAGGCAATCGGAGCGTGCCGTCCAGGATGCGCAGGCGCCGGAGCATGACGTCGGGGCCTGCGAGCCAGTCGACGAGCGCACTGATCGCGGCCGGCGTTCCACGGTCGAGCGCCAGCGTGGGCCGTTGCAGTTCCAGGCGCGAGATCCGTCCGGCTCCCGTCGCGAGATCCCAGCGGTCGACGGCGAGGATCAGCGCCGACGCCGCCAGCGGCGCACTGCGTGGCTCGAGGAAGCGGGCGACGAGCCGGTCGATGCGGAGCTGACCGGAGATCAGGACGCGCGGTCCGGCGACGATGAGCGTGGCATCGACGTCCGCACGGCCCTGCGTCAGGCGCACACCGGCGGCGGCGAGCGCGTGCGGGAAATCCTCGAGCACCGCCGCAGCGTCCACGTCGTTGGCGCGCACGCGCAGCGCGTATGCGCCGCGTCCGAGCGGCTGGCCGGTGATCCGCACGTTCGTCCCGTACAGCGCCGTCTCGACCGCGAATGCGGCCTCCCTGTCTCCCACACCGCTCGCACGATCGACACGCGCCGTCAGGTCGCGCGCGACGAGCGCGCGCCGGCCCGGCTCCTCGACCACGAGGTTGCCGTCGCTCACCATGATGCCGTCGAGGCTCAGCGGGGTGAACTTGAGCCCTCCCCCGCCCACCAGCGTCAGCGCGGGCGTATGGGCGAGTACCAGCCGCGGCGCCACGAGGCGCACGCGCTGCAATGTGAGCGGTGCGGCGGCGAAGAGATCGGCGAGCGGCGCCGTCGCATCGATCTGGTCCGCACGAAAGATCTCGCGGCCCGACTCATCGCGCGCGCTCACCGTCCGCAGCGTGAGCCGGCCGGTGAGCGGATTGTAGTGCAGGCGCGCGACGGCGAGGCCGCCGGGCACGAGCGTCGCCAGCCGCGACTCCAGCACCAGGGGCAGCGCGCCGGCGGCGGCGAACAGCGCGGCCGCCAGCGCCGCGAGCGCGAGCAGCGTTTTCACGCCGCGCGCCGCGCGATGTCGGCCGAGTCCCCCCCGTTCGCGGCGAGCGCGCCGTGCAGATCGCGCTGGGTGATCACGCCGACCAGCGTCTGCCCGTCGACGACGGGGACGTTGCCGCCGCGCGTACGGCCGAGCTTGAGGAAGGCCGTCCACGCGGAGTCGCGCGGGTGCACCACCTGCTCGGCGCCGAGCGCGGTGCCGGCCTCGGCGAGCGGAGCGACGAGGTCTGCCACGAGCGGCGCGCGCGTCATGAGGTCCTGCACGCGAATCGGCTCGAGCCGTGCGCGCACCCGCATCAGATCCCACGAGGAGCGCGCTGCCTGATGCAGGAACAGGCCGATCAGCGCGAGCCAGACACCGCCGACGAGATCGCCGGCGACCGCGCGCCACGCCCCGAAGCCCATCAACAGCAGCGCGACGCCCGTTCCGCAACGGCTCGCGATGCGTGTCGCACGGCCGAGGCGTCCCGTCCACCACCACAGCCCCGCGCGCAGGATGCGGCCGCCGTCGAGCGGAAAGCCGGGCACGAGATTGAAGACGCCGATCATCAGGTTGATGGCGGCGAGATAGCTCGCCAGCGCGTGGAAGGCGGGCGAGCCATCGATGGCCCTCTCGGCGATGAGGCAGAGGCCCGCGAGGCCGAAGCTGGTCAATGGGCCGACGACGGCGATGAACGCCTCCGCCTTCGGTGTCGGGGGCTCCGCATCGAGCTGCGAGACGCCGCCGAAAACATGCAGCGTGATGCCGCCCACCGACACGCCCTGATCGACGGCGGCGAGCGCGTGCGAGCACTCGTGCAGGAACACCGACGCGAACAGAAGCAGCGCGGCCAGGACACCATGCAGCCAGTACGTCGCCGAGGAGCGCTCAGGCAGGACGTGCGGGAAATAGCCCGCGGCGAGACTCCACGTCACGAGGCCGAAGATCAGAAGCCATCCGGCGTCGATGCGCACCGGGATGCCCCTGACCCGGAAGAGCTGGATCACCGTCGAACCCGGGTGAGCTCCAGCGTGCCGTCACCAGGCGTCGGGCCGTTGAGAGCCGCGCCCCTGACGATGCCGATCAGTCGTGAGGTCGAGCCGGCTGCGAGCCGCAGCGTGCCGCCCCCCGGCAAGGTGAACCGGGCGCCGTCGGCCTCGACGCGGCCGACGACCCGCGTCAACCGCCGCAGCCGGCCGATGCCGGTGGCGACGAGCGCCTGCACCTGGCCGTCCTTCGATGGCGACGTGACGATGGCCTCGACCGGAACCAAGTCGTCCGCGTCTTGCAACTTCCAGGTCCCGCGCCAGATTCCGACAACCGGATCGGGCGTCGCTTGCGAGGGCACGGCGGCGGAGAGCGAGCCCGCGTTGGCGCCACCTTGCGTGCCTCCGAGAGCCAGGAGCAGCAGCAGCATTCCTTCCAGCATGGCGGTATGCTGAGACCAAGCGAGCAAACGATGCGCCATCGGCTCCGGGGGCGACGGTGGCGTGCAATCCTCTTCCCGCGACCCGTTCGCGGCAGAACACGACAAGGTGCGTCCCGATGTCGAGGCCTCGATCGCTCCCCCTGTGGCTCCTCGTCGCCGTTCTTCTCGTCACCCCGGCCTGTGCACGCGTTCATCCGCACATAGCCCTGCCCGCCCTGGCCCTGGGCGAGCCGTCCTTCTTCCCGACCCTCGAGGCCTACGCGACGGCACCGATCATCGGGGGTAATCGGGCCGATGTCCTCCTCAACGGCGAGCAGATCTTCCCGGCGATGCTCGAGGCGATCCGGGGAGCGCAACACACCATCACGTATGCGCAATACTTTTACGAGGACGGTCCGATCTCCCGGGACCTCGCCGAGGCGCTGGCCGAGCGCGCTCGGGCCGGCATCGGCGTCAACGTGCTGCTCGACGCGTTCGGCACGCTCAGCATGCCCAAGGAGTACAGCGACCTCATGTCGCGCTCCGGCTGCCACGTCGCCTGGTTCCGTCCGCTGACGCAGCACGTGTTCCGGCGCTACACCAACCGCAACCACCGCCGGATTCTGGTCATCGACGGCCGGATCGGCTTCACCGGCGGCTCGGGCGTCAGCCGCAAATGGATGGGCAATGGCCGCACCGAGCACCACTGGCGCGACACGGACATGCGCATTCAAGGCCCCGCCGTGGAGTATTTGCAGGCTGCGTTCGTGGAGAACTGGCTCGAGGCGACGGGCGTCGTGCTGGGCGGTGAGGCATATTTCCCCCGGCCCATTCCGCCCAGCGGCGAGGTGTATGCCCAGGTCGTCAAGAGCTCGCCGGCCGCGGGCAGCTTCGCGATGTACACGACGTTCTTACTCGCGGTGAACTCCGCGCAGCGCTCGATCCACATCACGAACCCGTACTTCGTGATCGACGAGGGCATGCGCGACGCCCTGCGCGCGGCGCGACGGCGCAACGTGCGGGTCATGGTGCTCGTCCCGGGCGCCATCGATCACAACATCGTGCGGCAGGCGAGCCGGCGCCAATTCGGGGAGCTGCTGCGAGCGGGTGTGCAGATCTACGAGTACGCGCCCGCGCTCCTGCACAGCAAGACGATGGTCATCGACGGTGTCTGGGCGACGGTCGGGAGCACCAACCTCGACAACCGCTCGTTCGCGGTCAACGACGAGTTGAACGTCATCGTATACAACCGCGCGGTCGCGCAGCGGCTGGAAGCGGTGTTTGCCGACGACCTCGCGCATTCGCGCCAGATCACGCTGGAAGACTGGAAGAAACGCGGGATCACGGCGAAGCTGCTCGAGACCCTGGCGCTTCCGATCCGCGACCTGTTGTGACGACCTAGGGTTGGGGGGCCCGACGGCCCCCCACCCTCCCTACACGCGCGTACGACCCGGCAGCACCAACCGGTAGATGCCGAGGAGGATCACCGCGCCGACGACGGCCATGATGAAGCCAGCCGCCTCGCCTTCACGGTAGAGGCCCAGCACTCGGCCGAGCCAACCGCCGAGCATCGCGCCAACGATGCCGAGAACGATCGTCAGGATGATCCCACCCGGATCGTTGCCGGGCATGATCAGCTTGGCCACGAGCCCGACCACGAGGCCGAACACGATCCACAGCAGAATGTCCATCGGTGACTCCTTTCGTCGGCGCCCGAGGAAAGGCGCGCCTCACACAATGGAGGGCGCTGCACACGAAATGCCACGATGACGCGAGTGGTCATGCGAGGCTCCGCGCCGTGGAGCCCGGTGTGAGGACGTGATTTGTAGAACTTACTCGTCGTCGCGGCGGCGCCACGCCTCGACGACGCGCGTGGCGCTCACAGCGGTGAGACCGATCAGCGGGAACGTCAGCAGGGACGGGAGCAAGCGCTCATCCGATGGAAGCGTGACCGCCGCTTTGAAGGCCTCGATACCGAGAAGGTTTGACACGAGGAAAAACGCGGCCCACAGCACAAGGCGCATGCAGGAGTTCCCCTTAGTGAAAATTCTGACCGGACGAACTTTGCCACTCTAAGGCATTCACGTTCCGTCGCCAAGTGCGAATTCCAGGTTGGCATGTCCTTCGCTTTGGTACGAGGGCATGAGTCTGTGTGCATCGTGCGGCTTGCAGCTTTCGGGAGACGCGGGCCTGTGCCCACATCATCACTGCGTCTACGGTGATGATTGGGCCGTCGCAAACAAGATCATGTGCGACTTCTTCCATCGGAAGAAAGTGCCACCGCGTTTGACACAACCCGAGCGCGACGACGACTTCTGGGCGCACACCGGAGAAGCGGCCTAGTCACGCTTCGTCTTCAGACGGCCGCCGCCTCCGAGGCGTCGGCCGGCTGCACCACCGGCGCCGCGCCCGGCGCGTAGAACGAGGACTCCCCCAGCCCCCGCACGCAGTCGCGCGTGAACTCGATGAGGTGGTGGCTGACGAGGGCCACGTGAATCAACGCCTCGATCTTGCCGGCTCGCAACGCGGGCCAGGCCATCCGCCAGAACGTGCTCCGATAGTGGCTGCGGATGCCGACGTTCCAGAACAGCCGCGCCAGGATCCCCAGGCCCATGCGGACGTTTGCCCACGACGCGCGCTGTTCGTTCGAGGGATAGTCTTTCCGTCGCGTGTAGGTGTGCGCGACCTGGTGCGCGAAGCGCGCGTACACCGCCTCCGGCTGGTACGCCTCGGTGATGCATCGCCGCCACATGTCGATGACGCTGTCGTACGGCAGCCGGAAGGCGACATTGGACTCGCGGCCGGCCTCGGGCACGAGCCGTCCTTCGGCTTCGAGCCGGCGCCACAGCGGCGTCTTTGGCAACGCGTACAGGACGTTGATGGTCAGCAGCGGGATCTTCGAGGCGCGGATGAACTCGACGATGTGATCCGCCGTCTGCGGCGTGTCGGTGTCGAGCCCGAGGATGATGCCGGAGACGACCTCCAGTCCATGCGCGTTGATCCGTTCGACGGCCTCGAGAATCGGCATCCGGAGATTCTGGTCCTTGGACATGAAGCGCAGGGCGTCAGGCTCGGGGGTTTCGATCCCGCAGAACACCGTGATGAAGCCCGCCTCGCGCATCAGTGCAAGGACGCGCTCGTTCTTGGCGATGTTGAGCGTGGCCTCGCAGGCGAACCGCAGGGGGTAGCGGTTGCGCTCCTGCCAGTCCACGAGGTGGGGCAAGAGCTCGAGCGCGGCCTTCTGATTGCCGATGAAGTTGTCGTCCACGAAGTAGACCGACGTGCAGCCGGCGGCGGCGATGAGGTCCAGCTCGCCGCAGATCTGCGCCGGCGTCTTGAGCCGGGGATTGCGCCCATACAGCGCCGGGATGTCGCAAAACTCGCACGAGTACGGGCAGCCGCTCGAGAACTGGATGTTGGCGATGAAGTATTCGCGCAGCGGCAGCAGATGGTACGAGGGCGTCGGAAAGTCGGCCAGCGGCAGCCGCTCGCTCGTCTCGAAGCGGAGCTGCTCGCGCGGGCGGCCGCCGTGCTCGTCGAGGTACTGGATGAGCCGATCGGTGGCGTCGCCCAGCTCACCGACGTGCAGCATGTCGGCATCGGGATAGTACTCCGGACAGCCGGACACCGACGGGCCACCAAGCACGACGGGGCGCCGATGGGCGTGCGCTCGCGCGATCACCTCGTGGATGCGCGGGCGCTGCACGTGCATGCCGGAGACGAACACGGCGTCGGCCCATCGCAAGTCGTCGTCGCTCGCGGGGCGTGAGTTCTCGTCGATGAACCGTACGTCCCATTCCTCGGGCAAGTACGCGGCCACCGCGAGCAGACCCTGCGGCGGCATGAACGCGCGCACGCGGCCGCCGAAGAACGGATACGCGTGCTGGAACGTGCCGAACGACCGCGCATACTCCGGATACACGCAGAGGATCCGGCGCCGAGTGGCCGGTCGGTAAGGCGTGCGCATGGATGTCGGGAACGAGGATACCATTACGGCCGGGAGGACCGTCCATGGAGCTCGCATCCGTTCGTGCCGTCATCACCGGCGGCGCCTCGGGCCTCGGTCGCGCCACCGCGGCGCGGCTCGCCGGCGCCGGCGCGCGCGTCGCGATTCTCGATCGTCCCGGCTCGGCCGGCGCGGACGTGGCGAAGTCGCTCGGCGACGCGGCGCTGTTCACGCCGGCCGACGTCACCAGCGGCGACGAGGTCGCCGGCGCCCTCGACGCCGCGCGCGCGCGGCTCGGCGCCATCAACGTGCTGGTCAACTGTGCCGGCATCGGCACCGCGATGAAGACGCTGGGCAAGTCGGGCCCGGCCAAGCTCGAGGAGTTCTCACGCGTCATCACCGTGAACCTGATCGGCACGTTCAACTGCATTCGGCTGGCGGCCGGCCACATGGCACAGAACGCACCGAGCCGCGACGGTGAGCGCGGCGTCGTCATCAACACGGCGTCGGTCGCGGCGTTCGACGGCCAGATCGGTCAGGCGGCGTACTCGGCGTCCAAGGGCGGCATCGTCGGCATGACGCTGCCGGTGGCGCGCGACCTGGCCGAGCTCGGCATCCGTGTGGTGACCATCGCGCCTGGCATCTTCGAGACGCCGCTGCTCGGCACGCTGCCGGAGCCGGTGCGTGCGTCCCTCGCCAAGCAGGTGCCGTTTCCGCAACGGCTCGGCCAGCCGGACGAGTACGCGGCGCTCGCCTGTCACATCATCATGAACGTGATGCTCAACGCCGAGACGATCCGGCTCGACGGGGCGATTCGTATGGCGCCCCGCTGACGCCGGGCGCGATGCCACGCGCGCGACGCTCGCGCACGACGCACACCGGGTGGTCGGCGCTCTCCGGTCGCATTCGTGTCGTCGACTACCGCCGTGAGCGCCGCCTCATCGTGGGCGGCGCCATCCTGTCGGCCTACCCGCTCGACGGCGACTGGTCGGCCATCGAGCGCGAATACTGGTGGCAGGGCGTCGCCTCGGTGCGGTTTCCGCCGGAGCCGAGCGTGCTGCTGGTTGGGCTCGGCGGCGGCACGCAGGCGCACCTCGTCCATCGCCTCACCACGCCGCGCCTCGTGACCGCCATCGAGCGCGATGCGGTCATCCTCGACGTCGCGCGGCGGTGGTTCGGCCTCGATGACCTGGGACCGATGGAGTTCTACTGCGGCGACGCCGAAACCGTCGCCGCCGCGCTGCACGATGCCGGGCGGTGCTTCGATTTCGTCATGGAGGATGCCGCCTACGTCGACATGGAGCGCTCGCGTCCGGTGGTCGAATCGCTGATTCCGCTCGTCGCCGGCGACGGCACGCTCGTCGTCAATCGGCACCGCCGAGGCGACGCCGGCGCGCTGGCGCGGATGCTCCGCCGCCACTTTGGGAGCGTGCGCCTGCAGCGCGTGCGCCGTGAGGGCGAGAACGTGTTGATCCACGCGACCCGCCCGCGCAGCGCCTGAAACTGACCGCACGGCCTGGCCCGTCGGCGCACGCGCGCCGCGCGGCCGCGGCGTCGTCCCCGTGAGACCCGTGTTTGCCGTATCGCGTCGGACCCCGGCAGGAATCGGTGCACCAAGACAGGCGCACCGTAGGGTCGATTTGCGAGGTCGTGTGAAGCCGCAGGCCGTTCTATGGCCGAGGCGAGCCTGCGGTGGTCGAAGGGGGGACGGCGCTGCGGCCGCGGCTCGCGACAAGCGCCGCGCACGTCGCCGAGCGGGTCAGGCCCGGGGCAGCTTCTTGAAGCGCAGCCGGTGCGGACGCTCGGCGTCGGCGCCGAGTCGCCGCTTGCGATCCGCTTCGTAGTCCTCGTAGTTGCCCTCGAACCACACCGCGCGACCGTCGTCCTCGAAGGCCAGCATGTGCGTCGCGATGCGGTCGAGGAACCAGCGATCATGGCTGATGACGACCGCGCAGCCGGCGAAGTCGAGCAGCGCGTCCTCGAGCGCGCGCAGCGTGTCGACGTCGAGGTCGTTCGTCGGCTCGTCGAGCAGCAGGACGTTGCCGCCGGCCGTCAGCACCTTCGCCAGGTGCAGGCGATTGCGCTCGCCGCCGGACAGCTCGCCGACGCGCTTCTGCTGGTCGCTTCCCTTGAAGTTGAACGACGCCACGTAGGCGCGCGATTGCATGCTGCGACCGGCGACCGTCATGAGATCGAGCCCGCCCGAGATCTCCTCCCAGACGGTCTTCTTCGCGTCCAGCACGTCGCGGCTCTGGTCGACGTAGGCGAGCTTCACCGTCTCGCCCAGCCGCAACTCGCCTTTGTCGGGGCGCTCCTGCCCCACGATCATGCGGAACAGCGTCGTCTTTCCCGCGCCGTTCGGCCCGATGACGCCGACGATGCCGCCGCGGGGCAGCTTGAAGGACAGATCGTCGATCAGCAGGCGATCGCCGTATCCCTTGACGACGTGGTCGGCCTCGACGACGACGTCGCCGAGCCGCGGGCCGTTGGGAATCGCGATCTCGAGCTTCTGCGCGCGCTGCTCGAACGCCTCGCTGAGCAGCGCGTCGTACGCGGCCAGCCGGGCCTTGCTCTTGGCCTGGCGCGCGCGCGGCGCCATGCGAACCCATTCGAGCTCGCGGGCGAGCGTGCGCTGGCGCGCGGCGTCGGCCTTCTCCTCCTGCGCGAGCCGGCGTTCCTTCTGCTCGAGCCAGGAGGTGTAGTTGCCCTCCCACGGGATACCGTGACCGCGGTCGAGCTCGAGGATCCACTTCGCCACGTTGTCGAGGAAGTACCGATCGTGCGTGATGGCGACGACGGTGCCGGGATACTCGTCGAGAAAGCGCTCGAGCCACGCCACCGACTCGGCGTCGAGATGGTTGGTCGGCTCGTCGAGCAGCAGCATGTCGGGACGCGAAAGCAGCAGCCGACACAGCGCCACGCGGCGGCGCTCGCCGCCCGAGATCTTCGCGACGTCGGCGTCGCCCGGCGGCACGCGCAGCGCGTCCATCGCCAGCTCCACCGTGCGGTCCAGATCCCACGCGTTGGACGCGTCGATGCGATCTTGCAGCCGCGCCTGCTCCTCGAGGAGCTTCTCCATTTCCGTGTCGGAGAGCGGCTCACCGAGCTTGGCCGAGACTTCCTCGAAGCGCGTCAACAGCGCGCGCGTCTCGGCCACCCCCTGCTCCACGTTGCCGCGCACGTCCTTGGTCGCATCGAGCTGCGGTTCCTGTGGCAGGTAGCCGATGCGCAGACCGTCGGCGGGGAACGCCTCGCCCAGGAAGTCGCGATCGACGCCGGCCATGATCCGCAGCAGCGAGGACTTGCCGGCTCCGTTGGCGCCGAGCACGCCGATCTTCGCGCCGTGGAAGAACGACAGATAGATGCCGCGGAGGATCTCGCGCTTGGGCGGGACCACCTTGCGGAGGTCCTTCATGACGAACGCATATTCGCCCGCCATACCTATGCGGCTCCCAACAACCGTCGGTGCTCTGGCATCATGCAGCGATCCTGCACGACCCGGATGCCGGCGCGCGCGAGCGTCTCCGCCGCCGCGTCGTCGCGAATCCCGAGCTGAAACCAGACGACCTCGGGCCGCCACGGCAGCCGCACGATCTCCGCGGCGTGCGCCTGCAAATATTCGGGGCGGCGGAACACCTCCACGACGTCGGGCGCCTCGTGCAGATCGGCGAGCGTGGCGACCACCGCCTCACCGTGGATGCGCTCGCCGATGCGCGTGGGATTGACTGGCCGCACACGATAACCGTGCGCGCGCAGATAAGCGGGAACATAAAATGCCGGCTGCGTCGGCTCGCGCTTGGCGCCGAGCACGGCAATGGTGCGCGCCTCACGCAGAATCCGCGCGAGGCCCGCGTCGTCGTCGACGAGATTGGCGCGCCAGTCCATACGAGCGCTCAGCCTCTCACGGGCCGCCGAGAGCCGCAATGATTTCGGACCCGAAGGTCTCGGCGCGCCACCGTCGCACGCCGTCGACGGCGCCGAGCTGGTCGATGGTGCGCGGCGCCGCCTCGGCGATCTGTCCGATCACGCGGTTGGAGAGCAGGACGCCGGGATCGAGCCCGATGCGTTGGGCCGCGCTGGCGCGCCACTTGCGCAACGCCTCCACGCGACGGCTCACCGCCCCGGGAATCCGCGGCCGTGGCCGGTGCGGCCACTGAGGCAGGTCCGCCTCGGGCGCGGCAAGCGCGCGGTCGAGCGCCGCCGCGAGCGCCGTCCCCCAGCGCCCGAGCACGCGCGCCGTCACACCGGGCAGGGTCGCCAGCGAGGCCGTGTCCCGCGGCGCCGCGCGGGCGATCGCCAGCAGAATGTCCTCGGAAAGGATCTTGAAGGGCGGACGATCGGCGGCCCGCGCCAGTGTCTCGCGCAGCGCCCACAGCTCGCGCAGGATCGCGAGCCCGCGTGGCGACAGCTCGCGCGCGCCCTTCACGCCGAAATAGGCGTCCGGGTCCACGACGCGCTCCCGCACGATCTGCGCGGCGAGTGCCGCGCACTCCTCCTCCACCCATGAGAGCCGGCCGCGCTCGCGCAGCTCGTGTGTCAGGCGCTCCTCGAGCGCGAACAGGTGCCGCACGTCGGCCGCCGCGTAGTCGACCTGCGAGGGTGTGAGCGGGCGCACCGACCAGTCGTCACGCTGCCGCGAGGGCGGCAGCGTGACGCCGAGCCACGTCTCCAGCAGCGTATCGAGGCCCAGTGAGGTGCCGCCGAGAAATCGCGCGGCGATCGACGTGTCGAAGATCGAGCGGAACGCGAAGCCGTAGCGTCGCTTGAGGTGCGACAGGTCGTTGTCGCCCGCATGAACGACGAGCCGTGGCGACTTGTCGGCGAATACCGGCGCCAGCGGGCTCAGATCCGGCAGCGCGAGCGGATCGATGAGCCAGACCGCCTCGGGCGTGGCCAGCTGCATCAGCGCCAGCCGCTCGGGATAGTGGTGCAGGCTGTCGCCTTCCGTGTCGAGCGACACCTCGGGAGCGGCGGCGAGCGTGCGCGCCGCCGCGGCGAGCGCCGCGGGCTCCGCGATCCAGATCGGGGAATTCAGCGCCGGCGGTCGAGAATCGAACGCTCCAGGCGCTCGAAGCGGCGGCGGAGGGGCTCGAGGCTTTCGTCGTGCGTGATCACGTACAGCTCGTTGGCGTGGACGGCCGCCAGCACCATGTCCGCCACGGCGTCCGGCGCGAGCGACCGGCCGATCAGCTCGACGGGCGTGGCGGGCTCGACGCGCTCGTTGCGGAGCGCTGCCGGGCGATTGCGCTCGGAGTCACGGATCCGCGTCTCCACCCCCAGCGGACAGAGGACCGAGACGCCGATGCGATAGGGCCTGAGGTCTTTCGCGAGCGTCTCCGACAGACCGACGACGGCGTACTTGGAGGTGTTGTACACGCCGAGGCCTTTGCTCGCGATGAGACCGGCCATCGAGGCCGTGTTCACGATGTGACCGGGCTCGCCGCGCGCGATCATGCGCGGCACGAACGCCTCGACGCCGTGGATGACGCCCCAGAGGTTCACGCCGAGTACCCACTGCCAGTCACGATGGGTTGCCGACTCGATCGCGCCCCACGCGGCGACGCCCGCATTGTTGCAGAGCACGTGGACGCCGCCGAACGTCTCGAAGGCTCGCGCGGCCAGCGCCTCGACCTGGGCGAGATCGCTCACGTCGGTGCGGACGGCGAGGGCTTTGACGCCCAGCGCCTGCGCTTCGCCGGCCACCGCGACCATGCCCGGCTCATCGACGTCGGCCACGACCACGTTGGCGCCGTCGCGGGCGAAGCGAAGGATCAACGCGCGTCCGATTCCGCTGGCGCCACCGGTGACGACGGCGGTGCGGCCCTTCAGATCCACGTCGGCCTCCGGCTGATCAGGCTTGGAGAAGCGGCCGGAGCACCGTTTCGAGGACGTCCGCAGCGGCAGGCTTGCGCAGGAACGCGACGAATCCGGCGGCCTCGGCCCTCTTCACCGTATCCGGGCTCGCATCTCCGGTCAATGCGACGATCGCCGGCTGGCGACCATCGGCCATCGACCGGACACGCGCGGCGAAGTCGAAGCCGTGGATCCCACCGAGGTGCAGGTCAAGAATGACCACGGCCGGGCGGGTGCGGCGGATGAGCTCCAGCGCCGCCTCCCCCGACTCCGCCATCAGCACCCGGGAGCCGGGGAACAGCAGGGTGAGGAGTTCGCCGAGCCCGCGGCGGGTATCCGAGTCGTTTTCGACGACGAGGATCGGTCCCATGCCGCGGTCGGCTCTCGCTAGACCGCCGAGGCCAGCTCCACGCGGTTGAGCCATGCCGGCCGCCATCCGGTCCGTCGCACCGTGGCCATCACACGTTGCGGGTGGCCCCAATCACTCCAGTCCGCGCTCTTGGCGCGCACCGTGAGGAGGCCATCCGCGCCCGGTACGAGGACGCGTTCGGAGAAGCCACTGGACTCGAGCGCCGCGTAGACGCGCTCGGCGACCTCCGGCTCGCGCGGTCCGCCGACGGCGAGCCGCAGGGGTTCGAAGGCAGCAATGAGATCGGGGGCCACGCGGCGCGTGAGCCCGAGGAAGGCGTCGACCCAGCCGACCATGATGAAGCTGTTCCAGAGCGCGCCGCGCTCAAAGAGCCGCTGGGCAAGGCGAAGCGAGGGCTTTTCCCAGAAGCGCCGGATCGGAAAGGCCGGCTCGCCCGACAGGGACAGCGGTACGGGGTCGGGATCGATCCAGCCGTACTCGGTCTCGGGCGCGCTGGCCTCGACGCCGAGCAGCACGACGAAGGCGGGATGGGCCTGCGCCACGGAGATCGCGTGCAGCACGGCGGCCACGAGGGGGCCGTCGTTGGAGACGTAGTGATCCGAGGGGAACACGGCGACGGGCACGTTACCGGTAAGCTCGCGAATCCGAAGCAGCGGATAGAGGATCCCGGCCGCCGTGCCCGCGTTACGTGGCTGGACGACCAGACGACCCGGCGCAAGCTCGGTCATCAGGCTGCGGAAGTACGGCTCGTGCGCTCGCGTGACGACGACCACATGCTGGTCGGGTCGCGTGACGAACTCGGCACGCCGGCGCGTACGGTCGAGCAGCGTCTCGCCGTCGAAGATGCCGCAGTACTGCTTGGGCCGCGGATCGCCGGCAATCTGCTGGGTCAACCGCTTGAGACGACGGCCGTCTCCACCGGCCAGTAGCAACGCCCAAGCGGGCGTTGGAATCGTGCGCATGCGCCGCCCCTCCGACATCGATGTGGTATGCCGTCCGGGATTCCGGACCCTCGGCATTGGAGCAACAACGGTGCCGGGACGCTCAATGGTCCGACCGCACACCTGACGCGACCGCGGACGACAGATCTTCACGACCGACGGAAAGCTTCTTCCCAGGTTTGCTGGAAAAGCCGGCTGGAACTCATCGCGGGATCAGTCTGACCTGCCCGGCCGCCGCGTCGAAGGTCACCGTGAACGCATCCAGCACGTCCCGCCCGAGAAGACCGTCGACCGATTCGCTCGGGACCGCGTGCACGACCACCGACAGCGGCCCCACGCGCGCGCCGGCCACTTCCAGCAGGGGCACGGGCACGATCGTCGCGCCCGCGGAGCCGGTCACCCCGCTGATACGGATCGGTGCCCCCGACGCCGCATCGATGCCGGCACGGCTCGCGGCCGCGGGTGCGATCACGGTGCGATCGGACCCCGTGTCGAGCAGCAGGCTCAAGGGCACGCCGTTGAGATGCGCCTGCACGACCACCGGTTCGCCACCGCTAAACGGCAGGACGATTCCGGGCGGCGGCGGTGGCGGGCCCTCGCGCGGCAGCGGGGCGCCGACGTCCACGGCGGCGCCGCGATAGCGCTCGGGAATCGATTCCCGGTCGCTCGTGTAGTGCACTGCGCCGTCCGAGGCCGTCCAGCGAAACAATCCGCCGGCGATGACCGAAGGCGCGGCCGCCAGCATGAGCAGCAGGCCGAGCGCCGCGCCGACCGTCGTGCGCCTAGGCGACGACGTTCCGCGCTTTGAGATCCGCGATCTGCGGGCCGCTATAACCACACTCCGCGAGGATCTCCTCCGTGTGCTCGCCACGCATCGGCGCGTGGCGGCGCACGCCCGGGTTCATCGCTGAGAACGACACCGGCATGCCGACCACCGGGATGTCGCCGAGCTTCGGATGCGCCACGCGCCGGATCGTGGGACGGGTCGCGGTCTGCGGATCGCTGAGCACCTGGTCCACGGTATTCACGGGGGTGGCGGGGACGTCGGCCTTCTCCAGAAGCTTGAGCAATGGCTCGCGATCGTGCGCCGCGATCGCGTCGCCCACGCGCTGCTCGAGCTCCGCGCGGTGTCTGACGCGCTCGATGTTGGTGGCGAATCGCGGATCCTCCGCCATGTCACCCAGGCCGAGGGCGACTACCAGCCGGCGCCAGAGCCGGTCGTTGGCGCCGGCGATGAACACCCACTGGCCATCGCGACAGCGGAAGTTGCGATACGGCGACAGCGACGGGTGCGCCGACCCCAGCGCCTTCGGCACGGTCCCCGCCAGCAGAAAGCCCTCCGCCTGGAAATTCAGGAGCCCGAGCGCCGTTTCGAGCAGCGAGCCGTCGACGCGCTGCCCGCGGCCCGTGCGCTCGCGCAGCCTCAGCGCACTCAGCACCCCGAACGCGCACAGGATGCCGGTCGTCAGATCCAGGAAGGACACGCCGCAGCGGACGGGCGCTCCACCGGGCTCGCCAGTGATCGACATGATGCCGCTAAAGGCCTGCATCAGCGCTTCGTAGCCGGCGCCCTCGGCGCGCGGACCGGTTCGGCCGAAGGCCGAGACCGAGCAGTAGACGAGCCGCGGGTTGTCGCGAGACAGCGTCTCGTACCCGAGGCCGAACTCCTCCATCGTGCCCGTCCGGAAATTCTCGATGAGCACGTCGGCCGTGGTGGCGAGCCGGCGCACGAGCGCGACGCCGTCCGCGGTCTTCAGATTGACGGCGATGCCGCGCTTGTTGCGATTGTTGACGAGATATCCCGCGGACTCACCGTCCTTGTGCGGAGGCCACGTCCGCGACTCGTCGCCGACCCCCGGGTCCTCGATCTTGATGACGTCGGCGCCGAGGTCTCCCAGCAGCGCGCCGCAATAGGGGCCGGCCAGGACGCGGGAAAGGTCGACCACACGGACACCGTCGAGGGCAAGCGGAACGGATGGGGGCGTCATGACCGCCCTACTATACCCGCTCCGGGGGCCCCCGGCCCCCTGCGCTACTATGGTCGGGATGACGCCGATCGCTCGCGCACTCGCCGAACGCATTCTGGTGCTCGACGGCGCCATGGGCACGATGATCCAGGCGGCCGGGCTCGGCCCCGCCGATTTCGGCGGTGACCGCTACGAGGGCTGCAACGAGCACTTGAACGTCACGCGGCCCGACGTCATCCGCAGCATTCACGCCACCTACCTCGAGGCCGGCGCCGACCTCGTCTCGACGAACACGTTCGGATGCGCCCCCTACGTCCTGGCCGAGTACGGCCTCGCCGATCGCGCCTATGAGCTCTCGCTCGCGGCGGCCCGCATCGCACGCGACGCCGCCGGCGAGCGCTTCGTGATCGGCGCGATGGGCCCGTCGACGCGCTCCATCACGGTGACGCGCAACGTGACGTTCGACGAGGTGAGGGCGGGTTACGAGGTCCAGGCCGCGGGCCTCCTCGCCGGCGGCGTCGACGCGTTGCTGCTCGAGACGGCGCAGGACACGCTGAACCTCAAGGCCGCGGCGCTCGGCGTGCTGGATGCGCGGCGCGCCGCGCGCCGGGTCGAGGTTCCGCTCATGGTGAGCGCGACCATCGAGCCGATGGGCACGATGCTCGCGGGCCAGGGCGTCGAGGCGCTGTACGTCTCGCTGCAGCACCTCGGCCTCTTCGCGATCGGTCTCAACTGCGCCACCGGCCCCGAATTCATGACCGATCACCTGCGCTCGCTCGCGGCGCTCGCCACGTGCTGGACGAGCGTCTATCCCAACGCGGGCCTGCCCGACGAGCGCGGTCAGTACGGCGAGACGCCGCACAGCCTCGCGCTGAAGCTCGCGCGCTTCGTCGACGAGCGCTGGGTGAACTTCGTCGGCGGCTGCTGCGGCACCACCCCCGAGCACATCCGCGCGATCGCGCGCCTGGTGGCGGGGAAGCCGCCACGGCGCCCGGCGCCGAGCGAGCCGCAGGCGGTGAGCGGCATCGAGGTCCTCTATCCCGCCGACGACAACCGGCCGGTCTTCGTCGGCGAGCGCACGAACGTCATCGGGTCGCGCAAGTTCAAGGAGCTCATCGTCGCCGACCGCTTCGACGACGCGGCCGAGATCGGCCGCGCCCAGGTGCGCGCCTCCGCGCAGGTGCTCGACGTGTGCCTCGCCAACCCCGACCGCGACGAGAGCGTGGACATGGATCGCTTCATGCGCGAGCTGACCCGGCGCGTGAAGGTTCCGTTGATGATCGATTCCACCGACGCCGCCGTCATCGAGCTGGCGCTGCGCCACTGCCAGGGCAAGGCGATCGTGAACTCGATCAACCTCGAGGACGGCGAGGAGCGCTTCGAGCGCGTGGCGCCGCTGCTGCGCACGTACGGCGCCGCCGCCGTCGTCGGCTGCATCGACGAGAACAAGCAGCAGGGCATGGCCGTCAGCCGCGCGCGCAAGCTCGAGATCGCCGAGCGGTCGTACGAGCTGCTCACGGAGAAATACGGGATTCCGGCGCGCGATCTCATCTTCGACCCCCTCGTGTTCCCCGTCGGCACCGGCGACGCGAACTACATTGGCTCCGCCGTCGAAACCATCGAGGGGCTGCGCGCGATCAAATTGCGCTTCCCCGAGTGCAAGACCATCCTGGGCATCTCGAACGTCTCGTTCGGACTGCCGGCCGCCGGTCGCGAGGTCCTGAACGGCGTCTTCCTCTATCACTGCACGAAGGCGGGACTCGACTACGCCATCATCAATACCGAGCGGCTCGAGCGGTACCCGTCGATCCCCGAGGAAGAGCGGAGGCTCGCGGAGGATCTCCTGTACAACCGCGGCGCCGATCCCGTCGCCGCCTTCGCCGCCCACTTCCGCGACCGCGTGAAGATCGTTGCGCCGCGCGACACCCTGCCGCTGGACGAGCGCCTCGCGCGCTACATCGTCGAGGGCAGCCGCGACGGCCTGCTCGAGGATCTCGACGCCAAGCTCCGCGAGGCGGCGCCGCTCGAGATCATCAACGGCCCGCTGATGCGCGGCATGGACGAGGTCGGACGCCTGTTCAACGACAACCAGCTCATCGTCGCGGAAGTCCTGCAGTCGGCGGAGGCGATGAAGACGGCGGTCGCCCACCTCGAGCCGCACATGGAAAAGACGGACGCGGCCACGCGCGGCGTGATCGTGCTGGCCACCGTCAAGGGCGACGTCCACGACATCGGCAAGAACCTCGTGGAGATCATCTTCGGCAACAACGGCTATCGCGTGATCAATCTGGGCATCAAGGTGCCGCCCGAGGACCTCATCGCCGCCTACCACACGCACAAGCCGGATGCGTTCGGACTCTCCGGGCTGCTCGTGAAGTCGGCGCAGCAAATGGTGGTCACCGCGCAGGACCTCAAAGCGGCCGGCATCGAGATTCCTCTCTTCGTCGGCGGCGCGGCGCTGACGAAGAAGTTCACCGCCACCCGGATCGCCGCCGAGTACGGCGGCGTGACGCTGTACGCGAAGGACGCGATGGACGGCCTCGATCTCGCCAATCGGTTGTTCTCGGCGGTGAGCCGCGATGCGCTCGTCGAGCGCGTCCGCGCCGAGCAGGCGGCGCTCGCCGGCGGCGCCGCGGTCGACGCTCCGCGTCCGGCCGCGCCGCCGGTACGCGCGCGCGCGGAGGTGCCGCGTGTCGAGCCGCCGGCGCCCCCCGATCTCGAATCCCACGTGCTGCGCCAGGTGCCGCTCGGCCAGATCTATCCGTACGTGAATCTGCAGATGCTCTACGGCAAACACCTCGGCCTGCGCGGCCTCGTCTCGCGCTTGCTCGAGGAGGGCGATCCCAAGGCGCGCGAGCTGCACGAGGTGATCGAGGCGCTGAAGGCCGAGGCCGTCCGCGACGGCCTGCTGCGCGCCGACGGCGTGTACCGCTGGTTCCGCGCCCGCGCCGAGGGCGAGACGATTCGCCTGTTCGGATCGGACTCGAGTGAGGTGGGGCGCTTCACCTTCCCCCGCCAGCCCGCCGGCGAGCGGTTGTGCCTGGCCGATTACGTACGCGACGACGCCGAGGACTCGGTCGCGCTGTTCGCGGTGACCTGCGGCGCCGGCGTGCGCGAGCTCGCGCACAGATGGAAGGAGCAGGGCGCCTATCTGCGCTCGCACGCGCTGCAGGCGCTCGCGATCGAGTGCGCGGAGGCCTTTGCCGAGATGCTGCACGCGCGGCTCCGCACGCTGTGGGGCTTTCCGGATCCGCCAGACGTCACCATCGCCGATCGGATCAAGGGGCGCTACCGCGGCATCCGCGTCTCGTTCGGCTACCCCGCGTGCCCCGACCTCGCCGACCAGGCCACGCTCTGGCGGCTCCTGCGGCCCGACGCCACGATCGGCGTCAAGCTCACCGACGGCTTCATGATGGATCCGGAGGCGTCGGTCTCCGCGCTCGTCTTCCACCATCCGGCCGCGAAGTATTTCAAGGCCGACTGAGCCTCAGCGCGCGTTGACGCCGCGTAGCAGCGGCCGCAGCGCGCGGATCTCGCCTTCCAGCCGCTGAAGCCGGCGGCCGACCTCGCGGCCTCGCGCGGCCGGCGTCGCCAGGTACCCGCGCTCGACCAGATCAATGAACGCGTCGGCGATCGTGTCGGCATCCCAGGCGCGGCCGCGACCCGGGTGATACCAGCGATAGACCCAGTTCGACATGCCGAGCAGCGCCAACACGAGCAGCCGCGGCTCGGCCGCGCGCACCTCGCCCGCCCGCGCCGCACGCTCGACGATGCGGCGGACCGTGTCGTCATAGCGCGCCTTGCGCCGCACGATGTCGCGCTGCAGCCGCGCCGGCAGGCTGCCCTCCTCGCTGAAGAAGACAGTGAGAAACGCCCGCTCGGCCGCCACGAGCCGCACGTGGTGACGGATCACCTCGCGCAGCTGCTCCGCCGGCCGCAGCGGGCTCACGCGGATCGCCGCCAGGCCCGCCTCGGCGAGCGTCATCGTGCGGTGAAAGATCGCGGCGAGCAGGTCTTCCTTGGAGCGGAAGTGGCCGTACACGGTCGCCTTCGAGATCCCGAGGCGACGGGCGAGCTCCTCGAGCGTGGTCGCGCGGTACCCGCGGGCCCGGAACAGCTCGGCGGCGGTGGTGAGGATCTCCGTCCGCATGAGCGCCCGGCGCGACGTCCGCGCGCGCACGGGTTTCAGTGGTGGCAGGCGATGCAGTCGAGCGGCGCGTGCATCCCGCGCGTCGCGTTCTCGCGGCGGTGACAGTCGATGCACCAGCCCATCGTGAACGGACGCTGCGGCGGCTTCAAGCCGACGAGCCGCGTGAGATCGTCGGTGAGGGACGGCCCGGTGTCGCCGCCGACCACCGGCATCCGCTCGACCGGGCCGTGGCACGTCTGGCAGGCGACCTCGGCGCGCACGTGGGCCTTGTGCGGAAACTGGGTGAACTCCGGCACCTTGAAGATGCGCACCCAGGGGATCGGCGCGCCGCGACCGGCGTACTCGTGGATCTTGGCGATCTCCGGGTTGTCCGCCCCGATGATCTTGTGGCAGCCCACGCAGCGCTCGATCGAGGGCAGCCCCGCGTACTCGGAGCGTCGCGCGTCCGCGTGACAGTACTGACACGGGATCTGGAACGAGCCGGCGTGGATCACGTGGTTGAAGAAGATCGGCTGGCGCGGTGCGCGTGGCGGCCTCACCAGCGTCGTCGGTCCGCCGCGGTATTCCGGCCGGGCGAGCGTCCGGACAAATGTCACGACCGCGCGGATCTGATCGGCGCTCAGGGTGCGGTCGAACGGCGGCATCGTGGGCGCGAGCCCCTGGGCGGGCCCGCCATGTGTCGTGACGGAGATCAGGAAATCGTCGGGCAGGCCATTCATCAAGCGCCCATCGGTGAAGTCCGCGGGCCGCGTGGCGAAGCCGGCGGCCGATGCTCCATCGCCGCGACCGCTCTCACCGTGGCACGTCGCGCAGTGCGTCGCGAAGACGGCACGGCCGGCCTGGACGCTGCGTTCGCTTTCTGAGGCGGCCAGCGCGCGAGAGCCGTACACGATGAGACCGACTCCGAGGAGAGCGACCCCGAGCGCCGCGCCGCCGGCGGCCCAGCTCCGCCTTAGCACGCCGGGAGATCCTCCGCGGGCTTTATTCGCGAATCAGGCGGAGCCGGCGCTGCAAGTACGCGTGACGGACGGCGCTGTACATGTCGATCACGCTCTCTTCGAAGCCCTGGAACAAGTCCAGGTTCAGCGAACGCTCGTTGACGATGTCGCCCACCTTCATGGCGAGGCGGTCCCAGATCAGCGGCAGGAAGTATGCGAGCGGGTCCAGCGCCGAGTCCACGGCCTTGCCGACGCCGTCGCGAACGGTGAGCGGCTCCAGGAACGGCACGATCACGTACGGCCCCGGCCCCACGCCCCACACGCCGAGCGTCTGACCGAAGTCCTCGCGGCTCTTCAGGATGCCGAACACGTCCTTGGCCGGATCGAAGAGACCGCCCACGCCGGCGGTGCTGTTGATCAGGAAGCGGCCCAGCTCGCGGCCCGCCCCGAGCACCTTGCCCTGGAGCAGGCTGTTCACGAAGCGCGGCACGAACGAGATGTTGTCGAAGCCGTTGGAGATCATCACCTGGATCTCGTCCGGCACGATGAAGTTGTAGCCCTTCGCCACCGGCTTGAGGACGTACTTGTCGAGCCGCCGGTTGAACTCGAACATCGGCTCGTTCCAACGTTCCCAGGGATCGTACTCGTCCGGCTCCGAGTCCATGCTCGGTTCGCGCGCCTGCGCCATGCCCTCCGTGAGCTCGGCGGTTTCCGGTGCCGGCCGCGAGTCGTCCGCGGCATCGCCCTCCTCGCCGGCGGCGGAGGCCACGGCGTTCGGAGTGGCCACGGCGTCGGCTGTGGTGGACGGCGTCGCGGCCGTCTCGATCAGCGTCGTCTCGCCGTCGGGCGGCAGGGCGGCTTCGATCGTCGTGGGCGGACCGAGGGCGATCGCGGAATCGACGGTGCGGGCACCGCCGGAAAACGTGCTGCAGGCTGTGAGAACGAACGCGATCGCGCCGAAGCAGACGACGGTGGCGAGGCGGTCCAGCACGGAGCGAACCAAAGCCATTCCTCCCCCACGGATTGACCTCGGAAACCTAGCGCCACACTATATCTGAACTGCCACCGCAATGGCGACACCAAATCGGCCCGCCGGGCCGTCCCTTTGCATTGTCACAACCGACCGGAAAGGTTATGGTGAGACGTTGTCAGGAAGGAGACGCGAAGGGTGAGCCGAGGCCGTGCGCGAGAGTTCTGGTGCTCCGTGGTGTCCGAGGCGGTGATGATCCGACTCAAGCGCCCCGGAGGCTTCGGGCGTGTGCAGGGCTACTTCGTGCAGTGCAATCAGACCGAGTGTCAGTACGTGGAGGAGAACAAGCCTCCTTGTCCCTTGCACGCGGGCCTCTTCGCCGACGAGATCAAGGCGGCGGAGGAAGCCCGCGGCGCTCGCCGCGAAGAGCTCGAGACGTGACGGCGCGGGGGCCGTGGCCCCCGCGACCATCGTCGTCCTTCACGGCGTCCCTTACTTCTTCGTCGCGCCGTAGATCGCGCCGGCCGCGGCGCCCACACCGGTTCCGATCAGCGCCCCCTTGCCCGCACCGTAGCCGGTGCCCGCTCCAACCGCGGCACCCGCACCGGCGCCCAGACCCGCACCCGCGAGCGTGCTGCACGCCGCCAGCGTCGTCGCGAGCAATCCCAGCCCCGCAATCGCGCTCACCATTCTCTTTGTCATTTTTGCGAACCTCCTGAAGATCGCGCTGTCTGCTTCGCGTCACCCGATGAGACGCATACGAACGGGACGCCATTCGGGCGAGCGGTCAGCGAAAACGAGGCGGGCTGGTGAACCGGCGCAAGCGGCCGCCGGCATCGGTGAAGCCCAGCACGGCGGCGTGAAGACAGACACGCCCGAGGGGATCGCCCCTGGCGCCGAACGCGCGATCGCCGACGATCGGATGGCCGAGCGCCGCAAGCTGCGCGCGAATCTGGCCGCGCCGGCCGGTCCGCAGCCGCACCTCGAGCACGGTCGTGCGCGCGCGTCGCTCGCGCACGCGGTACTCCGTGATCGCTTCGCGGCCGCCGAGCCCCGCGCGAACGCGCAGCGTCGTGGGATCGACGTCGACGCGCTCGCGCAGCACGCCGGCGTCGTCGCGCACGCGCCCCTCCACCACCGCGACGTAGCCGCGCTCGACCGTGCGCGCCACGAACTGCGCCTGCAGCGCGCGCTTGGCCGCAGCGGACTTGGCAAACACGATCAGCCCCGAGGTCTCCCGATCGAGCCGATGGACGATGAACAGCCGCGGCCGCGGCCCCCGCGCGCTCGCGGCGTGCTGAGCCGCCACGTAGTCGAACAGCAGGCGATACGCCGTACGCTCGCGCTCGCGCTCGGTGGCGATGGTCAACAGCCCCGGCGGCTTGTCGACGACCAGGAGATCGTCGTCTTCGTGGACGAGCCGCAGCGTCGAGGGAAACGACGGCGCGCCGGCGCCGAGCGTGATCCGCGCGCCGGCGGCGATCTCCGCGTCGCCGCGCCGGACGACCGCGCCGTCGACGCGCACCCGGCCCGATGCGAGCCATCCGCGCATGGCCGTGCGCGAGGCTCCTGGAAAGAGCGCCTGCAGGCGATCGAGCAGCGTGCTCAGCGGGGCGGACGCGGGCCGAGCAGAAGCGTGACCGGCGCCGCGAGATACGTCTGCGCGGCGCGCTGGACGTCCGCGGCCGTGACCGCCTCCACCGCCGCACGGTAGCGCTCGGGGTAGTCGGCGCCGACCGCTTCCACGTCGTAGAAGGCCAGGTACCAGGCGAGCCGCTCGCTCGTGCGCCGATCCATCGCGTAGCGGCCCAACAGATACCGCTTGGCGCGCGCCAGCTCCGCCGCGGGCACCGGATCGCGCTTGACGCGCGCGACTTCGTCGAGCAGCGCCTGCTCGGCCTGCGCCGCGGTCTGCGGCGTCGTACCGAGATAGAGCACCAGGGCGCCGGGCTCCTTCACGGGCTCGTAGAACGAGGTCGCCGTGTACGCGAGCGCGCGCTTGTCGCGCAATTCGACGAACAGACGGCCCGCCATGCCGCCGCCAAGCACGGTCGACAGCACCTTGACCGCCGCGTGGTCGGGATGATCCAGGGGCGGCGCGAGCCCGCCCACGAGAATCTGCGTCTGCTGCGCTGCCTGCTCGATCACGCGGCGCCGCGATACGGGCGCCGGGGCGGGGTGCGGCCTGTCCAGCCCCTTCGAGTGTTCGGCGGGCATGGCGGAGAAGAGGCGCTGGATCTCGCCGAGCACCTCGTCGACCGGCACCTGGCCGCTCACCGCGAGCACGAGCCGGTCGGGCCGATAGAAGGCGCGATAGCGCTCGACCACAGACGCGTGGTCGAAGCGCGCGAGCGACGGGGGTGTGCCGAGCGTCGGCAACCCGTAGGGATGCGGCCCGTAGAGCAGCGCGTAGAACTCGTCGAAGGCGCGCGCGGGCGCATTGTCTCGGCGGCGTTGCACGCGCGAGAGCACGAAGTCACGCTCGCGCTCGACCTCCTCGCGCGCCAGCTTGGGCTCGAGCGCCAGCTCGGCGGTGAGCCCGAGCAGCTCGCGCCAGAATCGCGACAGCGCGGAGGCGCGAATCTCCGAGTAGTCCGCCTCGCCGGAGGCGCTGATCTTTCCGCCCAGCGCGGCCACGGCCTCGGCCAGGTCGGCGCCGCTGCGGCGCGCGGTGCCCTTGACCATCACCGCGTGAACGAAGTTCGACAGCCCGGCAGTCTCGGGCGTCTCCCAGCGCGTGCCCATCCGCACCAGCAGCGACACCGCGACGACGGGCGAGACGTCGCTGCGGCGCACGATCACCCCGAGCCCATTGGCGAGCCGCGTGCGGCGCACCTCGTCGCCCGGCTGCGCCAGGGCCGGCACGGCCAGAGCGAGCAGCACCGCCGCGGCGAGCAGGCGACGGCTCATCGCGCGCCTTCGGGCAGGAAGCGGATGCGCACGTAGTTGCCGTCGCCGAGATAGGTACGTGCCGCGTCGCGGATCTGCTCGGCGGTGACGCGGCGCAACCGTTCCAGGTATTGCACCTCGTCCCGAAGCGTCCACGTGGTTTCGGCCTGACCGTAATTCCTCGCGAGGCCCTCCACGGTCTCGATGTCGAACGCATAGGTCGACTCGGCAGTGATGATCGCGCGCTCGCGCTCGGCCGGCGTCACCCCTTCGTCGCGCACACGCCGCACGACCTCACGGACCGCCGCCTCCGCGGCGTCGAGGTTCTTGGCCTCGAGCCGCGCGGTGACCGATACGAGCCCCGATTCCTGACGCGGGATGTAGGACGCCTCGATCGACTGCACCAGGCCGCGCTGCTCGCGCAACACCTGATTGAGCCGGCTCGACGGGCCGTCACCGAGGATGTACGTGAGCAGATCGACGGCATAGATGTTCGTGTTCCCGGTCGGCGCGGCGTGCCATGCGAGGCCGAGATACGCCTGCTGCTCGGGCCGCTTCACGTCCTCACCCAACCCCGGTGTCACCGGCTTCGGCGCCGACGACGCGGGACGATCCGCCCGCGGTCCCGGCAGGCGTCCGAAGGTGTCGGCGGCCACGGCGCGCGCCTCGTCCGCCGTCACGGCGCCGACGACGACGAGGACCATGTTGGCCGGCACGTAGCGCTTCTTGTAGTAGGCGTTGAGCGTGTCGCGCGTGAGGCGCTCCACCAGCGCACGCGTGCCGAGGATCGGCCGGCCGTACGGATGCTCGGCATACGCCACCTCGGTCAACCGGCGCTGGAGAAAGCGCTCGGGATCATCCTCGGTGAGGCTCATCTCCTCGAACACCACCTTCTTCTCACTCTGCAGCTCCGCCGGCACGAACGCGGCGTTGACGGCGATGTCGGCGAGCAGATCGGCAGCCGCGCGCAGCGAGCTCCGTGGGACGACGATGTCGTAGTGCGTGAAGTCGTACGACGTGAAGGCGTTGCTGTTGCCACCCAGGCCTTCGATCTCGGCATCGATCGAGCCGGGCGGCCGCGTTGGCGTGCCCTTGAACAGCATGTGCTCGAGGTAGTGCGACAGCCCGAGCTCGGCCGGTGCCTCGTCGCGTCCGCCCACGCGCAGCCACAGCTGCACCGCCACGATGTCACTGGCGCGATGCTCCTGGCTGATCAGGACGACACCGTTGGGCAACACCTGTCGCGTCGGCGTCGCGACACCCGCCGGTCGCGGCGTCGTGCCGGCGCAGCCCGCCAGAAGTATCAGGAGGAACACGAGCAGACGGGCGCCCGGCCGGGACGGCGGGCCGACGGTCGAGTCCATGCGCCGGGAGCCTAACAGATCGGCGCGCCGCCTGGCGACCCTGCGAAGCGCGTCCCACGCGCGGATGCCGAGCAGCGCGGCGAGGATCGCCGCGTACACCCAAGGCTCTGGCCGCACTTTCTTGGCGAGCCAGATGAAGTGCAGGCAGCCCGCTACGGCGGCCACGTAGACGAGGCGGTGCAGCCGCCGCCAGCGCGCGCCGCCCAGGCGCTTGATCGCGGCCGTCGTGGACGTGGCCGCGAGCGGGACGAGCAGCGTGAACGCGAGCATGCCAACCGTGATGTACGGCCGCTTGACGATGTCGGCGCCCATCTCGTGCCAGTCGAAGAAGTGGTCGAGCACGACCCACACGGAGAGGTGCAGGCACACGTAGAAGAAGGCGAAGAGTCCGAGCAGCCGGCGCAAGGTCATCTGCCAGCCCCACCCGAACAGGATGCGCAGTGGCGTGAGCGCGAGGCTCAGCAGCAGCAGCCGAAGCGTGGTCTCGCCGAGCTCGTTGGTGACGTACGAAATGGGATTGGCCGTGAGGTCATCGGTCCAGAACCCGTAGAGCAGCGTGGCCAGGGGCGTCAGGCCGGCGAGCCAGATGGTCGCCTTCAGCGCGACGCGAACGCGCCGGGACACGACGTCAGTAGAGCTTCCTCAGATCCATCCCCGTGTAGAGGGACGCGACCTGGTCCGCGTACCCATTGAACATGAGCGTCTTGCGGCGGCGGAACTCGCCGATGCGTCGCTCCGTCGCCTGGCTCCAGCGCGGGTGATCGACGGTCGGGTTCACGTTGGAGTAGAAGCCGTATTCCTGAGGCGCGGCCTTGTTCCACGCGGTCTTCGGCTCGTCATCGGTGAGCCGGATTCGCACGATCGACTTGGCGCTCTTGAAGCCGTATTTCCACGGGATGACGACGCGCACCGGCGCGCCGTTCTGGTTCGGCAGCGCCTTGCCGTACATGCCGACCGTGAGCAGCGTGAGCGGATGCAGCGCCTCGTCCAGACGCAGGCCTTCGGTGTACGGCCAGTCGAGGCCACCGCCGAGGCCGAAGAGTCCCGGTTTCTGCGCGGGGAACTGCTCCGGATCTTTCAGCGTCGTGAATTCGACGTACTTCGCCTTGCTGGTCGGCGCCGCGCGGGCGAGGAGCGCCGCGAGCGGATACCCGATCCACGGAATGACCATCGACCAGCCTTCCACGCACCGCAGCGAATAGACGCGCTCCTCGAGCGGTGCCGCCTTGAGGATTTCGTCGATGTCGAGCCGCTGCGGCTTGGCGACGAGCCCGTCGACCACGACCGACCACGGCCGCGGCTTCAGCGTTGCCGCATGGCGGACGGGATCGCCCTTGTCGGTTCCGAACTCGTAGAAGTTGTTGTACGAGCTGGCGGCCTCGTACTTCGTGGGGGGATCGGCCAGGTGGAACTTCGGGTTCGGCGTGGCCGCAAGCGGCGCCGGTTCCGGCGGGGCGGCCGCGTCCGCAGCGGTGCCCGTGACGAGCAGCGCGGCCGCGCCGACCATGAACGCCCGGCGATCGAGATAAACGGCCTCCGGCGTGACGTCCGAGTACTTCAGCCTCATGCCTTCTCCTCCAGGAGCCGGCGGATCATCGCCTCGGTCTCCGCGTACTCACCCTCGCCGATGTGGCGGTAGCGCACGATGCCGCGCTTGTCGACCAGCACCAGCGTCGGCCACGCCCGCACCGCGTAGCGGTTCCACACGGCGAAGTCGTTGTCCTGTACGACGGCGTACGCGATGTTCAGGTTCCGCACGGCGTCGACCACCTTGTCGAATGGCTTCTCCCAGCCGAACTCCGGGCAGTGCACGCCGACGATCGTCAGTCCTTGCTTGCCGTACCGCTCGTGCCAGTCCCGCAACTGCGGGATCACGTTTTTGCAGTTGTATCAGCCGAAGGTCCAGAACTCGACGGCGACGACACGCCCGCGTAAATTCCCGATCGTCAACGGCGGGCTGTTGATCCACTTCCCCGCGGTGATCTCCGGGGCGGGCCGGCCCGGCGCCGGCTGGCCGTCGATCCGGCCTCCCGGCATGAGGGCGATCAGTGCGGCGGCGACGAGGGCCCCGGCCGCGGCGACGATACGCTGCCTCATGCGATTTCCCCCCAGAACATCTACGGTCGATTCTCGCACGCCGGATCTGTTTGGCGCCGCGCGGTAGAGTGGCCGCGATGCGTCCCTGGTGCTCGATCGTCATCCCCGCGCGCAACGACGCCGCCGCCCTGGAGCGCACGCTTGACGCCCTCGGGCGCCTCGAGGCACGCGGGCGGGCGGAAATCATCGTCGCCGCCGCCGGCGACCACGACGGTACGACGCGCGCAGCCGGCGAAAGGGTGCGGCTGCTGTGGCCCGAGGACTCCACCCGCGCCGCCCTGATGAACGCCGGGGCGGCAGTTGCCGCGGGCGACGTCCTCTTCTTCCTGCACGCGGACTCGACGCCGCCCGTGGACGCGCTTTCCCGCATCGAGGCCGCCCTCACCGACCCGGGCGTCGTGGGCGGCGCCTTCGAGCATCGCTTCGCCGAGCGCGCCTTCAGCTTGTCCGCGATCAACGCCGTCAATCGCGTGCGCTATCGCCTCACGCACAACTGGTACGGCGACCAGGGCATCTTCGTCCGTACCCAGGTCTTCCACGCACTCGGCGGCTATCGGAGCCTCCGGCTGATGGAGGACCTCGATTTCTCGCAGCGCCTCAAGCGTCGCGGCCGGAGCGTCCTCCTGCGCGCGCCGCTGGTGACCTCCGGCCGCCGCTTCCTCGCGCGTGGGCCGTGGCGCACGTTCTTCTTCATCGTCTGGCTGCTGGTGCTGTGGACGCTCGGCGTCGATACCGAACGATACGCCGAGCGTTGGCGGGGCCCAGCGGCCGACGTCCCGGGCGCGCGCTGGCGCGCGTGATCGAGGCGGCGCGGCGCTACACCACTTCGTCGGTGCGCGCCGTCGTCTCGCCGAAGCGCCCCATCGAGTAGGGCGGCAGCCCGGCGTAGACCTCGCCGAGGCGCAGGTCGATCTCACGGTTGGCCAGCGCGAAGAGGCTTCGGCCCGCGCGGTCGCCCTCGACGAGAAACGGTCCGAGCCGCTCGACCTCGAGCACCCACATCGCCTGCGCGATGCCGAGCTCCTGCAGCCAGTGCACCTCGCGCACGCGGCGGATGCCCTGACCGTACGCGGCCCCCATGCCGTAGCCGACGGTCGTGAGGTAGACGGCGCCGTGCGGAACGAACCACTCGCGATACGCGAGCTCCGTGAGGCCGGCCTTGCCGATGATGACCTTTGCCGCCGAGCGCTCGAACCAGCGGCTCATCGACTTTCCGAAGCGAAACGACGCAGTGGCCGTCACCGCCTCCACCGCGTAGCTGCCGTCGGCGCGCACGGCCGCCGCGGGCGAGCAGTGGAAGTTGACGTTGGTCACCTCGCGTACGCCCGACGGCATGGGCACGCCGCGATCGACCACCATGCGGTACACGCCCTCCCGCGCCGTGTAGAGCACGCCGGAGACGTAGACGACATCGCCGAGCTCGAGCGACGCCAGCGCGTCGTCGCTCACGGGCGTGGTGAGATGCACCTCGCGCATGCGGACGTCCTCCAGCCGCGCAGGCGCAGAGCTCATTCGATCCCTTCCCGTCGGTAGTAATCGGTGAACCATTGCGGGTCGCTGCGGAACTCGACGCGGCCGTCGGCACCGATACGCGCGGTGGCCCGCCGCGACGACAGGCAGAAGGCGTGGATCCCGACGGGCATGCCGCCGGTGTGCGTGTACGCGACCTCGACGTGGGTGGCGACGACCAGCGAGGTGCCGGCGAAGCCCATCGCGCCGATCCCGACATAGTTGCCCAGCGCGGTCAGCTCGGCTTCGAGCTCGGCCATGGCCGGATCGGGATGGCGGCTGCCGACCGTGCGCAGGCACGCCGCCTCCTTGCCGAGCCGCACGCAGGTGTCCTTCGCGCCGCCGATGCCGACGCCCATGATGGCCGGCTGACAGGCGAGGCCCCGCTTGCCGAACTGCACGAGCGTGTCGACGAAGAAGCGCTTGATGCCGCCGACGCCGTCGGCGGGAAACAGCATGCGATAGTCGCTGCCGAAGAGCCCGCCCTTGTGCACGGTCGTCACGTCGACCCAGTCGCCGCCGGGCTCGAATGCGTACGTCACCTCGGGCGCGTGCGCGCCGACGTTGTTGTTGTGGTCGGCGCGCGTCAGCGGATGCACGCGATTGGGGCGCAGCGGAATGCTCGCCGTCGCCTCCGCGGTGGCGCGGCGCAGCGCGCGCTCCAACGCGACGAAGCCGCCTTCCACCACCGCCTCGTTACCGGCGCGGACGTAGAACCGCGGCAGCCCGGTATCGGCGCACATGGGCCGCCGGTCGGCGGTCGCGATGTCCCAGTTGCGCTCCATCTCGGTGAGGACGAAGCGCGCCAGCCGATTGCGCTCGCGCTCGCGGGCGGCGGCGACGCCGGCGCGATAGTCGGCGGGGATGTCGATGGCGGCGCGCGCCATGAGCTCGCGCGCGGTGTCCTCGATGAGCTTGGCGGAGATCACGACGGCCGAAACGCGCGCGCGATGTACTCGGGAAAGCGCGCCTCGAGCTCGGCCACGACGGCCTCGCCGACGTCGCGCGCACTGCCGGGCCGCTCGCCGCCCGGCAGCCGCGCCCACTGCTCGAGGTAGAGGGCCTCGTCCTGCATGCCGAGCTGCATGGCCACCGAGTCGATCAGCGACTGGAACTTCTCGCTGAGCGCCAGGCTCACCTGCCCGGCGTCGTCCCGCGCCTCGACCATGGCGGGGATGTCGCGCCAGGCGACGATCTCCCACCGCGCCACGTCAGCGGCCGCCCATGAACTGCGCCAGCAATGTGACGCGATCGCCGGGCCCGAGCTTGCTGTCGAGATCGTGGGCGACGCCGAGGACGGCGTCGTTGACGAGCACCTCGATGTGCTCGCCGAGGTCGGCGCCATGCCAGAGCGCCTCGTCGAGCTCGGGGAAGCGCGCGCTCAGATGCTTGAGCAGCGAGCGCACGGTGGTGCCGGGGGGCAGCGGCTCCTCGAACACGCGCCGGGCCGCGCCGTCGCCGCCCACGAAACGGGTGGGCCAGCCGACGATCTCGACCGGCGCCGTGCTCACCGCTCGGTGCGGCGGGGTCGCTCGGACTCGCGCAGGAATTCGCCGCGAGTGCGCAGGCGCTTCACGAGCTCGTCGTACGACGAGGTGCGGATGATGCGGTCGAACTGTGCGCGATAGTTCCCCACGAGACTGATGTTCTCGATCAGGATATCGTAGATCAGCCACCGCTCGCCCTTGCGCAGCATGCGGGCCTCGACCGGCACTTCGGTCTGCTGCTTGGTGACGACCTTGGCCCGCACGACGGCGTTCTCGCCGTCCACCTTTTCCTCGGTGAACTTCAGTTTCTCGCCGCCGAACAGGTCGATCTTCGAGATGTACGTCTGCTCGAGGAGATCGGCAAACAGCGCGACGAACTCCTCACGCTGCTGCGGCGTGCGCTGCTGCCAGTGCGGGCCGAGCGCGCGCCGTGCCGTCTCCTGCACGTCGAAGACTTCGGTGGCGACCTTCCGCACGGCCGCGCGGCGCTCCGGCTTGCGGTCCTCCGCCTTGAGCGCCGGGTCCTCGAGGATCTTGACCACCGCATCCGTGTACTCGCGAACCTGGTCGGTCGGCGCGCCGGCCCATGCGGGCCCGCCGGCGGCGACGACGAGCGAGACGGTAATGGCGATCATGGCGAACGCTCGACTCATGAAGGCGGCTCCTCCCCGAGCGCAGTATACAGTGCACACCGCCGCCCCGGGCGCGCCTAACGGACGACGGTCTTCAGGTGGGCGAGGACTTCCTTTTCGAACTGGTCGAGACTCTGGCCGAACGTGTCGCGGAAGTTGCTGTGACGATCCTGACGACGCTCGAACGATTTGAAGTACGCGACGACGCGATCGAAGCCGTCGCGCTCGATCAGATAGTCGGCCATGAGAAAGGCGAGCTGATAGGTCGGCAGCGAGCCTTCCTTGAGGTGGCGCACCGTGAACCCGCGCGGGTTGCCCAGCGTCTCCAGGTCCAGGCGCGCGGCCACGAGGGCGGCGTGGTTGCGGATGCCCGCGGTCGCGAGCACGCGGCGGTTGGCCAGCGTGTCCAGCGCGAGCCGCTCGAGCGAGGTAAAGGCGACCCACTCGGCCATGCCCTCGGCGAGCCACTGCTCGGCCCGTCCCTCGCCCTGCGCCATCTCGATCTGGGACACGTGCGCGAGCTCATGGGCGATGAGCCGGAGCCACTCCCGCCCGCGCGGCTGGCCGCCGTCGTCGTTGAGCAGGAGCTGCCGCCGCTTGCCGATGCCGACGGCGAATTCCGACAGCTCCGCGGCGCGCGCCGGCGCGACTTGCGCATCGTTCACGAGACCCTGCTCGAAGGGATGGCGTCCACCATAGACGTACAGCGTGAACGTGGTCGGCATCGGCAGTCCGAGCTCACGCACGAGAATCGCGGTGAGGCCGCGCACCGCCGACTCGTGCGTGGTGAGCGCGCGTGCGTCGCGCGGCACCGTGAGGTTCGTCGGATCGACGGCGAAGGGAACGACGACGCGGGAGGCAGCGGAAGTGGTAACCACGAGGCCGGCGAGCGCCACGACGGCGAACCAGCGGTGGGAAATGCGATTCATACTTCGCGGGGATTTTCACATGCCATGAGTCCCAAAGGGAAGACAATTTCCTAAGGGTCTGTGTGAAAATTACAATGCCGCCAAAACAGGCACTTGGGAGACGAACGAGCTCTTTAAGTTCTTACGTGCTCCGGTCGGACGCCGAGCCCCACCAGGCGGCCCGGAAGGCGGCGGAGCACGGGGAATCGCGCCAGCAGACGCATGGCCAGCACCGGCCGCAGTGTCCCGTGAGTCTGCAGCACGCGCCGGATGATGCGGTTCTGCACGATCACCTGCGCCCGCTGCGTGACGCGCGTCGGCCAGTCGCGACGACGCTGCACACGCGCCAAATCCTCGACGGCGATGCGTCCGTCACGTAGCGGCGCCGCGAGCAGGTTTGCGGTGGCCACCGCGTCCTGGATCGCGAGGTTGATCCCGACGCCGCCGACGGGGGACATCGCGTGCGCGGCGTCGCCGATGCAGAGCAAGCCCGGGACGAACCATTTGACGAGCCGATCCACGCGCACGGTCAACAGCTTCACCTCCTCCCAGTCGTGCAACACGCCGGCCTCGAGCGGCGCGCCCACCAGACGCGCGACGTCGTCGCGGAACGCCGCGAGCCCGCGCGCGCGAATGTCCTCGAGCGTCCCTTTGGCGATGACGAAGCCGCACTGCCAGTAGTCGCCACGGTCGAGCATTACGAAGATGCGTCCGGCCTCGATCCGGCCGAGCAGCGTCTGCGCGGCGACCGCGCGCTTCGGCAGCCGAAACCACAGCACGTCCATCGGCGCGCCGAGTGTGCGCACGCGCAGGCGGGCGGCGGCGCGCACGGTGGAGTCGCGCCCATCGGCCCCGACGACGAGGTCGGCGCGGACCTCCAGCGGGCCCTCCGGCGCGCTCGCCCGCACGCCGGTGACGCGGCCGGCGTCGACGATGAGGTCGGTCACGCCGGTGCGCATGCGCAGCGCGAAGCCACGGTGGCGCGCGGCGTGACGGCCGAGGAAATCGAGGAAGTCCCACTGCGGCATCAAGGCGATGAACGGGCACGACACCGGCAGGTGGCGAAAATCCGCGAGCGTCATCCGCTCGCCGCTCACCATCCCGGCCAGCTCACGGATCTCCTGGTGTGGCAGCGCGAGGAACTCGCGGAGCAGGCCGAGCTCGTGCATGACCTCGAGCGTCGAAGGATGGATTGTGTCACCGCGGAAGTCGCGCAAGAAGTCGGCGTGTTTTTCGAGCACGACGACGTCGACGCCCGCGCGCGCCAGCAGCAGGCCGAGCATCATGCCCGCCGGCCCGCCGCCGGCGATGCAGCAGCGTGTCGTGAGTGACGTCATGCAGCGCGGCGATGCGCCCGCGCCTGCAGCAGCTCGGTCAGCCGTCGCGCGTTGCGCACCGCCGCGGCGCGGCCATCGTTGTTGAAGTACACGTACACGTCGCGCCCGCCGCCCGTCCACGCGTCGATGCGGTCGGCGTCGGCGGCCAGCATCGCCTCGCTGTAGGAGCCGCCGTAGCGGCGGCGCGTGCCGTGACGGCGCACGTACACGAAATCGGCGGTGAGTGGGCCCGTGACCGGCTGCTCGCGCCAGTCGTGCAGGCAGAGCGCGACGTTCGCGCGCGTGAGCCGATCGAACACGGCGTCGGTCAGCCACGACGCGTGGCGCACCTCCAGCACCCACCTGACCTGGGGCCGTCGCGCCAGCACCCGCAGCAGACCGTCGAGCCGGTCGAGGCGCACATGGTAGGTCGCGGGCAGCTGAATGAGCACGGGACCGAGCGCGTCGCCGAGCCCGCGCGCCCGCCGCAGAAACAGCGAGATCGGGGCGCCGGGCGCCTTCAGCCGCTTGACGTGGGTGAGGAACCGGCTCGCCTTCACCGCGAAGACGAACGAGGGCGGCACCGCGGACGCCCACGCGCGGAAGGTGGCCGCGCGCGGCAGACGATAGAAGGGGCTATTGAGCTCGACGGTGTCGAACGTGGCCGCATAGTACGGCAGCCACCCACGCGCCGCCAGCGCGGCGGGATAAAAGCGCCGACGCCAGTCGCGATACACGTAGCCGCTCGTGCCGACGAGCCAGCGACTCATTGCATTCTTCGGACCGGCCAGCGTGCCGCCGGCTGACGGCGTGTTTATAATGGCGGCGCCGTGGCGGATTCGATCTCGGCGGCGGACTTCTACGAGCGGCGGCGCGTCCCTGTCCTCGACAGCTTCATGGCGTACGTGGAGGTCGGGGTCGGCACGCCCATCGTCTTCCTGCACGGCAATCCGACGTCGTCGTATCTCTGGCGGAACGTGATCCCGCACCTCTCCGGCCTCGGTCGCTGCCTGGCGCCCGATCTCATCGGCATGGGACGCTCCGGCAAGTCGCCCGGCGGCAGCTATCGCTTCACCGATCACGCGCGGTATGTCGACGCGTGGTTCGAGGCGCTTGCGCTCCGCGACGTGACGCTGGTCATGCACGACTGGGGCTCGGCGCTCGGTTTTCACTGGGCACGCCGTCATCCCGAACGCGTCCGCGCGCTCGCGTACATGGAGGCGATCGTGCGGCCGGTGACGTGGGCGGAATGGCCGGAGGCCGCGCGCAAGATGTTTCAGGCGCTGCGCTCGCCCGCCGGCGAGGAAATGGTGCTGCAGAAGAACGTCTTCGTGGAGCGCATCCTGCCGGCCAGCGTGCTGCGCGGGCTCACGAACGAAGAGATGGACAAGTACCGCGAGCCGTTTCGCCAACCCGGCCCGTCACGACTGCCGACGCTGACGTGGCCGCGCGAGATTCCTGTCGACGGTGAGCCGGCCGACGTGGCCGCCGTCGTGTCGGCGTACGGCGAGTGGCTCTCGACGAGCCCGCTGCCGAAGCTGTTCGTCAATGCCCAGCCCGGCTCGATCCTCGTCGGCCCGCAGCGCGATTTCTGCCGTCGCTGGCCGAACCAGCAGGAAGTCACGGTCCGCGGCAGCCACTTCGTGCAAGAGGACTCTCCCGCCGACATCGGCCGCGCCATCGCCGCCTTCCTGCGTCGCCTGCCGCGCTGACCGCCGCGCTCAGCGCGTGAGCCGCTCGAGGCTCACCACGAGGAGCGCATCCGGTGTCTCGGCGAGGGCGAATGCCACGCGGTCACCGGTCTTCAGGCCACGGAACAAATCACTCGACGCCGCGATGAACGGCATCGACATGCGATCCTCCATGAGGCCGTGGATGGGCTCGTGCTCGAGCACGATCACCGGCCGGGTCGCGTGCAGGCTGGAGGGCGCGGGCAGCAAGGCGACGATCGTGCCGACGCCACGCCAGCGCGGCGGCTGCCCGTATGCCGCGGAGGAGGCGGCGAGCAGCAGGAGCAGGAGCGCAGCGGAGCGACGCACGCGGCGAGCATAGCGCCGCGCGCGGAGGTCACGCCACGCGCGTCGGCGCCGACTCTGCGTGCACCAGCCGATACTGAAGGACCCGCGCGCGCGCCTCGCCGAGCGTCGTGGCCACGTCGCTGGCTCCGGCCTCGAGCAGCGCCGCGCGTGCGTCCTCGGCGTCGTCGGCCGCGCTCCAGCACGCGCCGACCAGCGGCAGCTCGGGGAATTTCGTGCGCAGGCGCTTGAGCACGTAGCGCGCGTGTGCGAGGCCCGGCTGTCCCACCGAGGCCACCACGACGACGCCCGGCTCGGCGCGGGCGGCGCGCTCGAGCACCTCGGCCGCGAGCACGCCGGACTCCGCGACCTCCATGCGGACGCCGTCGCCCAGCACGCGGTTGGCGAGCAGACGTAGCGCCGCCGCATCGACCTCGTCGCGCGCCGGACAGGCGAGCGCCCGCAGCGACGGCGCCGCCTCCGTGGTGTCGCCCTCGTCGCGCGCGCCCTCGTCGCGCGCGCCCTCGTCCCGCACGCGCGCGGCGGTCAGCGCATCGGCCTCGAGCGTCTCCACGATTTGCTGAATGGCCGCCGCGATCGAGACCGACTCCTCGGCCGTCAGCGCGCCCCGGGTGGCGTCGCGCCGCGCGCGGGTGAGCACCGGCAGCAGCACCTCCTCGTGCACGTCGGCGGCCGCGTGTTCCTTGACGTACTCGCCGACCACGTGGCGCGCGCCGACGTCGTCGCCCTTGAGCAGCCGCTGGTAGATCGCCACGTCGGTCGTGACCACCGGCTCGTCCCCGAACAGCACGGTGATGAAGTGCATCTCGGGAATGTGCCGGCCGAGGGCGACCAGACACACCGTGAGCGGCGTGCCGAGAATCAAGCCGATCGGACCCCAGAGCCACGTCCAGAACGCGAGCGTGATGAGCAGCGCGAGCGGCGACACGCCGGCGCTGTGGCTGTACAGCAACGGCTCGATGACGAGGTAGATCGCGAGCTCGACGAGCGCGAAGAGTGCCAGCACCATGACGGGCTCGCGCCAGCCGTCGAAGACCGCGAGCGCCACGAGCGCGGCGGAGCCGGCGGCCACCCACGCGCCGATGTACGGCACGAAGCGGAGCATCGCGGCGAGCACCCCGAAGAGCAGCGCGTACGGCGCCCCGATCAGGAACAGCCCGAGGCCCACCGCAACGCCGAACCCGGTGTTGATGAGGGACTGCATCTGCAGATAGCGCCCGATGCGCTCCGCCGCGTCGGTGAGGATCTTCGTCGTGAGCGTCACGCGCCCGGTGCCGGCGAGCCGGATCAGTCGCTCCAGCAGGCGTTGGCGCTCCATCAGCATGAAGATGACGAGCACGACGACGAAGCCGACCGAGGCGAGCACGCCGGCGATCGGGCCGAGCATCTCGCGCAGTCCCGCAAAGCCGACGGGCGTCGGGTTCTCCACCACGACCGGCTGCGGCGTCTTGCGCGCCGGCGCCGCGCCGTCCTTCTGCAGCTCGCCGATGACTTCTTTCACCGTCGACTGCGCCTTCTGCAGCGAGTCGGATTTGCCGACGCGGCGCAGCTCGCGCACCTTGGCGGTGAGGTTGTACCGATACTGCGGCAGGTCGGCGGCGAGCGTCGTGACCTGCGAGGCGAGCAGCCAGCCGACGCCGCCGAGGACGGAGAACACGAGCGCCACGGTGGCCACCACGGCGACCACACGCGGAAAGCGCCAGCGCGTCAGGCGCTCGACGATGGGAGACAGCACGAAGGTCAGCAGCATCGCCGACGCGATGGGAATGAAGACCTCCTGGGCGATGCCCAGGCAGAACAGCGCGAAGGCGAGGATGACGACCTGCAGCAGCGGCTGCAGCCGGGCGATCGGGTCACGGCGGCTCGCGGCCATCCATACTGTCTTGTGCACAAGCCGGGCCAGGCGGAGGTAGACTCGCCGAACCATGGACCTCGTCGCCGCCCATGCCGCCAAGCATCCCGATCGGCCCGCCCTGATCGAGGGAGACCGCGCGCTGACGTGGGAAGAATTTTTCCGTACACGGAACCGCCTCGCCCATTCGCTGGCTGCGCTCGGGATCACCGGCGGTCAGCATGCAATCGTCTACGCGCACAACGCGGTGGAACACCTGGTGGCGGGCGCAGCGCTACGCGCGCTCGGCGCGGTCGGGGTGCCGATGAACCATCGGCTCACCGCCGAGGAGGTCGGGTACATCCTCGACAACTCCGACGCGACGACGGTGTTCGTCGACGACGCGTTCCTGCCGATGGCCGAGCGCGTGCGCGACGCGGCGCGCGTAAAGCATTGGATCACGCTCGGCGCCGAGCGACGAGCGTGGGCGGTGCCGCTCGCGGATCTGCTCGCGCGCGGCAGTGACGCGCCGCCGACCGCGGGAGGCATGGGCGGCTCGATGGTGTACACGGCGGGCACCACGGGCAAGCCGAAGGGCGCCCTGCGCCGCGCGATCGATCCGACCTCCGTGCTGCCGCGGCTGGCCGCGCTGAACTGTCTCGATCCCGCCCAGGTGCACCTCGTCGCCGGCCCGCTCTATCACTCGGCGCCCGGCGGCTTCGCGCTCTACGCGCAGATGGTCGGCGGCACGGTGGTGGTGATGCGCAAGTTCGATTCCGAGGAGGCGCTGCGGCTCATCGAGCGTCACCGATGCAGCACGACGTTCATGGCGCCAACGCTCGTCAAGCGCATCGTCGACCTGCCCGCATCCGTGCGCGAGCGGTACGACGTGAGCTCCATGCGCTCGCTCATCATCGCGGCCGCGCCGTGCCCGATGCGCGTGAAGGAGCAGGCGCTCGCCATGTTCGGGCCGGTGCTCTACGAATTCTACGGCTCGACCGAGCTCGGCGTGAACACGGTGCTGCGTCCCGAGGACGTGCTGCGCAAGCCGGGCTCGTGCGGCCGCGCCGCGCCGGGCGTCGAGCTGGCCATCCTCGACGACGACGGACGGCCGGCGACACCGGGCACGCCCGGCGAGCTCTTCGTGCGCCGCTACGAGGGCGTGTTCGACGAGTACTATCGCAACCCGGCGGCGACCGCGCAGACGGCGCGTGGCGAGTGGATGTCCGTCGGCGACGTCGCGTGGATGGACCCCGAAGGCTTCGTGTACATCTGCGACCGCAAGCGCGACATGATCATCTCGGGCGGCGTCAACATCTATCCGGCGGAGATCGAGGACGCCTTGCACCGGCATCCCGCGGTCGAAGACGCCGCGGTGTTCGGCGTGCCCGATGCCGAGTGGGGCGAGCGCGTGCACGCGGCGATCCAGCTCCGCGCCGGTCACCGCGTGACCGACCGCGAGCTCATCGAGTTCTGCCGCGGCCACGTGGCGGACTACAAGACGCCGCGCGAGGTCTCGTTCCACGACGAGTTTCCGCGCGACAGCGCGGGCAAGCTCGTCAAGCGGCTGCTGCGCGAGCCGTACTGGGCGGGCCGGACGACGCGGATCTAACTACGCGCCGGGCGCTTCGGGCGCGGTGAGCGTCGCCGGTGCCCAGTCGATGCGCTCGCGCGTCCGCGCGTCGAGCTCGCGACCGCCGAGCACGCCGCTGAGCTGCGCGGCATCCTTGATCGGTCCGTGCTCATCGCGGAACCGCACGATGGCCTCGGCATCCTCGGGGCGGAGGCCCGGCACCTCGAGCAGCTCCTGCGGGTTTGCCGTATTCACGCGGATTCGCCGCTCCGGCGTCCCGCCGCTGTTGTCCGCCACGTTGTTGTCAGCCATGTCGCCCTCCGCCTCCCCACTCTGCTCGTCCTCACGCCTCGAAGTCTCACCGCGCAAGCGCAGCACGGCGAACGACCGTGCCTGCATTTCATAGACGTCGCCACCATGCAGGACGCGGCGCTTGGGCTTCCCCGTCGCCTCACGCGTGTCGAGGACCGTCTCCCAGCACACGGAGGCGCGGTGGGCGGGCAGCGTGAAGCCCACGCCCTCGTGGTGCGCATTCAGCATGACCAGGAACGTGTCGTCGACGATGCGACGCCCTTGTGAGTCGGACTCGACGATGGCGTCGCCGGCCAGGCGCAGTCCCAGGCAGCGCGTGATGGGATTGGTCCAGTCGTCCTGCGTCATCTCCTTGCCGTCGGCGCGGAACCAGGTGAGGTCCTTGACCTCCGAGCCCTGGATCGGCCGGCCGAAGAAGAACTGGCGGCGGCGGAACACCGGATGCCGGCGGCGCAGCTTGGAGACGAAGCGCGTGAACGTCAGCAGATCGCGAGCCGGGCGGTCGAGGTTCCAGTTGATCCACGAGATCTCGTTGTCCTGGCAGTACGCGTTGTTGTTGCCGCCCTGCGTGCGGCGGATCTCGTCGCCAGCGCAGACCATCGGCACGCCCTGCGAGAGCAGCAGCGTCGCGAGCAGATTGCGCATCTGCCGCTCGCGGAGCGCGGCGATCTTCACGTCGTCCGTCGGGCCTTCGGTCCCGTGGTTCCACGACAGGTTGTGATCGGAGCCGTCGCGGTTGTCCTCACCGTTGGCCTCGTTGTGCTTGTCGTTGTACGAGACGAGGTCGTGCAGCGTGAAGCCGTCGTGCGCCGTCACGAAGTTGATCGAGGCATACGGACGGCGGCCGCCGCGGCCGTAGAGGTCGCTGGAGCCGGTGAGCCGGTGGCCCATCGGCCCGGCCTGGCTCTCGTCGCCCTTCCAGTAGGCGCGGACCGTGTCGCGGTACATGCCGTTCCACTCGGCCCACAGCACCGGGAAGTTGCCGACCTGGTAGCCTCCCTCGCCCAGGTCCCACGGCTCGGCAATCAGCTTCACTCGCGAGATGACGGGGTCCTGATGGATGATGTCGAAGAACGACCCCAGGCGGTCGACGTCGGCCAGCTCACGCGCCAGCGCGGAGGCCAGATCGAAGCGGAACCCGTCGACGTGCATCTCCTGGATCCAGTACCGCAGGCTGTCCATGATCAGCTGCAACGTTCGGGGATGCGTCATGTTGAGCGTGTTGCCGCAGCCCGTGTAGTCGACGTAGTACCGCCGGTCGTCGGGGGAGAGCCGGTAGTAGGCGGCGTTGTCGATCCCGCGGAACGAGAACGTCGGCCCGAGGTGATTGCCCTCGGCCGTGTGGTTGTAGACGACGTCGAGGATCACCTCGATGCCCTGCTCGTGCAGCGTCTTGACCATCGTCTTGAATTCGTTGACCTGAGCACCCTGCCGGTTGGGAGCGCCAAAGCGGAAGTCCGGCGCGAAGTAGCCGATCGAGTTGTAGCCCCAGTAGTTGGTGAGGCCTTTGTCCTTCAGGTAACGATCCGAGACGAACTGCTGGACGGGCATCAGCTCGACCGCGGTGACACCGAGCATCTTCAGGTGCTCGAGCGCGGCGGGCGCGGTCATGCCCGCATACGTCCCGCGTAGCTCCTCGGGGATATCGGGATGGAGCTTGGTGAACCCCTTGACGTGGACCTCGTAGATCAGCGTCTCGTTCCACGGCGTTCGCGGCGGACGATCGCCGCCCCAGGTGAAGGCGGTGTCCACGACGATGCCCTTGGGCATGTGCTCGGCGCTGTCGTGGGCGTCGATCTTCAAGTCGGCGTCGTCGCCCGAGCCGACCTCGTAGGCGAACAGCGAGTCCCCCCACGTGATCGTTCCGTCGATGGCGCGGGCGTACGGGTCGAGCAGCAGCTTGGCGGGATTGAAGCGGTGACCGTTCGCCGGATCCCACGGGCCGTGCACCCGATAGCCGTAGCGCGTGCCCGGCCGCGCATCCGGCAGATACACGTGCCAGACCTGGTCGGTGTTCTCGGTGACCGGTACGCGTCGCTCGCGGCCTTGCTCGTCGAACAGACATAGCTCGACGGCAGTCGCGTTCTCGGAGAAGAGGGCGAAGTTGACGCCCGAGCCGTCCCACACCGCGCCGAGCGGATAGGGTCTGCCGGGTCGGTTACGAACGCTGGCGGAACGGTCGCGTGGGGTCATGGCAGCGCGACTTACAAATGCAATGCCATGATCCGCCGGTATCCTCGGCGCCGGCGGCGGCGCCGTCAGTTCAGACGGCCGCGCAGCGAATGTAGGGCTTTGGCGAGGTCGGCGTCTCTCGGCGCCAGGCGCGCCGCCGCCTCGAACTGCCGCAGGGCCTCCCACCAGCGTCCCTGTTTGAGGTAGATCCGTCCCAGATTCATGTACGGAAACTGCCGCGGCTCGTAGCGCGGCGCCTGCTTGGCGCGCTCGAGCCATGGAATCGCCTCCTCGAGCTTGCCCTGCTGCATCAGGTAGACGCCGATGTCGTTGTACGGGTTGCCGAAGTCGGGATCGACCTGGATCGCGCGCAGGCACTCGGCCGTCGCTTCCTCGAGGCGCCCCTGGAACGAGTACGTCCAGCCGAGAAACGTGTGCGCCTCCGCCGTCGGACACGCGGCAATCGAGCGCCGGTAGATCTCGATGGCGGCGTCGAACTCGCCGGCCATCTGTCGGCGATAGGCCTCGCGCCAGAGCTCGATCGCGCGCTCGCGCGCCGCGTCGCTCATCCGCCGTGAATCAGTCGCGGTGGGTGTCGGGGACGCCCGAGGTGTCGACGGGCGCGATGTCGGCCATGTCCGACGAGAGCTGCAGGGTGTCGGCGATCTTCGTGTAGGACGAGAACATCTGCGTGACGCCGACGATCTCCATCACCCCGGGCTCGCCCACGCCGAGGCGACGCAGCTGGCCCAGATGGAAGGGGGTGCCGAAGGCCGAGCGCGTCGTCAACGACACGGCAAACGCCAGGGCCTCCTTGAGCCGGCCCGAGAGTCGCCGTTCCGCGAACGCGTGCTTCACGGCGCCCCACAGGTCCGCCAGGTACGCGGGGTCGCGCGCCACCACGGCCAGCGGCGTGGGCACCTCGCCCGCGGGCAAGCCATAGAACGCCTGCGCCTCGGCAAAGATGGCGGCGGCCTCCGGCCCCGCGGCGCTGGCGTCCAGCGGCGGCAGCGTCGCGGCGAGCCCGTCGGCCACGACGTTGAGCGCGTTCGTGATACCCACCACGAACGCGGCCTCGTACCAGCGATCGTCCCCGGTCATCCCCTGCAGCTTCCCGGCTGCAGTGTGCGCCTCCACTCAGTAGGTGCACGCGTTGGCGCCGCTCACGGCGGCCGCCACCATCTCCTTTTCGGCGCGCGAGAACTCACCCGGCGCCATCGCCCGCTTCATCGCCCGGCCGTGCGGACCGCCGAAGTGCGGATCCCAGGCCATGACGCGGCTCATCGCCGGCGGCTCCTTGAAGTCGTACGCAAACCACTGGCGCGAGAGCTCGAACAACCGGCGCGCGGGCTCGGGATATTCGGAGGCGTCGCGCAGGCGGACGGTCGGCACTAGCGCTTGCGAGGTCGCGATTTTTGGAGCGGCGAGCGCGAGCCCGGCTTTGAGCGCGGCTGGCCTGCTCGAGACGCGCGTGGCTCCGCGCGCCCGGTCTTCCCGTTGCCGCCGCGTTCGGCGACCACGGCCGTGGCTTCGATCTCGATCAGCAGATCGTCGCGCACGAGCCGCGAGATCTCGAGCAGCGTGCTGGCCGGCCGATGCGCGCCGAAGTACTCCTTACGCACGGTGTTGACCTTCTCGCGATCACCCACGTTGCGCAGGAAGACGGCGACCTTGCAGACGTCGGCGAAGGTCGCGCCGGCCGCGGCCAGGCACCGCTTGATGTTCTCGTGTACCTGCCGCGTCTGCGCCACGATGTCGCTGCCCCCGACCGTCTTGCCGTTCTCGTCCGTGGCGACGCAGCCCGAGACGAAGACGATGCTCCCGGCGCGCACGACGTGTGTGAAGTGACTGATCGGCTCAGGCATGCCGGGGACGCGGATCTCTTCGCGATGCGTCTGTCTCATGTGCCTTCCGTCTGTTGGCGCTCGAGTACCTTGGCGGTGGCGCGGCCCTTGTCCGGCGTCGGATCCTTTACGACCCCGTACGCGTGCCGGCCTTCGTGGTCCTCGGGCAAGTACTCGGTGATCGGCAAGCCCTCCGGCGTGACGAAGAGCAGGCAGTGACAGTACTTCCACTTCTGCATCTCGTCGCAGGCGCAGATCCAGCGCCGCAGCTTCGCCTCCGCCTTGGGATCCGGATAGAAGTTGCAGGGACAGAGCGGCCGGCCCACCTCCTCGATGTGCTTGGCCAGTCCCTGCACGACCGCCTCGGTGACGCTGACGTCCGGATGCAGCGACGACCCGGACTTCTCGGCGTACTTGCGCGCGTATGCCCACATCTTGTCGATGTTCGCCTGGGACGGCTCGGCCATTGTGAAGGTCCTCTTATGTGCCGTCGGAGCGCCTTCGCCGGGCTCCGGCGCTCGACGGTCGGCGCATCTACCCTCGCCCCATCGTCCTCGTGCCGTCGGAGCGCCTTCGCCGGGCTCCGGCGCTCGACGGTCGCCGCATCAACCCTCGCTGATCATCATGTAGCCGCGAGCGCCTCGTCGATCTTCGCCGGGTTGAAGCCGCTCAGCCGCCGGTCGCCGATGAGGATCACCGGCAGCGACGTCAGCCCCAGCTCCATCAGCTCCTCACGCGCGCCGGGGTCGCGGCCGACGTTGCGCTCGGTAAACGTCACGCCCTTGCGCGACAGATACTCTGTCGCCCGATGGCATGGCCCTCAGCCGACGTTCGTGTAGACCGTCACTTTCGGCGGCATCGCTCCTCCTCGCTGGTCAGCGGGCCAACGAGCCCGCCAGATGCATGGCTCGAATTGTACTCGAAAGGTCGACGCGAAAACGCCCCGGGGCGGCGTGCCGCCTCGGGGCGCTCACGGTCAGGTAGCGATGATGATGCCGATCAGCAGGGCTGCGCGCGCAGCGTCAGCTGGATGTGGTCGCCCTGCTTGTACTCGCGCAGCGTCTCGGCGTCGCCGCGGAACTCGTGCATGGTGCCGTCGCTGTTGCGGACGGTGATCATGCCGCTCGCGGGGTCGACCTTGACGACCTGCCCTTCGATCTTCTCGGGCGCCGCGGCTTTGGGCGTCGACGCGTTACCACGCGGGGACGCCGACGGCTGACAATTGGCGGCCTTCGTTTTTTCGTCCTTGGCGAGCGCGGGCCCGCCGGCGATCAGCGCAGCGGCTACGAGCGCCGCCGTGAGCGTGAGCGTCTTCATTGGCAGCCTCGCTATCAGTGCTTGGTGATGTCGTAGATCGCGCCGCCCGCAGCGCCGACGCCGGCGCCGATCAGGGCGCCCTTGCCAGCGCCATAGCCAGTGCCTGCGCCAACCGCCGCGCCGGCACCCGCGCCGACGGCAGCGCCGGTCGCCGTGCCGCAGCCCGTGAGCGCCAGGCCGAGCATGGACACCGCAAGCACAGGTGTGAGCAATTTCTTCATGGCTCGATCCTCCCTCGGCCGGGAGGAGTGCAAAGTACAGACCAGCCAGTGCCGCACGCGGTGCACTCAGCGCTCGATGCCGTACTCCTTCAGCTTGCGCCACAGCGTCGTGCGCCCGATGCCGAGCGCCTCGGCAGCGCCGGAATGATTGCGACCAAAGCGCTCGAGCGTCGTCAGGATGTGCACGCGCTCGGCATCGGCCAGCGAGATCTGGTCTGGCAGCGCCGGCGACGGGCCGAGCTGCAGACCGGAGGACACGTGCGGCGGCAAGTCGTCGGGCTCGACGGACTCGGTCCGCGCGAGGATGGCGGCGCGCTCGATCGCGTTCTCGAGCTCGCGCACGTTGCCGGGCCACGGATAGCGCAGCAAGCGCTCGAGCGCGGCGGCGGAGAGCCGCAGCGTCCTGCCGAGCTTCGCGGCGGCGCGACCGAGAAAATGCTCGGCGAGCGCCGGAATGTCCTCGCGACGCTCGCGCAGCGGGGGCAGCATCACCTGGATGACGTTGAGACGATAGAAGAGGTCCTCGCGGAAGGTGCCCTGCGCGATCCGCGTCGCGAGGTCACCGTTGGTGGCCGCAAGCACGCGCACGTCGATGGTGGCGGCCTGCGTCGCGCCGAGCCGCCGCACCTCGCCGCTCTGCAGGGCGCGCAGCAGCTTGACCTGCAGCGCCGCCGGCATCTCGGCGATCTCGTCGAGAAACAGCGTGCCGCCGTCGGCCTCCTCGAACAGCCCGAGCTTGCCGGCGGCGGCGCCCGTGAACGCGCCGCGCACGTACCCGAACAGCTCGGACTCCAGCAAGGTCTCCGGCACCGCGCCGCAGTTCACCGCGACGAACGGCCGCGCCGCCCGCGCGCTGGCGTGATGCACCGCTTTGGCGATGACTTCTTTGCCCGTACCCGACTCCCCCTGGATCAGCACGGTGGCGTCGGTGGGCGCCACGCGCTCGACGAGATCGAGCACCGCGTGCATGGCCGGCGAGTGCGCGATCAGTCCCGGCAGGCCGTAGCGCTCACGCAGCTGCGCGCGCAAGTTCTCGTTCTCCCGCCGCAACGCCCGCTGCGCCAGCGCCTTGTCGATCCGGTGATAGAGCTCCTCGGGCTCCTGTCCCTTCTCGAAGTAGTCGAGCGCGCCGAGGCGAATCGCCTCCTTGGCGGACTTCCATTCGGCGTAGGCGGTCAACAAGATCACGTCGGGCGCGTCCGCCTGCGCCTTCGCCGCTTGCAAGACCTCGAGACCATCACCGTCCGGCATGCGCAGATCGGTCACCACGAGGTCGAACACCTCGTCGGACAGGCGCTTCGTCGCGCTGACGACGCCGTCGCCTTCCGCGACGCGATGGCCGCGCTTGCGGAGCAGCAGCGCCAGGGTGGTGCGCGCCGAGGGCTCGTCGTCGACGACCAGCACGTGCGCCATGTCACGCGGCCCCGATCGGAAACCGCAGCGTGACGCGCGTGCCGCCGCCCGGCGACGAGTCGATCTCGATGCGGCCGCCGTGCGCCGCCACGATGCGCTCGGCGAGCGTCAGCCCAAGACCACTGCCGTTCGGCTTGCCCGAGTAGAACGGCTCGAACACGCGCGGCAGCACCTCATGCGGGATGCCGGGACCGGTGTCGCTCACGGCGAGGGCGACGTGCCCATCCTCGCGCGCGACGTCGACCGACAGGCGCCCGCGGCCGTTCATCGCCTGCACACCGTTGAGAGCGACGTTCCACAGCACCTGCGTAACCTGGTCGCGGTCGAAGGCGAAGCGCGGCACCGTCGGATCCACCGCGACCTTGACGTCCACCCGCGAGCCGCGCGAGCGGTCTTCGCGGATCAGCGCGCTCACGTGCTGCACGACGTCGCGGATGTCGCCCGGCGTGCGCTGCGCCTGCTGCGGGCGCGCGAACTGCAAAAAATCGGACAGGATCCGGTTGAGCCGGCGTGCCTCGGTTCGGAGCGCGGCGACCGTCGCGCCGCGCTCCTGCGCAGTGAGGCCGGCGTCGTCCGTGAGGAGCGCGGTGGCGTTGACGATGGCGGCCAGCGGATTGCGGATCTCGTGCGCCATGCCGGCGGCGAGCTCCCCCGCCGTCGCCAGCCGCTCGGCCTCGCGCAGCCGCGCGTGCAGGCGCCCGCTGTCCGCGCGCGCGCGCTCGAGCACCATGATGATCACCGCGAACGTCGCGAGGAAATAGAGGGTGATGAAGACCGCGTGTACCACCATGTAGGCCGGTGACCCGGGCGGCGCGGAGACGAACTGCGTCGCGATGCGATGGATGCCCCACAGTGTGAGAAGGCCGGCCAGCAGCCGCTCGCCGCGCACGCGAACGCCGGCCACCTGACCCTGCGCCGGCCAGAACAACACGCCGGCCGCCATCTGCACGGCGCCGAGCGCGGCGCCGATCAGCCGCTCGTCGACGCTGCTGATGTCGCTCGCCAGGGCGAGCACGAGCGCGACGCCCCCGCCGATGAGCAGATCACGGCCACGCAGCCGGTAGTCCCAGCGATACGCGAGCGCGGCCGCCAGCATGAATCCGACCGCGGCGACGGTGGCGACACCGGTGGCCACGCTCGGCAGATCGAGTCCGAAGACGAGCACGTCGACGAGCTTGAGCCCCTTCGACAGCGTGTACGCGCCCCACGCCAGCAACAAGTACTGGAAGAAGCGCACACGGTGCGACGAGTAGAGGTACGCGAAGATCAGGAGCTGGATCGCGAACGCGACCGTCGAGACGAACGTCAACAACAGCGGTACCGGCATCGAAATCCTCCGACTGGCGAGTGTACGCCGGCAAGTCGCGTGCCGCATCCATCGCGCCGCCATCGCCCATGCAGCACGCCGCCGTTGCCCTCGCCGCGGCCCGCGATTGCTGTTTCATTCGAGAACACCGTTTCAAAACGAAACGCGCGCCCGCGGCTCGACGCTGTTTCATCGTGAACCGCGCGGTTCCGCCGTGGAACCGGCAGGCGACGTCGCTGCGATTTTTACTGGTTATTTCGGCGATTCGCGTTTGGCACGGTGACTGCTCTCTCCGGCGTGCGGAGGAGACACGCTGATGAGTTGGCTCGATGCACAGGCGGCGTACGTGATGGAAGTGGTCGCGCGCGAGCGCGCTGACGATCTCCGTGCGGAGCGCGAGCGCGGCGCTTCCGAATGGAGCGCGATCGCCGAGGTCCGGGCGGCAGAGCCGGTCGTCGCCCTGCTCTGCTGTCAGGCGCTCGCGAGGGCGTCCCGATGAGCCCGCTCGACGCGCCGGCCGCCATGAGCGACGACGTCGCGCCGCGTGGGACCGCGGCCGCGGACGCCGATGCGCGCCTCCTCGCCGGACTGCGTCGCGCCGACCCGGACGCGATCACCGAGCTCGTCGAACGGTACGCCGCGCGCGCATATCGCGTGGCGATCAGGATCACGCGCAACGCGGCGGACGCCGAGGAGGCGGTGCAGGACGCGCTCTGGAACGGTATCCGCAACGCCGACTCGTTCCGCGGCGATGCCGCGTTCGGCTCGTGGTTCTATCGCATCGTCGCGAACGCCGCGTGCCAGAAGGTGCGGCGCACCGCGCATCGCCGGGTCGAGATCTCGCTGGAGCAGGTGCTGCCGCGGTTCCACGAGGACGGTGCGCCGGAGGTACTGGTGGACTGGTCGGGACGCCTGGATGATCCCGCGGTCCGCAGCGGCGTGCGCGCCGCGCTGAGCGCGGCCATCGACGATCTCACGCCGGACTATCGCGCGGTCGTGGTGTTGCGCGACCTGGAGGGGCTCACGGTGGCCGAGGCGGCGGCGGCCATGGGCATCACGATCGCAAACGCCAAGACGCGGCTGCACCGCGCGCGCCTGTTCCTGCGCAAGCGCCTCTCAGCCTTCATGACGACCGCCGCCTAGCCGAGGCGGAGGTCGAGCCAGCCGTGCGGGGTGACCGTCACCCGCTCGCCAGCGCGCGCCAGGACCGTCGTCGTGGCGGACTCGAAGAGCGCCGGCCCTTTCGTCTCCCAGCCGATCGGCAGCTCGTCGAGACGGAACACGGGGACCTCGACCCAGTCGCCAAGCCACACGCGGCGCCGCGCGGGCTTCGGCGGCTCGCGTCGCGCGTCCTCCGCTCCGCGGGCCGCGAGCGGCGGCAGCTCGCCGACGACGGCCACGCGCGCGTTGACCACCACGACCTCCTGCCCGGGGGCGCTGTACGCGTAGAGCTCCTCGTGACGCCGGTGGAAGCGCGCGACGATCTCGTCCATCAGGTCGGCGCGCGCGAGATCGACACCGTCGAGACTCACGCCGATCTCGAAGATCTGCTCGCCGTAGCGCATGTCGAGCGCGCGGCGCACGCTGATCGGCCCGTCGAAGGCGCCCAGGCGCTTGCGGCCGTCGGCTTCCATCGCCGCAAAGAGCCGGCGCAGCGTGGCAGGCGCCAGGCGCGCGACCTCGCTCACGTGCGTGCGCACGAGCTCGTAGCGCAGGTCGGTCGCGAGCATCCCCCACGCCGACAGCACGGCCGCGACGTTCGGGATGACGACGCGGCGGATCTCGAGCAATCGCGCCACCTCCGTGATGTGCAGACCGGCCGCGCCGCCAAAGGCCACCAGCGTGAACTTGCGCGGGTCCACGCCGCGCCGCACGGAGACGATCTTGATGCCCTCGGCCATGTTGGTGTCGACGACCTTCGCGATGCCCTCGGCCGCGGCGAGCCGCTCGGTGCCGAGCGCGCGCGCCACACGGTCCACCGCTGTCTCCGCCGCGCGCCGGTCGAGGGCGATGCGGCCGCCGAGGAAGTTGACCGGGTCCAGGAAGCCGAGCACCACGTTGGCGTCGGTCACGGTCGCGCGGTCGCCGCCCTTGCCGTAGCACGCGGGCCCGGGATCGGCGCCCGCGCTCTCCGGGCCGACGTGAAGGACCCCGCCGGCGTCCACGCGCGCGATGGACCCGCCGCCGGCGCCGAGCGTGTGGATGTCGAGGCTCGGCAGCGCGACTTTCGCGATCCCGACCGTCTTTTCGCTCGTGAGCGCCGGCTCCCCGCGCTGCAACAGCGCGATGTCGGTGCTCGTCCCCCCCATGTCGAACGTGATGATGCTGGCGTCGTGGCCACTCGACGCGGGCTCGAGCAGCCGCGCCGCGTACCGCCCCGCCGCGATCCCGCCCGCCGGCCCCGAGAGCACGGCGCCCGCGGCCAGACGCGCAGACTCGCGGATCGGCGCCACGCCACCGTGCGATTGCATGATGAGCACGTCGCCGCGATAGCCGCGCGCCGCCAGGCGCGCGCGCAGCGCGGTGAGATATCGCGCGAGCTCCGGACCGACGTAGGCGTTCACCACCGTCGTCCAGATGCGCTCGTACTCCTTGATCTGCGGCAGGACCACCGAGGACAGCGAGACGTACACGCCGCGCAGTCGCCGCGTCACCGCGCGCGCGGTCAGCCGCTCGTGCCGCGGGTTGCGGTACGCGTGCAGATAGCAGACGGCGACCGCGTCGACCTTCGCGCGCGCGAGCGTCGTGAGCGCGGCGTCCAGCGATCGCGCCGCGAGCGGCAGGGTGACGCGGCCGTCGGCGGCCACCCGTTCGCGCACGCCGAGCCGGCGCGCGCGCGGCACCAGGGGCACGGGCGGCGGCATGCGGACGTTGTAGCGGTCGTCCTTGAGCCCCTCGCGCATCTCGATGACGTCGCGGTGGCCCTCCGTCGTCAGCAGGCCGACTTTCGCCCCTTTGCGCTCGAGCAGCGCGTTGGTGGCCACGGTGGTGCCGTGCACGATGCGCTCGGTGCGCGCGAGCAGGCCGGCGAGGTCGGTGCCACACTCCGCGGCGAGCAGACCGAGGCCCTCCATGAGGCCTTCGGACTGATCACGCGGCGTCGACGCGCATTTCGCGATGACCACGCGGCCGGTCTCGTCCACGGCGGCCAGGTCGGTGAAGGTGCCGCCGACATCGATCCCGATCCTCCACATGTCGTGTTCGGAAGGGCCTAGACGGCCCCCTCCAATGCCTCCCCCAGACTGGATTGCGCCGGCGAAGCCGGCGCGCAGGCCGCGGCGAGTTCCGCGCGCTGCATCAGTAGAGTCCCGTGCGGTAGCCGGTCTCCAGCCGGCGCTCGAAATCGTCGACGCTCATCCCGGGGATCTTCAGCTGGTCGTGGAACATCTTCGCGGACGCCGCCAGGCCACCGAGGTCCGGCCACCGCGCGGGCTCCCACAGACCCGAGCGCTTGAACGCTTTCGCGCAGTGCAGGAACACCTCCTCCACTTCCACGCCGATCGCGAGGCTCGGGACCTTGCCCTCGACGGCGAGCGTGGCCAGCAGATCCGCGTCGCGCGTGATGCAGGCGCGGCCGTTCACGCGCAGCGTCTCCCCGCGCGCGGGCACGAGGAACAACAGTCCGACGTGCGGGTTGGCGAGGATGTTGCGCAGACCGTCGAGCCGCTTGTTGCCCGGACGGTCGGGCACGACCAGATGTGTGTCGTCGAGCACGCGCACGAAGCCGGCGGGATCGCCTTTCGGCGACACGTCGCAGTGTCCGGCGCCATCGGCGGTGGCGAGGGCGACGAACGGCGCGTGAGCGATGAACGCGCGGCAGTGCGCGTCGAGACAGGCGATTTGCTTCTTCAGCGCGACCTCGCTCGGGGTGCCGAGCAGCGCGCGCAGATCGTGTTCGTCGGTGATGAGATCACGGAACATCCGGGCTCCTCCTCGCCGTCTCAGTCGATCGCGGCGTGTACCGCGTTGCTCACGAGGTCCATGCGCCGGCTGTGCCACGGATCGGGCACGCGGTTATTGGTGATGTACGCGAACGACACGCCCGAGTCGGGGTCTGCCCAGCAGTAGGACGAGCCGACGCCGCCGTGACCGAACGTGCGCGGCGATGCGAGCGAGCCGAGACCGCGGATGGTGTCCGTCGTGCCGCGCAGGTGCGGGCCGAGGCCGCGATGCATCGGCATGCCCATGTAGCCGTCGACGCGATCGCCGGTGTAGTTGCGCGTTACGTACGCGATGGTGCGCGGCGAGAGCAGGCGACGGCCGCCGAGCGCGCCGCCGTTGAGCAGCATCTGGTAGAAGGTGGCCATCCCGCGCGCCGTCGCGTACCCGCCGCCGCCCGGCGTGCCCGCGCGACGGAACGCCGCGTTGTTTTCGTCCGCGCGCTTGACGGGACGTCCGTCGGGCCCCGGCTCGTGCATGTCGACCGAGCGCGGATGCTGCGAGTCCGGCAGCCCGACGAAGATGTCGTCGCCCAGGCCGAGCGGCACGATGATGTGCTCGCGGATGAACGTCCGGTAGTCGGTCTTGGTGATCGCCTCGATCATGGCGGCCGCCGTCCAGTGCGCGGCCCGGCCGTGATAGTGCACGCGGCTGCCGGGCGGCCACTCGAGCGTGTACTCGCAGACCGTCTTGCGCAACAGCTCGTGATCGTCCCAGGCCTGCGCCGGCATGTCGGCGTTCGGGAACCCACCCTGGTGCGTGAGCAGCTGGATGATCGTGATCTCGCCCTTGCCGTTGGCCTCGAAGCCCGGCAGGTGCGCGGCCACGGGATCGGTGAACGTCAGCGCGCCGCGCTCGGCGAGCACCCACACCGCGCACGCGGTGAGCACCTTCGTGTTCGAGTAGAGCAGCCAGAGCGTGTCGTCGCCGGCGGGCACCCGGGCGGGCGAAAGACGCGCGTCGCCGATGGTGCGCAGCAGCGCCAGCTTGCCGTGCCGCGCGAGCGCGAGCTGCGCGCCGGGATAGCGGCCTTCGGTGACGTGACGCGTGACCAGCTCGACGAGGCGATCGAGCGCGCCGGGATCGAGACCGAGCTGCGCGGGCGCCGACACGGGGAGCGCAAACGTCATGGAGACCTCCGCGGATAGCCGAGGATGTTGAGCGATTCCGTGATCTCGGTGAGGATCGCCGGATCGTCGATCGTCGCGGGCAGCGTGTACTCGAGGCCTTCGGCGATCTTCTTCATGGTGCCTCGCAGGATCTTTCCCGAGCGCGTCTTCGGAAGGCGCTTGACCACCGCCGCCGTCTTGAACGCCGCCACGGGGCCGATGGTCTCGCGCACACGGGTCACGAGCTCGCGCACGATATCCGCGTCGCTGCGGGTAACCCCGGCCTTGGTGACGACGAACCCCACGGGCACCTCGCCCTTGATGTCGTCGGCGACGCCGACCACGGCGCACTCCGCGACGTCGGGATGGGCGGCGAGCACTTCCTCCATGGCGCCGGTGGAGAGTCGGTGGCCGGCGACGTTGATGATGTCGTCGACGCGACTCATGATGTAGAGGTAGCCGTCCTCGTCCCGATACCCCGCGTCGGAGGTGAGGTAGTACCCCGGGTGACGGCTCAGATACGACGCCTCGTAGCCGGCGTCATTGTTCCAGAGCGTCGGCAGGCAGCCCGGCGGCAACGGCAAACGGATCGCGATGGAGCCGATCGTGCCCGGCGCGACCTCGCGGTTGGCCTCGTCGAGCACGCGCACGTCGTAGCCGGGCGCCGCCTTGGTCGGCGATCCCGGCTTCACGGGCAACATGCCGAGCCCCACGCAGTTCGCGGCGATGGCCCAGCCCGTCTCGGTCTGCCACCAGTGGTCGATCACCGGCACGTTCAGCCGCTCGCGGGCCCAGAGCAGCGTGTCGGGATCGCACCGCTCGCCCGCGAGGAACAGCGTGCGGAACGTCTTGAGATCGTGCTTCGCCATGTGCGCGCCCGCCGGATCCTCTTTCTTGATCGCGCGGAACGCCGTGGGCGCCGTGAACAGCGCGTTCACCCCGTGCTGCGCGACGAGCCGCCAAAACGCGCCGGGGTCGGGCGTGCCGACGGGCTTGCCCTCGTAGAGGATCGTCGTGCAGCCCTTCAGCAGCGGCGCGTAGACGATGTAGCTGTGGCCGACCACCCAGCCGATGTCCGAGGCCGCCCAGAACGTCTCGCCGGCGCCCATGCCGTACACGCCCGTCATCGACCACTTGAGCGCGACGGCATGTCCGCCGTTGTCGCGCACGACGCCCTTGGGAATACCGGTCGTGCCCGACGTATAGAGGATGTAGAGCGGATCGGTGGCGGCGAGCGGCACGCATTCGACCGCTTCGGCCCCCGCCATGAAGTCGTCCCAATCCAGGTCACGGCCTTTCGAAAGCGGCGCGACCGCCTGAGGACGCTGCAGGATCACGCACCGCTCGGGCTTGTGTCGGGACAGCTCGATGGCGCCGTCGAGCAGCGGCTTGTAGGCCACGACGCGCCCCGGCTCGATGCCGCACGACGCCGAGACGATGACCGTGGGCCGCGCGTCGTCGATGCGCTTGGCGAGCTCGTTGGGCGCAAAGCCGCCGAACACGACGGAGTGCACGGCGCCGATGCGCGCGCAGGCCAGCATGGCCATCACGGCCTCCGGCACCATCGGCATGTAGATGATGACGCGGTCGCCCTGACTCACCCCCTGCCGGCGCAGCGCGCCGGCGACACGCGCGACCGCGTCACGAAGCTCGGCGTAGGTAAATACACGGATGGTGTCGGTGACCGGGCTGTCGTACACGAGAGCGCGCTGCTTGCCCCGACCGCGATCGATGTGCAGGTCGAGCGCGTTGTAGCAGGTGTTGAGCATCCCGCCCGTGAACCAGCGATAGAACGGCGGCCGCCGGTCGTCGAGCACGCGGTCCCAGCGGCGCTCCCAGTACAGGTCCTCGGCCGCCGCGGCCCAGAAGGCGGCGGGGTCGGCCAGCGAAACGCGGTAGGTTTCCTCGTAGAGGCTCTTCATGTGCTGCTCAAACTAGGCGAAGTCCCAGCCCAAATCAACGTGGGCCATGCTCGGCGGCATGGCCGATGCACTAACGTAAACGGACAGGAGGGACTCCCATGGCTGACTACGAGAATTGGCGGCCCTGGCCGATCTGGAGCGCCGTCTGGGTCGGGGCGCTCGCCGCGATCGCCGTCGGGCTCATCATCGGCCTGATCGGCTTCGCCGTCGGCGCGCATCAAATGACGGCCCCGCGGTTCACGACGTGGAAGAACGTCGGAATCGTGGCGAGCATCTTCAACATCGCTGGCGCATTCTTCGCGTTCGTCGTCGGCGGCTGGGTCGCCGCGCGGATCGCGGGGCTGCGTCGCGCGGAGCCGGCCATGCTGCACGGCGCGGTCGTGTGGCTGGTCGCGATTCCGATGCTGCTGGTCTTCGCCGCGCTCGGCGCGACGGGGCACTGGGGCAGCTGGTACGGTGGCCTCGCCGGTTCGCCGGCATGGGCGAGCGCGGTTCCGCCTGTCGATCCCGAGGCGGCGCGCGCGTTCCGCAACACCGCGCTGGTGACGGTCGCCGCCCTGCTGCTGGGTCTCGTGGGTTCGGTGATCGGTGGTTGGTTCGCCTCCGGCGAGCCGATGAGCGTGACTTATTACCGGCGCCGCACGCTCGACGTGGAGCGGCCGCGTCGCGTGGCATGAGGAGGAGGAATCATGGCGCTCGTTCTGCTTTGGCTTCTGGGCGTTCCGCTCGGCCTGATCGTCCTGCTGTTCCTGCTGGGCGTCGGTCGCTGAGCGCGCGGTGAGCGGCGGCGCCGCGAGGCGTCGCCGCTCGCTCGTTCACCCGCTGCGACGGGGCTCGATGCCCTGCACGCGCCGGTACGTGACGGCGACAGTCGCGCCGCCATCCTGCTCGAGCAACAGCCCGTCTTCCGTCGCTTCCAGCAGCCGTCCCGTCACTTCCTGAGCGTTCGCGACGGTAATGTGAACGTAACGCCCGACGTGCGCGCGCGCTTCGCGCTGCCACAACTGGTCCATCGTGCGCGCCATCTCGTCGAACTCCCAGATCGCGCCGAGCCCCGTCACCTCGCGCGTCACGACGGGCTGCGCGGCGACGGCCGCCGGAGCGGTGATCAAGGTGCCGGACGGGTGCGCGACCGCCTGGACGGCGCGGGTCAAGCTGCGGACGACCTCCGACATCTGCGTCAGCATCGAGCGGAACAGCCAGTAGCCCAGCAGCATGAGCACGAGCGTGAGGGCCAGACTCGCCTGCGCCAGCGTCTGGTGGATCGCGCCCACGTGCCACAGCGTGAACGCGAAGAGCAGCAACGGGACGATGCCCACCAAGGCGAACAGCACCGACGCCGCCTGCTGCAACCCCTGCTGTCGTGTGCTCGCCGCGCCACCTGGAGCCATCGCGCCTCCCTGCCCGAACCATAGCAGAGAGCCGTACGCCGGCCGAAGAATCGGGTTCAGCGGCCGGGCAGCCGGCTCCGCAGATCGTCGAAGGGGCCCGAGACGCGCAGGATCTCGTTGACGGACCACGCGCCACGGCGCGTGAGGACGACGAACAGGTCGCCCGCGATGCCCGTGCGGCGCGTCGCGTCGTTCACCGGTGCCCATGCCACCGCCCGTGGGGCATCGCCGTCGGTGAAGGCCGCCAGCTCCACCGAGCCGCCGTCCGCGGCGAGCGCGACGAGCCGCGTGTTCTGCCGATCGGCGACGACGAGCAGGCCGCCGGGACCGGCGTCCATGCCCGCAACGAGCGGGCCGGTCAGGGCCACCCGCCGCTCGTCGCCACGGACGGTCCACACCTCACCCGTTCCGTTCATCCACGGCGCCTCGGTGTCGCCATCGGCGGCGACCCAGATGCGGTCGCCGCGCGCGGCCACCAGACGCGGTCGCGTCACCACGAGCCAGCGCTCGTCGAGCACGCGGCCGTTCCCGTCGAGCTTGACGACGGCGCCCCGCTGGCGGTCGGCCACGTAGATGTGGCCGGCGCCATCGACGGCGACCCCTTCCGGCTGCTTGAACAGCGGCGACTCGCCAGGCGGCGGCGTGCCGCCGGCCAGCATCTCGGCCCGGCCGTCCACCAGCCGGTAGAGCACGCCCACGCCGCGGTCCCGATCGAACGTCGTCACCAGCAGCTCCTGGGCGCGCACACCGCCAAGCTGCGCGTTGAGCAGCGGCGGCCCGTAGAAGTACCGCGCGAGGTCGTTCGTGAGCTTCGCGCCGCCCGCGGGGAAGCGCAGCAGCGGCCACAAGTCCTCGATCTCGCCACCGCGATAGCGGCGCCCGCTGCGCGAGGCGTAGAGCGCGCCACTCGCATCGAAGGCGAGCGACGTGGTCGACGGGATGCCGACCGCGGGGCGGCCGTCGGGTCCCTCGCCCCGCCCGGTCACGTAGACCTCGGCCGTGAAGCCCGGCGCCAGCCGCATCTCGGCGGCAGCCGCGGCGGGCATCAGCAGCGCGAGCAGGAGCAATGCGCGGGCGATCATCCTTTCACGCCGCCCGCCGTGAGCCCCTCCACCATGTACTTCTGCAAATAGATGTACGCGGCGATGACCGGCAGCGTCGTGAGCACGGCGCCCGCCATCAGGTAGCCCCAGCCGTACACGTCGCCGGTGATGAAGCTCGCGAGACCGACGGGCAGCGTGCGCAGCCGGCCGTCGGTGATGAACACGAGCGCGTACAGGAACTCGTTCCACGCCTGGGTGAACGCGTACAGCGCGGCGGCGAGCACGCCGGGCGCCGCCAGCGGCAGCACGACGCGCGTGAAGGCGCCGAAGCGCGTGGCGCCGTCGATCATGGCCGCCTCCTCGAGCTCCTCGGGAATCGACTCGAAGTAGCCCATCAGCAGCCACGTCACGAACGGCACCGTGAACGACGGGTACGCCGCGATGAGCCCGGCCAGGCTGTTCGCGAGCCCGAGGTTGCGCATCTGCGCGTAGAGCGGAATGAACAGGATCGAGGGCGGAACGAGATACGTGATGAGCGTGGCGCTGGCCAGGAACCCGCGTCCGAGAAACCGCAGGCGCGCGAGCGCATACGCGCCGATCGTGCCGACGGCGGTGGCGAGCAGCGTGCTCGAGATGGCGACCGTCGCGCTGTTGCCGTACCACGCCACGAAGTCGGTCTTCGACAGCAGCTGGCCATAGTTCTCGCTGACGAGCGGGCGAGGCCAGAACATCGAGATCAGGCTGCGCATCTGGTCCTCGCTCTTGAACGAGGTGATCGTCATCCAGTAGAAGGGAAACAGCACGACCACCGCGAGCCCGACCAGGACCGCATACGCGAACGTGAGCTGCGCGCGGTGTGCGGTGTTCACCGCTTCCGCCCTCGTCGCATGTAGCGCGCGAGGACCATGATCGTCACGGCCAGCGCGGGCAACAGGTAGAGCGCGACGGCGATGGCCTCGCCTAGCCGCTGGGCGCCGAACGCCGTCTCGTACGTGAGGACCGGCATCACCATGGTGGTGCCCCCCGGACCGCCCTTGGTGAGGATGTAGACGATCTGGAAATCGTTGAAGGTCCAGATCGTCGAGAGCAGCACGACGATGATCATGATGTTGCGGATGCCGGGCAGCGTGACGTGGCGGAAGCGCTGCAGCACGCTGGCGCCGTCCACCGCCGCCGCCTCGTAGAGCTCGGCGGGAATGGCCTTCATCCCGGCGAGAAACGAGATGCCGAAGAACGGAAAGCCGCGCCAGATGTTGACGGCGACGACCGAGGCCATCGCCGTCCCCGGTTCGGACAGCCAGCCGATGCCCTGCGGCAGCACGCGGAAGACGCGGACGAGCAGGTAATTCAGCACGCCGAGGCTGCCGTCGAAGATCCACAGGAAGTTCAGCGCCGACACGACCGTGGGCGCCACCCACGGGATCAGCAGCACGCCCGTCCAGAACGAGCGCCAGCGGATGGGCGACGTCAACACGACGGCCATGACGACGCCGAGCACGAGCTTGAAGGCCACCGAGCCGAAGGTGAAGATGAACGAGTTCACGACGGCGCGCTGGAAGAAGCCGTCCCACGTCAGCCGCACGTAATTCTCGAATCCGACGAAGACCGGCGGCAGCCCCACCAGCTTGTGCGTCATCGATAGGTAGATCGCGTAGCAGAACGGGTAGCCGACGAGCGAGATCACGAAGAAGAAGATGGGCAGGACGAACAGGTAGCCCATCCGGTGGTCCGGGCCCAGCACGCGCTTGAGCCCGAGCGCGAGCGCGCCGCTCGGCGCGGCCTTGTCGCCGACGTGCGTCACCGGGACGGACACGCGCGCCAACATCAGCTCCGGCTGCGGATGCGGTAGATGTCCTCCACGCGCTTGTGGGCTTCCTTCAGCGCGGCCTCCGGCGAGAGTCCGCCGACCACGATGCGGCCGCCCATGTCGCACAGGATGTACTGCGCTTGTACCTCGATGGCCGCCGGCGTGATCGGCCCGGGATAACCGATCCACACGCCGCGCAGGATGTTCTGCAGCATGCCTTCGTAGTTCGGGTTCGTCTTCCAGTACGGGTGCTCGGCGCGAACCTTATATACGGGGCCGGCCTGGCCGCTGCACGCCTTCATGTATTCCTCGAAGCGCTTCTCGTCCTCGACCCAGCGCACGAGGTCCTCGCTGAGCTCGGCGTGCTTGCTCGCCTTGAAGAGTCCCCAGGTGTACGGATTCGACGCGACGAAGGCGCCAGCCGGTCCACCGGGCGTGAGGATGACCTGCGTCTTGTCGTAGAGCGGGTGGTTCTTGGCGCCCATCGCGTAGTAGAGGCTCGCGCCATTGTTCGTGCACACGAGCTTGCCGGCCATGTAGGCCTCGTTGTTGCTGACGTCGGTCCACGACATCACGCCGGGCGGCTGCACCTTGTGCTTTTGGATCGTGTCGACGGCGAACTGAATCGCGGCCAGGTTTTGCTTGAGAAATGTGGTGGCCAGCGCCGGCTTGCCGTCCTTGTCCCAGGTGCCCCCGCCGTAGTCCCACAGAATGTTCTGCATGAACCCGTTGCCATCGTCGCAGCGATTGAGCGTCTGGCCGAAGCCCCACAGATCCTTCGACGGGTCCTGGCACTTCTTCGCGACGTCGATCACGTCGGGATCGTAGACCTTCGGCATCTTGAGGCCCTTCTCCGCCAGCAGATCCTTGCGGATGTGCAGGCCGCCGCCGAAGACCAGCCGCGCGATGCCGGAATACTGGCCGTCGAGCTGCACGACACGCTCGGCGAAGGGCAGCAGCCCGCCGCGCGACGCGGCGAGATCCTTGGCCAGCTTGGTGACGTCACGCAGCGCGGGGCGGTAGCGCATCGGGCCCTGGTAGTTCATCTCGGCGATATCGGGTGGGTTGCCCGCCTCGATGGCCGCCACGAACTTCTGCTCACGGTCACCGAACGTCGCCCAGTCGAACTCGATCTGGACCTTGCGCTCTTTCGCCCACTCCTCGACCTGTCGGGCGAGGATGTCGTTGCCTGCCGTGACGTACGACTTGAAGAGCCACACGCGTAGCTTGGGTCCGCCCTGAGCGGACGCCATGCGACGCAGCACGTGCAACCCCGCAGCGGTACCGCCGGTGATGACCGCGGCGCGACGCAGGAACTCGCGGCGCGCGATGTGACCCGCCTCGAGCTGCTCAGCCAGAGCCGTGAGTCGCCGATCCATGAACGCCCTCCTTGGGGCTCAGAGTGTACCCCGTAACCGATGAGCACCCCGGCTGCGCCGGGGCGACTAGCCGCGGGGCGGCAGGATCAGATAGGTCGCGCGGCCGACGGCGAGCAGCGTTCCGGCCTCGTCGGTCACGCGCACCTCACCGAACGCGACCGTGCGGCCGCGGCGCAGCAGCGTGCCCTCGGCGAAGATCGTGGGGCCACGCGCGGCAGCGAGATAGCTGACGTTGAGATCGAGCGTCGTCTGGCCGACGCCGCCCGCGGACTCCGGGTTCACCGTAGCCAGCGCGCAGCCGATCGCCGCGTCCACCAGCGCCGCGTAGACGCCACCGTGCACCGGCGCGCCCGGCGCATTGCGGAGGTCATCGCTGACGTTCACGCGCAGCCGGGCCCAGGACCGCGGACGTCGACCACATCGATACCCAGATGCTGCCAGAAGCGATTGCTCCGCGCGCGGTCGCGCGCGACGGCGAGCAGGTCGTCAGCCACGCGCGCGGCGTCGAACGAAGCCGTTGTCCGCGTCCGCGGCGCGCGCCTCGCGGCGCCGCTTGGACGGCGGGCCCCAGCCGCCGCCGCCGGCCGACTCGACGAAGAACACGTCGCCGGGCCGTACCGGAATCCCGATCTCCTTCGTCTTCAGCACGCGCGGCGCCGCGCCACGCGAGAGCAGACGGTAGCGATGCGGCAGGCCGTCCTTGCCGCCGAGAATTCCGTAGGAGGGATGGCGCGTGCCGTCGCCGGCGGTGTTCGCGACGCCGGCCTCCGTCGTGTCCACGCGCAGGCGCAGCACGGAGCCGACGCCGCCGCGATGCTGGCCGTCACCGGCGGAGTCGGGCCGGAACTCGTGCAGCTCGAACGTCAGCGGAAAGCGCACCTCGGCCACCTCGACCGAGCCGAACTTGATCCCGCCCACGGCCTGTCCCTCGCCGGCCGTCTCCCAGCCGTCGCCCACCGCGCACGCGCCGCCGCCGCCGCGCGCGTGGAACATGTGCCAGATGAACTGCCGCTTGGTCCGCGGATTCACGCCCTTGATCGCGATGCGGAAGCGCCGGGACCAGCCCGCCAACGCGCGGTCCGGGCACGAGCGGGCGAGCGCTTTGATCATCGCCTCCGCGATCTCCTGCGCGCAGTGGTTCGTCGCGAGCGTGACCGGCGCCGGCGGGCGCGGATGCACGATGGTGCCCTCGCGCGTGATCACCTTCACCGGCCGGAACGCACCGGAATTCTTCGGCGTGCGCGGGTCGATCAGGAACGCCAGCGCCATGTAGACCGACGACATCGTGTTCGGGAACGACGAGTTCACGAAACCGTGCACCTGGGGATCGGACGCGCTCAGATCCACGGTGAGACCGTCGCCCTTCTTCGTCACCGTGGCGCGAATGGCGATGTTCTCGATGCCGTGACCGTCGTCGTCCAGCACGGCCTCGCCGCGGAACACGCCGTCCTTCCAGGTGCGGATGCACGCCCGCGCCTGGCGCTCGGCGCCGTCGAGAATCTCATCCACGGACTCGAGCACCGTCTTGCTGCCGTACTCCTCGATGAGCGCCATGAGCCGCCGCTCACCGACGCGCGCGGAGCCGATCATCGCGCGCAGGTCGCCCATGAAATCGTGCGGGTGCCGCACGTTGGTCGCGACGAACTTGAGCACGTCGTCGCGCAGCTCACCGCCGTCGTAGAGCTTGAGCGGCGTGATGCGCAGCCCCTCCTGCCAGATCTCGGTGGCGCCCGGGTTGTAGGCGCCGTGCGTCGAGCCGCCGATGTCCGACTGGTGCGCGCGGTTGACCGACCAGAACGCCACGTGGCCATCCACGAAGACCGGGACGAACGCCGTCAGATCCGGAAGATGGTTGTTGCCGTGGTACGGGTCGTTGAGCAGGAAGACGTCGCCGGGCCGCACGCGCTCGCCGAAGAAATCGCGCACCGAGGCCACCGCCCACGGGATCGCACCGACGTGAATCGGGACGTGGTCGGCCTGGGCGACCAGGCGCGCCTGCGCGTCGCAGATCGCGGTGGAGAAGTCGCGGCTCGAGTTGAGGATCTGCGAGTAGGCCGTGCGCAGCATCGCCTCGCCCATCTCCTCGACGATGGCCGAGAAGCGATGGGTCAGGACCGAGATGGTGACGGGATCGAGCATGGCCGCAGTATAGCCTGCGGCCGGATGAAACGGGGCCGGCGGCTGGCGCCGCCGGCCCCAACACTCGGCGGCTAGTCGTCGTCGCCTGCGTGCTCGACGTTGCGCGCGAACGGATTCGGGATGATCTCGTACAGCTGGTTGTCGCCGTGCTGCCGCGTATAGAAGACACGCCAGCCGTCGTCGAACGGCTTCGGAATCTTCGCGCCGAGGATGCCGCCCGGCGACGGATCGCCGTCGGAGACGTGGATCCCGGTGATCTCGTTGTCACCGTCGTTCTGGAATGGGCCCAATGGGGCGGTGAATGTCAACGTCCCGAGCCATGAATCGAGCGTGGCCGAGGCGTCGCGTCCCTGGGCCAGGATGCGAACCGGCTGGTTGAGCGGCTGGGAGTAATCGGTCTTTACGTCGAACAGGTACGCGGAGTCGAGGGCGTTCCGCTGGGTGTGCAGCGTGTCGCCCGCATCTTCCACCGCCACCAGCCTGTCCTTCGACCAGAACGCGATGTTGTCCAGGCCGGTGTGCGCGAGGTCGCCGCGATAGAACAAGGTCAGCGAGCCGCTATTGTCGGAGGGGCGGCGCTGGCTGAGCTTGAAGAGGGCGCCGAAGCCTCCGTGATTGGCACCGGCCTCGGTCAGCGCGTTGGTGTCGCCTGTCTCGGTGAAAAAGAACTCACCGAAGCGCGTGCCCGGCCTGAAGACGCCGTTCTCCGGCCGCTTGAACGGCGTGCCGCCCTTCGCCTTCGCGAGCGCGTTCGCGTCGAACGGCGCGAAGCCGTCGGCGGCCGTGTCGTGAATGGTGATCCACGACGTCTCGAACACGTTGCCGTACGTGTGAAGGTCGGCCATGTCCTGCGAGCCGATCGCGTCGTCGGCACTCTGGGCCGGATCGAACACGATGTTGCCGGCGTGCGCTTTCGACTTCACGGCGAGCACCTGCAGGACGCCGCCCAGCTTCAGATCGCGCTTGGTGGTGGGAATCAGCCGGAAGACGAAGCTGTTCGGCCGGCGCGCGTGCGTCCTGGTCGCGCCGAAGGCGCCACCGCTGTCCTCCACGATCCACAGATTGCCGTCCGAGTCCGGCTGGATGCCCTCGTAGCCGCCACGTCCCGTCACGCCGGAGATGTCCTCGACCGCCGACGGCACGTCGAGCGTGGCCTGCCAGACGCCGCCGTTACACACGGCCGGGGCTGCGCAGCCCGGGGCGGCGGCACCCTCCGCCGTGAACAGCAGGCGCTGTGCCCACGGATACCACGTCGATCCGTCGAACACGGGCAGCGGGTTGCCGTGGATGTCGCGCGTCGCCATCAGGGTCACGCGGTGATCCACGTCGGCGTCGAGGTTCACGCGCGTGATGTAGCCCTGCTGAGGAGTGGTGCGGTTGGCGGGATTGACGCGAACGCCGAGCTCGTGTCCCTGGAAGACGAAGTCGTTGCCGTAGTCGTAATGCGGATCGGCGCCCGTCTGGCCGCGCAACCGCAGATACGTATTCTTGTCGGGCTCGGTCTTGGTCGCCTCGACCTTGCTCGCATCAGGCGCACACGGAACGAATCCCGGCGGCTGCGGCAGCGCCACCATCTGCACGCAGTCGTTGTTGTAACCGAAGTGTGAGGCCCAGTCCTGGGGATTCTCGAGCCGCATGCCGCCCCTGGCGCGCTCGATCTCCGCCAGCTCGGGCGACAGCTTGCTCGCCGAGGTTACGCCGGTGATCTTCGGATTGGGCGTCGGGACGTTCGTCAGCCCACCGGCCAGCGCGTGGCCCGGGGCGACCGCCAGCGCGCCGGCGATCAGAGCAAGGCTCAAGGATGCATGTCGCATGTGGCCTCCGTCGTGAAAAGGTGAGATCGATCGACGGGACGGCACCCTACGCATCGATGATGACGAGATGATGTGGCGACGGCGACGCTCGGATCGCGATCTGGTAACATCCGGCCGCCGTGACCCTTCCCCGCACTGCTGGTGTCGTGATCATCGGCGGCGGCGTGGTCGGCTGCTCCATCGCCTACCATCTCGCCGGGCGCGGCGTGCGCGACGTGCTGGTGCTCGAGCGCGAGACGGTCGGCAGCGGCACCACGTCGAAGGCCGCCGGCGGCATCCGCGCGCAGTTCCCCACCGAAACCGAGATCCGCTTCTCGCTGGAGGCCATCCGCGTCTTCGAGCGCTTCACTGAGGAGTTCGGCGTCGATCCCGGCTACAAGAAGATCGGCTATCTCTTCCTGCTCGCCGATGCCGACGACCTGGCGGGATTCGAGACGCGCATCGCGCTACAGCAGCGGTTCGGCGTCGACGTGCGCGTGATCGCGCCCGACGACGCGCAGAAGCTCGTCCCCGCGCTGCGCGTCGACGATCTCGTCGCCGCGGTGTGGAGCCCCGGCGACGGCCTCGCCGGTCCCGCGGAGGTCACGAACGGCTTCGCCCGGCGCGCGCGCGAGCGCGGCGTGAAGATCGCGGAGGGCGTCCGCGTCACCGCGATTGTCCGCGACGGCGACCGCGTCACGGGCGTGGCCACCAGCGACGGTGCGCTCTCCGCGCCCGTCGTCATCAACGCGGCCGGTCCCGCGGCGGCCACGATCGGCCGCCTCGCCGGCGTGGACGTCGCCGTGCATCCGCGCCGCCGTCACATCTTCTTCACGGAGCCCTTCCCGGCGATCCCTGGCCCGATCCCCCTCACCACCGATCGCGCGAGCGGCTTTTACTTCCGCAAGGAGATGGAGCAGATGCTGCTGAGCCCGGGCGACGTCGAGGACATCGGCGCCGACTTCGACGTGCCGGTGGACCGCGCCAAGATCGAGGAGACGGTCACAAAGGCGGTGCACCGTGTGCCGGTGCTCGAGCAGGCGACGATCGCGGGCGGCTGGGCCGGGCTACGTCCGCTCACGCCCGACGACCACGCGATCATCGGCTGGGCACCCGGCGTGCAGGGCTTCTTCCTCGCCGTGGGGTTCGGTGGGCATGGCTTTCAGCACTCGCCCGCCACGGGCCGTCACGTCGCCGACTGGATCGTCGACGGCAAGCCGTCGATGGACCTCTCGCTGTTCGATCCCGGCCGATTCGCAACGGGTCGAACGGGGGACGGAGCCACGGGCATCTCTCTCAGCCCACCCTCGCCGGACGCGGACACAGCGCTCCGATACAAAAACCCGGATGCCGAGTGATCTGACGATCGCCGACGTCCGCGTGCTGCTCGCGGACATCCCGGTGAAGCGCCCGCACAAGATGTCGTTCACCACGCTGCGCGAGATGAACTTCGCCTTCGTACGCATCGAGACGCGCGGCGGGCTCGTCGGCTGGGGTGAGGCGGCGTGCCTCGGCGGGCCGACGTGGAGCGATGAATCCGCGGAATCGGTGCAGGTCGTGCTCGAGCGCTATGTCACGCCGTGGCTGGTGGGCCGCGACGCGGCCGCCATCGAGCCGCTGAGACTCGAGATGGCGCGGCGGGTTCAGGGCAACGCGTTCGCGCGCGCGGCCGTCGAGATGGCGCTCTGGGATCTCGGCGGCAAGGCGCTCGGCGTGCCCGTGCACCGGCTCCTCGGCGGCCGCGTGCGTGACCGCGTGCCGCTGTCCTGGTCGCTCGCCGTGGCCACGCCCGAGGCGGAGCTCGAGGAGGCGCGCGAGAAGATCGCGCTCGGCCACCGGATCTTCAAGATCAAGACCGCGGCCAATCCGCTCGCCGTCGACGTGGAGCGCGTGCGGCGCATCCGCGAAACGGTCGGCGCCGACGTCGCGCTGCGCGTGGACGCCAACCAGGGCTGGGACCGTCCGACCGCGCTGGCCGCCGTGCACGCGCTCGAGCCGTATGGCCTCGACTTCGTCGAGCAGCCGGTGCCGCGCTGGGACCTCGACGGCATGGTGGAGATCGCGCGACGCTCGCGCATTCCGATCATGGCCGACGAGTCGTGCGCCAGCGAGCACGACGCGTTCGCGATCGCGCAGCGCGGCGGCGTGGCGATTCTCGCGCTGAAGCTCACGAAGTCCGCCGGCCTCGTCGGCACCATGGCCATCGCGCGCATCGCGCAGGCCGCGGGGCTCGGCTGCTACGTCGGCTGCATGATCGAGACCTCGCTCGGCACCGCGGCCTATCTGGCGGCGGCGGTGGCGGCGGCGCCGGTCACGTGGGGCTGCGAGCTGTTCGGTCCGCTGCTGCTGCAGGGCGACGTCGTGCGCGAGCCGGTGCGCTACGCCGACGGCGCCATTCTCGCTCTCGACGCGCCCGGACTCGGTGTGGAGGTCGACGAGGCCGCGCTCAAGGAGTGGCTCAGACACTAGCTCGAGGAGGACGCGATGAACCGACGGTTGTGGACGTGCGTCGTACTTGTCGTGCTCGCGACGGCCGGGCTTGCCGGCGCGGCGTGGGCGCAGAAGCCGATCAAGATCGGCGTGCTCACGCCGCTCTCGCCCCCCGGCGACGCCATCGCCGGACAGTTCATCGTGCGCGGCGCGAAGATCGCCGTGGAAGATATCAACGCGCGCGGCGGCGTGCTCGGGGGCCGCAAGATCGAGGCGGTGATCGAGGACGACGGCGGCACGCCCGAGAAGGGCGTGGCCGGCCTGCGAAAGCTCGCCTCCCAGGATCAGGCCGTGGCCGTCGTCGGTCAGTTTCACAGCTCGGTGATGACCGCCGTGCAGCAGGTGGCCGAGCAGTTCAAGGTGCCCGTCTTCGCCACGCAGGCGTCCGCGCGCGAGATCACCGAGCGGCACCTCAACTACACGTTCCGCACGCACGTGATCGATGCCGACCGCGTCACCATCTGGAATCGCTGGATCAAGGAGCGCGGCTTCAAGCGCGTCGCCCTGATCTCCGAGAACACCGACTACGGCGTCGGCCTCGTGGAAGAGACGAAGAAGCAGTTCAAGACGATGGACGTCAAGGCCGAGCTCAAGACGGTGATCTTCGATCGCACCGCCGTGGACCTCACGCCGCAGCTGCTCGAAATCAAGAACTGGAAGCCCGACCTGTTCATCAACGGAGGCATCGGCACGCCGGTGTACCTGATCCTCAAGCAGGCGTACGACGTCGGGCTCTCCCCCGCGGCGCCGATGCTGATCAGCTACGACGCGCCGGTGCGCCCCGAGTATTGGAAGACCGTCGCCGAGAAGGGCAACTACGTGACGTTCTTCGCCTACTACCATCCGACCATGAAGCTGCCGCCGCGCGGCGACGCGTTCCGCAAGCGTTACATGGCCGAGTTCAAGGAGGAGCCGGTGTACGCCGCACTCAACGCGTACGCGCAGGTGGAGGTGATCGCCGACGCGCTGACCATGGCCAAGAGCGACCGCATTGACGATCTCGTCAAGGCCCTGCTCGCCGGCAAGTTCGAGGGGTGGAACGGCACGATCACGTTCCCACGCGGCGAGGGGCCGTACTGGCAGCACTGGTCGCCGCCGATGCTGATGATCCAGTACACGAAGGTGGAGCAGCCGTTCGGCGAGGCGAAGATCGTCGCGCCGGCCGAGTTCAAGACCGGTGACTGGGTGAGTCCACCGAAGTAGGACGCGCGCGTGGACGCCGTCCTCGTCTCCCAGTACGTGCTCGCCGGCGTCGTGATCGGGCTGATCTACAGCCTCATGGCGCTCGGGATCACGTTCATCTACGGGATCATGAAGATGATCAACTGGGGGATGGGCGAGTTCTACATGCTCGGCAGCTACGTGCAGTACGCGCTCATCGCGAGCCTGCTCGGGCCCCGGCGCTGGTGGCTCGCGCTGCCGCTCGCGATGGGTGCCGTGTTCGGGCTCGGGCTGATCATCCAGCGGCTGCTGCTGCGCCCGATGTTCGTCGGCGTGGTCGAGCGCCGCGACGAGTACGCGACGATCGTCACCATCGCGCTGATGGTGTTCTTCCGAAACCTGGCCATCGTCGTCGGCGGCCCCAACCAGTACGCGCCGGGCGACTACGCAACGCCGACGTCGCTCGGGCCGCTGCCGATCTCGGGAAATCGTTTCGTGGCGCTGGTGGCGACGCTGGTGCTGCTCGGAGTGTTTTATCTGGTCGTGAAACACACCGCGATCGGTCGCGCGCTGCGCGGCGCGGCGCAGAACCGCGTCGGCATCCAGACCGCCGGCATCGACGTCCTGCGGCTGGACATGATCGCGTTCGGCGTCGGCGTGGCGCTCGCCGCCGCCGCCGGTGCCCTCCTCGCGCCCGACTTCCTCGTCTATCCCGAGAACGGCGCCATCTCGACCTTCAAGGGCTTCGAGATCATCGTCATCGGCGGGCTCGGCTCCATCGCGGGCAGCGTCGTCGGCGGTCTCCTGCTCGGCGTGCTGGAGGCGCTCGGCTCGGTCTTCATCTCGTCCGCCTACCGCGATCTGTACGGATTCGTGCTGCTGATCCTGGTGCTGGTCGTGCGGCCGACGGGATTGTTCGGGGAGCGCGAGCGGACGGTGTAGGCGCGCCGCCGACGCGGCAGCGACGGCCTACTGCGTGTGCGGCAACTGGCCAGACACGCGCAGATCGAGCATCGCCGGAACCTGCGAGCCCGGCACCATCTCGAGCCGTGTGATACGCGCCATGTTCGCGACGATGTCCGTGATCCGCTTGGACGCGGCGATGACGTCGTCGAAGCGCTTCTGATACTCGGGCTGCGTGAGCTGCCGTCGCAGCAGCTCGAGGCGCCCGACGATGATGGCAAGCGGATTGTTGATCTCGTGCGCCGCGGCGTTGGCGAGCTGCGCCACCGCCCGCAGCGTCTCCGCGCGACGCTCGGCCGCTTCGGCGCGCCGTTCGGCCGTGATGTCCTCGAGGACACCTTCCCAGTACACCTCGCCGTCCTGCTCGACGGCTCGCGACCGCAGACGTACCCACACGGTTCCGCCGCTGGCGGTGCGCAGCTCGGCGCGGACGTCCCGCGATCGCTCCGTGGAGTCGTGGCGTCGCCGATCATCCGGATTGACCCACAACGATCGCGCGTCGACACCGCGGAGCGACTCGGCGTCGGGGAACCCGAGAATCTCGACCATCGCGGGATTGACGTCGTGAATCTTGCCGCTCGGTGTGGTGCGATAAAGGCCGATCGGCACACGCTCGAACAGCGCGCGGTATCGTTCCTTGGCGGCGAGGGCCTCCGCGCGCTCGCGCGCCGCCTCGCGCAGGGCCCAGGCGCTGCGAAGCAGCAAGGCGACCATCTGGCCGACCGCCTCCAGCGCGGCGGTGCGCTCGGCATCGAGTCGCTCTGCCCGCTCCCACCACACCAGATAGAATGCGCCGCCCACGTCGCCGTCCACGTGCACCGGGACGACGACGCCCGAGCGGTGCGGAAATCGATGAAACAGCTCGAACGCGAAGCGTGGGTCGTGCTGAACGTCGTCGCTCCAGGTCACGGCGGCGGTCATGAACACGCTGTCGCGAAATCCTTGCGCGTCGATCGGCAGCATGGCCGACGTCAAGACGGGCAGCGTTTCCTTGGGCACACGGTAGGCCGCGACCGGATAGAGCACGCGATGCTCGCGGTCGATCAGGTAGACCGCGGCCGTCTCGGCACCGGCGAACTTGGCCACCTCCCGTGCCGCCAACCGGAGGGCTTCGGTGACGTCACGCTCGGTCGTCAGGATGCGGGCAATCCCGATGAGCACTTCTTCGCGGGTCATGCCCAGAGCTCCGTGGCGTTGTCGCGCGGTGCGCCGCCGCGAACGGTACGTCGCGGCTGCCCGTCTCCTCGATCAAAGCATTAACAGCCGCCCCGGTGAAAGGGGATTCTGCAGCCGTCGGCGTAGCGCCGCCGCCACGCCGACGAGGCCGGCGGGATAGGCGCGCGCGACCAGGATCACCAGCAGCGCGAAGAGCACCATGCGCGTCTCACCCCAGGGACGCAGAGCCTCGGAGAGGATCTCGACGAAGATCGCGCCAACGACGGGTCCCCAGAACGTTCGCAGGCCGCCGATGATAACCATGATGACGATGATCGCGATCTCGTTGAACTTCATCGGCGTGGGCGAGAGCAGGCCGACGTAGTGCCCCTGGAAGCCGCCGGCGACGGCGGCGAAGATCGCGGAGACGGCGAACACGACGCGCTTCCACCTGAACGTGTCCACCCCCATGACGGCCGCCGCCTCTTCGTCGTCACGGATGGCCCGCAGATAGACGCCGACCCGCGAGTGCACGAGCTGCCAGGCGACGAGGATCGCGGCCAGGGCGAGACCGAGGAACACGAAATAGTGCGGCGTCGGGCGCGCCGTGCCGAACAGGAACGGCGTCATCAGGCCGAGGTCGCCGCGCGTGATCTGGTATTCCACCGCGACCAGCAGCCGCACCGACTCGGCGAACGCCCACGTGGCGAGGGCCAGATAAATGGCGCGCATGCGGAGGCACAGCGTGCCGAGGCCCCAGCCGAGCAGCGCGGCGAGCGCGACGCCGGCGGCGACGCCGACGACGATCGGCACCTTGGCGTGCACGACGAGCAGTGCGGAGGTGTAGGCGCCGACGCCCGCGAAGGTGTGATGCGCCAGGGAGAACTGTCCCGTGTAGCCCGCGAGCAGGTTCCAGCCGATGGCCAGCACCACATAGTAGAAGCTCGTGACGAGCACGTGCAGGTGGTATTCGGAGACGGCCCACGGCAGCCACGCGAGCGCCGCGTACACGGCCAGCGCCAAGCCGAGGCGTCGCCAGAGCGGCGGCCCTTCGAGGCCTCCCATGCGGTCAGACGCCGAGGAGGGCATCGCGTTTTCGAGGAGCGCCACGGCTGCGCCGAGGCGCGACGAGCGCGGGGGGTTTGGGGGCCCCTTCGAGGGCCCCCATGCGGTCAGATGCCGAGGAGGGCATCGCGTACGAGGTCGCGAACCTGCTCGGCGAAGACGGCCCGCGGCCCGTGATGGCGGACGCGGCCCATCTCGATCATATAAAGGTAGTCGGCCACGGCGATCGCTTTGGCGATGTTCTGGTCGACCAGCAAGATGGTCGCGCCCGCTGCACGCGCCTGCATGAGTCGCTCGTACACCTGCTCGGTGATCTTCGGCGACAGCCCGGCCGAGGGCTCGTCCACCAGCAGGAGGGCGGGATCCGTGACGAGCTCCTTGGCCAGCGACAGCATCTTCGCCTCGCCGCCGGACAGCGTAGTGGCGCGCGCGCGCCGCTTCTCACGCAGCCTCGGAAACGCCGACCACGCGCGCTCGAGCATGGCCCGCATGCGCGTCCGGTCGCGCCGGAACACCCAGGCGCCGACGTCGAGGTTCTCTTCCACCGTCAGCTGCGGGAACACGCTGGCACCCTGCGCGACGTAGCTCACGCCCCGGCGCTTCACCGCGTGCGGCGGCAGCGTCTGGATCTCCTGGCCGTCGAGAACGATCCTCCCGCGGCGCGGATGCAAGAAGCCGAACACCGTCTTGAGCAGCGTCGACTTCCCCGCCCCGTTCGCGCCGATGATGCCGGTGATGCTGCCGCGCTCGACCGTGAGCGAGATGCCGGTCAGGACGTCGATGCCCTCCAGGTATCCCGCGACGACGTCGTGCACCTCGAGAAGCGCCATTCAGGCTCCGAGGTAGGCTTCGAGTACCGCGGGCTGGTTGGCCACCGTCTCGAACGAGCCCTCGGCGATGAGACGGCCTTCGTGCATGACCGACACGCGCGACGCGAGCCGCCGCAGCGTCGCCATCTCGTGCGACACGATCAGGAACGTCACGCCCTCCCGGCGATTGGCCTCGAGGATCGTCTCCATGATCGTGTCCTTGATCGTCGGATGGACGCCCGCGAAGGGCTCGTCCATCAGGAAGAGGCGGATCGGCCGCAGCATCAGCCCGCGCGCAATCTGCAGCAGCATGCTCTGGCCGCCCGAGAGCTCCTTGGCCAGCGCGTCACGGTGACGGCCGAGCAGGACCAGGTCGAGCAGATGCCGCGCGCGGTCGTGGAGCTCCGGCAGCTCCCGCCGTGCGCCGCCACGATCGCGCTCGGCGAGCGCCGGCACCAGCACGTTCTCGAGCACGGTCATGTTGGAGAACAGCTTGCTGATCTGAAACGTCCGCGCGACGCCGCGCCGCGCGATCTCGTGCGGGCGCAGCCGCTCGATGCGCTCGCCACCGAGGCGAATCTCGCCGCCCTCGGGTCGGTAGAGGCCCGAGATCAGATTGATCGTCGTGGTCTTGCCCGAGCCGTTGGGGCCGATGAGGCCGCGCACCTCGCCCGGCTCGAGACTGAGGTCGAGCCCATTGACCGCGATGACGCCGCCGAAGCGCTTGGCGAGCCCTCGGATCTCGAGGAGCGCGGTCATGGAGGAGCGCGATTGTCTCACACGGACGCGACGCGCCGAAACACGAGCCGCGACGGCGCGCCACGAAACGGCCAGCCCGGCACCCAGGCGGAGAAGCGTCCCGCCGTGCCGCCGGCGACGACGATGTGCAGGCGCGCGGGCTCGCTGAATTTCGGCACCGGCGTGCTGTCGACCATCACGCGGCACTCCTCCCACACGAAGGCACGCGCGTCGGCCTTGGACCAGCCGTCGGCCGCGATCGTCGCGGCATGCTCGGGCGCGATGACCAGCAGCGTGTCGCCGAGCGGCGCCGTCTCGGGGCTCGCAATCACCGTCCCGGCGTGGGCGACGGTCGAGAGAATCTCGCGCGCCGTCCGGCCGGCCGTGTTCACGACCACCTGCGGCGCCTCGGCGGCCATGACCGCCACCGTGCTCTCTCCGGCGGCGAATCCGTGCTCGACGGAGAGCGGCTCCCACGGGCTCGCCTCCTCGTGCTCGCCGATGCAGTACGAGTAACGCCCGGGCTGGCCGAAGGTCGACATGCTGATGACGCCCGGACGCGCGCCGCCGACGTTGACCCAGACGAGCCGGACCGCGCGGCCGATCGTGGCGTTGGCGCGAAAGCCGGCGCCGAAGACCGACGCGCCGCAGTTGACGTCGAGCGCGCGCCGCACCGGACCGTTCACGATGACGAGCGGCGTGACGGCGTCGGTCGTCCCCGACACGCCCACGAGCGCGAAGTCGGGATCACAGATCGCCTCGACGGCGGCGAGGACCACCGGCAGGTATTCGGGGCGGCAGCCGGCCATCACGGCGTTCACGGCAATGCGCTCGACGGTGGCGCGGCCGTTGGCGGGCGCGACGAGCCCGATCAGCTCGTCGCCGCGCCGTCCGCTCGCCGCCACCGCCGCGCGCACGCGCTCGGCCGTCGGCGGCACCACCGGCAGGCCGTCGGTCACGCCGCGCGCGAACAGCTCCTCGACCGGATCCGCGGCGTCGGCACTCACGGCGCGGATTCTAACGCGCACATGGGATGAGGGCGGTTGCCTGGGTGTTCGCTCGCGCACGCTGGACGACGGCGGCGGCCTGAGGGATGCTGTCGTCGCATGCACGACGAGGCGCGGCTGGACGATGCGGGGGCCGCGGCGCTGGCCGCCGAGGCGCTGCGCAACATCGCGAGCGGCCAGATCGTCGGCCTCGGCACCGGCCACGCAGCGAGCGCGTTCGTGCGCGCCCTCGGCCAGCGCGTCGCGGGCGGGCTCGACGTGCGCGGCGTGCCGACGTCGGAGGCCACGGCCGCTCTCGCGCGCGAGGCCGGAATCAAGCTCGTCACGCCCGACGACATCGAGGCGATCGACGTGGCCGTCGACGGCGCGGACGAGGTCGATCCACGCGGCGACCTCATCAAAGGCTACGGCGGCGCGCTCGTGCGGGAGAAGGTCGTCGCGGTGCTCGCGCGACGCTTCATCGTGCTGGTGGGCGGCGACAAGCTGGTGCCCGTGCTCGGCACGCGCGGCCGGCTGCCCGTTGAGGTGGTGCCGTTCGCCGCGGGATCGTGCCGACGCCGTCTCGAGGCGCTCGGCTATCCGGCCGAGCTGCGTATGGCCGGCGGATCGCCGGTGATCACCGACAACGGCAACCGCCTGTTCGACTGTCGCGTGGGGCCCATGGCCGATCCCGCCGCGCTTGACGCCACGCTGCGGAGCATCGTCGGCGTCGTGGGCACGGGACTGTTCGTGCGCATGGCGCCCACCGTGCTGGTCTGGGACGGCACGCGGTGCCGCACGCTGAGGCCGCAGAACCACAATTGACGCCGGCGACGGCGCCTCAGCGCGGCGCCGGTCCGAATCGCCAGCGCTTGAACGTATATACGCCGGCCGGCTCCAGCCGCCCCTCCGCCACGAGCGTGGCGCGCTCCGCCGCGAAGTCGAACGTCGTCAGCACGCCCTCGTGGGCGGCACGATCGACCACCACGTCCGTCGTGGTGACGAAGATCTCGTCGAGCAGCTCCGCCGCGTGCAGTGCGGCGAACAGCGTCTGGCCGCCTTCGCACGCGATGTACCGCACGCCGTGCTCGGCGCGCAGCCGCCCGTGCGCGCGCTCGAGCCCTTCCGGCTCCAGCAGCGACTCGACGATGATGGTCGCGTCCCGGATGCCGCGGCGGGCGAGCTCCGCCCGCCCGGCCGGCGTCGTGAGGATGATGGGCGCCAATCCGGGCGTGGTCAGCATCGGATGCGTGGGCGGCACGCGGCCGTAGAGGGAATAGATGATGTTGCGGGGGTGGTGCGGCAGGCCGCGCGCCAGGCGAAAGGCGTAGAGCTCGGGCGCCCGCTCGTCGCCCGGCTCTTGCGGCGTCAGCACCAGCGTCGGCTGCTCGCGCATCGTCTGCGCCCCGATGCCGACGTCGCCGATCGTGCGCAGGTAGCGCATGAGCCGGCGGTCTGCGATGCGGTCCAGACGCGTCTCACCGCCGAGGATCTCGCGCACGGGATCGTCGCCGGCGTCGCGACGGCGCCACGCGACGACGCTGTTGGCCGAGACCACGACGTTGCCGAAGATCCACGGTCGATGGGGTGGCGGGGCCGGGAAGCCGAGCGGCGCCCAGCGCTCGGGGTCGGGCGTGCCGACCTCCGCGCCGGCGCTGCGGTAGCGCGTCCACTGAATGCGCGTGCGTTGTCCCACCGCGCCCAGTGTAGCGGCGCGGTCACGCGCGCTTGCCGCCTCGCTCGGCGACGATCAGCCGGTATCCGAGATCCACGGCGTCGCGCCCGCGCACGTGGCCGTGGCGCCGCTCCCACGTGCCGTCGGCGAGATCGGTGCGCAGCCGCGCCAGCCCGGGCTCCACGTCGGCGAGCTTGGTGAACGTCGAGATCGCGCCGCGCACGCCGGCGTCGAGGTACGCCTCCGGCCGCCGCCAGTAGGCGCCGAGGAATCCGTCGACACAGTCGTGCGGGATCAGCACGGCCCGCGTCTCGATGGGGCCGAGCACACCGCGAACATCGTCGAGGGTCGGGAAGATGTGTCGATCGATCGCGGGAATCTCCGGGAAGTAGTCGTCGACGAGCCAGAACGCGAATCGCGCCTGCGGATCCCACGTGAGCACCACCACACGCTCCCGCGCGACGCGGGCGAGCTCCGCCAGGCCGCGCGCTCGATCGGGCCAGTGGTGCACCGTGAGCACGGCGAGCGCGGCGTCGAACGCGGCGTCGCGGAACGGCAGATGCGTCGCCGACGCCTGGACGGCCGGTG